>Ga0081540_1000055_pt1 | contig 122642 bp, 118 predicted proteins | sample TabmetS2T1R1_FD_71024 | JGI IMG/M metagenome (GOLD analysis project Ga0081540, IMG submission 71024) | Tabebuia heterophylla rhizosphere microbial communities from the University of Puerto Rico - S2T1R1 | ecosystem: Host-associated > Plants > Roots > Rhizosphere ... | reverse complement strand
GCTGCCGTGGCATGCCGCCGGCACGTTGAATGCGCGTGACGCGCGCCGTGTCGAGGAAGCGCTTGCCCGCGATCCCGAACTCCCCCGGGAGGGAGGGGGGGGGCCCCGGCCCCCGCTCCCGGCGGGGCGGGCAAACGAGGCTGTCAAACGCCGCTCGGCAGCGAATCCTCGGAACGCCCCAAAAACACGCCCGCTGCGGCCAGCCGCGCCTGCACCTTGGCCGGCGAGACGGCGCGCAATTTGCCGTCGCCTGTCATCGCCGCGAGCACGCCGGCCGCTTCGCCCATCACATAGCAGCCGCCCGAGACGCGCGCCGCCGCCTGCGCCAGGTGGGTCATCGAGCCGCAGCGGCCGGCGACGAGCAGATTGTCCAGCTTCTGCGCGATCAGCATGCGCAAGGGCAGGTGATTGAACCCGCGCGAATCCGCCGGCGGGTAGCGCATCTCGAGCGTGCCGCGCCCGTGGATCTCGAGCGGCCAGGCGTTGACGCCGACTGTGTCATTGAAGTCGGCGCATTGGAGCACGTCGTCCTCGGTGAGACACACGTCGCCCATGATGCGGCGTGTCTCGCGGATGCCGATCTGCGGCGGGATGTCGAGCAGATACGCATTCTCGAAGCCAGGCACCTTCGCACGCAGGAAGGCGAGGAAATCGCGAATCTGCTTGCGGCCCTCGACCTCGCCGAAGCTCAGCGCCCGCGCGTCGGTGCCGTCGATGGCGCGATCCTGCGCGTCGCGGATCTGCGTGGCGTTGACGCGCCACTCGAACGGATTCTTCTGCGGCCGCACGATCGCGCCCTTGCGCGGGAATGTGTGGCTGCCCGCGCGCTCGGCCTCGTCCATCAACGCTGGGATGCTCTTGTACGCTTCGCCCGCGCGTGCCGGATCGACGCCGCCGATGCGGAACATCGAGGTCGGATAGAGCAGATTGCCGTCGGCGTCGCCGTGCTCGCCCGGCGCACCGGCCCAGGCGCCGAGGTCGCCATCGCCGGAGCAGTCGATGAACACCCGCGCCGGTACCGCAAAGCGGCCGGATTTGGTCTCGATCAGCAGCGCGGCGATCCTCGTCTCGCTCGCCATCACGCAGCCGACAGCAAGCGCGTGATACAGGAGCTCGACCTTGTGCGCGGCCATCAGGTCGTCGGCTGCGCATTTGAACGCGGCGGTGTCGTAGGCCTGCGCCATCACCTTGCCGAACACCACGTGCGGCGGCCAGTTCAGTCCGCCGAGCGCATCGATGCGGTCGGTCAGCTCGCGGGAGAGCCCCTGCACGACGCGGCGGAAGTCGCCGCGGATATTGGCGTGGAGTCCGCAGAAATTGGTGACGCCGGCCGCGGTGCCCATGCCGCCGAGGAAGCCGTACTTCTCGACCAGCAGCGTTCTTGCGCCGTCGCGGGCCGCCGCCGCTGCCGCAGCGATGCCGGCGGGGCCGCCGCCCACCACGACGACGTCGTAGTCGCCAAGCACCGGCGTGTCGCGGGCCGGCTCGTGGATGACCTGCTCTGGTCTCGCTGCTGTCATGCGGTCCGACCGGTAATGTCCTGTTGCGCCACGTATCGGGCGTCCCGTTTAATAGAGCAAAGCGACGGATGGAGGAAACGCGGCATGAAACTCGTCAGCATCGTTGTGTCCGGCGAGGAGCGGCTGGGCCTGCTCGCAGAGGACGCTGTGATCGATCCGATCCGTGCCGGCGGTGCGGCGTCTGTCTTCGCCAATGTGGTCGCTTTCATCAAGGCGGGCGAATCCGGCCGCAAGGCGGCGGCCACCATCCTCGCCAACGCGCCGGCCGCCGCGCGGTATCCGCGGAAGGACGTGACGTTCACGGCGCCGATCCGCCCCTCGACGCTTCTGTTCAGCGGCAGCAATTATCACGATCACAATGCCGAGAAGGCCAATGCGCCGATCAGCGGCAAGGAGCCGGAATTCTTCGTCAAGCCGACCGATTGCGTGATCGGGCCGGGCGAGCCGCTTCTGCACGACCCGGCGATCTCCCGCAAGATCGATTGCGAGACCGAGCTGGCGATCGTGATCGGCAAGCCGGGGCGGCACATCGCGGTCGAGCGGGCGCTCGATCACGTGTTCGGCTACACGATCGTCAACGACGTCACCGCGCGCGACCGGCAGGTGCGCAAGTCGGCCGAAGGCACCGTGTGGTACGACCTCGGTCGCGGCAAGACGTTCGACTGCAGCGCGCCGCTCGGCCCGTGCATCGTCACCGCCGACGAGATTCCCGACCCGCAGACGCTCGGACTGCGCACCCGCATCAATGGCGAGCTGCGCCAGTCGAGCAACACCGCGAAGATGATCTGGGGCTGCGCGGAGCTGATCCATTTCTTCTCGATCAGCCTCACGCTCAAGCCCGGCATGGTGATCGTCACCGGCACGCCGGCGGGCACCGCCTGGTCGGTCGATCGCGAGCTCGGCGGCAGCGGCGTCACCCAGCCGGGTCTCGTCGCCGCGACGCGCTACTGCCTGCCCGGCGACGTCATCGAATGCGAGATCGAGAAGATCGGCACGCTGACCAACAAGGTCGAGGCAGCGCCGGCGGCGCAGGTCGGCGCCAGCCCAACATTGATCCGAGCCGCGGCGGGATAGCGTCGCGCCGCGAACGAGAATACGGGCCGCGAAAATATCAACGGCGGCTCGCAGGGGAGGGTACCGATGGACCGCCGCAGGTTTCTGCGCGCAGCCGCCGTGCTGCCGTTCGTATCCGCATTGCCTGAGTCGCCATTCGCGCAAAGCGCCTGGCCCAATCGCAATGTCACCGTGGTGGTGCCGTTTCCGCCCGGCGGGCAGGCCGACCTGGCGGCGCGGCCGATCGCGGCGTCGTTCGAAAAGACGTTCGGCAAGTCCTTCGTGGTCGACAATCGCGGCGGCGCCGGCGGCGGGCTCGGCAATGCCGCGGTCGCGCGCGCCGAGCCGGACGGCCACACGCTGCTGATGGCGCTCTCGTCGATGGTGGTGCTGCCCGAGGCCGACCGCCTGTTCGCGCGCAAGCCGATGTATGAGATGGATCAGCTGACGCCGATCGCACGGATCCTCGCCGATCCTGCCGTGCTCGCGGTGCTGACCTCGTCGCCCTACAAGACGCTCGCCGATCTCCTCGACGATGCGAAGAAGCGTCCCGGTGTGATCAGCTACGGCTCGTCGGGTCACTACGGCGCGAGCCACGTGCCGATGGAGATGTTCCTCAATGCCGCCGGGCTGAAGCTCCTGCATGTGCCGTATCGCGGCGGCGGACCGGCGCTGACCGCGTTGCTCGGCAAGCAGGTCGACATGATTCCGTCGGCGCCCGGGCCGCTGCAGCCGCATCTCGAGGCCGGCACCGTCCGCGTGCTGGCCAACTGGGGCGCCGAACGCACCAGGAACCTGCCGAACTTGCCGACATTTCGCGAGCTCGGCTATGCCGATGTCGAGTTCTACATCTGGGCCGGCCTGTTCGCGCCGAGGAACACACCTGACGACATCGTCCGGCGGCTGCGCGACGCGACGCGCGAGGCGATGCAGCAGCGCGAGGTCACGACCGTGTTCGAGACGGCGGGCTCGCCACCGGCTTATCTCGATCAGCCGGAGTTTGCGCGCTTCATCGAGGCGGACGCGGCGCGGCTCATTCCGGCGGTGAAGAAGATCGGACGCGTGGAGTAGAGCATGATCCCGAAAAGTGGATACCGGTTTTCGGGAAAGATCATGCTCCACCAACAGGCTCTATCGCGCGCGGAAACTTTCGCGGATGCGGTCGAGATGGGCGGCTGAGGGACCGCCGCCTTCCGTCACGTCCGGCGGTAGCGCCGTTGCGGCGCAATTGGCCGTGCCGGCGTCCTGGAATGCGCCGCTGCGATTGTCGAACAACAGGCGCTTGCAACGTTCGCTCCGGTCGGGAGCGAGGGTGATGGTCGCCGTGGTCGTCTCGCCCTGGCCGGGTCGCGCGGTGGGCGTCGACTTGAACGGATTGTATGTGCCGAGCAGCATCAGACCGACAGCGAACACGACGCCGAGGGCGACGACGGAAAGAAGTGCCTCACGCACATGCCTCGCACGCAGCCGTTCCCGGTGATGGCGGGGAGCAGAGAGCGTGCGCGTGAGGTCGACATTTGACATGGTGAAGTGAGATTAGCGGACGGGTGCTGCAATCCGGTTAGTCGACTCGGTCGAATTTGAATTAAGGATTTGTCAAGCGTACGGCGACGGGCCGTAGGATGGGTTGAGCGAAAGCGAAACCCATCATCCGAGTCGCCAAATGCGATTCAGCTGATGGGTTTCACTTCGTTCAACCCATCCTACAAGCTACCGCAACGGCGAAAACGACGCCGGCAGATAAATGTCGGTCTGCTGCGCGGCGAGCTGATCGGGCCCGTCGGGCGGCGGCCACACCCCCTCAGCAACCGCCTTGGCGCGCAGCCGCGCGCGCTCGTCGAGCGTCTTGTATGGCCAGATGTGCATGAAGCGCGTCACCGTGCCGGTCACCGAGCTCATCGCCGCGAGCAAGGTCGAGATCTTGCCGCGCGCCGGAACCGCGGCGCGCCACAGCTCGCTCGTGGTCGCGAGCCCGCCGGTCTTCAGCACATAGGTGCGCACCTCGTAGCACGGGCCGAGCTCGCCCCCTCGTATCGGCGGCATGAAGTCGAATGCCACGTAGGTGTCCATGCTCATGCCAGTGACGAGCTCGCCGATGCCGAATGGATTCGTCGAGCCGAGCAGCTTCGTGCGGGCCGCGACCGTCGCGGCCGGATCGTGGATGCCGCGGATGATCAGGATCTGATTGAGCGCGCCGATCTCCGAGTACCAGCAGGCCAGCAGGGTCGGCTCCCTGGCCAGCGCGCCCTCGAGCCCGGCCAGGGCCTTTGAATGCATGCCGGGCCGCACGGTGATGATCGTGACGTCGTAATGGTTCGCCAAATCGTCCTCCCGATGCTTCTTGATGTCGCTTGATGTGGCGCCAGCGATCCGAAGCAATTGACAGCCCCGGACGCCCGACCTTAACGTGGTCAGACCTCTTACCACATCAGGTGAGGGGACAAGAAAATCATCCAGCACCGTTCGGCCTGGACCGGGAGGGACATCGTGACGAGAACTCGGCTGTTCGCCGCAGCCTGTGCTGCTGCGGCTATGCTCTGCGCCTTCACCTCTGCAAACGCCGCGGACAAGGTCAGGATCGGCATCATCTGGCCGCTGACCGGCAATGCTGCCGCCGCCGGCCAGGCCTCCAAGGCCGCCGCCGAGCTCGCGGCCGAGATCGTCAACAAGGCGCATCCCGATCTCGGCGACCTGCCGCTCGCCAAGACCGCCGGCCTGCCCAACCTGGGCGGCGCCGAGCTCGAGCTCGTGTTCGCCGATCACCAGGGCAATCCATCGACCGCGCAGCAGCTCGCGACCCGCCTGATCACCCAGGACAAGGTGCACGTGCTGATGGGCGCCTATCAGTCGTCGTGCAGCTTCACCGCCACCGCGGTCGCCGAGCGGTTCGGCATTCCGTTCATGGTCGGAGAGTCGGCCGCGCTCAACATCACCGGCCGCGGCTTCAAGTGGGTGTTCCGCGGCACGCCGATCGCCTCGGACTATGCGCGCACCTACATGCGCTTCTTCGCCGACATGAAGAAGCAGGGCAAGACGATCTCCTCGATCGCCATCGTCAACGAGAACACCGACTACGGAACGTCCGTCGCCGACGCGATCGTCGGCGAGGCGAAGAAGGTCGACATCCCGGTCGCAATCCGCATCCCCTACAGCGCGAGCTCGACCGACGTATCCGCGCAGGTGCTGCAGCTGAAGGAGAAGAACCCCGACGTGGTGATCTTCATCAGCTATACGGCGGACTCGATCCTCTACATGAAGACGATGAACAATCTCGCCTACAAGCCGCCGATGGTGATCGGCGACGACACGGGATTTTCCGATCCGTCGTTCATTCCCGGCGTCGCCGACATCGCGCAGGGCGTGATGAACCGCAGCGCCTGGGCGATCGGCGCGCCGGGCTCGGCCACCTACAAGATCAACGAGATGTACAAGGCCAAGACCGGCCGCGATCTCGACGATACCTCGGCGCGCAACATGCAGAGCTTCTTCGCGCTCGCCGACGCGATCAACCGCGCTGGCTCGACCGATCCGGAGAAGATCCGCGACGCGTTGAGCAAGACCGACCTCAAGTCGAACCAGCTGATGATGGGCTACGACGGCGTCAAGTTCGACGAGACCGGGCAGAACGTGCTCGCCTCGACCTACCTGATCCAGCTGCACAACAAGCAGTACGAGCTGGTGTGGCCCGACAAGACCGCGACCGCCAAGCTGCAATGGCCGATGACCGGCGCGGCGAAATAGCCCGAGAGAGCAAATGCTGCTCCTGCAAGTGATCGTCGGTGGCCTCCTGCTGGGGGCCATCTACGCACTGTTCTCCTCCGGTCTCACGCTGATCTGGGGGATGATGAACTTCATCAACTTCGCGCATGGCGAGTTCGTCATGCTCGGCATGTATGTGGCGCTGCTGGTGGTGGTCTGGCTGTCCGGCGGCCCGGCGGTGTTCGGCTTCGCCGCCATGTTCGCGCTGTTCGTGCTCGGCGTCGCCATCTATGCATCGCTGATCCGCCACGTGCTGCGCGGGCCGATGCTGGCGCAGATCCTCTCGACGTTCGGGCTCGCGCTCCTGCTGCGCTACACCGCGTTCTGGATCTTCTCGGCGAACTTCGTGTCGCTGCCGCAGACCTCGCTGTCCGGCACGCTCAATGTCGGCGGCATCCTCATGCCGGTGCCGCAGCTGGTCGCCGGTGTGCTCGCCATCCTGCTCACCATCGGACTGCATCTTCTCCTCACCCGCACGACGATCGGCAGCCGGCTCCTCGCCGTCGCCGAAGACCGACACGCGGCGATGCTGATGGGTATCCGGCCGGATCGCATGCAGGCGCTCGCCTGGGGGCTGTCCGCCGGCGCGGCCGGCATTGCCGGCGCGCTGATGGCGACGGCCTATCCGTGGTCGCCTTCGGTCGGCGAGACGTTCGGTCTCACGGCCTTCGTCGTGGTCGCGCTCGGCGGCTTCGGCAGCGTGCCCGGCGCGCTCTATGCCGGGCTGATCGTTGGGCTCATCCAGGCGGTGTCGGCGTTCTGGTTCGGCCCGATCTACAAGGACATCGTCGTCTACGCGCTGTTCGTCGCGCTGCTGTGGCTGCGGCCGCAAGGCCTGATGGGGAAAGCATGAAACAGGTCTCCCAGGCTTTGTCGCAGGCGCGCGGGCCACTCGTCCTCGCCGCCTGCCTGCTGGTCTATCCGCTGATCTTCTCCGGGCCGTTCTATCTCGACATCGGCGTCACGTTCCTGCTCGCGGCGATCTCCGCCTCGGCCTGGAACATCGTCGGCGGCTATGCCGGGCAGGTGTCGGTCGGCCACAGCATGTTCTTCGGCTTCGGTGCGTACGCCTCGCTGCTCGTCTACACGCTATGGGGCTGGCCGCCGATGTTCGGCATCCCGCTCGGCATTGCGTTCAGCGTCGTGCTGGCGATCGTCATCGGCGTGCCGACGTTCCGGCTCACGGGCCACTATTTCAGCATGGCGACCATCGCGGTGGCCGAGCTGATCCGCATCTTCTTCTCGACCTGGGACCTGGTCGGCGCCGCGATCGGCCTGCAGGGCCCGGCGGTCGCGCGCGGCTGGTGGGACCTCACCTTCCGCAGCGAGGTGCCGTACTACTACATCTTCCTCGTGGTGCTGGCGGTGCTGCTGGTCATCACCTGGGCGCTCGAGCGGCGGCGCTTCGGCTATTACCTGCACGCCATCAAGTCGGGCGAACGGGCGTCGCGCAGCCTCGGCGTGCCGGTGCAGCACATCAAGATCCAGGCGCTGGTCGTCAGCGCCGTGTTCACCTCGATCGCCGGCTCGCTCTATTCTCTCAAGACCGGCTTCGTCGATCCGGAGAGCGGCTTCGGCATTCTCGTCTCGGTGCAGATGGTGATCATCGCCGCGCTCGGCGGCGCCGGAACTCTCTACGGTCCGCTGGTTGGCGCGGCGATCCTGATCCCGCTGCAGACCGCGACCAATACCTGGTTCGGCGGCGGCGGCTCGGGCCTCACTTACATCCTCTACGGCGGCATTATCGTGCTGATCGCGCGGTTCGAGCCGGGCGGGCTGCACGAGCTGTGGCAGCGGCTCGTGCCGCAGCGCTGGAAGGTGCGCCATGCTGCTTGAGGCCACGAATGTTTCGAAAGTGTTCGGCGGTTTTCGCGCGGTGGCGGCCGCTGACCTCGCCGTCGACGAGGGCGACATCATCGGCCTCATCGGTCCGAACGGCGCCGGCAAGTCGACGTTCTTCAACTGCCTCGCCGGCGACACGCTGCCGACCACCGGCACGATCGCGTTCGCCGGCACCGACGTCACGCGCGCCTCGCCGGAGGCGCATGCGCGGCTCGGCATCGGCCGCACCTTCCAGGTGCCGGCCACGTTCGAGGACATGAGCGTGCTCGACAACGTGATGGTCGGCGCCTATCTGCGCCATCCGCATCGCGGCGATGCCCGCACGCGCGCACGCGAGGTGGTCGAGATCACGGGGCTCAAGGCGCTCGCCGACCAGCGGGCGCGCTCGCTCGGCACGCCCGGGCGCAAGCGGCTCGAGATCGCGCGCGTGCTCGCAACCGACCCGCGCCTGATGCTGCTCGACGAGTCGTTGGCGGGGCTGACGCCCACCGAGCTTCAGGAGGCGATCGCGCTGGTGCGCAGGATCCACGGCATGGGCGTCACGATCGTCATCGTCGAGCACATCATGGAAGTGATCATGACGCTGACCAGGCGCGTGCTGGTGTTCAACCAGGGCCACGTGATCGCCAGCGGCAAGCCGGACGAGGTGGTCAAGAACGAAGCGGTGATCGAGGCCTATCTCGGCCGTGGTCGCCATCCGCGGAGACACTGACCTCATGAGTGACCTTCGAGTCGAGCATCTCGAGGTGCGCTACGGCGACCTGGTCGGCGTCTCCGATATCTCGCTCAACGTGCCGGCCGGCCAGGTGGTGGCGCTGCTCGGCTCGAACGGCGCCGGCAAGACCACGACGCTCAACGCCATCGCCGGCCTGGTGCGGCCGTCCAAGGGCCGCGTCGAATGGCAGGGTGAGGTGATCTCCGGCCGGCCGGCTTACGCGATCGTGAGCAGGGGGCTGACCTTGTCGCCGGAAGGCTGGCGGCTGTTCGTGTCGCAGACGATCGAGCAGAACCTGCGGCTCGGCGCTACTGCGCTCGCGGACAAGTCGCGCACCGACGCGCTGTTCGAGCGCGTCTACGCGCTGTTTCCGCGGCTCGCCGAGCGGCGCCGCCAGCTTGCCGGCACGCTGTCGGGGGGCGAGCGGCAGATGCTCGCGCTCGGCCGCGCGCTGATGAGCGAGCCGAAGCTGCTGATGCTCGACGAGCCGAGCCTCGGCCTCGCGCCGGCGGTGGTCGAGGCGCTCTACGAGACGCTGCATCGGCTGCATGCGGAGGGCCTGACGCTCCTCCTCGCCGAGCAGTCGATCCCGCTCGCGCTCGGCATCGCCGACTATGCCTATGTGCTGCAGACCGGCCGCATCGCGCTCGAAGGCAAGGCCGCCGATCTCGAAGAGAACCAGCAGGTCCAGGAAATCTATCTCGGCTTGAGCTCGCGCGCCGCGGCGCCAGCGGGCTAACGGACGGAGGGGAACCATGACCAAGGCGCAGCGTACCGCCACTCGGCGCTCGCCGGCGCCTGCGCGCTTCCTGCCGCTCAAGGGCGGGCGCAAGTCCGACCAGGTGTTCGAGCAGCTGTCGAGGTTCATCGAGGCCGGGCGCTTCGCACCGGGCAGCCGCCTGCCGGCCGAGCGCGAGCTGACCACGCTGTTCAACACCAGCCGGCAGACCATCCGCGAGGCGATCTATCGCGCCGAGCTGGTCGGGCTGATCGAGGTGCGCCATGGCGCCGGCAGCTTCGTGGTCGCACGCAAGCCGCAGGTGCCCCCCGACAAGAGCTTTGCCGACCTGATCAAGATCGAAGCGCATCGCGTCGGCGAGTTCTTCGACATCCGCCGCGTGCTCGAAGGCTGGTGCGCGTCACAGGCCGCGAAGGTCGGCACCGCGGAAAATTTCGCGGCGATCAAAACGCATCTCGACGCCATGCGCACGCTCGATGTCAGCGATCCGGAGTGGGAGAAGAACGACATCGCGTTCCACGCCGCGCTTGCGGCCGCGACCCACAATCCGCTCGCGGTGCGCATGATGGACATCCTGCGCGCGAGCTTCTCGGCGTTCTATCGGCTCAAGCAATACATCCCGAACCGCGAGGACCAGGCGCTGATCTGGCAGCACCACGCCGACATCTACGACGCGCTCGAGGCGCGCTCGCCCGACCGCGCGCGAGACGCCATCATCGCCCACATGGATTTCGTCGAGCAGCAGCTCGCCGACAGCGTCAACGAGGTGCGTGACTGAAACGAAGACAGACACATTAAAAATCAGGGAGGACAGCATGAGTAAGCCATGGTGCGTCGTGGTCGCCGCGGCCTTGATCTCCGCGGCGGGTGTCCCGTCCTACGCCGCCGATCCGGTGAAGGTCGGCGTCATCTATCCGCTGACCGGCAACGCGGCGAGTGCCGGGCAGTCGGCCAAGGACGCGATCGAGCTCGGCGCCGACATCGTCAACAACGCCTATCCCGACCTGAAGAACCTGCCGCTCGGCGCCACTGCCGGACTGCCGAATCTCGGCGGCGCCAGGATCGTGCTCGAACAGGCCGATCATCAGGGCAATCCGCAGGTCGGCCAGCAACAGACGCTGCGGCTGATCACCCAGGACAAGGTTGCGGCCATGCTCGGCGCCTATCATTCGTCGGTCGCGCTGGTGGCGACCGCGGTGGCCGAGCGGCAGGGCGTGCCGTTCCTGGTCGCCGACTCGGTCGCGCTCAACATCACCGGCCGCGGCTTCAAGTGGACGTTCCGCGCCGGCCCGATCGCGCCGGACTTTGCCAAGGCTTATGCCGAGTTCCTGACCGACCTGAAGAAAGGCGGCAAGAAGATCGACAATATCGCCGTGGTCAACGAGAACACCGACTACGGCTCGTCGGTTGCGGCCAGCATTCTCGAGGCGGCCAAGGCCGCGGACATCAAGGTCGCGGCGCAGATTCCCTATAACGCCAACAGCTCCGACGTGTCCGCGCAGGTGCTCCAGCTCAAGACGTTGAAGCCCGACGCGGTGATCTTCATCAGCTACACCGCCGACACCATCCTTTATTTCAAGACGCTGCGGAATCTCGACTACCTGCCGCCGATCATCATCGGCGACGACGCCGGCTTCTCCGATCCGACGTTCATTCCCAATGTCGGCGAGCTCGCCCAGGGCGCGGTCAATCGCAGCGCCTTCGACATCGGCAAATCGGGCGACAACAGCTTCATCGTCAACCGGATGTTCAAGGCCAAGTACGGCCGCGATCTCGACGACACCAGCGCGCGCTGGATGCAGGGCTTTCTGGTGCTCGCCGACGCCATCAACCGCGCCGGCTCGACCGAGCCCGCCAAGATCCAGGCGGCCCTCAAGGCGACCGACCTCAAGCCCGAGCAGCTGATGATCGGCTATCGCGGCGTGAAGTTCGACGACACCGGCCAGAACACGCTGTCGGCGACCTATCTGATCCAGCTGCAGGGCCAGCAATACGTCTCGGTGTGGCCGGAAAGCCGCGCGACCGCGAAGCTCGCGTGGCCGATGAAGGGTTGGCAGAAGTAGCACGCGCGTCCGCTTGCTCCCCCAGGTCCGCGGTTCTAGGCTTGATCGCCGGGATCGTGGGCCTGGGATCATGATCAGATATCGCGACGCTATCGTCCTCGCTTGCAGTGTCGGCATATCGCTCGCGACCGTCGCCGATCCTGCGAGCTCGCCGGCCCACGCGCAGTCGGCCGACCTGGTTCTGTGCGACCGGATCGCCGCCGATCCCGCCGATCCGGACAAGCCGGCCGACGTCAAAGGCGTGGCGGAGATCGCCGCCGGCGACATCGCGACCGCGATCAAATTCTGTCGCACCGCATCGACGGGATCGCGCCGAGCGATGTACCAGCTCGGCCGCGCGCTTGCGGCCAACCGGCAATTACCCGACGCGATCGCCGCCTGGCGCAAGGCGGCCGACAAGGGCAGCACTTCGGCGATGGTCGAGCTCGGCGTGCTCTATGCAAACGGGGACGGCGTCGTCAAGGACGAGGCGCAGGCGCGCAAGCTGTTCGAGCGCGCGGCGGCGGCCGGCAATCCGCGCGGCGTCACCAACCTGTCTGCGCTATCGGGCGGCGGCGCTGCGCCGGCCGATCCGGTCACGGCGCGGACCTCGCTCGCGCGCGCGGCCGAGGCCAATTCGGCCGAGGCGCAATTCCAGCTCGGCGTGATGTATGCGGAAGGCATCGGCGGGCCGAAGGACGACGTTGCGGCGCGGGCGCTGTTTGACAAGGCGGCGGCGCAGGGCCACGCCGGTGCGCTCGAGTGGATGGGGGCGTTTGCGGAAAGCGGCCGCGGCGGGCCGCAGGATTCGAAAGCCGCCAAGGCCTATTACGAGAAGGCGATCGCGCTCGGCAACGAGAGTGCCAAGACCGGGCTCAAGCGCGTGGAATGTCCGCGCGTGATCAAGGACAAGGCCGGCAACGTCGTCACCGGGCTTTGCTTCTAGCTGTGGGCCGGCGCGAGTGCGGACTTCGAGTGGCGCCGAACTGCCGCACGGGCTGGCCTCGACGCTTCGAATCTCCCCGATGATGTGCCGGACTTGCGGCTTCACGAGGCCCAATGACGATATCTGTATGTCGGTGGGTTCGTTGAGTGGTCCCAATACCATTCACCACGGCAACCAAGCATACCGATCGGGCCGGGCCTTGTTTTGGCAAAGCGCCATGCTGTTTCAACGGTGCCATCCGGCAGATGCCCTTTGTGAGGACGAATGGTTATCGTTCGGGTGGTGCTGTCGTTGGTTTCAAGCAGCATCTCATCTTCATCGGTCGCAAAGTGGCTGTGAATAAGCGTGATGCCGAAACGGTCCGTGGCGTTGTGCTTGAGAAGAACCTCGCGCAAGGCTTCCATCACCTCACGATCGCTCTCATTGAGCGGCTTGATTTCGGCAGCTTCTGTTGATGCTGATTTGACGGGCAGAAGAGCCTGATAGGATTCGTCGGCCATATTTTGCTCCACCACTCTTTGCACGATGGATACACTATGATGGCTCTGCCACGCCTTCCAGACCCAGACAGAGATTCGCAGCCACGTCGAATAGAGGCGTGCCGTCACCGAATGATCGCGGTGCCGCATGTGCGGCCCGCATTGCAGTCGTGTCGGATTCTTCGGCGGGCGAAAGCAGGTCGGAAAGGGGCATGCGTCCCATCAAAGGGATTGGTCTAGCCGCGCTTTGCCCGGGTTCGCGCCGGGGCTGATGCAGCCTTGGCCTGTCGTCGAACCGGCGGCCTGCGCTTCGGCTGGCGCCGGATCGACGGTGCCGGCGGCTTCTTGTCCTGCTCGACGAGTCGCACATCGCCGAACGGCGACGCGCTCAACGCGGCTTCGAGCTGCCCGGTCGCGTGGGCGGCATCGTCGTCGTGGCCGGAGAAGCACGCCGTCTTGAGCAGGTCGGGGACCGCGACCCACGCGGGTGCGGTGAGCGCCTGCTCCGATGTTTCGAGCACGACCTCGATCGCCTCGCCGATCGTCCGCAGGCAGCGGCCGTCCGAGAGGAACAGCGGTTTGCTCAAGCGCGTCCGTAAGGACATGCGGAAATTATAGGCCGATCGGAGCAAAGCGCGAGGCAGCGCCACCGCTTTTCGCGGCGGTCGGTTAACCGGCAGGCCGAGAGTCGTGCCCCAGCGGCAGCAGCAGATGGAACGGTCCGATCGGCGACGGGTCGAAGCCGAACCGCTCGTAGAACCGGCGTGAGACCCGGTCCTTGGCGTATACCATGACGGCGCGCAGGCCGAGCCGGTCGGCGGCCGCACGGGTGCGGCGGAGTGCATCGCGCAGCAGCGCCGCACCGACGCCCTTGCCCTGCCACCGGCGATCGACGGCGAGGCAGGCCAGCAACATGATCGGCATGGCATCGTCGCGCTGCGCGTCGGGCGCCTCGGTGCCGTCGACGCTCGCCGTGCTCAGTCGGTAATAGCCGATCACGCAGTCGTTCACCGTCGCGACGAATGTCTGCGGGGCACCCGCCGTCTGACTGGCGAGCGCAAATCGCTTCAAATAAGTGTCGAGCGGTCCGGCGCCGCTGTCGAAGTGAGCGACCGCGTGATGCGCGTCGAGCGCGGCGATGTGCACGCCGTCACCGCTGCATGGCTCGCTTGCCTGCGTCTGCATGTCGCCTTAGGTCGACAAGCCGATGGGCGTTTTGCCGACGATGTGATGGCGAAATCTGGCGGCCGGCAAATTCACCGGGACCGAGGCGCGGCGGTCACACCCCGACGGATCGCGTCACGCCGCGTGACGCTCGGCGCTGGCGCCGAAATGCTCGATATAGCGCGCGCTGATGGCCGCGACCGGCAAGACGATCAGCACGTCGGTGGTGCCGAACTGGCGGTCGATCACGGCGCCGTCGCCGATCGAGGCGCCGAGCCGCAGATAGCCCTTGATCAGTGGCGGCAGCGCGTGCAGCGCCGCCTTCTGATCGATCGCGCGCTTCGGCATGCGGTTCATTTCGACATAGCGGCGCGGCAGCGCCTGGGTGCGCCATTCCTCCGGCGCGCGCGCGAAGTGATGCAGGAACGACAACGGCTGAGCCAGCTGGTCCGGATCGGTCCCCTCGAGGCTCGCGCAGCCGATCAGCACGTCCATGCGATGCTGCAGCACATAGCTCCAGATGCCGTGCCAGAGCAGCTCGACGGTGCGCTTGTTGCGATAGGGCGGCAGCACGCAGGAGCGGCCAAGCTCGAGGAAGCGCGCGGTCGGGTGGCGCGCGATGAGCGCGCCGATGTCGAACTCGCTTGCGCTGTAGAAGCCGCCGTGCCGCTCGGCGACGTCTTGCCGCAGCAGCCGATAGGTGCCGACGATCGCCGGCTTGCGTCGCGGTTTCCAGCTGGTCTTCCAGTCGTCCTTGAAGGTCTTGGCCGCGTGATCGAGCACGAACAGGTGGTCGCAGATCGAGTCGAACGGATCGATGTCACGCCGCGCCAGCTTGGTGGTGGCGTCGGCGATCGCCGACATCTCCTCGTAGAACACGCGGTAGCGCAGCTTCTGGGCCTTGCGCACCTCATTGGCGGTGCGGGCGAGGCGCGCCTCCAGATTGCCGATGCGACCGAGCGTCTCCGGCGTAGGATTCGGGAAGGTCGCCGGCAGGCGCAGGCCGCCGAACGCGCGCAGCTTCGGCAGGAAACCGGGCAGGCCGCCCATGATCACCTGCGGGCGAAACAGATGCTTCAAAGGGCGCGGCGTCTTGGCGCGTGCACGAAGCAGCATGGCGAAGCGGTCACCCCAGGTTCAGCCCGGTCTCGGCGAGCGGCCGAAGATCGTGGCCGTGTCCAGCGGCGGCAAGCGAATCGCGCCGCCGCACCACGCGACCTAGACCATGCGGGAACCACAGGATTGTGACAATGCGGCACGCTCGTCACAGTCATCTGATTGTCATTAAAGCCGAATCAGGCGGCGAGCCGGGCCTGTGCCGCGTCCGACAGCGCTTCGGCGAGGCGTTCGCGGTCGAGCGGCTTGATCAGGAACCCGTCCATGCCGGCGGCCGTGTACGTGTCGCGGTCCTCCGGGAAGGCGTTGGCCGTGAGTGCGACGATCGGCGTGCGCGCGCCGCCGCTTGCGGCTTCCGCGGTGCGGATCCGCCGCGTTGCCTCGAGGCCGTCGCAACCTGGCATACGAACATCCATCAGCACGAGGTCGTAGGGCTCGTCGGCGGCGCGGGCCGCGAGCCAGGAGTCGACCGCTTCGGTGCCGGTGCGGGCGATGGTCGGTCGGTGACCGAGCTTGGTGAGAAGCGCGCGCGCCAGCAGCGCATTGATGTCGTTGTCCTCGGCGACCAGAATCGACAGGCCGTGATCCTTGTTCTCGCGCATTTCGCCTGTCGGCGGCGCATCGGTGTCGACGCGCTCGAACCCGTCGTCGTCGGTGAAGCGCGCGGCAAGCGAGGCGGTGCGGACCGGCTGCACCAGATAGCCGGTGAAGCCGGCATCTTTCATGGCGCTGAGCTCATGCCGTTCGCCGGGCTGCACCAGCACGATGCGGTGCGCTGTGTCACGGCCGCAGGCGCGCAGGATCGCCCGCGCCGCGTCGCGTCCGAGCGCGTGGTCGACGATCACCGTGTCCCAGGCACGCTCCGGCAGCACGGCGCGCGCGATCGTGTCGTCGGCGACCACGCAGGCGCGCGCGCCCCAGCGTGTCAGCCGGCGGGCGATCAGCGACGCCTCGGTGAGATTGGCCGCGACGATCAGCACTGGCTTGTCGCGCAGATCGGGGGGACTGAACGTGGGCGCAGTCGCGCCCACAACAGCGGCGAGCGACACCGTGAAGCTGAAGGTCGAGCCGACGCCGGGCATGCTCTGCACGTCGAGCTCGCCGCCCATACGCTCGACGATGCGTCGGGCAATCGCGAGGCCGAGACCGGTGCCGCCGAAGCGGCGCGTCGCGCTGGCGTCGGCCTGCTCGAACTCGGCGAAGATACGCTCGCGCGCTTCGGGCAGGATGCCGATGCCGGTATCCTGCACGCTGAACATGACTTCGTTCGGCGCCGCGCCGGCCTCGACGATGACGGAGACGCCGCCGACGTCGGTGAACTTGACCGCATTGCCGGCGAGGTTGAGCAGCACCTGGCGCAAACGTGCGGCATCGCCGGCCACCATAGTGGGCAGGCGTTCGTCGACGAATGTCGCGATCTCGATGCCTTTTGCCTGCGCGCGGGGGCTCAGGAGCTCGACCGTCTCCTCGACAAGGGCCGCAAGCGCGAACGGCCGTGCGTCGAGGTCGAGCTTGCCGGCCTCGATCTTGGAGAAGTCGAGGATCTCGCCGATCAGCGACAGCAGCGTGTCGCCGGAGGTCTTCACTGCCTTGGCGTAGGTCTGCTGTTCGGGCGTGAGTGGCGTGTCGAGCAGAAGATCGGCCATACCGAGAATGCCGTTGAGCGGCGTGCGGATCTCGTGGCTGACCATGGCCAGGAACCGGCTCTTGGCGCGGTTCGCACTGTCGGCCTGGTCGCGCGCATCGGCGAGCGCGCGCTCGGCGCGGGCGCGATCGGTCACGTCGCGGCCGACGCTCTGCAACTCGGCGCGCCTTGTGTCGTCGCCGCGCACGGACGCCTCGCGCCAGGCGATCGCGCGTGGGCCGTCGGACGTGTCGATCGCCTGGTCATAAACGCGCGTGCCGTCCCGCAGCACGATGACGTCGGTCTGCTCGAGAACAGGCAGCGTGACGCTCGAGCCGATCAGCGCCTCCTGCGTGCGGCCCGCCAGGGCGCAGAACGCATCATTGGCATAGGTGATGCGGCCGTCGGCATCGCGCCGGACGATCACGTCGCCCTGCGCATCGATCAGGCTGCGCACGCGGTCCTCGGATTCGCGCAGCTCCCAGTTGCTGTCGGCCAGCGCCTCGATGCGGTCATTGGCCTCGCGGAGCTCGGCTTTCATCAGGCGATGGCGCGAGGTGAGGAACACGATCGCGCCGCAGGCGGCGCCGAACAGCGTCGAAATACCGATCGCGAACAGATGCGGATCATAGTCGGCGGCGCTGGCGCGAATGCCGGCGAGAAAGCCGATCGGCACGGCGAAGGCGGCCATTGCGACGAGCAGCGTGCGCAGCACGAGGGTCCGCGCGCCGCGGCGCAGGGCCGTGCGGCGATGTTCCGCAATGACGCGACGTGCCGACATGACTGACGCTCGACCCGTTTTCGTTGGCGCTTCTGCGCGTGGGTTCTTGCGTCACTATGAGATGGCGAGTGTTGCGATCTTACTTCCGCGATCGCAGCCGTGCGCCGGTAGGACATGCCATGGTTGATCGTGGATGAACGTGGTGGCAACCCTTCGTTAACCAGCCGGAGCAAACGCGCGGAACGGGATGCCACCGGCCTTCTTTGCAGGTTGCAGACAACGTGTGAAAGCACGTTTACCGGTCATGGCTCGTTTCAATCGCACGGCAATAACCATTCAGGTTGCTGCATAACCGGACGTAACGACGGGATAACTACTATCACGTACCTCTGCTAGCACGGGAAGAAACGCCAAGGCGGGAATCGAATGGTTCGCGTACTGACGTGGCTCAGCAACGAGCACGACTGGCGGTTGGTTGCCGTTGCGCTCAGTGTCTGTGTCCTGGCGAGCCTCGCCGCGATCACCCTGTTCCAGCATGCGCGCGCGACTCGCCGCGGTCGCTGGATGTGGCTTCTCACCGCCGGCCTGGCTTCGGGTCTCGGAATCTGGGCGGCGCATCTCATCGCCGTGCTCGCCTACGAGCCGGCCATTGGCATCAGCTTTCATCTCGGCATGACGGCGGCGTCGCTCGCCGTCGCGATCGGGGTCACCGCGCTCGGGCTGGCGGTCGCGGCCGCCGCTGCGGCGCCATGGAATGTCCCGGTCGGCGGCGCCATTCTCGGCGCCGGCATCGTCATCATGCACGACGTTGCCATCGCCGGTCTCGCCGTTCACGGCCGGGTGGTCTGGGCGATGGATCTGATCGCCGCCTCGGTCATCGTCGCCATCAGCTTCGCCATGGCCGCGCTGGTGGTGGCGACGCGCCGCGACGACTGGCGCGGCGTGACCTTCGCGTCGCTTCTCCTCGCCAGCGGCGTCGTCGCCCATCACGCCATCGCCATGGGCGCGCTCGCGGTGCTCGCCGAGCCGGTGCTCGCGGCCGCCACGTCATCCCCGGCAGTCGACGTCGTGGCGGCCGGTATCGCCGGCGTCACCGTAGCGGTGCTCGGCATGGCGCTGGTCGCGTTGATGGCGGACCGACGATTGCGGCGGCTCTATCGCAAGCAGAACCAAAAGCTTGACGCCGCGCTCAACAACATGAGCCAGGGCCTCTGTATGTTCGACGCGTCGACCCGGCTCGTGGTCTGCAATCAGCGCTACATGCAGATGTACAACCTGTCGCCGGACATCGTGAAGCCCGGCTGCCTGCTCCACGACTTGCTGGTCCATCGCATCGTGCGCGGCAGCTTCTCGGGCGATCCGGCACAATACGTGCAGAGCCTGCTGGCGAGCATGGCCCAGGGCCAGCACCTGACCACCACGGTCGAGGTCGGCGACGGCCGTGTCATCGCGGTGGTCAACTCGCCGATGCCCGGCGGCGGCTGGGTCGCGACCCACGAGGACATCACCGGCCGGCGTCGCGCCGAGCTCGCGCTCGACGAGACGCGCCGCTTCCTCAATACCGTGTTCGAGCACGTCCCCGCCACGGTGGTGGTGAAGGACGCGAAGACACGCAAATACGTCCTGATCAATCGCGCCGCCGAGAAGTTCTACGGCATGTCGAGCGACCGGGTGATCGGCCACACCGTCTACGACTTCTTCCCGAAGGAAGCGGCCGACGCCATCACCGGGCGCGACGAGCAGCTGCTTGGCAGCGGCGAGTCGCTGCACTACAGCGAGCATGCGATCCAGGCGCCGTCCGGCGACATGCGGCTGGTGACGACCCAGCGCGTGGTCATCCGCGGATCCGACGGCAAGGCGCAATACGTGCTCGGTGTCACCGAGGACGTGACCGAGCGAAAGCGCGCCGAGGCGCGCATCGAGCACCTTGCGCATCACGATACGCTGACCGACTTGCCGAACCGCGCCGCCTTCAGCCAGTGCCTCGCCCACACCCTCGACGAGGCCAAGAAGACCAGGGAAGCGTTCGCGCTGATGTCGCTCGATCTCGACCGGCTGAGCGAGATCAACGACGTATTCGGCCATGCGACCGGTGACGCGCTGATCCGCGAGGTGTCGCAGCGCTTCGCCGCCGCGGCAGAAGGCGCGTTCCTTGCTCGCCTCGGCGGCGACGAGTTCGCGCTCATCGTCCCCGGCGAGCAACCGGCGGCGGCCGCGCACCTGGCCGATCGCCTGCTCGCCACGGTGGCGGAGCCGATCGCAATCGACGAGCGCCGGCTGCAGGTCGGCATCACCATAGGTATTGCGGTCTACCCGAACGACGGCGCCGATGCCGCCTCGCTGATCAACAATGCCGACGCCGCGCTCTATCGCGCCAAGGCGGGCGGTCGCGGCGCCTATCGGTTCTTCGAGGCGGACATGGATCGGCGGCTGCGCGAGCGCCGCGCACTGGTGCACGACCTGCGCCTCGCCATCGAGCGCGGCGAGCTCGCCGTGCACTATCAGCCGCAGGCGCGCATTAACGGCGAGATCACCGGCTTCGAGGCACTGGTGCGCTGGGTGCATCCGACCCGCGGCATGATCGCGCCGAGCCAGTTCATCCCGGTCGCGGAGGAGAGCGGCCTGGTGCTGCCGCTCGGCGAGTGGATCCTGCGCGACGTCGCGCGGGAGGCCGCGTCATGGCCGCGCAAGCTCAACATCGCGGTCAACCTGTCGCCGGTCCAGTTCAAGCATGGCGATCTCCCCGGCCTGGTTCATACCGTGCTGCTGGAAAGCGGCCTTGCGCCCGACCGGCTCGAGCTCGAGATCACCGAGGGCGTGCTGATCGACGACCTCGCGCGCGCGCTCACCATCCTGCGGCGGCTCAAGCTGCTCGGCGTTCGCATCGCCATGGACGATTTCGGCACCGGCTACTCGTCGCTGTCCAACCTGCAGGCGTTCCCGTTCGACAAGATCAAGATCGACCGCTCGTTCATCTCCAATCTCGAGGCGAGCCCGCAGGCGGCGACCATCGTGCGTGCCGTCATCGGCCTGGGCAAAGGCCTCGACCTGCCGGTGGTGGCCGAGGGCGTCGAGACCAAGGAGCAGCTCGCGTTCCTGTCCAACGAGGACTGCACCGAGGTGCAGGGCTATCTGATCGGCAGGCCGCAGCCGATCGAGACCTATGCCGTGCAAGTGGGCCGGGCAAGGCCCGACGCGGCACGGCTGCGCAAGGCGATTTCCGCGTGAGAGCCTTGCGTTAGCCACGTCCCGACACGCTTCGCTTTCCGCCGATTTCCATTACATTCCGTGCGAGGGAAGAACCTGCGGCGCGCCTGCGCCGTCGAGCCGGAGTGCCGCGCATGGGCAAGGTCGTGCGATTGAACCGAAACAAGAAGACGCGCGAGGCCGCGCCCGCCCTGCAGAAGCCGCCGCGCCGCGAGGCCGAGGATGCGGTGCGCACGTTGATCCGCTGGGCCGGCGATGATCCCGACCGCGAAGGCCTGCGCGGAACGCCGTCCCGCGTCGTGCGCGCCTTCGAGGAGTGGTTCGCCGGCTATGGCAGCGACCCGCGCGAGTACCTCAAAAGCACATTCGAGGAGATCGGCGGCTACGACGAGGTTGTCATGCTGCGCGACATCAGTTTCGAATCGCATTGCGAGCACCACATCGCGCCGATCATCGGCAAGGTGCATATCGGCTACCTGCCGCGCAACCGCGTCGTCGGCATCTCCAAGCTGGCGCGGCTGGTCGAGACCTATGCCAAGCGGCTGCAGATCCAGGAGAAGCTCACCGCCGAGATCGCGACCTGCCTCGATACCGTGCTCAAGCCGCACGGCGTCGCCGTGGTGGTCGAGGCGACGCACCAGTGCATGACCACGCGCGGCGTGCACAAGACCGGCGTCTCCATGGTGACGAGCCGCATGCTCGGCGTGTTCCGCACCCAGGCGCAGACGCGCGCGGAATTTCTGGCGGCGATCAATCTCGATGGAGTGCGGTGAGCGCTGCCGTCATTCGCTCTGTGGTTTGCAGACCCCGTCGCGGAGAACCTGCCCGGCCGGACAATCGGCCGGCTTGTCCGACTTGCCACCAGGCGACCAGGAGAATGCTCCGGACGTGCCGAAGTGCCCCTGGCCGACGATCGCGTCGGGCCCTTCACCAAAGCGGAAGGATCCGCGGAAGCCCTGGTCGTCGGGGACGATCCTGATCTCGACCCCGGGCCCGGACAGATGGAAACCGTCCTTGTCGCCGGCGAGCGCCGGTGTGGCCGCTGTCCATACGAGCGCCGCGGCAAGCGCGATTGTGATCCGAGACATGCGCGCGTCCTCCTGAAGCCGTTGAAGATAACGGCGAGCGCACGACTCGGTTCCATGCGAAACCTTGCTGCGCCACGTCCGTAGCTCAGTCGTAGTCGCGCAACGAAGCGCGCGTATCGCTGTCGCGTTCCAGTGACACATCGGGATTGTGCAGATGCGGCTCCTTCTTCTCGCGACCGTCGTGCTTGCAACCGCCGGCGTGCATCCTGCTTCGGCGCAGCAAGCCGATCGCACCGCCGGGCTCGACGCGCCGCTGTGGCGCGTGTTCGCCGACGAGGCCGGCACGCGGGTCGATTATCCGTCGGGCATCTTCACGAGCGACGCTGGTGCGGCGCCGCGTGGCACCGGGCGCGAGCTTCGCTCGACCGACGAGCGGGCGCGTCTGTTGATCTATGTCGAAAGCAACACGGAGCGCTACACGCCGGCGGGCTTTCTGCGCGCACAGATGCGCGCGTCCGGTGCCCAGCTCGATTACCAGCGCGTCACCGATCGATTCTTCGCGGTGTCGGGCAGCAACGACGACCAGATTTTCTACAGCCGCTGCAACTTCCGCTTTGGGGCGGGGGGACCGTTTCATTGCATCTACGTGACCTATCCGCGCAACGAGGAGCGGCTGTGGGACCGCATCGTCACGCGCATGAGTCTGAGCCTGCGGCCGTAGCGCGAGTTGTCAGCTAAACCTCTGTACAATCGACCGGCCGGACCCCAGATCTCAATGTGGCAACGGACGGGCCGCTGGTCGGCTCGCCGACATTCCATGGGCTGCCGCATGTCGTTGATCTCGAGCTCGCCCAGCGATCATCTTCAGACTGCACCTGCGTTGCGGAAGACCCGGGTGTGCGGCGTCGTCTGCCCGGTCCTGCTGGTTCTTCTGGGCGCGGCGGTGTTCATCCACCTGAGGCTGTTGACGCGCCTGGACGGTGACACCTTTGGAGTCTTCCTTGGCGCGGTGGCGCTCTCGACACTGCTGTCGCTGGTGCCGATCTCCATCCTCTGGTTCCTCGACCGGCGCGAGCGCGAAAATCCCTGGATGCTCGTCGCGGCGTTTCTCTGGGGCGCCTTGATCGCGACCGCGCTGTCGCTGCCGCTCAACAGCGCGGTGTTCCGTGCGGTCAGCCGCTGGATCGCCCTCAACCCGGTCATTTCTGACGTGCTCGGCCCCGATGCGACGCTGCTGATCGCAGCGCCGCTGTCCGCGCCAGTTGTCGAGGAGGTCATCAAGGCCGCAGGCGTCGCCGTGATTATGTGGATGCTGCGCGACGAATTCGACGGCATGCGCGACGGCTTCGTCTACGGCGCGCTGGTCGGCGTCGGCTTCAACTGGTTCGAGGCGCCGCTCTATGTCATGCAGGGCTACGCCCAGCATGGCGTTGCGCCGTACAGTTTACAGCTGGGGGTGCGCTACGGCCTGTTCGGCCTCGGCGGCCACGCGTTGTTCACCGGCCTGTTCGGCCTGTTCCTCGGGCTGGCCGCGCAGACGTCGCGCATCTGGCTGCGCGTGCTCGCGCCCGTGGTCGGGCTCGCCCTCGCCGTCACGGCGCATCTGATCAACAACGCGCTGCCGCTGCTGGCGGCGCTCGGCGCGGCGGCCGAAGGCCAGCCGCTCGGGCGCGAGCCGGAGCGCGAGATGCTCGGCCAGATCGGATTTTTCGAGGCGTTCGTGTCCGGCAGCCTCATGCAACTGGTCACCTTCCTGCCATTCCTGCTGGTCGTGGTCGTCGCGCTGTGGCGAAGCGGCACGTGGGAGCGTCGCGTGATCCGCGAGGAGCTTGCGTCCGAGGTCGGCCGCGCCGTCAGCCCGCGCGAGTACCAGGCGATCCTGTCGGATGGCATGCTGCGGACGCGCCGCATCGACGAGCTCGATCCGGTCGACTCGGCGGCCCTTGTCGACGCCCAGCATGAGCTGGCGTTTCGCAAACGCCGCGTGCGGGAGCAGGGCAGCGATCCCGAGCAGGATTCGCTGGTGGCGGCGTGGCGGCGCGACATCGAGCGGCTGCGCGCAAGCCTGCGACAGAGCCAGCGGCCCGTTCAAGCGTGACGTCCAGGACGTGACGATGTGGCGCCGGCGCTCGTGAGATCAAGGCTCGGCTTCTTGCGTGCTGCGTTTCGCTTGTCCATCACGGACGAATGTCGATTCGCGCACCAGCTCGCAGACCTGAAGGTGATACTCGGTGTAGAACTTGTCCCGGCCGAGCTGCTGGGTGGGAACGTGCTCGGGGTGAGTGGCCCAGGCACGTAGTGTTTCGGCTGACTCCCATTCGAACAGCGTGAGCCGCTCGCCGTCGTCGGCGATATAGGCCTTGTGAGAAATGTAGCCCGGCATGGTGCGCGCAAGCCTGGCCATGCGGTCGAGTGCTTCCTTGTATGCCGGGCCCTCCCCCTCCGGGGTGCGCCGCGCGCGAAAAACGACAACCATCATGGGCATGCTCCACACGTCATGGACAGGCCCGGCTCCGTCACCCTGTAGATCATAGCAGTTGATCTACACTGCCACTCACGCCGCCCGCCGCGCCTCGTCGGCGAGCGCGCGGTAGGACAGCGCCTCGGCGAGATGCACGCGGCCGACCTTGTCGGCGCCATCCAGGTCTGCGAGCGTGCGCGCGACCTTGAGCACGCGGTGATAGCCGCGCGCGGACAGCCGCATCGTTTCGGCCGCATCGCGGATGAGCGTGGTGCCCGCACTATCGAGCTTCACCACCTGCTCCAGCACCGGCCCCTGGGCCTGCGCATTGGTGGTGACACCCGCGAGGCCGAGCTTCACATAGCGCTCCGCCTGGGCGGCGCGGGCGCGCGCGACGCGCTCCGCCACCTCGCGGCTTCCCTCGGTCGGCGCCGGCAGGATGAGGTCGGCAGCGGTCACCGCCGGCACGTCCACATGCAGGTCGATGCGATCGAGCAGCGGGCCGGACAGTCGCGCCTGGTAATCGGCGATGCAGCGTTCATTGGCGCCGCGCCTGCACACGTAGCCAGGGTCCGAGGCGTGGCCGCAGCGGCACGGGTTCATCGCCGCCACGAGCATGACGCGTGCCGGATAGGTCACGCGGTGGTTGGCGCGCGCGATCGACACCTCGCCGCTCTCGAGCGGCTGGCGCAGCGAGTCGAGCACGCGCGGCTCGAACTCGGGAAACTCGTCGAGGAAGAGCACGCCGTGATGCGCGAGCGAGATCTCGCCGGGTTTGGCGCGCAATCCGCCGCCGACCAGCGCCGCCATGCTGGCGGAGTGATGCGGCGCGCGGAATGGTCGTGCATTGGTCAGCGCGCCGTCCTCGATCTCGCCGGCGACCGAGGCGATCATCGACACTTCGAGCAGCTCGGCGGGCGATAACGGCGGCAGGATCGTCGGCAGCCGTGCTGCCAGCATGGACTTGCCGGCGCCGGGCGGACCGACGAACAGCAGGTTATGGCCGCCGGCGGCCGCCACCTCGAGCGCGCGCTTCGCGCTCTCCTGGCCCTTGATGTCTTTCAGGTCGAGGCCCGTCCCGTCGAGCTCGCGTACCTTCGGCTGCGGTCGTGACAGCACCTGCGTGCCCTTGAAATGATTGGCGAGCTGAACGAGCGAGATTGCCGCGATGATCTCCATCTCGGGGCTCGCCCACGCTGCCTCGGCGCCGCACGCTGCCGGGCAGATCAGGCCTTCGCTCCGCTGGTTGGCGCCGATCGCCGCCGGCAGCACGCCGGCGACCGCGGCGAGCGAGCCGTCGAGGCCGAGCTCGCCGAGCACCGTGTAACCGTCGAGCGCGTCGTGCGGGATCGCGCCGATCGCGGCCATCAGCGCGAGCGCGATCGGCAGATCGTAGTGGCTGCCTTCCTTCGGCAGATCGGCCGGCGCGAGATTGACGGTGATGCGCCGCGCCGGCAGCGCGAGGCCGGAAGCAATCATCGCAGCGCGCACGCGCTCGCGCGCTTCGGAAACGGCCTTGTCGGGCAGGCCGACGATGTTGAAGCGCGGCAGACCGGGCGCGACCTGCACCTGCACGTCGACGGCGCGCGCCTCGATGCCTTCGAATGCGACGGTGGAGACGCGCTGAACCATGCCCTTTGCCCCTGCACGCGATGGTAGCGGCGCCGGCATCGGTCCGCAAGAACATTTGCAGAACACGCGTGCAGCGGCTGGTGCGGACGTCCGGCCCACGACATGGCATCCCAAGCCAATTAACGTCGTTCAAATGTGATTCGCGGACCCACGAGACATGTCGAGCCTCGCATCAGCCAACGTTGAATTTTCAGGAACCACCCGGCGGTTCCATTTTCGCGAGCAAACCAGCGATGAAGCCGTGGTGCGGATGGTCCTGGTGAACAAGCAGTACGATCCGACCCGTCTGGCCCGTTACCCCGAGCTGATCGCATTCGCCCGCCGGCGCGAGGCGTCCGGCCTGAAGCCCTTGATCGTCGACGCCGGCGCAAACATCGGTGCGACGTCGCTTTATTTCTGCGTTCAGTATCCCAGCGCCGAGGTCGTTGCGGTCGAGCCCGACCGCGACAACGCGGATCTGCTGAGCAGGAACGTAGCCGGATTGAATGTCGAGGTGATTCGCGGCGCGCTGTCGTCGAACCAGGGGCGCGCCCGGGTCGTCGACGTCGGCCGCGGTCACTGGGCCTACCGGACCGAGTCCATCGCCGGCACCGAGCCGGCGCCGGACACGATCCCGCACGTCACCATCAACGACATCTACGCGTCGCGCGCTGCGGGCTTTTTTCCGTTCATTGCCAAGATCGATATCGAAGGCGCCGAGCGCGATCTGTTTTCCGACAATACTGAATGGGTCGCTCGCACGCCGCTCATCATCATCGAGCTGCATGACTGGATGTTGCCCAAAGCCGGCACGTCGGCGCCGTTCCTGAGATGCATCTCCAGGCTCGATCGCGATTTTGTCTATCGCGGCGAGGACATCTACTCGATCGCCAACGATCTCGACGCGCTGGCCGCGGCCTGAGCCGTAACGTCCGGCGCGGCCCGACGGATTTTGCATCATTTCCAATAACAGCCGTCGGGCGCGACCGCGGTAAGACAGCGGTCGACACAAGACTTGTGCAATTTTCACTGTGCAATTTTCCGAGAGAACATTTGCAGAACAAAACGACTCGGCGTAAGGTGCCCCTAGCCGGTTCGGGAGGCAGCGATGATCGACCTGAAGACCGTGGAAGCCGAGCTTTTACACGCCCGCCAAGCCCGCATGGATGCGGAAGCCGCCAATGCCGAGGTCGAGGAGCTGATCTGGCAAGTGCAGCACGTCCAGCTCGGCCGTCAGCACGTGGTGTTCTCAATCGACGGGTTCGATCCGGATTTGTCCGGGGTGAACTGACACCGAGGTGCCGCATACGTTTGCTTGTCTTTTCCCGCGCGCGCGTCGCCGCTATGCTGACCGCGAATCCGCTGCGGCAAAACGCAGTGAGGCAGATTGGAACGGCAAGCCGGAGTGCAGCATGTTGAAGTCGTTGATCGTTGCGATCGTTGCCGTTGTCGCGTTGTCAGCTGCGCCGCGCGTTGCGCAAGCCGGCGCCGGCTATCCGTGGTGCGCGAACTACTCGACCGGCTTGAACGAGTGCAACTTCTACACGTTGGAACAGTGCCGCGTGGCGCTGTCCGGCATTGGCGGCGTCTGCTCGCCCAATCTGCGCTTCCGCGGCGAGCTGCCGCCGGAACGCAAGTACCTCCGCTGGTACTGGTGGTGAGTTCTGGCGTCTCCGACGCTCAATATGGTCGCTTGCGATAGCGACGCGGCTCTCCGCCGTGGGGGCCCGTGTAGAACAGATTGCGCCGGCAGTATCCGCCGTTGCCTGAGATCGCCCACCGGCATTGCTCGTACGTCATGAAGTAGCAATTGGTAGCGCCGCCGCGGTAGCCATATTCCGCGCACCAAGGGTACGGGTCTTGGGCCTGCGCCGTCCCCATCGCGGATCCAGCGATCGCGATCAGCAGGGTGGCGACGACAATACGCATTAGAGTCTCCTCCTCGCCCTCATTCAGACCTGTTGGTCGCACCCTCAACGTTCGTGTGCGTCATGAGTTCAGCGACCAAAGCGTCCCTGCGGCGTGGCGAGGGGCCGCGTGGAAAATCCGATGGCGAAGGCGGTCGCGATCACGAGCTCGGCCGACGACGATAACGCGGGCGATGCCCGTAATCGTCTTCGTAGGCGGGGCCGGTGTAGAACAGATTGCGGCGACACAAGCCGCCGTTGCCGGACAGCGCCCATTGGCACTGTTGCCAGGTCATGAAGTAACAGTTGGTGCCGCCGCCGCGGCTGCCGCCGCCATATTCGGCGCACCACGGATACGGATCGTAAGCCTGGGCCTGCGCCGTTCCGATTGTGGATCCGGCGAGCACCGTCAGCAGCGTGGCGACAACGATACGCATTCTCTTCTCCATTTCGCTTTTCTGACTGTCTCTGACTGTCGGGTCGTGCGGTCAGCATTGCGTCTGCCCCGAACGTTCAAGCACGAAAGCGTTTCCCGCCGGTGCCGGCAGGAAACGCCTCGATGTGCAATCGCGAAGCTTCGCGTGATCAAAAGCCCCGATGACGATAGCGAGGGTGATAGCCGTAATCGTCCTCGGAGGTGGGGCCCGTGTAGAAAAGGTTGCGGCGACAGAATCCGCCGTTGCCTGAGAGCGCCCACTGGCACTGCTGGTAGGTCCGGAAATAGCAGTTGGTTGCGCCGCCGCCACGGCCGCCGTATTCGGCGCACCAGGCGTACGGATCGTAGGATTGAGCATTGGCTGCCGGGCCACCGGTCGACAGCGCGACCGTGGTGAGCAGTGCCGCAAGAACGAAACGCATGAGAGATCTCCTTGAGGATCGTGTTTCGTCGACCTGCGGCCCCGCGATGGAGCCGGGTCGACCTTGTCGTGCCTTTGCAGCCGTAACGCCTGCGCGGGTTCATCTGAAAGCGTCCAGCTATCAGTAGGTTAGGACCCCACGCGGGCGAACCAGGACCTCGGCGCAGAGGTGTCCTGTCAAGAACAGCTACGTAGCCGTTGCTATTCCGGTGAGCCGGACACCAGAACGTGAAAGCGGTAGCGGGATAGCGGCGGAAGCGACTGGCGCAACGCATCCGATCCCGCGCCGACGATGTCAGAGCATGATGGTTTTCCGGCGGCTGGCGCTCGGCTTTTCGGCGGGATTCTCGGCCCGGGATTGCGCTCTAGACGCGAAATCCGCCGCGCTTGAAACCAGGCGCGACGTCGAGAAACAGCTCGTCGAGCGGGAGAGCGCGCGAAATCATGCCCTGCTCGTGCGAATAGCCGATCAGCGCGCGCATGTTGTTGGCGTTGCGCTCACCGAGGCCGTATTCCCACGGATCGGATCCGAGGACCGATTCCTGCTCTTCCCATGCTTCGCGGTACCACGCGAGCGGCACGATGCGCGGGTTCTCCATCCGCTTCATCGCGATCGCCTTCGCCTGCTGGAAGGCGTTGAACAGATTGACCGGCACCCACGGATGCTTGTCGACGATCTCCTTGCGGATGCCCATGACGTGCATGATGGGAAAGATCTGTGTCTTGCGGAAATAGCCGATCTCCTCGCGCTTGTAGTCTTCGAACAGGCGGCCGAGCCGCCGGTCCTCGCCCAGACCGTGAATCAGGTCGGAGTGCAGCAATGCGTCGAGCTCGCCCTCGGCCAGCATCGCCTCGACCGACTTGTTGTCGGGTAGCCGCGTGAGCTTCAGACCAGCCGGCGGCGTGAAGGCAACGTCGTCGTCGATCTCCGCGTACCAGTCGACCGAGCGGTGCGGCACGCCGTATTCGTGCTCGAGGATGCCGCGCGCCCACAGCGTTGCCGTCACCATGAAGGATTTCACGCCGATCTTGCGGCCGATCAGGTCGGTCGGCTTGCTGATGCCTTTGGTCGTGTTGATGAAGATGAAGCCGTGACGGAAGCGGCGATGCAGGAACACCGGGATGGCGACGAACGGATGGCCGCGGTCGCGCGCGGCGAGATAGCCGGACGCGGAGCATTCCGCGACATCGAAGTCCTGGTTACGCAGGAAGCGCCAGTGGCGCGTCGAGGAATCCATCGCGGTGAGCACGGTCAGGTCGATGCCGTCGGCCTTGACCGTGCCCTCCTTCAGCGGGCGCACGATCTCGTAGTCGCCGCAGGCGAGCGTCAGCGGAATATTCTTGGACATGTGACTTTCCGGAAAATGTCAGCGGGCGGGAACTCAGCTTACCTGCATGATCGTCCCAAAAGCCTGCAATTTTTCAGGGTCTGCTATGGCTTCGCGGGGTTGAGCGAAACCTGTGGTTCCTCGCGGCCGTTGAGCTGGGCGGCCAGCCGCTCCAGCCGGTGCACGAACGTATCCAGGCTGAAATTCATCGGATCGTCGTGCCCGCCGCGGATCTCCGCATCGATCGGGGCGTGGAATGCCGGGATCAGCCAGTCGCCGCGCCGCACGCTGGCGATGGTGTAGAGCAGCGCGAGCTTGTCATATTGCGCCATGGTGAAGCCGGGGTTCGGCGCCTGCGAGTCCTTGCCCTTGCTGCCGCGGCGGCGCGGCTGGATCATCTCGACGTGGATGAACAGCCCCTTGAGCGCGCCGTTGAAGTCGGTCGCGCGCTCGAACTTCGTCTCCCGCCACGGGATCGACAGCTCGTGGCCGAGCAGCATCTCGCCGCGGCGGTTGACGATGACGTGCGCCTTCTCCCAGTTGTCGGAGCACCAGAACATCTTGAGATTGTTGACCGGCTGCCGCGTATCGATATCGGCAGGAAACGGACGGCTCCCGTAGTTCGGGCCACTGGTGTCGTGGATGACGAAATAGCGCGCCTGCGGCGCGTCGGGATCATTGTCGCGGGCGCGCGACAGCGGCCGCCACAGATAGGCGCCGAAGTCCCACTCGAGGTCGCGCTTCGACAGATAGGTGACTAGCACCTCGCGCGTCGGCAGGTCGAAGCTGCGGCCGATCCGCGCGGCGAGAAACGCCGGCAGCAGCCTGAGCTCCGGCTCGAGGTTGCGCGACTTGTCCATCGCGCGCAGCAGGCACATGGCCTGCTGCGCTGGTTCGCCCCTGAAGCTGAGCGTCTCGGCGTCGAACGCGCACGGCGTCATGGTCTTCAACATGATCTGCGGCTTCGCCCGTGTCGGCTTGCAGCCGTCAGCGCGCACGTCGCTCGCCGTCCATGCCATGGCGAGCGCGAGGCCGCCGGCCGCCGCCTGTCGCCATCGAAGAACAACCGTTCGTCGAATCGCCGTCATCTTGCCCCTGCCACGGCAAAAGTTAGCTCAGGAGCGGACATCTCACAAAGGTCGTTTGCCGGGCAGCCGAAGTTCAAATGCGCGTCAATGAACGTGCGTTCAGAAATGCTTCTTATTCGTTCGCGTCGGTTGGTGGTCCTGTCTGGCAACTGAGACATGACCTGGCTTGGTCAGTTTCCCTTCGGCTCCATCGCAGTGAGGATCGGCGTCAGCCGGGCGATTTCGCTGGTCACCAGCGCGCTGAGCGCCTTGGGACCGCGCCGGTCGCCGGTCGCGATCACCGCCCCGAGATCGAGCAGGCGCTTGCGCGCGGCCTCGTCATCGAGGGTTCTGTCGAGCGCGTCGACGAGCTTTTCGAGCACCGGCTGCGGGGTCCCCTTGGGCGCGAACACGGCGTAGAACGGCGCCGCCTGGAATTGCGGCAGCCCGCCTTCGGCCGAGGTCGGCACGTCCGGCAGCAGTGGGTGCCGCTGGTCGGTCGCCACCGCGAGCGCCCTGAGCGTGCCGGCGCGCACATGCGACAACGGGCCGAGGATCGGATCGCAGACATAGTCGACCTGGCCGCCGAGCATGGCGTTGAGCACCGGCCCGGTGCCGGTGAACGGCACCATGGTCGGCTTGATGCCGATCGCCGCGTTGAGCATCAGGCAGCCCGTGTAGGAGACCGAGCCGACGCCGGCATGTCCCATGTTCAGCTTGGACTCGTTCGCCTTGGTGTAGGCGATGAACTCCTGCAGATTGTTGGCGGGCAGGTCCTTGCGGACGGCAAGCAGCATGGGCTGGTCGGCGACCAGGCCGATCGGCTCGAAATCCGCATCAGGCTTGTAGGCAAGGTTGGGATAGAGCAGCACCGCCGCCGCATGCGTGCCCATATGGCCGAGCGTGAGCGTATAGCCGTCCGGTGCGGCGCGGGCGCCGCGGGCTGCGCCGACCGTGCCGCCGGCGCCGACGACGTTCTCGACCACGACCTGCTGGCCGAGGATGCGCGTGAACTGGTCGGCGACGATGCGGCCGGTGATGTCGGCCGGTCCGCCGGCGGCGAACGGCACGATCAGTGTGATGGTGCGGGTTGGATAGGTCTGCGCCTCGGCGCCGGTGGCGATGGCCGCCGCGATGGCGGCGACCGTGCATGCAATGATGCGGTTCATCCCTTCCCCCTCGGTTCGGAACTGTTGCCCGGTTGAGGGAAGAGTAGCGCATGCTCGGAAGTGTCGCGAGATGCCGCTCCAGGTGGTCCCGGAGCGGCTCGTCGGCAGTGCCGCAACTCAGGCGGCAACGGGGCTCCCGCTTCGCGGCGCCGAAGCCGCGTTGCGCATGACGGTCGACAGCAGCCCGTAGAGAGTCGTCCAGGCGCCGGAGACGGCCGGTGTCCAGTCACGGCCAAGCCCGCGCTCGAGCGTCCAGAGGAGCGCCGCGCCGACCGACTCGTAATGGCGATCGGTCACGCCATAGCCCACATGGCGTCGGCCGAGGTCTTCGACCGTCGGCAGCAGGGAGTCGATCTTGTCGAGACTGCCGACCGCAACGGCCAGGGTCTGCACCAGCTTCTTGCGCTGTGCCGGCATGTCGCTCGCACCGAACAGCGCATGCGTCGACGCATCGATTTCGAACAGCCGATTGTAGAACTGCTCCGCCGCGGCGTCGGCGATCGGCACGATCTGAGTCCAGGTGGCTCGCACGAGCTCCTTCTGCTCGGGGGTCATGTATTTGCTCCGGGATTGTGGGGGGTTGCGATCGAGGCGTCGCCTCGTCGGATCGGGCGGCTGATACACGGATCGCCGGAGCGCATAAAATGAATTAATCAGATGACGGCGATCTCCCGGAGAGAATGCCGCTCACAAACGCGTTACATCCGTCGTTCTAAGTCCCAGCCCGCTTCGCCTCGATGCGGTCCCAGATCATCGCCGCGACGTCCGGTCCGCCCAGGCTCTTGATGGCGCGGATGCCGGTCGGCGAGGTCACGTTGATCTCGGTCAGCCAGCCGTCGATCACGTCGATGCCGGTGAAGAGCAAGCCCCTCTCGCGCAGGTGCGGGCCGAGCCGCGTGCAGATCTCGCGCTCGCGCGGCGACAGCTCGGTGTCTTTCGGCGTGCCGCCGCGCACCATGTTGGAGCGCAGATCGTCGGGCGCCGGCACACGGTTGACGGCGCCGCCGAACTCGCCGTCGACCAAAATGATGCGCTTGTCGCCATGCTTCACCGCGGGGAGGAATTTCTGCACCACCCACGGCTCGCGGAACGTTGCTGCGAACAGGTCGTAGAGCGAGCCGAAATTGAGGTCTTCCTCGGCCAGGCGGAACACCGCCTCGCCGCCCTTGCCGTAGAGTGGCTTCATGACGATGTCGCCGTGCTCGGCGCGAAACGCCTTGATCTCGGCGAGGTCGCGGGTGAGCAGTGTCGGGGGCATCAGGTCGGGAAATTCAGTGACGAACATCTTCTCCGGCGCGTTGCGCACCTGCGCCGGGTCGTTGACCACCAGCGTGGTCTTGCCATGTACGCGCTCGAGCAGATGCGTCGCCGAGATGTAGGCGAGGTCGAATGGCGGGTCCTGCCGCATCAGAATGACGTCGAAGCTTGCGAGCTCGACCCGCTTCTCCTCGCCGAGCTTGAAGTGATTGCCGACCTCATCGCGCACGGCGAGCGGCTTGACCGTCGCGAACACCTTGCCGTCGCGCAGCGCCATGCGGTCCGGCGTGTAGTAGGAGAGGGTATGGCCGCGCGCCTGCGCCTCGAGCAGGAGCGCGAAAGTCGAATCGCCGCGGATGTTGATCCGCTCGATCGGGTCCATCTGAACGGCGACCGCAAGTCCCATTGTTCACCTGTCATGCGCAATCCAAACATTCCCACGTCCGGCGACGCGGGAGGGTCCTACTGATGCGCAAATGAAAGCGCCCGGCAAGCTCTATTCGAGCCTGCCGGGCGAAGTGCCGGCCGTTGGGAGGATGGGCCGTCCGAGGCCCGAACGTTATTTCAGCAGTCCCGCCGCACGCGCCCATTTGTACTTGGCGCCGAGCACCTCGACCGGGGTTTCGGTTGTGTAGGGATAGGCGACGATCCGGTGGTCGTAGAGCACCTGGCAGGCCTCCTCGACCTGAACGTCACCGACCAGGGAAGCGACCACCGGCTTGTCGATGCCCTTGGCGCGCGCCTCCTCGACCACCTCCACCACCAGGTTCGCGAACACCATGGGCGGCGTGATGATGGTGTGCCAGTAGCCGAGGATGATGGCATGGATGCGCGGGTCCTCGAGACCGAGCTTGATCGTGTTCTTGTAGGTGGTCGGCGGCTCGCCGCCGGTGATGTCGACCGGATTGCCGGCCGCGCCGAACGGCGGGATGAACTTGCGGAACGCCGCATCGAGGTCGTCCGGCATCTTCATCAGCGTGAGGCCGTGGTCGAAGCAGGCGTCCGAGAGGAGCACGCCCGACCCGCCGGCGCCGGTGATGATGACGACGTTCTCGCCCTTCGGCGTCGGCAGCACCTGAAGCCCCCGGGCATATTCGAGCATCGAGCGCAGCGACGGCGCCCGGATCACCCCGGCGGCCTTGAGCACGTCGTCGTAGATCTTGTCGTTGCCGGCGAGCGCGCCGGTATGCGAGGCGGCGGCCTTGGCCCCATACGCGGTGCGGCCGGCCTTGAGCATGATCACCGGCTTCTGCTTGGAGACGCGCGCTGCCACCTCGGCGAAGGCGCGGCCGTCTTTCAGGTCCTCGCAGTGCATGGCGATCGCCTGCGTGTTCGGGTCCTGCTCGAAGAAGGTGAGCAGGTCGTCCTCGTCGAGGTCCGACTTGTTGCCGAGGCCGACGATCGCCGACACGCCCATCTTGGTCGAACGGGCGAAGCCGATGATCGACATGCCGACGCCGCCCGACTGCGACGACAGCGCGGCCTTGCCCTTGACGTCGAACGCCGTGCAGAAGGTCGCGCAAAGGTTCTCCGGCGTGTAGTAGAAGCCGTAGATGTTCGGTCCCATGATCCGCACATTGTGCTTGCGCGCGGTGGCGAGCAGCTGATCCTGCAGCGGCTGGTCGCCGGTCTCCGCGAAGCCAGACGGGATCATCACCGCGCCAGGAATGCGCTTGCGGCCGAGCTCGTCCATGGCGGCGTTGCACAGTTTCGCCGGCACCGCGAACACCGCGACGTCGATGTCGCCGGGATAATCGAGCACCGACTTGTAGGCCTTGATGCCGAGGATCTCGTCGGCCTTCGGATGCACCGGGACGATCGTGCCCTTGTAGCCGCCGTTGATCAGATTCTTCATCACCGAGTTGCCGATTTTGCCGGTCTCGGCGGAGGCTCCGATCACGGCAACGGCCTTCGGATGGAAGATGCGCGACATCGCGCGGACGATCTCGGCCTGGTCCGGCCGATAGCGCTGCGGCTTGGCCTCGAAGTCGCAGACGATGCGCGCGTCGACGGCGATCGCGCCCTTTGCCGTGGCGAACACCGGATTGAGGTCGAGCTCGGCGATCTCCGGGAAATCCTCGAGCAGCCGCGACACGTTGACGAGAATCGCCGCCAGCGCGTCGCGATCGACCGCGGCGCCGCCACGCACGCCGTCGAGCACCTCCTTGGCCTTGATCGCATCGAGCATCGTCCGCGCGTCGTTCATGTGGACCGGCGCCAGGCGGAAGGTGATGTCCTTCATCACTTCGACCAGGATGCCGCCGAGACCGAACGCGATCAGCTTGCCGAACGACGGGTCGGTGATGGCGCCGACCAGCGTCTCGGTGGCGCCCGACGGCAGCATCTGCTGGATCTGCACGCCGTCGATCTTCGCGTCTACCTTGTAGCGCCTGGCGTTGGTGATGATGGTCGCATAAGCCTCGCGCGCCGCGTCGGCCGAGCCGATGCCGACGATCACGCCGCCGGCGTCGGTCTTGTGCAGGATGTCGGCCGAGACGATCTTCATCACCACCGGAAAGCCGATCTGCGCCGCGTGCAGGGCTGCGGCGTCTGCCGAGGTGGCGAGCGCCTCCTGCGGCAGCGGGATGTCGTAGGCGTCGCAGACGAGCTTCGCTTCCGGCGCGGTTAGCGCCTTGCGGCCGGAGGCCTTCACGTCGGCCAGCACGGCGCGGACGTTTTCACTCGCCGCCGGCTCGCGGATTGCGCGGAGCGCGCTTGTGGCTGTGGGAGACATGGGATCAGCCTTTCATGATGGTGCGGATGCGCATCGGCTTGAGCAGGCCGAGCGACATGAACGCGGCGACGAGGTTGAGGACGGCGGCGACGTAGAACACCGCGTGCCAGCTGCCGGTGGCGTTGGTCAGCACGTTGGCGAGCGGCACCAGCAGCGCCGCCGTGCCCTTGGCGGTGTACAGCATGCCGTAGTTGGTAGTGGCGAACTTGCGGCCATAGATGTCGGTGCAGGTGGCCGGGAACAGCGAATAGATCTCGCCCCAGGCGAAGAACACCAGGCCGGACAGGATCACGAACAGCACCGGATTGTGCGCGAAGTGAAGCAGCGCGAAGATGCCGATGCCTTCGACGAAGAACGCGATGAACATGGTGTTCTCGCGGCCGATCTGGTCGGACACCCAGCCGAAGAACGGCCGGCACACGCCGTTGAGCACGCGGTCGATGGTGAGCGCGAAGGTCAGTGCCGGCAGGGTCAGGCCGAGGAGCGAGACCGGCATGTCGGCGATCTTGTAGTCGGCGGCGATCGGCGCGAGCTGCGCGATCGCCATCAAGCCGCCGGCGCCGACCATGACGAACATCGCGTACATGACCCAGAACACCGGCGTCTTCAGCACCTCGGTCGGCATGTAGTCGCGCCGCGTCTGCTGCACGGCCGGCGCGACCGGCGTCGCGACGTCCTCGGCGCGTGGCGCCTTCAGCATCAGGCCGACCAGCACGACGACGACACCCTGGCCGATGCCGAACCACCAGAACGCAGCCTCGTAGCCGCTCGACTGGATCATGTTGGCGATCGGGATGACGGTGAGCGCGGAGCCGGCGCCGAAGCCCGCCGCGGTCAATCCGGCCGCGAGGCCGCGGCGATCGGGAAACCACTTCAGCGCATTGCCGACCGACGCGCCGTAGATGACGCCCGCGCCGATGCCGCCGATGGCGGCGCCGACATAGAGCAGGACCAGCGAGTCGGCGAACGAATTGATCATCCAGGCGAGCGCCACCAGCACGCCCGATCCGCTCACCATGATGCGCGGACCGAACTTGTCGATCAGGTAGCCCTCGATCGGCACCAGCCACGTTTCAGCCAGCACGAAGATCGTGAACGCCACTTGGATCGCGGCGCGGCCCCAATGGTACTTCTGGTCGATCGGATTGACGAACAGCGTCCAACCGTATTGCAGGTTGGCGATCATCACCATGCAGATGATGCCGAAGGCGAGCTGCATCCAACGCGTCGCTTCGGTGGTTGCGGCCGCGGGCGCGGACTTGGTCTTCATCGCGTCTGAAATGGCACTCATGCCGTGACCCCTTGGGTTTCCCGTTCATGTGATTTTTTTGTTGGAAGACCGCGTTCGGCGCCCTTCAAACTCTGGTTATCGGCTGGCCAGAGCTGTATAATACATTATGCCAGGGCGGCTTCCCGCGCAACAAAAGTTTCGGAAATCGTTTCCGCACTTGCGAAAGATTGCTGACTGTCCCGCTTACTGGTGATTTCTCAATAGTCTACAGGCTCTCCATCATCGCGCATCGACGGAAGCGATTTCTCTGCGTGACCGCAGAGGCCGGTCGAGCGGGCCAGCGCTTGACGCTCGCTCTCGCTATCTTGATCTCGTTATGAAGTCAGAGGCGCCTTCGATCGGGTTGGACCCGCGCGCTCGGCCGCGCCGCGGCCGGCGCAGCATCGCGTTTCCGTCAGGCTGACGACGCTCGTTGAGTGCCGTTAGACGCGTGTCCGCCGACCTTCTCGGTGATTTCCGCAGCGGCGCGCTTGACCATCGGCCCGAGCTCGCCGAGCCGCTCGTCGCTGATGCGCACTACCGGGCCCGACACCGAGATCGCGCCGATCACCTCGCCGTGCTCGTTGGTGACCGCGGCCCCAACGCAGCGCATTCCCTCCGATTGCTCTTCGTCATCGATCGCCCAGCCGCGCTTGCGCACGCGCGCGAGGTCGGTGAACAGCGCCTGCGGATCGACGATGGTGCGTGCGGTGAACTTCGGCATGCCGACGCGGTGCAGGAGCTGCGCGACGTCGTCGTCGGAAAGCGCGGCCAGCATGGCCTTTCCGAGGCTCGACGCGTGCAGCGGGCCGCGTCCGCCCGGGCGATGAAACGCGCGGATCGCATGGTGGCTCTCCATCTGCGCGACGAACACCAGGGCGCCGTCGTTCTCGATCGCCATGTTGGCGGTCTCGCCGCTCGTCTCCATCAAGCGCCGCAAGGTGCCGCGGCCGACGTCGACCAGCTTGCGATTGCGCAGGAACGCGCTGCCGATCCGGAACGCCTGCACGCCGATCAGGTAGCCGCCGCGCGCGTCGTCACACTGAACGAAACCCGCGGCCTTCAGCGTGGTGAGGATCCGGTGCGCGGTCGACGCGGCGATGCCGGCGCGTTGCGCGATGCTGGTCAGCGACAGGCCGTCCGCCTCGGCGATGATCGACAGCAGCCCGAGGCCGCGCTCGAGCGCCTGCACCGCGCCGGGCAGGTGCTGCGCCAGCGGCTGCGGCTCGACAGGCGTGGCGCGCTGCGATCGTGGTCGTCCCGCCATGGTCTCCCTCGGCTTATGAAGCGGGCTCCCGATTCGTGGAGCGCCCGGAGTCTACGCTGAAAAGCCCGAAAAATCGCAATAAAACCACTGTGCTTTAGAAATGGAAAACATTTCCATTGTCAACGGCAGAACTCTGGCATACGGTATACCAGAAGCGCCAAAGCAAGATGCGCCGAAGCGACGCCGAGGAAAACGAACATGCAGCAAGCCGCCGGACAGCCCATCGCGCCGCTGCACGCCCGCATGCCCGATCCGGTCCCGGATGCAGCGCCGCATCACGTCCTCGATCCCGCACTCGCCCGCTTCTTCGCCGCGCCACTCGCCGCGACAGATCCGGAGCTTGCCGGCACCATCGATCGCGAGATCGCTCGTCAGCGCGACGAGATCGAGCTGATCGCGTCCGAGAACATCGTCAGCCGCGCGGTGCTCGACGCGGCGGGGTCCGCGCTCACCAACAAATATGCCGAGGGCTATCCGGGCCGGCGCTACTACGGTGGCTGCCAGCATGTCGACGAGACCGAGAGCCTCGCGATCGAGCGCGCCAAGCGGCTGTTCGACTGCGGCTTCGCCAACGTACAGCCCAATTCGGGCAGCCAGGCCAACCAGTCCGTGCTGCTCGCCCTGGCGCGGCCCGGCGACACGATCCTTGGTCTGTCGCTTGCGGCCGGCGGCCACCTGACCCACGGCGCGGCGCCGAACCTGTCGGGGAAATGGTTCCGCGCCTTTCAATACGGCGTACGGCACAGCGACCATCGCATCGATCTCGACGAGGTCGCGGCCCTCGCGCGCCATCACCGCCCGCGCGTCATCATTGCCGGCGGCTCCGCTTATCCGCGCATCATCGATTTTGCCGGCTTCCGCGCCATCGCCGACGAGGTCGGCGCCCATCTCATGGTCGACATGGCGCATTTCGCCGGCCTGGTCGCCGGCGGCGTGCATCCGAGCCCGCTGCCGCACGCGCACATCGTGACCACCACGACGCACAAGACCTTGCGCGGGCCGCGCGGCGGACTGGTGCTCACCAACGACGAGGAGATCGCCAAGAAGATCAACGCGGCGATCTTTCCCGGGCTGCAGGGTGGCCCGCTGATGCACATCATCGCCGCCAAGGCCGCCGCGTTCGGCGAAGCGCTGCAACCGGCATTCAAGGCCTACGCCCGCGCCGTAATCGACAATTGCCAGGCGATGGGCGAAGCGCTCCGGCAGAGGGGCTACGATCTCGTCACCGGCGGCACCGACACGCATCTCGTGCTGCTCGACCTGCGCCGCCGGAACCTCACCGGCAACGTCGTCGAGAAGAGTCTCGGCCGCGCGCACATCACCTGCAACAAGAACGGCGTGCCGTTCGATCCCGCGAAGCCGACGGTGACGTCGGGCGTGCGGCTCGGCACGCCGGCCGGCACCACGCGCGGCTTCGGGGTCACTGAATTTCGCCAGATCGGCCGCATGATCGCCGAGGTGCTCGACGGTCTCGGCGCGCACGGCGAAACCGGCAATGGCGCCGTCGAGGCGCGCATCAAGGCCGAGGCGATCGCGCTGTGCGGTCGCTTCCCGATCTATCCGTGACAGTTCAACACAAAGCCCAACCCTGGGAGACGCTCATGTCAGGCAATCACGGTCTCTTCATTCCCGGCCCGACCAACATGCCGTTCGGCATCCGTCAGGCGATGGACGTCGCCCTCGAGGACCAGCGCGCGCCGGACTTTCCGGCCTTTACGCTGCCGCTGTTCCGCGATCTCAAGCGTGCGTTCAAGACCGAGAAGGGCCAGGTCTTCGTGTTCCCGTCGTCCGGCACCGGCGGTTGGGAGGCGGCGATCACCAACACGCTGTCGCCCGGCGACAAGGTGCTGATCGCGGTGTTCGGACAGTTTTCGCATCTGTGGGCCGATCTCTGCCGCCGTCACGAGCTCGATGTCGATGTGGTCGACGTCGACTGGGGGGAAGGCGTTCCCCTCGACGTGTTCACCAAGCGCTTTGCGGACGACAAGACCCACGCCATCAAGGCGGTGCTGGTCTGCCACAACGAGACCGCGACCGGCGTGACGAGCGACGTCGCCGGCGTGCGCGCCGCGCTCGACGCGGTCCGGCATCCGGCGCTCCTCATGGTCGACGGCGTCAGCTCGATCGCCAGCATCGATTTCCGCATGGACGAGTGGGGCGTCGACATTGCGGTCTCCGGCTCGCAGAAGGGCTTCATGCTCCCGACCGGTCTCGCCATCGTCGCGGTCAGCCCGAAGGCGCTCGATGCCGCGGCGCAGGCCAAATGCCCGCGCTGTTTCTTCGATTTCGCCGACATGATCCGCACCAACAAGGACGGCTTCTTCCCCTACACGCCGGCCACCACGCTGCTGCGCGGGCTGCGCGCATCGCTCGACCTGCTGTTCGCCGAAGGTCTCGACAACGTGTTCGCCCGTCATCGCCGGCTCGCCGAGGGCGTTCGCCTCGGCGTCGCCGCCTGGGGCCTCACGCTGTGCGCCAAGGAGCCGAAGTGGCACTCCGACACGGTGTCGGCGATCTGCGTGCCGAAGGGCTTCAACTCCGATGACGTGGTGAAGACCGCCTATCACCGCTACCGCATGTCGCTCGGCGTCGGCCTGTCCAAGGTCGCCGGCCGGGTGTTCCGCATAGGCCACGTCGGCAGCCTCAACGAGATCATGGTGCTGCAGGCACTGGCTGGCTGCGAGATGGCGCTGCGCGACGTCGGCATCGCGGTCGCGCCCGGCTCGGGCGTTGCCGCCGCGCAGGAGCATTTCCGTGCCACCGCGCCGGTCATGCAGCTCAGCAAGGTGGCATAGCGCATGTCCCGGAAAAGTGGTCACCGGTTTTCCGACCAGGACATGCGCAATCAAAGAATCTAGGAGGGAGACGATGACCATCGCGGTGCCGCACCTCCTGCCGCGCATCGTCTTTCTCGATCGCGGCACGATCGGTCCGAATGTCGAACTGACGCGCCCGCGCTTCCCGCACGACTGGACCGAATACGCGTCGACCTTGCCGCAGGACGTGGTCGACCGGCTCAAGCACGCGTCGATCGCCATCACCAACAAGGTGCCGATCCGCGACGCCGATCTCGCCAGGCTGCCCGGCCTGAAGATGGTCGCCGTCGCGGCGACCGGCTATGACGTGGTCGACCATGTCGCCTGCCGCAAGCGCGACATCGTCGTCTGCAACGTGCGCGGTTATGCGGCGAGCACGGTGCCGGAGCACACCTTCGCGCTCATCCTGGCGCTGCGCCGATCGATCGTCGGCTATCGGCAGGATGTCATTGCCGGCGAATGGCAGCGCGCCGGCCAGTTCTGCTTCTTCACCCATCCGATCCGCGAGCTCGCCGGATCGACGCTCGGCATCATCGGCGAGGGCGCGATCGGGCAGGCCGTCGCCCGCGTCGGCCAGGCGTTCGGCATGCGGACGCTGTTCGCCGCCCACAAGGGCGTGCAGGGCCTCGGCCCGCTCTACACGCCGTTCGACGAGGTCCTGGCGACGAGCGACATCATTACGTTGCACTCGCCGCTTATGCCGTCGACCCGCGACATGATCGGGATGGCCGAGTTCCGCAAGATGGCGAAACGGCCGCTCCTCATCAACACCGCGCGCGGCGGCCTGGTGGTCGAGGCGGATCTTGTGCGCGCCCTCGACGAAGGCCTGATCGCGGGCGCGGGATTCGATTGCCTGACGGCGGAACCGCCGCCCGAGGATCATTGTTTAATGCAGATCATCGATCGGCCGAACGTCATCGTGACGCCGCATGTCGGCTGGGCCAGCGAAGAGGCCATGCAACGGCTGTGGCAGCAGGTGATCACGCTGATCGAGAATTTCCATGCCGGTTCGCCGCTCAATGTCGTGGCGTGAGCGTAAGGTGTCCGGTTGACACCAGAGGCCTTTCAAGTTGGATTGCCTCGCCCCGACTCCATTGAGCGACAGTCGGTGGAAACGCGATCACGAGGATTCCATCATGCGCCGCCGCCGCCGGACCAAGATCGTTGCAACTCTCGGTCCCGCGAGTTCCGATCCGCAGCGCATCCGTACCCTGTTCGAAGCCGGCGTCGACGTGTTCCGGCTCAATTTCAGCCATGGCAGCAAGGACGACCATGCGCGGCGGTTCGAGGCGATCCGCGCGATTGAGCGCGAGACCGGCCGTCCGATCGGCATCCTGCAGGATCTGCAGGGCCCGAAGATCCGCATCGGCACGCTCGCGTCCGGCCCGATGACGCTCAAGCCCGGCGCCAAGCTGCGGTTCGACAGCAATGCGCAGCCGGGCGGCCCCGAGCGCATCCCGCTGCTGCACCCCGAGGTCCACGCCGCCATCGCGCCCGGGCATCAGGTGCTCATCAATGACGGCCGCGTGCGGCTCGAGGTCACCGGAGTCGGCGATGGCTGCTTCGACGCGCGTGTGACGGTCGGCGGCGAGATCAGCGACCGCAAGGGCGTCAACCTGCCCGATACGCTGCTCAATCTGTCGCCTGTCACCGAGAAGGACCGCGATGACCTCGCCTTCGGCCTTTCGCTCGGCGTCGATTTCGTGGCGCTGTCGTTCGTGCAGCGGCCGGACGATGTGCTCGAGGGGCGCAGCCTGGTCGGCGACCGCGCCAGTCTGATGGTGAAGATCGAAAAACCCGCCGCGCTCGAGCGCATTGGCGACATCGTGCAGCTCGCCGACGCGGTCATGGTTGCGCGCGGCGATCTCGGCGTCGAGATTCCGGCCGAGGACGTGCCGGGGTGGCAGAAGGACATCGTCCGCATCTGCCGCCTGGCCGGCAAGCCGGTCATCATCGCCACGCAGATGCTGGAATCGATGGTGCAGTCGCCGGTGCCCACCCGTGCCGAGGCGTCCGACGTCGCGACCGGCGTGTATGACGGCGCCGACGCCGTCATGCTGTCGGCGGAATCGGCCTCGGGCGCGTTTCCGGTCGAGGCGGTCGCCACCATGGACCGCATCATCTCGCATACCGAGAACCATGGCTCGTACCGTTCGATCATCGGCGCGCTCGAGCCGACCATCGACCCGACACCGTCGCACGCCGTGTCGGCGGCGGCGGCCGAGCTCGCCGAGAATATCGGCGCTGCGGCGATCGTCGCCTTCACCGCGAGCGGCAATACCGTGCTGCGGGTCGCGCGCGAGCGCGCACGCGTGCCGATCATCGGCGCGACTCCCAACGAAAAAACCGCGAGACGGCTCGCGCTGCTGTGGGGCGTACACAGCATCATGTCACCCGACATCACCAATTTCGGCGAGATGGTCGAGCGCGCCGCGGCACACGCCAGGGCGGACGGCTTCGCCAAGGCGAACGACATGATCGTGATCATCGCCGGTGTGCCGTTCGGCAAGGCCGGCAGTACGAACAACATCCGGGTTCTGACCGTTTGAAGCAGCCGCTTCGCTCGGTTTGCTGTTGCAGCCTGTCGCAATTCTGGTATAATGTATACCAGACCGCCCGAGCATAAGTATCCGTCCAGGATCCAGCCGGGCCATAAGGGAGGCTAACGCCATGGAACTTCATGAGTTTCAGGCCAAGTCCCTGCTGTCGCGCTATGCGATTGCAAGCCCCAAAGGGCAAGTCGCCCTGACTCCTGACGAAGCCGAGCTTGCCGCCCGCGATTGCGGGTCGCGCGCCCTGTTCGTGAAGGCGCAGGTCCAAGCCGGCGATCGGGCGCAGGCCGGCGGCGTCATCCGCGCCGCCTCCGCCGCCGAGACCCGGCTCGCCGCCGCGCAACTGCTCGGCCGCAAGCTTGTCACGGCGCAAACCGGCCGCCGCGGTCACACCATCAAGCGCGTGCTGGTCGAGACCGGCGTCGCCGCCGTCCGCGAATTCTATGTGGCCATGCGGATCGATGCGCTCGCGGGCGGGCTGGAGCTGCTCGCTGGCACGGGCGGCACCGGCATCGAGGCGCGCGCGGCCGCCTTGCCGTCCGCCATCGAATCCGTGCCGTTCGGCCTCGCCGGCGAGCGCCATCCCGGCGACACGATGAAACTGTGCGAGCGGATCGGCCTTGCCGGCGACACGGCCGACAAATTCCGCGCCGTGGTCGACAGCATCCATCGCGCCTTCGTCGACAACGACGCGAGCCTGATCGAGATCAATCCGCTCGCGCTCACCGGCGACGGTGAATTCGTCGCGCTCGACGCCAAGCTCGTCCTCGACGACAATGCGCTGTTCCGCCATCCTGACCTCGCCGCGCTGCGCGACGACGATGTCGTCGATGAGATCGAGCTCGAGGCGCAGCGCCATCAGATCAATTTCGTACAGATGGACGGCGATATCGGCGTTGTGGTGAACGGCGCCGGGCTCGGCCTCGCCACCCTCGACATGCTCCGCGCGGCGGGCGGCTCACCGGCGAACTTCATGGACATCCGCACCACCGCGAAGAGCCTCGACATCGCGCATGGCATCGGCCTGGTGCTCGACAAGCCGCACATCAAGGTGCTGCTGGTCAACGTGTTCGGCGGCGGCATGCAGCCCTGCGACACCATCATCGAGGGGCTCGGCATCGCGTTCCGCCGCAAGGGGCGCGTGCTGCCGGTCGTGCTGCGCGTCACCGGAAACAACGAACAGCTCGCGCGGCTCCGCCTCGCGAACTTCAACTTCCCCAAGATCGAATGTTCGGACATGTGGCAAGCGGTCGAGCGCGCCGTCGCGATTGCGCGCGGGAGGACGTGATGGCCATTCTCGTTGATCAGACGACGCGGCTCCTCTGCCAGGGCATGACCGGCTGGGCGGGGACGTATCACACCAACCGGATGATCCAGTACGGCACCAACGTCGTCGCCGGTGTTACGCCCGGCAAGGGCGGGCGCTCGCATCTCGACGTGCCGGTGTTCGACCGCCTCGCCGAGGCGATGGCGGCGACCGGGGCGAACGCCAGCGCCGTGTTCGTGCCGCCGGATCGTTGCGGCAGCGCTATCATCGAAGCGATCGAGGCCGAGATGCCGCTGGTCGTGGTGGTGACCGAGCGTATTCCCGTGCTCGACATGGTGCGGGTGCGTGAGGCGCTCGCCGGCTCGCGTACGCGCCTGGTCGGCCCGAACTCGCAGGGCGTGCTGACGCCCGGTGTGTGCCAGATCGGCGTGATGGCGACCGATCGCGCACGCCCGGGCTCGATCGGCGTCATGTCGCGCTCGGCATCGCTGACGAGCGAGATCGTCAGCCAACTCACCGCCGCCGGACTGGGGCAGTCGACGACCGTCGGCATCGGCGGCGACGCGGTCCACGGCATCGGCTTCGTCGAATGTCTCGACATGTTCTTCGCCGACCCTCGCACCGACGCGGTTGTGCTGATCGGTGAGATCGGCGGCAACGAGGAAGAGGAAGCGGCGCGCTATCTGAAAGCGGTCGGCACCAAGAAACCGGTCGTCGCGTTGATTGCCGGCCGGCACGCGCCGCCGCAGCGGCGCATGGGCCATGCGGGCACATTGACCGCGCAGGCGGGCGCCGACGCGGACGGCAAGCTCGAGCAGCTGCGGCGCGCCGGCGTCGTTATCGCACCCAGCGCGCATCTCGTCGGCGTGACGATGCGTGAGGTTGTCGCCAAGCGCGCAGCGTAGAAGCAGGATCCCGAACGGCAGTGGGTTACCGACGCGTCCATAGAAGTGCGAATTTGCCGCGCGTCGAGTGACGCTGGGTCACGACACAAGCGACAACGTTCGCTTAACGCCTATTCTGCATTCTCCATCCGTATTTTCGACAATCCGTGGATGGGGGCGCACTTGCCCAAGCTGTCGATCGCCACAAAGCTCTATACGATTTTCGCGCTGCTCGCGATTGCGACAATGGCGCTTGCCGGCATCGCGGTCACCAATGCGCGCTATCAGGAAGCGATGACCGAGGAGTACGAGACCTCGCTCGTCGGCACGCAGAACGTCGAGCGCGTCAACGGACTGATCTACGCGGTGGTGATGGAGTCGCGCGGTATCTACATGTCCCCGGACATTCCGGGCGCCAAGCGTTATGGCGACCTGCTGCTCAAGTTCAACGAGCGCATCACCAAGGTGGTGGACGACTGGCGCAAGAACGTGCGCGCCGACGACGCGCAGCAGTTTGCGACGTTCGAGAAGCGAATCGGGCAGTTCATCCAGTTCCGCAAGGAGCTGGTGCGGCTCGGCACCGAGGTGAGCCCCGCCAAGGGACGCGAGTTCGGCGACAATGAGGAGAACCGCGCCGTCCGCACCGCGCTCAACCAGGATCTCGACAAGCTCGCGGCGCTCTACGACGCGCGCACCAAGCGAATCTATGCCGAGCTTCAGGCGCTGCTCGACCGCACCATCTGGACCCTCAGCCTGCTCGCGCTGGTCGCCGTGGCGCTCGCCGGCGCTGGCGTCGCCGTCATCTGGAAGTCGGTCACCCGGCCGCTCGGCGAGATCACGCGGATCACCGAGACGGTCGCTGGCGGCGCGCTCGGCGTCAGCATTCCCTACGGTCAGCGCCAGGACGAGATCGGTGCGCTGTCACGCTCGATCACGGTGTTCCAGGACGCGATGCGCAAGAACGAGGAGCTCGCCCACAAGGTGGCCGACGATGCTGCCGCGCGTGCGAAGCGGCAGGAAAGCGTCGACGCCGAGATCGCGCGGTTCGGCGCCGAGGTGGAAAAGACCGTGACCGAGCTCGCCGCCATTTCCGATCAGATGCTCGGCTCGTCAGCGCATCTTTCCAGGACGGCGGACGACGCCTCGACGCGCACCGCCAGCGCTTCGACCGCATCGGCCGAGGCCTCCGCCAACGTGCGCGATATTGCCGCCGCGACCGAGGAGCTCACCGCCTCGGTCATGGAGATCAACCGTCAGGTCGAGCAGTCCAAGAGCATCGCCGAGAAGGCGGTGGGCGAGGCGGCGCGCACCAACAACGAGATCAAGGCGCTCGACGAGGCGGCAAAGCGCATCGGCGACGTCGTCAAGCTGATCACCGCGATCGCCGAGCAGACCAACCTTCTCGCCCTCAATGCGACCATCGAGGCGGCGCGGGCCGGCGAGGCGGGCAAGGGCTTCGCCGTCGTGGCGCAGGAGGTCAAGGCATTGGCCGGCCAGACCGCCAAGGCGACCGAGGAGATCACCTCGCAGATCGACGGCATGCAGCAGGCGACCGTCCGCTCGGTCGACGCGATCGGCACGATCCAGCAGACCATCCGCGAGGTCGGCGACATCACCTCAACCATCGCCGCCGCCGTGACCGAGCAGGGTGCCGCCACCCAGGAGATCGCCCGCAGCGCCGAGACAGCGTCGCGCCGTACCAGCGAGACCGCGAAAGAGGTCGACGGGGTCAGCAAGGCCACCGAAGACACGCGCAAGGACGCTGTGTCGGTCAAGTCGGTCGCCGACCGGCTCGGCGTGACCGCGCATGCGATTCGCGGCCAGGTCGAAGGCTTCTTCCAGGGACTGCGCGCGGCGTAGCGCGCGGCTCGCGTCGCACCGTCAGATTCATTCCAGAGTAGCGGCGCCCCTCTCCCGCCGGAGAGAGAGGGGCGTGCGGCGTTACCGCGGGTCCAGCGCGGCTACCACTGATTGATTTCATTGTCGCGCAGGATCTCGAGCCGCACGGTCGGATCGGGATCGGCGCCGACCACGTGTCCGCTCACGATCACCTCGTGGTGTGGGCCGTTCAGCGTGTCAGGCCATCCGCGGACGTCCTGGCGGATCAGCCGGTCGGATCGCATGTAGTGGCGCATCTGGTCCGGCGCCTGCGACGCAGAAAGCGACTGCGCGAAGCCCGGCGATGCGGCGAGCGTCACGAGCGCGGTCAACGCGAATGCCATGGCGGATGTCTTCATGAAGCGTCTCCATTCGACGGTCGCCGGGCGCATGGTTGCGCCGGCGGAGCCGCGATTCGCGGCTCGTGTCGCGAGGTCTAGGGCGGCCGCGCGGATGGAGACCATTGCACGAAGATGTCGATCCGTGCGGCCGTGCACTGCGGCCGGCGGTCGTAGCGACGATACCTTGGTATAGGTCCCGGGGCGCCGACCGATACGAATGTTGCGATGGCTGAAATGTGATCGCCACGTCACCGGTCATGCGGGTATGTTGTGACCGGGAGCGACGACCACGCGACGGCTGGTGCCGTTGGAACAGGCGGGCGTCATGAGCGTGTCGCAGCTCCCCGCGGTCGAGGCCGCCGCACCGGCGCGCTCCACCCTTTTCACGCATCTCTCCACGCAAGCCGTCTACCGCTATTCATTGCCGGTCGTTGCGGTCGCCGCCGCAACCGTCGGCACCAAGCTGCTCGGCGTCGCCATTGCGCCGGACCGGCCGAGCTTCTTCCTGTTCTTCGCCGCCGTGGTGTCGAGCTCGTGGTTCGCCGGCCCCGGCCCCGGCTGGCTCTCGGTCGCGCTCTCCATCCTTGCTGTCGACTATCTCGTGATCCCGCCGACCTATGTGCTCGACTTCGACGCCAAGGACATTCCGCGGCTCGTGGCGTTCGTCACCTGCTGCGTATCAGCCAATGCGCTGAGCTTGCAGCGGCGCCGCGCCGAGGCCGCCTTGCGCCAGGCACGCGACACGCTCGAGCTGCGTGTGTGCGAGCGGACGGCCGAGCTGCAGGCGATCAACGACCGGCTGCGCGCCGAGGCGGCCGAGCGGGTACGCGCCGAAACTGCGCTGCGTGCGACGCAGACTGCGCTCGCCCGCGCGGCGCGCATCATGACGGTCGGCGAGCTGACGGCATCGATTGCGCACGAGATCAACCAGCCGCTCGCCGCCGTCGTCGCCAACGCCAATGCCGCGCTCAATTGGCTCCGGCGCGACCCGCCCGGTCTCGCGGAGGCGACCGCGTCGGTCGCGGCGATCGTCGCGGCCGGCGAGCGCGCCGGTGACGTGATCGGCCGGATTCGCGCCTTGGTGGCGAAGCGCCCACCGGACATGACGAAGGTTGATCCGGGCGAGATCGTCAACAGTGTGCTGTCGCTCGTGCACGGCGAGCTCGCGACGCGAGGGATCGCGCTCGATCACGCATTCGAGCCGGGGCTGCCCCGCGTCACGGGCGACCGCGTGCAGCTGCAGCAGCTCGTGCTCAACCTCGTGCACAATGCGATGGAGGCGATGGCCGGCGTGTCCGACCGCGCTCCGTGCCTGGCGGTCCGCACGATGCGCGCGGGCGCCGCCGCCGTCGCTCTCGTGGTCGAGGACAACGGCCGCGGCTTTGAGGGCGCCGATATCGAGGACCTGTTCGAGCCGTTCCACTCGACCAAGTGCGGCGGGATGGGATTGGGGCTGTCGATCTGCCGGGCCATCACCGAGCTGCATGGCGGCCGCATCGGCGCTGCGCCGGGCGTGCCGTACGGTGCCGTCTTCCGAATCACCTTGCCGATCACGGAGCAGCCATGACCGACACGGACGCTGTCGTATTCATCATCGACGACGACGCCCAGGTTCGCGAGGCCTTCGTCAACCTGTGCCGCTCGGTCGGATTGGAGGCCAAGGCCTTCGCCTCGACCGACGCTTTCCTGCGCGCCGCGCCGCCCGACGCTCCGGCGTGTCTCGTGCTCGACATCAGGTTTCCCGGCTCGGCGCCGAGCGGGCTCGATTTCCAGCGCCGACTGATCGAGGCAGACAATCCGATCCCGATCATCTTCATCACCGGGCACGGCGACGTGCCGATGTCGGTGCAGGCGATGAAATCGGGCGCGGTGGAGTTTCTGCTGAAGCCGGTGCGCGAGCAGGATCTGCTCGACGCGATCCGGCACGGCATCGAGCGCGACCGGCGCCGCCGCGCCGAGGAGGAGTTCGTCGCCGTTGCGCGCAGGCGCTTTGATGCGTTGACGGCGCGCGAGCGCGAGATCATGGCGCTGGTGACGCAGGGTTTCCTCAACAAGCAGATCGCTGCTGAGCTCGGCCTTAGCGAGATCACTATCAAGGTGCACCGCAGCCACGTCATGCAGAAGATGGCGGCGCGATCGCTAGTCGACCTCGTGCGCATGAGCGATCGACTGCTGCCGGCGCCGACGGTTCCGCCCGCCGTGGTTACGCGGGGAAATCCCCCGTAGCAATTTCGCCGCACCCCGGCGCAATCCTTCCGCTAGACTCTTCAAACGGGAGGACGCCGCCATGTTGAAACGAGTTGCGCTTGCGACGGCCATTGCCGTCGCGCTTGCCACCTTCGGTCGAGCCGAGGCCTATGACGGGCTGGTCGAGAAGAAGACCTTCACGCTGCCGAGCTACACCACGGTCGGCGGGCAGACCATCAAGGACGTCAAGATCGGCTGGGAGAGCTACGGCACGCTCAACGCCGACCGGTCGAACGCCATCCTGATCACGCACTTCTTCTCCGGCACCAGCCACGCTGCCGGCAAGTACAAGGCCAGCGACGCGGCGCCGGGCTATTGGGACGCCATCATCGGCCCCGGCAAGCCGCTCGATACCGACAAATATTTCATCCTGGCGTCGGACACGCTGGTCAATCTCAATGCCAAGGACCCGAACGTCGTCACCACCGGGCCGGCATCGATCGAGCCGGGCAAGAACGAACCCTATGGCACGCGGTTTCCGATCGTCACCATCCGCGACTTCGTCAACGTGCAGAAGGCGCTCGTCGAGTCGCTCGGCATCAGCCGGCTCGCTGCCGTGACGGGCGCTTCCATGGGCGCGCTGCAGGCCTATGAATGGGCCTCGAGTTATCCGTCGATGGTCGGCAAGGTGATCCCGGTGATCGCTTCGGCGGAGGCGGACGGCTGGCTGATTGCTTGGCTCGACGTATGGGCGGCGCCGATCCGGCTCGATCCGAACTGGAACAATGGCGACTATTACGGCAAGGCCGAGCCCGTCGCGGGACTCGCCGCCTCGCTCGCGGTGGTGACGCTGCACGCGCAGCACTGGACCTGGGCCAACGGGGCGACGCTCGGCCGCAAATGGGCGGTCGACGGCAAGGATCCGGCCGGCTGCCTGGTCGAATGCAAGTTCGCGATCGAGGCGGCGCTCGCCAATGCCGGAAAGGCGCGCGCAGCGACGTCCGACGCCAATCACTTCCTCTATCTGATCAAGGCCAACCAGCTGTTCGTCGCCGGTGGCGGCTCGCTCGCCGAAGGCCTCAAGAAGATCGATGCGCCGGTGCTGCTCATCACCAGTGACGACGACCAGGTGTTTCCGACCGACGCGGTGAACCAGACCGCGCAGCTGATCAAGGCCGACGGCACGCCGCTCGACCACGTGAAGATTCGCGGCGGCCGCGGCCACCTCGACGGCGTGGTGGCGATCTCGCAGGCGGGCGAGCGGATCGCGGAGTTTTTGGCGAGGAAATGAAGGTATCGACGGCCGCATACGATCATGCCAGCCGTTCCGTCTTGTAGAACGCTTGGCTTTAACCCGCTAAACTCGCCAGTATTCACGATACTGTAATGGCATAGCCTTACGTCATTCAAATTTGATCATGCAGTACCATTGAGCGATACAAGTATATATTCGCGCAAGTATTGTAACTTACGCAGCGAAAACAGTGATTTAACGTATAATTAGGAAATAAATTACATCATGACGAAGTAGTTTTTGGAGGGGGACATGCTGGGGACCCGAATTGCGCCTGCGCTTGTCGCAGGCGCGCTGATCATTGTCGGCCACGTCGCCGGCGCCACCGCTCAGAATCTGTCGGAGCTCAGGTCGAAGTATCGGCGCCCAATCGAAATTCCGTTTCCGGCCACCAATCCCTATACGCCCGAGAAGGCGGCCCTCGGCAAAGCGCTCTATTTCGATCCGCGCGTCAGCGGCAATCAGAACATGACCTGCGCCAGCTGCCACAATCCGTCATTCGGCTGGGAGGTGCCGCTCAAGGGCGCCATCGGCGCGCAGAACACGATGCTTGGGCGCAATGCGCCGACCGTGCTCAACCAAGCCTGGGTCGGACCGCATTATTTCTGGGATGGCCGTGCGTCGTCGCTTGAGGAGCAGGCCAAAGGGCCGATCCAGGCGGACGTCGAGATGAACATGCCGCTGCCCGATCTGGTGAAGCGGCTCGGCGGTATTCCCGAATACAAGAAGTGGTTCGACACCGTGTTCCCCGGCGAGGGCGTGAGCGCCGACAACATCGCCAAGGCGATCGCCACCTTCGAACGTACCGTTGTATCCGGCTACGCGCCGTTCGACGCCTGGGTCGACGGTGACGAGAGCGCAATTTCCGATTCCGCCAAGCGCGGCTTCGCGTTGTTCAACGGCAAGGCGCGCTGCTCCGAGTGTCATTCCGGCTGGAATTTTAGCGACAACAAGTTCCACGACATCGGTCTCGACACGACCGACGTTGGCCGGATCAAGATCACGCCCAACGATCCCAATGCCAAGCACGCCTTCAAGACGCCCGGCCTGCGCGACATCACGCAACGCGCGCCGTTCATGCACAACGGTTCGCTGGCCGACCTGGAGACGGTGATGGTCCACTACGCGTCGGGTGGCATGGACCGTCCGTCGAAATCCCCGCAGATGAAGTCGATCCAGCTCAATGGCGATGAAGTCCAGGACGTGATCGCCTTCCTGAAGACGCTGACCGGCACCAAGCAGGTGGTGTCGCTGCCTGTCCTGCCGAACTGAGGAGCCCGTCATGTCGACCTTGCAACGCATGATCGTGGCCTTCGCCATCGTCGTGGCGATCGGCGCCGCGCAGGGCCTGCTGATGCTGTCGAACCTCGGATCGCTCGGCGACAAGATCACCTATGTCGCCACCAAGCCGATCGCCGAGGTCGACAATGCCCGCGCCGCATGGTCGGCCTATCGCGATGCGCAGGGCTATCTTGCCAGCTTCCTGGAGATGACGCGTCCGCAGGACTCGAAGCTCGCGCTCGGCGAATTCAACGCCCGCGTCAAGGTCCTGACCGACCATCTCGACCGGTTGTCCGGTTCGTCCGCGGCGGCGGCGGACAAGCTGAAGGCGGCGAAGGGCGACGTCGGCGCCTGGGCCGAGAAGGCCCGCGTGCTGCTCGGCGCCACGGGCGCGACGAGCATTCCGGCGCCGCATGCGCTCGCGCAGATCGAGGTCGCGATCCGCAAGAATCTCGACCAGCTGGTCTCGCTGGCCCTGGCCGACGCGAATGCGATCCGCGCCGACGTCGAGGAATCGATCGCGCGCGTGCGCCAGCTCGGCATGATCTTCATCGCCTTCGGCATCGTGGCCGGCGCCGCCATCGCGGTCTTCATGGGCCGCGCCATCACGCGGCCGCTGCACCGTCTCGCCGCCACCATGCGGCAATTGTCGCAAGGCCAGCTGGACGTCGCGGTGGCAGACCAGAAGCGCAAGGACGAGATCGGCGGCATGGCAAGCGCCGTGCAGGTATTCAAGGACAACATGATCGAAACGGCGCGGCTGCGCGCCGAGCAGGCGGAGCTCGAGGGCCGCGCGGTCGCGCAGCGCAGGGCGGACATGGATCGGCTCGCCAGCGAGTTCGAGACAGCGGTCAGCAACATTGTCGACACCGTGTCGAGCGCGTCGGGCCAGCTCGAGGTTGCCGCCGGCACGCTCACCACGACGGCCGAGACGACACAGCAGCTGTCATCGAACGTCGCCTCGGCCTCCGAGCAGGCGTCGGCCAACGTTCAGTCGGTGGCGGCCGCGACGGAGCAGATGACGGGATCTGTCAGCGAGATCGCCCGTCAGGTCCAGGAATCGAGCCGCATCGCCGGCGAGGCCGTGAAGCAGGCGGAGCGGACCGATGCCCGCATCGCCGAGCTGTCGCAGGCGGCGTCGCGCATCGGCGACGTCGTCAAGCTGATCACCGCGGTTGCCGAGCAGACCAACCTCCTGGCGCTCAATGCGACCATCGAGGCCGCACGCGCCGGCGAGGCGGGCAAAGGCTTCGCGGTCGTCGCCCAGGAGGTCAAGGCCTTGGCGGGTCAGACCGCGAAGGCGACCGACGAGATCAGCTCGCAGATCGCCGGCATGCAATCCGCCACCAAGGACTCGGTCGCCGCCATCAAGGAGATCGGCACGACCATCGGTCGCATCTCGGAAATCGCCTCGGCCATCGCGTCGGCGGTCGAGGAGCAGGGCGCGACCACGCAGGAGATCTCCCGCAGCGTTCAGCAGGCGGCGCAGGGCACGTCGCACGTCGCAGCCAACATCACCGACGTCAATCGCGGCGCCCGCGATACCGGCACCGCGTCGGCCCAGGTGCTCGGCTCGGCGCAGTCGCTGGCGCGGGAGAGCAGTCACCTCAAGGTCGAGGTGCAGAAGTTCCTGTCGACGGTGCGCGCCGCCTAGCAAGCTTGCTCAAGTCGAGGCGTCGAACGCATTCGTCAGGTGCCGCGGCAGGCTTTTCGGCGCGACCAAAATCACGTCGAAGCGGATGTTGCGCGTCGCGTCGTCCGGATTGAGCGCGAGCCAGGCCTCCGCCGCCGCGATCAGCCGCCGCTGCTGCTGCGGCGTCACCGCTTCCGCCGCGGCGTCCGCGCTGTCGCGCGCCTTGACCTCGACGAACACGAGCAGGCGACGGCGCCGCGCGACGATGTCGATCTCGCCGACTGGGCTGCGCCAGCGCCGCGCGACGATGCGGAAGCCTTTGGCGACGAGCAGCATGGCGGCGCGGCTCTCGGCGGAAAGCCCGCGCGCGAATGCGGCTTTGCGGTCGATCGGCAGCCTGCTCATTTGTCTTTTTGCGTTGGCGCGCAATCCGGGCGGCTGACCGGTGACCACTCAGCCTGATTGCGCGCGCTGAGCTCGAGCGCGCGCTGATAGACGTGGCGTCGCTTGAGGCCGGTTGCCGCGGCGACCTCGCCGACCGCGTCCTTGACCGAGACACGTGCGAGCGCATTGCGCAGCATCTCGTCGACGTCCTCGGTTGTCGCCGCGGGCGCATCGGCGGGCGGCGCGATGACGATGACGAACTCGCCGCGCGTCTCGTGCGCGCTCGCCTCGGCTGCGAGCGTTGCGAGATCGCCGCGACGCACCTCCTCGTGCAGCTTGGTCAGCTCGCGGCAGATTGCCGCGCCGCGCCGGCCGAGCCCGGCAGCGAGATCGGCAAGCGAGGCGGCGATGCGCGGTCCGGTCTCGAACAGGACAAGTGTCACCGGGATCGCCACAAGCTCGGCGATGCGCTTTTGTCGCTTGCCGGCGGCCGGCGGCAGAAATCCCTCGAAGAAGAATCGATCCGTGGGCAGTCCCGCGATGGTGAGCGCTGCCATCACCGACGAGGCGCCCGGCACCGCGGTAACGGCGTTGCCGGCAGCTGTCGCTTCGCGCACCAGTTTGTAGCCGGGGTCGGAGATCAGCGGCGTGCCGGCGTCGGAGACGAGTGCGACCGCCGCGCCGTCGGCGAGGCGCGCCAGCAGATTCGGCCGCGCGGTATCCGCATTGTGGTCGTGGTAGGGCGTGAGCGGAGTGGTAATGCCGTAGCGCTCCGCGAGCTTGTGGGTCACGCGCGTGTCTTCGCAGGCGATCACGTCGGCCGCCGCCAGCACGGCGAGCGCGCGCAGCGAGATATCTCCAAGGTTTCCGATCGGCGTCGCGACGATATAGAGACCGGGTGCCAGCTTTTCCGCCGCGACGACTTGTCCACCGATGTGAAAGCGCCGCGTTTCGCCGCCGCGCGCCGCAATTCCCGCCTCGCTGTTGCGATTCTGCACCATGCGTCCGACTTTAGCGATCGATCAATGCGGCGTCCCGCTTGCGCCAAGTTCCCATGCATTTCAACCGGTTAACAATTCAGTGCCAATATGCAAACTTGGCGAATTGGACGGGTGTGGGGCGCCTGTCGAAACCTGGAGACCGGAATGTCCGGGAGACGAGGGGCGGCGGGGTCGGCCGCCGGGCACACTCGGCGCGCCCTGTTGGGCTCGGCGCTCGCCGGCGCGGCGGGCGTTCTCTCCGCGTGCACGGCCGGCTCCTTCTCGGTGAACGATCTCATGCCGAGCGGCTCGACATCGCCGCCGCCGGCGCCTGCGCCGCAACAGCCGGCGCAGCCTGCCCCGGCGATCGGCGCCGGCCGCGTCAAAGTCGGCCTCGTGCTGCCGCTGTCGGCGAGCGGCAATGCCGGTGTCGCCGGCCAGTCGATGAAGAATGCGGCGGAGCTCGCGCTCGCGGAGTTCAACAATCCGGACGTGCAGCTGCTCGTCAAGGATGACGCCGGCACCGCGCAGGGCGCGCAGCAATCGGCGCAGCAGGCGCTCGAAGAAGGCGCCGAGATCATCCTCGGTCCGCTGTTCGCGCACTCGGTCGGCGCCGCCGCGCAGGTGGCACGGGGCCGCAACGTGCCGGTGATTGCCTTCTCGACCGATTCCAACGTCGCCTCGCGCGGCGTCTATCTGTTGAGCTTCCTGCCGGAGTCGGACGTCGAGCGCATCGTCGAATACTCGGTCGCGCAGGGCAAACGCTCCTATGCCGCGCTGGTGCCGGACAACGCCTATGGCTCGGTGATCGAGGCGGCGTTCAAGCAGAGCACCGCACGCAAGGGCGCGCGCGTCATGGTGCTCGAGCGCTACACGTCGGATCGCCAGCGGCTGCCCGAGTCGGTCCGCATCGTTGCGCAGGGCGCCGGGCGCGCCGACGCGATCTTCATCCCGGACGGCGGCGACGAGGTGCCGACGGTGGTGCAGCTGCTCGCCTCGAACGGCGTCACCGTGCGGCGTGTTCAGCTGCTCGGCACCGGCCTGTGGGACGACCCGCGCATTTTCGGCGATGCCAATCTGCAAGGCGGCCTGTTTGCCGCGCCCGATCCGGCAGCGGGCGGCTTTCGCGCTTTCGCCGGCCGCTACAAGTCGCGCTACGGCAATGATCCGGTGCGCACGGCGACGCTCGCCTATGACGCGGTCGCGCTGGTCGCCGCGCTGGCGCGCCAGCAGGGGCCGGAGCGTTTCAGTGATCAGGTGCTGACCAACCCATCCGGCTTCGCCGGTATTGATGGCGTGTTCCGCTTCCGCTCCGACGGCACCAACGAGCGTGGCCTCGCCGTGCTCAAGGTAACGCAGGGTGGTCCGCATGTGGTGTCGCCGGCGCCGAAGGCGTTCGCGGGAACGTGAGCCTTGCAGCGCTGGCGCCGCGCGCCAGCGGTTAGAGTCGGATGACTTGGATCATGCTCTACCGCAGCACTGCGGCTCCATCCGCGGTGCGGATCTGATCTGCCCAGGTTCGCTGGATGGCCGCCTTCACGTTCGCCGGCAGCGGCACATAATCGAGCTCGCTCGCCATCCTGTCGCCGTTGGCAAATGCCCACGCGAAGAACTGGAGCACGTCGAGCGAACTATTCAAATCGCTCGGCTCCCGCTCGACCAGGACATAGGTCGCGGTGGTGATCGGCCAGCTGTTGGCGCCGGACATGTTGGAGGGGCGTTGCTCGAAGCTGCTGCCCGCCCATTCGGGCGCTGCGGCGGCAGCCTGGATGGTCACCGGGCTCGCCGCGACGGCAACGCCGTCCTTGTTGACCAGCTTCACCGCCTTCAATCCTTGTTGCCGGGCATAGGCATGCTCGACATAGCCGATTGAACCTGCGGCCTGCGCGACCGTAGTGGCCATGCCCTCGTTGCCCTTGGCAGCGGTGCCGACCGGCCATTCGAGAGTGGTGTTGGCGCCCACGCGCGCGCGCCAGCGATCACTCACCTTCACGAGGTAGTCGGCAAAGATGAACGTCGTTCCGGTGCCTTCCGAGCGGTGCACCACCGTAATCGATTGGTCGGGCAGGCGGGCCCCAGGATTGAGCCTGCGGATGGCAGGATCGCTCCAGGTTTTGATGTCGCCAAGAAATATGCTCGCCAATGTCGGGCCATCGAGGATCAACTCCGGCACGCCCTGAAGATTGAAGATCGGCACCACGGCGCCCAGGACCGTGGGAAATTGCACGAGCTTTGATGCGGCAGCATCGCTTCCCGGGAGATTTACATCGGACGAGCCAAACTGGACGGTCCGCGCCTTGATCTGCTTGATGCCGCCAGCCGAGCCGATGGACTGGTAGTTGAGCGTTGCCCCCGTCTCCTTCTGGTAGGCGCCGCCCCACTTTGCATAGATCGGGTACGGAAAGGTGGCGCCCGCACCCATGATGTTGCCTGGCTTCCGCCGGAGCAGCGCCTGCGCCATCGAGGCCGGAGGCTGCTGCGCCGGTTGCTGCGTCGGCGGCGCGGCGGCGACCTGCGGCCTGCGCAGCGCTTCGGACCTGCGCAGCTCTTCGATGCGTGCACGCGCCAGGCTCGCATAGAAACTGTCGCCGAAGCGCCGTACGAATTCCTCGAGCACGGCCACGCTCGTCGTGTCCTTGGCGCTGAGCCAGGCTTGCCCTGCCGGATCGGGCTGTGGTGCGGGCGGCGACGGCGTCGTCACAGCACCTGTCGGCGCGCCCGCGAAATAGAACTCGCCCCGAATCGGCGACAGCGAGACCCAGGGCTGCTGCGCGCCGCCGGTCGCGCTCGCGACCGCAAGACCGATCTCGTTGAAGGTCCGGAAGATGTCGAGCCCCGGCCTGCGGATCGTGCGTGCCAGCGCCTTGGTATAGGGACTGTTGCCGTCGGTGCCATCTTGGGCGACGTTGCCGGGCTGGGTGGCGAACGAGATCAGCGTGCCTTCCGGCGCGCGCATCTGCGCCAGGCCGCTATCGGCCGAACGGAGCCCGCGCCCTGCCAGCGGATTGTTACGGCAGGCATCGAGGATCACGAGATTGAGCCTGGTGCCGGCGCCTTCCATCTGGCGCAACACCAGCGCGGTATCGACCAGCTGAAAATCGACATCGGCCTCGCGGGCCGGATTGGCGCTGACCGGCACCAGATAATTCGAGCCGCGAACCTGGATGCCGTGACCGGCATAGTAGAACAGCCCGACATCCGCTCCCTGAATTTGGTTGCTGAAGGTCTGAAGAACGCTTTCAAGGCCGAGCTTGTCGAGATCGATGTGCGGTCCGTTGCCGACCAGGGTGAAACCGAGACCCTTGAGGGTCTGTGCCATCAAGGTGGCATCGTTCTTGGGATTATCGAGCGGCGGCAGGTTCCGGTAGCCGGAGTTGCCGATGACCAGCGCGACTCGCCGTTCCGCTGCCGCAGGTGTGATCGAGACCGACAACAATACCATCAGGCAACCAATTGCCGTCAGAAACCCGCGGATCGTCACCATGGACGCCTCCCCCGCCAGCGGTCTGATCAAATAACGATACGATGGACGGTCGTCTCCTTGAGCTTTGTCTCTCGGGCCTACGCGAGGTTCAACCTCGCGTAGGGTGATCACGAGATAGTTACGCCGCGAGATCCGCCGCCGCTGCGCCGGGAAGTGCGCGGGAGTCACGCGTAGTCTGCGGCCATGGTTTCGCCACCTGGAATATCCAAGCTTGGTGGTCGCACGGGGTGGCGGGCATGCGATATTCCTTTGTCGCGGTCTTCCTGTTTGTGGGCGCCGTCAGCGGCTGCGGCACGATCTACACGATCGTTCCGCCCGAGACGGTCAGCTATGCCAGCGGCTACGCTCCGGGCACCATTATCGTGAAGACCGGCCAGCGCCGGCTCTATGTCGTCAAAGGCGGTGGCAAGGCCGTCGTCTACGCGATCGGGGTGGGCGAGGAGGGGCGTTCCTGGACGGGGACCAGCACGGTGACGGCGAAGCGCGAGTGGCCGGACTGGACTCCGCCTGAGGAGATGCGGGCGCGCAAGCCGAACCTGCCGGCGCACATGGCGGGTGGCCCCGGCAATCCGATGGGTGCGCGCGCGCTCTATCTTGGATCGTCGCTCTACCGTATTCACGGCACCAACGAGCCGTGGACGATTGGGCAGGCGGCATCGGCCGGCTGCATTCGCATGTACAATGAGGACGTGATCGAGCTTTACAACCAGACCCGCGTCGGCGCGACCGTCATCGTACAGCGTTGATCGCCAGCGTGACTTGCGCGGCAGCCGACGATCGCGCCAAAATGTGCGTGCCGCGCTAGTGATGCTTGACCGGGATCAGCGACGGTCCCTTGTGGTCGGACGGCAAGATCTCGAACAGCATGTGCACCATCGGTGCGTCCGTCTTGTTGAAGACGGTGTGGTTGACGTCGCCCGACTCGAAAAAGAATTCTCCAGGGCCATAGACGATCGTCTTGTCCGGAAGAACATAGGTCATGTGGCCGGACGTCACCTGGCGGATTCCCGGGCCGATGTGGTTGTGCTCGCCGACGTGCCCGCCGGGCTCGAGCGTCAACTCGGTCACCCTCAGCTTGTAGCGGCCATTGAGATCGGTGAGGAAGCCGGCGAGCTCGGACTCGAATTTGATCTTTGCGACCAAGCCCTTCGTATCGACCTTGACGGGAACCGGGACGCCGACTTGCGCCGCTGCCAGGCGAGGCTGCGCCGTCAAGGCGGCAAGCGGCACGGCCGCAAGAGCTTGAAGGAGCTGGCGACGAGCTTTGGTGCCATCTGACATGCATTCCTCCCGTCTGCTCACAATGATGATGCAGGAATGACGGACCTCAGCGTCCGCGCATAGTTCAACAAATGAACTACCTGCGGGCATGGGTGGGCTGGTATGGTGAGGCGCCCACTGGCACCAGGCCCATGCATCATTACGGACAATATTGTCCGGTGGCGCGGGCGGCGGAAATTCTCGCCGACCGCTGGACAGTGCTGATCGTCCGCGAGCTGCTGGCGGACGTTGCGCATTTCAACGAGCTGGAGCGGGGACTGCCGCACATGTCCCGCGCGCTCCTGGTCGAGCGATTGCGGCGGCTGGAGCGGGTCGGCGTGCTGGAACGGCGCGCGGGCAAGCACGGAAGGTGGTGCGAGTATCGGCTGACGCCGGCTGGCTGCGAGCTGCAGCGGTTGATCGACCTGCTGGGGGAATGGGGCGCACGTTGGGCATTCGGCGATCCCCGGCCGACCGAGCTCGACCCGATCGTTCTGCTCTGGTGGATGCGGCGGCGCGTTTGTCTCGATCGCATTCCCCGACGCAGGGTGACGCTGCAGTTCGACTTTCGCGGGATTCCGAAGTCGAGCTACTGGCTGCTGATCGAGCCGACCGATGCGTCCGTCTGCCTCAAGCACCCCGGCTTCGACATCGACCTGATGGTGACAGCGGACATCGCCGCCTTTTATCGCGTGTGGCTCGGGCGCTCGACATTGCACGACGCCGTTCGCAAGGGAGAACTCCGCCTCGACGGAGCGCCGCGAGATATTCGCGCGTTCCCGAGCTGGTTTGCGTGGAGCCCGATGGCGGAGAAGGTCCGGGCCGCGCTCGCGATGTCCCGCGCCGGACGCGAACGACGTCAAGGGATCAGCGCGTAACGAAGCGCCTACGCCAGATCCGCTACCACCGCGTCGAGCACCGGGAACCTCGCCAGCGTCACGTGCAGTCGGCCGTTCGGCATCATCTCAGATCGGCGCGGGATCACGCGGCGTGTAGCCCAGCGACGCTGCCCAATCGTGAGCCGCGTCGCCGGGTGGTGCAACAACTCCGGTCGGGCCCTACTCCGGCTGGAGGCCGGCAGCTGCGACCATCTTGCTCCACTTGCCGAGCTGGACCTTCATGAAGTTCTCGAGCTCGGCGGGCGAGCTTGAGAATGCCTCGAAGCCGACGTTACCGAGGGTCTTCTTGACGGACGGGCCGTCAATGATCTTGCGCAGCTCGCCGTTGAGGCGCGTCACAACGTCCGGCGGCGTGTTGGCCGGTGCGACGATGCCCGCCCACGAATCCATGTCGAAGCCTTTCACGCCCGCCTCGTCGAGTGTCGGCAACTCGGGAAACAGCGGGCTGCGCTGCAGGCGGGTCACCGCCAGCGCATGCAGCGCCCCGGATTTGACATGCGGCAGACCGGTCGTGAGGTCGGTGAACATCATCGACACCCGGCCGGCCAGCACGTCCTGGATCGCCGGCGGCGAGCTCTTGTAGGGTACGTGCAGCATGTCGATCTCGGCCCATTGCTTGAGCGTCTCACCGGCGACGATGCCCGAGGTGTTGGCGCTCGCGAACGACAGCTTGCCGGGATTTGCCTTGGCATAGTCGATCAGGTCCTTGACCGTCCTGGCCGGCACGCTCGGATTGACCACCAGCATCAGCGTGAAGCTGCCGACGCGTGTCACCGGCGTAAAGTCCTTCTCCGGATCGTAGCCCGCGTGCTTCATCAGGAACGGCGCGGCCGACAGCGGCGAGTTGGTCCCCATCAGCAGCGTGTAGCCGTCCGGCGCCGAGCGGGCGACATAGAGTGCAGCCAGTGCGCCGTTGGCGCCGGCCCGATTCTCGACAATGACGGTCTGCTTGAGCGCGATGCCGAGCGGCTGGGCGATCACACGGCAGATCGTGTCGCTCGCGCTGCCGGGACCGAAGATCGCCACCAGCGTGATCGTCTTGCTCGGGAAGTCGTCGGCGCGCAGCGCCGTGACGAGCAACGTCGCTCCGGCGATCGCGCACAGGACGAGCAGCTTTTTCATGCGTGGTTCCTCCCTGGCTGTCGCGAGTTGTGTCTGCGCTGCGCGACGATGTCGTGCAGCGCGCACCTCATCGACTTCTGGCCTCCAGCGCCTGTCCGTTCGGGCAACCGGTGCCCGCTCCCCGGGATATGCGCCGGATCCTGCGAGGGTAGCGGCTTTTCGCGATCTACGCGTGTGATTTGCAGGGAACCGTTGTCGCAGGCGCCGGCCCTGCGCCGCGAGATCCGCCACCACTGCGTCGAGCACGGGAAAGCCGCGCTCTATCATGAATCATCGCTCTCTCGCATTCACGGCACCAACGAGCCGTAGACGGCAAGCGGCATCGGCCGGCTGCATTCGCATGTACAGCGAGGACGTAATCGACCTTTGTAACCAGACCCGCATCGGCACGACTGTCATCGTGCAACGCTAAGCGACATCGTGGGGGGCGGCCGCACGCTTTGACATCGGGACCTCGACTTCAACCCCGGGGCGCTCTGGAAACCTCGTGCAACACTGCGTCGACTTAAGGTCGGTCTCTCGCCAGAGGTAAGCGCGCACTCCCCGCTGGGCGCAAGGTCATGTCGAACCAGGCGTCACAATTATTTCGCAGCGAGCGCTCAGGCTCTGCTCGGTGGCCCATGCGACCCACGCACGCACATGCGGACATGGGGCACGGTTGGTGCCTTGATGCCGCTGCAAGACAGGCTGCAGTCGGCCGTGGCGTCTTCCTGGCACGGGAGACGGCGACAGCGATCGGCCTGCGTTCCCCTGCAATCGTGAAAAATCAAAGGGCCGCTTGCGGCTGTTCAAGCTATGCGGGTTGTCGTTGGCTGTATCGATGATTGGCGCCGTCCTGGTGCGGGCCGATCCTCTGCGCGCGTTCACTTGGGACGCCGCGAAGACGCAGAGGGTCGTCGAATTGGTGCGAGACTTTCAAACTGCGCACAAGGTGCCGTCCGTCTCGATCAGTGCAGCTATCAGCGGCGAAGCCGTTCTTACCAAAGGCCTGGGTGCCGACGGCTCGGTCGCGGTGGACGGGGAGGAAGTTCGCTACCGGATCGCGTCCGTGACGAAGCAATGCACGGCCGCCGCGATATTGGCGCTGATCGAGGACAGGACCGTCATTCCCAAGAGCAGCAAGCCGCTCACTTTGGACACCTCATTGGGAGAGATATTCCCGAAAGTCGCTCCGACATCGGAGTTGGGCAGGGTCACCGTGCATCAGCTGCTGACGATGACGTCCAGCTTGCCGAATTTCACCAATGACCCGCTGTTCTATGATCCCGGCGAGGCGGACCACCCACCTGCCACCAGGCACATCTCGACGCTCGATCTTGTCGAGCACCTGAGAAAATACAAGCCCATGAAGGGTAAGCCGGCTTTCGTCTACAGCAACACCAACTATTTTGGGCTGGCCCTGATCATCTACGTGCTGAAGCGCGACGCCTATCCACCACTAACGCCGCCGATTGCCGTAGTGCGCAGTTACATTCGAGACAGGCTGTTCGCGAGAGCCGGCATGACCATGTCCGGCTTCCTGGGCGAGCAGGCTCCGACAGGGTCCGTCGATGCGCGTCCGAATCACAAGCACGTGCCGGCGTTTCATCGCGGCGCCTGGGCCGAAGGGGCAGGCGATATCGTGAGCACGGTCTCGGACGTCACCCGTTGGAATATTGCGCTGATGTCCGGAACGGTCATCAATGAGGCCATGCTTGAGACGATGCTCACGCCAGCGTCACCGCCGGTGACCTCCGCCGGTCCGTACAAGGGTTGGCGATACGCGATGGGATGGTACGTATACGATATGCCCGACTACCGCCTCTATCAGCACGACGGAATATTCAGCGGGTTCAGGGCCTCGAATGCGGTCGCGCGCAAGCCGGGCGGAGCATGGATGAGCGCTACGGTCCTGGCCAACAGCGACATCCCTGTCGACTTTGTCCAGTTGGTGCGCCGGATGATCGAGATCGGCAATGGAAACGTGCTTCCGAAAAGCGGACACCGGCTTTCCGAAGAGGATCGCGGGTAGCGGTCACCAATCCGAAAATTCTCTCAAGCCGCGAGATCGGCCACCACGGCGTCGAGCACTGGGAAGCCGGCGAGCGTCACGCGCAGCCGACCGTTCGGCATGAGCTCGACGAAACCGTCGCCGGCCAGCATGGCGACGCGGGCGAGATCGATCGAGCGGCCCGACACCGCTTCGTAGCGGGTCGGGTCGATGCCTTCGACCAGCCGCAGACCCATCAGCAAAAATTCGTCGCCCTGCTGCTCGCGGGTGAGCGCGTCGTCGACAGTGACGCCGTCGCCCGAGGCTTCGACGCGCATCAGCCATGACTCCGGGCGCTTCTCGGTTTCGGTCGCGCGGCGCTCGCCGTCGATGATCAGGCGGCCATGCGCGCCCGGTCCGATGCCGGCATATTCGCCATAGCGCCAGTAGAGCAGGTTGTGCCGGCACTCGGCGCCCGGCCGCGCGTGATTGGAGATCTCATAAGCAGGCAGCCCCGCCGCCGCGCAGACGTCGAGGGTGAGATCATAAAGCGCGCGCGCGGTGTCGTCGTCCGGCACGGCGAGCTTGCCGGCACCGTGCAACGCCGCGAATGGCGTGTCCGGCTCGATGGTCAGCTGATAGAGCGAGAGATGCTCGGCGGCTTCGCTGATCGCGCGCCTGAGCTCACTTCGCCAGGCGTCGGGCGTCTGGCCGGGCCGCGCATAGATCAGGTCGAACGAGTAGCGTTCGAACGATTGTCTGGCGATGGCGACCGCATTGAGCGCTTCCTTGACGCTATGCGTGCGGCCGAGCGCCTTGAGCGATGCGTCGTCGAGCGCCTGCACGCCGAGGGAAACCCGGTTCACCCCCGCCGCGCGAAAACCGCGGAAGCGCTCGGCCTCGACGCTGGTTGGATTGGCTTCGAGCGTGATCTCGACGTCAGGCGCGATGCTCCAATATTGACCGATGGTCTCGAGGATGGCGGCCGTCGTCGACGGCTGCATCAGCGACGGCGTGCCGCCGCCGAAGAAGATCGACGACACGATGCGCCGGCCGATGCGCGCGGCGGTGGTCGCGATCTCGGCCTCGTAGGCGCGCAGGAACCGCGCCTCGTCGATGCCCCCGTGGCGCACGTGACTGTTGAAGTCGCAATACGGGCACTTCGACAGGCAGAACGGCCAGTGCACATAGACGCCGAACGGGGCAATGTTGTCGTTAGCGCCCGCCAAGGCACGCCTCCGCGAGCTGCATGAAGGCGCGTGCGCGGTGCGACAGGCCGGCGCCCCTAGGCGGCAGGCCGTGCTTCTCCTCGCTCGACATCTCGCCGAAGGTGCGCGTGTGTCCGTCCGGCACGAACATCGGGTCGTAGCCGAAACCCTTGTCGCCGCGCGGCGGCCAGATCAGCGTGCCGTCGACGCGCGCCTCGAAGTCCTCGACGTGGCCGTCCGGCCAGGCGACGCACAGCGCAGACACGAACGCGGCACGGCGTTGCGCCGGCGTGGTTGCGCCGCTTTCGGTGAGCTTGTCCTCGATCAGCTGCATCGCCGCGCGGAAATCCTTGTTCGGTCCGGCCCAGCGCGCCGAGTAGATCCCCGGCTCGCCGCCGAGCGCCTCGACCACCACGCCGGAATCGTCGGAGAACGATGGGAGCCCGCTTGCCTTCGCGGCGGCAACCGCCTTGATGCGTGCGTTGTCGCGGAACGTCACGGCGGTCTCGTCCGGTTCGCCGAGGCCGAGCTCGCCCGCCGATACCGCCTCGATGCCGTAGGGCGAGAGCAGCTCGCGCATCTCGGCAAGCTTGCCGGCATTGTGGGTCGCGATGACGAGGCGGCCGCTGATCGGCCGATGTGCCATTGTCGAAGGTGCGGCGCGCGCGCTCACGTCACCGCCATCTTCTGCAGATCGACCAGCTTGGCGACGCCCTTGCGCGCGAGCGCGAGCAGCGCAAGCAGCTGCTCCTCGCTGAACGGGTCCTTCTCGGCGGTGCCCTGCACCTCGACGATCTTGCCGGCGCCGGTCATGACGAAGTTGGCGTCGGTGTCGGCTTCCGAATCTTCCGCATAGTCGAGGTCGAGCACGGCGGTGCCGTTGAACACGCCGCAGGAGATCGCCGCCACGTGGTCTCGCAGCGGGTCACTGCGCAGCATGTCGCGCTTCTTCATCCAGGCGATGCAATCGTAGAGCGCGACCCAGGCGCCGGTGATCGAGGCGGTGCGAGTGCCGCCGTCGGCCTGGATCACATCGCAGTCGACGGTGATCTGCCGTTCGCCGAGCGCGGCGAGATCGACCACGGCGCGCAGCGAGCGGCCGATCAGGCGCTGGATCTCGACCGTGCGGCCGCTCTGCTTGCCGGAGGAGGCCTCGCGGCGGGTACGTTCCGACGTCGCGCGCGGCAGCATGCCATATTCGGCCGTGACCCAGCCGCGCTGCTGGCCCTTCATCCAGGGCGGCAGCCGGTCTTCCAGCGTGGCGGTGACGAGCACGTGGGTGTCGCCGAACTTCACGAAACAGGAGCCCTCGGCGTACTTGACCACGCCGCGCTCCAGTGACACGGCGCGCAACTCGTCGGGCTGTCGGCGGCTCGGCCGCATCCTGGTCTCCAGGAATCGATGGGAAAAGGCGTTGGCACGGTTTTAGGTGGGCCCGGCCGCACGGGCAAGCGAGTATTAACCCCGCTTTAACCGGCGCTTGCGCTCGGCCGTCCGGATGGACAATTCTTAGCGATATCAAGGGTCGAGTTCCGGTGTCCCAGGACGTTCCGATCAGTGCCACCCAGGCGGGCCTCGCGCAGCTCAACGAGCGCTCGCGCGAGATTTTCCGGCAGATCGTCGAAAGCTACCTGGCGACCGGGGAGCCGGTCGGCTCGCGCAATATTTCACGGCTGCTCCAGGTCGCCTTGTCACCCGCCTCGGTCCGCAACGTCATGCAGGACCTGGAGCATCTCGGCCTCATCTACGCGCCGCACACCTCGGCCGGTCGGCTGCCGACCGAGCGCGGCCTGCGCTTCTTCGTCGACGCGCTGATGCAGGTCGGCGATCTGACGGAAGCCGACCGCCGCAACATCGAGGGCCAGGTCGCCGCCGCCGGCAAGTCGGTCGAAGGCGTGCTCAACGAGGCCTCGGGAATGCTCTCCGGCCTCACCCGCGCCGCCGGCGTGGTGGTCACCGCCAAGCACGACGTGCGGCTCAAGCACGTCGAGTTCGTGCGGCTCGATCACGAGAAGGCGCTGGTCGTGCTGGTCTCCGAGGACGGCCAGGTCGAGAACCGCGTGCTCGGGCTTCCGGTCGGGCTGCCGACCTCGGCCCTCACCGAGGCGGCGAACTTCCTCAACGCGCATATCCGCGGCAAGACGCTCGCCGACGCCAAAGCCGATCTGCAGAGGGCGCTGGAGGCGAGTCAGGCCGAGCTTGACGCGCTGACTCAGAAGATCGTCGCTGCCGGCCTTGCCAGCTGGTCAGGCGGCGCCGGCGACGAGCGCAAGCTGATCGTGCGCGGCCACGCCAACCTGCTCGAGGACCTGCGCGCGCTCGATGATCTCGAACGCGTGCGCCACCTGTTCGACGACCTCGAGACCAAGCGCGAGCTGATCGATATTCTCGGCCGCGCCGAAGGCGGCGAGGGCGTGCGCATCTTCATCGGCTCGGAGAACAAGCTGTTCTCCCTGTCGGGCTCCTCGACCATCGTCACGCCCTATCGCGACGCCGCCGGCCGTATCGTCGGCGTCATCGGAGTGATCGGCCCGACGCGGCTCAACTACGCGCGGGTGATCCCGATGGTCGACTACACCGCCAAGGTGGTCAGCAGATTGCTGGGGAGTTAGGACGTCGCTCGTAGGGCGGATTAGCGGAAGCGTAATCCGCCACTGTCACTCACACGGCGCAATACGCTTCGCTATTGCGCCCTACCAACCGGTCCCCGTGCACATCATCGACTCGCAGGTCCACATCTGGGCGGAGAACACGCCCGAGCGTCCCTGGGTCAAGGGCATGGAAGGCCGTGCGCACCTGCCGGAGCCCCTGGGCGCGGAAAAACTTCTGCTTTGGATGGACGAGGCCGGCGTTGACGCGGCGGTCCTGGTGCCGCCGTCGCTCGAGGGCGATCGCAACGATCTCTCGCTCGCGGCCGCGCAGAAATACCCGGATCGCTTCGCGGTGATGGGGCGTATCGCGATCGATCAGCCGGTCCCGGACAAGCTCGCCACGTGGAAGCAGCAGCCCGGCATGCTCGGCGTGCGGCTCACGTTTCATCGCCCCGACACGCGGCCGCAGCTGACGGATGGAACGGCCGACTGGTTCTGGCCGGCGGCGGAAGCGCACGATGTGCCGGTCATGGTGCATGCGCCCGAGCGGCTGCCGGAGATCGGCGCCATCGCCAAGCGCCATCCGAAGCTGCGCATCATCATCGATCACATGGGCTTCGCGCGCGAGACCATGGACCAGGAAGCGATCGCTGCCGCCGAGCGCGTCGCGGCGTTGGCGCAATACCCCAACGTGTCCGTCAAAGTCTCGGCGCTGCCCTGCTACTCGACGGAGCCGTATCCGTTCCGCAATCTCGACGCGCCGCTCAGGCGCATCATCGGCGCGTTCGGGCCGCCGCGTTCGTTCTGGGGCTCGGACCTCTCGCGCATGCTGGGGCACTGCTCATATCTCCAGGCTGTCACGCATTTCACCGAGGCGCTGGATTTCCTGTCCGCTGACGATCTCGACTGGATCATGGGCCGCGGGCTCGAGCAATGTCTGGGGTGGAACCATGCCTAGATGGCTGATCGCCCTCGCGATGCTGGCCGGCGTCGGCGTCGCGCAGGCACAGACCTATCCCAATCGCCCGATCCGCATCGTCTCGCCGTTTGCGGCCGGCGCGGTGTCCGACATCTCGTTCCGCATTCTCGCCGACAAGCTCTCGGCGCGCCTGAGCGTGCCGGTGATCATGGAGAACCAGCCGGGCGGCGGTGGCATCGCTGCGGCGCGCACGGTGCTCTCGGCACCGCCGGACGGCTACACGCTCGCGCTCCTCTCCAACGCCACTGCGATCAGCGTCGGCCTGTTCAAGAACCTCACCTTCGATCCGCGCACCGATTTCGTGCCGATCGCCGGCGTGAGCGACTTCGAGTATCTGTTCGTCACCAATTCGGAATCGAAATACCACACGCTGCAGGACTTCATTGACGCCGCGCGGAAAAATCCCGGCAAGCTCAACGTTGGCACCGCCAATGCCGGTACCAGCAATCACCTCACCACGCTTCTGTTCAAGTCGACGCTCAATCTCGACTTCCTGGTGGTGCCGCATCGCGGGCCGTCCGAGCTCACCGTCGCGCTGCTGCGCAATGATCTCGACATGGTGGTGAACGCCTATGGCGGCCTGCGCCAAGGCATCGACGATGGCAAGATCCGCGTGCTCGCGGTGACGTCTCCGGCGCGCTCGGCCCTGCTGCCGGACGTGCCGACGACGCAGGAGGCGGGCGTGCCCGGCTTCGAGGTGGTGACCTGGAACGGACTGTATGCGCCGGTCGGCACGCCCAAGGAGATCGTCGGGCGGCTCGGCGACGAGGTGCGCAACATCCTCGCCGAGCCCGACGTGGTCAAACGCTTCCTCGATCTTGCGCTGCAGGCCCGCCCGACCTCGGCGGAGGCGCTCGGCCAGCGCATGGCGAGCGAGATCGAGCGCTGGACCAAGGTGATCAACGACGCGGGCATCGAGCGGCGCTAGAGCGGGATGACTTTGTTCGAATCGTCATCCCGCTCTAGCCTCTTGTTGGAGCATGATCTTTTCCGAAAACCGACATCCACTTTTCGGGATCATGCTCTAGCGCCAAGCGCCGAACACCAGTCTCCGTTCACCCGGCATTTACCATCGGGACGTAGGTTCTGTGACGGGGTGCGGGCTGCTCCGGGTTTGATGTAGCGTGGGGTGAGTGGTCTTGAGTCTACATGTCGCCAGCCTCCTCGAGGCGCCGCACGCCGCGGCTGCCGGTGCGCCGCGTGTCGGCTTCAAGCCTTATCTGCGCGCGCACGTGCTCTCTGCGTCCAGGGTCGCACTGGTCGGCGCCGACGAGGCCCACGTTCTGACCGGATCCATCTATGCAGCGCTCTCGCCGCTGCTCGACGGCACGCGCGACGAGGACGCGCTGGCTGCGGCGCTCGTCGACACGGCGCCGCCTGCGCTGATTTCCTACGCTCTGATGTGGCTGGAGAAACGCGGTTTCATCGAGCGCACATCGGTCGGCGCGTCATACCTGTCGGCACACGACCGTATCGAGGCCGGGTGGTGGACACGGCGCGGCGTCAGTCTCGAGGACGCAAGTGCCCGCCTGGATGCGATGGCCTGCGCCGTCATCTCGGTCGATGCCCCTACCGGTGTCTCGACCGCGCTCAGGCATCTTCTGGCGCAACGATGCGCGGCGCGGTTGTCGGCCGACGGGATGAGCATCGTTCTGACCGGGGACTATCTCGATCCGAAATTCCAGGATGCCGTCGTCGGTGCCGCGCGTGAAAGCCGTCTGGTGCTGCCGGCGCGCGTCGGCGCGAGCGAGCTCTGGATCGGTCCTTTGGTGCGCGCGGGAGATACGGGCAGCTTCGAGGCCGTCACCGAATGGCTCGCGGTCAACCGGCCCCGTTACACGTCGGTCGCTTCAGCGAGCGGCGTGCGCGCGCTCGCGCCGGCGATCGGCCTGCCCGAGACCGATGCCTTCGCGACGGCGGCCATCGCCAACATCGCGCTCGCGTCGATCGTCGACCGCGCGCCCGCAAAGCTCGATCGCGCGGTCATCACGCTCGATCCGTGGACGCTCGCTTGCCAAACTCACGAGATCGCCGTGGCGGGCGCGCCGGACTCCACCGGTGCGGACACGGTCGACGGCGTCGTCGCGCTCGCGTCGTCTGGAGGGCGCACGGCGTCCCGATCCTGACGGTTCGTTCTCTGACCGGATTTTCTCCGGTTCCTGCGTCAAAAGCGGTTAACGACCCCGCCCCAAGCGGCAGCTTGGCGCTGCCAGTGGCCGCCACGGCCCGATTTCGCCTTGATTTTTCCGCCGTGAGTCTCGATATCCCGGTGCGAAACAACCAATATCGCCAGATATTGAAGCGGGACGAACACGATGACGGACACGACTGACCGCGCGCCTGAGGCCGCGTCCGCCGACAACGGGACGCCATCCGCCGGGAACGGCCAGCCTGATGCGGCCGATCCGGTGGCGGCGCTCGTCAAGGAGAACGCCGATATGAAGGACCGCGTGCTGCGCACGCTCGCCGAGATGGAGAACCTGCGCCGGCGCACCCAGCGCGAGGTCGCCGATGCGAAGAGCTACGGCATCACCAACTTCGCGCGCGACGTGCTTGGGGTCGCCGACAACATGCGCCGCGCCGTCGAGGCGATCGGCCCGGAGCTGCGCGCGAGCGAGGACGCCAACATCAAGTCGCTGATCGACGGCGTCGAGCTCACCGAGCGCGAGCTGCTCAAGGCGCTGGAGAAGCAGGGCGTGCGCCGGTTCGATCCGAAGGGCGAGAAGTTCGATCCCAATGTGCACCAGGCCATGTTCGAGGTGCCTGATCCGTCGCTGCCCGCCGGTACCGTCGCGCAGGTGATCCAGCCGGGCTACATGCTCGGCGAGCGCGTGCTGCGTCCGGCGCTGGTCGGCGTCGCCAAAGGCGGCCCGAAAGAGAATGGGCCCAAGGAGAACGGGGCGAAGTCCACGCCGCTGCCGGAAAACGAGTTCACCGACCCGGCGCCCGCGAACGACAACACCGGCAATAACAGCTAGCGACCGTTTGGAGCACGCGCTTTCCACAGCCTTATTCAGCCGCCTGCACGGGAGTTGGTTTTGTTTCCATCGCCGCCGCGTTTGAGCTAGCAATGAGCTGAGCACCGCCGGTTCACCCGGCGGGCGGAGCATGGCCAATCCTCGATCGGATGATGTTGCACGTCGGCGTCCGGCATTTCCGCTCCGGATCGGCGGCAATTAGCTGGGGCCGCTCTCCAATTCGACATGAGACGGAGCGCGGATTACTTCCTCGCAAAATTGCGCTTCAGCCAAAATCAGCCGGATGTTGCATGAAGCGCCGCGCCGGCGGTTTACCGCACGCAAAATGATGACCACGCTCTGGCAAGCTGGGAGGTCATCAAAAGTCAGCGAAAGTCATCAGCGCGGCGCAGCGCCTGTTTCGTCCAGCGAATTTGCGTCGCGTCCGGATGACCTCGCTGCGCTCAGGTCACTCGAAGGTCATCAGAGGACGTGCGGCATGGCACCGCTCTGCCAACCATCCGGCTTGCGTCGGACGGCTATGACTTTCAACAGGTGGACTAGCGATCGTTCTCCGCCGTCCGCGGAGCGACCGAGTCGCGCACGGCGCGGAAGCGCGGGAACGCGTCCGACCAGCCCTCGGTCGGCGCGATGCCGACGATGTGCAGCGACGCGCTGGTGCCGAACCGTACCCACTGCACGATCCGCACCGTCTTGCCGCTCTTCGCCTCCTTGGCGTCGGCCATGATCTGGTGCACCTGCTGGCCGGAGAGCCGCAGCATCTCGGCGCCGGTGATGCGCATGTCGGTGAAGCCCGGGATGCCGCTGAAGGCGTTACGCGCGAACACCTCGCGTTGCGACGGCTGCTCGGCGCTGCCCGGCTGCACCGCGACGATCAGATGCGGCTGCTCGACCGCGTCCATCTCGTCCTTGGGCCCCTGGGTCAGCAGCGCCGTCGCCGGCCCGAACACCTTGGCGACTCGGAACCCCGCGAGGTCATCGAGCTTGTAGGGCAACAGCCCGAGCTGCTCGTCGACCGGCACTGTCTCGCGCGTGATCAGCGAGGCGAGGGCGGCGCGCACGACGGCATCCGGGTAGGTGCCCTTGGCAGAATCCGGGATCTGCGCCGTCACCAGCGCGGTCATCTGCGGCACGTCGGCGACCAGGATCCATTTGCGGAATTTCACGCCCTCGGCCTCCTGGCGGCCGATGATCAGAAAACCCTTGCCGTTCTTGATCGCGATCGTCTCGCGTTTCTCCTGCACCACGCCCTGCTTCTTGAGCGCCGCCGCGGTCATGGTCTTCTCGATCTCGGCGAAGGCCGCGGTCGGCATCTCGATCAGCAGGATCGAGGCATTGTTGTCGCGATCGAGGAAGCCGCGGAATCCGCTCGGCGCGCTGAGCCCGGCGGGCGGCACAAGGCCGAGCCGCGAGCCGGCCGGAAACGTCGGCTCCGCCGCCTGCGCGGCGATGGCCCACGCCAGCAGGGCCGGAACGGCAAGCAGTCGAGACAATGCAAGGCCCATCACGGGTTCCCGTCAAAAGGGGTTCAAGCCGGCGGTCTGGTGCCAGCCTATCACGGCCGGAGCATGGCAGCGATTATTGTTGGATTTGGGGGCGCGCTGTGACCCGCCGGAGCGTCAGATTGATGCGTCCGCCCTCCGGCACCAGCGTCGAGGTGCCGGGCATGATCCGGTCGACGCCGTGGAACGCAAGCCGTGCCTCGCCGGCGAGCACCATGGCGTCGCCGGAGGCGAGCCGGAACGAGCGCGTCGGATCAGCCCGCCGCGTGCCGCCGATTCGGAACAGGCAGGTATCGCCGAGCGACAGCGATACGACCGGCGCGGAAAAATCCTTCTCGTCGCGATCCTGGTGCAGCCCCAGGCGCGCCTCCGGTCCGTAGAAATTGATCAGGCAGGCCTCGGGTGCATGCGGATACTTGCCGAGTTCGCGCCACGCGGTGAGCAGCATGTCCGGGATCGGCGGCCATGGCTCGCCGGTATCGGGATGGGTCGGCTGATAGCGGTAGCCTTGCTCGTCCGAGTACCAGCCGAGCGGCCCGCAATTCGTCATCTTCACCGACATCGGCTTGCCGCTCTTCGGCATGCGCGCCGTGTAGAGCGGCGCGCGGGCGATCACGTCGCCGATCGCGGCGAGCAGGCGTTCCTGCGCGGTTCTGTCGAGATAGCCGGGATGCAGCATGGTGCTGCGTGTGCAGCCTGACGCTGCCGCCGTCAACCCGAATTGCGGTTACGCCACTTTCTGCGTCGCAAGCTTGCCCGGCACCAGGCGCTCGCTCTTGAGCGCCTCTTGCACACCGGAGCCGCCTGCCTCGTGATACTCGGCGTCCTCGTTGACGTTCCACACATCGTAGCGCCGCTCGCCGGCGAGGATGTTCTTCGCGGTCAGGATCGCGGTCATCATCGCGTGATCCTGATTGTTGTACTTGTGCATGCCGTTGCGGCCGACCAGGTGCAGCGTCGGATAGCTGGTCTCGAGGTCGAGGCGCACCATGGCGACGTTGTCGCGATAGGCGTCGTCATAGACCGGATAGGCCTTGGGCTGGCGCACCACGCAGGCGTCGACCACGTCGTCGGCCTTGATCAGGCCGATCCGGGCGATCTCCTTCTTGGCAAGCGCGATCAGTTCGGCGTCGGGCGCGGTCCACAGCCCGTCGCCCTCGAAGCAGAAATATTCGAGACCGAGGCAGCTCATGCCGGCCGGCACCATCTCCGGCGACCACGACCGGAAGTTCTGCACGCGGCCGACCTTCACCGAAGGATCGTGGATATAGACCCAGTTGTCCGGAAACAGGTCCGGCTTGTTCGCCATCAGGGCGACGGTGAGGAAATCACGATAGCGCAGCGCCCGCGCATGCAGCAGCGAGGCCGGCGTAGGCGAAATCTTCTCGACCAGCTCGCGCACCGGCGCCGACGAGACAACGTGCCGCGCGGTGTAGATCTCGGTGATGCCGTCGGCGGTCTCCACCTCGATGCGCCAGCACCTCTGGTCGGCGTTGTAGGCGAGCGCCGTCAGCTCGCGGCCGAGCAGCACCTTGCCGCCGCGTCCGCGGATTTTTCGCGCCGCGGCCTCCCACATCATGCCGGGACCCTTGCGCGGATATTGGAAACTCTCGATCAGCGTCTTGACGACGTCTCCGCCTGAGCCGCTCGTTGCGCCGGCCTCCGGCTTGAGCGCTTTCTTCAGCGCGTTGACGACGGCGACGCCGAGGTCGAGCCCCTTGATGCGTTGCGCCGCCCAGTCGGCGGAGATCTCGTCGCACGACATGCCCCACACCTTCTCGGTGTAGGTCTTGAAGAAGATCGAGAACAGCTTTTCGCCGAACTGGTTGCGCACCCAGTCATGGAACGTGCGCGGATCACGGATCGGGAACGCCTTGGCATAGGCGAACGACAGCATGCACAGCGCGCTGTTGATCAGGCCGAGGTTTTTCAGCGCCTCGAACGCGTTGAGCGGGTACGAATAGTAGTTGCCGCCGTAGTAGATGCGCGACAGTCGCGGCCGCTCGATGAAATCGTTCGGCAGGATCTCGTGCCAGAGGTCGACGATCTCCTTGGCCTTTGAGAAGAAGCGATGTCCGCCGATATCGAACAGGAAGCCCTTGTAGCTCACCGTGCGCGAGATGCCGCCGACATGGAGCGGGTCCTTCTCGATGACGATGACCGAGGGCGTCTCCTTGGTCAGGCAGTACGCGGCGGTGAGACCGGCCGGCCCCGCACCGATCACGAAGACGTCGGTATCGACCGGCTTCGCTGGCTGGGTGGGTGCATGCATCAGGCGCGGCTTTCGATCACACGGTCTGGCGCGCAGGCAGCCGCGCGCGGCTTGAAGGCAAACAGCCGGTGGCCATTATACGAGAACAGCGCGCCGATGACAGCGCCCGTGAGGAGCGCCACCTGCGGCAGCCCGGCGGACACGGTCAGCACCAGCACGGCGAACACCGCGTAGCTCACCCCCTGTCCGGTGGCGGTGACCGCGGCATAGCGCGCGGCCTCGTCGGCCTGATGCCGGCCGCTCTGGTCGAAGGTCAGCGCGCGGTTGAGCCGCCAGGTGACTAGCGTGGCGGCGGCAAGCGAGACGAGCCGCGCCAGCAGCGGATGCGGCCACGCGGCGATCAGCAGGGTGAACACGCCGAGATCGGTGATAAGCCCGAGGCCGCCGACGGCGAGGAAACGCACCGGGCGTGGCAGCCGCTCGGCCAGCACGCGGAACGGATCAGGGTCGGCGGCTTCGGCGGCGAGCGCCTCGCCGAATTCGCCGTTGCCGATTGTCATGTACGCTCCCGTAGCCCTTAACTCCTCCGTGAGCAGTGCCAGAAGGGTATTAATGCCGGGCTTATCGGGGTTGCGTAATTCGAGCCAGACGGGGCGGCAGTGTTAAGCAATTCTCAACCGTGGCCCAGTGCACCGGTCGGGCACGTCTCAGCACGCGGCCGCTCAGCCAGATGCCCGCAGCCGTCTGCGACCTAAAGATTCGCTGACGTAAGGGGAATCAATCCTTGATAGGTCACAGGTGTCGGCGAGGACGCCACGGCTTCCCTGCCCGACAGGGTTAAGCCGTGGTGAATGCAGCCGCGGACCCGCGTGGCTGAGGCTTGCTCGCCGCGCAGATCGCGTGGCCTCGCGAGACGGCGCCTACACTGGGGGAGCCGCATTTTCCGCGCTTACTTAATCGCCCTTTAGTGATGTGCCGGCATCATCGCGCCGGCGCTGCGACCGCCCGGCCAATGCCCGGTCCGACGGCGCCGAGGGAGCGGGTCCGCGTGGTTGACGTCAGCATCGTGATGCCGTGTTTGAACGAACGGCAGGCGCTGCCGCATTGCCTCGGAATGGCGCAGCGCGCTCTCGACATTCTTGCATCGCGTCACGGCCTCAAGGGCGAGATCGTCATCGCCGATAATGGCAGCACCGATGGCAGCCAGGATGTCGCGCGCGCGCATGGCGCGCGGGTTGTCGATATCAGGCGTCGCGGTTACGGCGCGGCGCTGTGCGGCGGCTTCAGCGCTGCGCATGGGCGCTACCTGGTGATGGGCGACGCCGACGGCTCCTACGATTTTCTCGATGCCGTGCCGATGATCGAGGCGCTGATGGCCGGCGCCGATCTCTGCATGGGCTCGCGCTTCAAGGGACGCATCGAGCCCGGCGCGATGCCATGGAAGAACCGCTGGATCGGCAATCCGATCCTGACCGGCATCCTCAACCTGCTGTTCCGCTCCGGCATCGGCGACGCCCATTGCGGCCTGCGCGCGCTCACCAGGCGCTGCTTCGGGCGGCTGCGGCTCGAAGGCTCCGGCATGGAGCTCGCGAGCGAGATGGTCATCAAGGCGGCGCTGCTCGGGCAGCGCATCATCGAGGTGCCGGTGACCTTGCGGCCCGATCTGCGCGGCCGCCCGCCGCATCTGCGGCCGTGGCGCGACGGCTGGCGGCACCTGCGCTATCTGCTGATGCTCAGCCCGTATTGGCTGTTCGTCCTTCCGGCCGTTGCGCTCGCTGCAGCCTCGCTGACGATCCTCGGCATCATTACCGTCGGCACGCTGTCCGGCGCCACCGTCACCCGATTCGGCAATTACTGGGCGATCCTCGCCGGCTCGGCGCTGACACTCAGCCACATCGCCATCATTCTGGCGCTGGCCGGCCAGATCTACGGCATCCGCGAACGCTATCGTGCCCCGCCGCGCTGGCTCGCCGCGCTGGCGCCGCGCCTTACGCTCGAGACCATGCTGCTTGCCGGCTGCGCGGCGGTCGCCTTCGGCCTCGCCGTTCTGATCGGCGTGGTCGTTCACTGGTCGACGCACAACCTTGCGCCGATCGCCAATGTGCTGCCGGCGGTGGCCGGTACCTGCGCCCTCGCGATCGGCATGCAGAACATCCTCGGCGGCTTCCTGCTGTCGATTGTCGGCGGCAACAACGCGGAGTTCCTGGCGGCGGACCAGGCGACACCGCGCAGCCTGCCGGTGGCACCGAGTCCGGCGATTGTGCCGGCGGCGGAGCTCGCCGATATCGCGCCGCGTGTCGAGCCGATGCAGCAGGTCGCCGATGGCGCGCGTTAAAGTCGCCGCGGTCGGGCTCGGCTGGGTCGCGTTGCACCGGCACCTTCCGGTGATGGACCGCAGCAGCCGTTTCGAGGTGATTGGCGTGATCGACCGCGCCCAAGGGCGTGCCGACGCGGTGGCGAAGCAGCGCGGCTATCGTCACAGCGCCTGCGTCGGCTCGCTCGACGAGGTCGCCTGGCTCGACGAGGTCGACGCCATCACCGTCGCCACCGCGCCGATGTCGCATCACCGTCTGGTCTGCGACGCGGTCCGGCGCGGCAAGCATGTGCTGACCGAGAAGCCCTTCGCCATGACGGTGACCGAGGGCGAGGACATGGTGCGCAGCGCCGCGGCCGCCGGCCGCCAGCTGGCCGTGGTCCACAATTTCCAGTTCGCGCGCTCGACCCTGCGGCTCAAGGCGGATCTTGTCGCCGGCCGGCTCGGCGCGATCACCGGCATCGACGCGGTCCAGTTCGGCAATCCGAAACGTCGCCTGCCGGCCTGGTACGAGGAGCTGCCGCTCGGATTGTTCTACGACGAGAGCCCGCATCTTCTGTATCTGATGCGCTGCGTGGCGGGACCGCTCGCGCTTACCCGGGCGATCGCGGTGCCGAGCCGCGACGGACTCGCGACGCCGGCGCGCATCTCCGCCTGGTTCAAGGCCGAAGCGCATCATTACCCGATCACACTGAGCTGCAACTTCGAGAGCCCCGTCAGCGAGTGGTACCTGATGGTGTTCGGCGAGCGCGAGCTCGCGATCGTCGATGTGTTCCGCGACATCTACATCCGCTTGCCGAACGACGGCACCCACGACACGCGCTCGGTGCTGCGCACCAGCGTCGCCGCGACCCTCCAACATTGGCTTCAGCACGTGACCAGCGGCATTCCACATCTGACCGGACGGCTGGTCTATGGCAACGATCAGGTGTTCGACCGTTTTGCGCGCGCGATCGAGGGCGAGCCGCAGGCGCTCGATCCAGTCGGGCCGGCGAGCGCCCTGTCGGTGCTCAAGCTTCAGCACGCCATCATCGATCGCCGGGAGGGGGCCTGTCCGTCATGAACCAGCAACTGCTTGCGTCCTTCATCGGCGCCTATCCCGCCCAGCCTGCCACCGCGTTCTGGCGCGCCGTCGAGATCGGTGCGCTCGCGCGCCGCGGGCTGCCGCACGGGCTCGGGCTCGATCTTGGATGCGGCGATGGCATCCTGACCGACATTCTGTTGCGGCACACCGGTCCGCGCAGCCTGGTCGGCATCGACATCGATCCGCTCGAGACCCAGGCGGCGGCGCGTTTCCCGTTCTATCGCCGCGTCCATACCTCTCCGGGCGACGAGATCCCGGAGTCGGAGGCGACATTCGATTTCGTGCTCTCCAACTCGGTGCTCGAGCACATTCCCGACCTCGAAGCGACGATCGCGGAAGTGTCGCGCGTGTTGAAGCCGGGCGGTCGCTTCCTGTTCACGGTTCCGGGCCCCGGGTTCCATGAGAACCTCGCCGGCAGCCTGTTTCCGCATGTCGATCGCGCGGCGTATCTGGAGGTCATCGATCGCCGCCTCGCCCATCGGCACTACCTGTCGAGCGCCGATTGGAATGCAATGTGCGCCCGCAATGGCCTCGTTCTCGACAGTTGCCTGGGTTATCTCGACGGCCGCGAAACCCGGCGTTGGGAAACGCTGTCACGCATGACCGGCGGTCTGCTGTATTCACTGTTCGGCGAGACCAAGCGCCCGATCGAGATTCAGCGTCAGCTTGGCGCCCGCTCGCTGCAGAACGCCATGCATCTGCCGAAGCCGATGGCGCGTGCGTTCGCGCAGTTGGTCAGCATCGGTATCCAGGTGGACGGGAGTACATCGAGCTGGCTCGCAACCGAGGCCGCCTCCTGCCTTCTTGTAGAAGGACACCGGGCTTGAATCTTCTGACCGTCACGCATTTCTTCGAGAGTCATCGCGGCGGCATCGAGATCGTGGCCGGGCGACTCGCGCGCGAGTTGGCGCGTGCCGGCATGAACGTCGTTTGGGCGGCGACCGACGCGTCGCCGCCGCCGGACGTGGCGGACGAGCCGCGCCTGAGCACCATAGCGTTGTCTGCGAGCAACGTGGCGGAGCGCGCGATCGGGATTCCCTATCCGGTGCCGGCCCCGCGCTCGCTGCTGCGGATCTGGCGCGAGGCGCAGGCCGCGGACGCCGTGCTCGTGCACGATGGTCTTTACCTCACCAGCATCGCCGCTTGTCTCGCCGCGCGCCGCAAAGGCAGGCCGGTCGTCGTCGTCCAGCATATCGGCGCGGTGCCGTACAAGAACCCGGTGCTGCGCTCCCTGATGGCGCTCGCCAATCGGCTGATTGCGCGGCCGATCCTGGCACGCGCCGACAAGACCGTCTTCATCAGCGAGAGCACCGCGCGCTATTTCGCCGGGCTGCCGTATCGCCAGCCTCCCGAGCTCGTCTTCAACGGTGTGGATACCGCGATCTTCTCGCCGCCGCAGGATGCCGATGAGGTCGCCGAAACGCGCCGCTATTGCGGACTACCGCGGGACCGCGTCGTCGCGCTGTTCGCCGGGCGCTTTGTCGAGAAGAAAGGCCTTGCCGTCCTCGAACGCGTGGCCCGTGCGCGTCCGGACATGGTCTTCGCCTTCGCCGGCTGGGGGCCGCTTGACCCGCGCGCCTGGAAACTCGCCAATGTGCAGGTGTTCGACCAACTTGCCGGCGCCTCGCTGGCGAAACTCTATCGCGCGAGCGACGTGCTGGTGCTGCCGAGCACCGGCGAGGGCTTTCCACTGGTCATTCAGGAAGCGCTGGCCTGCGGCTTGCCGATCGTGTGCGGTGCGGAGACCACTACGGCCGATCCGACTGCGGCGCAGCTCCTGACTGGCATCGAGATCGACACGGCAGATCCCGACCGCACGGCGCAGCTCTGCGCGGCCGCGCTCACGGCCTGCGTGCAGCGGCAGTCGACCGTGGCGTTGCGGTCGGCCCGCGCCACGTTGGCGGCCGAGCGGTATTCATGGTCGCGCGCTGCGGCGCGCTACGCCGACATCTTGAAACGGCTGCATGTGCAGCGCGGTCGCTTGCCAGACAGCAAGGCCGCGCCGGAGCGGCTTCGCTCACTGCACGAGGGGGGCTGACGTTGAGCCGGCGGCTGCTGATCACCATGGTGATGTCGGCCGTGCTGGCGCTCGCCCTGCTGGCGGCGCTCGTTGTCGCCGCGCAGGTCGATATCGCGCGCCTGGCGCGTCTTCTTGCCGGTGTCCGGCCGGTTCCGGCGGTTGCGCTCGTCGTTCTGACCGGCATCTACATTCTGCTCGCCGCCGAGAAATGGCGGCTGGTCGAGGCGCGCCTCAATGGCGGCGCCGAGCTGCCGCGCCGCCTCTGCTTTGCCTTCACGGCGATCGGCATGGCCGCGGGTCAGGTTCTGCCGGCGCAGATTGCGGTGGCTGCCACACGGTCCGCCGGCTCGCACCTGGTGACCGGCTCTGGAGCCGTGCGCGGTGCGCTGGCGACCCTGTTCGAGCAAATGGTCGAGCTCCTCGTCGTCGTCCTGTGCAGTCTCGTATCGCTCGCCTGCCTGTGGCGCGGCGATCTCGGCTGGTGGGTCGCCGGTGCCGCCGCCGCGGTGGCGGCCGGGCTGCTGTTGATCGGTCCGGGCTCGGCGCTTGCGGTGGGCGCGACACGGACGTTGGCCGGGCCACGGCCGCACGCATCGGGCCATGTTGCCCGGTTCTGCCGCACGCTTGCCGACTCCGGCCTGCTCGACCCCCCGCTGGTGCGCCGGCTCTACGCATTGTCGGTGCTGCGCGTCATGCTGTTGTGGGGCATGGCGGTCGCGACCACGCAGGCGGTCGGCCTCGACGTGTCGCTGCTCCAGCTCGCCGCCGCGCTGCCGCTGGTCGTGCTGGCGACCGCGTTCGCGCTCACTCCGGCCAATATCGGCGTCAACGAATGGACCTACGCCGCCGCCTTCGTCGCGTTCGGCGTCGACTTCGAGACGGCGGCGCAATGGGCGCTGGTCAATCGGGTCCTGGTCGCCGTCGCGGTGCTGACGGTCGGCGCGCTTGGCGCGCTGCTCACCCAGGTCGGTGGCAAGCCTGCCGCGTCGGCGTCTGCCAGCTGATCAGTTCAGCGTTTCACTCACAGGCCGCCCGCAGCCGAGCGACGCCATCAGCTTGCGCGGTCCGCGAAAGCGCTCGGCGGCAGCGGCCGGCAGCGGCTCGTCGCGGATGCCGAGCCGCTGCGCGTCGGCGTGATCGAACACTGCCACGTCGCGGCTCCGGCACAGCCGGGTGAGTGTCGCGTCGTCGATTGCGCCCACCACCATCACCTTGGGCGAGCTGCGCAACAGCGGATCGTTGCGCACCAGGTCCACCGCGAACCAGCTGTCGGCCGGGTCGACCAGCACCACGTCGGCCTTGGACCGCGCGATGAGCTGGCTCGCCGCCGCGTAGGGTGCGACGACGCTCCTCACCTGGCACGCGCGCCAGGGCAGCAGTACGAGAGCCGCGAGCGCTGTGCTCGCTGCCAGCGTGACGGCGAGCGGTTTGCGCGAGCTTTCGTCCTGCGTCGCCGCGATCCAGCCGTAGGCGGCCATCAGCGCGATACTGCCGAGGAAGCCGTGCAGGTAGCGGTAGCCCCAGCCATGGCCCTGATACGGCAGCACCACAAGCACGAGTCCGACCATGAACAGAATGCCGATCGCGAGGCAGTTGATCATGACGTCGCGGCCGCGCGCGGCAAGCAGGCCGAAGATCGCGAGCGGCAAGGCGATCGGTGCCTGCCAGGCGAGCAGGCGCAGCAGGTTGAGGGTCATCAGCCCGATGCCTTCCGGACCGATCGCGATCAGCCCCAGCACGCGATGGATGAAGTTGCCCATGCCGACGTCGGCGCCCGCCGCCGCGGGTGCGCCGACGCCGTGCAGCAGCAGGCTCCAGTACAGGATCCAGAACAGCGCGGCGACGGCGTAGACGGCGGTGTACCAGGCGGCGAGCGTCCAGCGCCGCGCGACGAATAACGACAGCACGAACGGCGCTGCGAATAGCGGATGAAACACCAACTGGTGCAGGCCGCAGGCGACAAATGCGACCGGAGCCGCCAGCGCGTGGCTCACGCGCGTATCGCGCAGGAACAGCCACAGCCACACCAGATTGAACGCGAGGTGTGCAGTCATCGCATAGGGCGTCATCGCCATGATCAGGAATTGCGATGAGCAGGCGAGCAGGATGACCGCGACGACGGCGGCGTCAGGACGCGCGGGCCACAGAAGCCGCGCGACGCCCCCCAGCGCGGCCACGGCGAGGCTGGCAAGCACCGCGTTCGCCAGCGCTGGGTCGCCGGCCAGCAGAAACAGTGAGCGGATCACGGCGTTCATCGGCAGATAGAGCGACGCCCAGAACGCGTTGTCCGGTACCGGCAGCCGGAAGATCGGCTGCATTGCCGGCACGTAATCGCGCCAGTCCGGCGCGACCGCGGCGATCAGTCGGCCCGACGCGAAAATCCTCGCGTCGAACTCGGCCATGAACTCGTCGACGGACAGGGCGTAGCTCAGGTAGACGAACCGTGCGCCGAGATAGGCGAGGGCAGTGACAGCGATCGCGACGGCGACAGCAAAGCCCGGTCCGAACAGGCGCTTGGACGGGCCGGTGGCGCTCGGCGTGCCGCGTGCCGTGAGGATGGCGAAGGCGGTGAAGACGGCGCCGAGCAGCCCGAGCACAGGCGTATCCTGCACGGCGAAGAAGTACTGGGTGATATTGGTCGAGTCGCGATCCCCCAGCAGGCCGGCCAACGCGGTGCCGAAGCTCAGGCAGGCGAAGGCGCCGAAGATGGTCGGCAGGCCGTAGCGCGTGGCGGGCACCTGATCCGGAGCGAGCATGCGGCGATCCTGCGATGGCTTCGGAGCGCGTTGCGGCCGGCTGACGTTGCGGACGCCGGTTCCGTCGCGGACTGTATATCGCAGGTGTTGAGAAATGATGCGGCGTCCGGTCTCCCAGGCCCACCGTCGATGGTATCAGGCCGTCGGCCCTGGTCAGGCCGCGCTGCACCGGTCGGCCGATTGCGGGGCGTCGAGTCTCGCGCGCACCTCCAGGGTGGCGCGCCGCAGCCAGCTCTTAATGGTGCCGACCGGCACGTCGAACCGCCGGGCGAGCTCCGACCGGCTCTCGCCGTGCACATAGGCCGCGACGATCAGCCGACGCTTCGTCGGATCGAGCGACTTGAGCGCTGCAAACGCGCGCTGCCGGTCGCCGGACATCTGCATCTCGTCGAGCACGTCGAGGCCCTCCGCCGGCAACGCGGCGAGCTCGTCGTCGCCCCCGGTCGGCTGCATGCGCTGGCTGCGCAGCACGTCGATCGCGAGGTTGTGCACGATGGTCGCCATCCAGGTGATCGGCGCTGCGCGCCCTGGATCGTAGCTCCCGGCATGACGCCAGATGCGCATGTAAGCGTCCTGCAGCACGTCCTCGGCGAGTTCGCGCCGGCGCGTGAGCGCCAGCGCAATGCCGAACAGCTTGGCCTTGGTGAGATTGTAGAGCTCGGCGAATGCGACCTGGTCCGCGCGTGCGGTCGCGGCGATCAGCGTCGCGAGCTGGTTGGTGACGTCCGAGACGGTTTGCTGACGATTGAGCACGACTCCCCCTCCCGTGCCGTCGCACGCGACGGCCGCTGCAGTCGTTGAAAGCTCTGGCTTGGTAGAGCGGCGCCACACTCCCCTCGGCGCCGCATCATGGTGGTTCAATGCCGAGCCTCATGCCATGAGGCGAAATTCACGGTCAATTCAAACGCCGTAACGTTGACGTGAGTCTTACGCGAGCAAGGGCTGTCGTCGCTGTGACTTGCAGCAGCGGTGGGCGAATGGCCGGGAGCGGTGGTGCCGTCCCCTCTCCGCAAGCGGCGGGCGGCGAGAGGCGGAGCCTGTGGCTAAGGTCCCCTTAACCACCTGTGGGGAGTCCGTGCTTCGGCGCATTGTCTTGCTTGAAAACCCACGCCCGCTTTGCCGGTATTTCCGCCGTCCCCGCCCCGTCCCCTGGGCCTCCGCTTACCCCTGGCAAAGCTCGCATTTTCGTGATCATCCCGCTTGCGGGCCCCCAAAGCCCTCCTATATGAGCCAAGACGCCGCAGGGCTGCGGTCGTTCGCTTAATCCAAAGGGGGTCGGACGGAGGGTGGTCGGAGCGGGCCCAAGACCTGAGGGACGACTTGAGTGGAGTCTTGAGCGCTTGTGAGACACCTTCGCCGGGATGCCGAAAGGGCCCGGCCGACCTGCTGAAAGAGAGAGGTTGAGATATGGGCAAGGTCATTGGCATCGACCTCGGCACGACCAATTCGTGCGTGGCGGTGATGGAGGGGAAGAACCCCAAGGTTATTGAGAATTCCGAGGGCATGCGCACGACGCCGTCGATCGTCGCGTTCACCGACGACGGCGAGCGGCTGGTCGGCCAGCCGGCGAAGCGCCAGGCCGTCACCAACCCGGAAAAGACCATCTTCGCGGTGAAGCGCCTGATCGGCCGCCGCTACGACGACCCGATGGTCGAGAAGGACAAGAAGCTCGTCCCCTACAAGATCGTGCGCGCTAGCAATGGCGATGCCTGGGTCGAGGCGGACGGCAAGACCTATTCGCCGTCGCAGATCTCCGCCTTCATCCTGCAGAAGATGAAGGAGACCGCGGAGGCGTTCCTCGGTCAGAAGGTCGAGCAGGCGGTCATCACCGTTCCTGCCTATTTCAACGACGCCCAGCGGCAAGCCACCAAGGACGCCGGCAAGATCGCCGGCCTCGAGGTGCTGCGCATCATCAACGAGCCGACCGCGGCCGCGCTGGCTTATGGTCTCGACAAGCAGAAGTCCGGCACCATCGCGGTCTACGACCTCGGCGGCGGTACATTCGACATCTCGATCCTCGAGATCGGCGACGGCGTGTTCGAGGTGAAGTCGACCAACGGCGACACGTTCCTCGGCGGCGAAGACTTCGACATGCGGCTCGTCAGCTATCTGGCCGACGAGTTCCAGAAGGAGCAGGGCATCGACCTGCGTCGCGACAAGCTCGCGCTGCAGCGCCTCAAGGAGGCGGCCGAGAAGGCCAAGATCGAGCTCTCCTCGACCACGCAGACCGAGATCAACCTGCCGTTCATCACCGCGGACGCCTCGGGTCCGAAGCATCTCACGATGAAGCTCACCCGCGCCAAGTTCGAGGCGTTGGTCGATGATCTCATCCAGAAGACCATCGAGCCGTGCCGCCAGGCGTTGAAGGACGCCGGCATCTCGGCGGGGGAGATCAACGAGGTGGTCCTGGTCGGCGGCATGACCCGCATGCCGAAGGTCCAGGAGGTCGTGAAGCAGCTGTTCGGCAAGGAGCCGCACAAGGGCGTCAACCCGGACGAGGTGGTCGCCATCGGCGCTGCCATCCAGGCCGGCGTGCTGCAGGGCGACGTCAAGGACGTGCTGCTGCTCGACGTCACTCCGCTGTCGCTCGGCATCGAGACGCTCGGCGGCGTGTTCACCCGCATCATCGACCGCAACACCACGATCCCGACCAAGAAGTCGCAGACCTTCTCGACCGCCGAGGACAATCAGAGCGCGGTGACCATCCGCGTGTTCCAGGGCGAGCGCGAGATGGCGGCCGACAACAAGCTGCTTGGCCAGTTCGACCTGATGGGCATTCCGCCCGCACCGCGCGGCATGCCGCAGATCGAGGTGACGTTCGATATCGACGCCAACGGCATCGTCAATGTCCACGCCAAGGACAAGGCGACCGGCAAGGAACAGCAGATCCGCATCCAGGCGTCGGGCGGCCTCAGCGAGGCCGACATCGAGAAGATGGTGAAGGACGCCGAGGCGCATGCCGAGGAGGACAAGAAGCGCAAGGCCGCGGTCGAGGCGAAGAACCACGCCGAGGCTCTGGTCCACTCGACCGAGAAGGCGCTCGCCGAGCATGGCTCCAAGATCGGCCAGGCCGAGCGCAGCGCGATCGAGAACGCGCTCGCCGACCTGAAGGAAGCGCTGAAGGGCGACGACGCCACTGCGATCCAGGCCAAGACGAATTCGCTGGCGCAGGCGTCGATGAAGCTCGGCGAGGCGATGTACAAGCAGCAGGCCGATGCGGCCGGCGGTCCGGGCGGTGGTGCAGCCCCGGGCGGCGAGGCTGGCGGCGCCAAGAAGGATGACGTGGTCGACGCGGAGTTCACCGAGGTCGACGACGACAAGAAAAACAAGAAGTCCGCTTGATCATCGCGCGAGCAGCGTGATGGCTGTTGATCGGAGATAACCGTCGCCCCCGGGCCCCTCCCGGGGGCGATTCTGTATTGAAGTGCCTGAGAGCAGGTAGCCCGGATGAGCGAAGCAATATCCGGGGTCCCGCGTATCGCTTCGCTCACGCGGGCTACCGCCACCGTTGCAACACTTCGGCTCAAGATGGGAAGAGGCGGTTGGATGTACGGCGATAATCGGATAACCCTGCCATGAGCACGGGCAGCGATACCATGGCGAAGCGTGACTACTACGAAGTGCTGGGCGTCGAGCGCGGGTGCAATGACGGCGACCTCAAGGCGGCGTTCCGCAAGCTCGCCATGAAGTATCATCCCGACCGGAACCCGGGCGACAAGGACTGCGAGCACAAGTTCAAAGAGATCAATGAGGCGTATGAGGTGCTGAAGGACGGCGACAAGCGCGCCGCCTATGACCGCTTCGGTCACGCCGCCTTTGAGCAGGGCATGGGCGGCCAGCACGGGTTCGGCGCCGATTTCGCGTCGACCTTTGCCGATATCTTCGACGACTTCTTCGGCATGGGCGGCCGGCGCGGTCGCAGTGGCGGCCGCGAGCGCGGCGCCGACCTGCGCTACAACATGGAAATCACCATCGAGGAGGCGTTCAAGGGTAAGACCGCGCAGGTTCGCCTGCCGACCTCGGTGGTCTGCGAAACCTGCTCGGGCACCGGCGCCAAGGCCGGCAGCAAGCCGAAGGCCTGCGCGACCTGCCACGGCCACGGCAAGATCCGCCATGCCCAGGGTTTCTTCACGCTCGAGCGGACCTGTCCGGCCTGCCAGGGCCGCGGCCAGGTGATCGAAGATCCGTGCGCGGCCTGCGGCGGCGCCGGCCGCGTCACGCGCGAGCGCACGCTGTCGGTGAACATTCCGCCCGGTGTCGAGGACGGCACGCGCATCCGCCTTGCGGGCGAAGGCGAGGCCGGCGTGCGCGGCGGTCCGTCCGGCGACCTCTACATCTTCCTCTCGCTCGCCGCGCACCAGTTCTTCCAGCGCGACGGCGCCGATCTGCATTGTCGCGTGCCGATCTCGATGGTGACGGCGGCACTCGGCGGCGAGTTCGAGGTGCCGACCATCGACGGCGGCAAGACGCGGGTGAAGGTTCCCGAGGGCACGCAGTCCGGGCGGCGGTTCCGTCTGCAGGCGAAAGGCATGCCCGTGCTCCGCTCCAAGCAGTGCGGCGACATGTATGTCCAAGTGGTCGTCGAGACACCGCAGAAGCTCACCAAGCGCCAGCGCGAATTGTTGATGGAATTCGACAAGTTATCGTCGCAGGACACGCATCCGGAATCGGCCGGCTTCTTTGGCAAGGTCAAGGAGTTTTTCGGCAACCGGAACTAATCCAGGCCGACGCGGCTTGGTTGCTCGATACCATGGGCTTGATTCTTGGGCCGCAGCCCTATACCCCTTCGATGTCTGGGGATTTCATAAAATCGTCATGTCGCGGCAATCAGCTCTGAGCGTAGCCAAGAAGAGCCTCCGTCTCGACGACGAAGTCCGCTTCATCAGGTCGTGGCTGGAAAAGCCGCTGGACATTGGCGCCGTGACGCCGTCCAGCAAGGTGCTCGCGCGCACCATGGCCGGCTATGTCGACCCGGACGTCGAAGGCCCCGTAATCGAGCTCGGGCCTGGCACCGGTCCGGTCACCGAGGCGCTGGTGCGGCAGGGCGTTGATCCGGCCCGGCTGGTCCTGGTCGAGTTCAATCCCATGTTCTGCCGGCTGCTGCGCTCGCGCTATCCGACCGCGACCGTGGTGCAGGGCGACGCTTACCGCCTGCGGCGCATGCTGGGCAGCCTGCTGCGCAACCCGGCGGCGGCGATCGTGTCGGGCCTGCCGCTGGTGACCAAGCCGCTCAAGACGCGGCTGCGCCTGATCAACGAGGCGTTCGCGCTGATGCATCCGGGCGCGCCGTTCATCCAGTTCACCTACGCGGTGATGTCGCCGATCCCGCAAAGCCTCTCTGGCGTGCGCGCCGAGGCCTCCGAGCGCATCTGGCTCAACCTGCCGCCCGCGCGCGTGTGGGTCTACCGCAAGGGCTGAGCGTCCCGCTCGCCGACGCGCTGCTTGTAGAGCGCTCCTGACAACTCCGCCGTAATGCAACGATGCCCGCCCGCCGTACAGGCCATAGGGCGCAATCGCGAAGCGCATTGCGCCGCGGACATGCGGTTGGCGGAATACGCTTCGCTATTCCGCCCTACGATTGCGACGCCACGCAAACTCGCCTGTGACGCAGCCGGGTCGCCGTCGTACAGTGCTGCCATAAGAAATCACATGGAGGGAGGAGAGGATGAAGGCCAATCGCGTCTTGTCGATTGTGATCGGCGGCGTCGTTACGCTCGTCGCCGCCGATGTCTGCGTCGCGCAGGCGCCCAGCATCAATCCATATCGTCCGGTGCGGGGATTGGCCGACGGCGGGGGCCCGAGCGTTCCAGGTGGCGAATGGGCGCGGCTGCCGGACGGCCGCGAGATGGGGCCGCCCGCCTCGGTGCACGTCGACATCGACGGCGAGAGCATCTGGGCGTTCATCCGTTGCGACGAGACGAGCCCCGTGCCGGTCGCGCTGGGCGGCCGCTTCGGCCTCGACTGCATGAACTCCGACGGCACGCTCAAGCCGCACGACACGATCTACAAGTTCGATGCCAAGGGCAACGTCGTCAGAAGCTTCGGCGCCAGGATGTTCATTTGGCCGCACGGCATGCATGTCGATCGCGAGGGCAACGTGTGGGTGACTGACGCCGGCTCCGATGCCGCGGTCGCGACGGCGGCCAAGGCCGGCGTCAAGGCCGGGCACCTGGTGCGCAAGTTCAGTCCGGACGGACAACTGCTGATGACGCTCGGCGAGCCTGGCGTGGGTGGTGACGACGAGTATCACTTCCGCTCGCCGGCCGGTGTGGTGACCGCACCGAACGGCGACATCTTCGTCGCCGACGGTCACTTCACCAACAACCGCATCGTGAAATATTCGAAGGACGGCAAGTTCATCAAGGCGTGGGGCAAGACCGGCTACGGGCCGGGCGAGTTCCGCGTGCCGCACTGCATCACCATGGACAAGCGCGGCCGGCTGTTCGTCTGCGACCGCTCAAACGCGCGCATCCAGATCTTCGACCAGGACGGCAATTTTCTCGCGCGATGGTACCAGTTCGGCATGCCGAGCGGGATCGCCTTCTCGGTCAACGACGAGGATCTCATCTATGTGTTCGACTCGGAGTCGGACAATGTCGAAAATCCGGGCTTCGAGCCCGGCATCCGCATCGGCGACGCGCTGCACGGCTGGGTGAGATACTTCATCCTCGATGCGGGCGGCGATCCGAGAACCAAGACCGGCAGCGGGCCGGAGTTCGGCACCGTCGATAGGAACGGCAACGTGTTCGCCGGCGAGCCGCGGCCGCGCGTGCTGCGGAAGTATGTGAAGGTGAGGTAGAGCGATCTGGGCTTATCAGGAGGCACGGCCTCTCGCTCCCTCCCCCGCAAGCGGGAGAGGGAACGCGCAGTGCTTGTGGTGATGCTTGGCCTTATGCGATAGGCCGGCCATTCAATCGGGCCGCACCCATGCGTCAACCAAGAATCCTCGTGTTCGCGGGCTCGATCCGCACCGGCTCGTTCAATGCGCGGCTTGCCGCGATCGCGGTCAAGGAGCTGGCGCTCGCCGAGACCGACGTGACACGCATCTCGCTGGTGGACTATCCGCTGCCGATCTATGACGGCGACCTCGAGGCCAGGTCCGGTCCGCCGGAGAGCGCGGTCAAGCTCAAGCGCATGATGATGCTGCACCAGGGCGTGTTCATCGCCAGCCCGGAATACAACGCCTCGATTGCGCCGCTCTTGAAGAATGCGCTCGACTGGGTGTCGCGCGTGCGCGAAGACGGCGAGCAGCCCTACGCGGCCTTCCGCCATCGCGTGTTCGCGCTCGGCGCCGCCTCGAACGGCGTCTATGGCGGCATGCGTTCGCTGATGGCGCTCCGGCAGATGTTGGAGCTCGGCACCGGCGCGCTGGTCCTGCCCGAGCAGGTGGCAGTGCGCGAGGCGTCGAAAGCGTTTGACGATCAGGACAACTTGGTCGATGAACGCGCGGCCGGCGCGCTCAAGGCCGCGGTACGCCGCTTGGTCGAGGCCGCGCGGCAGCTGGCGTGAGAGCATGATCGCGAAAAGTGGCTGTCGGAACAGCGTGCGAAAGGGCGGTGTAAGATGCAGGCCGATCCCCGCGACAGACTGATCGTCGCCCTCGACGTGCCGTCGGTGAAGGACGCCGAGGCCATGGTGGCGCGGCTCGGCGACGCCGTGAGCTTCTACAAGATCGGCTACCAGCTTGCCTTCGCCGGGGGGCTCGAGCTCGCGCCGGCGCTGGTGCGCGTCGGCAAGCAGGTATTTCTCGATCTCAAGCTGCACGACATAGGCAACACGGTCGCCAAGGGCGTTGAGAGCATCGCGAAACTGGGCGCGACGTTCCTCACCGTGCACGCCTATCCGCAGACCATGCATGCCGCGGTCGATGCGCGCCGCGGCTCGGAGCTGCGCATCCTCGCCGTCACCGTGCTGACCTCATATGACGACGCCGATCTCGCTGCCGCAGGCTACGACTTCACCGTGCCGGAGCTGGTGGCCGAGCGCGCCGCGCAGGCGCGCGACGTCGGCGTCGACGGGCTGGTCTGCTCGGCCGAGGAGGCCGCCAAGCTGCGCGCCGTGGTCGGCAGCACCATGCGGCTCGTGACGCCGGGCATCCGTCCCGCCGGCGCCGCGAGCGGCGACCAGAAGCGCGTCATGACGCCGGCGGCGGCGATCGAGTCTGGCGCGGATTATCTCGTGGTCGGCCGGCCGATCGTCGCGGCGGCCGATCCGAAGGCGGCTGCCGACGCCATCGTTGCCGAGATGCGTGCGGCGGTCGGCGTATAACGGAGGAGACATACGAATGGCGAAGGGCTACTGGATCGCGCATGTCGATGTGAACGACCCCGAAGGCTACAAGGCCTATGTCGCGGCGAACTCCGAGCCGTTCCGCAAGTACGGCGCGAAATTCCTGGTACGCGCCGGCCAGAACGAGCTGGCCGAAGGCAAGCTGCGCAGCCGCCACGTGGTGCTCGAGTTCAAGGATTACGCCACGGCGCTTGCTTGCTACCACTCGCCGGAATACCAGCACGCCAAGTCGCTGCGCGACGGCAAGAGTTTTGCGGACCTGATCGTTATCGAGGGCTACGACGGCGCGCAGCCGTGACCTGCATGTGCTGAGCGCGCCGGTGCCGGGCTTGGTAATAAAAACGTTATCGCGACCCGATTTTTCAGAAACACCAGTTGGTTGGCCCGAACGGGCCGCACGGCCCTGTGACGTGGATCACTGAACGCAATCCCGCATCCCGACTACAAACACCAAGGATGAAGGGGAGCCATCGGGGCTCGCCCGCAACCAGGCAATCAGAGGGAGTTCCCCCTATGCTCAAGCTCACAACGGCTCTTGCAGTTCTCTTCTCGCTCGCGGCGGTCGGAACTGCCAGCGCCGGGGGCTATGGTTACGGCTACGGCGGCTACGGCTACGGCGGCTACAGCTATGCGCCGAGCTACGGCTACTACAACAACTACTACAGCCCGAGCTATGGCTCCGGCTATTACTACAACAACCGCTATGGCACCTATAACTATGGCGGCTACGGCTCGGGTTACAGCTATTCGCCGAGCTACGGCTACGGCGGCTACTCGGGCGGCAGCTACTACGGCCACGGCTCGTACGGCTACTGAGCCGTCCTAGTCCCAGCGAATTCAGAGCCGCGGGCGTGCCCCGCGGCTCTGCCTTTTTGGCTCCTTTCCTCGCGGCAAGGCTCCCGCTATACCGCCTTCGTTTGGAGGAAAAGCCATGGCCGACCTGCGTTTGATCGTTGCCGGCGCCGGTGGGCGCATGGGACGCACCCTGATCAAGGCAATCGCGGATACACGGAATGTCACCCTGGCCGGCGCGGTCGACGTCGCCGGCTCGGCGGTGATCGGCCGCGATGCGGGCGAGCTCGCCGGGCTGGGGGCGAATGGCGTCATTGTTGTGCCCGATCCGGCGCCGCTCCTTGCCGGCGCCGACGGCATCCTCGATTTCACCGTGCCGGCGGCGACGGTGATTTTCGCGGAGCTGGCGTCGAAGGCCGGCAAGGTGCACGTCATCGGCACGACCGGTCTCTCCGGCGAGAACGAGAAGCTGATCGCGGAAGCTGCGAAACGCGCGACCATCGTCAAGTCCGGCAACATGAGCCTGGGCGTCAACCTGCTCGCGGCTTTGGCCAAGCGCGTCGCCAGGACGCTCGACGAGGAGTTCGACATCGAGATCCTCGAGATGCATCACAACAAGAAGATCGACGCGCCATCCGGCACGGCGCTGCTGCTCGGCCGCGCCGCCGCGCAAGGCCGCGGCATCGATCTCGACCAGCGCTCGGTGCGCGTGCGCGATGGCCATACCGGCGCGCGCTGCGCGGGCGACATCGGCTTCGCGACGCTGCGCGGCGGTACCGTGGTCGGCGAGCACTCGGTGATCTTCGCCGGCCCGGCCGAGCGCATCGAACTGGTGCACCGCGCCGAGGACCGCATGATCTTCGCACGCGGTGCGGTGAAGGCTGCCCTGTGGGCGAAGGGCCAGAAGCCCGGGCTTTATTCGATGATGGACGTGCTGGGGTTGAAGGACATTTAGGCTAGCTGCTGACTCTTGTCCCGGGCGAGCGAAGCGAGACCCGGGACCCAGTTTAAATGCTCAGCCCTTTCAATTTGACCTGCGCGCGTCTCTCCTGGGTCCCGGGTCTCGTTCCGCTTCGCTCAACTCGCCCGGGACAGGAGGCCGCCCACTACGGCTTCCGGCTCGGCGCGACGAACGGATTGGTCGCCACGTTCTCGCGCGTGTTCTTCTCGTAGCAGACCTCGAGCCGGTCGAGCGCGGCGCGGCTGCCGTCGAGCGGCACGCGCAGGGTCGCGCCTTCGCCGCGCACCTCGAGCACGCTGGCCGAGGAGAGCTTGCGGTTGAACGGGCTGTCGGCGAGCGTGATGGTCACCGCCTTGCTCTCCGCCAGCGCTTTGGCGTCGATGGACTCCGGTCCGGCGGCGAGCAGCACCGGATAGGCCCTGCCGCGTTCGAGCTTCCATTTCGGCGACTCGAGCAAGAGCAACAGTCCCTCCGGCGTCCGCGCGAAGGTGACGCCGAGCTCGTTGGCGTTGCGCGTCATGGTGCAGCTGTCGAACTTATCGGCGCGATAGGTCGTCTTGATCTCCCACGGGCCGACGGTCACGATTTGCTCGGTCCGCGATTGCGCGAAGGCCGACGTTGTCAGAATCGTGGCAAAAACAGTCGCGAGATGCAGGCGCATGACTCCCTCCCGTCAGGGTTGCCGCCCGCATCAACGCGGGGCCCCGGGGAAAGTTCCATGAGGATGGAACCGGGTTATGCGGTCACGACCACAGCGCGCGGATGCCGAAGAACGCCGTGTCCTTGATGCGCCGCATGGCCTCCTGAATGACGGAATGCCGGTTGTCGGCGCAGAACGTCATGCTGAGCACCACGCGCCGCTCGCCCTCTTCGATCGGCGTGACCTTGTGCAGCACCTTGGCGCCCTCGAACACGACGAGCGTGTTCGGCGCCGTCTCGATGACCCGCTCGGCCGGGGCTTGGCGTAGTCCGTGGCGCCGGCCGTCACGCACCATCAGCCGCGCCGCCGAGAGGCCGGCGTCCCGCCCGCGGTTGACGATCGACAGCAGCACGGTGAAGTGGCGGCCCTTGTAGAAATTGTGGTCGTAATGCCAGCCGATATGGTCGCCGGGCCGCTCGTAGAACAGGATCGAGCACGAGCTCTGATCGTGCGGCGGCGTCGGGCCGACCTCGACGCCGACGATGTTGGAGATGAAGCGGGAGAGCTCGCGCGACTGATAGAGCGCCGTCGCGCGTGGTGCGCGCTCGCGCAGCGTCTCGTAGGCGATGGTGCCGCCCTTCTTGTGGGTCGGCACGTAGTTGCGCTCGGTCGAGATGAACTGCTCGATCTCGCTGGCGAGTGCCTCGAACGTCGCCTCCGGCAAAGCATCGGGGCAGGACGCACAGCCGCTGGTCGACGTTCGCGGCTTGCGCATGAAATTTACGGCTTCGATGACGGCGGCATCACTCATTGTCGGCCCCCGGCGCAGGATGCCCCAGAACGTTATCCAATCTTTGACATCGGTATCCGGTCCTGAAAAATCTAGCCTTGCAACAACGACACGCCGGTCATTTCCGGCGGCTTCGGTAGGTCCATCAATTCCAGCAGGGTCGGCGCGATATCGGCGAGACGTCCCTCGCCGATCACCGAGCGGTTGCCGGCGCCCATGAGCACGAGCGGCACCGGATTGGTCGTGTGTGCAGTGTGCGGCCCGCCGGTCTGCGGATCGCGCATCATCTCACTGTTGCCGTGGTCGGCGGTGACGAGCAGCGCGCCGCCCATGGCGCGGATCGCCTCGGCGATGCGGCCGAGCCCGGTGTCGACAGTCTCCACCGCCTTGATCGCTGCGTGAAGAGAGCCGGTGTGGCCGACCATGTCGGGATTGGCGTAGTTGAGCACGATCAGGTCGTACTTGCCGGAACGGATCGCCTCGACGGCCTTGTCGGTCAGCTCGGGCGCCGACATCTCCGGCTGCAGGTCGTAGGTCGCGACCTTGGGCGATGGCACCATGATGCGGTCCTCGCCGTCATACGGTTCCTCGCGGCCACCATTGAGAAAGTAAGTCACGTGCGGATATTTCTCGGTCTCCGCCATGCGCAGTTGCGTGCGACCGGCGTTGGCGACCACGTCGCCGAGGATGTTGGGAAACGTCTGCGACGGGAAGATCGTCTGCAGGAATTTGTCGAGCTCGTCCGAGTATTGCGTCATGCCGACCGCCGCGGCCACGCGTGGCACGCGTTTGCGCGGAAAGCCGGAGAAGCTCGGATCGAGAATGGCGGCGAGGATCTCGCGCACGCGGTCGGCGCGGAAGTTGAAGCACAGCACGCCGTCGCTGTCCTTGATGCCGCGATAGTCCCCGATCACCGCCGGCATGACGAACTCGTCGAACTGCTGTTTTGCATAAGCGTCGGCGATCGCCGCTTGCGGTTCGGCAAAACGCGGGCCCTCGGCTTCGACCATCGCGTCATAGGCCTTCTTGACGCGCTCCCAGCGCTTGTCGCGGTCCATCGCGTAGTAGCGCCCGATCACGGTCGCCACCGTCACTGATGGCGGCAGCGCCGCAACGAGACGCTTGAGATCGTCGCCGGCAGATTGCGGCGGTGTATCGCGTCCGTCGGTGATGGCGTGCACGACCGTCGGCACCCCAGCGTCGGCGAGGATTTTCGCGAGCGCCGCCGCGTGGTCCTGGTGCGAGTGCACGCCGCCCGGCGACACCAGGCCGATCAGGTGGCAGGTGCCGCCGCTTTGCTTCAGCTTGGCGATGAGATCAGCGAGGGCAGGGGCCTGCTTGATCTCGCCTGAGGCGATCGCGTCGCTGATGCGCGGCAGATCCTGCATCACCACGCGGCCGGCTCCGATGTTCAGATGGCCCACCTCGGAATTGCCCATCTGGCCGTCGGGCAGACCGACGTCCTTGCCCGAAGTGCGCAGGAAACCGCGCGGGCCGGCGGTCCACAGCATGTCGAACGTGGGTGTCTTCGCCTGCCGGACGGCATTATCGGCTTCGTCCTCGCGCCAGCCAAAACCGTCGAGAATGACCAGCATGACTGGGCGGCGCTTCTGCGGGGAGGCTTTTGTCATGCCCGCTAGATAGCGGCGAATGCCCGGCCCGGCAATCGGCTGTAGGATAGGTGGCGGTAGCGAAACCCATCCTGGTGAATCGCAGGCATGGGTTTCGCTTGCGCTCAACCCATCCTACCGACCCGCCCCTACGCCATCTGGCCAGCCTCCCAACCCAGCATCGCACGCTTGCGGGTGACGCCCCAGTGATAGCCCGTCAGGTCACCGCTCTTGCCGATGACGCGATGGCACGGCACCACGAAGGCGATCGGGTTCTTGCCGACCGCGGCGCCGACCGCGCGCGAGGCCTTCGGCGCCGACAGCCTGCCGGCGATGTCCGAATAGGTCGTGCAGCGGCCCATCGGGATCTTCATCAGCGTCTCCCACACGCGCACCTCCCAGTCGGTGCCGATCAGCACGACGCGCAGCGGCTGGTCCGGACGCCACATCTTGTGATCGAAGATGCGGCGCGCGAGCGGCGCGGTGCGCGCGGCGTCCTCCACGAACGTCGCCTTCGGCCAGCGCCGTTGCACGTCTGCGAGCGCGCTCTTCTCGTCCCCCTCGTCGGCGAAGGCGAGGTTGGCGAGCCCGCGGTCGGTCGCACAAACGAGCGCGACGCCGAACGGGCAGGGATGGAAGCCGTAATAGAGGGTCAGGCCCTCGCCGCCGGACTTCCACTCGCCGGGCGACATCGCCTCGTGAGTGACGAACAGGTCGTGCAGCCGGCCGGGACCGCTGAGACCGACCTCGTAGGTCGCGTCGAGCACGCTCGCGGAGTCGCGCAGGAGTTTTCGCGCATGGTCGAGCGTAAGCGCCTGCAGGAACGCTTTGGGCGTCAGCCCGCACCAGCGGCGGAACAAGTGGTGCAGCTCGTCGGGCGTGACGCCCACTGCATGGGCGATGGTCTCGATCTCTGGCTGGGCGCGCCAGCGCTCCGAGATGAAGGCGATGGCGCGGCGCACCACCGCGTAGTCGTCGGCCGCGCGCGGCAGCGTGTCGGCTGCGTGCATGGCCTCAGGAATACGATCGGGCGAAAGCATGGTCCTCTCCATTTGTCTTTGCCCTCATGTAGCGCCGCGCCCGGCCGCAAAACACCCGATTCCTGCGCTATTTTCGCTAGCTAAATCAATGTTCTGGTCGATCCCCGCTTGGCGGTGCCGATGGCGTCGTTGAGCGCCGTGGCGAACTCTTCCTTCTCCTGGGGCGAGAGATAGGCGGCGATCGGCAGCCGCCGCCCGCGCGACACCAGGAACAGTTTCGTCAGGCCGAAATCCTCGTGCGTCTCGCGATCGAGCCGCGTCCACAGCGGATTGAGCGTGAACTCGGCGACCTCGCCGCGATGGCTCACCTTGCGCACTTTCAGCTCGGAGGCGGTGACGGTGACCTCCTCGAACGCCGCGGCGGCGCGGTAGTTGGCGCGGAACGCCCAATAGATCAGCAGCACGTCGAGGCCGAGGAAGCCCATCACCGGCCACGCGCCCATGATCACGAACATAACGCCGGTGCCGAAGCTGATGCCGCCGATCGCCAGCATCACCGCCAGAAAACCGGTGCGGCCGAGCGACCGGTGCGGCGTGATCAGCGCCGAGAACAATGGGGGTTCTGGAACCTGACCGGTAGCGTCATTCATGCCCCTCCAATATAGGAGCATCATGGCCAAAAAGACGATCCCCCGAAAAGCATTGAAGACGAAGCCGCGCGGGAAGAAGGCTGCTGTCCGGCCGAAGCCCAAGGTCAAAGCCACGCCCGGCGCGCGGCCGAATGTGCAATTGAAGATCAAGCGCTGGACGCCGGCCGAGATCACCGAAGCGTTCCGCCGGTTCCAGAAGGTGCATCCGGCGCCGCGTGGCGAGCTCGAGCACGTCAATCCGTTCACGCTCCTCGTCGCGGTCGTCCTTTCCGCGCAGGCGACCGATGCCGGCGTCAACAAGGCGACGCCGGCGCTGTTCGCCGCCGCCGACACGCCGGAGAAGATGGTCGCGCTCGGCGAGGACAAGGTGCGCGACTTCATCAAGACGATCGGCCTCTACCGCAACAAGGCGAAGAACGTGATCGCGCTGTCGCGCGATCTGGTCGAGCAGCATGGCGGCGTGGTGCCAGGCTCGCGCGAGGCGCTCGAAGCGCTGCCCGGCGTCGGCCGCAAGACCGCCAACGTGGTGCTCAACATGGCGTTCGGCCAGCCGACCATGGCAGTCGACACGCACATCTTTCGCATCGGCAATCGCACAGGCCTGGCGCCGGGCAAGGATCCGTACGAGGTCGAGATGGAGCTCGAGCGAGTCATCCCGGCCGAGTTCATGCTGCATGCGCATCACTGGCTGATCCTGCACGGGCGCTACACCTGCACGGCGCGCAATCCGGCCTGCGGGCGGTGCCCGATCAACGAGATGTGCAAGTGGCCGGAGAAGACGCCGCCGGAGTTTTCATTGGAGGAGCGCATCAACGCGAGCGCGCGCACAATGAATAATGAGGAGAAGTTCGGGTGAGCTTGTTGTGCGTCGATGCCGCGCCACTGGCGTCCCCTCCCGCGCTCGCGGGGGGAGGACCGACAGTGCCTGTGGCACCGGCGTCTCACGTCATCGCTGCGGCTCGATCAGCTCTCGCCGCGGGCCGCCCGCAATCCGCTTATGCATGTGCACCATGAACGCGGTGCCGAACAGCGGCGTTGCCAAATTTACGATCGGGATCGACACGAAGCCGGCGATGAACATGCCGGCGACGAACAGCGTACCGTGCCGCGCGCGGCGGATCGCCTTGGCCTCGTCCGGCGAATGATGGCGCATCGCCACCAGCAGGAAATATTCGCGGCCCAGCAGCCAAGCGGTGGCCAGGAAGAAGATCACCACGCCGATGCCGGCGAACAGCAGGAATGGCACCGCGCAGAGATAGATCAGCATGGCGAGCAGCGCCGCCTTGATGCCTTCGTAGGCCGCACGCGCGACCGGCAACGGCTTGCCGGGCGGATCGGCCGGATAGTGCTGATGCTCGACCAGGTCGGCGATCTCGTCGGTGAAGAAGCTCGCCACCAGCGCGGTCACCGCCGGCATCAGGAAGATCGCGCCGGCGAACAGGCCGACGCCGATTGCGATGGTGATCATCCAGATCAGCACGTGCAGCGGCGTCTGCCAGGTCAGCCCGACCATGCCGTCCAGATATTGTTGTCCCTCGGTGCTGAGCCAGACCGAGACGCGCTGTAGGGCGACGCCGATCAGGATCAGGATGAGGATGGCAAGGCCGATCGATTTCCACAGCAGGCTGCGGAACGGCGGCGTCAGCATCTGCGCCAGCGCCTTGATGGCGGCATCGAGCATGGCGGGTCCTCCGCGGCAATTGCGCAGAGGTAGCGAGCGCTGCAGAAAATACAAGGGTCGAGGAAAGCTACCGTGCCAGCATCCGGCGCCGCCTGGCGAAGCGGCGCACCACTACTTGCGAACCCTGATCTTGCGCATCCTGCGGAACGAGCGGAACCGCCGACGCCGGGATCGTTTGCGCGGCGTCTTGAAACGGATCAGCATCCGCCTCCGCCACCTCCACGGGCGGAATCGGCAGGTCGGCCCAGTGCATCTTGCGATAATCGAAACCGCTGGCGATGGTCGGCTTCACGACCTTGAAGTAGGGTGAGATGTCGAAGTCGCGCGGCGCGTAGAGCGACGAGTGGCGGATCTCCAGGATCTCGCGGCGCGCCGCCTTGCTCTCGAGCACGGTGACCTTCGGCAGGATCGGATAGCGCACCGACTCGAATGCTTGTGCAATGAGCGCCGAGCAGATGATGCGGGTCGGATGGCCCGAGCCGAGCGACATCAGCTTGCGGCGCCAGCGCTGCGGCACCGGCAGCGGAAACAGGTAGCGCAGGAGGTCGGTGATGTTCTTCAGGTCGTAGTCGAAGCCGATGCGCTCGGTCGCGTAGGCGCAGACTCGCCCGATATCGTCCTTCGACAAGCCGACCGGACGGCAGACGCGCGTGTGATAGCGCGTGTATTTCGACAGCGGGACGCCGATCACGCCTTCGCCGATCATCGCCTCGACCAGCACCAGCGGCTCGCCGTCCTCGGTGGTGCGCTCGCCGATCGGTCCGACATAGAGCGCCGCGTGCGACCAGGTCGACTGGGTGAGATATTTGATGACGCCGGCGATGTGGTTGTTGCCCTCGACGAGCAGCACGTCGCCCGGCTGCAGGCAGGCGCGCAATGCGTTCGGATCGCTCGGCGTGAACGGCTCGTAGCCGGCCGCCGGCTTCTCAAGGTAGTGGGCAATCAGGTGCCCGACGCGATCCAGAACCCAGGCCATTGCACTCCCCATGCCGACGCGTGCTGGAGCTCACACGTTCGACTTTCCAGCTATTTTTAGACGATACCCGTTGAGTTTCGGTTCATAAAATCATCCAGCAAGCTGCTGCACCGCATCAGGGATTTGCCGGACCGCGTGCATTGACCTATGTAGGCGCATGTCCCGGAAAAGTGGTCACCGGTTTTCCGACAAGGACATGCGCCAAAACCAAGGCCTTGGGGGCCGCAAACCAAACGGAAACCATGTCCGCACTGACCCGCCGCCGCTTTCTGGCGACAGCCACGGCTTTCTCCGCGGCGCGGCCGGCGATCGCGCAGAATCTGCCCGGCGACAGGGACGTGGTGATCGTCGGCGCCGGCGCCGCCGGCATTGCTGCAGCGCGGCGCATCCAGGCCGCCGGCCGCAGCGTCGCCGTGCTGGAGGCGAGCGACCATGTCGGCGGCCGCTGCGTCACCGACACGAGCACATTCGGCGTGCCGTTCGACCGCGGCGCACACTGGATCTATACGCCGGACATCAATCCGGTGGCGAAGCTCGCGCTGGCGAACCGCACCGGCCTCGACATCTACCCGGCGCCGCCCGGGCAGAAGGTGCGCATCGCGCGGCGCTACGCGCGCGAAGGCGAGATGGAGAGCTTCCTGTCCTCGATGGTGCGCGCCAGCCGCGCGATCGGCGACGCCGCGCGCTCCGGCAAGGTCGACACCGCCGCCGGCGCGGCGCTGCCGAAGGAGTTCGGCGAGTGGCGCGGAACGGTAGAGTTCGTCCTCGGCGCCTACCCGTTCGGCAGGGACCTCGGCGAGACCTCCGCCGCCGACTTCGCGCAGTCGGCCGAGCGCGAGACCGCCGCGTTCTGCCGCCAGGGCTTCGGTGCGCTGCTCACCCGGCTCGCGCAAGGCGTGCCGGTCACGCTCAACACGCCGGTCACGCAGGTCGCCTGGGGCATGCGCTCCGGCGCTGCCGACATCGAGACGCCGAAGGGCCAGATCTCCTGCCGCGCGGTGATCGTCACCGTGTCGACCGGCGTGCTCACCTCGGGCCAGATCAAGTTCAAGCCGGATTTCCCGAAGCGCCAGCTCGAGGCCGCGAACCGGCTGAAGCTCGGCAGCTACGACCACATCGCCCTCGAGCTCGCCGGCAATCCGCTCGGCCTGCAGCGCGACGATCTCGTGTTCGAGAAGACCGACGCCGTGCGCACCGCCGCGCTGCTCGCCAACGTGTCGGGCACGTCGCTCGCGCTGGTCGACGTCGGCGGCAAGTTCGGCCGCGAGCTCTCGGCCAAGAGCGAGGCCGACATGACCGCCTTCGCGGTCGACTGGCTGGTCGGCCTGTTCGGCAGCGAGATCAAGCAGGCGGTCAAGCGCACCGCGGCGACGCGCTGGAACGCCGATCAGTACGCGCTCGGCGCCATGTCGGGCGCCGCGATCGGCGCGCAGCCGCAGCGCAAGATCCTGGCCGAGCAGGCCGGCCGCCTGTTCTTCGCCGGCGAGGCCACCCACGAGACCTTGTGGGGCACCGTCGCCGGTGCCTGGGAATCGGGCGAGCGCGCCGCCGACTTGGCGCTCAAGCGCGTCGCGCAATCGGAGCTGCCGCGCCAGTCGGAACGGCCGTCGAAATCGAAATCGAAGCGCCGGTAACAATCGATGACAGGCAACGCGCCGCCGTTCGATCCGGCCGCCGCGGGCTGGCAGCCCTACACCGACCCGGGCTTCATCGGCCTGATCGGTCCGTTCTGGACGCGCGAGGAGGGCGACACGCACCTGTTCGCGTTCCTCGCCGAGGACAAGCACCACAACCGCCGCGGCGTGGTGCAGGGCGGCATGCTGATGACGTTCGCCGATCGCTCGATGGGCATGACCTGCTGGTACGCCAACGAGCGCCAGCCGCAGGCGACCGTGCAGCTCGACATGCACTTCATCGACGCGGTGCAGATCGGCGAGTTCGTCGAGGCGAAGTGCAAGGTGGTGCGGCGCACGCGTTCGCTCGTGTTCATGAGTGCGGAGCTGGTGGTCGGCACGCGCGTGGTCGCCACTGCCAACGGCGTGTGGAAGACCCTCGGCAAGCGGTAACGCATGTCCCGGAAAAGTGGACGCCGGTTTTCCGAAAAGGACATGCGCAGTAGAAAGCGAGCTGCCGCAACGCCAACTTTACGGCGGTTGTAACAGGTCGGGGCCACACGCTTTAGGCTGGCCCCATGGCCAAGCCGAAGACCACGCCGAAAACGCAGCGCGTCTGGCGCATCACCGAGATCCGCAAGAAGGGCTACTACATCGGCTCGGTCACCGCGGCGAGCGCCGAGGAAGCGATCGCGCGGGCCATCGAAGAATTCGGCATCACCAATCCGCAGCGGCAGAAGCGCCTCGTCGCGCAGCCCGAGGCGTAGCGCATTGTCCCGGAAAAGTGGATACCGGTTTTCCGCAAAGGACATGCGCAATCAGCCATTCCTCAAACCAGATCCGCCGTGATCGCGACAAATGACGTGGACCTCAGGGAACGCGCGCATGCGGATAGCGTTGCTTGGCCTGATCGCGCTGCTTGCGGCGGTGCCGGCCGTTTCCGCGGCCGAGAAGCAGTCATGGGGCTTCGTCACATCCGGTGACCAGGTGTTGCTGGTCTATGGCGTGCCGGAATCCGAGGCGGTGACGCTGTCGTTCATCTGCGCGCCGAAGCGCAAGCGCATCACCGTGGTCACCACCGTGCTGCCGGACAAGGCGCGCGCCGGACGTCCGGTCACGATCCGGCTCGTCAATGGCGCGACGACGCTCGACTATGCCGGCAAGACCGGGCGTGACAGCGCCGAGGACGGCGTCCATGCGTCGGCCGAGATCGCGATCGATCCGCGGCTTTATGATCTGCTGGCCAACGGCAAGTCGGTGCGTGTCGAGGTCGCCGACGCGCGTGAGACGGTGCCGCTCAAGGGTATCGCCGGACCACTCGCCAAGATGCGCGCTGCTTGTCGGTGAGACCGTAGGATGGGTTGAGCGCAGCGAAACCCATCGGCTGACTCACATGATGGGTTTCGCGTTCGCTCAACCCATCCTACGGCGCAAGGGCGGTCAACCTACCGATACGAAAAGAACGAGGGTCCGCCGATCGGCGGCCGCCATGCCGGCATGCGGCGATCATAGCGCGCGTCGACGCTGCCCGGCGGCAGCCAGCGATCATAGCGGTCGCGTGACGGGCGGGGCCGGTTCTTGATGCCGCCTTGCGGCTCGTTGCTGAGCACGATGATGAAGTCGGTGTCCTTGCCGGTCTCGCGGCTCAATTCCTCGTCCGAGACGATCAGCGACGAGCGCGGCGCGCCCATCGACACAAGCCGCTCCTTCACGTCGTCCGGAATGCTGATGCGGTCGAGCGCGGCTTTGGCCGGGCCGCCGTCGAGCGTCACCGCGTTCCATGTCAGCGCGTCGCCGTTCCCGCGCGACACCGCGGTGAAAACATGCGTGCCGATCGGCTGCTCGGCGTCGGCGATCGTCACCGCCGCATCGAGGATCGGCTGGAATCCGCGCCGTACGTAGATCTTCTGCGACTTGCGGCTGACGAACACCGAGACCGGGTCGAGGTCGCGCGCTGCCTCCGCCGCTGCCTGCGCCGCGGCGCCTCGCGCGGCTTCCGCCGCCAGCACCGCCTCGCGCGCCGGCGCGACCGCGTCGAGCTTCGGCTGCAGCTCGGCCTTGGCGGCGGCGAGCTGCGCTTCGAGCTCGGCGACGCGCGCGGTGAGCTTCGCCTTCGCCGCCTCCGCCTGCTGCTTCGCCTCCGGCGTCGCCGCGCTGCCCGCCGCGGCGTCCGCCGCCGCGAGCTCCGCCTCGGCGCGCGCCTTCAGGTTCTCCGCCACCCGCACCGGCACGCTCGCCTTGGCGACGTCGCGCGACGCCGCCAGCGCGGCCGTGCGCGCCTCGTTGGCGCGCTTGCCTGCCTCCGCGGCCTCGGCGGCGCGCGCCGCGGCGATCGCGCCGGCGCCGGCCTTGGCGCCGAACAGCAACGGATGGCTGATCTCGTGCGGCTCGGCATCGCGCGGCGCGACGATCACCCGCATGCCCATCTTGGTCTCGCCGAACAGCTGCTCGGCGAAGCCGAACGGCAGCCGCACGCAGCCGTGCGACGCCGGGTGGCCCGGCACCACGCCGCCGTGCATCGCGATGCCCGACCAGGTGATGCGCTGCATGTGCGGCATGTAGGCGTCGTCGTAGAGGTTCGAATAGTGCTCGGCGTTCTTCTGGATGATGCTGAACACGCCGGACGGCGTCTCGCGGCCGCGCTCGCCGCTCGACACCGGGGCGCGCAGGATCCAGCCCTGCGCGTCGTAGACGGTGATGCGCTGGCTCGCCAGCGACACGATCGCCAGGATCGGCTCGCCGGCGGTGCGCGGTGCAACCGCCTCGGCCACGCGGGTGCGCGCGCCTGCGGGCGCCGCCGCCATCACTGCGGCCAGCGCCGCCGAAGCCAACCAGAGCGTCCGGATTGTCATATGTGTCGCCCGCTGCTTGTGTCGCCTGCTGCTGCGCCCCGCTGGTGTCCCGGTTCCGAAGTTCAACGCGCATGAGCCTAATGCGATCCCGTTCGGTGCGCCAGCCATGCGGAAGCAGTGGCGCGGCGGGCCTGCATGCCGCCGCCTCACAATCGCCGCACCTTCCTGGCCCGCAGGTATCCGGCGTTGAAATCCCCCACCTCCGCCATGCGCGCCCAGTCGTTGATGCGCAGCTCGCCGCCCTCGAACGTCATGGTCCTGGTTCGCCGCAGCGCGCGGAGCGCCCGGTTGATCGACGGGAGCGACGCTCCGAGCACCTCGCCGAGCTGCACCTGCGTGAGCGGCAGCCGGCACGCGCCGGGTTGCGCGTGGCCGCCGGCGCGCGCGCGGTAATATTGCTCGCAGAAGAAATGCGCCATGCGCGTCGGCAGCGGACGCGCGCTGTTGTTGGTGATCGCCTCGCGGAAGATCGCGGCGTCGATCAGCGTCTCGCGCCAGATTGCGGCGCCGGCGTTCGGTTGCGCCTTGAACAGCGCGAGCAGCGAGTCGTGCGGGATCAGCGAGACGGCCGCTTGGCCCAGCGCGCAGACCGCGTGATCCATGGTCTCGAGGAACATCGCCTGTGCGTCGGGCATGTCGCCGGCAATGTGCAGCGACAGATACTGCCGCCGCCCGCTGCGCAGCGTGTGATAGCGCGCGACCACGCCGGCGATCACGACCACCGCCGCCTTCGGCTTGTCGCCCTGGCGCACCACGTCCTCGTTCGGTGCGAGAGTGCGCTCCCAATGCGGCAGGGCGCGGATCGCGGTGCGATCGGCGTCGTCGAACTCCGAGTGATCCTGCAGCTTGTTGATGATCGCGTCGTGAACCGTCGCCATGCGAAATCGTCCTTCGCTTGATCAAATGATCAGGCGGAGCATCGGTTCCCGGCATAAGACTCAAGAAACGTAACCACGGGGAGTGCGTAATGTCTGGCGTATTCGATTCCGCCGTGACCGATCTGATGTCCGATGCCTTGCGGCAGGCGCTGGCGCGCCTCGAAACCCTCGGTCTGGTAGACGACGTTTGCCGCGCCGCGGCGACGCGGAGCTTGACGAAGCTGATCCTGGAGGCCGCCGCTGCCGGCGAGCGCAATGCGGAAAATCTGATTCTGTTCGCGATCGGACGGTTCCAGGTGCACTGACGTCGGGGGCGGGCGCGTAGACGGGCCGTAGGATGGGTTGAGCGCCAGCGAAACCCATCGGCTGAGTCGCCGCTCGCGATTCCCATGATGGGTTTCGCTTCGCTCAACCCATCCTACGACGCGCCTCGGCTATTTCGGCGGCGGCGGCATCGCCGAGGAATGGTGGTCGACCACCAGCCAGGTGTCGCCGCGTTTCACATAGGTGAAGCTGTAGCGCGCCGGCAGCGTCTTGGTTTCGCCGTCCTTCACGTAGGAGAACGTGTAGGTGCCGGTATTGACCGCCGTGTTGTCATACACGCGGATCTTCTGGTCGCCGAACGTGACCTTGAGGGCCGGCAGAACCTTGAAGGCAGTCACGAAATAGTCGCGCATGCCCGTACGGTCGGCGCGCACGCTCGACGACAGCGTCCCCCACAGGACGGCATCCTCGGCATAGAGCGGCAACATCTTGTCGGGATCGTTCTCCGCGAGCACCTGCGTCCAGTTCGCGGCGGCCGCCGCGACGTCCTCCTGCGGTCCGGCCGATGCGACGGAGACCAGTGATACGAGACCGATGCCCAGTGCGAGAGCATGATCCCGAAAAGTGGATACCGGTTTTCGGAAAAAGATCATGCTCCAAGAAGACCCGATGCCCACGGCTTTCGAGAGAGTTCGCATGTGTGTCCTCCCTGACCAAGTGCAACGCGACATCCTGGCACCGGCGCCACGTCGCGCAAATCAGGAATCCGTGCGTGGCTGTCTGCGTAGCCGTCCCACCGAGCGTTACGCCCACTCGCCCAAGCCGCACGCGGGCGGCCCGTCCGCGCTGGGACTTGAATTGACCTGACGGCAGGGGGCGGCGCAGAATGCGCAACACGCTCGGAGGCATCGAACCATGCTGAACGCGCGCGCCCAACTCAGACATCGCACGCCGCTATCGGCACAAGCTTTTGCTGCGAACTTGGCCGTCGCGTTGAGCCTGTCCGCTGCTCAGCCGTCCGCTGCAGCTGAGCCGGGCATCGCCACGATTGCTGTATTTGATTTCGAGCTCGACGACAGAAGCGCCGGCGGCGGCATCATTGCCCAGGACGCCATCGACACCGAGCACCTGAAGCTGTCGACGGAGCAGGCGCGTCGCATGCTGGCGGCATCGGGCCGCTTCAGCATCGTCGACGCCGGCCCGGCCGCGGCTGACGTGGTCTCGGCCGGCGGCGTCCGCCACTGCAACGGATGCGAGGGGCCATTGGCCAGGAAGCTCGGCGCCGAGCAGGCGATGGTCGGCATCATCACGCGCGTGAACCGGACCGAGTACACGCTTCAAATCGTCATCAAGGACACGGAGACCGGCGCCGTCCTGTCCAACGTCTTCACCGGCCTGCGGATGGGCGCGAACTACGCGTGGCCGCGCGGCGTGAAATGGCTGATGGACAACCAGATCCTGGCGCAGCGCGCGCAGTAGAGATCAGCGCAGCCGCAGCCTTATGGCTAATCCGCCCTACGGCACTTTGCCAGTCCTGCCGCTCTCACAACCGCGCCGTCACGCGGCTTGCCGGAAGTCTCCCATCTGCGCGTCCAAGGCGCGCTTGAAGGCCGGTCGGCTGGTGCATCGGGCGACGTACGCCGTCAGGCGTGGGTCGTCAGCGAGCGCGGGCATGATGCGCAGGACCGTCGCCATCATCAGGTCGCCGGCGGTGAAGCTTGCGCCGTCGAGATAGGGCTTGTCGCCGAGCGCGTTTGCCAGTGCGCCAACGCGACGGCGAGCGAACTCCACGGCTGACGGCCGCCGCAGCTTGGCCCATTCCTGATCGGCATAGAAGATGTCGATCAGCGCGACATTCATGATGAATGGCTCGATGGAATTGAGCGCGGCGATCAGCCACTGCGTCGCCCGCGCCCGCGCGCTCGCATCTTTGGGCAACAGCGCTTCGCAGCGTTCTCCGATGTGAAGAATGATTGCTCCGGTCTCGAACAGGACATGGCCATCCTCCTCGAAGATCGGCACCTGGCCGAACGGCTGCAGTGCGCGATAGTCCGGCTTGTCCTGGTCGCCCTGCTCCAGGAGGCGGGCCTTGTAGGGCAGGCCCGCTTCCTCGAGCGCCCAGCGCACGCGCAGGTCGCGCACCTGGCCCTGCGCGAAGGGGGGAACCCAGTGGAAAGCGGATATGGTGATCATGGGGTTTTCTCCTCTGTGGTCGCTGTCGCCTGGAAATGGCGCACCAGCTTGTCGAGCGCGCCGCTCCAGCCGTGCTCGTGGGAGCGGCGGGTCTCCTCGCTGGCGAGCGCCGAATGGGTCAGGGTGAGCTCGGTGCCTCCTGGCACCGTGCGCAGGTCGAATTCCAACCGCGACTCGTTCGCAGCATCCTCGTCGCCCCGCCAGCGCCAGCTCATCGCCAGCCGCTCGGGACGGCGGATTTCGAGATATTCGCCGCTGCTTTCATGCTCGCTGCCGTCGCGCATGCGGAAGCGGACCCGGAAGCGGCCACCGACGCGCACGTCGGTTTCGGCGATGAGCACCGGGCCGTCGTCGGGGCCCCACCAGTGGACGATGCCGTCCGGCGTGGTCAGCGCATCGAATACGATCGAGGGACGCGCCGCGATCCGGCGCACGAGCTTGAGGCTGATCATCGTTGGCCCTCTTTCTTCCTCGCCGCTGCCTCCTTCTGCTCCGCATAGGCGGCCAGCCGATCGAGGCTCGCCGACCAGAACCGCTCGTATCGACGCAACCACGCGACCGCTTCCCGGATCGGCTCGGCGCGCAGCCGCACGGTGACCGTGCGACCGGACTTCGAGCGCGTGATCAGTCCGGCCTCGTCGAGCACATCGAGGTGCTTCATGACGGCGGGCAGCTTGATTGCGAAAGGCCGTGCGAGCTCGCTCACCGTGGCGGCGTCCTCGCGCTCAAGCCGCGCCAGAATGGCCCTGCGGGTGGGATCGACCAGGGCTGCGAAGGTGTGGTCGAGCCTCGCTTGATAGTTCACCATGTAGGAAAGTATTGGGATGGCGAGTCGGAATGTCAACCCCGCCTCGATGTGGTGAGTCCACGGCCTCGCGCATGTCCCGGAAAAGTGGACAAGGTTTGACGAAAAGGACATGCGCAATCAAAGCGTCAACCGTTGCGGCGCGGCAGGGTTCCGCGGGTGCGCGAGTTCCTCGACGTCCTCGCAGGGACGCGCTCAGCCCAGCATCAGCGCCAAGGTCGCGGCCAGCGTCGCCTGGTGGATGAACTGGTCGAACCCGACCATCACGAAAAACCTGTGCCACTCCTGACGCTCCCAGAACCGCGACGTCAGCCGGCTCGTCACGAAGTCCGTCGCGAAATGCAGGGCCGCGTTGGCGAGCGTGAACAGGAGGCCCCGCCACGGACCGAGCAAGGTCACGGCGGCCACCAGCAGCACGGCTGAGTAGATCGCGACATGCAGCGCGAGCGCGTCGAGGCGCTTGCTCTTGTTCATCGCCTGCCACTGCGATTGCAGGACGAAGTCGCCGACCCAGTGGGCCAGCAGCAGCACGACGAAACCCGAGAGCGGCGACAATATGATCACGGCCTCGCCTTGTTCGCGAACGGGTTTGGCGCCGGCCACGTACGGTCGCCCGATGCGTACGGAAGCGGCGCCGCGAGGACAAGCCTAGCAGCAACGCATCGGCCTACGTCTGAAATATGGCGCGGAACCGCGCGCCTGTTGATGAGCGACTGGATTGCTGCGTCGCCGCGAAATGTCGGCGATGGGCCAACCGCGGGACCTGGCCGGCTGATCATTCAGACCGCTCGACTACTCCTTTGACCGGCTCGTCAGCATGTTTCTTAAGGCGCTCGCGCACGAGGTCGATATGATCCCGCAAGCCGTACAGCATGCTCGCATAGGCGACCGGCATCCTTGCATGGTTTGCCTGTTCCTCCAGGTGATCGAGCCGCGCAATCATGTCACGCGTGTCGCGGCCGCTGCCACGGGCCTTCGACGTCTCATCCTCCAGAAGCCTCAGCTCCCCATACATGCGCAAGATTTTCTGGCGCATCATCCAGTGGTAGAGGCGAGGCAGGGATCGCATCATCGGGTAGAGCACGCCCAGGATTGGAATGAGCAGGATGATCAGCTTGCCGAGCAGCGCTGCCATCCAGAACGGAAAATACTCGTGCAGGAACGGCAGGCCCGATTTGTAGAACCGCTGCGCCTCGCCGCTCAGGGGTATGTCGATGGCCTCGGCGGCCGGAAACTCGTTGTCGTGATGAAAGATGCTCGGTGCCGAGTGGATTTCCTTCGCGGCGTTGAGCAGGAGGTATTGAATCGCGGGATGCAGATCGTTGCGCACCACCAGGCTCGCCTTGGTTGCGATCAGCACCACGTCGGTCGGCGGCTGATCCCTGGCCAGATCCGCCACGCCCCTCGGCACTGTCACCTTCCTCAGAAACGGATAGAGCGCGACGAAGGCATCCGCGTGCGGGAAGCTCGCCAACGCGATGCGCTCATCGGCGAGGAGCTGCTGCACCACGGGCGACTCCCAGGCCGTCATCATGAACGCCACGTCGAGCTGCCCCGCCAAAAGCTTGTCGGCGGCCGCTCGCGGCGGCAGGCCCAGCACCTCGCCGATCTGCCGCTCGCTCCTGGTGCGCTTCATCAGCTCAAGCGAAAGCGTTCGCGTTCCGCTGCCTTCGGGCCCGATCGATATCGTCCTGCCTCGCAGAGCATCGATGCCTTCGCCTGCGATCTCGCGCCGGTGGAGCCACCACATGGGCTCGTAGAACAGCGTCCCGAGCGACTCGAGCCCCGATGTGTCGCCCGCACCGGGAATGCCGCCCTGGACGAGACCGACGCTCACGCCCGAACGCGGGTCGCGCAACATGGCGAGGTTTTCCACCGATCCTGCCGTCTGCACCAGCTCAACCACGACATTGGCTTTTGCGAGCGCCGCACGGTAGCGCTTGCCGACTTCGTAGTAGGCGTCGCCCTCCGCTCCGGTTGTCATCACGATCTGGTGCGGCGGCATGCTGCCAAACATCACGACGGTCGCGCACGCGATCGCAGCGGCCGTTACGGCGATCGTAATTGCAGGCCAGTTGTGTCGTAGGAAGTCTCTGGCACGCATGGAACCTTACTTTTCGTTTCCCCTCAATTTATTTCCAGATGACCGCAACGGAAAGTGGCGCTCAACTTCAGTCCGTATCCTTACCGCGCTTGAAATCTGGCCGAGCGGTTCTTCAACAAGATCAAGCAGTGTCGGCTATGGCTGCGCGTCAATGAGTCAACGCCCTTAATCATTCTGGTGCGGTTTGGCTCTGACGTTCCGATGATAGAGCTTGCCGCGAGACTGATCGGACGTCAGGCCACCGCACTAGCGCCGTCTGTCAGGGCAGGGACGTCGACAACATCCATCCGCCCGCGGCCACGCAGGCGATGCCTGCCGCACGCGCGACCCAGCGCCCGAACGGCGTGACCTTTTCCAGCAGGATGAGCAACGCCAGCCCCGCGATCCACAGCACGTTCATGACCCCGCCGACGAACAGGAGAGCCATCAGCACCCAGCAGCAACCGATGCAATAGGCTCCGTGGCGAAGCCCGAGCAGCAGGCAGCCGGCCACGTCACCGCGAAAGCCCCCATGGCGCATCAGGAACCCGAGCGGCGTCTGGCACTGCGCCAGGCAGATGTCCTTGAGCGGCGTCCATTGGTAGAGGCCGGCTGCGATCAGCACGAGACCGCCGAGCACGCCGCTGGCGCTCGCCATCCGGGAATCGAGCAGGGCGGCCCGGTCGAGTCCCCATTGGAGGCAGGTCGCCGCGACCGAGAAGCCGGTCCAGGCCAGGACATAGCCGGCGGCGAACCAGCCGGTGGCGGCGAGCGGCTTGCCCGCTGATTTTGAATGGCGTCCGACGCGGGCGTACATGAGGATCATCGGCGCCGCCGAGGGCGCCATCATGCCGACCATCATCACCGCCCACATGGCGAGCACGAACGCGAGCTCGACGGAGGTCCATGGCGCGCTCGCCGGCGCCATCAGTCCCGCGCCGGCCGGGATCATGCGAAAGCCGGTCATGTCCATGCCGCCCATGTCCATGTCGGCGGCGAGCCAGAGCACATAGGCCCACGCGAGTGCTGCGATCGCTGCGAGCGCGGCGACAACGACCAGCCGATCACGCCGCAGCACCGCTTCAAGGGTGGTGTCGGTCATGGGTCACGCAGTCGAGTTCGGCACAGCCGATCCGCGAGTCCGCGTCTCGAGGCTTGCGGCAGGACAACCGCATGCGGCTTTGAACAATTCGGCACGACTGCGTATCTCGGGCGAGCGATAGGGGCGCATTGCAATTCGCCACGACCTCGCGTCCCGGCCAAGCGAGCCATTAGGGCGGTAACGCCCGTCTTCGACGGGCTATGGCGAGCGCCGAGCCGGGACCCAGGGGCCACACGGACCACATAGCGTGGGTCCCGGCTCTCCACTCGCATAGCCCGTCGAAGACGGGCGTGAACGCCCTTATGCTGCTCGCTCCGGCCGGGACACGAGGCTGTGCAATGGCCACCGCAGAGCCGCGGGTTCGCAAGCGGACCGCGAGCGGGGAGAGGTGAAGGCAACGCAGTGCCCTCCTGACATCTGCATCACGCCTGGTTTGACCAGCGGATCGGCGCGTAGTGGCCGTTCCTGCCGGAATTGTCCCAGCGCATGCCGTGGTCGGTGAACGTGTTGCCGGCCGCGCCCATCGCGAGGGCCAGCTTGTCGGGGCTGACCGGGTGACCGATGCTCGCCCACATCTCTCCGCTCGGATGCGCGGTCGGCAGCGGCTCGACCGACAGGCTCAGGATGTTCGGGATTTCCGCCGAACGTGTCTTGCCGTCGATCCGGTATGAGATCGGCACTTTCTTCACGCCGAGATTCTTGGTGATCAGCGGCGCGAATGCGGCCATGGGCCCGCCGGCTGCTCCGGTGAAGATCGCGCCCAGCGCCTCGGTCTGCTTGTCGTCGGCGCGCTCATCGATGTAAGCGGCCACCGACCAGTTGCCGTCCGCCATCGGCCCCGGTGTCTGGACGGCGACCACCACGTTGAGACCGTCGAGCGTGACGGCGCCATACCTGCCGGTGTCGATGTGGAAGATCAGCGGCACGTTGCAGACGCCCTCGGTTGGTCGCGAGGTGAGGGGCGCTGCCGTCGACACGAGGCACGGACATACGACGGTACAGCTGCAGTTCTCGAAATAGTCGCCTTCGAGCTGCCATTGAACCTGGTCTGCCATGCTGTCTCTCCATTTCAGCGGAGCATGAGCCGCGCCAGCAGGTGCGCGGATGTCGCGTCGATCGGAACGAGGCAAGGCGGCAAGCACGCGGCCGACAAGCGGACCAAGTTGTCCTCCCATCTCCGCTGGTACGCTCCCGGCAATTCGTTGCCACGCTTGTTCGCCGGGCCGCGCGATCGTCTGCGCGAATCCGGGCTGGATTGTGATGTCCGCGGAGCATCGCGATACCCGGCACGCCGCGCCCGCGCACTGCGTTCCGGGCTGGGCTCGGCTCTGCTTTCGAGGTCAACCGGAAAACATTTGCTTACCTGGAGACTGACCGGTTGTGATCCATCTGCGACATAAGCTGGATCGAAATCCCGCCGTGCAGTTCTCACGCGCAACCGTGATGTGCTATCGTATGGATGGGAGCATAGCGCGGGAACCAATTCCCGCATTCCCTGGGAAGAAAAACCAATTCCCGCATTCCCTGGGAAGAAGAAGCCCAGGACGAAGCTCCATGTTCGACATGAAAAGGCGGGAGTTCATCGGGCTACTCGGCTGCGCGGCGGCTGTGTGGCCGCTCGCGGCTCACGCGCAGCAGCCGAGAGTGCCGACCATCGGCGCATTGGTCATTGGCAATATCAACCCAGAACAGTTTTGGCGGGAGTTTCGGCAGGGGCTGCGCGATCTGGGGTATGTCGAGGGGCAAAACATTCGATTTGAGTTTCGATCGGCTGAAGGACACCTCGACCGGCTTTCTGAATTGGCCGCCGAGCTGGTCCGTCTCAAAGTCGATATAATCGTCACGTGGTTCACACCCACCGCTTTGGCGGCAAAGCAAGCGACGCACGAAATTCCGATCGTCATGGCCGAGACCGGAGATCCCGTTGGTACCGGGCTGATCGCGAGCCTTCCTCGACCGGGCGGAAATGTCACTGGGATGGCTGCCGCCACCGCCGAACTAGCTGGCAAAAGTGTGCAACTGATCCGCGATATGCTGCCGTCTGCGCGCCGCGTGACCGCTCTGGTCAATGCAGCTGATCCCTTCTCCAAACCTTTCCTCGAACAGATAAGGCTTGGCGGCGAAGCCACCGGGACTACAATCAACGCTGTCAGGATCAGCAGCAGCGAAGAGCTCGAGACCGTCTTCGCATCGATGGAGGAAGACCGGCCCGATGCCGTCATCGTTCAACCCAGCCTGCCGAGCAAACGCGCTGCCGAGCTGGCGCTGAAGCATCATGTGCCGGCGGTTTCAGTGCCGCGGTGGTTCGCCGAGGAACACGGCGGGTTGATGTCCTACTCCCCGAGATTTGTCGACCTTTTTCGCAAGGCCGCCGGGTACGTCGACAAAATTCTGAAAGGCGCCCAACCGGCCGACCTGCCGGTCGAACAGCCGACCCATTTCGATTTGATCGTCAACATGAAGACTGCCAAGGCGCTCGGAATTGACGTGCCACCGACACTGCTCGCCCGCGCCGACGCGGTGATTGAATAGAGATGCTGTTTTCGGTCCATTGGGCCGCCGGACGGCGAGATGAACTTCGGCGTGACGTTGCTGGCCGCACCGAAGGCGGCGTCATCGACGGTTACCAATTACTCCTTCACGTCGCGGCTCGCTATGAGAGAGGATCGAGCGCTGGCTTGACGTCGGCCGACTCATTTTGATACGCGCCGCGCTGGTTACGTTCGCCTGCCGCAACGTCGTCTCAGCACTCCGACACCACGCTGGGTGAAACATTCACACTGGACCGGCAGCCCGCGTGCTATCAGGTTCTGAGGGGGGCACGCTCGTAAGCGTGTGACAGTGAGCGTCAATGGCGACATAACGACTTGGCTTGATGGGATCGGACTCGCGCGATACGCGACCGCGTTTACCGAGAACGCCATCGATCTCGATATCTTGCCCGATGTGACCGAGGCCGACCTGCAGAGGTTGGGTGTTGCGCTCGGCGATCAAAAACGGATTCTCAGAGCGATCGCCGCGCTTTCGGGCGCGAGTCCAGCCTCGGCCGCCAGCGCGCCGGCTAACAACCCCGCCCTCTCGCAATCCGAGGCGGGGAAACGCCAGCTCACCGTCCTTTTTTGCGATCTCGTCGGCTCGACGGCTCTGGCGGTCAAGCTCGATCCCGAGGACTTGCGCGATGTGATCCTCAGCTTCCAGCGTTCTTGCGCCGCGGTGATCACTCAGATGGGCGGGCACGTCGCGCGCTTCATGGGCGACGGAGTCCTTGCCTATTTTGGCTACCCCCAGGCGCACGAGGACGATGCTGAGCGCGCTGTGCGGGCCGGGCTTGGCCTCGTGGCGAAGATCAGTCAGCTCCTGCTCCCGACCGAAGATCGGCTGCAGGTGCGAGTTGGAATTGCCACCGGCATGGTGATTGTCGGTGATACCGTCGGCGACGAGTCGAATGAGCGGGTGGCCGTCGGAGAGACTCCGAATCTCGCCGCTCGCTTGCAAGGGGTGGCGCCGCCCAACACCACAGTCGTGGCCGCCAGCACGCTGAGGCTGCTCGGCGATGTGTTCGTGTGCGAGCATCTGGGACCGTTCGAGCTCAAAGGTTTTTCCGAGCCGGTGACGGCATGGCGGGTTTTGGGCGAACGAGTGACCGAAAGCCGTTTCGCCGCGATCCACTCGAAGACGCTTACGCGGTTTGTCGGCCGGCAGAACGAGCTGCAACAGTTGTACGGCTTGTGGAAACGGGCGAAGGGCGGCAAGGGTCGGGTCGCCTTGCTATGTGGCGAAGCCGGCATCGGCAAATCGCGCATCAGCAAGACTTTAGTGGATCGCATTGCCGGTGATGCACATGTGACGATACGACTCCAATGCTCTCCCTATCACACCAACAATCCATTTCATCCAATTATCGCCCAGCACGAATATGCGGCGCATTTCCAACGACTCGATTCTCCCCAGGTCAAGCTTGAGAAGCTCGAAGCCCTGTTATCCGAGATCGGTCCAGAGATACTGGCCGACATGCCGCTCTACGCCGCCTTGCTGTCGATTCCAACGGACGGACGCTATCCGGCGTTGGATCTGACGCCGCGACGGCAGAAGGTGCTCACGATCGAAGCGCTCACCCGTCAAGTTCTGACCCTTGCACGCACAAAGCCTGTGCTCTTCGTGCTCGAGGACGCACATTGGATCGATCATTCCACGTTGGAAGCAACGAGACGATTCATCGAGGCGGTCAAGACTGCTCCGGTACTCCTCCTGATCACCTTCAGGCCCGAGTTTTTCCCGCCGTGGCTCGATCAGCCGCATGTGACAATGATTCAGGTCAATCGGCTTGGACGCGACAAGGCCAGCGCGATGATCCGTGATGTCGCCGGCGGCAAAGAATTGCCAGCCGAAGTGCTTGAGCCGATCATCAGCAAGTCCGATGGGGTTCCCCTGTTTATCGAAGAACTCACCAAGATGGTGCTGGAGTCCGGACTGCTCCGTGATGCTGGCAATCGCTACATCACCGTCGGCTCCCTGCCGCGTGTTGCCATTCCAACCACGCTGCATGATTCATTAATGGCGCGTCTTGATCGGCTCAGCGAGATCAAGGATATCGCCCAGATCGGCGCTGCCATCGGTCGTGAATTCACGTATCGTCTGCTCGCCGCCGTCGCACCGATTTCCGGCATTGCCCTGCGGTCGGCTCTCGAGCACCTCACGCGCGCTGGATTGATTTTCGGCCACGGCGAACCACCGGATTCCACGTACACTTTCAAGCACGCCCTGCTGCAGGAAGCAGCGTACGCAAGCTTGCTGCGCGAGCGTCGCCAGCAACTGCATCGCCGTATCGCCGATGCGCTCGAAGCCGAATTTGCCGAGTTGGCGGATACACAGCCGCAGCTTATGGCGCATCATCTGGCGCAAGCAGGGCTCACCGAACGCGCCATCAACTACCTGCGAATAGCCGGCCAGCGTGCGAACGAGAGCTCGGCCAATGTGGAGGCCATTGGTCATCTGAAACTCGCACTGGAACTTCTGCAATCACTTCCAGACGGTCCGGAGCGCAAGCGAAAGGCACTTGAACTGCAGGTGATGCTCGGCCAGGCCATGATCGCGGGCCGCGGCTACGCCGCCCTCGAAACTCGGGAAGTTCTGCTGCAAGCGAAGGCGTTGACCGACGAACACACCGAGGTGCAGCAGAAGTGCGCCATTCTTTACGGGATATGGGCGTGCTACTACGTCGCCGGCGAGGTCGCGATGCAGCAGAGGGCGGCGGCGGAGTTTCTCGCCGAAGCAGAGCGGCATGGCGACACCGCTGCAATATGTCTCTCCCATCGCACGCTCGGCACCACGTATGTGCAGATGGGTAAATTTGCAGACGGGCGACGGCACCTTGAACGTGCTCGGGAGCTGTACGATCCCGAGCAACATTCTCAAAGCAAGAATCTCTACGGTCTGGACATTGGAGCGACAGCGCTGAGCTATCTGTGCTGGGCGCTGTGGCATCTCGGATATGTCGATCAGGCCGCGGCGGTCGCGGCCGAGGCGACGAAACACGCTGGGGCGTTGTCCCATCCGTTTACGCTGGCCTACACCACGTGTCATGCCCGCGGCATGATGGATATCTTCCGCCGCTGCCCGGATGAGACGCGATCTTACGCGAACGCTGTCATTTCGATCTGCACCGAGCATGACTTCCCGTTTTGGACGGCTGGTGGATGGATTCTCGAGGGCTGGGCCATCGCGTGCCACGGGGAGGTCGACGAAGGGATCAAAAGGATTGATGAAGGTCTGGCCGGCTGGCGCAATACCGGTGCGCGCTTGTGGCTCCCGATATTTCTCGCGCTCAAAGCCGAGGCTCACGCCAAGATGGGCCGAAGCGATTCTGCCGCGAAGATCATCGAAGAAGCTCTCGCCATTGCGGATGAGACCGGTGAACGCTGGGCCGTGGCCGAGGTGTTGCGGATCAAGGCCGGCTTGTTACAGGCGACCGGGCAAGCCGAAGTCGATGAAATCGAGAACCTGCTCGTCGAGAGCCTGGAAACTGCTCGGCGGCAGCAGGCCCTTTCCTGGCAGCTACGCACGGCATGCGATCTCGTGCGACTATGGCAGGGGCAAGGTCGCGCCGAGGAAGCCATGACATTGTTGCGGTCGATTTACGATCAGTTCACCGAAGGCTTCGGCACGACCGAATTGATCCATGCCGAGGCACTTCTCGAAGGCCTGCTTGCGAAGTCGAGTGGACGAGATTGCCAAGGATCAATTAAACGCAGCCGCGATCTTGCCGGCGGCAGCCCATCCAGCCGGTGAAGTGATTGAATGAATTGCGGATGGTCCTGGCATGAATCTTTGTTGGAGTGCATAGGTCCGCAATTGGTCCGAAGCGGCTGATCCGGCATCCCCGCTTCATGTCCGCTCTCGGTGGCTGAAGCAGACTCGATCTGCTCGGTCGGAGCCGTTCCGTGTCTGACCCCAAGCTGACATGCGCGGCTCTCAGGGGGCGCTATAGACGCCCTCCAGAAGCAGGGCGAAACTTGCCCTATGCCCCGATGATGAGGCGCGCATATAGGCATCAGACGTCATGTCGGCCGAATTGCAAACCCCTGGCTGGACACGCATCCCGATCGCAAGCGTCGAAGACCTGACCGACGCGGTTCTGGGCGCGGGTCTCGAAGCGACGCAGATGTCGCGCGCCTCGGTCACGGGAACCCTCGCCTTCGCGGCGTTCGATGACGGCCTCACGTGCAGCTCGGGCTACATCGGCGGGCGGGTGGCGCTCACCGGCCCTTTGTCGGCCAGCCTGGTAACCCTCGGCGCCGGTCTCGTCTTTGTGCCGGGCACGCGGCACTGGCTCAACGAAGTCACGAGCGGAGCCGTCGGCGTGTTCCTGCCGGGCGACGAACATGACGCGCTATACCCGCCCGGCTCGATGTATGTCGGTGTTACGCTTGCCGCCGAACGTCTCGAACAAATGGCCGCCCGCCACGATCTCGTGCTCGATGCCAGGACGCTCGGAGGGACCCGCATCGACGCAAACAGGAAATTGCCGGCCCCGGACCTTTCCAGGTTGCAGATGCGGTTCGAGCGAATCCATGCGGGACAGCTTTCGGATGCTGCCAACGCCCGCATGGTCGGCATGCAATTCCTGGACTCCATGATCCTGCATTTCGCAAGGTCTCCGCGCTTCCTGGTTGGAGGGAACGATCCACGCGGGCTTGCGAGGATTGTCGCGCGCGCACGCGCATTCATCCACGCGAACCTGGACCAGCCCCTGTCAATCGAGAAGATCGCGGCCGCGGCCGCGACCTCGCATCGGACGCTCAATCGTGCATTTAACATCGTGCTCGACGAGACGCCGTATTCTTACGTCCAGAAGCTCCGGCTGAATCGAATCCGTCATGAACTTGTCACGGACGCTGAAGCCGCTTGCACGATAACCATGGTGGCCCATCGCTGGAATATTGCGGAAATGGGTCGCTTTGCGGCCTGGTATCGTGATCTGTTCGGCGAATTGCCGTCACAAACCTTGATGCGGCATCAGCAAAGTGCGCGCCCTCCTGCATGCGACTGAACCCCGCGAGGGGGCCGCATTTTGGCAGTATCCGCATAGTCTTTTGGCAGCATCCGCATAGCCGGCGTTTTCGCGCGGCTGTACCTCTCTCATCATCACAACAGCTCTACCCAGGGGACGCAGATCCTCGGGCAGACCAGCGCTCCAGGGAGAGGCGCATGAACAGCTCGTTGTTGTCGGCCGATCTGGCCACGCATTTGAAGATCGTCGCTGTTGCAATCGTCGCGGCTGGCACCGTGGCGATGGTGGGAATTCATGCGAAAGCCGACGACCCCGCAAGAGCAACTGCCGAAGTCGTGCGCCCAGCGGCCAACGGCGCTTCGCTCTATTCAGCCGATCAACATTCGACGATCCGTTGATAGAAGTGGGAGAACGCCATGACAAGTTTTCAGCAACGTATCGACGAAGAACAAGCGCTCGTCGACAGGCTGCTCTCGAGATTGTCGCCGCGTGAACGGCAGGTGCTGACACGCGTCGCCGCCGGGCGCCTCAACAAGCAAATCGCAAGCGAATTCGGCATCGTCGAGAAGACTGTCAAGGTCCATCGCAACCGCGTGAAGACAAAACTCGGATTGCAGAACGCCGCCGAGCTGGTGCGATTTGCCGTGTGGGCTGGGCTTCAGCCGAATGTCTGCCCGTTGCCAATCGCACGGGTGGACCTAGGTCCAACTCCGCATCGCCAGCCGGTCTAGCTACCCTTCGATTCACAAAGCAGGCAGCGAAATCGCGCACTCCCGAAATCCGCACCACCCCTGAAATTTTGAAAGGAGAACGACGATGACAAGGCGACTCCTTAAATCGACGCTGGCGGCAATCGTCGCCATCTGCACCACGACCGGCGCGCCGGTGCTGGCTCAGGAGGTGCCTCAACTTGAACAGCGCGCGCTGCATCGCCGCGCCGTCGAGGCCGTGATCTGGGGCATGCCCGCCGTCAACTATGACCTGATGCTCCAGGAGATGCTGACCAAGACGCCCGGCAAGGTGGGCCAGGTCATCTACTGGGGCCGGCCGCTCGATTCGAAGAATCAGACGCTCACGCCCAATCCCGATGCGCTCTACTTCATGGTCTTCTTCAACACCAAGGACGGCCCGGTGGTGCTCGACCTGCCGGCGGCGGATGAGGGCGGTTCGTTCAACGCCAACATCGTCACCCTCTGGCAGATGCCGCTGGAGGAT
>Ga0081540_1000054_pt1 | contig 122877 bp, 120 predicted proteins | sample TabmetS2T1R1_FD_71024 | JGI IMG/M metagenome (GOLD analysis project Ga0081540, IMG submission 71024) | Tabebuia heterophylla rhizosphere microbial communities from the University of Puerto Rico - S2T1R1 | ecosystem: Host-associated > Plants > Roots > Rhizosphere ... | reverse complement strand
AGGGAAAACCGGCGGTTTGGGGGGGGGGGGGGGGTGGGGGGGGGGGGTTGTGGGAGCCCTCAGGCGCCCCCACATCCCCGCCGTACCCCCCTCCCTGACCCTCCCCCACAAGGGGGGAGGGAGCGAGAGGCAGTGTCCGCCTAACCGGACTCATGACCAAGCTCATGAGCAAGCCATTACTTCACAGCCGACGCGGTTTGCGTCTGCGGATCGACCTTCTGTCCGGGGATCGCCCGCACCAGGCCGCCGACCACGATGCGGTCCTCCGGCTTGAGGCCGGTCTCGATCACGCGCAGCCCGTCAACGAGCGGGCCGGTCGTGACCTTGCGCTGCTCGACCACGCTGTCGGCGTTGACCACCAGCACATAGCGGCCGCCCTGGTCGCTGCCGAGCGCGGTGTCCGGCAGCAGCAGCGCCTGCTGATTCTCCTGCGGCAACGGCACGCGCACGCGCGCGAAAAAGCCGGGCAGCAACTCTCGATGCTCGTTCTGCAGCAGCGCCCGCACTGCCAGCGTGCCGGTCGACGGATCGACGTTCGGCGCCGCGTAGTCGATCACACCCTGATGCGGATAGCCTGTTTCATTTTGCAATCCGATTTCGACGGGCACTCTTCCTCGGACCTCGCCGGGCCTGATGCCGCGCTGCGCCAGACTGGCGCGCACACGCAGCACGTCCGGCTCGCTGATATTGAAGTTCACATGAATTGGGTTGAGCTGGACGATCGTGGCGAGCACGGTCGGCGAGGTGCCGCCGCCGACCAGCTCGCCGAGCGAAACTTGCCGCGCGGTGACGACGCCGTCGAACGGCGCGGAAACCGTCGTGTAGCCGTAATTGATCTCGGCGGTCTTCGAGTCGACTTCGGCCTGCTGGACCTTGGCCTTGCCGCCGTCGCGCGCGGCGAGCGCCTGATCGAGCGTGGCCTTGGAGGCGACCTGGCGGGCGGCCAGGTCGACCTGCCGCTGATAGTCGGCCTCGAGTTGCTTGAGCGACGCCTCCGCACCATCCTGTGCGGCCCTCATCTGCTCCGCTTTCAACCGATAGGTCTCGGGCTCGATCACGAACAGGGGCGCGCCCTGCTTCACCTCGTCGCCGTCCTTGTACTTGATATCCTGCAGGTAGCCCTGCACCCGGGCGACCAGATTGGCGGAGTTCACCGCGGCCGCATTGCCAGTCGCCTCGAGGTAGCGGGTGATCTGCTTCTGCACCGGCTGCGCAACGGTCACCTTCGGCGGCGGCGGCGCCACGTATTTGTTGCCCTCGCCGCAACCTGACAGGGCGGCGGCGATGGCAATGGCGATGATCGTGCTACGCGGCATCGCAGGCTCCCCCGGCGGACCAATAGGCCAACGCGCGGCGGTCCTCGGCGGCCCGTCACGCTATGTCTACGATCCGACTTGGTCGGCAACTTGGCAAGCCGGAACAAATTGGGTGCAATTCATGAATTGCAATCGCAGCGGAAGACAATCACGGCCGGTCACGCCGGCCGGCTCTCCGCGGCGCCGGCGCGCAGGCGATGGAAGCGCAGCAGATCCTGCGCGGTGGCGCGCTTCAATCGCTCGAAGCTCGCCAGGGACTGCTCGATGTCCTTCGGCGACAGCCCGGAGCCGCCGGCGCGCAACAACAGGATCGCCTTGACGCAGGACCACGACAGGCCGGTCGCCTTGGCGAGCACCAGCAGCGTCTCGGCGCGGGCCGCGCTCATGGCGCGCTCCACGAAGGCGAGCGGCATCTCCGACAGAACGGCAAGGGCGACCGTCGTCTCTTCGAGTTTGCCGGCCTTGGCAAAGCCCTCCACCTTTTTCTCGTCGAGCCGCCACTGCTCGTGCAGCGAGCGCACCAGGTTTTCAGCCGCCGCATAGTCGAGCGAGGTGCTGGTCGCCGACGTGCGAATCCGCTCGGTGACCTCGCTCACGGCACGATCGACCTGCTGCCGCGCGCGCGGATGCTCGGCTTCGAGCTTGCGCCGCACGCTGTCCGACGCCGCGGCGAGCAGCCTGAGGAACAGGTGCAGCGGGATTTCCGGTCGGCCGCCGACCACGACGGTCAGCCCGTCGTCATCCGCCGAGCGCGTGATGAGGGCGGCAAAGCCCCGCTCGGACATGCGCGCGCCCCGGTTCTCGGCGACGGCGAGCGCAACCTCGCGGTCGCCGCGCTCCAGGAGAATATCGGTCACCGCCTCCCCGAGCGATTTTCGCCGCGAGATGGCGAGCAGGTGCGGTTGTCCCTTGGTTCTGGCCGCGGCAATCAGGGTCGGCTCGTCGAGGCGCTCGGAGCCGGCGAGGATCGGACGCGCGATCTCGATCGCGTCGTCGAGCGCCAGCAGTCGAACGATCCCGGGCGGCGCCGTGGCAATCGGCGCCAGCCGCTCGGCCAGCACCACGCGCGCCGCGGTCTCGATATCCGCCGCGAGCCGCAGGATAACGTCGTCGAACAGCGCGATCTCTTCGTCGGAATAGCGCTCCGCGCCGGTCATGAACAGCGTGGTGACATGCTTGAGCATGTCGCTGCGCCGCGCATGCGTGCCGTGCGCGATCGCGGCGTCGAGCTCGCGAAGGATCCCCGAATGCGTCCCCATGATGTCGTCTCGGCGGCCTGCGCCGAATTTCCCCAATCAATCAGGCCGCCCGCTCCGCTTCCCCCGCTGTCATGTGCCGATCGAAGTTCAGTTCAGCCGCCTTGCAGGGCCGGCTGAACAGGTAGCCCTGCGCCTGCGTGCAGCCGGCGACGCGCAACAGCTCGAACTGCTGGCGCGTCTCGACGCCTTCCGCCGTCGTCTCGACGTTCAGGCTTCTCGCCAGGCCGGTGATCGCGCAGACGATCGCCGCGCAGTCGGCGCGGCTCGACAACTCGGCGATGAACGAGCGATCGATCTTGATCTTGTTGAACGGGAACATCCGCAGATAGCTCAACGACGAATAGCCCGTCCCGAAATCGTCGAGCGCGATGCAGGCGCCGAATGCCTGGAGATGATGGAGGACGGACACGTTCGCCGCGTTCTTCTGCAGCAGCACGCTCTCCGTCACTTCAAGCTCGAGACGATCGGGACTGAGGCCGGACTCGCCGGCCGCGCTGACCACGACGTCGAGCAGGCCGCTGTTCCTGAACTGCACCGGCGACAGGTTGAGCGCGAGCTTGACGTGCTCCGGCCATTGCGCGGCCTCCCGGCAGGCCTGGCGGATGATCCATTCACCGAGCGGAATGACGATGCCGATCTCCTCGGCAAGTGGAATGAACTTGTCCGGCGGGATGAGGCCGTATTGCGAATGGCGCCAGCGCACCAGCGCTTCGGCGCCGCAGACGCCGCCGGTCGCGACGTCGATGATGGTCTGATAGTGAAGCTCGAATTCGCCGCGCGACAGCGCGTTGCGCAGGTCGAGCTCCAGCGCGTGACGCATGCGGGCCTCGGCGTCCATCTCGCTTTCGAAGAAGCGATAGCCGTTGCGCCCTTCGGACTTGGCCCGGTAGAGCGCGAGGTCGGCGTTCTTCAACAGCGTGTCGGCGTCGCTGCCGTGCTCCGGCGCCAGCGCAATGCCGATGCTGATGCCGATGACGATCTGATGGCCGTCGATGTCATAAGGCTCGCAGATCGACCGCAGCAGCTCGTTGGCGAGCACGATGGCATTTTCCCGCTGATCCCCGCCACCGCGATGCAGCACTGCAAATTCGTCGCCGCCGAGCCGGCCGACCGTGTCGGTATCTGGCACCGCCGTACGTAGTCGCTGAGCGACATGCTGGAGCAGCGCGTCGCCGATAGGATGACCGAGCGAATCGTTGACCGCCTTGAACAGATCGAGGTCGAACACGAAGATCGAGAAGCCTTGCCCGGTCCGCTGCAGGCGCGCCAGCGCGGCGTCCATCTCGTCGCGGAACAGCACGCGATTGCCGAGGTCGGTCAGCGCGTCGTGGCGGGCCATGTGCGCCATGCGCGCCTCGACGCGCTGGCGTTCGGTCACATCCTCGTGGGTCGACACCCATCCGCCGCCGGCCACCGGGTGGTTGACGACGGAGATGACACGGCCGTCCGGGAGACTGATGCTTCGGTAGTAGCTCTTGCGCTCCGCGAGCTGCGCACGCATGACCGCGATATATTCTTCGATGTCGCTGTCCATGCTGCCGCGCGCGCGGCGATGTTCGAGCAGCTCGTGAAAGCTGCGCCCGGGCCGGACGACGTCGGCCGACAGGCCGTATAGTTGCAGATAGCGCTCGTTGCAGACGACCAGCCGCTCGTCGCGGTCGAACATGCACAAGCCCTGCGACATGTTGTTCAAAGCGGCGTCGACGCGGCCATTCGCGAGCTCGAGCTCGCGGAATTGCCCGGCCAGCGCCCGCAGCAGGAACACCGAGCAGAGCACGGCGAGCAGCGTGCCAAGCCCGATCAGGGTCGCGCGATGGCGCCAGGTCTCGAGCGCGGCCGCTTCGGACACCGCGACGTTGACCACGAGTTGCTGGTCGCGCAGCGGACGCACGGCGACGAGACGCGGTTCGCCGTCGAACGATCCGGGCGACCGATATGATCCGCCGCCGTCCTGCACCAGCTGATGCCACCGTGATGTGGCGGGCATGCGTTCGACAGCGCGGTCCACGGTGTCGGGATGACGGACGAGGATGGAGCCATCCTTGCGGAGCAGCATGAACGACTGGCCGCGCAACGACGTTATCGAATCGTAGATGTGCCGGAAGTGCTCCAGCTTGACGACGGCCACGACCACGCCGAGGAACTCGCCGCGCGGATTCCGCCACGGCTTGCTGAGGAAAATCGTTTGCTCGCCGGATATTCGGCTCACGGCCGGCGCGCTGACATAGATCTCGTCGGTCGACGCGCTTCCAGGACCGGACTTGAAGTAGGCGAAGTAGTCGCGATCGGCGAAATTCAGCTCCTGCAACGGCCAGCTGCGCGCCGACACCAGGGCGTTGCCGTCGGCGTCGGCCACGAAGATCGAGTCGGCCTGCGGCAGGCGTACCAGGCGCTGCTGCATGACCTGATGCGCCATCATGGTGCGCAGCAGCTTGTAGAGACCCGCCTGGGTGGTCGTGTCGAAGGAGGCGATGCGTTCGGTGGTCTCGGTCAGGACGAGATCGATCGACTGCACCGATCGCGCCGTCTGCTCGGCCAGCACGGTCGCGATATTCGCCGTGTCGGCGATTGCGAGGTCGATCGCGTCGTCACGCAGCGACCACAGGGTCGCGCCGATCGCGACGGCCGCCAGCCCGATCAGGCCGATGGCGGTGCAGATCAGGCTGCGGATGGTGGCGCGGCGGGCACGGGTCGGCATGGGGCTGCGAACGGGTTGAACCGAGCCGCAAATCTATCGATCACACGTTGTGAAACCCCTACTTCCGGCCGGCAACCCGTTGAAAACGACCTCAGCAACGTATTGGAAACGATACTGTCTGCGGAGTGACGTGCGGAAGCCCGATGACGTTAACGGCGCTTGCGGACCCCGCCCCAAAGCAGACCGGCGCCCTTCTGGGCGCCGGTCCTTATTTCGCCAGACGGCACTTCCCGGTCACGAGCTCGCGTTGAGCACCGTGACCGCACGACGGTTCTGCGACCAGCAGGAAATGTCATTACACACCGCGACTGGACGCTCCTTGCCATAGGAGATCGTCCGCATGCGCGACGGTTCGACGCCGCGCGCCGCGAGGTATTCTCGCGTCACCTGGGCGCGGCGGGCGCCGAGCGCGATGTTGTATTCGCGGGTGCCACGCTCGTCGGCATGGCCTTCGATGGTGAAGGAATAGCGATTGTAGGTCTGCAGCCACTGCGCTTGCTTGTCGAGGGTGGCGCGCGACTGCGGCGACAGCTCCGTCGAGTCGGACTCGAAGAAGACGCGGTCGCCGACATTGACGACGAAGTCCTGCTGGCTGCCCGGCGCGGCCGAGCCGGCGCCGGCAAGCTGCTCGGTCGCCTTGTTCGCGCAGGCGGACATCGCGAGCGCGGCCGCGAGGACCACCGCGAACCTGGCGCCATGGACGAGTCGCGTGAGACTTCGCATTCCGAAAGCTCCTTCTTCCTCAGTGCTGGAGCGAAAAGCCCTGTTGCCCCAACGTGGACCGGGTCCCTCCCACCGGTCGTTGCGTCCCTTAACGTCTAGCAGGCAGTTCGTTAAACGAACGTTCCGTCAACCTTGACGAGCCCTTGCGGGCACCCCTCGAATACCACGAACCGCCGAGAAGCTTTATTATTGGTTAATGACCAGTGAACGGGGCAGCATCGGGGCGACCGAATAGCCTACGAATATCCAGGGGATAACGCCCCTCGGCCCACGCGAATCAACTCACGACAACAGGGGTGACCACGCCGGATCGGATGCATAGCTCGGTGTCTGCACGCGCTGATCGTTACGGCCGCTGAGATCGATCGTGTAGAGCGCCGGCCCGGCGCCCTGATCGCGGAAGAACATCAGCACGCGGCCATTCGGGGCGAAGGTCGGGCCCTCGTTGTGGTAGCCCTCGGTGAGCAGCCGCTCGCCCTGGCCATCCGGGCGGATCACGCCGATGCCGAACTGACCGCCGCCCTGCTTGGTGAAGGCGATGTAGTCGCCGCGCGGCGACCACACCGGCGTCGAGTAGCGGCCGTCGCCGAACGAGATGCGCTGCGCCGGCCCGCCGGTCGCCGCCATGATGTAGATCTGCGAAGCGCCGCCGCGGTCCGACTCGAAGCAGATGCGGGTGCCGTCCGGCGAGTAGGACGGCGCGGTGTCGATCGCCGGCGTGTCGGTCAGCCGCGTGGTCTGCTTGGAGCGCAGATCCATCACGAACAGGTTCGAGTTCGAGCCCTGCTGCAGGCTGAAGATGACCCGCTGGCCGTCAGGCGAGAAGCGCGGCGCGAACGACATGCCGGGGAAGTTGCCGACGATCTCGCGCTGACCGGTCTCGATGTTGAGCAGATACACGCGCGGATCGCCCTGTCCGTAGGACATGTAGGTAATCTCCTGCGTGGTCGGCGAGAAGCGCGGCGTCAGCACGAGATCCTCGCCGCGGGTGAGATAGCGCACATTGGCGCCGTCCTGGTCCATCAGCGCGAGCCGCTTGACGCGACGCTCCTTCGGGCCGGTCTCGTCGACGAACACGATGCGCGTGTCGAAATAGCCCTTGTCGCCGGTGAGCCGCTCGTAGACCGCGTCGGAGATGATGTGGGCAATGCGCCGCCAGTTGTCGGGCGTGGTGAAATATTGCTGGCCGGCGAACTGCTTCTCCGACGCGGTGTCCCACAGCCGGAACTCGGCCTTGAGACGGCCGTCGCCCTGCCGGGTGATGCGGCCGGTGATGAGCGCCTGCGCATTGATGGCGCGCCAGTCGGGAAATTTCGGCATCGCGTCGAAGTTGGTGTTCCGCTCGATGAAGGCCGCCGGATCGATGGGCGCAAAGAGGCCGCTGCGCTTGAGGTTGTTAGTGATCACGCCGCTGACGCCGCGTGCGACCTCGCCGTCAGCCGGCGAGCCGCCGACGAAGTCGGGGATCGCGATCGGCATCGGCTGGATGTTGCCCTGGGTGATGTCGACGCGCGGCGCGGCGAAGGCTTGGCGCGCATACGGACCGATCAGCGCGCTGACGGTCATCGCGGCGCCGGTCATCAGCAGGCCACGTCGCGTGAGACGCGTCGCGGCGGCGCGATCAGCGGAACATCTCTCGAGGATCGAACTCAAATTCAACCTCTTTCCACACGTCGTATCTGGCAATCGGCAGCCGGTACGGCTGGCACTGGAGAATCGCGCGTATCGCGCTCTCGGCGGCAATCTGGAACATCGGATTGCTGTCGCGGTTGAGCAGGGCCGGATCGCGCTGCAGCGTCCCGTTCTGATTGAAATTGACCTTGAGGGCGATCTTCAGGGTCTTGGCGGTGGCGAGACCGATGGGCGGACTCCAGCAGCGCTGAATCTGCGAGCGCAGCATATCCATTTCGCTCGCCGAGAGGGTGGCGGCGGAACCCATCGGGCTGCCGAGCGACGGCTCGGGGTTGAGCTCGGCGCCGGTAATGTTCTGGCGGCGCGGATCGCGCTTGTCGAGCAATGCCGCCGTCTTGACGGGATCGAATCTCGGCGCCGGCTTGGGCGGCGGCGGCTTCTTGACCGGCGGCGTCTCAGCCTGTTGCTTCGGCGGCTCCGGCTTGGGCGGCTCGGTCTTCTTTGGCTCGTTCTTCTTCAAAGCCTCGAGCGCCTCGATCGCCGGATCGGGCTCGGCCTTGGCGGGCGGCGTCGGCTTCGGCTCGGCCTGCTTGGGCGGCGGCGGCGGCTCGGCGGCGGTCGCGATCTCCTGCTTCTTCTCGACGACCTTGGGCGGCACCTCCTCCTTCGGCGGCGTCGGATCGGCAACCTTCTCGACCATCGGCTTCGGCGTCGTCACTTCCTTTGCGGTCTTGACGCCCTTGGTGAGCTGGCTGAACTCGCTCGCCGTGATGATGTCCACGGGCATATCCACCGAGTTGATCTCGTAAGGCTTGGCCGCAAACGACACGATGCTCCACAGCAGGACCACGCCGTGGCCGATCGCCGATATGCCGAGCCCGATCCGCATCGACGTTGCTTAAGTCCCCTGTTCCACCTCGGTCACCAGCGCGACGCGCCGGAACCCGGCCGCCGACAGGCGCCCCATCACCCGCATCACCGTGCCGTAATCGACCTTGCGGTCGCCGCGCACGAAGATGCGCTCCTCGAAGCCGCCGCGCGCCTCGGTCACCGCCTTGAGCTTCGGCACCAGCTCCTCGACCGGAATCTCGCTATTCTGCAGGAAAACCTTGCCGTCTGTATTGACCGTAATCGTCAGCGGCTCCTTCTCCAGGTCGAGGCTCTTGGCCTGGGTCTGCGGCAGGTCGATCGGCACGCCGACCGTGAGCAGCGGCGCCGACACCATGAAGATGATCAGCAGCACCAGCATGACGTCGACCATCGGCGTCACGTTGATCTCGGCCATCACCGGATTGCGCCGGTGCCGGCGCTTGCCGAACACTCCCGAATGCGCTCCGCCGCTGATCGCCATGGTGAACTCCTAACCCCGCTCGTCGATCTGCCGCGACAGGATCGCTGAGAACTCGTCGGCGAAGCCCTCCAGGCGCTGCGCCTGCTTGTTCACCTCGGACACGAATTTGTTGTAAAAAATCGTCGCCGGTATGGCTGCGATGAGGCCGATCGCCGTCGCGAACAGGGCCTCGGCGATGCCCGGCGCCACAACCGCTAACGAAGTGTTTTTCGAGGCGGCGATCGACTGGAAACTGGTCATGATGCCCCACACCGTGCCGAACAGGCCGATGAAGGGACCGGCCGAGCCGACGGTCGCAAGCACGAGGAGCCGCCGCTCCAGCCGCTCGATCTCGCGCGCGATCGTGACGTCCATCACCTTCTCGATGCGCATCTGCAGGCCGGCGAACGAGCGCGCCTGACTCTCGAAGCTGCGTTTCCATTCGCGCATGCCGGCGACGAACAGCGCCGCGGTCGAATGGGTCGGCCGCGCCGACAGCTGGCGATAGAGCTCCTCGAGCGACTGGCCGGACCAGAACGCATTCTCGAAGTGATCCATGGCGCGCCGCGTGCGCGTGTACAAAATGGTCTTGTCGATCACGATCGCCCACACCCAGATCGACGCCGCCAGCAGCCCGAGCATGACCGCTTTCACGATCCAGTGGGCCTGCAGGAACAGGGTGAGCAGCGACAGGTCCGAGGAAGTCAGCGGCAGGGCCGACTGCGCCACGTCGGCAGGATTCATGAGGCTTCAGTCCTTTCGGCTCACCGGTAGTCCACACTTGAACCGGGGGCGCGCGGTCGCCGGACGCGAGTCTGGTCTTGTGACCCGACTGGGCCGACACGGCGGCATCAATCCATGCTCGCCAAAACCCTAGAATGCGCGAAAACCCGTCCCGCCGAGGCGGTACGGATTCAGGCGCCAAACTTGTCCAAACTTGGGCGCGAGCCCCGTCCTTACGGCCCCCAAACTGGGCGTCCCGTGGTTAACGTCGAGTTACCACGAAATCCCGATCCGGGGCCATATGCAGGTACGCGCCAACGCCGCTCCGGATACGTATGGCTGCGAGGTGCGTCACTTTGACGACCGCCGATCGAACAAGACAAAGCCGCCCGCCGGGGAGCGGACGGCTTCGCCGAATGCCTTGCGGCAACCGTCAGGACTGGGGCGGAGGGGTCGACCCAGGGGCTTCCCGGTTGCGCCGCTCGGCCATGAACTGGTCGAACTCGGCCTTGTCCTTGGCGAGCCGCAACCGCTCGAGGAACTCGCGAAACTCGCGCTGCTCGTCCTCGAGACGCCGCAGCGTCTCGGTGCGGTATTCGTCGAAGGCGCGGTTGCCGCTCGACGGGGTGTAGCCGAACCCGCCGGCGAAGCGGCTCCGCATGCGCTCCATCTTCGCTTCCATGCGCTCCATCTTGCGCTGCCAGTGCTCGCCGCCGTGACCCCAACATCCCATGTTCCTGCTCCATAGCGTGTAGGCCAGCAGCGCGAGGCCGACCGGCCACCAGATGATGAATCCGAGCACGGTCAGCGCGACCAGGCCGCAGGGGTGCATGCGATTCATGCCGGGACCGCGCCAGTGCTGCTGCTGATGGCCCCAGGGTTGCTGACCCCAAGGCTGATCGCGCCACTGACGGCCGTCGTTGACGTCTGCGGTGTAGGACATGGCTGGCCTCGCCGTGAATGTTAATTACATTTACATAGCTAGCGGGACCATCCCGCGCTGTCAAGGGCGCGGCCAGATTTCAGCTCTTCGGGGGTTCCGGCAGGCCGAGCCCGCGCAGGTAGACCAGCACGCCGGCCTCGAGCAGTTCCTCCGGCGTCATCGGCAGCGAGCGGCGGCCGGCATCGCCGCGGCCGAACAGCGACGCGATACCATGCGACAGCGCCCACACATGCAGGCTCATCATCAGCGCCGGCGGCCGCGAGCCCGGCGGCATGCGAGCGATCAGCTGTTCAGAGGCCATGCGCAGCACCTGGAAGGCGCGTTCACCGGCCTCGCGCAGCTCCGGATCATTGTCGAGCGGAATGCCGGCCTCGAACATCGCCGAGTAGTACGCCGGCTCGGTGCGGGCGAACTCGAGATAGGCCTTGCCGACGCGCTCGAATGCGGCGAACGGCTCTGGGCGGCCACCGTCCCAGGCACGCGACAGTGCCGCCTCGAACTGCTCGAAGCCGCGGCGGGCGACGTTGGCGAGGAGCTCGTCACGGTCGCGGAAATGCCGGTAAGGCGCGGCCGGGCTCACGCCGGCCCAGCGCGCCGCGTCGGCGAAGGTGAAACCGAACGGGCCTTTCTCGGCGATGAGCTCGAGCGCGGCGCGCATCAGCGTCTCTTTGAGATTGCCGTGGTGATAGCCGCGCGGCCCGTCTCTGCCCTGTTTCCAGCTCATGTGAAGGGCTTTTACATGACTCGGGAGGGGCCGTCGACGGTGGTGGCCTCTTGTCCCGGCCGAAGCGAGCATAGCGAGCGGAGAGCCGGGACCCACGCTATGCGTACCGGTTTAGCGATTTCGATTCTGGATCCCCGGATCTCGCTTCGCGCGCCCGGGACAACAGGCCCCTACCCGCGGCAAATCAATGCCACCGCCTTCTCCGCCAGCGTCTCGAGCTCGCGGCGTGGCGCGCCACCGCGCGAGCGGATCGCCAGCGTGTGCAAGGTCGCCGACGCCATCAGCGCGAGCACGGCCGGATCGGCATCGCGCCCGAGTTCCCCCTGTTCCTGCGCGAGGCGCAGCCGCGCCTCGAAAGCCTGGTCGAGATCGCGCAGGCCGGCCATGAACATGGCCTGGATCTTTTTGTCGGCCATGGCTTCGGTCGTCGCGGTGCCGATGGCGAAGCACCCGCGCGCATCACCCTTGTCCGGCAGGTAGAGGTCGAGCGCCGCCCGATAGACGCGCATCAGCGCCTCGGCGAGCGAATGGCCGCCGGCGAGCGCCTCCTTCATGGCGGCGCGACCGAGCATCCAGTAGTGGTCGAGCGCCTTGAGATACAGCGCGTGCTTGTCGCCGAACGCGGCATAGAGGCTTGGCCGGTTCATGCCCGTGGCCGCCGACAGGTCGTCGAGCGACGTGCCCGAATAGCCGGTCTTCCAGAACGCGCGGATGGCGGCAACCAGCGCCCGGTCCGGATCATAGGCACGCGGGCGGCCGCGCCTGCGGGGCTCTGCGGGTCTCGTTGATTTTTGTACCATCTTGCAAAAAATGATTGACTCAGCGGCAGGTCGACGGCAATAAATTATACCACTTGGTACAAAATTCAAATGGAGGATGCCATGCAGCTCTATTTCTCGCCGCTCGCCTGCTCGCTCGCGACCCGGATCGCGCTCTACGAGGCTGGCGCCGAGGCGACCTATACCGAGGTCGATTCCAAGACCAAGCGCACGCGCGACGGGGCCGATTTCCTGCAGGTCAATCCGATCGGGCTGGTGCCGGCGTTGCGCACCGACGACGGCGAGGTGATCACCGAAGGCGCGGCGATCCTGCAATACGTCGCCGACGCATTCCCCAGAGCCGCGCTCGCGCCCGCGGGCGGCATGGATCGCACGCGCCTGCACCAATGGCTGTGTTTCATCGGCACCGAGCTGCACAAGGGGCTGTTCATTCCGCTGTTCGACAAGGTGGCGCCGGAGGGCACCGCCGCGCACAGCCTGGAAAAGGGCAAGTCGCGCCTCGCCTATCTCGACCGCTACCTGACCGGCCGCGAGTATCTGCTTGACCGATTCAGCGTCGCGGACGCCTATCTCTACACGGTGCTGAACTGGACGATGGCCACGGGCATCGATCTCGCGCCATGGCCGGCGGTCCAGGCCTATCACAAGCGCCTGCAGAAGCGGCCGAGCGTCGCCAAGGCGTTTGCCGAGGAGCTCGCACTTTACAAGGAGGAGCAGGCGCGCAACGCCAAGGCGGCCTAAGACGCTACACGTGCTTACGCAACCGTTGGAGCGCGCGAGCGAAGATCGCCGGATCATCGTTCGCGCGCGCCAGCACCAGCGCGCCCTGGATGCCGAGCAGAATGTCCTCCGTGCGCGCGGCGGCATCAGCGGGGCTGCGACCGAGGCGCCGCAGCGTCGCCGTCAGCGCCTCGGCCCACGCCTTGAAATAGCCCCGCACGGATTTGCCAAACGTGTCGCGCGCGGCAGCGAGCGCGAACGCGCCGACCAGGCAGACGCGGCGGCCCGATCGGAAATAGCGCTCGACCGAAACGAACATCTGCTCGACGCCCTGCCGCGCGTCTGTGCATTCGGTGAGCGGCGTAAACACGTTGTGCCTGAACGAGGCGTCGATCTCGGCGAGCACCTCGGCCGCCATCTGTTCCTTGCCCCCGGGAAACAGGTGATAGAGGCTGCCCTTGCCCAGCCCGGTCGCCTGGGTGATCAGGCTGAGGCTCGCGCCTTCGTAGCCGTGCACCCGAAACACCTCGCCGAGTTGGCCGAGGATCTCGGCGCGGCTGTCGTCCGGCCCGGCGCGCGGCCGCGCTCTCGCTTTCTTCGCCATCAGAAAGGTACGGCGGCGAGGCCCGGCGCATCCTGCGGCCGCGGGCCAGGAGCCGGCCACAGGAAGCGGCGATCGGATGCGGCGATCGACACATCGTTGATGCTGGCCTCGCGGCGTTTCATCAATCCGAGCGCATCGAATTCCCACTGCTCGTTGCCGTAGGAGCGATGCCACTGGCCCTTGTCGTCGTGCCACTCGTATTGGAAGCGAACGGCGATACGGTTGCCGTCGAACGCCCACAGATCCTTGATCAGCCGGTAGTCGAGCTCCTTCGCCCACTTGCGCGTGAGGAACGCGACGATCGCCTCGCGCCCGTGGAAGAACTCCGAACGGTTCCGCCACGTGGAGTCCTCCGTATAGGCGAGCGAGACGCGCACGGGATCGCGCGAATTCCAGGCGTCTTCGGCCATGCGGACTTTCTGACGGGCGGTCTCGGCGGTGAACGGCGGGAACGGGGGACGCGACATGGGGTGCTCTCCTCGGCGGGCTCGATCGGCGCGAGTTTGTACCGATCGGTACAAGCCGCCGTCAAGCCAGAGGAGCGTTGGTGCTCATCGCGGTGCGCAATGCCTTCGGAATCGGCCGCGCGCGGCCCTCCGACACGAAGGCGACGCGCACGTGCGCCTCGATCAGGAGATCGTCGCCGCGCGTGACCTGCTGATGAAGCATGATGGACGCGCCCTTCACCTCCTCAGGCACCGTGGTGACGGTGAGCACGTCGTCCATGCGCGCGGGTTTGCGAAACTCGAGCGTCATGGAGCGCACCACGAAGGCGAAGCCCGGTGCCTCGCTCTCCGCCTCCGCGAACAGCGCCCGCTGATCGGCGCCGAGGAGCCGCAGATAATTGGTGCGGCCGCGCTCCATGAAGCGCAGGTAGTTGGCGTGATAGACGATGCCGGAAAAATCCGTGTCCTCGTAATAGACACGCACCGCCATGACGTGGCGGCCGTCGCGGATTTCGCCGTCGAGATGCGCCGCCATCGACCGTTCCTTCGACATGCGGGCTTGGCTCGCATATCGAGAGCAGCCGGTCAAACCATCGTGTGCGGCTTTTTCACGATGGCGTCGAGGCGTTCCTTGAGCTCCTCGCCGACGCGCGAGTACCACACGCCGCACAGAAGCTCGCAGAACCGCTCGTTGGTCTTGGCCTCGCGTTCGACCCGGTCGATCACGTCCATGCTGATGACGTCCTCGAGCAAGCCAGCCGACAGCAATCCGAGCACCGCCTGATTCGTCTCGATCGCGAGGACGGCGAGGATCAGGTCGAGCACCTTATCCGGATCGCTCTCGATCAGCTCGCGCTCGTGGTCGCACAGCGCCTGCCAATTGGCGTCGTGGTCCTTGTAAGGCTTGCCATGCTGGTCGAGCCAGACGCGTGCCAGCTGGGCGACAGTGAGATGCGGAAAGTCGATCGCCGTCGCGGGCGTGTTGTGGGCCTCCTCGTCGGCGCGCCAGGCGTCCTCGTCGGCGATCACCTCGAGCCGCGCCTTGATGGCCTCGTCGGAGGTCCACCAGTAGGCGCCACCCAGGAGCCAGCGCAAGCGTGGCATTCGGCGTGCTTCGGCCTCGATGCGGTCGACGACGTGCGCAGCGTGGGCGTTGATCAGCGCGATCATCAGCCGGCCGTTGAGCTCCATCACCACCGACTTGTCGGCCTCGGTGCCGAGCACGACGAGCACGAGGTCGAGCGCGCGGTCCGGCCGGTCGTGCGGCAGGCGGTCGAAATAGAGCGTGGTGGCCCAGGTGCCGTCCGTCTGGTCGCGCAGGCCGACCCGCTGCAGCGCGCACCACAGCGAGGCCAGCTCGCCGACCGGCATGGCGTCGAAGGTCTTGTGCGTCTCGTCGGGGGTGCCCGTGCCGGGAACCGGCATGGTCGCCAAGGCCTTGGCGTCGTCTATGAAATTCATGGCCACCCCGCGGAACACGGCGCCAGCCGGTCCCCCATGGAACCAGCCGAACCAATAGCGCCCCGGCGTTTAGTGTCGCGGGAGGCTCGACAGGTTCAGGTGCCTGCAGCGGGCAGCGGCGCGTTCAGCCGCTCGAGTTCCTCGTCCGACGGGACATCGCTACTCCTCATCGCCATTGCCGAACAGGCCGAACTGGGCCGGATCGCGCGCCGGCTCGGCGAGGCCGAGGTGCTTGAACGCGTGCGAGGTGAGGAGCCGCCCGCGCGGCGTGCGCTGAATGAGACCCCGCTGGATCAGGAATGGCTCGATGATCTCCTCGATGGCGTCGCGCGGCTCCGACAGCGCCGCGGCGATGGTCTCGACGCCGACCGGGCCGCCGCCATAGTTGAGCGCGATGGTTGTCAGATAGCGACGATCCATGGCGTCGAGGCCGACGCCGTCGACCTCGAGATGGCCGAGCGCGCGGTCGGCGACCTTGCGGTCGACAATGGCGGCGCCTTCCACGTGGGCGAAGTCGCGCACGCGGCGAAGCAGCCGCCCGGCGATGCGCGGCGTGCCACGCGCGCGCCGCGCGATCTCGTTGGCGCCGTCCGCGCTCATGGCAAGGCCGAGCACGCGCGCGCCGCGGTTGACGATCTGCTCGAGCTCCGCCTCGCTGTAGAAGTTGAGCCGGATCGGGATGCCGAAGCGATCGCGCAGCGGATTGGTGAGCAGGCCCGCGCGCGTCGTCGCGCCGACCAGGGTGAACTTGGCGAGATCGATCTTGACCGAGCGCGCCGCCGGCCCCTCGCCGATGATCAGGTCGAGCTGGAAATCCTCCATGGCCGGATAAAGGATCTCCTCCACGGCCGGATTGAGCCGATGGATCTCGTCGATGAACAGGACGTCGCGCTCCTCGAGATTGGTGAGCAGCGCCGCGAGGTCACCGGCCTTGGCGATGACCGGCCCGGACGTGGCACGGAAGCCGACGCCGAGCTCGCGCGCGACGATCTGCGCGAGCGTGGTCTTGCCGAGGCCGGGCGGACCGACGAACAGCACGTGGTCGAGCGCTTCCTTGCGCGATCGCGCCGCCTCGATAAAGACGGTGAGATTGGCGCGCGCCTGCTGCTGGCCGATGAACTCGGCGAGCTTCTGCGGGCGCAACGAGGCTTCGGCGATGTCCTCCTCGCGGCGCTCGGCCGAGACGATGCGGCGGGGCGGCGTACTCATGTCATCACGGCCGGTTCGCGGCGGCGGAACGGCCACAGCAGCAAATTGGCGATGAGCCAGCAGCCGAACGCGGCGCCGAGATGGACCGACAGAAACAGCAGGATGATCTGAGGCTCAGGCAGCTGCGATGCTCTGTAATAGTCGAGCAGCAGGAACCCGCCATACGTCACTGCGCCGGCCGCCAGCACCGGCAGCAACGCGACCGGCCGGGCCGGGCTTCGCATCTGACACGCACCCGCGACCAGACCCACCAGCAGCGCCTGAACGCCGCCGAACACATAGACCAGCGGACTGAAGAAGAAGCTTGCCCCGCGGATGAACGAGGCGGCCGAGTGAGGCGGCCTCAGGTTCGCGAGCCCCTCGGTCAGCGCGATCGGCGCAGCCACCAGCGCGAATGCGCCGAGTGGCGGCCCCAGGATCAGGAACACCAGCAAGACGACGAACCCCCTGGTGCCGCTGCCGTCGGTTTGCACGCCCGCCATCACAGGTTCCGCTCGCGGCTGTACTTGTTGGGCAGGAGCTCGCCGATCGGGACGACGGTCGGTCCCTTGGCGCTCGGCACGATGACCCGGGCGTTGCGGTCATAGTCCCAGATCAGCTCGCGGCAAGCGCCGCACGGCGACACCACAGCGATGGTCTGGTCTTGCTCGGTCGGCGGCGGATGACGCACCGCGACGATGGTGTCGATGCCGACCTCGCCGAGATCGGTGACCACCTTGCCGAGCGCGACCGCCTCGGCGCACACCGCCATGCGACCGAGGTAGGCGTCGAGATTCACGCCGGCGACGACCTTGCCGGAGCGCGTGCGCAGCGCCGCGCCAACCTCCTGCCAGTCATCGCGGTAGCGACGCTTGATCGCGTCGGCGGCCGCCGCGATCAGCTCGCGGTCCGCGTCGGTGAGCTTGGCGATGGTCGCATGTTTCATCGTGCCAGTTCCTTCAGGCCGAGCCGGATCAGCTTGGCGGTCTCCGCGCCTTCGCCGGCTTCCCGCGCGGCCGCGGCAATGGCGGCGGCCGCCTGCGGTTGACCATAGCCGAGATTGACCAGCGCCGAGACGGCGTCGGCGACCGGCTGCGGCGCGCGCTTCTCCTCGAGCGCGCCGGTGAGCTTGACCACCGCCGGATCGACGCCGCTGAAGGCGGGAGCCTTGTCCTTCAGCTCGGTGACAACGCGCTCGGCGACCTTCGGGCCGACGCCGGGGGTGCGGGTGATCGCCGCCTTGTCGCGCGTCGCAATGGCGGAGGCGAGATCGGCGGGCTTCAGCGTGCCGAGGATCGCGAGCGCGACCTTGGTGCCGACGCCCTGCACGGTCTGCAGCAGGCGGAACCATTCGCGCTCGACGTCGGAGACGAAGCCGAACAGCTTGATCTGGTCCTCGCGCACATGGGTCTCGATCGACAGGCTCACCGGCTGGCCGGCGGCGGGCAGCGATTGCAACGTGCGCGTCGAGCAGTGCACCAGATAGCCGACGCCGCCGACGTCAACGACGATGAAATCCTCGCCGTAGGAGTCGATGATGCCTTTGAGCTTGCCGATCATCTGCTGCGTCTCGATCAGGCAGTACCGCGCGGCTGGCGTCCCCTCCCCCGCTTGCGGGGGAGGGATAGGGGGGGGGGGGGGGGGGGGCGGGGGGGAGAGGGGGGGCAGCCGGGCGGGGGGGGGGGGGGCACTGCTTCCCGACCGCCCCCCCCCCCCCCCCCCCCCCCGAAGGGGGGGGAGGGAGCAGGTAGTGCCTGAGGGTCGGCCTTGCAAGATCGCTCGTGCCGACCGTGGTCATCCCGCGGCCACCTTCATCTTCAAAATCGCGCTGGTGCGATGATGCGCATGGCAGACCGCGATGGCCAGCGCGTCGGCGGCGTCCTCGGTCTGGGGCGTGGCCTTGGGCAGCAGCACACCGATCATCATGCGGATCTGGGCCTTCTCGCCGTGGCCGGCGCCAACGATCGTCTTTTTCACGAGATTCGGCGCATATTCGGAGACTGCCAGCCCGGCCTGCGCCGGGGCGAGCAGCGCGACGCCGCGGGCCTGGCCGAGCTTCAAGGTCGCGGTCGCGTCGCGGTTGACGAACGTCGCCTCGACGGCCGCCTCGTCCGGCTGGAACTCGCTCAGGATGCGGGCGAGCCCGGAATGGATGGTGACCAGCCGCTCCGCCAGGGCGGCCTTGTTGTCGGTGTCGACCGAGCCGCAGGCGACGAAGGCGAGCCGGTTGCCCTCGCACTGGATCACGCCCCAGCCGGTGCGGCGGAGGCCGGGATCGATGCCGAGGATGCGAATCGGACGGGCGCTCATGCGCCTGTGATAGCGCAATTATAAAGGTTTTACGCGCTCATCTTGGCGACCAGCGCGTCCGACACCTCGAAATTGGCGTAGACGTTCTGCACGTCGTCGTGCTCGTTGAGCGTCTCGATCAGCTTGAGCACCTTCTCGCCCTGCTCGTCGTCGACCGGCACGGTGTTCTGCGGCTTCCACACCAGGCCCGCTTTGCGCGGCTCGCCGAACTTTCCTTCGAGCGCCTTCGAGACCTCGTGGAACGTGTTCGACGACGCATAGATCTCGTGGCCGCTCTCGCTCGACACGACGTCGTCGGCGCCGGCATCGATCGCCGCATCGAGCATGGCGTCGGCGCTTCCGACCTTGGCGTCGTATTCGATCACCCCGACATGGTCGAACATGAACGACACCGCGCCGGTCTCGGCGAGGTTGCCGCCGCTCTTGGTGAAGGTCGCGCGCACGTCGGAAGCGGTGCGGTTGCGGTTGTCGGTCAGCACCTCGACGATGACCGCGACGCCGCCCGGGCCGTAGCCCTCGTAGCGCATCTCGTCGTAGTTCTCGGCGTCGCCGCCGGTCGCCTTCTTGATGGCGCGGTCGATATTGTCCTTGGGCATGTTCTCCGCGCGCGCGGCGATGATGGCGGCGCGCAGCCGCGGGTTCATCGCCGGATCGGGCAGGCCCATCTTGGCGGAGACGGTGATCTCGCGCGCCAGCTTGCCGAACAGTTTTGAGCGCACCGCATCCTGGCGCCCCTTGCGGTGCATGATGTTCTTGAATTGGGAATGGCCGGCCATTGTTCGCTCGTAGCTGTTCGCTCGCCGCGTATCGCTCGCGAAACCCAGCGCAGGCAGCGCGCGGAGTTTCACGGATCAGGTGATGGCGGCGTTATAAATCCGCCGTCGCGGACGGTCAACGAACGCCGCCGACGTTGCGGATCGGGCCGACCGCCGCCTCGAACCGCCTGCGCAGGCCGGTGAGCGCCGCCTCGTCGGTGACGAAATCGCGGTATCCATTGGCGACATTGTACGAGAACAGCGGCTTGAGCTCGGGCAGCGGCGGCGGCACGTCGGTACGCGACGAATAGGTGCCGATCCGGCTCTGTTGCTCGCGTTGCAGCACCCAGCTCATGTAGAGCTTGGCCGCGTTCGGATGCGGCGCGTCATTGAGGATGCCGGCGGTCGAGTAATAGACGGGAACCGGATCGACCTCCGAGAACGCATAGGCGATCGGCTGTCCGGCCCGTTTCAGGTTGAGCACGGTCGAGGTGGTGGCGTCGATGGTGACCGGGTTGACGCCGTTCGCGACCGAGCGCGACACGCTGAGATGGCCCTGCACCCAGTTCGGCTGGTTGGCGACATATTTGTCGATGTAGTCCGGTCCGTATTTCTGAACCAGCGTGTGGAAGATGTAGAGCGTCGCGTCGTCGTCGTGCGGATAGCAGGCAATCATCTTGCCGCGGAACTGAGGCTTCAGGAAATCCAGCGCCGATTTCGGCACGTCCTCCGCCTTCACGAGCAGCGGATTGTAGGCGTAGGAGGTCATGCCGACGTACCAGACGATGAAGGCGCCGTCCGGATCCTTGAAGGTCGGATGGACGGCGTCGAAATCCTCCGGCTTGAAGGCGAGCATCTTGCCTTCGCGCTTCCAGCGCACGAAATCCTGCGCGGTCTGGAACTTGACCAGGTCGACCTGGAGCTTGCCGTCCTTGAGCTGCTGCTCGATCTGCTGATTGAGCACGTTGGAGAAGCCACCGGTGATCGACACGGTGATGCCGGGGAATTTCTTCTCGAAGTCGCGCGCCAGCGGCTCGTAATTGGTGACCGGCCCGCCGGCATAGATCACCAACGATTTTTCTTGTCTGGCCTTGGCGTAGAGCTCGTCGATGGTTTCCGCGCACGCCGGCGCGGCGAAGCAAACGAGCGCCAGCGCGGCAAAGGCGGCTCTCCCGATGGCAAACATGCGATCCTCCCCCTGAAAAACTCTTTGCGGGGATTCTCGCCTGCGCCGCCGCTGAGTCAATCCGTTGAGTCGTCAACGTTGCTACGCGGGCACCTCTCCCCGGCGGGGAGAGGTCGGCCGCGAAGCGGCCGGGTGAGGGGCTCTCGCACTATCGAGAGTCCTAGTCCCCCTCACCCCATCCCTTTCCCCAAAGGGGAGAGGGGGCCTGCAGTGCCTGCGGCACCACCTCACTCAAACAATCGCGCTCAGAGAACCGTCTGCAGCGACGCCGGGACGTACCGATACGCATCGCCGTTCTTGGCAAGATGCCCGAGCCCCGGCCACGGGAAATGATAGGTGACGAACGGCACGCGGTCCTTGGTCAGCATATCGAACACGCGCAGCCGGCTCGCCACCGCCAGGTCGCCGTCGGTGTCGAACGCGAACTTGAGCTTCGGCTTCTCGGTCACCAGCACATGGTGGTGCGCGATGTCGCCGGCGTTCACCAGCGATTTGCCCTGCGACGTGATGACGTAGACGGTGTGGCCGACCGTGTGACCGGGCGCCGCCATGGCCTGGATGCCGGGGATGACCTCCTGGCCGTCCTTCACGAACACGACGCGGTCGCGCAGCGGCAGGAGCTGCTTGCGCGTGCCGCCGATCATCGCCTTCATCATGTCCGCCGCCGGCCCGCCGACCTTGCTCTCGTCGGTCCAGAAATCCAGATCGGCCTGCGCCATGTAGATCTGCGCGTTGATGAAATGTGGCACGCCGTCGTCCGCCGCCAGGCCCCAGCAATGGTCGGGATGCGCGTGGGTGAGAATGACTGCGTCGATGTCCTTCGGGTCGATGCCAGCGGCCTTGAGGTTGCCGAGGAGCCGTCCGGCGTTCTGGCCGAACATGCGCGACGAGCCGCAGCCGGTGTCGAGCAGCGCCAGCTTGTCGCCGGTGTTGATGAGCAGCGTGTTCTGCTCCATGCGCACGTTGTCGACGGGGAGGAAATTGTCGGTGAGGCCGCGCACCATCTCGTCCTTGCTCAGGCCGACGAACACGCCGTCCTTCGGCTCGCCGAGATCGAGCGGACCGTCGGAGACCACGGTCGCCTCGAAGGCGCCGACCTTGAAGCGGTAGAAGCCGGGCGCCGGCGTGCCTTGCAGCGGCGCCTTGGCGAGCGCGGGCGAAGCGAGCAAGGCGGATGCAGCGGCCGCGGAGGCGCCGGCGAGCAGGTGGCGGCGCGACAGTGATGACGAATAGATCATGGGGTCACCTCGTGCATGAAAGCCTTGCCGTCGCGTAGCGCGCCAATCCCGACGAAATCATGACGCGGCGATCACGAACGCGCGCGTCTTATGGCGAGTCCCAGAACGCCGGCCGCGCCTGCTCGAGGCGCGCGCCGATACGCACGGCGGCGACACGGATGGCGAGCCCGCTGGCGTCGTCGGTCTCGACGGCGATGCCGCACAGGGTCGCCGGGCCGTTCGCCGCCTCGAACTTCGAGGTCGAGATACGGCGCAGGAAACGGCCGATCGGCTCGTCCTTGGTCATGCCGATGACGGAATTGTAGTCGCCGGTCATGCCGACGTCGGACATGTAGGCGGTGCCGCCCGGCAGGACCTGATGGTCGGCGGTCGGCGCGTGGGTATGCGTGCCGACGACCAGGCTCGCGCGCCCATCGAGGAAGTGCCCGAGCGCCTGCTTCTCGCTGGTCGCCTCGCCGTGGAAGTCGACGATCGCTGCGTCGCATTCGCGCTTGAGCGGACAGGCCGTGAGCTCGCGGTCGATCGCGCCGAACGGATCGTCGAGCGGGTCCATGAAGATGCGGGCCATCGCATTGATGACCAGCACGCGCGCGCCGTTCTTCGCCTCGATCACGGCGGCGCCGCGGCCGGGCGTGCCCTTCGGAAAATTGAGCGGACGGATCAGGCGCGGCGCGCGCTCGATGAAGACCAGCGCCTCCTTCTGGTCCCAGGCGTGATTGCCGAGCGTGATCGCGTCAGCGCCGGTGTCGACCAGCTCGGAATAGATCGTCTCGGTGATGCCGAACCCGCCGGCGGCGTTCTCGCCATTGATGGCGACGAGATCGAGCTTCCAGTCGCGGATCAGCCCGGGGAGCCGTTCATAAACAATGGTGCGGCCGCTGCGGCCAACGATGTCACCGATAAAAAGAATGCGCACGTGGTCCTAGGCCTGGGCTCGGAAATCCTCCACCGCCTGTTCCGTTAGCACGAGATCGAGCCGCGCGTCCCGGGGAGAAATGGGCACCTCGGGGACTTCTTGCGCTGCAAAAGCGATGCCAACGGCTATCACGGCCTTCATGCCGCGCAGCCGGGCGAGGGTCATGTCGTAGTACCCGGCCCCGTAGCCGATGCGGAAACCACGCCGGTCGAAGGCAAGGAGCGGCACGATCAGGATGTCCGGAAATACTTCCGGCGCATCGGGTGTGGGCTCGCGGATGCCCCACTGCCCACTGTTGAGCGGCGCGCCAAACGTCCACGCCCGCATGATCAGCGGCTTGCCGCGCCCGGCCACCACGGGCAGCGCCAGCCCCGCGCCCGCATCCGCGAAGCGCCGCATCAGCGGCACCGGGTTGATCTCGCTTTTGAGCGGCGAGAAGCCGGAGACGATGGCGCCGGGCTTTACGTCGATGGGTAGGCCGCGCGCGGCAATCGCCTGCGCGGCGGCGGCGCGCAGATCGGCCGGCAACGCGTCGCGCGTCGCGAGCGCGGATTTCCGCAGCTCGGCCTTGGCGGCGGCGATGGGATCGGCGGCGGACACGATGGGATTGCTATACTCGCGCGCGGCTGCCGAAGCCAAGACCGCGAGATCGAAAGGGACCCGGCCATGAACGGAGAAATGGCGCAGTTTGTCGCCCTGGCATGTCACGCCAATGCGGCCTTGGCCGGACGGCAGATGACGCTCTCCGGCAATTCGGCCTTCCAGTTCTGCAAGTCGATTTCATTCGTGGCGCTGGAGACGACTGCAGCCGGCCACACGAAGGAGGTCGCTATCGCGCCAACGCCGGACGATTGGCTCCTTCGTCTCCGGCAGATGGAGGCACGCGGAGCGCGCCTCGCGCACGCGCCCGGCCCCGATCCGACATTGCCCGATCGCATGGCCGTGGCCTTCGTCGGCGGCGGTGGCAGCTGGAGCCTCGAGGTTCTGCGTCGTGACGGCACAACGGAAACATGGCTCGCGCGCTGGGAGGTGACGGATCGCAATGCGCCCGACCGGAACATATGGTCTGTCACCTATGGCCTGATGAGTGTGCTCGCGACCGCGGCCACGCCGCGTCCCGATCTTGCGGCGGTGACCGAGACGCTGCGCACCGCGCTGATCAATATCCACGCATTCTCGCGGCAGCACCGCTGCGACCCGTTCACAGGGATGTTTCAGAAGGCGCTCGATAGTCTATCCGACCCCAGACAGTCGCCTGGATATCACCGGGACCTCTACGTCGAGGGCACACTGCCGGACCAAGCCGTCACGCTTCTGCAGGCCGCGCAACACGCCTGGGTGTTTGGCGGCATGGGCTCGTGGAACGACATGGGATTCGGCGGCGAGACGCAGGCGGAGTATGACCGGGTCTCGGACGGCCTGTTCGGCGCGCTTCAAGACGTGATCCTCGCGGCCGCCAACAGCAGCTTGCCGTCAGATAGGTGGTGAGGTCGTCACGGCGCAAAGTGCGGAGCCGCAGTGGCCGTCGGAGAGCTCGATCCCGGGTTCCCTACGAAAGTAGGTGGGCGCCATATGTCCGAGCCCACGAGCCCGGCCAGGGACAGCTCCCTTAAGGATCGATAAGGCCCCGGGGATAATGTCTCCTGACGCACCCCGCAGCCCCGCCCGGGCAATGTAGTGCGCGCGCTGGCAGATGGCTACCGCTTCGAGGGGGGGGCAGCGCCGCGCGTGCTTTGGAAAAGTTAACCAGTGCTCGCGTCTGTCGTGCCGATCGGGCGATGTTCGCGTGATCTAATCCGAATCTGCCCACTTGGGGAGACCGCAGTGCACGCATTCCTGCGCCAACGGATTGTGATACCAGAAAGTCGCGAAAAACCATTTGTGACAGCATGGGCATCGAAACCAACTTAGCCGCACGCTCGCAATCAGGAACGCAAGCATCCAGGCGCCAGCGACTGGGTAGGCGAAATAGTCAGGCTTGATCCCGCTCAGGGCAGACAGCGGCAGCCCGACAGCGAACAAAATCAGCATCACGCCTGGCACATAACCCAGAAAGACCGCCCAAAACACGAGCCGGCGCCTTCGATAGTCGCGCCATGCATCGCTGTAGTCAGGGCGCGTGCTCATGCCTTGCCTCATGATCGTCGTGACGAACACGAGCCGGCGCGCGGACTACCCGATCGGCACGGCGCCGATCGGGCCGCGCGTCTGGTTGAGCGCGCGGGTGAGCCGCTCGATCCTATCGGCGGCCGCGTTGAGCGCGGCGGATACCGCATTCTCGGTCGCCTCGACGCGGTCGCCGGCGACCTCGCCCATGTCGCGCACGCGCGCGAGCTCGTCGTCGAGCGTGCGCATCTGCTTGGCGGCCTCGGTCAGCTCGTCGGAGATCATCAGTGCCGCCATCACGGTGAGCCGCATGTCGCCGATCTCGCCGAAACTCGAGCGCAGCCGCGCGATCCGCTCGTCGAGGTCGCGCGCGAGCTCCATCAGGTGCGGCTCCTCCCCGTCCTCGCAGGCCATGCGATAGTTGCGGCCATTGATGGTGACATTCACGCTCGCCATTGCAGTTCCGTTTCTTCCAACGTTTCTCGTCGGCGTCTCTGTTCCGTCGCTATTCTGCATCGGCCCCGACCACGGATCGGATCGTCTCCATCGCGGTCTCGAGGCGGCCCGCGACCTCCTTGTTGGTGGCTTCGAGTCGGCGCGCGCGCGACGCGACGGCGTCGAGCTCGGCGGCGAGCCGCGAGCGGTCAGCGCTCAACAGGCCGACCTGGTTGGCGAGCTTGTCTTCCTCGCGGGCCGCGTCCAGTCGCCGCTCGACCGCGACCTCAAGCGCGTCGAGCGCTTGTTGCAGCCGCTTGGTCGCCACCTCAATGGCACTCGGATCGCGCACTCGCCGCCTCGTCTGGCCCTTGGCCGGCGAAGAAAAACCGGCGAGTCGAAATCCTCCGCGCCGGCAAAGATTTAGAAACGAAAGCTTAAGTTCTGTGGCGGTTTTGCGTCAACGCGCGCGGTATTGTTTTCCACTCTCCTATGCAGCAACACGGATAATTCGCGCTGCTATCAGAACTAAATCGCGTTGCCGGCGGGATTCAGCAGCAAGCCATGCGTGTTTCTACCGATGGCCTCACGCGTATTGGGCGACGCCGTGACCGAACGACCAGTTCTCCTTGGCGACCTCGACCAGGTTGATGAACACGTCCTGCGGCCGCACGCCGGGCGAATCGCCGAGCCGCTCCACGATTCGCTTGTAGAGCGCCCGTTTCTTCTCGAGCGGACGGGTGTTGCTCACCGTGAGCTGGATGATGACGAGGTCGTCGCTGCGGTCGATGCCGAGATAGTGCGAGCCGTAGACGAAGTCGCCGTCGCCGTGCTCGGTCACGATCATGAAGCGGTCGTCCTCCGGCACGTCGAAGGTCTCGCGCATGGCGAGATAGACGCCGTCGAGGATGGCCTGGCGGAATTGCGCGGACTTGCCCTTCTTCAGGGAAATGCGGCTGAGCGGCATGGTTTGTCTCCTTCGGTGTTGGGGTGACGCACCCGATGTAGCGCTCGGCCTATCATTTGTGTATACTATCTTTGATGATATCTATGATTGAGACATGTAATGATAACAGCCCTCGATCTCGACGCCGTGCATGCCTTCGTGCTGATCGCCGACCTCAACAGCTTCACCCGCGCGGCGGAGGCGAGCGGCACCACGCAATCCGCCATCAGCCTCAAGCTCAAGCGCCTCGAGCAGCGGCTCGGCCGCCGCCTGGTCGAGCGCAACCCGCGGCTGGTGCGGCTGTCCGCCGACGGCACGCGCTTCCTCGAACGCGCGCGCGACCTGATCACCGCACACGAGCGGGCGCTCGGCGACCTCGGCCAAGCGGCGGCGCGGCTCGCGATCGGCATCAGCGACCACGCCGCCGGCCCCGAGCTCGCGGAGCTGCTCGGCCGGGTCGGCGCGCACGATCCGGCGCTCTGCTACGACGTGCGGGTCGGCTTCTCGCGCGACCTGCTCGACATGTTCGATCGCGGCGAGACTGACGCGGTGATCGTGCGGCGCGAGGCCGACCGGCGCGGCGGCGAGGTGCTGCTGCAGGACCGGCTGGGCTGGTTCGCGGCGCCGACCTTCCGTCACCGCAAGGGCGAGCCGCTGCGGCTCGCCAATCTTGCCGCCAGCTGCGGCGTGCGCGGCATTGCGACGCGCGCGCTCGATGCGGCCGGAGTTCCGTGGACCGAAACCTTCGTCGGCGGCGGCATTGCCGCTGTCGCGGCGGCGGTGACCGCGGGGCTTGCGGCGGCGCCGCTCGCCGCGCGCATCGCGCCGGTCGGCGCGGTCGAGATCGGCGCGGCGGCCGGCCTGCCGAAGCTGCCGCGCTCCACCGTGGTCCTGCATTCGCGCGTGTCGGAACCGCGGCTCTCCAGCGCGCTGCGGACGCTCGCGGCCGCCTTCCGCGCGGCGCAGCGGTGAATCACGTGGATGACCAGAATGGTAATGCTGCCCAGCGGCCGAATGCCTAGGATTCGGAGGTGTCACATGATATTCACGCCGCCGAATAAAGGGGCCATTCACACATGACAGCACAGCCCGCCGTTGCTGAGCCCGCGCCCAGCGCAACCCGTCCCGCGCTGTCGCGCGCCGAGCACAACCAGATGGCCAATGCCATCCGCGCGCTGGCCATGGACGCGGTCGAGCAGGCGAAGTCGGGCCACCCCGGCCTGCCGATGGGCGCGGCCGACGTCGCGACCGTGCTGTTCACCCAGTTCATGAAATTCGATCCGGCCGAGCCCGCATGGCCCGATCGCGACCGCTTCGTGCTGTCGGCCGGTCACGGCTCGATGCTGATCTACGCGCTGCTGCATCTGCTCGGCTACGAGGCGATGACGATCGATCAGCTGCGGCGCTTCCGCCAGTTCGGGTCGATCACGGCCGGCCATCCCGAGCACGGCCACACGCCGGGCGTCGAGACCACCACCGGCCCGCTTGGACAGGGCCTCGCCAACGCGGTCGGCATGGCGATCGCCGAGCGGCACCTCGCCGCGGTGTTCGGCGCCGACGTGGTCGATCACACGACCTACGTGCTCGCCTCCGACGGCGACCTGATGGAAGGCATCAGCCAGGAGGCCATCGCGCTCGCCGGCCATCTCAAGCTCACCAAGCTGATCGTGCTGTTCGACGACAACGGCATCTCGATCGACGGACCGCTGTCGCTCGCCGACTCGGTCGACCAGGTGAAGCGCTTCGAGGCCGCCGGATGGGCGGCCAGCCGCATCGACGGACATGATCCCAGTGCGATTGCGGCAGCAATTGCGACAGCAAAAACGTCCGATCGGCCCACCCTCATCGCCTGCAAGACCAAGATCGGCTTCGGCGCGCCGACCAAGGCCGGCACCGAGAAGTGCCACGGCTCGCCGCTCGGCGCCGACGAGATCAAGGGCGCGCGCGAGGCGCTCGGCTGGACGTCGCCGCCGTTCGACGTGCCCGCAGACATCCTCAAGCTCTGGCGCGCGGCGGGCGAGCGCGGCAGGCCGGAGCGGCAGGCCTGGGCCAAGCGGCTCGCGGCATTGCCATCCGACAAGCGCGGCGAGTTCGAGCGCCGCATGCGCGGCGACGTCGCGCGCGACAAGCTCGCGGCGGCGGTGCATGCGGTGAAGCGCGGCCTCGCCGCCGAGCCAAAGGAAATCGCGACCCGCGTCGCTTCTGAGAACTCGCTGACGGCGCTGACCGCGGCAATCCCCGAGATGATCGGCGGCTCGGCCGACCTCACCGGCTCGAACAACACGCGCGCCAAAGGCATGGTCGCGTTCTCCGCGGCCCATCCGGAGGGGCGGTTCATCCACTACGGCGTGCGCGAGCACGGCATGGCCGCGGCGATGAACGGCATGGCGCTGCACGGCGGCATCATCCCCTACTCGGGCACGTTCCTGGTGTTCACCGATTACTGCCGGCCATCGATCCGGCTCGCTGCGCTGATGGGCCAGCGTGTCATCCACGTGATGACCCACGACTCGATCGGTCTCGGCGAGGACGGCCCGACCCATCAGCCGGTCGAGCATCTCGCGGCGCTGCGCGCGATGCCGAACCTGCTGGTGTTCCGTCCCTGCGACACGGTCGAGACGATCGAGTGCTGGGAGCTCGCGCTCAAGCGCAAGGACGGGCCGAGCGTGCTCGCGCTGACGCGCCAGAACCTGCCGCAGCTTCGCATCGGGCATGACGACCACAATGCCTGCGCTGCCGGCGCCTACGAGATCGTTCCCGCCCCCGGTCATCCGGCAGCGGTGTCGATCTTCGCCTCGGGTTCCGAGGTACCGATCGCGATCGAGGCGCTGAAGTTCCTGCGCGAGCGTGGCGTGCATGCCCGCGTCGTCTCGGTGCCCTGCGTGGAGCTGTTTCTGGCGCTGCCCGAGGACGACCGCGCCGAGGTGATCGGCACCACGCGGGTCAATATCGCCGTCGAGGCCGGCGTGCGGCAGGGCTGGGACGCCATCATCGGCACCGACGGCGTGTTCATCGGCATGTCGTCGTTCGGCGCCAGCGCCCCCTACAAGGAACTCTACAAGCACTTCGGCATTACCGCCGAGCAGATCGCCGCGGCGGCGTTGACCAAACTCCAGCAAAGCTGAGCAGATGCGACTATTCCGGGGCTTGTCGCCGCTCGGCTGAGGCGCGATATACAGGTTTCCACGCGGCCGGGACCGCGCGAACGTATTGGATTGACCGCATTTTCCCAGGCGAAGCGCTTCCCACGTCGCCGGAGAAATGCCGAGGGAGCGAAGCATGTCGGTTCGGGTTGCGATTAACGGGTTTGGCCGCATCGGCCGCAACGTCCTGCGCGCCATCGTCGAGGCAGGACGCAACGACATCGAGGTGGTCGCCATCAACGACCTCGGCCCGGTCGAGACCAACGCCCACCTGCTGCGCTACGACTCGGTGCACGGCCGCTTCCCCGGCGAGGTGACGGTGAAGGGCGACACGATCAGCGTCGGCAACGGCGCCATCAAGGTGACCGCCGTCAAGGACCCCACGCAGCTCCCCTGGAAGGACCTCGGCGTCGACATCGCGCTCGAATGCACCGGCATCTTCACGGCGAAGGACAAGGCGTCGGCCCATCTGACCGCCGGCGCCAAGCGCGTGCTGGTCTCCGCGCCCGCCGACGGCGCCGACCTCACCGTGGTCTACGGCGTCAACCACGACAAGCTCACCAAGGACCACAAGATCGTCTCCAACGCCTCCTGCACGACCAACTGCCTGGCGCCGGTCGCCAAGGTGCTCCACGACGCGGTCGGCATCGACAAGGGGTTCATGACCACGATCCACTCGTACACGGGCGACCAGCCGACGCTCGATACGCTGCACAAGGATCTCTACCGCGCGCGTGCCGCGGCGCTGAACATGATCCCGACCTCGACCGGCGCCGCCAAGGCGGTCGGCCTGGTGCTGCCGGAGCTCAACGGCAAGCTCGACGGCGTCTCCATCCGCGTGCCGACGCCGAACGTCTCGGTGATCGACTTCAAGTTCGTGGCCAAGAAGGCGACCTCGAAGGACGAGATCAACGGCGCAGTGAAGCGCGCCGCCGAGCAGCAGCTCAAGGGCATCCTCGGCTATACCGACGCGCCCAACGTGTCGGGCGACTTCAACCACGACCCGCATTCCTCGGTCTTCCACATGGACCAGACCAAGGTGATGGACGGCACGCTCGTGCGCGTGATGTCCTGGTACGACAACGAGTGGGGCTTCTCCAACCGCATGGCCGACACTGCCGTTGCGATGGGCAAGCTGCTCTAGCTCGTCGGGCGCGACATGCGCGCGTTTCGGACGCTCGATCAGGTCGACGTGAAGGACAAGCGCGTCCTGATCCGCGTCGACCTCAATGTGCCAATGACTGACGACGACGTCAGCGACGCGACGCGCATCGAGGCCGCCGCGCGCAGCATCACCGAGATCGCCGACAAGGGCGGCAAGGTGATCGTCCTCTCCCACTTCGGCAGGCCGAAAGGTCGCGACACCAAGAACTCGCTCAAGCGGGTCGCCGACGCCGCGGCGAAAATCATCAAGCGGCCGATCGCCTTCGCCGACGACTGCATCGGCGCGCCGGCGGAGGCCGCGATCAGGACGATGAAGTCCGGCGACGTGCTCCTGCTCGAGAACACGCGCTTCCATGCCGGCGAGGAGAAGAACGATCCCTCCTTCGTGGACGAGCTGGCGAAGCTCGGCGACATCTGGGTCAACGACGCATTCTCGGTCGCGCACCGCGCGCATGCCACGACCGAGGGGCTGGGTCACAAGCTTCCTGCCGTCGCCGGCCGCACCATGGAGGCCGAACTCGACGCGCTCGGCAGGGCGCTCGAAACGCCGCAGCGCCCGGTCGCGGCGATCGTCGGCGGCGCCAAGGTATCGACCAAACTCGAGCTGCTCGGCAACCTGGTCAGCAAGGTCGACGTGCTGATCATCGGCGGCGGCATGGCCAATACGTTCCTCGCCGCGCTCGGCAAGGCGGTCGGCAAGTCGCTCTGCGAGCACGACCTGGTGCCGACCGCGCGTGACATTATCGCCAAGGCGAAGGCCAAGGGCTGCGAGATCGTGCTGCCGGTCGACGCGGTGGTGGCGCAGAAGTTCGAGGCCAATGCGCCCTCGCGCGTCGTCTCCGTCGACGCGGTCGGGCCCGAGGACATGATCCTGGATATCGGGCCGAAAAGCGTCGAGCAGGTGATCTCGGTGCTGGCGCGGATCAAGACGCTGGTGTGGAACGGCCCGTTCGGCGCGTTCGAGCTGGAACCGTTCGACAACGGCACCGTTGAGGTCGCGGAAGCGGCCGCCGAGCTCACCGAAACCGGCCAGCTCGTCTCGGTGGCCGGGGGCGGTGATACCGTCGCCGCGCTCAATGCCGCAGGGGTAGCGGAACGTTTCACCTATGTCTCGACCGCCGGCGGCGCGTTCCTGGAATGGATGGAAGGCAAGGCGCTGCCGGGCGTGGAGATCTTAAGGATGACATGACGCGGCGACTCCCGTTGTACGCCGCCAGCGCCCCGCTTCCGAAGTTCGTGACACCTTGCAGCACTCTTTGACACGAACTTCGGAAGCAAGAGGGGCGCTGGCCAAGACATTCACCAAGTGCCGCTTCTCGATTTGAAGTTCCTGAACGAGCGTGCTGCAAGTACCGCAGGAACTTCAAATCGGCGGCACTTGGCGGTAGATTTGAGAGGAAGCCGCCGGGTTGGATCCTGGCGCAGAGTTGAGGGAGAAACCAATGAACCTCGCAGAGCTGAACAAGGTGGCCGAGGCCATGGTCGCGCCGGGGCGCGGCATCCTCGCCGCCGATGAATCGACCGGCACCATCAAGAAGCGCTTCGACGCGATCGGCACCGAGAACACCGAGGACAACCGCCGCGACTATCGCGAGCTGATGTTCCGCTCGACCGAGGCGATGTCGAAACACATCTCCGGCGTCATCCTCTACGACGAGACGATCTGGCAGAAGGCCAAGGACGGCACGCCGCTGGTCGAGATCATCAAGAAGGCCGGCTCGATCCCCGGCATCAAGGTCGACGAAGGCACCAAGCCGCTCCCGGAGTGCCCGGGCGAGCTGATCACCGTCGGCCTCGACAAGCTCGCTGACCGGCTCACCAAGTACTACGAGCAGGGCGCGCGCTTCGCCAAGTGGCGCGCGGTGATCGACATCGGCGCCGGCATTCCCACCTACACCGCGATCCACGCCAACGCGCACGCGCTGGCGCGCTATGCGGCGCTCTGCCAGGCGGCGCAGATCGTCCCCATCGTGGAGCCGGAAGTGCTGATGGACGGCGACAACGACATCGACCGCTGCTACGCGGTCACCGAGTGGGTGCTCAAGGAGACGTTCCAGGAGCTCTATTACAACCGCGTCGCCCTCGAGGGCATGGTGCTCAAGCCGAACATGGCGGTGCCGGGCAAGAAGAGCGCAAAGAAAGCCTCCGTGCAGGAGGTCGCCGAGAAGACCGTGCGCATGCTGAAGGCCTGCGTGCCGGGCGCCGTGCCGGGCATCGCGTTCCTGTCGGGCGGGCAGTCCGACGAGGAGGCGACCGCGCATCTCGACGCCATGAACAAGATCGGCGGCCTGCCGTGGAAGCTCACCTTCTCCTACGGCCGCGCGCTGCAGGCGGCGCCGCAGAAGGCATGGAGCGGCAAGAGCGAGAACGTCGCGGCCGCACAGCGCGCCTTCGCGCACCGCGCCCGCATGAACGGGCTTGCCGCGCTCGGCCAGTGGAAGGCCGACCTCGAGAAGGAAAAGATGGCGGCGTAGTCCGCGCCTCTGATCTCATGTCGTCGCGATGGCCGGGCTCTGCCCGGCCATTTCGTTTGGCCAGGCCTAGGCGCCGTCGCCTTCGGCCCTGACCAGACCGATCAGCGTGATCAACCGTGCCAGCTCGGACTGGCGGCTAACGCCGGTCTTGGCAAATACGCGGCGCAGATGCGTCTTCACGGTGTTGGCCGAGATGTTGAGCCGACGCGCCGTCTCCGGCACCGAGGCGCCCGAAGCGGCGCACAGCGCCACCCGCGCCTCGGCCAAGGTGAGACCATAGGCGTCCATGATCCGCTCGGGAGGGATGTCGAGCGGCCGCGCCGGATCGAACACGACCAGCATCGCGGCGACGTCATGCATTCCGAGTCCGCCGAAGCGGTCGACGTCCCGGCTGCGGATCGACGACGCAAGCAGCGTCAGCAGGCGTCCGTCCTGCGGGTGCGGAATGCTCATGCTCGCGACCGGGACGTTGCGCAGCGCGGCCTGGATGAGCTGTTCCATCTTCTGTGCATGCGTCGCCCGCGCGGCGGTGACGACGGAATTGCGCAGCCGCAGGGGGCCGCCGTCCCCCGTCACAGCACGCGCCGCTGCATTGGCGAATACGACCCGCGCCGCCCGATCGAGCAGGATCATCCCGATAGCCAGGCGATCGAGGACATGAAACTCCGCGCTCTGCAGCGCCTTGTAGCCGTCGAGCCGGGAGCCGAGCAGCAACGAGCGCCGCAAATGCGGAAATATGCGGGAGAAAAACTTCAGCTCGTGTGCTTCGAAGGGCCCCTGGCGTTCGTTGCGGCAGAAGTTGAACGCGACCTGAAAGTCGGGCTTGGCCGCGAGCGGGACCATGAAATTGTGGGCTGTTTCCTGAGGACCCAGCACCTCGTCGTAAAACGCCGTTCGCTTGAGCTCGGGCAGCGACATGAATTCGGCGGACTGGACAAATCCTCCGACCGGCACGCGGAGCATGTGTGCGGAGAACGGATTGACGAAGTGGCGCTCGCGAAAAATGCGATGGTGCTCGCCGCTCATGCCGCCGTTGAACGTGAACGTGACGTTCGCTCTCCTGTGGTCGAGCCCGAACATGACGCCGCCTTGGCTGGCGGTCAGGTGAGCCATCTCGATGAGCGCCGCAGCCCACAGCGTTTCGTCGGTCGCCGCGTCGTAGATGAGATCCAGGAGCTTGTCCGTCGGTTCCCTCACGCGCCCCCCTGCGGCTCCGCGCTCTCGCTCCTGACCAGACCGATCAGCGTCATCAGCCGGGCGAGCTCCGACTGCCGGCTGGCGCCCGTCTTGGCGAACACGCGGCGCAGGTGCGTCTTCACCGTGTTGGCCGAGATGTTGAGCCGCTGCGCCGTCTCCGGCACCGACGCACCCGAAGCGGCGCACAGCGCCACCCGCGCCTCGGCCAATGTGAGGCCATAGGCATCCATGATCCGCTCAGGCGGAATGCCGAGCGGACGCGCCGGATCGAACACGACCAGCATCGCCGCCACATCGCGGATGCCGAGCATGTCCAAGCGACCGACATCACGGCTGCGGATCGACGTGGCGAGGATCGTGAGCAGGCGCCCGTCCTGCGTATGCGGGATGCTCATGCTGGCGACCGGCACGTTGCGCAGCGCCGCCTGGATCAGCTGGTCGAGCCGTTGGCCGTACCGCGCCGAGGCCGCCGCAATGCTCACGTTGCGCAGCCGCAGCGGCGCACCGGCACCAATCATGGCGCGCATCGCCGCATTGGCGAACACGACCTTGGCGGTGCGGTCGAGCAACACGATGCCGGCCGACAGCGCGTCCAGCGCCGCGAATTCGCCACGCTGCAGCGCCTTGTAGCCGTTGAGGCGGAAGCCGAGCAGCAGCGACCGCCGCAGGTGCGGGTAAAGTTGGGAGAAGAGGTTCAACGCATCCGCATCGAACGGCCCCTGGCGTTCGCTGCGGCCGATGTTGAATCCGGCCTGAAAGCCCGGCTTGGCGGCGAGCACGGCCATGAAATTGTGAGCCATTTCCTGCGGACGCAGGACCTCGTCATAAAAGGCGCTTTGCTTGAGCTCGCGCAACGGCACGATGCTGTCGGACTGTACGAGCGTTCCCGCCGGCATGCCGTGCATGTGAACGGACCAAGGATTGATGAAATGGCGCTCGCGATAGATGCGATGCGATTCCTCGCTGAGGCGGCCGTTGAAGGTGAACGGGGTCGCACGCGTCTGGTGCTCCACCCCGAACAGGACTCCGCCGAGACTGTTGGTCATGGCAGCAACCTCTATGAGCGCCGACGTCCACAGCTCCTCGTCGGTCGCGGCGTCATAAATGAGGTCCAGGAGTTCGTCCGTCGGTTCTACCACGCGGCCCCCTACAGCTCTAAACCTTCGGCTCTGACGAGACCGATCAGCGTCATCAGCCGGGCGAGCTCCGATTGCCGCGTCGCACCGGTCTTCGCGAACACGCGGCGCAGGTGCGTCTTCACCGTGTTGGCCGAGATGTTGAGCCGCTGCGCCGTCTCCGGCACCGACGCGCCCGAGGCCGCGCAGAGCGCGACGCGCGCCTCGGCCAATGTGAGGCTATAGGCGTCCACGATCCGCTCGGCGGGAATCTCCAGCGGGCGCGCCGGATCGACGACGAACAGCATGGCCGCGACGTCGCGCATGCCGACCGTGTCGAGGCGATCGAGGTCCCGGCTGCGGATCGACGAGACAAGAACCGTCAACAGCCGCCCGTCCTGCGGATGCGGGATGCTCATGCTGGCGACCGGGACGTCGCGCAACGCCGCCTGGATCAGCCGCTCGAGCTGCTGGGCGTGCCGGGCTGACACCGCCGCGATGCTGGAATTGCGCAGGCGCAGCGCCGCGCCGGCGCCGCTCATGGCGCGCATGGCCGCGTTCGCGAACACGACCTTGCCGGCGCGATCGAGCAGGACGATCCCGGCCGACAGTGTGTCGAGCGTCGCGTATTGTCCGCGTTGCAGGGCCTTGTAGCCGTCGAGGCGGAAGCCGAGCAGCAGCGACCGTCGCAGATGCGGGTACAGGCGTGAGATCAGGCCGACGCCATCCGCATCCAGCGGACCTTGCCCTTCACTGCGGCAAAGGTTCAAGCCGACCTGGAAGTCTTGTCCGGCGGCCAGCGGCACCATGAAATTGTGCGCCATGTCTTGCGGCCGCAGGACCTCCTCATAGAGGGCCGTCCGCTTGAGCTCTGAGAGCGGCATGATCTCATGCGATTGCACGAATGTACCGACAGGCACGCCCACCATGTGCAGGGACCAGGCATTGCCGAGATGGCGCTCGCGGTTGATCCGGTGAGCCTCCTCGCTCATGCCGCCGTTGAAGGTGAAGACTGATGACGCCACGCGGCGGTGCCTGGTCTCGAATCCCATCACGAAGCCGCCGAGGCTGCCGGTCAGATCGGCGATCTCCATGAGCGCGGGAGCCCACAGCTCCTCGTCGGTCGCGGCGTCGTAGATCAGATCCAGCAGCTTGTCGGTCAATTCCATGACGCGCGATACGACACGACCATCCGTGACCCGGCGCCATCGCCCGGTGCGATGGATCGATGCAAGCAAGTTCGGCGCCAAATCACGCCCGTGAGATGCAGATTTCTAAATCCGCATTGTGACAATCATTGTTGCACGAGCATCATTTCACATCACCCGACCGGGTGATGTGCACCGCACGCAGCTGTGCAATGAGATTCTCGTTGGACACCGCAGCGGGAACGGCGCGCACGGGCGTCGGCCACCGCGGCAGTCCGCGCCTGCCGAGCTTTTCCGCGATCAGTAAGAGCAGACCGGAGCCTGGGATGCGATTGGAAGAGATGACGCTGGCTCTGTTTGCAACCACGAACAGCCTGCGGATCCTGGCCTACATCCCGCAGATGCGGAAGGCAGCCACCGACGAGAACGGCGCGTCGGCGATCTCCTACACGACCTGGTTCCTGTTCCTGCTCGCGCACCTCTCGACGGTAGCCTACGCGCTGGTGAACCGCGCGGACTGGTGGCTTGCGCTGTGCTTCGCCGGCAATGCGCTGTGCTGCGTCGCCATCCTCACCACCACCTATCTCAACCGCCGCGGCCACGCGAAACGGATGGAGGCAAAGCCTGGTCCGACGAAGCCGCATCCGCCGCGCGGGTTTCCTGAATATCGACCGAGCGCTCCGACGTGACTGCCGACTGCGCGCGGATGCCGGCCATCTGCGTGGATCACTTGCTGAATGATCGATGGGGGCCCTGATGCGACCGCCGTTCTACATGGACAACCTCAGCCCGCAGGAGCGCACGAGCATCAAGTGCTGGTACGTCTACGGCGCCTGCGCCTATTCCGCGATGCTGCTGCTCGTCGTCGCGATGGTCGCCCTGCGCAGCGATCATGTGCAGTCGCAGATGACCAGACTTGCGCTGAGCGGCACGGCGATCGCCTCCGAATCGCGGGGCGCGGCAGTTTGCGCCGCGCAGGATCTCAAGCTCGTCATATTGATCGAACAGCTCGGCGAACGAAGCGCGGTGCCTGGCGAGACGCTCGCCGATGCGTTCTTCGCTATGACCAGAGCGCGCGAGCTTTGCCGCGCCCGCCGGGTCGCCGAGGCGCTCGCGATCTATCGCAGCAACCCGATCAGGCCGGCGCAGGCCGCGGCCAAGTGAATGGCGCTCACCTGGATCGACGTGCTCGGCTATCTCGCGTCGGCCTCGGTGCTCGCGACCTTCTCCATGCGCACGATGATATCACTGCGCATTACCGCACTGGTCAGCAACGTCCTGTTCCTCGTATTCGGCGCGCTCGCGCATGTCTATCCGGTCATGCTGCTGCATCTCGTCCTGCTCCCGGTGAATGCCGCAAGCCTGCTGCGGCTTTGCCGAACATCGGACGTCCCGAGCGAACGCCGCAGCGAGACGATCCTCAGGATGACGCGATGAGCAGCGCTCGCGGCCGGGATCCGGTTTGGATTGATTGTCCGCGTGATCAGCGCGATCGAAACGGGCACCTCAACTCACCACCGGCAACAGGAGTTGCGAGGGATACCGCTTGCTGTGAAAGATGGTGTCCTGCCCGAGCTTGTCCGGTGTGTACTCATGGTGAAACCAGCCGAATTCCGTCAGGGCGGAATCTCCATTCGCGAGATCGATTCGGATGCGGTTGCCCTTCTTGAATCGGTATGCGGTCGGCATGACCGCCACTTCGATCTTCGTTACCGCGCCGGGTTCAAGCGGCTGAGGATCGGTGTGCATGTACCAGGGCGCGTGCTCGGTCGACAGCATCGGATCGACGGCGCGGTGCGATGCCCGCAGCCAGCCCTTGGTGACGATCCGTGATGCCGGTTGAATATCCTTTGCTCGAAGGTCCGGCGATTGCGCCGCCTGGTCGTAGAGCTTGACCACGAAGTCGGTGTCGCAATTGCTGGAGGCGGCGTAGAGAACGAGCTTGATCGGCCCCGCGATTTCGAGATCGGCCGCGAGCGGCGCGGTGGTGAATGTCAGTACCCGCCGTGACGGATCCGGCCGGCCATCGGCGTCGAAGCCGACGACGCCGACGCGCCAGCCAGGATTTGGATAGTCGAAGCGGGTGAACGCGCTGTCCTGGTCCGGACCGGCCGTGTCCAGGACGCCGTCGTTGAGCGATGCAATGCTGCCCGAAGGCCCGTCCTTCAGATAGAACGCCTGATAATCGATGTGCGTGGGCGGCCAGGTTTCGGCGGTCTTGAACTCGTCGGCGCCGCCGACGAAGTAGCGAACGTTCGGTTCGTTCAGATAGCCGGTCTGTCGGCCCTTGAGGTAAAAATCGTAGAACGGCAGCAGGAATTTCTCGTGGAACGCGACGCTGGAGAAGTCCGATACAGCCGCGAAGAGATTCGATGCTCCGAGGAGGAGAAGCTTTTTCTGCGATGCAACCCGCTGATACCCGACGATGTTGCCGTTCAGGTGCAGATCGACCTTGGTCCACAGCCCGATCGAATAGACTGGCACCTTGATCTTACCGAGTTGCTCGGCAGCCGACCGCTCTTTCCAGAACGCGTCATAAGTAGTGTGTTGCCGCACCGCATGGGGCATGTCCCAGGGCAGGTCTCGCGACGGGCCGCGTGCCGGATGCTGGTTGATCGCGCGGACGATCTGGTCGTACCAGAGACTGAAGAACGCGCCTGGAATTCCGCCCGAATATGCCGAGGCTCGGTAGACATCGATCAGTCCGTCATAGGGCGCAATACATTTCAGATGCGGTGGACTCTGGATTGCCATGAACCACTGCGTCATCGCGTAGTAGGATTGACCGATGCCGCCGACATTGCCGTCGGACCACGGCTGCATCGCTATCCATTCAATAGCGTCGTGAAGGTCGCGCTGCTCGACCTCGTCGAGGAAACGATATTCGCCTTCTGACCGGCCGGTGCCGCGCACGTCCATGTGCACGAACGCGTAGCCGTGGTCGACATACCAGCCGATCGGTCCCGTCTCGCGCCACAGATACATCGGATAGGCAGGCGCGTAGTCATTGTCGAAGCGGTAGGGCGATGCTGCGAAGAGCGTCGGATAGCGTCCCGGCTGTTTCGGAAGGAACAGAGCGGCATGCAGGGTTACACCGTCGCGCATCGGGATGGCGACGATCTTCGTCGGCTCGATCGGCTCAAGATTCTCGGGGTCTGCGTGTGTCATGGAATTTCACCTTGTCCATCGCGGTCGCTCAACCGAGCGCGCCACTAAACTTGTGCGGAATGTCTTAGTTCTGCTGAGCGGCCTGATCGGGCGGCAATATCTTCATCCGAAACACGGTCGCCTTCTCGTCCAGCCCAAGCGGGCCGGGCACCTTGTTGCTCACCGGCGGGAGACTCCGCAGGTACTCGACGATCGCTGCGGCGTCGGATGTCCTGAGTCCGGCATAGGCGCGCCACGGCATCACGGGTGCGAGCATGCGGCCGTCGGGCCGAACGCCCGTTTGGATGGCCGTCACCATCTCATCGGCCGTCCAACTCCCCAGCCCTGTGGTGTTGTCGGGCGTGAGGTTTGGGCCAACGAAAATCCCCAAGCCGGGCACCTCGAAGCCGACGTCAGACCCGCCCAGGAACCGGGCCATGTCGGGCTTCCCCAGCAAATGACCGGGCGTGTGGCAGTCGGTGCATCCGGCAAGCTGCACGAGATACTTCCCGCGTGCCACCTGCGCTTCTTGTGCCTCGACGCCACTCAAGACTGCATATGCCGCTGCTCCTGCTGCTATCGCGGCTGCTGCGAGAACGGCTCCTGATCGTCGCATGTCAATCTCCAATCGTTTGAGTAGCGACGATCTAGGGTGATTGGCTTATCGGAAAAACTGACATAATCTAGACGGTAACGTTCGAGAAAATCGATATGCCGTCCGATCCCGGTACGCCGACGCTTGATCAATTGCGGGTCTTCCTCACCGTCGTCGAGATTGGCAGTTTCGCGGGCGCGGCGCGAAAGCTCGGACGGGCGACATCGGTCATCAGCTATTCGATTGCCAATCTGGAGGCGCAGCTTGGGGTCGCGCTGTTCGATCGCAGATCAACGCGCAAACCGCAGCTGACCGATGCCGGCCATACCGTCGTGTCTGAGGCGCGCACCATCACCAATGGCGTGAACGGGCTGCGCGCCAAGGTCAGAGGTCTGCTCCAGGGTCTGGAGGCGGAAGTCCATCTCGTGCTTGACGTGATGCTCCCGGCCGCGCGCGTGGTCGACGCGCTGAAAGCGTTTCGCGCCGAGTTTCCGACGGTGTCGTTGCACCTATACATGGAAGCGCTCGGAGCGGTGACGCAGATGGTGCTCAACCGCACGGCGACGGTCGGCATCTGCGGACCGCTCGATGTGGAGGTTGCCGGTCTTGAGCGCGTCGGCGTCGGCAGCGTGGAGTGGATTCCCGTTGCGGCTCCCGATCACCCGCTGGCGCGCGCCGGCCGCAATCCGCCCGGCGCCGGGCGCGACCATATTCAACTGGTGCTGACGGACCGCTCGCGGCTCACGGATGGCCAGGATCGTGGCGTGATCGGGACACAGACCTGGCGTCTGGCGGATCTCGGCTCCAAACACATGCTTCTGAGGGAAGGCATCGGTTGGGGCTACATGCCCGAACCGATGGTGCGCGAGGATGTCAAAACGGAGCGGCTCGTCCAACTCGACATGCGCGAGTACAAGCACGGGCTCCTGCGACTGCATGCGATCTATCGGACAGATACGCCGCCCGGCCCGGCGGGCTCCTGGCTCATTGAAAGGTTCGTGGCTCAGATGGACGCGACGAGCGAAGCTGCGCAGACACGGCCCGTCACAATGCGTGATCGGCGCAAAGCGGCGTCGCGCGATCGACGCAAACGCAAGTAGGGGGCCGATGCCGGCGGATGTTCACAGGGTTGTTCAACTCGCGGCGTTTGGCGCGCTTTCGCTATGAGGTTGGGCGGGGCTCGGCTATGGTCCGGCGCGTCCAGACCGCCGGGTTCACCCGGCCGGCGGAGCGTGGATGATCAACAGATCGGACGAGGCCGCCTGCGGGTGGCCGTTTTTCGTGTGGCACGCCTGCGGTCGACACGCCGGCGCGTTTCCGGTCGCAAGCACCTGTCTCCGTGTCGCCATTCGGGATGAGCTGGACGCCAGATGATTTCGCCGCAAAATTTCGCATCGTACAACGTCATCCGGATGTTGCATCCGCCCGCGGGCGGACGTCGCAAACATGTTAACCAAAGTTAACCGCATGTTAACCGAAGCCGCCCGACACTTCGTCGCGATGTCTGCCGGTTGCGTATTTATTTGTGAGTACACGCGCCCAAGACACTAAAGCGACAGGAACCGAACCAGGCGGACCACCGTGCCGCGCCGCCGCTCCGCCGAGGACGGGCGCCCTCCTCACCATTGCAACCTTGATCCGTTGAAAATGCCGGGCTCCTGCGCTTCCCTGGCGGGAGCGCCAGTGATTCAATGGCACGGCTGTCGCTGGTCCGGCGTGGGTCGAGGTCCAGCGATTGGGCACAAAAGCAATGTCTTGATGGGAGGCGAACTTGACCACAGACGCTTTCGCTCGTCGTGACGTTCTCAAGGTGATGGCTGCCGCGGGTGCAATGGGTATCCCTGCCGGCGCCGTCCTCGAGCCCGGCGCCGCTGGAGCCGGCGGCGCGCCAGCCTACAATCCGGCCGCGCAGTTCGAGCTTGCGGTCAGCGAAGTCGAGTTTCGCCGTAACAGTGCCGGCCGGATGCTGATGGCCCGGATCTATCAGCCGAGCGGGCCAGGACCATTTCCGACTGTGCTCGATCTCCACGGCGGCGCGTGGAACGCGAAGAACCGCCTGGCCGAGGAGCCGATGGATCGCGCGCTCGCCGCCAGCGGGCTGCTCGTCGTCGCCGTCGACCTGACCCTGGCGCCGGAGGCGCCGTACCCGGCGTGCATCCAGGACGCCAACTATGCGGTGCGATGGCTGAAGGCGAATGCCGCAACCTGGAATGGGGACACGTCGAAGATCGGCGTCTACGGATCATCCAGCGGCGGTCACGTGGCGGAGCTGCTGGCGATGCGTCCACATGATCCGCGTTACACTGCCATACCGCTTGCCGCCGCGCCGAGCGTCGACGCCACCGTCGCCTACGTCGCGACGCGATCGCCGGTCAGCAACACCTTTGCGCGGTTCGAGAACGCGGAGCGGCGCAACAACGACTCCATGATCAAGAACAACAAGGTGTTCTTCAGTCCGTGGGAGACGATTCACGAAAGCAACCCGCAGGAAATTCTGCAGCGCGAGGAGAAGGTCACCCTGGTGCCGCTGCTGATCATGCAGGGTGCGCTTGACGACAACGTGCTGCCGGAGGTGCAGGAAAAATTCGCCCAGACCTACAAGGCGGCCGGCGGCCAGTGCGAGTATCGCCTGTTCGAAAACTCCGTTCACGAATGGGTCGCAAAGCCGGGTCCTCAGACCGACAAGGCGCGCGAGGTGGTCAAGGAGTTCATCGCGCGTCAGCTGCGCGCGTGATCGCGCCGTGCGGCAGCGCCCTCACTGCGGTGCCGCCCCCTACTCGATCTTCACGTTGTTCTTGGCGATCACGTCGGCCCACTTGGTGATCTCGCCCTTGATGTAATCGCCGAACTGCCTCGAATTGAGCGGCGTCACCACCGCACCCATGGTGGTGAGCCGCAGCTTCACCTGCTCGTCGGCCAGCGCGTCGGCGAGCGCCTTCTCGAGCTTGGCGACGATTGCGGGCGGCGTCGCCGCCGGCGCGACCAGCCCGAACCAGTAGCCGGCCTCGACCGGAGCGCCCTGCTCCGCCATGGTCGGCACGTCCTTGAGGAAATCGAGCCGCTTGTCGGCCGCAAGCGCGAGCGCCTTCAGCTTGCCGGCCTGGATGTTCTCCAGCCCGATCACCGGGCTCATGAACTGCGTGTCCACGTGCCCGGCGAGCAGGTCGGTAAGCGCCGGCGCGCCGCCGCGATACGGGATGTGCTGCAGCTTGATGCCGACTGCGCTCGCGAACACCTCGCCGGCGAGATGGCTCGCGCTGCCGATCCCGACCGACGCGTAGGTGATGGTGCCCGGCTTCTCCTTGGCGAGCGCAACCACCGCCTTGAGGTCGTTGGGCGCGAATTTCGGGTTCGCGACGAACACCAGCGGCGTCGAGCCGACGAAGCCGATCGGCGCGAAGTCCTTCACGCTGTCATAGGTGATGTTCTTGAACACGCTCGGATTGAGCGCGTGGTTGTCGTTGATCATCATCAGCGTGTAGCCGTCCGGATCGGATCGGGCGACCGCCTGAGTCGCGATCGTGCCGCCGGCGCCCGGACGCGCCTCGATGATGAATTGCTGGCCGAGCAGATTGGACAGCTTCTCGCCGACCACGCGCGACACCGTGTCAAGCAGCCCGCCGACGGGAAACGCGATGATGATCTTCACCGGCCGGGTCGGATAGGCCTCCTGCGCGGCCGCAGGTGCGAGGCCGGCGACGGCGAGCACGGTCGCGGCAATGAGACCGGCAACGGCTTTCCTCATGACGTTCCTCCAATCGCCGGGCTCGACGCCGGCTTGATCGCGACCGATCGTATCACACGACTTTAGCAGCTTTGAGCTTGGCGACAGCCTCGCCGGCGAGGCCGAGCTCCGCCAGCACCGCGTCGGTGTGCTCGCCGAGCACCGGCGGCGGCATCATGTCGCCGGGCCGGTCGCCGTCGATCCATAAAGGTGGGCAGACGCCCCATACCTCGCCCTGCTGCGGATGCGTGACCTGGTAGAACATCCCGAGGTGGCGCACCTGGGGATCGTCGATCACCTCGTCTACGCCGTAGACCGGGGCGTAGGGCACGTCGTGCGCTTCGAGGCGCTGCGCCCAATCCTGGCGCGGCCGCGCCGCGAAGGTTTTCGCGAGCTCGTCGCGCAGCGCGACGTAGTTGGCGATGCGCAGCTCGCGCGTGTTGAACCGCGCATCGGCGTTGATGTCCTGCCGCTCCAGCGCCGTGAGGAGGCCGGCCCAGAATTTGAGCTGCGACGACAGGTGGATGGCGATCAGCCGACCGTCCTGGCAGCGGAACGCGTAGGACTGCGAGGCGCCGACCCGCGTCAGCGGCCCGACCTGAACCCCGTAGCGCTTGTTGTTGATGAAGGCGTCGGGCGCGAACGCGATCGTCGCCTCGATCATGCTGGTCTCGACGCGGCGGCCCTTACCGGTCTGGGCGCGCTCGTAGAGCGCGCCCATGATGCCATAGGCGGCGTAGAAGCCGGTGATGTTGTCGGCGATCGTCGGCCCGGCTGGCTGCGGCAGGTCCGGGTCGAGGAACTGATTGAGCACGCCGGAGAGCGACTGGGCAACCGCGTCGTAGCACGGACGGTCCCGATACGGACCGTCGCGACCGAAGCCGGTGAGCGAGCAATGGATCAGCTTCGGATTGAGCCCGTTCAGCACCTCGCTCGCAAATCCGAGGCGATCGAGCACGCCGGGCCGGAAATTGTCGATCAGCACGTCGGCCGTCGTCACCAGCTTGCGGAACACCTCCTTGCCCTCCGCCGAACGCAGGTCGAGCGTCAGGCTGCGCTTGTTGCGGTTGTAGGCGATGAAATGCCCGCCATAGAGATCGCCGCGGAAGTAACGAAACGGATCGCCGCCGTCGGGGTTCTCGACCTTGATGACCGACGCGCCGAGATCGGCCAGCAGCATGCCGGCGAGCGGCCCGGTGATCATGGTGGTGAGCTCGACGACGCGAACTCCGGCCAGAGGCGCGACCATGTCAACTAGCCTCCGCGACGAAGCTGTCGGGCGTCTTGCCGTCGTAGCCGATCGCGTCGGAGCCGCCATCGGCGATGGTGAAGCCGATCGGCCGCATCTGCTCCTCGACGAGATGCGCCACCAGGCTCGCGGTGCGGGCGAGGATCGGCACGCCCTTGAGCCCGGCGATCGGGAAGCCGGCGTCGAGCAGCACGGCGGGAATGGCGCCGGACACGTTGAGAACGAGGCTCTTGCCGGTGACGTCGCGGATCGCGGCCTCGACGTCGCGCGCCGCAGCCACGTGCACGCCGCTCACGCCGACCTGGTCCGCGACCGCGATCAGCCGCGCGGCGCGCGGATCGGCCGCCTTGTGCTGCGGGTGGCCGTAGCCAGGGATAGCGGTGCGCGCGGCACGCAGCTCCTGCACGATGTCGCGCGCCGCACCCGTGGTGTCCATCCCGGCGGCACGCTCGATCACGCGCGCCAGCAGCCGCCCGGCGTTCTCAGCGCTGCCGAGGATGACCGAGCCGCAACCGAGGATCCCGGCGGCGACCGCGCCCTGCATCGCCTCCGGCCCGGCGGCATAGGTCATGCGCGCCGCCTGCACGCTGGGGACGAGGCCGTGCTCGGCGATCGCCACCAGGCACGCGTCCAGCACCTGGACCTGCGGCGGCGTCGCCAGCTCGCCGGTGACGAGCAGCCAGAAATGCTCGGTCAGCGACACCGATCCGATCAGGTCGCGGCAGAGATCGCGGCCCCGCACCACGATCATGTCGGAATTCGACGTGCTGATCGAGGTGGCGTGATTGCCTTGTTTTCCGATTTTCACCTTGAAGTCTCCTTCCCTGGCGGAAACGCTTGTTGGGGCCACTATGCCAGAGCCGGATATCTGCGCTAAGAACCGGAAATTGCACCGGCCGAATTTTCGACCAGTGCCGCCGATTTGAAGTTTCTGCAGCACTTGCAGCGCGCTCGTTCGAGAAACTTCAAATCGATAAGCGGCACTGGAATCATATACTTGCTAGTGCCCTTATGCTTCCGAAGTTCGTGTCAGAGGGTGCCGCGGTGTATTACGAACTTCGGAAGCGGGGCACTAGCCGCCCTCAAAAGCTCACGCGTGCCATATTGTGGTGCGTATCCCAAAGGCACGCGCCGAGTCGGGGCCGCTGAGGACAGGCAATGAACGATCAGGTTTCCGTGCCAGAGCTCTATCTCGTCACGCCGCCGCTGAGTGACGCACCGGCGATGCTGCGCGTGCTGGAGCCGGCGCTCGCCGCGGTCCGCGTCTCGGCGGTGCTGCTGCACCTCGCTGATGCCGATGAGCGGACGCTGATCAATCGCGTTAAGGCGCTGGTTCCCATCGCCGAAAGCAAAGGCACCGCGCTCCTGCTCGACGGCCGGCCCGAGCTCGCCGCCCGCTCCGGCGCCGACGGCGCGCATCTCACCGGCTTCGACGCGCTTCACGCCGCGCTGCCGTCGCTGAAGCCCGATCGCATCGCCGGCTGCGGCGGGCTGGCGAGCCGCGACGACGCGATGCGCGCCGGCGAAGCCGGCGCCGACTACGTGATGTTCGGCGAGCCGGACGCGAGCGGTCATCGCCCGAGCTTCGCGGCGGTTGCCGAGCGGATCGCGTGGTGGGCGGAAGTGTTCGAGGTGCCATGCGTCGGCTATGCGCAGACGCTCGACGAAGTCGACGCCATCGCCCGCGCGCGGGCGGAGTTCGTCGCGGTCGGCGATCTCGTGTTCGCCGATCCGCGCGGCCCGGCAGCCGCGCTCGCCGACATTGCGACGCGGCTCGCGGCGGCGGAGACGATTTCATGATCCATCGGCGCTGGCCGCTCTGGATTGCGCTGACGACGATCGTCGCTTGCGTGTCGCCCGCGGCCGCGCAGGCGCCGATGCAGATCACCCCGCCCGCGACACGCCAGGCGCCGACAGCTCCGACACCGCCGCGGCCAGCGCCGCCCGCGGCCGCGCCGCGCACGAAGCAGCCGGCGGCGGCGCGATCGACGGCGCCACCGCAGCCCCGGGTCGACATGACGATCAACCCGCAGGCGGCGATCGCCGGACAGGCGCCCGACCTCGCCTATGGCGCATTTCAGCGGGGGCACTATCTCGCCGCGCTCGCCTTCGCGACCCGGCGGGTCGACGAGCGCGGCGATCCGAAGGCCATGACGCTGCTCGGCGAGCTCTACTCCAAAGGGCTCGGCGTGCCGCTCGACGACACCAAGGCCGTGCAATGGTACAAGCAGGCCGCCGAGCGCGGCGAGCCGGCGGCGATGTACGCGCTCGCCGCGCTGCGTTTCGCCGGCCGCGGCGGACCGCAGGACCGCGCCGAGGCGGCGCGGCTGCTCGCGGCGGCGGCGAAGCTCGGCTACCCGCCGGCAAGCTACGACCTCGGCCTCCTCTATCTCGCCGGCGAGCAGTTCCCGCAGGACGTCACCCGCGCCGCCGAGCTGTTCCGCGTCGCCGCCGACGCCGGCTACGCGGACGCACAGTTCGCGCTCGCCGGCCTCTACCGTGACGGCAACGGCGTGCCGGAAAACAAGCGCGAGGCGACACGGCTCGTCGCCGCCGCCGCGCAAGCCGACCATGTCGACGCCATGGTCGAATACGCGATCGCGCTGTTCAACGGCGCCGGCACGACCAAGGATGAGGGCGCCGCCGTGGCGCTGTTCGTCAAGGCCGCCCGGCGCGGCAGCGCGATCGCTCAGAACCGCCTGGCACGCATCCTCACCGTCGGCAAAGGCGTGCCGGCCGATCCGGTCGAGGCGGTGAAATGGCACCTGGTCGCCAAGATCACCGGCAACAACGATCCGTATCTCGACGACTTCATGAAGAAGCAACCGCCCGACGTGCGCGAGGCCGCCCAGAAGGCGGCCGACCGCTGGCTGTTCGACCTCGCCGCCGCGTCGCGGTCGTGAGTCTTTCCTGGTTCAAGAAGTGCCGCCGGTAGGGCGCAATAGCCACAAGGGCGTTCACGCCCGTCTTCCAAAAAGGGCGTTCACGCCCGGCTTCGACGGGCTATGGGGCTACGGCGTATTGCGCCGCGGACGGGCGAATGGCGGAATACGCTTCGCTATTCCGCCCTACGGCCTTGTCCGGGATATGCGCTTGACGCAACACACCCGCCCGGGGCAGATCACGCGATGCCTCGGTCTGCCCTCCTCAACGTCATGATCGCCGCCGCGCGCAAGGCCGCCCGCAGCCTCAAGCGCGACTTCGGCGAAGTCGAGCAGCTGCAGGTGTCCGTCAAGGGCCCCGGTAACTTCGTCAGCGCCGCCGACCATCGCGCCGAGCAGATCCTGCGCGCCGAGCTTGCCAAGGCGCGGCCCGGCTACGGCTTCCTCGGCGAGGAAGGCGGCCGTATCGAAGGTCCCGACAAGACGCATACATGGATCGTCGATCCACTCGACGGAACGACCAACTTCCTGCACGGCATGCCGCACATCGCGATCTCGATCGCGCTGGAGCGCGAAGGCACGATCGTCGCCGGCGTCATCCACAATCCGGTCAACGACGATCTGTTCGTCGCCGAGCGCGGCGTCGGCGCCTTCCTCAACGACCAGCGGCTGCGCGTCGCCGGCCGGCAACGCCTCGCCGACGCGGTGGTCGCCTGCGGCCTGCCGCATCAAGGCAAGGGCGACCTTGCGTTGGCCGGCAAGGAGCTCGCTGCGGTGCAGCCCAAGGTCGCCGGCCTGCGGCGGTTCGGCGCGGCCGCGCTCGATCTGGCCTGGATCGCCGCCGGGCGCTTCGACGTGTATTGGGAGCGCGACCTGCAACCCTGGGACATGGCGGCCGGGCTGCTGGTGGTGCGCGAGGCGGGCGGCTACGTGACCGATCTCGATGGCGGCGACGCCATGCTCAGCAAGGGCCACATCATCGCCGGCAACGAGACGATGCACCGGGAATTGCTGGGCATTATCAAAGCCGCCACCAAGTCGTAGAAATCGCAACCGCTTATGGCCGGCAGCAAGTCACGTGATCGTCGTTTCCTTTCGCCGCGCCTGTGCCATTATTGTGACCTTCCTAGAGCATCCTGATTGGATGCTCTGGATTCGTTGTTTTTTTTGCGCATTCCCGTGAGGAAAACCGGGGAGATGCGCTAGTGTGATGACAGCTAGTGTGATGACAATGGCCAGACCGGACCTCGATCCTTTCAAGTTGTCGTCGCCCCGCATCTTCCTGATCAGGATGACGGTGTTCCTGATCCTGTGCGCGCTGATCGTGGTCGTGATCCAGTCGCAGATCTGGGTGGCCTTCAAGGCCAACCCGCCGCTCAACGCGCTGATCATCGGCGTGTTCCTGGTCGGCATCGTGCTGGCGTTCCGCCAGGTGCTGCGGCTGTTTCCAGAGGTGCGCTGGGTCAACAGCTTCCGCGTCGCCGACCCGGGCATCGCCCTCGACCGCGCCCCGGTGCTGCTCGCGCCGATGGCGGCGATCCTGCGCGACCGGCGCGGCCGCATGACGATCACGCCGCAGATGATGCGCGGAATCATGGACTCGATCGCCACCCGCCTCGACGAGGCGCGCGACGTATCGCGTTACATGACCGGCCTGCTGATCTTCCTCGGCCTGCTCGGCACGTTCTGGGGCCTGATCGAGACGGTCGGCTCGGTCGGCAAGGTGATCCAGGGCCTCAACGTCACAGGCGACGCCGGCACGATGTTCGACACCCTCAAGGAAGGCCTCGCCGCCCCGCTCGGCGGCATGGGCATTTCGTTCTCGTCGTCACTGTTCGGCCTCGCCGGCTCGCTGGTGCTCGGCTTCCTCGACCTGCAATCGAGCCAGGCGCAGAACCGCTTCTACACCGACCTCGAGGACTGGCTCGCCACCGCGGTGAGCGACCTCGGCATCGACACCGAGACGCAGGCATCGGCCGGCGCCGGCTCCGGCGCTGCCCTCGCGGTCAGCAACGAGCTCCGCGCCGCGATCGAGCGGTTGCGCGAGACGATGGTTGCCGGTGCTGCCAGCGGCGGCGGCGACAAGGCCTCGACCACGGCGATGGCAAACCTCGCCGAGGCGATCCAGGGCCTGGTGCACCACATGCGCACCGAGCAGCAGATGATCCGCGACTGGGTCGACGCGCAGGGCGAGCAGCATCGCGAGATCCGCCGGCTGCTCGAGACCATGGCGCGCAGCGACAACGTGCGGAGAATGTGATCCGGAACAGGTGACTTATGGCGCTCGCCCGCGGCCGCCGCGATCGCGGCATCGACTACTGGCCGGGCTTCGTCGACGCGCTGTCGACGCTGATCCTCGGCATCATCTTCCTGCTTACCGTGTTCGTCGTCGTGCAGTTCTTCCTGTCGCAGGAGGTCGCCGGCAAGGATACCGCGCTGTCCCGGCTCAACGCGCAGATTCAGCAGCTCACCGACCTGCTCTCGCTGGAGAAGACCGGCAAAACCACGCTCGAAGAGCAGATCGCCCAGCTGCGCGCGAACCTGTCCGCCGCCGAGGGCGAGCGCGATCGGCTGCGCGGCCAGGTCACCGCGCCGGGCGGCCTCGATGCCGGCGCCGCGCAGGGCCGCATCAACGACCTCTCCACCACGCTCACCGAGGAGCGGAAGATCTCCGCCCGCGCGCTCGCCCAGGTCGAGGTGCTCAACCAGCAGATCGCCGCGCTACGCCGCCAGCTCTCCGCGCTCGAAGCCGCGCTTGACGTCTCGGAGAAGAAGGACAAGGAATCGCAGACCCGCATTGCCGATCTCGGCCAGCGTCTCAACGTGGCGCTCGCCCAGCGCGTGCAGGAATTGTCGCGCTATCGCTCCGACTTCTTCGGCCGCCTGCGCGAGATCCTCGGCAACCGGCCCGACATCCGCGTCGTCGGCGACCGTTTCGTGTTCCAGTCGGAGGTGTTCTTCGATTCCGGCTCGGCGGTGGTGCGGCCGGAGGGACGCATCGAGCTCGACAAGCTCGCGGCAGCGTTGCTCGAGCTCGACAAGAGCATCCCGACGGAGATCGCCTGGGTGCTGCGCATCGACGGTCACACCGACGTGCGTCCGATCACGACGAGCCTGCAGTACAAGTCGAACTGGGAGCTCTCCTCGGCACGCGCGATCTCGGTGGTGCAGTACCTGATCGCCAAGGGCGTGTCGCCGCAGCGCCTCGTCGCCGCCGGGTTCGGCGAGTTCCAGCCGCTCGATCCCGACCGCACCGAGGAGGCGTTCCGACGCAACCGGCGCATCGAGCTGAAGCTGACGGAGCGGTGAGCGAGAAACCCCTCACGCTGCGGCGCTATTCCGCGGCCGACGAGGACGCGGCGATCGCCCTGTGGCGGCGCACCTGGGCCGTCGCCTATCCCGACATCGACTTCGACGCGCGCCTCGCCTGGTGGCGCAAGCGTTGGCAGGACGAGATGACGCCGACCGCAGACATCGTCGTCGCCGAAGCGCCCGACGGCATGATCGGCTTCGTCACCATCGATCCGAAGACCGGCTATCTCGATCAGCTGGTGGTCGCGCCCGAGGCCTGGGGCGGCGGCGTCGCCGGCCGGTTGATGGACGAGGCCAAGCGCATCGCGCCGGGCGTGCTGTTTCTCTATGTCAATCGCGACAATGCGCGCGCCGTACGGTTCTACACCAAGCACGGATTCGCCGTGACGGACAACAGCGTGAATCCCCTCTCCGGCCGGCCGACGTTTCTGATGCGATGGAACCGCGCCGCGTCGTAGCGAGGCGCGGCGCCGCGTCGTAGCGAGGCGCGGCGCCGCGTCGCGTTGTCTCCCCGACCACGCTTGCTCACATTTCAATCGGGCGTCGATCATGTCGGGAGTCCCGCCATGGACACGAAGTACACCACCATCATCGAAGACGGACGGATCGTCTCCGGCGTCGAAGTCAGCCGTGACCGCCACCTTGGCGCCAGACTCGGCACGCTGCTGGTGACTGCGGGGTTCGGCAGCACGTACGAGACGCCGGACACCGTCGTGGTCAGGACGCCAGACGGCCAGTTGCACAAGGGCCCGGAGCAACGCAGGACCGCAAGACGGCCGTAGGGCGCAATAGCGAAGCGTATTGCGCCGTTGAGATGCAGCCGGCGGATTACGCCATAGCCCGTAGTCTAGCCCGTCGAAGACGGGCGTGAACGCCCTGTTCGCTAATCCGCCCTACGGAAGCGCATCGCCCCAATCTGCACGGCGCGCGAGCTTGAACGCCGCGCCGTTGCGGCGCGTGACCACGCGCTCGGCCACGGTGCCGTCGCGCTGGCACAGCTTCAACGATACGCGGCCGCTCGCTGTGCGCGGGCGCGCGATGACCCGCGCCGCCGGCGCAGTGCCGGCTTGGCGTGACGCCGCGACGTAGACGAATTTCTCGTCCTCCCACGGCACGTCGGCGCTCTTGGCCAGACGATGCACCCGCGAGCGCGCGACGCGGCGCGAGAAGTGGCACCAGTCGGGCGGAGCCAATGGGCATGCCGCCGCATGCGGGCAAGGCGCGACGAGATGCGCGCCGGCCGCGATCAGCCGACCGCGCGCATGCAGAATGCGCTGCCAGCCGGCCGGCGTGCCCGGCTCGATGATCAGCAGCGTGTCGGCGGTGAGCGACCAAAGTCGGTCGACCAACGGGTCGCGTGCCTCAGGCGCAAGCTCGTCCAGGACATAGGCGAGCGTCACCAGATCGCGTGGCGTGGTCTCCGGCAGCGCCGCCGCGATATCGTGCGAACGCCACGCAACTCGGGCGACGGGCGCGTGCTTGGCGAGCCGCACGCCATAGGCGCGGATCGCGGCGCTGCCTTCGATCAGCAGCGCATCGTCGATCACCGGCCAGCAGTCAGCCGCCGCCCACAGCGCGGATCCCGGCCCGGCGCCAACGTCGAGCATCGTTCGCGGCGCGAAGCCGGGTCGCAGCTCCGCAACCGCGCTCATGCCAGCGCGGATCGCCGCGTAGGTCGCCGGCAACCGCGTGGCAAGATAGGCGCGTGCGCCGATGTCGTCGGCCAGATGAAAGCCGCCGTCGCGCGTTTCGGAACGATAGCGCTCGGACAGGCGCTGCGCCGCATGTGCAAGTTCAGCCGAAGAGATGCCTTCGAGCGCCTGATCCACCGCGTCGCGCAATGCGCGCGGCAGCTCCATGATCAGGCACCTTCAAACTGCAGCTTGGCGAGCCGCGCGTAGAGGCCACCCTTGGCCACGAGACTCTCGTGGGCGCCCTCCTCCACCACGCGGCCGTGGTCCATGACCAGGATGCGGTCGCACTTGAGCACGGTCGCGAGCCGATGCGCGATGACGATGGTGGTGCGCCCCTGCATCAGACGGTCGAGCGCCGCCTGCACCAATGTCTCGCTCTCGGCATCGAGCGACGACGTCGCCTCGTCGAGGAGGAGCAGCGGCGCTTCCCGCAGGATCGCGCGGGCGATGGCGATGCGCTGGCGCTGGCCGCCTGAGAGGGTAATGCCCCGCTCACCGATCGGCGTCTCGTAACGCTCCGGCAACCGGGCGATGAACTCGGCGGCGGCCGCCTGCTCGGCGGCACGGGCGATGTCGGCGTCCGACGCGCCGGGGCGGCCGAAGCGGATATTGTCGGCGATGCTCATGGCGAACACCGCGACGTCCTGCGGTACCAGCGCGGTCCGCATGCGGATGTCGCGTGGATCGGCGTCGGGCAGCGCCACGCCGTCGAGCCTGACCGTGCCGCTGAACGGATCATAGAAGCGCTGCACGAGATGGAAGATCGTGCTCTTGCCGGCGCCCGACGGCCCGACGATCGCGACCTTCTCGCCCGGCTTGACGTGCAGCGACACGCCGTCGAGCACGAACACCGACGGACGCGTCGGATAGGCGAAGCGCACGTTCTCGAACGCGACCTCGCCGCGCGGCGGCTGCGGCAGGGCGACCGGCCGCGCCGGCGCAGTGATGCGGGCCGGGATCGCCAGAAGCTCGGCAAGCCGCTCGGCGGCGCCGGCGGCCTGCGAGATCTCGCCCCATACCTCGCTCAGCTGGCCGAGCCCGCTCGCGGCGAACACGGCGAACAGCACGAACTGGCCGAGCCGGCCGGGCGTGATATCGCCCGACAGCACGTCCTGGGCGCCGAACCACAGGATCACCACCACGCTTCCCGACGCGAGGAAGATGATGATCGCGGTGAGCAGCGCGCGCGCCTGGGTCGACGCGATCGCCGCGCCATAGGCGCGCTCGACGGCCGCGGCGAAGCGCGAATTGGCGAGCTTCTCGTTGGTGAAGGCCTGCAGCGTGCGCACCGCGCCGATCAGCTCGGCGGCATAGGCGGATGCGTCGGCGAGCGTGTCCTGCGCCGCGCGCGAGCGGCGGCGAACCATGCGGCCGAACGCGACCAGCGGCAGCACGATGACCGGAATGGCGAGCAGCACGAAGAACGACAGCCGCGGGCTCGTCACCACCATCATGGCGGCGGAGCCGATGAACAGAACCAGGTTGCGCAGCGCGATCGACACCGAAGCGCCGACCGCGGACTTGATCTGCGTGGTGTCGGCGGTCAGGCGCGAGATCAGCTCGCCCGTCTTGGAGCTGTCGAAGAACTCCGCGGAGAGCTCGGTGATATGCGCGAACACATCGCCGCGCAGATCGGCGACGACACGTTCACCCAGCGAAATGACGAGGTAGTAGCGGGTCGCGCTGGCGATCGCGAGCACGGCGGCGACCAGGATCAGCACGCTGAAATATTGATTGATCAGCTCGGCGCGCTCGGCGGAGAAGCCGAAATCGATCATGCGCCGCACTGCGATCGGCACCGCGAGGGTCGCGACCGAGGCGATCAGCAGCGCGACCAGCGCCGCGCCGGCGCGGCCGCGATAGCGCGCCACGTAGGGCAGCAGGCCGACCAGCGGCTTCAGCTTGCGGCGGCCGCCGGCGGCCTCGGCGGCCGCAGGTTCGGCCGTGAGCGCGCCGTGCACCTCGGTTGCAGTGTCGTTCATTCCTGGCTCCCCCGGCGCCATACTGCCGGGCCTTTGTGCCCGGACAATGCCCGGCTAGTGCCGCCGATTTGAAGTTCCTGCACCACTTGCGGCAAGCTCGTTCAGGAACTTCAAATCGGTAAGCGGCACTAGAATCATATACTTGCTAGTGCCCCTTTGCTTCCGAAGTTCGTGTCAAAGGGTGCTGCGATGTATCACGAACTTCGGAAGCGGGCACTAGCGGCAGGTGACAACGCCCCCAGGTCTTTCCGGCTTGTCTCCCAAGGGGGTGTGGGCTATAGAGCCGCAACTTTTCCGGACATTTGGAGCGCCGGCCGGCGCGGAGACGTCACCATGAAGGGCGAAATTCATCCCGACTATCACACCATCAAGGTCATCATGACCGATGGAACCGAGTACACGACCCGTTCGACCTGGGGCAAACCCGGCGACACGATGCACCTCGACATTGATCCGAAGTCGCACCCGGCCTGGACCGGCGGCCAGCAGCAGTTGCTCGACCGCGGCGGCCGCCTGTCGCGCTTCCAGAAGAAGTTCTCGGGCTTTCTCAAGAAGGACTGAGCTTCCCCGCATTCGGGACGACAATGCCCGGCTCGCGCCGGGCATTTTTGCATTTGAATCGTAGGATGGGTTGAGCGGAGCGAAACCCATCATTTGAACGGCACTGGCAAGCCGCGATCGGTTTCGCTCCGCTCAACCCATCCTGCAGGTCGAACAATAAACGCTTGCTATCAGCTGCCGCCGCGGTGCTCGAATGCGGCCTTGAGCAGCCCGAGCTGGCTCTCGAGCGGATTGCTCGTCTGCTGCGGCTCTTCAGCGGTGGCGTGGATGGTGGCGTCGAGCCGGCGCACCTTCACCTGCAGGGCGCGCGAGCGCTCGATCAGATCCTGCAGGCGCTCCGGCAGGCGCTTGATGATCTCCTCGTCGCCCGGCTCGCTGCCGGACAGCTTGACCTTGATCTTTTCCTTGTTCGCCTGCGCGAGCGACATCTCGCCTTCATTGACGGCGCGATGCAGCAGCAGCCAGGACGCCAGCTGCATCAGCCGCGTGGTCAGCCGCATGCTCTCGGTCGCATAGGCGAGCGCGATGTTGCGCTCGAGCCGCTTGGATTCCTGCCGGCCGGGTCCGTCGAGATAGGACGCGGTCTCCTCGACCAGCGCCATGCCCTCGCGAAACAGCGCGGAGAAGGCCTGGGAGTTTGCAAGGCGCTGGCCGAAATTGATCGGGCCGGCCTCGTTCGACGAGTTCTCTGCCATTTCGGACGCCACCTACGCTACCCCAACAGCAGGGCCCCAATCCCCCGCGCCTCATACTTTTTTAAGGATGCCCGGCAAGCGCCAAGCTGTCCAGCGAGACCTGCAGACATAGTTGAGGCGCCAAGAAGGCCGTGGTGCCCCAATTCGACACAGCGCGTCAGGAGCAAAAAAGGAGCCGCCGTTTCCGGCGGCTCAAGGTGATAACAGGGAGGCGTCAAACAGAGTGGACAGGAGCCACTCGATGTCCAGAGATGGACGGGAACAGTAATGAAGGGGAAAGCTTAACGACCCGTTAAGACCCCGAAAATAATTGCGGGTTTCTGCTTAGCGCTTGAGCAACCACCGGAATTTTGATTTGCGCATGTCCTGTTCGGACCTGGCTACGCCGCCGAAGCATCGAGCCACGCGGCAGGCTGTATCAGCGACTTCGCGCAGGCGGGAAACCGGTGACCACTCTTCCCGGGCACATGCACTAACGCTTGAAGAACTGATCGGCCGCCGAGCGCGAGGCGCGCTTCGACGTCATGTTCATCTCGAGCCGCGCGATCTCGTCCTTCAGCAACTGAATGCGCTCGGCGAGCTCTTCGACCGACAGCAGCGCGAGATCCTGACCGATCTCGTGCACGAGCTTCTTCTTCGGGCGGTCGTCTTCATCGATCGCGGGCATCGCAGGCTCCGGCAGCACGGAGCGTATCATATCCGCCTGGATGCGGTTGTCACAGCGACCCGGCGCGATTAGTTACGACAGCCCGATTTCGGAGAACGTTCCCATGACCTTGCCCGCACGCATGACGACGATCGGCATTCGCGCGCCTGGCGGACCCGATGTGCTGGTTCCCGAGGAACGCCCCGTGCCCTCGCCGGGCAACGGCGAGATCCTGGTCAAGGTCGCGGCCGCCGGCGTCAACCGGCCGGACGTGATGCAGCGCATGGGTCTCTACCCGCCGCCGAAGGGCGCGCCGGACATTCCGGGCCTGGAGATCGCCGGCACGGTCGCGGCCTGCGGCGCCGGCGTGACGCGCTGGAAGGTCGGCGACACGGTCGCGGCGCTCGTGGTCGGCGGCGGTTACGCGCAATATTGCCTCGCGCATGAGAGTCACGCACTGCCGGTGCCGGACAGCGTCAGCATGGTCGAGGCGGCGGCACTGCCGGAGACGGTGTTCACCGTCTGGCACAATGTGTTCGAACGCGGCGGCCTCACAGCCGGCGAGACTCTGCTGGTGCATGGCGGCACGTCCGGCATCGGCACCACGGCGATCCAGCTCGCCAAGAGCTTTGGCGCCAAGGTGATCACGACGGCGGGCAGCGCGGAGAAATGCGACGCCTGCCGCAAGCTCGGCGCCGACGTCGCGGTCAACTACAAGACAGAGGATTTCGTCGCGGCAACCAAGGCCGCGACCGACGGTCGCGGCGCCGATGTGATCCTCGACATGGTCGGGGGAGACTATATCGAGCGCAACTACGAAGCCGCCGCCGTCGAAGGGCGGATCGTGCAGATCGCGTTCCAGAGCTCGTCCAAGGCCAACGTCAATTTCATGCGCATCATGCTCAAGCGCCTGCACCATACCGGCTCGACGCTGCGCTCGCGTTCGGTCGAGGACAAGGGCAGGATCGCCCGCGCGGTCGAAGAGAAAGTCTGGCCGCTGGTCGCGGCCGGGCGCGTCAGGCCGGTAATGGACCAGACCTTCCCGCTCGCCGACGCCGCCAAGGCGCATGCCCGCATGGAGACGAGCGCGCATATTGGCAAGATCGTGCTGACGGTGTGAGCGGCGGCGCATGTCCCGGAAAAGTGGACACCGGTTTCCCGCCTGCGCGAAGCCGTTGATACAGCCTGCCGTGTGGCTCGATGCTTCGACGGGCGAAGCCAGGTCCGAACAGGACATGCGCAAACGAAAATGTTGAAGCTCGCCTTCACAATCGTCAGGCTCGCCGCCGCCCTCGCCTTGCTCGTCTTTGCGTGGGACTGGCGCGCACCCGATTTCGTGGCATGGCGTGCGTGGATCTTCGCCGGCCTGATCGGCGGCGCGAGCGCACTCGTCGTGCTTGAGCTCGCGCTCTGGCGCGGCCTGCGCAAGCAGACCCGCCTGGTCCGGATCGCCAGTCTCCTCGTGCTCGCGACCGCGGTGCTGGCATTGCTGACCGTGTCGTTGCTCGAGGCGCCGTTCCAGTGGATGCGCTACCGGGTGCTGCATGCCGACCCTGCCGTGCTCGAAAAGCTGGGCCGGCACATGGTGGTCGGCTATCGCGACTTCGCCGAGCTGCGCGACCTGGTCGAGCGGCGCGCCGTCGGCGGCGTGTTCATCGCTCCGCGCAACGTGCAGGGCCGCTCCGCAGCGGAGATCAGAGGCGAGATCGATGCGCTGCAGGAGATCCGCCGCCGGCAAGGCCTGCCGCCCTTGTGGATTGCGGCCGACCAGGAAGGCGGGATCGTGTCGCGAATGAGCCCGCCGCTGGTGTCGCAGCCGCGCATCTCGACGGTCGCGGGGCATGTGGATCAAGCCGAGCGGCGCCGCGCAGTCCGTGATTACGCCGCGACGCAGGGCGAGGGTCTCGCCTCGCTCGGGATCAATCTCAACTTCGCGCCGGTGGTCGATCTCGACTTTCAGGTGAACGATCCGAACGACCGCTACACGCGCATCTCCGACCGCGCCATCTCGCGCGACCCGCAGATCGTGAGCGAGGTTGCGCAGGAATACTGCCTGGCGCTTGCCCAGTTCGACGTGCGCTGCACGCTGAAACATTTTCCCGGTCTCGGGCGCGTCGTCGGCGATACCCACCTCGACGCGGCGGAGCTGAAAACCTCGCCGGACGAGCTCGGCCGGTCGGACTGGCTGCCGTTTCGCACGGCGATGCGCGACGCCAACGCGTTCACGATGCTGAGCCACGTGCACCTGACCGCGCTCGATCCCGACCGTCCGGTATCGTTCTCGCGGGTTGTGGTCGCCGGGCTCATCCGTGGCCAATGGAAGCACGACGGCGTGCTGGTCACGGACGATCTCAGCATGAAGGCCGCCTATCGCAGCCGCGACGGCCTCGCCGGCGGCACCGTGGAGGCGCTCAACGCGGGGGTCGACCTGATTCTCATCAGCTACGACTGGTCGCAGTATTTTCCCGTAATGCATGCCCTGCTCGCGGCGGAACGCGACGGCCGGCTGCAACAGACCGCACTTGCGAAGAGCGACGCACGGTTGTGGTTAACCCGGCCGGGAAGCCGCTGATGCGGCAAGTCATTGCGGCATGAGCGATTTAACCGGCCGCCGGACTCCCGCACCGCCGGGGGCGGCGACCGGCCGCCGCGCGGGCGCCGAAAAACTTGCTCTTGCCGCAACCCGCCGCTACTCCTGATGGCGCCTCGCGGGGGCCGAAGGGGCCGGGAGAGCTTTTCTTGCGATTTTTGCGTGTTCTCAGTGCGTTGGCGATCCTCGCCGCCATCCTGATCGGCCCGACGCCGACGCGCGCCGTCGACGCGGTGAACGTGCGCCTGGATGCTCCCGCGATCGACCTCACCGACGTGACCGATCGGCTCAAGAGCGAAGGCGACCGCATTCAGGTGTCGACCGCGCCGGGCCCGGACGGCATCGTCCGCCGCATCGAGGTGCGTGGCCGCGAGGCCGGCAACAACTGGGCGGTGTTCGCGCTCGCCAATTCGAGCGACGAGCAGATCGATCGGCTGATCGTGATCCCGCATTACCGCATGGTCGGCTCGGGCCTCCTGTGGCCCGACCTCGGACTGTCGCGCATCGTCGCCATCACGCCGTCGTCGGGCGACCGCCCCGACCGGCAGGACTCGGCCACCGCCGACATTTTCCGCGTCACGCTCGATCCCGGCACCGTGGTCACCTACGTGGCGGAGCTGCGCACCGACAATCTCTCGCAGATCTATCTGTGGGAGCCCGACGCCTACAAGGACAAGATCAACTCGTTCACGTTCTACTACGGCATCGTCATCGGCATCGCCGGCCTGCTGGCGCTGTTCCTCACCATCCTGTTCGTGGTGAAGGGCAGCGTGATGTTCCCCGCCGCCGCCGCGCTCGGCTGGGCGGTGCTCGTCTATATCGGCGTCGACTTCGGTTTCTGGGGCAAGGTGTTCGACATGTCGGCCGGCGCCGAGCGCGTGTGGCGCGCCTCCGGCGAAGCCATCCTGGCCGCGACCCTGCTGGTGTTCCTGTTCGCCTACTTGAACCTCAACCGCTGGCACGTCCGCTACGCGCACATCACCATCGGCTGGCTCCTGTTCCTCGGCGCGCTCGTCGCGGTCGCGCTGTTCGATCCGCGCGTCGCGTCGGGTATTGCGCGACTCTCGCTCGCGCTGGTCGCGGTCGCCGGCTTCGGCCTGGTGGTGTTCCTCGCCGCGCACGGCTTCGACCGCGCGGTGCTCTTGATCCCGACCTGGTTCCTGCTGGTCGTGTGGGTGATCGTCACCGGCATGACGGTGATGGGTCAGCTGACCAACGACATCGTCGCGCCGGCGCTGCTCGGCGGCCTGGTGCTGATCGTCATGCTGATCGGCTTCACGGTCATGCAGCACGCCTTCGCGGGCGGCAGCATCACCACCGGCATCGTCTCCGACGTCGAGCGCCGCGCGCTTGCCCTGACCGGCGCGGGCGACCTGATCTGGGACTGGGACGTGTCGTCCGACAAGATCTTCACCAGCCCTGAGACGGAGCACGTGCTCGGCTTGAAGCGCGGCACGCTCGAAGGCCCGGCGGCGCACTGGCTCGAAGTGCTGCACCCGCTCGACCGCGACCGCTTCCGCGCCTCGCTCGACGGCGTGCTGGAGCAGCGGCGCGGCCGCCTCAACCTCGACTTCCGCCTGCGCACGCCGGACGGCCACTACATGTGGTTCGCGCTCAAGGCGCGGCCGGTGGTCGGCTCCGACGGCGAGGTGGTGCGCCTGGTCGGCACGCTGACCGATGTGACCGAGTTCAAGACCGCGGAAGAGCGGCTCCTGCACGATGCCGTGCACGACAATCTCACCGGCCTGCCGAACCGGCAGCTGTTCCTCGACCGGCTGGAGGCCGTGCTCGCGTTCTCCAAGGCCGACACCGGCATCCGCCCGACCGTGATGGTGATCGACCTCGACCGCTTCAAGCAGGTCAACGACTCGGTCGGCATCGCAGTCGGCGACTCGATACTGCTCACGCTCGCGCGCCGGCTCGGCCGCATGCTCAAGCCGCAGGACACGCTGGCGCGCATCGCCGGCGACCAGTTCGGGCTGATCCTCCTCTCCGAGCGCGAGCCGGGCCGTATCATCGCCTTCGCCGAGCAGCTGCGCAAAGGACTGAAGGCGCCGATCACCTTCAACGACCGCGAGATCTTCCTCACCGCCTCGATCGGTCTCGGGCTCGGCGACAGCCAGCCGAACACCGGCGAGGATCTGCTCAAGGACGCCGAGCTGGCGATGTTCCACGCCAAGCGCATCGGCGGCGACCGCATCGAGGTGTTCAAGCCGGCGATGCGCGCGCGCAAGAGCGACCGGCTCACGCTCGAGTCCGATCTGCGCCGCGCGCTCGAGCGCGAGGAGATCACGCTCCTTTACCAGCCGATCGTACGGCTGGAGGACCGTTCGGTCGCCGGCTTCGAGGCGCTGGCGCGCTGGGACCACCCGAAGATGGGCCGCGTCGCGCCGGCGGAGTTCATCAAGGTCGCCGAGGAGATCGGCCTGATCGTCGATCTCGGCCTGTTCGCGCTCGAGCGCGCTGCGCGCCAGCTGAGCATCTGGCAGCGCACGGTGCGCAGCCGCGAGCCGATCTTCGTCAGCGTCAACGTGTCGTCGCGCCAGCTCCTCCGCCAGGACCTGATCCACGACCTGCGCACCGTGCTCGCCCGCTCCGGCCTCGCGCGCGGCACCCTGAAGCTCGAGTTCACCGAGTCGCTGGTGATGGAGAACCCGGAGCACGCCGCGCAGATGATGCAGCGCATGCGCGAGCTCGGCGCCGGCCTGGCGCTCGACGATTTCGGTACCGGCTACTCGTCACTGTCCTATCTGCAGCGCTTCCCGTTCGACACGATCAAGATCGACCAGTCGTTCGTCCGCACGACAGCGCGCGGCACGCGGCCGGTGATCCTGCGCTCGATCATCGGGCTCGCGCACGACCTCGGCATGGACGTGGTGGCGGAGGGCGCCGAGAGCGACTCCGACGCGGTCGAGCTCTACCAGCTCGGCTGCGAATACGCGCAGGGCTACGCATTCGGCGAGCCGATGAGCGCCGACGACGCGCGGCGGCTTCTCGAGAGCGAGAAGATGGCAGTCGCGCGCTGAGGCGCGACCGCTCGGCGAAGCGTCGCTCTCGTCAGTCCACCTGCAACCCGCCGTCCTTGATCGGGCCTTCCCAGCGCGCGACCTCGTCCTTGACGTACTTCGCGAGGTATTCCGGGCTGCGCCGCTCGGGCGCTACGCCGGTGACGCCGATGTCGTGCATCTTCGCCTTGATCGCCGGGGTATCCATCGCCGCGTGCGTGACCTCGTTGAGCTTGTCGACGATCGCCTTCGGCGCTCCCTTCGGCAGGAAGAACGCCGTCCAGGTGGTGACGTCGAAATCGGTCAGCCCCTGCTCGTGCGCGCTGCCGAGCTCCGGCAACAGCGCCGAGCGCTCGCGTGACAGCACCGCGATCGCCTTCACCTGCTTGCCGAGGATGAGTGGCGCCGCCGCCCCGAGATTGCCGCACAGATAATCGATCTGCCCGCCCATCAGATCGTTCGACGCCGGCGCCGAGCCGCGATAGGGCACGTGCGTGACGTTGACGCCGATCTTGGCGTTGAGCAAGTGGCAGCCGAGATGCGTCGTGCTGCCGGCGCCGGCAGAGCCGTATTTCATCTTGTCGCCGTCCTTCTTCAGGAGCGCGATGAATTCCTGCATATTGTTGGCCGGCAGATCCTTGCGCGCTTCGAGCACCATCGGCTGATCGGAGAACAGCGCGACCGGCGTGAAGTCGTTGATCGCGTCGTAGCGCTTCTTCTTGTAGATCGTCTGATTGTAGGCATGGGTGCCGACGCTGGCGAACAGCAGCGTGTAGCCGTCGGGCGCCGCGTTGACGACGCGCGTGACGCCGATGATGCCACCGGCGCCGGTTGTGTTCTCGACGATGATGGATTGGCCAAGCAGCTCGCCCATGCGGATCGCCATGATGCGACCCATAACGTCGAACGTGCCGCCCGCCGCGAACGGCACCACCATGGTGATCGGCCGCGTCGGATAGGTCTGCGCCGCGCCTGCGGCCGGCCACAGCGCCATCACGACGGCCAAAGCTTTCAAGAGATCACGCAACATGCTTCCTCCCAGGTCCTTTGAACCGATATCGTATACCGGCTCACAACGCAGGCGGGAAGCTCGTGACGTTGGGTGAATCTTCAGCTGCGCATGTCCCTTCCGGAAAAACCGGTATCCAGTTTTCCCGGATATGCGCTAGGCGTGGCCGGCTTCGCTCGAGAGCATGCCGAGATGGATGCCGATCTTGCGCAGCGCCTGCTCGTACTTGCCTTCGGTGTCGGTCCCGAACACCAGGTCGGAATCGGCCGCGCAGTGCAGCCAGCCATTGGCCTGGATCTCGGTTTCGAGCTGGCCGGGCGCCCAGCCCGCATAGCCGAGCGCGAGCACCGCGCTCGCCGGTCCGTCGCCGCGCGCGATCGCCTTGAGGATGTCGAGCGTCGCGGTGAGGCAGATACCGTCGTCGATCGGTAGGGTCGAATTCTCGATGAAGAAATCCGCCGAGTGCAGCACGAAGCCGCGCCCGGTCTCGACCGGGCCGCCCTTGAGGACCTTGACCGTCTCCGCCCGCGTCGGCAGCTGGATCAGCTCGGCCGCCGGGATGACCTCGAGCTGCACCAGGAGGTCGGGGAAATTGATGTTCGTGGCCACCTGATTGACGACGATGCCCATCGCGCCTTCGGAGGAATGCGCGCATACGTAGATGACCGTGCGGGAGAACCGGTCATCGCGCATGCTCGGCATCGCGATCAGCATCTGGCCGTCGAGATAGCCTCGCCGGGGGCCCTTTTCCGCAGATGTCTTGCGCGCCAGCTTCATGAGGGAAAGGTTACCGCGATCACGCGAAATTTGGAATCGAAACTTGGCTGCCCATTCAAGCCGCACTCACGACGAATTCAGTGGTAACAACGCCATACGGCGGCTACAGGTTCATGCATGATTACAACAGGATTGCGGCAATGGACGTATACTGCCGCGGCGGTTCTGGCCGCCGTCGGCGCAGCGCCCGCGGTCGGCGCGGACGCGTCGGCCTGGAGCTCCGATTCCCGCTCGGCCATGCGCCTGATCGCCGGTGCGCGGAGCGTCGATTCGCCGGCCAAGGAGCTCCGGGCCGGCGTCGAGATCAAGCTTGGGCCAAACTGGAAGACGTATTGGCGCTATCCGGGCGACGCCGGAGTTCCACCGCGCTTCGATTTCACGAAATCCGACAATGTAAAGAACGTGCGCGTGCGCTGGCCGGCGCCGCATCGTCTGGTCGACGAGAGCGGCAACTCGATCGGCTACAAGGGCGGCGTGATCTTTCCGCTCGTCGTTACGCCGGCGGATCCGGCCAAGCCGGTCACGCTGCGCCTCAAGCTCGACTACGCGGTGTGCGAGAAGATCTGCATTCCGGCCGAAGGCAGCGCCGAGCTTTTGCTCGCGGACGGCCGATCCGAGCGCGAGGCGGCACTCGCCGCCGCCGAAGCACAGGTGCCGGTGGCGATGCAACTCGGCGACAAGGTGAAGATGGACGATGAGGCGTGGTTCGCGGTGCGCAGCGTCAAACGCGACACCGCTTCCGGCAAGCCGCGCGTCCTCGTCGATGTCATGGCGCCGGTGAACCATGCGGTCGATCTGTTCGCCGAAGGACCGGCGCCGGATTGGGCCCTGCCACTGCCGGAGCCGGTTCCAGGCGCGCCGGCGGGCTCGCGCCGGTTTGCGTTCGAGCTCGATGGGCTGCCGGCCGGCGCCTCGGCCGACGGCGCCGCGATCAAGCTGACCGCGACCGCCGGCGGCAAGGCAATCGAGGTGACGACCCGTCTCGACTAGAGTCTTGCATCGGCGCACATCCCTTTATGCGGCTGGCCGCTCGACGCCGCCCAGGCGACCGCGCTAGATTTTTGCGTTGGCGCATATCCTTTTCGGAAAACCGGTGTCCACTTTTCCCGGATATGCGCTAAGTTACGCGCCCATATTCACCCCCGAAGCTCCAGCACAGCGAGAAAGGATTTCACCATGACCATCAAGGTCGGCGATCGTGTGCCCAACGCATCCTTCACGGTGATGACCGCGGACGGTCCCAAGCCGAAGACCACTGACGAGATCTTCAAGGGCAAGAAGGTGGTGCTGTTCGCCGTGCCCGGCGCCTTCACGCCGACCTGCCACAAGAACCACCTGCCCGGCTTCCTGCAGAACGCCGACGCCATCAAGGGCAAGGGCATCGACACGATCGCAGTGACCGGCGTCAACGACGTGTTCGTCATGGACGCGTGGAAGAAGGCGACCGGCGCGGAGGGCAAGATCGAGTTCCTCGCCGACGGCAGCGGCGACTTCGCCAAGGCGGTCGGCCTCACCGTCGATCTCGGCCCGCGCGGCCTCGGCACCCGCTCGCAGCGCTATAGCATGCTGGTCCAGGACGGCGTGATCAAGTCGCTCAACATCGAGGATGCGCCCGGCAAGGCGGACATTTCCGGCGCGGAGAATCTTCTGAAGTCGCTGTGAGCGAAATCGCGTGATAACGTCGCGCAGCGGGCAGCGCCTCAGGCGCTGCCCGCTGCTGCTTTATTCGCCGGGAGGAAGAAGGCGGCCCGGCAGGCCTTGAGGAAAATGCTGGGGAGGAGGGAGGCGGCCCGCCGGAGCCGTCACGTCAACACGCCGGTCGGACGATGGTTGTGTCGCACGCCGAACAAAGGCCGCCGGACACCGTCCCGATGGAAATTTCTGTTTTGCGTTGGCTTTCCGACGCAACCCGCTCCGCATCGTACATTGTCATGCGAGTCCCGGCGGGCGCCGCCGGATGGTCGTGTTGCTGTGTTCCTTCCATCCCGCCGGGGTTCACCATGCGCGCAGCAGCGCAGCAATTCACCCCTTCCCCGCCGCCCGCAACTCCGCGATCGCCTCGCGCGCCAGCTGGTCGGCGCGCTCGTTGAGATCATGGCCGGCATGGCCGCGCACCCAGTGCCAACGCACCTTGTGGCGCGACAGCGCCTGCTCCAGGCGCTGCCACAGGTCGACGTTCTTCACGGGCTTCTTGTCGGCGGTCTTCCAGCCGTTGCGTTTCCAGCCGTGGATCCATTTCATGATCCCGTCGCGCAGGTATTGGCTGTCGGTGTGTAGGTCGACCGTGCAGGACCGCTTGAGCGCCTCGAGCGCCGAGATCGCCGCCATCAGCTCCATGCGATTGTTGGTCGTGTGCGGCTCGCCGCCCTTGATCTCGCGCTTGTGGTCGCCCCATTCGAGAATGGCGCCCCAGCCGCCGGGTCCCGGATTGCCCGAGCAGGCGCCGTCGGTGTGGATGATGATGCGCTGCTCGGCCGGCTCCTCGTGCGGCTCGGTCATGCCTCGATCCCGTAGTCGCGCACGCTCGCGACGGTCTGATGGAAACGCAGCTTGCGGTGATACTCGAGCGGATCCTTCGGCTTGACCAGCGCCCCCGGCGGCACTTCGAGCCAGTCGACCAATCGCGTGAGCAGGAAGCGCAGCGCCGCGCCGCGCGCAAGCAGCGGCAGCGCGTTCAGCTCGCGCTCCGACAACGGGCGTTCCCTGGCATAGGCCTGCAGCAGGCCGCGCCCCTTGGTGACGTTGTAGGAATGGTCCGGCTCGAAGCACCACGCATTGAGGCAGACGACGACGTCGTAGGCGAGCGTGTCGGTGCAGGCGAAGTAGAAATCGATCAGGCCGGACAGCTTGTCGCCGAGGAAGAACACGTTGTCGGGAAACAGATCGGCATGGATGACGCCGCGCGGCAGATCATGCGGCCAGGATTTTTCCAGCACATCGAGCTCGGCGCCGATCGCCGCGCGCAGGCCCTGCTGCACACTGTCGGCGCGCGCGCCGGCGCGCTCGTAGAGCGGCCGCCAGCCGTCGACCGAGAGCGCGTTCTTGCGGGTGCGCGAAAACCCCTCGCCGGCCAGATGCAGACACGCCAGCGCCTGGCCGACCGCGGTGCAATGGGCGAGGCTCGGCCGCCTGATCCACATGCCGTCGAGAAAGGTTACGATCGCCGCCGGACGGCCGGCCAGCTTGCCCAGCGTCTCGCCGGCGCGGGTCTTGACCGGCTGCGGGCAGGTCAGGCCGCGCGCCGCGAGGTGCTCCATCAGGCCGATGAAGAACGGCAGGTCGGCGGCGGCGACGCGCTTCTCGTAGAGCGTGAGGATGAAATAGCCGCGCCGCGTATGGACGAGGAAGTTCGAGTTCTCGACGCCCTCGGCGATGCCCTTGTAGGAGAGGAGCTCGCCGATGTCGTAGGCGGCGAGGAACTGCTGCAGGTCCTCGGCAGCGACGTCGGTGTAGACCGCCATGCCCTACTCCGCCGCCTCGAACTCGCGCAGCGCACGCGGCAGCGGAAAGAACACGTCCTCGTCGACGGCGGATACGGTCTCGACATTGATCTCGAAGCGTTCGGCGAAGGCGTCGATGATCTGCTCGACCAGCACCTCCGGCGCCGAGGCGCCCGCGGTGATGCCGAGCCGCGCAATGTCGTCGAACCGCGTCCAATCCAGCTCCCCGGCGCTCTGCACCAGCGTCGCATAGGGACAGCCCGCGCGCTCGGCGACCTCCTTGAGGCGCTGCGAGTTCGACGAGTTCGGCGCGCCGACCACGATCATGGCGTCGACCACCGGCGCGACGCGTTTGACCGCGTCCTGACGATTGGTAGTGGCGTAGCAGATGTCTTCCTTGTGCGGACCCACGATTTCCGGAAAGCGCGCCTTGATCGCGGCGACGATCTCGGCCGCATCGGCGACCGACAGCGTGGTCTGGGTCACGTAGGCGAGCTTCGTCGCGTCCTTGGGCGTGAAGGCCATCGCATCGGCCACGGTTTCGATCAGTCGCACGGCCCCTTCGGGCAGCTGGCCCATGGTGCCGACCACCTCGGGATGGCCGGCGTGGCCGATCAGCATGATCTCACGGCCGCGACGATGATGGATCTCGGCCTCGCGGTGGACTTTCGTGACCAGCGGGCAGGTCGCGTCGAGCGCGAAGAAACGCCGCCGCTCAGCTTCGGCCGGCACGGAGCGCGGCACGCCATGGGCGGAAAACACCACCGGCGCGGCGGTGTCGGGGATCTCGTCAAGTTCCTCGACGAAGATCGCCCCCTTGGCCTTCAGGCTCTCGACCACGTAGCGGTTGTGGACGATCTCGTGGCGCACATAGACCGGCGGGCCGTAGATCGCGAGCGCCCGTTCGACGGTCTCGATGGCGCGCACCACGCCGGCGCAGAAGCTGCGCGGAGAGCAGAGCAATACCTTGAGCGGACGCTTGGTCACGGCCGAATCCGTTGTGCCGCATTTACCTTGACGCATATCCTTATCCGGAAAACCGGCGACCACTTTTCCGGGATATGCGCTAGATACGGCGTGATCGCGAGGGGGTTCCAGCCGTATCGGCCCCGACATGGGGCCGGCCGGGAGGCCTGTCAAGCTGGGATCGAAACCATTGCACCCCCGGGGTCAGATTGCCTATATATGGCTCACTTTCCACTCGTTTCGATGAGTTGGTGCTTCGCCCGGAAGGGCGGGCGGAGCGCAGAGGAGCTTTACCTATGTCCGCCACCCAACCGCTGATGCCCAAGGCGACCGCCGTGTGGCTCGTGGAGAACACGGCGCTGTCGTTCGACCAGATTGCCGATTTCTGCAAGCTGCACCCGCTCGAGGTGAAGGCGATCGCCGATGGCGACGCCGCGCAGGGCATCAAAGGTCTCGATCCGGTCTCGACCGGCCAGCTGACCCGCGAGGAGATCGCCGAAGCCGAGGCGCATCCGGACCATCGCCTCAAGATCGCCGACTCGAAGGTGCGGCTGCCCGCTGCCAAGGGCAAGAAAGGCCCGCGCTATACGCCGGTGTCGCGCCGGCAAGACCGACCGAACGCGATCCTGTGGCTGGTGCGTAACCATCCCGAGCTGAAGGACAGCCAGATCATGCGGCTGGTCGGCACCACCAAGTCGACCATCCAGGCGATCCGCGACCGGACCCATTGGAACGCAGCCAACCTGCAGCCGCTCGACCCGGTCACGCTCGGCCTGTGCTCTCAAATCGACCTGGACATCGAGGTACGCAAGGCCGCCAAAGAGAAGCCGGTCGAGGCCGAGCCGGGCGTCACCCTGCTGCCCGCCGAGGTCACCACCGCCAAGGCGCCCGAGGAGCCCGAGCCCGCCAAGAAGCCGGGGGAGGAGCTCGACGTGCAGGCGGTGTTCGCCAAGCTCAAGCAGATCGGCGGCAAGTCCGAGGACAAGGACGAATAGCCCCTATCCCGCTGCACCCGCGCGCGGCGGTCTGCAGCAGTGACCAGATGCGGCCTCGTCGCGCACGGATCTACGCACGAATACGTAGGTCGGGTGCGACGGGATGAACCGGCCCATGTATTTCTAGAAATTATCGACTAAAATTTTTTGTAATTTCGGCAATGCCGCAAAGTATTGGAATGACACCAGCGTAGCGTGTCGAAACGGCACCTGGGACCACGCCCAATTCTGAGCCAAGCTGATTTTCAAATATTCGATACCCACAGGGTCGGCCCGTACTGTTCTATTTGGCCGGATACGGAGATTCCACTACGGAAAAACTTCAACGATACTTCAAAACTGCTCCCGGCCTCGGCGCGCAAATACTTGAGTTCTTACAGGAGTTTACCAGCCATTAAGTGGGAATTCTTACGCTTCTCCTCGGAACAACGGGTTTTCTCGTTGTGGTACGCGCCGCCGAGGGAGCACACGGCACGTATCTGCCGGCCGCGCGTCACCGTTCCCACCCGGTGGCGTGCGGCCGGTTCTTTTCTAGAGGCCCGTCGTCGCGGGGCCCTCGCCGCACCAAGCCTGCCAACGGCGGCGGGCGCAGAAAACGGGACGGTACCACCGGGGGTGCCACATGCTGGCGAATCTGAAGATCTCATTCCGTCTCGCCATTGCAGTTACTGTCCCGGTCGTGCTGCTGATCGTCCTCGCTGGCTACGACCTGTCCGTCAAATGGAAGGCCCACACCGAAATGGGCAAGCTCGGCCCGCTGGCCGACGGCGTGGTGCGGATCAGCACGTTCGTGCACGAATTGCAGCGCGAGCGCGGCACCTCGGCCATCTTCCTCGGCAGCAAGGGCGCACAGATGCGCAACGAGCTGCCCGCGCAACGCAAGCGAAGCGACGAGCAGCGCCAGCCGGCGCTGGCCATCATGGCGATCCTGAACGCGACTGCGACCGGCGAGTTCAAGAGCGCGATCGGCAAGGCCGAGGCGGCCATTGCCGCGCTCGAGGCACGGCGCACGGAGATCGACGCCTTGACGCTGCCGCCGCCGCAGTCGGCGGCCTACTACACCGACACGATCGCCAAGCTTCTCACGGTGACCAACGAGATCGCCAAGGTGAGCGGCCAGGGCACGGTATCGATGGCGATCTCGGCGTCCGTCAATTTCGTGCAGGGCAAGGAACGCGCCGGCCAGGAGCGCGCACTCGGCGCCGGCGGTCTCGTCGCAGGCCGCTTCGAGCGCGCGGCCTATAGCCGGCTGCTCGGCCTGATCGCGGCGCAGGATGTGTATTTCGACGCGTTCGCGGCGGCGGCGACGCCCGAGCTGCGCGAGTTCTTCACGCGCACGGTATCGGGGCCGGCGGTCGAGACCGTGGTGAAGATGCGCGACATCATCGTGCGCGGCGGACTCGACGGCGAGATCAACGGCCTCGATGCCAAGTCCTGGTTTGACGCAACCACGGCCCGCATCGAGATACTCAAGGCGGTCGAAGATCGGATCGCGGCCGACCTCATGGCACTGACATCCGCGCTCGACGGCGAGGCCACGCAGGCCTTGCTCATGCTGAGCGCCATCATCGTCGGCGCGCTCGCCGTGAGCTTCGTCATCGTTTTCGTCATGGCGCGCAGCATCACCCGACCGATCGGCGCGCTGTCGGAGGTGATGAAGATGCTCGCCAGCGGCGATGCCACCGTCGAGGTGCAGGGCCGCGAGCGACGCGACGAGATCGGCGGCATGGCGGGCGCCGTTCAGGTGTTCAAGGACAACATGATCGAGGCCGAGCGGCTGCGCGCCGAGCGGGCCGAGGCGGAACGGCGCGCCGCGGTGGAGAAACGCGCGGCGATGCACAAGCTCGCCGACGTGTTCCACGCCGCGGTCGGCGGCATTGTCGATACGGTATCGTCGGCGTCGACCGAGCTCGAGGGCGCGGCCGGCAGACTCACCAAGACGGCCGAAACCACTCAGAACCTGTCGACCACCGTCGCCGCCGCAGCGGAAGAAGCGTCCGCCAACGTGCAGTCGGTCGCCTCGGCGTCCGAGGAGCTGGCCGGCTCCGTCGGCGAGATTGCGCGCCAGGTGCAGGAGTCGAGCCGGATCGCCGGCGACGCCGTGCGCCAGGCGGAACGGACCGATCAACGGATCGGCGAACTGTCGACCGCGGCCGGGCGCATCGGCGACGTTGTCAAGCTGATCACCGCCATTGCCGAGCAGACCAATCTGCTCGCGCTCAACGCCACCATCGAGGCGGCGCGCGCCGGGGAAGCCGGCAAGGGCTTCGCGGTGGTGGCACAGGAGGTGAAGGCGCTCGCGGCGCAGACGGCCAAGGCGACCGACGAGATCGGCGGCCAGATCGCCGCGATGCAGACGGCAACGGAGGACTCGGTCACCGCCATCAACGAGATCAGCACGACGATCGGCCGCATCTCGGAGATCGCCACCACCATCGCGTCGGCAGTGGAAGAGCAAGGCGCGGCAACACAGGAGATCTCCCGCAACGTCCAGCAGGCAGCGCAGGGCACCAGCCAGGTCGCCGCCAACATCACGGATGTGAGCCGCGGCGCCGGTGAGACGGGCTCGGCGTCCACGCAGGTCCTCGCGTCGGCGCAATCGCTGTCGAGCGAGAGCACCCACCTCAAGGCTGAAGTGGATAAGTTCCTGTCGACAGTCCGTGCCGCCTAGCCGTCGAGCGATTCACATTCGCAGATGCGAACAAAGAGTCGCGGCCCGGCCCGATCGTGCTCAAAAAATGCGCAGTTCCACTGCGATATTATCCAATAGGTAAGACTATCACGGCAACAATGGCTCGCTCCCGCTTGATACCGCCCCTGCGCCGCGGAGGCGGCTTGCTGGGTCTTTTCCAATGATTCGTTTCGGATTGCGTCTGCGGCTCACACACAAGATTGCCGCGATCGGCGCCACGGGCATTCTCGGCCTCATGCTGGTCGGCGGCATCTACCTCGCCGGCAGCAGATCGCAGGAGCAATTCGCCGGGATCGAGCGCAACGCGCAGGCGATGTCTGGCGCGACCGGCAAGCTGGCCAACGCGCTGCTGGAAAGCCGCCGCGCCGAGAAGGATTTTCTGCTGCGCAGCGAGATGAAATACGCCGACCGGCACCGTGAGCTCGCCACGTCGATTGCCACGCAGATCGACGCGACCCGCCAGCACTTGAGGGCGTCCGGCCAGCTCGAGCTCGCGCAAAAGGCCGACCAGATCGGCAACGGTTTCGCGGCCTATGCGAAGCATTTTGCGGCGGTGGTCGAGGACAAGCAGCGTCTCGGCCTCGACGAGAATTCCGGGCTCGAAGGCGCGTTGCGCAAGTCGGTCCACGAGATCGAGACCAAGCTCAAGGAGTTCAACGAACCCGGTCTGCTGGTCACCATGCTGATGATGCGGCGGCACGAGAAGGATTTCATGCTGCGCCGCGACCCGAAATACGGCAGCGACATCAAGAAGCGCGGCGAAGAATTCGTCGGCGGCCTCGGCAAGACCGCCATCCCCGCTGCCGACAAGGAGGAGCTCGTCAAGAAGCTCGGCGCCTATCAGCGCGATTTCGCCGCGTGGATGGACGCGGCGCTGTCGATCGCCCGCAATCAGAAGGCCACGTCCGAGGCCTACGCCGCGATCGAGCCGGTGATCGAGCAGATGATGAAGGGCGTCGAAGCCTCGTTCGCGACCGTCGCCGCAGCCAACGAAGCCTCGCGCGCGTCCACCACGCTGTGGATGCAGGTCGCGTTCGCCATCATCGTGCTCGCGGTCGCCGCACTGGCCCTGCTGATCGGGCGCGCCATCTCCAAGCCGCTGTCGGCGATGGCGGCGGCGATGGGCGAGCTCGCACAAGGCAAGTTCGATGTCGTACTGCCGGGTCTCGGACGACGGGACGAGGTCGGCGACATCGCGCAGGCGGTCGACGCGTTCAAGCTCAAGGCGATCGAGAAGGCGCAATTCGAGGCCGAGCAGAAGCAAGCCGAAGCCCGCGCCGCGGCCGCCGCCCGCAAAGCCGAGATGCACAAGCTCGCCGCCGCATTCGAGGCGGCGGTCGGCAATATCGTCGGCACGGTTTCGTCGGCGTCGACCGAGCTCGAGGTGGCGGCAACGACGCTCACCAGGACCGCCGAGACCACACAACACCTGTCCGGGTCGGTCGCGGCGGCGTCACAGCAAGCCTCGTCCAACGTGCAATCGGTCGCGGTGGCGACCAACGAGCTCGGATCGTCGATAGGTGAGATCGCGCGGCAGGTGCAGGAGTCGAGCAGGATCGCCGGCGACGCCGTCCGTCAGGCAGAACGGACCGATGCCCGCATCGCCGAGCTGTCGACCGCGGCCGGCCGCATCGGAGACGTCGTCAAGCTGATCACCGCGATCGCCGAGCAGACCAACCTGCTCGCGCTCAACGCCACCATCGAAGCGGCGCGCGCCGGGGAAGCCGGCAAAGGCTTCGCGGTGGTGGCGCAGGAGGTCAAGGCGCTCGCCGCACAGACGGCGAAGGCAACCGACGAGATCGGCGGCCAGATCGCCGCCATGCAGACGGCGACGCAGGATTCAGTTACCGCAATCAAGGAGATCGGCGGCACCATCAGCCGCATCGCACAGATCGCCGCGACGATCGCGACCGCCGTCGAGGAGCAGGGCGCCGCGTCTCAGGAGATTACCCGCAACGCGCAGCAGGCCGCGGCCGGCACCGAACAGGTCGCCACCAACGTCACCGACGTCAATCGCGGTGCCAGCGAGACCGGCTCCGCCTCCGCGCAGGTCCTCTCCTCCGCGAAGTCGCTGTCCAGCGAGAGCAGCCAGCTCAAGCGCGAGGTCGAGAACTTCCTGTCGACGGTGCGGGCCGCCTGATCCGACGAGAGTCCGCGACACCGCGGCTCCGGTCCACTGGTGCCGCGTTTTTTGCATTGCTCGCGCGACAATCATGCGTGATGCGCACACCGGCCTACGTACAAATCCCAACACACGACCGTACCACGCAGAATTTCACACAGCGTTTACTCCGCGCACAAAATAACAAGATGTTCTCGCAGATAAGGTCACCCCCGATGTTCCCGCTCAAATTCCGCATCAGCACAAAGCTCGCGCTCTCGGCCGTCTGCGGCGTTGCCGTCGTCGCCGGCATGATCGTCAACGACCGGCTGGCGACCGAGGCACGTCGCCAGGCAACCCGCCAGCTTGCCGATGCCTCACCGACACCACCAACACGACGATCCGCATGACGATGATCCTGATGGGATCGGGCCTCGCGGGCGGCATCGTGCTCGCCATCCTGATGACGGTGTTCGGCATCACGCGGCTGATCAGCAGGCTGGTCGCCTGCATGAAGATCATCGCCGACGGCAGGTATGACGTCGAGGTGCCGGGCGCCGGCCGCACGGACGAGGTCGGCGTCATGGCCGGTGCGGTCGAGGTGTTCCGCAAGAACGGCGAGGAGATCGAGCGCGCGCGGGCGGAGCGGGACGAGCAGCGCAGGCGCGCGGAGGCCGACCGCAAGGCGGAGATGCACAAGCTTGCCGACACGTTTCAGGCCGCGGTCGGCGACATCGTCGACACCGTATCGTCGGCCTCGACCGAGCTCGAGGCCGCCGCCGGCACGCTGACCAAGACCGCCGAGACGACGCAGGACCTCGCCGGCGTGGTCGCGAGCGCCTCCGAGGAGGCATCCGCCAACGTCCAGTCGGTCGCCTCGGCAACCGAGGAGCTGACCGGATCCGTCGGCGAGATCTCGCGGCAGGTGCAGGAATCCAGCCGGATCGCCGAGGAAGCGGTGCGCCAGGCCGGCAAGACCGACGCCCGCATCACCGAGCTGTCGCAGGCGGCGAGCCGCATCGGCGACGTGGTCAAGCTGATCACCGCCATCGCCGAGCAGACCAACCTGCTGGCGCTCAATGCGACGATCGAGGCGGCCCGCGCCGGCGAGGCCGGAAAGGGCTTCGCCGTGGTCGCGCAGGAGGTCAAGGCGCTCGCCGCGCAGACCGCCAAGGCGACCGACGAGATCGGCACGCAGATCACCTCGATGCAGGCGGCGACGCAGGACTCGGTCGCGGCCATCAAGGAGATCGGCGGCACCATCGCGCGGATCGCCGAGATCGCCGGCACGATCGCCGCCGCCGCCGAGCAGCAGGCCGCGTCGACCCAGGAAATCGCCCGCAACGTACAGCAGGCCGCTCAGGGCACCCAGCAGGTCGCGAGCAACATCACCGATGTCAATCGCGGGGCGAGCGAGACCGGCTCCGCCTCGGCACAGGTGCTCTCGTCAGCGCAATCGCTGTCGACCGAGAGCAATCACCTCAAGATCGAGGTGGAGAAGTTCCTGGCGACGGTGCGTGCTGCCTGACGCGCCAAGCGCGTCGGCGGGATCACTGCTGGCCCTTGGTGGAGGCGCGTTGCTCCGACCTGAGCTCGCGCTGCTCGCGCCACCGCTGGAAGTCGTTGAAGATCTTCTCACGCTCGGCGGCCGTCAACTGGCGCTTGCGCGGCGCTTGGGCAGTCTGCTGACCGTTCCCGGGTGCCATGCCGTTCTGCGGCTGTGGCGGAGCCGACCGTGCCACGCGACGGCGCGCCGCGTGGTCGGCCGGCGGGACGGTCGCCGCGGCGGGGCCGGGATTCGAGATGCAGTAGCCGCCTTCCTTGAAGCCGGCAATGAAACACGACGGGAAGCTGTCGTAGGCGCAGATCGGCGGGTCGGCGCTGTCGTTGCGCTGCATGCACCAGGCGGCGGTCACCTGGGACTGCTCGGCTTGCGCCGCCGGGCCACGGGCTGTCTGTGCTTTCAGGGTGCTGAAACCGCTGGCGGCGAGCGCCAGCGCGATGGCAGCCGTCAAGGCGGTGCGGCTGGCGTAGCGTTTCAGCGCGCGATGCGGACTGCCCAGCGACGGAACGCGAACGACGTCAGCAGACATCGCGATACCCCCCAGCACGCACGTACACGACTTGCCGCCCGATCCCAGGCGGTTACCCCCACACCCGATGGACCATGACCGCAGTTCTTGGAGAAAAGGTGGCGCAGGCGTGACGGATTCTGTCCGCGGCGTGGCACGGCATTCGTAGTTGTCCTTATTGAGGCGGTATCAGCTGCCCACGCCCTTTCCCTTCAGGGCGCTGCCGATCTCGTCGAGGATCGCCGGGTCGTCGATGGTGGCCGGCATCTGCCAGGCCTCGCCGTCGGCGATTTTCTTCATCGTGCCGCGCAAAATCTTGCCCGAGCGCGTCTTGGGCAGCCGCGCGACCGTGATGGCGATGCGGAACGACGCCACCGGACCGATCTTCTCGCGCACCAGCCCGATGATCTCCGCCTCGATCTCGGTCGGCGGGCGGTTGACGCCGCTCTTGAGCACGATGAAGCCGCACGGCACCTCGCCCTTGAGCTGGTCGTTGATACCGATCACGGCGCATTCGGCGACGTCCGGATGCGAGGCGAGCACCTCCTCCATGCCACCGGTCGAGAGCCGATGTCCGGCGACGTTGATGATGTCGTCGGTGCGGCCCATGATGAACAAGTAGCCGTCCCCGTCCTTGAAGCCGGCATCGGCGGTCTTGTAGTGGCCGGGAAACTCCGTGAGGTAGCTTTCCTTGAAGCGCTCGTCCTGCTGCCACAGCGTCGGCAGACATGAGGGCGGCAGCGGCAGCTTGACGACGATCGAGCCCATCGTGTTGGCCGGCACCTCCTTGCAGGCCTCGTCGACGATCTTCACGTCGTAGCCCGGCATCGCCACCGTCGGCGAGCCGTGCTTGACCGGCAGCATGCCCAAGCCCATCGGATTGCCGGCGATCGCCCACCCGGTCTCGGTCTGCCACCAGTGATCGATGACCGGCACCTTGAGGTGTTGCTCGGCCCATTTGATCGTGTCGGGATCGGCGCGCTCGCCGGCGAGGAACAGCGTGCGGAAGTGCGACAGATCGTACTGCGCCAGCAACTTCGCCTGCGGATCCTCCTTCTTGATGGCGCGGAACGCGGTCGGCGCCGTGAACATCGCCACGCATTTGTGCTCGGCGATGACGCGCCAGAACGCGCCGGCATCGGGCGTGCCGACCGGCTTGCCCTCGTAGAGGATGGTGGTGCAGCCGTGCAGCAGCGGGCCGTAGACGATGTAGGAATGGCCGACCACCCAACCGACGTCGGAGGCGGCCCAATACACCTCGCCGGGGTCGACGTCGTAATGGTTCTTCATCGTCCACTTGAGCGCGACCATGTGGCCGCCATTGTCGCGCACCACGCCCTTGGGACGGCCGGTCGTGCCCGACGTATAGAGGATGTAGAGCGGATCAGTCGCGGCGACCGGCACGCAGTCGTGCACCGCCTTCGCCCACACCATCGCCTCGTCGCGCAGCTTCTTCCAGTCGTGGTCGCGACCCGGCGTGAGCTCCGCCTCGCATTGCGGACGCTGCAGGATGATGCAGGCCTCGGGTTTGGCCGAGGAGAGCCTGATCGCCTCGTCGAGCATCGGCTTGTAGGGAATGACGCGATTGACCTCGATGCCGCAGCTTGCGGACAGGATCACCTTGGGCTGGCAGTCGTCGAGCCGTGTCGCCAGCTCCTTGGGCGCAAATCCGCCGAACACCACTGAATGGATCGCGCCGATGCGCGCGCAGGCGAGCATGCCGATGACTGCCTCCGGCACCATCGGCATGTAGAGGATGACGCGGTCGCCCTTGGTCACGCCCAGCTCGCGCAGGATGCCGGCGAAGGTCGAGACCTCGACCAGCAGCTCGCCATAGCTGATGCCGCGCTTGGTCCTGGTGACCGGCGAGTCGTAGATGATCGCGGCGCGGTCGCTGTGACCGGCGGCGACGTGGCGGTCGATCGCATTGTAGCAGGTGTTGCAGGTCGCGCCGGCGAACCAGCGGCCGTACACGCCCGCCGATGGGTCGAACACCTGCTTCGGCGGCTCGAACCAGTCGATCGCACGCGCCGCCTCGGCCCAAAAGCCCTGCGGGTCCTCGAGGCTCCGGCGATAGACCTCGTGGTAGCGGCTGGTGCGGGCATCCATGGCGTTTTCCCCTCGCCGTTTGTTCTCAAAATGGAATGCGTCCGGTGAGCATCTCGAAGCACATGCGAAAATCGGCCAGCACGCCGTAGAGCGGCTGCTTGACCGAATACGGCACGTTCTTCTCGAAGATGAAGTGGCCGGCGAACGCGAAGCCGTAGCCGCAGGCGATCGCGGCCAGGACCCATGGCCATCGCCACGTCGCGATGGCGATACCGCCGAACGTCAGCGCGAGAGCGAGGCCAGCGAAGTGCATGCGGCGGTTGGCGCGGCCGGAATGCTCGCTGAGGAAATAGGGATAGAAGTCGGCGAACGTCGCATGCCGGTGCACCTGCGGCGCTGCTCTGTCGGTGACCATGACCAGACTCCCTGAGCTGCCCTCCCGCTCACATTCTCCGCCGCGTGGCCGATATGCGCAATTGTCCATTGTCGCCGGGAGGTGGCTTTGATCTTGGTCATGTGCATTTGCGAAAGCCCTGCCTGCCCCGCCAAACCCGTGATCACCGACTTCCTGTTCTACGCCGCAGCCATTCCGGGCGTGATCTTCCTCGGCCTCGCCAAGGGCGGCTTCACCAGCGTCGGCATGATCGCGACGCCGCTGCTGGCGCTCTACGTGCCGCCGCTGCAAGCGGCCGCGATCTTCCTGCCGATCCTGCTGTGCCAGGACGTGATCTCGATCTGGACCTACCGTCACAAGTGGAGCGCCTGGAACCTCAAGGTCATGCTGCCGGGCGCGCTGATCGGCGTCGGCTTCGCGTGGCTATTGGCGGCGCACGTGTCGGACGCCTGGGTGCGGCTCGCGATCGGCCTGATCGGGCTCGCCTTCTCGCTCAATGCCTGGTTCGGGCGCGCGCCGTCGCAGACGCATCAGCCGAGCGTCATCGGCGGCGTCGTGTCGGGTGCCGGCTCAGGCTTCACCTCGACCTTGATCCAGGCCGGCGCGCCGCCGTTCCAGATCTTCATCCTGCCGCAGCGGCTCGACAAGCTCACCCTGGTCGGCACCAGCATCCTCTTCTTCGCCTCGGTCAACCTGATGAAGATCGTGCCCTACCTGGCGCTCGGCCAATTCACGACGGCGAACCTCGCCACCTCGCTGGTGCTGCTGCCGCTGGCGGTCGCCAGCAACTTCCTCGGCATCTGGCTGGTGCGCATCACCCCGACCGAGGTGTTCTACCGCCTCGCCTATTGGATGGTGCTGTTCATCTCGATCGGGCTGCTCTGGCAGGGTGCCGCCGACCTCCTGCGCGGCTGAGGACCAGGTTCCCCCACGTCATCGCAGTGACGCGTTCATGGGCCACGCTGATGACATGAGCATTGCCCGTCTGCCCAAGTCACTGCCAAAGTCACTGGCCTGCCTGCTTGCCGCCGGCGTGGTCGCTGTCTCGACCAACGCCGCTGCGTTCGACCTGCAGGGCCACCGCGGCACGCGCGGGCTCGCGCCCGAGAACACGCTCGCCGCCTTCTCGACTGCGCTCGCGCTCGGCGTCACGACCCTCGAGCTCGACCTCGCCATGACGCGTGACGACGTCCTGGTCGTGCATCACGACAGCTGGCTCAACCCGGCCACCACGCGCGACCCGGGCGGCAACTTCCTTACCGATCGCGGCCCCGCCATCCGTTCGCTGACCCTCGCCGAGGTGCAGCGTTACGACGTCGGCCGGCTCAAGCCGGGCAGCGCCTATGCCGGCCGCTTCCCGACCCAGCGCAGCGTCGACGGCGAGCGCATTCCCACACTCGCCGCGCTGTTCGAGCTGGTCAAGCGCAGCGGCGCGGAGGTGCGATTCAACATCGAGACCAAGCTGACGCCGGATATCGGCGCCGACGCACCCGATCCTGAGACGTTTGCGCGCGCCACCGCGGCGGCGATCCGCGACGCCGGGCTCGCGACGCGGGCCAGCGTGCAGTCGTTCGACTGGCGCACGCTCAAGGTGATGGCGCAGATCGCACCGGAGATCGAGCGCGTCTGCCTCACCTCGCAGAGCCCCGAGGAAGATACGATCCAGCGTGGCCGGCCCGGGCCTTCGCCGTGGACAGCGGGTCTCGATGTCGACGACTTCGGCGGCTCGACGCCGAAGCTCGTCAAGGCCGCGGGCTGTGCCGTCTGGTCGCCGGACTTCCGCGATCTGACGCCCGAGTGGATGGCGGAGACCAAGGCACTCGGCCTCAAGGTGATCCCCTGGACGGTGAATCAACCGGCCGACATGACGCGCCTCATCGACATGGGCGTCGACGGCATCATCAGCGACTATCCCGACCGCCTGCGCGAGGTCGTTGCCGCGCGCGGCCTGCCGTTACCCGCCCCGGTCACCTCTCGCTGACCGGCTTCGCTGACCGGCTTTCGCTGACCTGCCGCGACGCCAATCCGGTTCCAATCTTGACCCTGCATGGACCGGACGCAATGCTGCGCGCCTCGTGCATTGGCCGGGGCGAATTCCATGACCGATCCGCATGCCGCCGCGTCCCGGAGGGCCGGCCAGACGCCCGAAGCCTGGATCAACCAGCGCGTCTTCGATACGTCGCTCGATCTCATCCTGGTCGTCGATCCCAAGGGCAACTTCATCCGCGTCAGCCCGAGCAGCGCTGCCATCCTCGGATACCAGCCGGAACAGATGGTCGGCCACAGCGCCGTCGAGTTCATCTATCCCGACGACCTCGACAGTACGCGCAACGAGATGCGCCTGGCGCGGCGCGGAAGGGTCATGCGCAATTTCGAGTGCCGGTACATCCACAAGAGCGGCCGCGTCGTGACGCTCGCATGGACCGGCCAGTGGTCCGAGCCGGACCAGCAGCATTTCTTCATCGGCCGCGACATGACCGAGCGCATGCGGCTCGAGGGCCAGTTGCGCCAGGCGCAGAAGATGGAGGCGATCGGCCAGCTGACCGGCGGCATCGCCCACGACTTCAACAACATCCTGACCGTGATCACCAGCATGACCGAGCTGCTCACGCCGGCGATCGAGGCCGATCCGAATCTCGCGCCGGTCGTCAAGGCGATCGACGATGCCGCGGAGCGCGGCGCCGAATTGACGCGGCGCATGTTGGCGTTCGCGCGCAGACAGCCGCTGCAGCCGCGTCCGCTCGACCTCAACGAGGTGGTCACACGCATTGCCGAGATGCTGCAGCGGACGCTCGGCGAAGACGTCACGGTCCGCACGGTGCTGGCGAAGGACCTCTGGCATGCGGTGGCCGATCCATTCCAGCTCCAGGATGCGATCCTCAATCTCGCGGTCAACGCGCGCGACGCGATGCCGAAGGGCGGCCACCTGGTCATCGAGACCGACAATGCCGAGCTCGATGAAAATTTCGCCGCCGAGAACCTCGACACCTCGGCGGGCGAGTACGTGTCGTTGCTCGTCAGCGATACCGGCACGGGTATGAAGCCGGAGGTGATCGAGCGCGCGTTCGAGCCGTTCTTCACGACCAAGGACGTCGGTCGCGGCACCGGGCTCGGCCTGAGCATGGTCTACGGGTTCGTCAAGCAGCTCGGCGGACACGTGCGCATCTATAGCGAGGTCGGCCGCGGCACGACCGTGAAGATCTACCTGCGGCGCGCGGACGACGCGGCGTCACCGCCGACCGAGGCGCCGGCGCCGTCCGTCCAACCGCTGCCGCTCGGCCGCGAGACCGTTCTCGTCGTCGAGGACAATGCAGCCGTGCGTGCGGCCGCCGTGAGCATTCTCGAAACCCTGGGCTACGAGGTCCTGCAGGCCGAGGACGGCTGGGATGGTCACCGCATCCTGGAATCGCGTGCGAAGATCGACCTCCTGTTCACCGACCTGGTCATGCCGAACGGGATCGGCGGCGAGGACCTCGCCCGCATCGCGCGCAAGCTGCGTCCCGGCCTGAAGATCCTGTACACGACCGGCTACTCGGCCCAGCTCGTGCGCGCGCGAAGCGACAAGGATGTGCCTGTGCTCAGCAAGCCGTACCGGCGGCAGAAGCTCGCCGCCATGGTGCGTGCCGTGCTCGACGATCGGCCGGCCAAATTGCGGTGACGCATTGCGCTGACGCCGCGGCCCGCCTTATCTCGTTTTGTTCTCTCGCATTTTTTACGCGCCCTGCTGTCCAGTGTTCCTGAACATGCGCTAGTGTCGTGGTTCAGGAATTCGTTTCATTCTCGCCGCGAGTCACTCAAGCGAATTTCTGAACCGAACGACGCTGGCACCATAGCTTTGCCAGTGTCCTTCGATTCCGAAGTTCGCATCAGCGAGTGCCGCCGGATCTTGCGAACTTCGGAATCGGGGCACTAGCCTTGGGCAGGCACAAGGGGACCGCCATGCCGACCACGCCCTACGACACCGATCTCGACCGCAACCCGGCTAATTTCCAGCCGCTGACGCCGCTGACGTTCCTGGAGCGCTCGGCGGCGGTGTTTCCCGATCAGGTGGCGATCATCCATGGTCCGTTGCGCCGGACCTACGCCGAGTTCTATGCGCGGTCGCGACGGCTCGCCTCGGCGCTCACCAAGCGCGGCATCAAGGCGGGCGACACGGTCGCGGTGATGCTCGCCAACACGCCGGCAATGCTCGAATGCCACTACGGCGTGCCGATGGCGGGCGCGGTGCTCAACACGCTCAACACGCGCCTCGATGCGGCAATCCTCGCCTTTTCGCTCGACCACGGCGAGGCCAAGGTGCTGATCACCGACCGCGAGTTCTCGCGCGTGATCAAGGAAGCCCTGTCGCTCGCCAAGGCGAAGCCGCTGGTGATCGACTACGACGATCCGGAATTCACTGGCACCGGCGAGCGGCTCGGCGCGAGCGAGTACGAGGACTTCGTGGCGAGCGGCGATCCGGGCTTCGCCTGGAAGATGCCGGACGACGAATGGGGCGCGATCTCGCTCAACTACACGTCGGGCACCACGGGCGACCCGAAGGGCGTGGTCTATCACCACCGCGGCGCCTACCTGCTGGCGCTCGGCAACATCGTCACCTGCGGCATGGGCAAGCATCCGGTCTATCTGTGGACGCTGCCGATGTTCCACTGCAACGGCTGGTGCTTTCCGTGGTCGCTGTCGGTCGTCGCGGGCACGCATGTGTGCCTGCGCCAGGTGCGCGCGCCGGCGATGTTCGACGCGATCGCCGACCACAAGGTGACGCATCTGTGCGGCGCGCCGATCGTCATGTCGACCCTGCTCAACGCGCCGGCCAACGAGAAGAAGCCGCTGCCGCACATCGTCGAGTTCTTCACCGCGGCGGCGCCACCGCCCGAGGCGGTGCTCGCCGCCATGAAAGAAGCCGGTTTCAACGTCACGCATCTCTACGGTCTGACCGAGACCTACGGCCCCGCCGTGGTCAACGATTGGCACCGCGAATGGACCGCGCTGCCGTCGACCGAGCAGGCCGCCAGGAAGGCGCGCCAGGGCGTGCGCTACGTGCCGCTCGAGGATCTCGACGTGCTCGACCCGGACACGATGAAGCCGGTGCCGCGCGACGGCGAGACCATGGGCGAGGTCATGTTCCGCGGCAACGTGGTGATGAAGGGCTACCTCAAGAACCCGCTGGCGACGATGAAAGCATTCCAGGGCGGCTGGTTTCATTCCGGCGACCTCGGCGTGCGCTATCCCGACGGCTACATCCAGCTCAAGGACCGGTCCAAGGACATCATCATCTCCGGCGGCGAGAACATCTCGTCGATCGAGGTCGAGGATGCGCTCTACAAGCATCCGGCGGTGCAGGCGGCCGCGGTGGTGGCGAAGCCCGACGACAAATGGGGCGAGACGCCGTGCGCGTTCGTCGAGCTCAAGCCGGGCGCGGCGGCGACGCGGCAGGACCTGATCGAGTGGTGCCGCAAGAACCTGGCGAGCTACAAGTGCCCGCGTTACATCGTGTTCGCAGAGCTGCCGAAGACCTCCACCGGCAAGGTGCAGAAGTTCAAGCTGCGCGAGATGGCAAAGGGAGTGTGAAATGCGTGACGTGGTCCTCCAGGTCGGCCTCGGTCTGGGCGCGGCGGCGCTGCTCGGTGTCGGCATCTGGCTGCTGGTCAGAGGCTTTCCGCGCCGCGCGGCGGTGCCGCTCGCCTGCTGCGTCGCGCTGGCGGTCGTGCTGGTGGGTGCGCGCTTCAACCACGTCAAAGGCTTCGGCCTCGAAGCCGAGCTGTGGACGGACAAGCAGGCGGAAGCCGTGGCGCTGGTCGACCGTCTCAAGGTGCTGTCGCTCGCGAGCAGCGAGCAGGCGGCGCTGCTTGCGTCGCGGCTCGGGCGCTGGGAAAGCGGGCTCACCAACCGGGAGCTGGTCAACCTGCTGCAGCAGACCGCGCAACTCCTTGACACGCTCCAGATCGACAAAGAACGCCAGGAGGAAATCCTGTCGCCGATCCGCACCCGGCTCGAGATGAACTTCGCGGCCGCGGCTTATCTCGCGATCGACGGCGCGCTGCGCGACAAGGCGGCTCAGATCAATACGTCGCTCGCCAACGCCACGTCCGAGCAGCGGCCGGCCTTGACCACGCAGATGCAGTCGGTCGACGCCGACATGCGAGCGTTCGTGGCGATCGACATCCTGCGCAAGTTCCCCGCCAGCAAGACGCTCGATCCGCTGGTGGAGTTCGCCAAGGGCGCGCACTCGCTCACCCCCGCGGCAGCAACCGAGGTCAGCGAGCTCGCCGCGGACCTCAAGCAGTTCCAGACGACGCGGACCTTGCGGCGCTGAGCACCGCCCGCGGTGATGGAGGAGCCTGACGGTTAACAACCGGTTAACTTTGGTTAACGCGATTTGGCGCGTGATGTCGGCCGACCTCGCGGTGGCTCAGGTCATCAGAAGTCATCACGCATCAGGCCGCGACGCAAATTTTCCGGACGAAACTGGCGCTTGCGCCGCGCTGATGACTTTTGACGACCTCACCGGACCATCCGCGAGGTCATCATTCGGTCAGCGTGAGTATCGACAGCGACAGGTCGCGCCGCGCACGGCCTTCTTCCGTTTCCGGTTTCTCTTGGGATTTTCCATGCTCCGCCGGCCGGGTGAACCCGGCCGAACGCATTGATGTCTATATCGGGCCGCGCCGGCGCTGGATCGTGGTTATCCACGCTTTCCCAGTTCTTCACAGACGCAAGTTTACGCGGCCAGGCGGCCCATCCGGCGCCTCTAAAGATATATCTTGCGCTACATCGAATTTGGTGTATCTTACGATATATCTGAAAGGGAGAACCCAATGTTTGGATTGAGACATTTCGAAGGCGGCGAGGAGCGCTGGGGCGCCGGCCGCGGCTGGCGCGGCCGCCATGGCGGCGGCTTCGGCTGGGGTGGCCGGCACGGCGGGTTCGGCGACATGGTGCGCGCCGGCCGCATGCTGGCGCAGGGCGACCTGCGGCTGATCGCACTCGAGCTGATCGCCGAGCAGCCGCGCCACGGCTACGAGATCATCAAGGTGCTGGAGGACAAGACCGCAGGCTGGTACGCGCCGAGCCCCGGCGTCGTCTATCCGACGCTGACCTATCTCGAGGACGCCGGTCACGTCACCGCGCAGGCCGAAGGCGCCAAGAAGCTCTACGCCATCACCGACGCGGGCCGCGCCTATCTCGAGGAGAATCGCGACTTCGTCGACTCCGTCATGGCGCGCCTGAGCGCGTTCGGCGAGCGCGCGAAACGCATGCGCGAGCATTTCGAGCGGCCGGAATACGACGGCCGACGCGGCCGCGGGCGCCATGAGCATGACGGCCCGCGGCTGACGCGGATGATGCACGCGGCGCTCGAAGACCTGCGCGAGGAGGCCGGCAAGCGCGTCGAAGCCGACGCCGCGGACGAAGCGCGCGTCATCGCCATCCTGACAGAGGCTGTCAGCAAGTTGCGCAATATGTAACAGCGACGGCGGAGACCCCTCCTCCGCCCGTCACTGCGCTCGCGCGGGAGGCGCCGCCCGGCCCCCTCCTGCGCGAGCTTTTGGCGTTGGCGCATATGCTTTTCGGAAAACCGGCGTCCACTTTTCCGGGATATGCGCTGATGTCGCTACTCGTCCGCCTTCTTGCGCTGGCGCGGCAGGAACGCGCGCAGCGGCCGCTTGATCACGCCGCTGCACTTGCGCGTGAAGGTCTTGCCGTCGTGGGTCCAGGTCTGGGTGCCGGTCAGCTTGGCACTGCGCCGCACGAACGTGCCGCTGTAGGTCGCCTTGTAGCTGTCGGCCTTGCCGGTCCATTCCCCTTGCAGGCTGATGGCCTGGCCGTCGACCTTGCCGCTGCCGGCCTCCTGCGCCGTGTCATCGCGCAGGCGCACCACCATCGTGTATTTGGCGGCGCCGCCCACGATCCCGACCTCGATCGCCTCGCGCGCCGCCGTCTCGAAGAACAGCAGCTTGTCGCACACCATCGTGCCGCGATAGACCGCGTCGCGCACCAACGCCTGCGCGTTCGCATGCTCGCCGAGCATCGCCAGGGCCAGCGCGGCGAGTGCGGCCCTCCCCACCACAATTCGCGTCATTCCCCACTCCCCTCGAAATCGAAATCGCTGCAGCCTACTCGACCCGCAGCCCAAGCTTCCTGATCAGCGCCGACCATTTCGCGCTCTCGCGCGCGATGTCGGCGCCGAACTCCTCCGGCGTCGACGGCAGCGGATCGCCGCCGTCCGACGCGATGCGCGCCTTGACCTCGGCCGAGCCGATCAGCGTGCGCAGCTCCCTGTTGAGCCGCTCGATGATCGGACGCGGCGTGCCGGCCGGCGCCAGGATCCCATAGTGCAACACGGCCTCGAAGCCCGGAAGCCCGGCTTCGGTCGCGGTCGGCACGTCGGGGAACAGGCTCGATCGCGCCGGTGCCGCGACCGCGAGCGCGCGCAGGTGACCGGATTGCAGATTGCTCATCGCCGGCGCGAGCACGTTCAGCGCGAGCGGGACATGGCCGCCCAGCAGGTCGGTGGTGAGCGGGCCGGTGCCCTTGTAGGTGACGATGGTGAAGTCGATGCCCGCCTCGGCCTTGAGCAGCTCGGCGGCGAGATGGCTCGAGGTGCCGGCCGGCGGCGTGCCGACATCGAGCTTGCCCGGCTCTTTCCTGGCGGTCGCGATCAGCTCGGCGAGCGACTGCACCCGCGACGACGGATGCGCCATCAGCACGATCGGCGTCGACGAGATCAGCCCGACCGGCGTGAAGTCCTTGAGCGGGTCGTAGCCCGGGTTGACGTAGAGCGACGGGTTGACGGCGACGGTGCCGGTCGTGGTCATCACGAGCGTGTAGCCGTCGGCGGCCGCCTTGGCGGCGACGCGGGTGCCGATCACGCCGGCGGCGCCGCCGCGGTTGTCGATGATCACCTGCTGGCCGAGCATGGCGGACAGCTTCTCGGCGACGACGCGGCCGACCACGTCGACGCCGCCGCCGGCCGGGAACGGCACGATCAGCGTGACCGGACGGCTCGGATAATCCTGTGCGAGCGCCGCGACGCTGCCGACGCAGAGACAGACGATCGCGGCCGCCCAGCGCCGCACGGCGCGCGACCAGCGCCTGCGCGTCACTCCACCTTCAGATTGAGCTTGCGGATCAGCGCGCCCCACTTGCGCTCTTCCTTGTCGATGTCGGCGGCATATTCCTCCGGCGTGCTGGTCAGCGGATCGCCGCCCTCCTGGTTGATGCGCTTTCTCATCTCGTCGGTGGCGACGATGGCGCGCAGCTCCTTGTTGAGACGGTCGATGATCGGCTTCGGCGTGCCGGGCGGCGCCAGCAGGCCATAGTGCAGCACCGACTCGAAGCCCGGCATGCCGGACTCGTCCGCGGTCGGTACATCGGGCAACAGGCTGAATCGCGTGGCGCTGAGCACCGCGATGCCGCGCAGGCTGCCCGCCTCGAGATTGCCCATCACCGGCGGCAGCACGCCGAACGCGACCGGCACGTGGCCGCCGAGCAGGTCGTTCATCACCTGCCCCGTTCCCTTGTAGGGGATGATCGTCGCTTCGACGCCGGTGATCGACTTGAACAATTCCGCCGACAAATAGCCGCCGGTGCCCACCGCCGACGTGCCAATGTTGAATTTCGAGCCTTCCTTCTTGGCGAGCGTGACCACGTCGCCGATCGTCTTGGCCGGAAACGCCGGGTTGGCGACCAGCGCGACCGGCATGGAGGCGACCAGGCCGACAGGCGAGAAATCCTTGCGCGGATCGAAGCCGGCATTCGTATAGAGGCTCGGGTTGATCGAGATCGAGCCGGTGTGGCCGAGCATCAGCGTGTAGCCGTCGGGCGCGCTCTTGGTGACGGCGCGCGTGCCGACCAGCCCGGAGCCGCCGGTGCGATTGTCGACGATGACCTGCTGGCCGAGCGAGCGCGAGAGCTTCTCGGCGACCACACGCGCCATGGCGTCGACGCCGCCGCCAGGCGGATAGGGCACGACCAGGGTGACGGTCCGCGTCGGATAGTCCTGCGCCGCGGCAATCCCGCCCGTGGCGACGGCAAGCAACGCGACTGCCGCCGCCATGACGTGTCTCACTCTCAACTCAACCTCCCTGGCAACTCCGCCGCTTCCGTGCGGCTGTTCATCGTTATATCAGACAGAATGGCGTTGTGTCAGGCGTAACCACCAAACAGGACCGCCGGCTTTGCAACAAAGCCGGCGGCTCCACCCCGTGAATAGTTAATGAGGATCGACGCTCAGTGAACGCTGGCGCCGACTTCGCTTTGCAGACGCGCGATCTCGTCCTTCACTTGCAGCTTGCGGCGCTTCAACTCGACGATTTTCGTATCATCAATCGACGGGTGCTGCAGCGCCTCGGACAATTCGTCCTCGAGCGCCCGGTGCCGCCGTTCGAGTTCCGCAAGATGCGATTGAATGGTCATTTCGGAGACCTCCTCGGTCAGATTGGAGCCTGACCGGAAAAGTGTGCCACGAGGTCGAATCCAAGTCGATTGTGCGATGCAATAATTCGTAATGTCTGTTACTCTAGTACTACCAACGGCATAAGGCCGCCACGGGCAAGCCGCATAGTTTTCCACATGCGTCCACATGCAGACAGGCAAGCGACGAAACGTCTCACACGCATGGCACTGCGGCGGCAGGGGGGCAGAAAACCGATGTCCAGAAAATCGGTGTCCAGTTGCGTTCCAGGCGCTCTATAAAGGCCGCGGCGCACGCGCTCGTGGCAGCACCTTCCCGGCTTTGGATCGACCACGACAATGACTGACGAGCAAGAAGCGGAGCTCAAGGCGCAGCTCGCGCGATTGCGCCAGGAACATCGCGACCTCGATGCGGCGATCGAGGCACTGCAGGAGACGCCCGGCTCCGACATTCTCCAGGTGCAGCGCCTGAAAAAGCGCAAGCTCTATCTGCGCGACCGCATCACCTTCATCGAGGATCAGCTGACTCCGGATATCATCGCGTGATCGGTGCGGTTCCAGTGACGGAACCGGCGAACCTCGAATTTTTAGGTGTTACCGCGAATCAACACCGCGCTGTTTTCCCCTTATTGGCATGAGCGTTGCTTCGTTTTCGGCTCCGAGCCGCTCTTGGAATCGACTAAGAGTGGGACCGGGCACGGGGAGAACAGGATGATCGTTGCGCCGTTGTTGGGACTGTCGCTGCTCGTCAACGTGGCCGCCAGTCCGCTCGAGGAATCCGCGAGCGCAACGCTCCATCTCACAATGCAGCAGAAGAACGCGGCAATGCAGCCGCTGATGCGCTCCGCGACCGAGTGCATTGCCCGCACCGTCGCCGCCGATCCGCGCTTCGCACAGGCCAAGACCTACGAGGTCGGCGACCTGATCGTCGACTCCATGGCCGCTTGCGTCGCGCCGGTGCGGGCGATGATCGACGCCTATGACCGTTATTTCGGCGAGGGCTCGGGCGAGGCGTTCTTCATGGGACCCTATCTCGACGTGCTGCCCAAGGCGGTCAGCAACTGGGTCCGCGACAAAGCCAACTAAGCCACCACGCCAGCCGTTCTCAGGCTTATCTGACGCCGCCGACGGTCAGGCCCTCGACGAACCATCGTTGGGCGACCAGGAAGGCGACGGTCAATGGTGCGACGACGAGCATCGCGCCGGCCATGAGCGGGCCGTAGTCGGAGCCCGCCTCCTCGTTCTTGAACGCCATGACGCCGAGCGGCGGCGGCATCAGCTCCTCCGAACGGACGGCGATGAGCGGCCAGAACAGGTCGTTCCAGTGCGCGACGACCGAGAAGATCGAGAACGCCACGACCGCGGGCAATGCCATCGGCACCATGATGCGCCAGACGATTGCGAGCTCGGACAGCCCGTCGAGGCGCGCGGCATGAACGATGTCGTCAGGGATCGACTTGAAGAACTGGCGGAACAGGAAGATGCCGAACGGCGAGACCACGAACGGGAAGATCAAGGCGGCGTAGGTGTTCAGGATGCCGAGCTGGTAGCCGAAGATGAAGAGCGGCAGCGCCAGCACCTGATGCGGAATGAGCAGCCCGATCAGCACGAGACCGAACAGCAGGTCGCGTCCGCCGAAGTCGAGCTTGGCGAGCGCATAGGCCGCCGGCGCGCAAATCAGCACCTGCAGCACCAGGATCGCCGCGCAGACGATGACGCCGTTGAGCATGAAGCGGAGCAGCGGGGCGGCGGTGAGGGCCTTGGTGTAGTTTTCGACCGCGTACCAGTGCTCCGGCAGGATCGAGAAGGACGCGCGGAAGATCTCTCCGGGCGGCTTGACCGACAGGCTCAGCATCCACACGAACGGCATGAGGACCAGCGCAGCCGTGATGAGCAGCACCGCGTGGCGCAGGATCGCGGCGGGCGGACTGAGGCCGCGGGTGGTCATGCGTAAGGCCCCCGCCGCTCCATGACACGGGCCTGGATGAGCGTCAGCGTCACGACGATGACGAGGAAAACGATGGTGACGGCAGCGCCGAATCCGGTCCGCAGATACTCGAAGCTTTCCCGGTAGAGCGTGTAGAGCAGCACGTCCGAGGCGTGGCCCGGCCCGCCCTGCGTCAGGATCTTGACGGTGTCGAAGGTCTGGAACGCCTTCAGCGCGACGACGATCACCACGAACATCGAGACCGGTCCGAGCATCGGCAGGGTGACGGCGCGGAGCCGATCGAGCCAGCTGTCGGCGCCGTCGATATCAGCCGCGTCATAGAGATCCTGCGGGATCGACTTGAGCCCGGCCAGGTACAGCACCATGGCGAAGCCGAGATTCTGCCAGATGCCGATCGCCGCGAGCACCGGCAGGACGGTCGCTTCGTCGCGCAGCCAATTGGCGGTCGGCAGGCCGAGCGTCGCGAGGGCCTGGTTGAGGAGACCGATGGTCGGATGCAGCAAGGCCTCCCAGGCGATCGCCATGGCGGCCAGCGTGGCCATGAACGGAAGGAAGTGGATCGCGCGATAGAAGGCGCGCAACGATCGCCCGGCCTCGATCAGGAGCGCGAGCACAAGGCCCAGGCCCACCGTTCCCGGCACGACGATCAGCACATACAGAACCGTGTTGGCGAACGAGATCCGGAAGGCCCGGTCGGCGAGCAATTCGGCGAAGTTCCTGGCGCCGACGAAGTTGATCGTGCTCGCGCCGAACTGCCAGTCAGTCGCAGCGATGACGAAGACGGCAAAGGTCGGCAGGATGAACAGGCACAGCAGCAGCACGAAGGCCGGCCCGGCGAGCGCATAGGCGGCGATCGCGTCGGCAAGGCGCGCTCGGCGGCGCGACGAGACGGTGGCGCCGGCGATCAGCCGTTCCGCGCGCAATGGCTCGGCGCTCACCGTCATCGGGCGTATTCCCGGAGCGGCATGACCGTCGCCTGGGTCCGCAAGCGGCGACCGTCCTGCGCGAACGGCAACGCCCGTTCGGCGCGGAGGCCGAGATGCACGAGCTGGCCCGTTTCCACATGCGGGGCGCGCTCGGCCGGCAAGCGCGCGACCAGCGGCTCGGATGAGCCGGGCACGTCGAGATGAATGAAAATGTCGGACCCCAGGTGCTCGGACAGGCGCACCACGCCGGACAGCGTCCCCGGCCCGGCGCGCTCGGCGAGCTGCAGGGCCTCGGGCCTGATGCCGAGCACCAACGCGGTGCCAGCTGCGCAATCCACGTCGACGAACAAGGTCGATCCGGCGAGGTCGAGAACACCGCGTTCGCGCACGCGGACGTCGAGCATATTGATCTTCGGGCTGCCGACGAATTCGGCGACGCGCCGGTCCGCCGGGTCGTCGTAGATCTGCCGTGGCGGCGCCACCTGCAGTACCTCGCCGTCGAGCATGACCGCGACGCGGTCGGACAAGGTCATGGCTTCAGCCTGGTCATGCGTCACGTAGATGAAGGTCACGCCGAGACGGCGGTGCAGTTCCTTGATCTCGGAGCGCATCTGGACCCTCAGCTTGGCGTCGAGATTCGACAACGGCTCGTCCATGAGAAAGACCGCGGGATGGCGCACCATGGCGCGGCCGACCGCGACGCGCTGCCGCTGGCCGCCGGAGAGCTGGCCGGGCTTGCGCGCCAGCAGATGGTCGATGCCGAGCGCGCTTGCGATCCGGACCACCTCGGCGTCGATCCCGGCCACGGCAGCGGACGTCCCCGGCAACACGCGCCCGACCAGCGGCAGCCGCTGCCACGGGCTCAATCTCCGCATCTTGAGCGGCAGGGCCATGTTTTGCGCCACCGTCATGTGCGGATAGAGCGCGTAGGACTGGAACACCATCGCCACGTCGCGGGCCTTCGGGCGCAGCCCGTCCACCACCCGCCCGCCCAGCGAGACCGTGCCGGCGTCCTGCCGTTCCAGGCCGGCGATGATCCTGAGCAGCGTCGATTTTCCGCAGCCCGAGGGGCCGAGCAGCGTCAGGAACTCCCCGGCCGCCACGTCGAGACAGATGTCCCGCAGCACGCTGACCGCCCCGTAATTCTTCGAGATTTCGCGTATGCCCAGCGCGCCCATTGTCCTGCTGCTCCTGCCGCCTGCGCTCCCACTGAATCGAGCTTTGGTGACGCATTCCTGACAGCGACTAGACAACTTGCACATTCGTATCCACGCGCCGGCCCCTGTCCCCACCCGTCGAGAAATGACAGACAAGTGGACGCGTTGTCGGCTCGATGTCGTCGCCCTGTCATCGCACATGCATTTGCAAGGACATGTGACAGGAGACCGGACATGCAGCGACGGCAATGGATGTCGGTGCTCGCGCAAGCCACGCCCCAGGAGGTCGACGCGGCGTGGCGAGGTCACGGGCTTTCGCCGAATTTCACCTGGCTGCGGGCGCCGACATTTTGTCTCGTGATGGTGCGCGGCCGCGTCAACGGGACGGGGACCCCCTTCAATCTCGGCGAGATGACCGCGACGCGGTGCGCGCTGCAGCTCGATCCCGGCGGATTGGGCCTGGGCTATGTGGCCGGACGCCACAAGCGGCACGCGACGCTGGCCGCCTTGTTCGACGCGCTGCTGCAGGGTGGCGGCCGGCTCGCCGACGACCTGCGACGCACGGTCGCCGGGCTCGACGAACAACGGAGCGCGCGCCACCGCGCCGACGCCGCCATGGCCGCGGCCAGCAAGGTCGACTTCGCCATGCAGCTCGCCGAGGTGCCGGCCGGCGAGGCGATGGGCGAGGACCTGCCATGAACATGAGCACCGTGATCCGCGGCGGGGCCCGGGCGATCGCCGCATCGCGCCTGCTGCTGGCTCGCCGACGCCGGGGCGACCCGTCGATTCCTCCCGTGAGCGTGATGCAGATCCGAGAGCAGATGACGCTGGCGGTCGGGCGCGTCATGGCCGAAGGCTCGCTCTATGACCGCACGCTCGCCGCGCTCGCCATCAAGCAGGCGCAAGGCGATCTGGTCGAGGCGGCGTTTCTGGTGCGCGCCTATCGGACGACACTCGAGCGGATCGGCACCACCGAGCCGATCAGCACCGGCCGGATGCGCATCGCGCGGCGGGTCGCGACGACGCATCGCGATGTGCGCGGCGGGCAGATCCTCGGCGCGACCTACGATTACACGCACCGGCTGCTTGATTTCGCGTTGCTTGCCGACACTGAAACGACCGAGCAAGAGCTGCCCGCAGGCGCTGCCGTTCCGGCGACGAGTCCCGCGCTCCACCCCGCGCCCGCGGCGGAGACGATGCTGCTCGACGCCGACCTGCTCGAGCCCGTGAGCGCCGATGACGCCAGCGGGGCTGAGCCTGCGCCCGACCTCACCCGCGAGCCGCTGACGCTGCCGTGCCGGCGCGAGCAGCGGCTGCAGGCGCTCGCCCGCGGCGATGAAGGTTTTTTCGCCGGGCTCACCTATTCGAGCATGCGCGGGTTCGGCCGCATGCATCCGTTCATCTCCGACCTCGTCTGCGGGCACGTCGAGGTCGAGATCATCATCCCGGAGACCGGAGACCTGGTGGCGATCGGCGAGATCGAGGTCACCGAATGCCGCACCGTTCACGCCGATGCCGGCACCGCCCGGTTCACGCGCGGCTACGGGCTGGTGTTCGGCGTCGGCGAGCGCAAGGCGATCGCCATGGCCGTGCTCGACCGCAGCCTGCGCACCCGCGAGCTGGGCGACGAGGTCGTCTATCCCGCGCAGGACGAGGAGTTCGTGCTCATGCATGCGGACAACCTCGATGCCTCCGGCCTGGTGCAGCACCTGAAGCTGCCGCACTACGTGGACTTCGAAGCCGTGTCCCAGATGCTGCGGGAATTGCGCCGCCGCCATGCGTCGGCGAGCGAGGACGCGGCATGAGCATCCCGGAGGACGCCGGCGACACGGCGGACGATGCCTATGCGTTCGCCTTTCTCGACGAGCAGACGAAACGCAGCATTCGTCGCGCCATCCTCAAGGCGGTCGCCATACCCGGCTATCAGGTGCCATTCGTCACGCGCGAGGTGCCGCTGCCGCCGGGTTGGGGCACCGGCGGCATTCAGGTCACCGCCGCCCTGATCGGGCCGGCGGATGTCGTCAAGGTGATCGACCAGGGCGCCGACGATTCCACCAACGCGATCTCGATCCGGGATTTCTTCGTGACCGTAGCCGGCGTGTGGACCACCGAGCGGACCAGCGAGGCGACGCTCATTCAAACCCGCCACCGGATTCCCGAGGAGACGCTGCAACCCGGGCAGATCCTGATTCTGCAAGTGCCGCAGCCCGAGCCGCTGCGCACGCTCATTCCGCGCGAGCCGGAGACCCGCAGGCTGCACGCGCTCGAGGATTACGGCGTGCTCTACGTGAAGCTCTACGAGGACGTCGCGCGACACGGGGAGATCGCGACTGCGTACGACTATCCGGTGCTGGTCAACGACCGCTATGTCGCGTCGCCGTCACCGATTCCCAAGTTCGACAATCCCAAGCTCGACCGTTCGCAGGCGCTGCTGTTGTTCTCGGCCGGGCGCGAACGCCGCATCTACGCGATTCCGCCGCACACCCGGGTGGTGAGCCTGTCGTTCGAGGACAAGCCGTTTCGGGTGCAGCAATGGGACGGCGCGTGCCACCGCTGCGGCTCGCGCGACCATTACCTCAACGCAGTGGCGGTGGACGACCACGGCGGGCGGATGCTGGTCTGCTCGGATACCGATGCCTGCAATATCCGCCTGACAGAAGGGCCGGCTCAGCCGGAACGGCCGAACACCGGCTGAAGCGTGTCATAGTCGATGACGAACTCGACCCAGTGCGGCGCGTAGCGCGATCGCCCCGCCTCGATCGGATTGCCCGCGCTGTCGACATTGACGCTGAACAGGACGATGACCGGGCTGCCGCGTGCCAAGCCGAGCAGCGGCACATCCGCGCGGCTCACGGCGCGTGCGCCGATGCGGGTCTGCCGGTGGATGATGTCGTTGACGCCATAGGCTTCGAATGCGCGCGCCACCGACCCGTGCTTGGCGATCAGGCGATCGATGCCGCTGAAGCGCGGCAATGGGAAGTAGTTCGATGCGATGCCGACCGGCGTCTCGTCGAGCAGCCGCAGCATGTCGACCTGCAGCACCGGCTCGCCGGCCGAGATCTGCAATGCGGCGGCGATGGTCCGATCCGCCTTGACCACCTCGACCGCGACGGTGCGCCGCGCCAACTGCCGGCCGAGCGCCTTGGCGGTCCCGCTCAACGTGGCGCGGCGGGTGAGCTTGTGGCCCAAGGTCCGTTCCCGCACGAACGTGCCGCGACCCTGCTCGACGCGCAGCAGGCTGCGCTCGCGCAGCTGATTGATGGCGCGGCGGACCGTGTGGCGGTTGACGCCGAATCGCTCCGCCAGCTCGGCCTCGGTCGGCAGTTGATCCCCGGGCGCCAGCTCGCCCGTGAGGATGCGCCGCTCGAGGATCTGCCTGATCTGGCGCCACAGCGGCCCGCGCTGCGCGCCCGCGAGGACGGCGTCGCCCGCCATGTCCGTCTCCGATCGACTCATGGACCTATTTCCACCGCGAAGCTTCCTAGGATGAATGGAACACGTTTTCACTCGACAAATGCGCACATCGTCCACCGCCCGTCATCAGCCTGAAACAGCAAGGGTGTCGGTGCAAGGGCCGGGCCGGGAAGTCCGGCCGACCGCCGCCTGGAGAGGCTGAATGCACGTCCGTCACTGGTTGCTTGCGATGGCTGCCTTGGCCATCGGCGCGCTCGCGACCGCCGCGACGGCCGCGCCGGTCACCATCCGTGTCGCCTATGCCTACCCGCAGAACTTCACCGAGATGACGCGTGACATCATCAAGCGGTTCGAGGCGGCATATCCGGACATCAAGGTCGAGCTCCTGCCGCCAAAGAAGGACTACGAAGAGCTGGTGCAGGACACGCTGCGCCTCAACGTCACCGGCCAGCCGATGGCCGACGTCGCCTTTCATGGCCTGCATCGGGTTCGCCTGCTGGCCGAGCAAAATCTGATCGTGCCGCTCGACGATTTCATCAAGGCCGAAGCGAGCTGGCCGCAGCTCGGCTACATCCCCAGCATGCAGCACCTGGGCGAGCATGGCGGCAAGAACTACGCGCTGTCGTTTGCCGTCTCGATCATGATCGCCCACTACAACGCGGACCTGGTGCAGCGCGCCGGCGGCGATCCGACAAAGCTGCCGGACAGCTGGGACGGCATCCTGGCCCTGGCGAAGAGCATCAAGGCGCTCGGCGGCGTCCAGGGCATCTACTGGAGCTACTACGACACCGCCAACAACTGGACGTTCCAGAGCCTGCTGCAGAGCCACGGCGGGCAAATGATGGCGCCGGACGACCGGGCGATCGCGTTCAACGGCGCGGCCGGCCAGCGCGTGCTCGAGCTTGCGCGCGCCATGGGCGAGCTCGGCATGGTCGACATGACCGACGCGCAGGCGGTCCAGTCGTTCTCCGCGGGCACGCTCGGGATATTTCTGGTCTCGAGCTCGCGCATCGAGGGGCTTGCGCGCGCGGCGAAGGGCCATTTCCGCTATGTCGCCGCGCCGCTGCCGGTACCGGTCGAGAACGCCTCGTTCCCGGCCGGCGGATCGGGCGCGATGATGCACGCGCGCGATCCGAAGCGGCAGGCAGCGGCGTGGGAGTTCATGAAATTCGCCGCCGGGCCGGTCGGGCAGACCATCATGGTCCGGAATTCCGGCTACATGCCCGGCAACCAGATCCCGCTCGAGGACCCGGAGCTGCTGGGCGCCTTCTACGACGCGAATCCCAATCACAAGGCGCCGTTGACGCAGCTCTCCCGCATGACGCGGTTCTACGCGTTTCCCGGGCCGAACTCGCTCAAGATCCCGAACGTGATCCGCGACCACTTGCAGGCCGTCGTGACGCGGCGCCGGCCGCCGGGCGACGTCATGCCCGACATGGTCCGGGACGTGCAGGCGTTGCTGCCGCGTTGATCGATCATTCCCTCCGACGAGAGCCCTGGCCGTGAACAGCGTCGTTTGCGATATCGCCGAACCCCGCCGCATCGAACCCGCCGGCGTCGAGATCACGCGCGCCCGCATCGTGGTGCCCGGCGACGTGATCGTCGGCACGGTCACGATCAACGACGGATACATCACCGACATCTCACCCACGACCGCGCGCGGCGGACATGCCATCGACCTCGCCGAGGACTGGCTGCTGCCGGGGCTGATCGACGTCCATACCGATCACCTCGAGAAGCACGCGATGCCGCGCGCCAACGTGTTCTGGGAGCCGCTCTCCGCCGCGCTGAGCTACGACGCAGCCATTGCCGCCGCAGGCATCACCACGGCATTCGACTCGCTGGTGGTGGGATCGTGCGGCGATACCGCCCGCCGCGCCCTGCTTCCGCGCATGATCGCCGGTCTCGACACGGCGCGCCGGCACGGATTGTTCAAGACCGACCATCGCCTGCATCTGCGCTTCGATCTTCTGGAATCCGATCTTCCAGCCCTGGCCGCGCCGTGGCTCGATCGTTCCGACCTCGTGTTTCTCACCATGCTCGACGATTCGCCCGTACGCGATCCGGTGCGGTTCCGCCGGCTGCAAGGCAAGCGCGGCATTCGTGAGGACGAGCTCGATGACCTGGCCGCGACGCTCGACAAGCCCGAGGCGGTCGCACGCAATCGCGCGTGGGTGATCGCGGAGGGCCGGCGGCGCGGACTCGCGGTCGCCGGACACGACGACACGATGGCGGCGCATATTGCCGAAGCCGCCGCCGCCGGCCTCACCATCTGCGAGTTTCCGATCAGCCTCGAGGCGGCGATGGCCGCGAAAGCCGCCGGACTGAACGTCATCACCGGCGCGCCCAACATCATCAACGGCAAGTCGCATGCCGGCAACGTGTCGGTCCGCGAGCTTCTCCGCGAGCGGGCGGTCACGGTGCTGTGCTCGGACTACGTGCCCACCGGGTTGCTGCGCGCGCTGTTTCATGTCGCCGCCGACCGCGAGCTGGGCGTCGACTTGCCGGCCGCCGTCGCGATGGCGACGGCGGCGCCGGCCGACCTGTTCGGGCTCAACGATCGCGGCCGCATCGAGGTCGGCCGCCGCGCCGATCTGATCCGCGTACGCGTCGTCGATGGCACCCCGGTCCTGATGCAGACATGGCGCGGTCCGGCGTCCGCGCAGCAGAGGTGATCGAATGACCGGCATCTGGGACCATCGCCACGCGGAGCGCGGCCGCCCGCTGGTGATCGCCCATCGCGGCGCATCGGCGGTCGCCGTCGAGAACACCCGCGCCGCCATCGAGCGCGCCATGGATCTCGGCGTCGACGGCATCGAGATCGATATCCGGATCACCGGCGATGGGGTGGCGGTCCTCGCGCACGATCCCGATCTCCGGCGCCTCGCCGGCTCGGACCTCGTCATCGCCACCACGCCGCTGTCGGACTTGCGCGGCGCCTATGCCGACCTGCTCACCCTCGACGAGGCGCTGGCGCTCATGCCGAACGGCGCCATCGTGCTCGACATCAAGCCAGTGAAGGACGCGGAGCTTGCGCCGATCTATGCGGCGATTCGGACGCATGACGCGCATCCCGGCCTCATCGTCGCGGCTCAGTTTCCCGCCCAGTGGGAGGCCGCCGCGCGCTACGCGCCCGACCGCAAGCGGCTCGGGCTGGTCAGCGACGCCGATGCACCGGCGTTCGTCGATGCGGGCGGCGCGTGGATCCGCTTTTCGAACCGGGCAGACCTGGCCGATCGCATCGCGGAGGCGCGGACCAAGGGGCTGGGCACGGTCGTGGTGACCGGGCACCGCGACTATGCGCACACGCTCGATCCCGCCGTGATCCACGCGTCGATCAAGCTCGCGCCGGACGCGATCATCATCGACGACCCGAACCTGGCGTTCAGCGCCCTCGCCTGAGACGCGTCCGATGCCCCTGCCGCGCATTTGCTTCGGCTGGCGACCGGCGCACGCGCATCTCCCCTATCGCGGCGGCATGCCGGGCGTGGGCATGCTGCCGCGCATGCCCGACGGCACGCTCGGAGCGCTTCGGCGATCCTACGCGGTCGCCGGCAATCGCGGTTACCTCGTCATCGGCGAGGCGGCCGGACGGCTGTTCGCGTGCGACCGGGAGGAAAGCGGCTTTGTCGATCTGCCCCGCCTCGCGAACGACGTCGATCCCAACGAGCTGGTGCGCTGGCTCGATGCCCTCTTCGACTTCCTGGTTCTGCCGACCGCCTATGAGATCGGCATGGGCGTCGACTACACCCGCCTCGTCGAGGTGCTGGCCGCGATTCGCACACCAATCGTGACACTCGGGCTCGGCCTCGCCTGCGATCCGCAAACGCCGCTCGCGGCCTTGCCGACGAGCGTCGTGGACCTGCTCTCCGTGCTTGATCGTCGCGCCGCCCTGTTCGGGGTCAGAGCCGACGTGACGTGCGACTGGCTGCACCGGCACGGTTTTTCGCGCGCGGTGGCGCTTGGCTGCCCGAGCCTTCACCTCTATCCGCACAAGATCCTGCATCTTGAGCCGCCGGCTGCGCCGCCCGACGAGCTCACGTATTTCACGGGCGGATACCTGCTGCGCGACCGCGAGCGCGGGCGCGCGCTGTCGCAATTGTTCGCGGGTGCCGGCGCGACCTACGTGATGCAGGACGAGCTGTTCGTCGACGGCGCATTTCGCGAGGATGCCGTCCTGCTGGACGACGCGCGGCACGAGGCGGACGCGGCGCAGATCAACGAAACCGTCGAACGCCTGCACTTCTATCGCCCGTCGTTCGCGCAATATCGCTACTTCGACAATCTCGACGCCTGGCGCGCCTGCGCCGCGGCTCACGACGCGTTCGTCGGCGACCGGTTCCACGGCAGCGTGGTCGCGCTGCAGACCGGCGTTCCGGCCGCGCTGTTCCTGAAGGACGTCAGGGCGCGGGAGCTGAGCGAATTCTACGATATCCCGCGGCTCGAGCTGCACGACGCGGTGGCGGCCGGACTTGCGGCGACCGTCGATCGGTCCCTGTCGAAGGCGCCGATCGCGCGGCTGCAGGCCACATTCGCCGAACGGCACGAGACGTTTGTCCGCGCGCTCACGGCCTGCGGGCTCGCATTCGCCGTCCGGAGTTGAAACAGATATTGCTCAACGGGCCTGTTTGCGGGCGGCCTTGCGCGCGTACATGGCCGCATCGGCACGCGCCAGAAGCTCGGCGGGCTCCAGCCCGGCGCCGAGCATCGCAACGCCGGCCGAGACGCCGACCGACAGCTGCTCGGCGCCAAAACTGACAAGCATCGTATCAATTGCCGCTTCAAGCGCACTTGCTTTCGCAATCGCATTGCCCTCGTCGAGGTTCCACAGCAACAGGGCAAACTCGTCGCCGCCGAGCCGCGCCACCGTGTCGGACGCGCGCACGCGCTGAAGCAGCGTCGCCGCCACCGCCTGGAGAACCGCATCGCCGGCCGCATGACCGTGACGGTCATTGACCTGCTTGAACCCGTCGAGATCGAGATAGACCAGCGCGGCGTTGCCGCCGTAGCGCGCCACATAGGAGACCACGCGCTTGAACTCGCGGTCGAAGCCGCGCCGGTTGAACACGTCGGTCAGCGGATCGACATCGGCCCGCGTCTCGAGCTCGCGCAGCTTGGCGCGCATGCCGGCGAGCTCGCGCTCAAGCCGCGCCACCTCGGCGGCAAGGCGCCCGGCTTCCGAATGGCCGTTCAGCTCGGGTCGCCTGTCCTCGCCGGGCGCGGGATCACGCCGCAGCGGCGCGCGCGCCGGGCGCGGGTCGGCAGCGTCAGCCTCCGGCTGCGGTGCATTCTGTTTCCCCATCCCCGTCCCTCGGATTCGCCCGGAATCGCTCGCATAAACCATCTTGTTCCGCTTGCCACTGCAAGGTCGATTCATATAATCCCCGGCTTCTTTTTCGAGGCCGCGCGGCGGCCCAACATCGCAGGGATCAATGGCCGCCAAGCCGGTCGCGATCATCATGGGAAGCCAGTCCGATTGGGCGACCATGAAACACGCCGCCGAGACGCTCGACGCGTTGAAGATCGGCTACGAGGCGCTGATCGTCTCGGCCCATCGCACACCCGACCGGCTCTACGCGTTCGCCAAGTCCGCGCGCAAGAAAGGCTTCAAGCTGGTGATCGCCGGCGCCGGCGGCGCCGCCCACCTGCCCGGCATGACCGCATCGATGACCTCGCTGCCGGTGCTCGGCGTGCCGATGAACACCCACGCGCTCGAAGGCAAGGATTCCCTCCTCTCGATCATGCAGATGCCGGCCGGCATCCCGGTCGGCACGCTGGCGATCGGCAAGCCCGGCGCCATCAACGCAGCGCTGCTCGCCGCCGCGGTGCTCGGCCTTTCCGATGGCAAGATCGCGAAGCGCCTCGAGGCCTGGCGCGAGAAGCAGACCAAGTCGGTCGGCAAGAAGCCGGTCGACCAGCCCGCCGGAGACAAGCCGTGAGCGTGGCGCAAGCGCCCGTGCTCGGCCCCGACGCGACGATCGGCATCCTCGGCGGCGGTCAACTCGGGCGCATGCTGGCGCTCGCCGCGGCGCGGCTCGGCCTCAAGTGCCACGTGTTCTGTCCCGAGCCGCTGTCGCCCGCCTTCGACGTGGTCCGCCGCGTGACCGAGGCTGACTATGCGGACACGTCGGCGCTCGACCGGTTCGCCGACGACGTCGATGTCGTCACCTACGAGTTCGAGAACGTGCCGGCGGAGACGGCGACGTTCCTGGCCGCGCGCAAGCCGGTGCTGCCCGATCCGGCCGTGCTCGCCTCCACGCAGGACCGGCTGGTCGAGAAGCGCTTCGTCGAGAAGCTCGGCATCGGCACGGCACGCTTCGTCGCCGTCGATTCACCCGCCGACCTCGCCGCGGCCCTCGATCAGGTCGGCCGGCCGGCGATCCTGAAGACACGGCGGTTCGGCTATGACGGCAAGGGCCAGACCGCGATCAGGAACGGCAGCGATCACGCGGGCGCCTGGCGCGAGATCGGCGCCCAGCCGGCGATCCTCGAGGCGTTCGTGCCGTTCGAGCGGGAGGTTTCCGTGGTCGCGGCGCGGGGCCACGACGGCCGGATCGAATGCTTCGACGTTACCGAGAACGAGCACCGCGATCACATTCTCAAGGTCTCGCGCGCGCCCGCCGCGGTGACGCCGGCCGTCGCCCAGGAGGCCACCCGCATCGCGGAGCGCATCGCCGAGGCGTTCGCCTATGTGGGGGTGCTGGCGGTCGAGATGTTCGTGGTCAAGGACGGCGGCGGCCACGCGGTGCTGGTCAACGAGATTGCCCCGCGGGTGCACAATTCCGGGCATTGGACCATCGACGGCGCCTCGGTGTCCCAATTCGAGCAGCATATCCGCGCCATTGCCGGCTGGCCGTTGGCGACCCCGGTGCGCCACGGGCGCGTCGAGATGACCAACCTGATTGGGGCCGAGGTCGACGACTACCGCAATCTGTTGAGCCAACCCGGAACGGCGGTCCACCTCTATGGCAAGGCGGGGGTGCGTCCGGGCCGCAAGATGGGGCATGTGACACGGATCTTTGAGGGTGATTAACCGTTGACAAGGCACGCGGGCGTGATCGGACGCCTCCTGCATTTGGTGGACTTTTGCAGCGCCATCTGCTACAGCCACCGCCAAATCCGGAGCCTGTGATCGCGTTTTGCGGTTTCGACCGGCTCTCTCCGTTTCCCTGAATCCGATCGACAGGAGCTAGCGTGCAGGTTCTCGTTCGCGACAACAACGTCGACCAGGCCCTCAAGGCGCTGAAGAAGAAGATGCAGCGCGAGGGCATTTTCCGCGAGATGAAGCTTCGCGGCCATTATGAGAAGCCCTCCGAGAAGAAGGCGCGCGAGAAGGCGGAAGCGATCCGCCGTGCGCGCAAGCTGGCCAGGAAGCGCGCGCAGCGCGAAGGCCTGCTGCCCGGCAAGCCGAAGCCCGTCATGGGCGCCGGTCGTCCGGGTGGTCCCGGCGGCATGGGCGGTGGCCGTGGCGGTCCGGGCCGTGGTCCGGGCGGCGGTGGCGGCTTCAGCCGCGGGCCGTCGTCGTTCGGCGGCCGTCCCTGATCCACTGATATAACAGGCGTCAAACATCTGAGCGCGGGCGGAGCACGGCTCCGTCCGCGTTGTCGTTTCGGGGTGGCCTACGTTATCGTCCAGCTAGCGCGCGTCCGGACGCGCTCTAGCTGGAGGCTTCTGGCTGCATGTCCTTTTCGGAAAACCGGCATCCACTTTTCCGGGACATGCGCTGATGCGGACGAGGTTCTCGATGGTCGGGAGCGTGAACAATCTCGACGTCATGCGTGCCGGGTGCGTGATGGTCGCGCTCGCGGCGCCCCTGCTGGGCGGCTGCTCGACCGCCATTCCGCTGGCGAGCCCGCAGGCCGAGGACGCCGTCCAGGCTGCCTCGCCGACCAACCTCGCCTCACTCACCGACGTAGTGCAGCGCAATCCGAGCGACCCGCAGGCCTACAACATGCGCGGCTCGGTGCTCGGCCAGGGCGGCCGTTACGACGAGGCGCTGGCCGACTTCAACAAGGCGATCAGCCTCGATCCGAACTATGCGCAGGCCTATGCCAACCGCGGCCTGGTCTATCGGCAGACCAAGCGCTACGACCTCGCGCTCGCCGACTACGAGAAGGCGCTGTCGATCGACGCCAACTACGCGCCGGCCCTGCTCGGCCGCGGCCTGGTGCACCGGCAGAAGGGCGACCTGCTCGCCTCGCTCAACGACTTCAACAAGGCGATCCAGCTGCTGCCGAACAATGCGCAGGCCTATTACAACCGCGGCCTCCTCTACCAGAACCAGCGCCAGCATCAGTTCGCGATCGATGATTTCTCGACCGCCATCGGCCTGTCGCACCAGCAGGCCGAGCCCTATATCGCGCGCGGCCTGAGCTACCTCGCAATCAAGGACTACAAGGCGGCGGCCGGCGATCTCGACGACGCGGTCCAGCTCGAGCCGCAGAACCTGCAGGCCTGGGTGACCCGCGGCCTCGCCTACGAGCGCTTGGGCGAGAAGGACAAGGCCGCGGGTTCGTATGCGCGCGCGCTCAACATCAAGGCCGATTTCGATCCGGCCAAGCAGGGTTTCGCGCGCGTCGGCGGCGAGTTCGGCAAGGTCTACAAGACTTACTGACCATCACCGCCGGTTGGAATTCAGCGCACGACGACGATGCGCCGCCCGCGCACCACCGGACGATACGCCCGACGCACGACAACGGTGGTCGTTGCCGGCGTCGCCACGGCAGCAGCGACCGGAGCGGCCGGTGTCGCAACCGCCGCGGGCGTCGCGGCGGCAGCCGCGGCGACCGGCGCAGCCGGCGTGGCCACCGCGGCGGCGGCAACCGGCGCCGCCGGCGTCACGACCGCTGCGCGCGCCACCGGCGCCACGACCGGCGCGGGACGCACGACCGTGGTGCGGCGGACCACCGGCGCCACCGGCCGGACAACCGGCGCGCGGACCACGGTGGTGCGCCGAACGACGACTGCGTTGGCGCTCGGCGCGAAGGCGGTGACAAACAAGCCGGCGACCGAGATCGCGGCAAGCGTGGTGCAAAGGCTCTTGGTCGAGGTCATGGTTCCAATCTCCTTAGGGGGGAAGCTCAACACGGCGGCTGGGATACGCCGCGGCGGCCGGGCCAGGGATTGGAGATTTTTGCTGGCGACATGGAGCTTTTTGAGTGGATCTCGCCGGTGTCCTCCAGCAACGAAAATGGCCGGGCGCGGGCCCGGCCATTTGGAAGACGTCGCCGACGAATGATCAGTGCTGACCGGGCAGCACCGACCTCACCGACGAGACCACGCCTTTGACCAATGCACCGCCGCGCTCGAACAGCGACGGGCGCCGCGGCGGCGGCTCGACTCCGTCGGGGAGCGGCAGCGGAATACGAGCAAGGTTCTCACGCTCGGCGTCGCTGAGCTGCACCGGATCGTTCGTCAGCGGCGCACGCGCCTCCGGCGGCGGCGTCAGCGGCACACGCGCCTCCGGCGGCGGCGCCAGCGGGACGCGGGTCTCTTGCGCCGGCGCGTACGGCGGCACGCGCCCGGCGCTCGGCGGCGTGATCGGCATCGGCGCCGAGGTTACGGGCGGCGGCGACAGCGTGGGGGCGACGGACGGCGGCGGCAGTGGCGCGACCGACACGGCCTGAGCAGGCGGCGGGACGTTCGGGGGCGGCGGAGCCCAAGCACCATCACGACCACCATCACGCTCGGACGGGTCACGCGGTGCCGGGGAGGTCTTGCCGGGCGGCAGCGCGGCGATCACCTTCGCGGCGAGTTCCAGCGGCGGAACCGTGGCTTCCTCGCGGGCGGGCGGGGGCGGAAGCGTTTCGGCGCGCACGGGCGGCGGATCGACCGCGCGCTCACGCGCGACGACCGGCACGGGGCCCGGGGGACCGACGCGGCGCGGCATGATGGTGCCCGTGGTGGCGGGGGCCGGCGGCGCCTTGGCGGCGGGAGCCGCAGCTTCCCTGACCGGCTCTTTCACGGTCCTATTCGGGCCAGTGATCTCGGTCGGCTCGGCCGCCGGGCCAGACAGCCCCTTGGCAAGCTTGCTGGCCGGCGCCATCGGCGTCGGCGACATCACCGCGGCCGTCGGTTGAGCGGGCGCAGGGGCAGGTGTTTCGCTGCTTTTTCCGGGGAATACCTGCTGAACCAGGTAGGCGCCGATCAGCGTCGCCATCACGCCTGGAATAATTTGCCCTAAGAGCTTGCCCGTATACTTGAGCATCGATTGCTTCAGCATCGACCGCCTCTAGCCCGCATCGTCCCGTACCGTAAGGAAAATACGTCTGTTTGCGGCCAATTCATGTTGATCGGCCTGCAACCCCAAGAAAAACTGATCCCGTGAGCCGCGCGAATGTTTACACTCCGTCAAGAAACTTGAGCGCCTCGCGGGTCGCGCCGAACTGGTCGAGGTCGTTATGGCCGCCGTCGGGGAAACGAACGAACCGCTTGGGACCGCTGACCATGCCGATCAGCCGCTCGCCGAGATCGAACGGCACGACGGTATCGCGTTCCCCGTGCATGACCAGGACTGGAACTTTCACCTGGCCGATTCGCTCGTCGGAGCGGAACTGGTCGTGCATCAGCCAGCGTACGGGATAGATCAGATACGCGCGCTGAGCGACCTCCGCCGCCGAGGTGAACGGGGCCTCGAGGATCAGCTTGCCGATGCGCTCGCGCGCGGCGATCTGCACCGCGACGCCGCCGCCGAGCGATTCGCCCCACACCGCGATGCGCTCCGGCGCATAGCGCGCGACGGCGAATTTGTAGGCCGCGGCGGCGTCGGCCATCAGCCCCGGCTCGCTCGGCGTGCCGGTCGATCCGGCAAAGCCGCGGTAGGACAGCGCGACGACGCCGATGCCGTTCTCGGCCAGCGTGCGATAGCGGGCGGCGCGGTAGCGCAGCGAGCCGCCGTTGCCGTGGAAGTAGAGCACCACCGGTTTGCCCTCGCGCGGCGGCACGTGCCAGACGATGACGCGCTCGCCATCAGCGGTGTCGAGCGTGACCTCCTCGGCCTGCGGCAGACCGGCGAGCGCCGGCGGCGTGCGCGTCCGCTCCGGGAAATACATCAGCGAACGCTGCGCGAAGAACATCACGGCGCCGAGGCCGAGATAGCACGTCACGATGAAGATCAGGGTCCACTTGAGCGCCGACATCGTGACGATCCTCACGATGCGTGGAACGACACGCAGGCGGGCTTGATCACCACGCCGACCGATTTCTGCCGAAAGCGCTTCTTGTAGGCGGCGACGATCTCGTCGATCCGCGCCATGGCGGTGTCGCCCGCCTCGGCCAGGATCATGACGATCTTCGAGCGCTCGCGCACGATCTTCGCCGCGGGGTTCTCGCGATACTGCCCGGCCGCGTCATAGACGGTGAGCCCGTCGGGGAAGCGCGGCGTGATCTCCTCGGCGAGGAAGCGCGCCCAGGCTTTTTCGGTGACGCCGGCGCGGCCGTCGATGTTGCGGCCGAACAGCAGCTCGGCCTGCATCATCGCCGTGTGGTTGGCCGTGCAGGTGATGGTCTGCGCGCCGGCCGTGGTCGCGATCGTCGTCAACAACGCGGCAAGCAACAGTCGGAACATGCACTAATCCAGCGACTTGACGATCGTCTCCGACATCTTCTTGGCGTCGCCGAGCAGCATCATGGTGTTGTCGCGATAGAACAGCGGATTGTCGATGCCGGCATAACCCGAGGCGAGCGACCGCTTGATGAACATCACGGTGCCGGCCTTCCACACCTGAAGGACGGGCATGCCGTAGATCGGCGACTTCGGATCTTCCTCCGCCGCCGGATTGGTCACGTCGTTGGCGCCGATGACGAAGGCGATGTCGGCCTGCGCGAACTCCGAGTTGATGTCCTCGAGCTCGAACACCTCGTCGTAGGGCACGTTCGCTTCGGCGAGCAGCACGTTCATGTGGCCGGGCATGCGGCCGGCGACCGGATGGATCGCATACTTGATCTCGACGCCTTCGTGCTTGAGCTTGTCGGCCATCTCGCGCAGCGCATGCTGCGCCTGCGCCACGGCCATGCCGTAGCCCGGGACGACGATCACCTTCGAGGCGTTCTTCATGATGTAGGCGGCGTCCTCGGCCGAGCCGATCTTGACCGGGCGCTGCTCGGTCGCGCCGCCCGCGGCCGCCACCTCGCCGCCGAAGCCGCCGAGGATCACCGAGATGAACGAGCGGTTCATCCCCTTGCACATGATGTAGGAGAGGATCGCGCCCGACGAGCCGACCAGCGCGCCGGTCACGATCAGCGCCGGATTGCCCAGCGTGAAGCCGATGCCGGCCGCCGCCCAGCCCGAGTACGAGTTGAGCATCGAGATCACGACCGGCATGTCGGCGCCGCCGATCGGAATGATGATGAGCACCCCGAGCAGGAAGGAGATGCCGGCGACCAGCCAGAAATCGATCTGGCTCTGCGACACGACCAGTCCGTAGATGAAGAAGATCAGCGCGAGCCCGAGCACGACGTTGATGACGTGGCGCCCGGGCAGCATGATCGGCGCGCCGCTCATGCGGCCCGACAGCTTGAGGAACGCGATCACCGAGCCGGTGAAGGTGACGGCGCCGATGGCGACGCCGAGCGACATCTCGACCAGGCTCGACTTGTGGATATTGCCGACGGTGCCGATGTCGAACGCGGATGGCGCGTAGAACGCGCCGGCGGCGACCAGCACCGCCGCCATGCCGACCAGCGAATGGAACGCCGCGACCAGCTCGGGCATCGAGGTCATCGGCACGCGCTTGGCGATCACCGCGCCAATCGCGCCGCCGAAGCCGAGGCCGAGGATCACCAGCACCCAGGCCCCAAACCCGGCCGGCGGATGCCACCCGAGCGTGGTGAGGATGGCGATCGTCATGCCGACGATGCCGAACAGGTTGCCGCGCCGGCTCGACTCCGGGCTCGACAGGCCTCGCAGTGCGAGAATGAACAGGACGCCGGAGACGAGATAGAGGAGCGCGACGATATTCGCGTTCATGACCGGAAGCCCCCTGCTCCGTCATGCGCGGGCTTGACCCGCGCACCCATCGAACGTGCTTTCACCAAATGGATGGATTGCCGGGCCTCCGCCGTGCCGAAGGGGCTTCGGCCCCGCAGGCGGGTCCAGCCCGGCAATGACGCCTCACAAATGATCGAGCGGGACATCGTCGTTACTTCTTTTTCTTCTGGTACATCGCCAACATGCGCTGCGTGACCAGGAAGCCGCCGAAGATGTTCACCGAGGCGAGCACCAGCGCGATGAAGCCGAGCGCGCGCGCCCACATCGTCCCGCCTTCGCCTGCCACCAGCTTGACGCCGACGGCGAGCAGCGCGCCGACCACGATGACCGACGAGATGGCGTTGGTCACCGACATCAGCGGCGTGTGCAGCGCCGGCGTAACCGACCAGACCACGTAGTAACCGACGAACACGGCAAGCACGAAAAGCGAGAATCGGTACACAAAGGGATCGACCACCTGCGCGACATGTTCCATGTCGGTCTCCTGTGAGGTCATGCCGCCGTTGTCATGCAGCTGTTTTGGGCTTGAAATTCGGGTGAACCACCGCGCCGTCGCGGGTGAGCGCGGTCGCCTTGACGATCTCGTCGTCCCAGTTGACCGCGACTGCCTGGGCCTTCTTGTCGACCAGGATATCCACGAAGGAAAGCAGGTTGCGCGCATAGAGGCCCGACGCGCTGGCGGCGAGCCGGCCCGGCACGTTGAGATGGCCGACGATCTTCACGCCGTTCACCTCGACGACCTCGCCCGCCTTCACCCCCTCGACATTGCCGCCTCGCTCGACGGCAAGGTCGACGATCACCGACCCGGGACGCATCGACTTCACCATGTCCATCGTGATCAGCCGCGGCGCCGGGCGGCCCGGAATCAGCGCGGTGGTGATGACGATGTCCTGCTTCTGGATGTGCTCGGCGACCAGGGCGGCCTGCTTCGCCTGGTACTCCTTCGACATTTCCTTGGCGTAACCGCCCGCCGTCTCGGCCTGCTTGAACTCCTCGTCCTCGACGGCGATGAACTTGGCGCCGAGGCTCTGCACCTGCTCCTTGACCGCGGGCCGCACGTCGGTCGCCGTGACGATGGCGCCAAGGCGGCGCGCGGTCGCGATCGCCTGCAGGCCGGCGACACCGACGCCCATCACGAAGATCTTCGCCGCCGGCACGGTTCCGGCGGCGGTCATCATCATCGGAAACGCGCGGCCGTACTCGGCGCCCGCGTCGATCACTGCACGATAGCCTGCGAGGTTGGCTTGGCTCGACAGGACGTCCATCACCTGCGCGCGGGTGATGCGCGGCATCAGTTCCATGGCGAAGGCGGTGACGCCGGCTTTCGCCATCGCGTTGAGCGCGGCCTCGTTGCCGTACGGATCCATGATGGCGATGACCAGCGCGCCCTTCTTGTAACGGGCGAGCTCGGCCTCGTTCGGACGGCGCACCTTGAGCACGATGTCGGCGTTGCTGACCGCGTCGGCGACGATGGTCGCGCCGGCGGCGGTGTAGTCGCCGTCGAGCACGCCGGATTTCACGCCGGCATTCGGTTCAATGGCGACCTCGGCGCCGAGGCCGACCAGCTTCTTGACGGTATCGGGTGTCGCGGCGACGCGAGGCTCGCCGGCCTCGACTTCCAGAGGAATGGCGATCTTCATGATGCCTCCACGCGGCTGCCGGCCCCCCAGCGACAGGCCGCCGCGGATCAGGGTCAGACGAGGAAATAAGCCATCAGGATGAGCAGGATGACGATGAAGGTAATGCCCGTTTTGGTGAGCGTGAGGAACATCCGGTAGGTGTTCTCGTGTTCCGCGTAGTCATTGCCGGTTGCGGTCGCGTATTCGACCTCGCCATGGTCGGCCATGTCCGTTCTCCACGTTATTCGGGACGCGTTGTTGCGTTTGTCGGGGCTTACCGCAAATGGCGAAACAGAGCAACGGACGGCGGGAAATCCGGCCCCCGATGCGGGGACAACGGGTCAGGACAAGCCGACCGCCTCGAGTGCGGCAGCCTGCCGCTTGGCGACCGCGGCGAGCGAGAAATCCTCGATCGCCTCGTTGAACAGCCGATGGAAGTTCAGCTTGGCGGCGAGGTGCAGGAACACGGCGCCGAGACCGATGGCGGCGCGATCCATGAACACGAACTCACGCGGCACCGTGACCGGCCCCTTCTCCTTGAGCGCCTTGTGGACGCGAAACGCTTCGCGGCGTCCGTATTCCGACGGCTTCACCCCATCGGCGATGGTGCGCACGCGGTCGTCGACCAGCGGGCCGTAGATAAAGCGCGCCCAAATGTTGAGCACGTCGATCAGGTCGCGCGACAGCCGCTTGAAGCCCCAGGTCTCGTAGGCATGCACGACCAGGTCGTCGTCGCCTTTGAGGAGCCCGTGATAAAGGTCGACCACCCCGCCGACGAACTTCGCCGGGAAGATGCGGATGCAGCCGTAGTCGAGCAGGTTGATGCCCATCGGCTCGCCGTCGGTCTCGAACACGGTGTAGTTGCCGAGATGCGGGTCGCCGTGAATGACGCCGTAGCGGCTGAACGGAAACCACCACGCGGTGAACATCGCCGTGGCGAGACGATTGCGGATCTCGATGTCGGCCGTCTTGTGGGTGAGCATCCGCTGGCCGTCGAGCCAGTCGAGCGTCAGGAGCCGTCCGGTCGACAGTTCGGGCCACACGCGCGGCACGCGGATGGCGTCCTTGTCCTTCAGCATGGCGCGATAGAGCGCGACGTGCTTCGCCTCGCGGTGGTAGTCGAGCTCCTCGCGGATACGCTCGCCGATCTCCTTGGCGATCTCGGTCGTGTCGATCGCCGGATCCATGCGGCGATGGATGGCGAACAGGACCTGCAGCTGGCGCAGGTCCGCCTCGACGGCGGACTGCATGTCCGGATATTGCAGCTTGCAGGCGAGCGGTGCGCCGTCATGAGCTGTCGCGCGATGCACCTGGCCGAGCGAGGCGGCCGCGGCCGGATGGTGCTCGAAAGATTTGAACTTGCTCTGCCAGCCGACGCCCAGCTCGGCGCTCATGCGCCGCTTGACGAAGGCCCAGCCCATCGGCGGGGCCTCGTTCTGCAGCTTCATCAGCTCGCTGGCATATTCCGCCGGCAGCGCGTCGGGGATGGTCGCCATCAGCTGGGCGACCTTCATGATCGGACCCTTGAGCCCGCCGAGCGCCGCGGTCAGCTCGGCCGCGTTCTTGCCGCGGTCGAGATCGACGCCGAAGAAGCGCGACGCCGCGACCCGCGCGGCGACGCCGCCCACGTTGGCGCCGACGCGCGCATAGCGCGCGGCGCGCGCGGAGAAACGGTTTTTCTCGGGGTCAGCCATGGTCGGCCGCTCGGCTCAACTCAGCCCTTCCAACTCCGCGATCATACCCTCGATCACGCTAAGCCCGCCGTGCCAGAACGCCGGGTCGCGCGCGTCGAGACCGAATGGCGCCAGCAGCTCGGAGTGGTGCTTGGTGCCGCCGGCGGCGAGCATCTCGAGATAGCGCTCGGCGAAGCCCGCATGCGCGTTCTCGTAGACCGCGTAGAGCGAGTTCACCAGGCAGTCGCCGAACGCGTAGGCATAGACGTAGAACGGCGCGTGAACGAAGTGGCCGATATAGGCCCAGAACGTCTCGTAGCCCGGCCCGAGATTGATCGCCGGACCGAGGCTCTCACTCTGAACCTCCATCCAGATCTCGCACAGCCGCGCGGCGGTCAGCTCGCCGTTGCGCCGCTCGAGATGCACCTTGCGCTCGAACGTGTAGAAAGCGATCTGGCGCACGACCGTGTTGATCATGTCCTCGACCTTGGCCGCGAGCATCGCCTTGCGCTGCTTCTTGTCCTTGGTCTCGGCGAGGAGCCGCTGGAAGGTCAGCATCTCGCCGAACACGCTCGCCGTCTCGGCGAGGGTGAGCGGCGTCGGCGCCATCAGCGCGCCGTTCGGCGCCGCCAGCACCTGGTGCACGCCGTGGCCGAGCTCGTGGGCGAGCGTCATCACGTCGCGCGGCTTGCCCAGATAGTTGAGCAGCACGTAGGGGTGCGCCGACGGCACGGTCGGATGCGAGAATGCGCCCGGCGTCTTGCCCGGCCGCGTCGGCGCGTCGATCCAGCGGTCGGTGAAGAAGCGCTCGGCGATCTCGGCCATGCGCGGCGAGAACGCGCCGTAGGCGGAGAGCACGGTGCCTTTCGCCTCGCTCCAGCCGATCGTGCGCTGCGGCACCTTCGGCAGCGGCGCGTTGCGATCCCAATGGGCGAGACGCTTCTTGCCGAACCAGCGCGCCTTCAGCGCGTAGTAGCGGTGCGACAGCTTTGGATAGGCCGTGCGCACCGCCGCGACCAGCGCCTCGACCACCTCGCGCTCGACCCGGTTGCCGAGATGGCGCGCGTCGGCGACGTCGGCGAAGCCGCGCCAGCGGTCGGAGATCTCCTTGTCCTTGGCGAGCGTGTTGGTGATCAGCGCGAAGGTGCGCAGGTTGTCCTTGAACGTCGCGGCGAGCGCGGTGGCCGCCTGCTTGCGCGCGCTCTCGCGCGGGTCCTGCAGCAGGTTGAGCGTCTGCTCGATCGGCAGCGACTTGCCGACGACCTTGAAACGCAGGCTCGCCATGGTCTCGTCGAACAGCCGGTTCCAGGCGCCGTAGCCCGTCACCGACTTCTCATGGAACAGCTGCTCGACACGGTCGTCCAGCTGGTACGGCTTCTCCTTGCGCACGTCCTGGAGCCATGGCCGGTAATGCGCCAGCTCCGGGTCAGCCATCGCCGCCGCTAGGTCCTTGTCGTCGATCCGGTTCAGCTCGAGCGAGAAGAACAGGAGATGAGAAGAGGCCGCGGTGATGCGCTCCCGCACGTCGCTGTAGAACTTGGCTCGCGCTGGATCGGAGGTGTCGCCGGCATAGACGAGGCTCGCATAGGACATCAGCCGCCCCATCAGGTCATCGATCGTTTCGTAGCGCTTGACGGCGGCCGCCAGGGCCCGGCCGGCACCCGAGCCACTCCCGATCGCGATCAGCTTGCCCTTGTAGGCTTCCTCGAAAGCGATGCTCTCGGCATCGGCGCGATCAAGGTCGCGCTTCACCTCCGGCGCATCGATGCCGGTATAGAGATCGGCGAGATTCCATTCGGGGAGGGCACCGAGGCCGCCGGCCCTTTTTTTCGGGGCGGCGGCGGACTTTCCATTGCTTCGGCGGCGGGCAGGCATCGAAACCTCATATAGCGTCGGAAAACGGGCGATCAACCGGAGCCCTTAACACGTCATTAAGGCTCGTTCGCCACATTGCCCCAAATCGGTACAGGCATGGCTGTTCGGCGTTCGGCGGCTGGGCCATGCGGGTGGCGTTCGCGGAGCGTTCATGTCCGAGTTGATTCTCATCGTCGATGACGATCCCGTCCAGCGACGCCTGGTCGAAAACATGGTCAGCCGCTTCGGTTACGAGGCCATGACCGCCGATGGTGGCGACGCTGCCCTCAAATTGCTCATGAGCACCGACCGCGTCCGCATCGACGCCGTGGTGCTCGATCTGGTCATGCCCGATCTCGACGGCCTCGGCGTGCTCGCGCGCATGCGCGAGGCGGGGCTGAGCACCCCGGTGATCGTCCAGACCGCTCACGGCGGCATCGACAACGTCGTCTCCGCCATGCGCGCCGGCGCCATCGACTTCGTGGTCAAGCCGGTCGGCGCTGAACGGCTGCAGGTCTCGCTGCGCAACGCCCTCGCCACCTCGGCGCTCGAGGGCGAGCTCGCCCGCATGAAGCGGGCGCGTACCGGCACCCTCACGTTCAAGGACATCGTCACCCGCAGCGGACGCATGCGCGACGTGCTGCGCACCGCGGAAAAGGCCGCCGTCTCGACCATTCCCGTGCTGATCGAAGGCGAGTCGGGCGTCGGTAAGGAGCTGATCGCCCGCGCCATCCACGGCTCGGGCGAGCGGCGCGCCAAGCCGTTCGTCGCCGTGAATTGCGGCGCGATCCCGGACAACCTGGTTGAATCGATCCTGTTCGGCCACGAGAAGGGTGCGTTCACCGGCGCGACCGAGCGCCACACCGGCAAGTTCATCGAAGCCTCCGGCGGAACGCTGTTTCTCGACGAGGTAGGCGAGCTGCCGCTCGCCGCCCAGGTGAAGCTCCTGCGTGCGATCCAGGAGGGCGAGGTCGAGCCGGTCGGCGCAAAGAAGCCGGTCCGGGTCGACGTCCGGCTCATCTCGGCGACCAACCGCAACCTCATCGCCGAGGTGAACAACGGCCGCTTCCGCGAGGACCTGTTCTATCGCCTGCACGTGTTTCCGCTCTCGGTGCCGCCGCTGCGCCAGCGCGCCGAGGACATTCCCGATCTGGTGCGGCATTTTCTCGCGCGCTCCGCCGCCGAGGAAGGCAAGCGCATCCGCCTGGTCAGCGCCGAAGCGCTGGCGCTGCTGTCCGCCTGCGGCTGGCCCGGCAACGTCCGCCAGCTCGAGAATGCGGTGTTTCGCGCGGTGGTGCTGGCCGAGTCGGACGAGATCGGCGTCGCCGAGTTTCCGCAGATCGCCGCGCAGGTCGCGGGAGGCCGGGCTGCGCCGCCCCCGGCCGATCTCGATCCGCTTCCTATCGTCGTTCCGGCCGATACGCCACTGGTCATCGACGACACGCCCGTCGCCCCCGTCTCTGGTAGTGCCTTACCCCAATCACCTGGTCCCGCTCGGGGACAGGTGTCGCTGCTCGACGCTGCCGGGGACGTCCGGCCGCTCGACGAGATCGAAGCGGAGGCGATCCGCTTCGCCATTAACCATTGCCGTGGCCAAATGACCGAGGTGGCACGCCGCCTGCGGATCGGCCGCTCGACGCTCTACCGCAAGCTGGAAGGCCTGGGTCTCGAGTCAGCCAAGCTCTCCGACGACAGCGACGTTGCCGCCAGGTAACAGGACCGGGAAATTCGGTCGGCCATCCACGAAAATCGAGCCCGATCAGAGAGTCGATGTTACAGTTCCACGGGGTCGCGTGAATCGACACAGGCACGAACCGATGCGAATCGCTGTGCCTGCGGTGCAACAATGACGGCCGCGTGATCGACCACGACCGCCGGCCAACTTGGTTTCGACCAGTTTTGCTGCTACGGCTTCGGCAGTCGGGGAACACACGCAAATGCGCACCATGCAGATCAAACATCTTCTGGCTGGAACGGCGGTCGCCCTTGTCCTCGCCGCGACGGCGGGCCCGGCATCGGCTACCACCGAGAGCCAGGCTACCGGCACGGCGATCACCGCGACCGATCCGGGCAAAGCCGGCCAGGACATCACCAACACGACCACGCCGACAGTGCCGGAGACGCCAAGCGCCGCGCCGGCCGAAACCGCAACGCCACCCGCACCCGCACCCGCACCGGCTGCCTCGGCGCCGCCGACGGCCGAGCAGGCGATGGTCGAGCGGATGCGCGACATCACCACCGGCAAGTATGACCGCATCTTCGCCACCAAGAAGGAGCGCGCCGCCGTCGAGGCGTGGTACGCGACCCGCAATTTCGCGCCGGTCTGGATCGCCGACAGCGCTGCCAATGCCCGCGCCAAATCGGCGATCGCCCAGCTCAAAGCCGCTGATGCCGAGGGGCTCGACGTAGCCGACTACCCGACGCCTGACGTCAAAGCCGGCGCCGATGCAGCCGCCCTGGCCGAGGCTGAATATCGCCTCACCGCCTCCGCGCTCGCCTATGCGCGCCATGCCGCCAACGGCCGCGTGCACTTCTCGCGGGTCTCGGCCGACATCTTCTACAACCTGACGCCGGTCGAAACCGGCGACGTGCTGGCGAAGCTCGCCGATGCCAAGGACGCCGGCGCGGTGCTCGCCGAGTACCTGCCGCAGGCCGCAGGCTACAAGGCGCTGCGGGCGAAGCTTGCCGACGCGCGCGCCAAGAAGGGCGCCCTGCAGGAGCGGATCTCTACCAACGGTCCGGTGCTCAAGCTCAATGCCAAGGCGCCGACGGAAGACTCGCGGGTGCCGCTGGTGCGCGCGCGACTCGGCGTCACCGAAAACCCGGACAGCACCGTCTACGACAAGGCGGTCGTCGATGCGGTGACGAAGTTCCAGAAGTCACATGGGCTGCAGCCGACCGGCAACCTGAACGCGGCGACCATCAGCGCCATCAATGGGCCGAGCCGCGATCGCGACGCCGACATCATCCTCGCCAACCTCGAGCGCTGGCGCTGGCTGCCGCATGACCTCGGCCGGGCCCACGTCATGCTGAACATTCCGGACTACACGCTGCGCGTGATCCGCGACGGCAACGTGGTCTGGCAGACCCGCGTGGTGGTCGGCAAGCCGGGCAAGACGGCAACGCCGCTGCTCAGCGAGACGATGAAGTACATCACGGTCAATCCGACCTGGAACGTGCCGCCGTCGATCGTCTACAACGAATATCTGCCGGCGCTGCAGCAGGATCCGACCGTGCTCGAGCGCATGGGCCTGCGCCTCTCGCAGAACCCGGATGGCAGCATCCACATCTCGCAGCCGCCCGGCGAGCGCAACGCGCTCGGCCGCATCCGCTTCAACTTCCCGAACAAGTTCCTGGTCTATCAGCACGACACGCCGGACAAGCACCTGTTCGCGCACGACAAGCGTGCCTACAGCCACGGCTGCATGCGCGTCCAGGACCCGATCAAGTACGGCGAGGTGCTGCTGTCGATCGCGCTGCCGAACGAGCGTTGGACCCAGGATCGCCTGCGCGGCATGTTCGGCACCGCCGAGCACGACATCCGCTTCCCGACGCCGATCCCGGTCCACATCACCTACCAGACCGCGTTCGTGGATGACGCCGGCCACCTGCAGATCCGCGAGGACATCTACGGCCGCGACCAGCAGACGCTCGCCGTGCTCAAGGGCGACGAGCGCCGCGTCGCGGAAATCCCGGTCGACCGCGCGCAACCGAACTACGCGCGGCCGTCAGTGACGTTGCCGAACGGCGTGCCGATGTTCGGCGCGCAGAGCTCGCGCTTCGCCAGCGGCCCGTCGTTCTTCGACCGGCTGTTCGGCGGTGGCGCCCCGCCCCCGCCCCCGCAGGCGATCCGGCCGCCGCGCCGGATGGGCCCGCCGCGTTAACCCGGCACTACGCATAACCCACAGATCCGGAGGGGCCCGTATGGGCCCCTTCCCTTACGGCGCTACCTTAAGCTCTTGCGATTGCTCACATTTAAGCTTTTGCGTTAACGAATTGCCTCCAGGGGGATTGCGGTCCGGGGCACGATTTCGCCATACTCCGCCGGTAGTTACGGGACGTTGGAGGGGGAACGGGGCGCTAATCCTGCGTTAACCGATCCTCATAAGACTGCGTTAAGCAAAACTCGCCTCGCGGCTGGGGAGCCGCGTGCGCGTTAGTGAGCACGTTCTTATGCGAGATCACGGGTGCCAATCAGACACGCGCGCACGAACGCATTGATTCCGGGCGTATCGCGCGCGGGCCGTTGTGGGGCCCTTGCCGCGATCGTTCTTCTGCTCGGGACCACCGGCCTGCAAAACGCCGTCGCTAACGGCGACACGCGCACGTTGTCGTTCAAGCACACCCATCGCGACGACAGCATCACGATCACCTACAGGCGCAACGGCAAGTTCGACGACGAAGCGCTCAAGAAGCTCAATTACTTCCTGCGCGACTGGCGCACCGACGAGCAGACCCGCATGGAGCCGCGGCTGTTCGACATCCTGTGGGAAGTCTATTCCGAGGTCGGCGGCAAGGAGCCGATCAACATCGTCTCGTCCTATCGCTCGCCCGCCACCAACTCGATGCTCCGCCGACGCAGCCGCGGCGTCGCCAAGTTCAGCCAGCACATGCTGGGCCACGCCATCGACTTCTTCATCCCGGGCGTCCCGCTCGAAGACATCCGCAATGCCGGCCTGCGCCTGCAGCGCGGCGGCGTCGGCTTCTACCCGACCTCCGGGTCGCCGTTCGTCCATCTCGACGTCGGCGGCGTGCGCCACTGGCCGCGCATGACCCACGACCAGCTCGCCAAGGTGTTCCCCGACGGCCGCACCGTCCACGTCCCGAGCGACGGCCAGCCTCTGAAGGGCTACGCCCTGGCACTGGCCGACGTACAGAAGCGCGGCTCGAGCCCGTCGCAGATGTCGCTTGAGGCGGCGCGCGAGAGCGGCGTCGACGTCGCCAGCGTGCAGCCGAAGCGCAGCTTCCTGGCCTCGCTGTTCCGCGGCAAGGACGAGGACGAGGACGCCGAGGCGCCGGCAACGACTGCCAGCGCACCGGCCGCCCCCGAGCGCAGCCGCACCCCGGCTGCCAAGTCCGCCCCGGCTCCGACCAGCGTCGCCGCGGCGCCGCCGTTGCGTCCGACCGTCGTCGCCGCTGCCGGCAATGCAGCCCAGGCACCGCGCGAGCTTTCGACCTCGTCGATCGAGCGCCAGACCAAGCCAGCGCGCGGCGCCGAGCCGAGCCAGCAGGTCGCGACGATTACCGACATCATCAATTCGCGCGGCTTCTGGCACGGCGTGATGACCGCGCCGCCCGAGCAGCAGGCCAAGTCTACCGGCAACAAGTTCCCGCGCTGGCCCTACGCCGACAAGGACGGCGACGACGCCAACCCGCCGGTCCTCGCCTATTCCAAGCACAATGATCCGGATCCGGCCGCGAAGGCGCAGCCGATGGGTGCGTCGACGTCGCGCGCTACGACTGCTTCGCTCGGCCCGTCCGGCCTGGGCACCATCGTGCAGAAATCGCTCGCGCCGCTGCGCGCGCCGCAGCAGGCCACCGCACCGGCGACCATGCAGCCGGCCTCCAGCGGCAAGTGGGCGGCGATGCCCGGCGCCCGTGGCGACGATCCGTGGCTGCGCGCCATCATCCTGAGCCCGAGCGTGCAGAACTTCATGACGGCGACGATCTTCGGCGAGCCGGACTATCGCATCCTGCGCCCGCACATGCAGAAGCCGTCCTACTCGGTGGTGATGGCGTTCTCCGAGGATCCGACGCCGGGCATGGTGGCGGAATCCTTCACCGGTACAGCCGTGGCGTTCCAGCCGACCGTGCTGTTCGCCAACCGCACCGCCTCTCTGCGCTAGATTCTTTACATTGCGCATGTCCTTTTCGGAAAACCGGGGGCCACTTTTCCGGGACATGCGCTGACATTGCCATCCCCGAATGCCGTCAGTACCGTTGCGACGAGCAACGGATAGACCCGGCATGTCGAATTCAGACGTTCTCGATACACGCTTCCGCGCCGCGCTCGATCGCATGGCCGAGCAGGGGCGCCTCACGGTCTATTCAGCGCCGGTCGATCCGCATCTCGAAGTCGCCGGCATCATGAAGAAGCTCGACGGCGGTCCGGCGCTCCTGTTCACCGCGGTCGACGGCTACGACATTCCGGTGGTCGGCAACCTGCTCTCCTGCCAGGCGAACTGCGAGGCGGCGTTCGGCACCGACTTTCGCGCCATCCGCGAGTTCGTCGGCCGCGCGCTCGGCAATCCACAGCCGCCGGTGCTGATCGACAAGGCACCGGCCCAGCAGCACGTCCATACCAGGGACTTCGACCTGCAGCGGCTGATGCCGGCGCTACATCACACCGCGGCCGACGCGGGGCGCTTCATCACCGCCGGCATCGTCATCGTGCGCGACCCGGACACAGGCACCTACAACGCCTCCTACCACCGGCTCCAGATCACCGCGCCGGACCGCACCGGCATCAAGCTCGACTACGGGCGGCATCTGCGGCTCGCCTTCGAGCGCGCCAAGAAGAAGGGCGAGCCGCTGCCGATCGCCGTGTGCATCGGCGCGGACATCGCGCTGCATTACACCGCCGCCACCATGGGCTCGCAGATGCCCGAGCACGCCGACGAGATCGCGGTCGCCGGCGGGCTCGCCGGCCGGCCGCTACCGGTGGTCAAGGCCGTGTCGCAGGACCTGATCGTGCCGGCCGAGACCGAGATCGTGCTGGAAGGCCGCATGCTCGTCGACGAGACCGTGCAGGAAGGCCCGTTCGGCGAGTTCGTCGGCTACCTCGCGCCGGCCGACGCCGCACCGGTGTTCGAGGTCACCGCGGTGACCCATCGCGACAAGCCGATCTATCACGCCATCAACGGCTACGGCCGCGAGACGGTGGTGCTGCGCAAATACGTGCTCGAGGCGAGCCTCCTCAAGGTGCTGCAAGGCGCGGTGCCGATCGTCACCGATGCCGAGATGACGGCCGGCGGCTTGCATCGCTTTCACGCCATCGTGCAGGTCAAGAAAACCGGCCCGGCCCATGACGGCCTGCAGCGCAACGCCATCATGGCATCGTTCGGCGCCTTGAAGGACCTCGATATGGTGATTGTGGTCGACGACGACATCGACATCCGCGACCCGGCCGACGTCGAATACGCGCTGGCGACGCGGATGGAGGCGTCCAAGGACCTGTTCATGATTCCCGCGGCGCGCGGCCATGAATATGTCCGCGTCAGCGACCGCGGCATGCGCACCAAGCTCGGCATCGACGCCACCGTGCCGTTCGCCGAAAAATCGCGATTTGCGCGCTGCGAGTTCAAGCCGGTGGAGCTCGACGCCAAGACCATGACCACCGACGCCACGGTGGCGCGGACGCGGCTCGACCTCTGATGCCGCCTGGATTCTGACGGCCCTGAACTGCGCTGACGAAGCCTTTACGATTGGCTGCGACGATCCCCGCTGAGGGAATCGCCGATGAAGGTGTCGGAGACGCGGGCACTCCACAACCAGCGCGCCTTGGCGCGGCTCACGCGCGCCGCTCCGGAGATCTTCCCGGCCCCGGTGCTCATCCATGCCCGAGCCTTGCGCTGGGTGCCGCCAATGCCGCGGCTCGCCGCCGACAGCTATTGGCGCGCGCATGTCATTCGC
>Ga0081540_1000053_pt1 | contig 123827 bp, 104 predicted proteins | sample TabmetS2T1R1_FD_71024 | JGI IMG/M metagenome (GOLD analysis project Ga0081540, IMG submission 71024) | Tabebuia heterophylla rhizosphere microbial communities from the University of Puerto Rico - S2T1R1 | ecosystem: Host-associated > Plants > Roots > Rhizosphere ... | reverse complement strand
CGAACTTGGCGCGCTCGCCGTCGAATGTGGTCGGGCTCCGGAAGCCGGAGAGGGCGGGCACGCTCTTCCCCAGCTCTGCAGCGAGCGCCAGGGTGAAGGCCTCGATGTCCGCGCTTCGCAGGCGCAGCCGGTGGTCCGCCATGCCGCCGGTGATGCTGAACCGCGGCTCGACCACGTAGAGCCGGTTCATCCCCTTGGGGTGCTTCGGCTCGCGGCGGTTGGCGAAGCCGAGGTTCTGGTCGACGGTCTCTGGCCTCGCCTCGAGGAAGTCGGCGTCCAGCGACAGGATGACGTCGGCCTTCTCCACCGCGTAGTTCGGCTCCAGCGCCTTGCCGAACGCCAGCGTCGTGCCCTCGTAGATCGAGTCCCGCGGCGTCGCGCTCCAGGAGTGGAACCGGGCCTTGGGGAAGCGCTGGGAGATCGCCTCTCGCAGCGAGCCGATGAGGAGCGAGCTGTTCGGACCGGCGAGGAACCGCAGACCCGCGCCGCCGTCCCTTTCCCACGCCGTCGCGCGGAGGCGCGTCGACTCGCGGAACCCGCGCCAGCTCCGGCCGGCGCCGCGCTCCTTCAGCACCCGGGCGCGGAACGGGTCGTACAGAGAGGCCAGCTCCGCCTGGGCGTGCGGCCCGGTGCTGCCGCGGGAGACCGGGTGGGTGGGATTGCCTTCCACCTTCACCGGGCGTCCTTCCCAGCTGGTGGCGAGGATGCCGAGGGCGAGCCCGTTCTGCACCACCGCAGTGGCGTAGTGCTGCGGGTTGCCGGGCACCATCCCGTCGGGCGCCTTGTTGAAGGCGAGGATCCGCTCCACCGGCTTCTCGGTGCAGGCGGTGAGCCCGGCGAGCGCCACCGAGGCGCCCATGAGCTGGAGGAAATCGCGCCGGGCGAAGCCCTTGGGCACGTCGAAGGCGCCGGGCGGGAACTCCTGGTCGCGGTGGGGGAGCGCGGCCTCGCCGTGGAGCTGCTCCTCCACGCTCCTCCAGTAGCTGCGGCCATAGCCGTGCTCGGAGCCGGGCTGGCGGCCGGGGGCGAAGCTGGCCTCGTCCGGGAGGTCGACCGCCTGAGGCTCGACAGGGGCGCTCGGGCCGAGGACGGGGAGCGGAAACCGGTGAGTGGTCATCGGTGACATGCGTCGCAGGAGATGCGCGTGTGGACGTTGTACTGCTGGGCCAGCTGGGCCCCGAGCTTCTGCCGATCCACGGAGGGGTCCGGCTGCCAGGTCATGCTGGTCATGAACTCGACCGGGCGGAGGTGCGGTTCGGGGTCGCGGTGGCAACTGACGCACCAGCCCATGGAGAGCGGCGCCTGCTGGTTGATCATCGCCATCTGGTCCACCCGGCCGTGGCAGGTCACGCACCCGACGCCCTTGTTCACGTGGATCGCGTGATTGAAGTAGACGAAATCCGGAAGGTTGTGGACCGAGTTCCAGGGGATCGGCTTCTCCTTGAAGTGGTACTCGCGCACCAGCCCGAGGAGTGGGCTCTTGTTCCACACCTGCGCGTGGCAGCTCATGCAGACGGTGGTCGAGGGCAGGCCGGGGTACGGGCTCTTCTCCACCGTGTAGTGGCAGTACCGGCAGTCGATGCCTTCGTCGCCGACGTGGTGCCGGTGGTCGAACTCGATGGGCTGGACGACCTCACGCTCCTGCTTCGTGCCCCAGGTCGAGCGGACGACGATCATCAAGCCCGCGATCGCAACGGCGGGGAGGGCGAGGAGCATCACGCCACTGAGGCGTGAGACCGTATTCGTCCAGCGTGGGAAGAGGGGCATCTCGTTGCCTGGCAATCGGGGGAGAGCGCGGAACTTGCGGGGCGCGTTCTACGGAACGGACGGCCAACCTTCAATCTCTAAGTGGCGGTGATCCCTCGATCGGCGTCATCGACCCCTGTAGCCAGGGTTGGGGTCGGACCCGCGCTCAGCGAGGAGGGACCAGCCGATCGGCGTTGCCGGAGAAGACTTCCTTCTCCTCGTCGGGGGTCAGCCCGAGCCCGCGCGCGTGGGCGACCACCTCGGCGAAAGGAATGCCCAGGCTCGGCAGGTCCGAGCCAAAGAGGATCTTATGGGCCATCCCGTCGAGCTCGCCCGGGCCCACCGGCACCGGATGGAACATCACCGGGGTGAGGTCCCCGTACAGGGAAGGATGCCGGCCGAGGAGCGCCAGCGCCTCGTGCACCGACGGGGCGGCGAGGTGGGCAAGGATGATGCGGGCCTCGGGCCAGGCGGTGGCCACCCGGTCGAGCGTGGCCAGCTCCTCGGGCTCGGTCGGCCCGATCGGGGAGTGCCCGAGGTGCACCACCACCGGGATGCGGCGCTCCGACACCCGCGCCCACAGCGGCGCCAGTCGCTCATCGCCCAGGGAGAAGCTCCCCACGGCGCAGTGGAGCTTGAACAGCCGAAGGTCGAGCGCGAGCGCCTCGTCCACCAGGGCCCGCACGTCGTCCCCGGGATGGACGGCGGCGCCAGGCTCCACCAGGGGATCCTCGCGCCAGGTCTCGGCCATCCACCGGTTCAGGGCCTGCGCCGAGCCCGGACGCCGGACGTAGGGGAGTGACCAGCAGCGAGCGACGCCCGCTGCCCGGAGCGCGGCATGCGCCAGGTCGGGCTCGGGGGCGTAGGGAAACGACTCAGGGGGAATGGCCTGGGTGAACCACGCGCGAATCGCCCGGCCCAGCCGGTGGGGAAGCAGATGGGTGTGGGCGTCGACGATGCGCACCGCGCCGCGGTCTATCCCAGAGTCCTGCCTGGCGCCGCTGGCCGCTCAAGGGTGAGGACAGTGAGCGTCGACCAGGGGAAGGAGCGTCCCCAGGAGCTCGCGGGTGACCGCGCTCGCGGTCTCGTCGAGAGGGAGACGGACGTCGAGGGGCGTCCTCCGCTGGGTGGTGACGTGCCCGAGGTCCAGGAACTCGCCCAGCCGGACCTCCCCGGACGGGCGCGCGCGGAGCCGGTCCGAGTCGCTGCGCAGCACCGTCTCGACGTCGGCCGTGAAGAGCGCCTCGATCTCCGCGTAAGCCTCGGCTGGAAAGTCGGAGGCTCCGTTGAAGGCTGGTGGAACTTCGCTGGGGGCCGCGGCCATGTTCGCCGTCGCGGGGAAGATCGTCCGGAAGCAGCGAGGCGTGGCGGTCGCGGGCCCACCGACGGTCACGAGGTCCGGACCGGAGGAGGCAGAGCTCCAGCGGATGACCGCGGTGTGGCGCGCGTCGTTGGCAGGCGCGTCCGCCTCGCCCCCGTGACACCCGACGGACAGGACGCACGTCCACAGGCCCACGGCGAAACGTCCGGTCACGCTCGCACCCCCGAGGCGCGGACAGTGGTCCTCGAGCCCCGGCGGAGCAAGCCGTTTGGACCCGCCGCGGGTGTGCACCCGACATTGGTGGTTTGACGGCGGGGTGCTCAGGACCCGGCGGGGCGCGCCGTGGCCGGGATCATCCGCCGGAGCGTCTCGAGCGTGTCCGCCTCGCTGGCCGGCTTGTCGGTGCGCCAGCGGGCGATGCGCGGGAACCGGACCGCGACTCCCGACTTGTGCCGGCTCGAGCGGGCGATTGCCTCGAAGTGGAGCTCGAACACCTGGCTCGGCTCGACCGCGCGCACCGGCCCGAAGCGCTGGAGGGTGTGCGCCCGCACCCACCCGTCGAGCTGGCCGATCTCCTCGTCGCTCAGCCCCGAGTACGCCTTGGCGATCGGCACCAGCTGCCCCTCGTCCCAGACGGCGAAGGTGTAGTCGGTGAAGAGGTTCGCCCGGCGGCCGTTCCCAGGATGGGCGTAGAGGAGCACCGCGTCCACCTGGAACGGGTCGATCTTCCACTTCCACCAGTCGCCGCGCCTGCGTCCGGTGCGGTAGGGCGACTCGAGCCGCTTCAGCATCAGCCCCTCGACCTTCCGCTCGCGGGCCTCGAGCCGGCGGCGGGCGAGGTCCTCCCAGCCTGCCTCCGTCAGGACCTCGGAGACGAAGAAACGAGGATGTCGGCCGGCGAGCAGCACCTCCAGCCGGGCGCGGCGTTCTGACAGCGGCTCCTCGCGGAGGTCACGGCCATCCTGCTCGAGCAGGTCATAGGCCATGAAGGCCGCGGGAGCGTCGGCCAGGATCTTGGGACTGAGAGTCTGCCGCCCGATCCGCGTCTGCAGCAGCGCGAAGGAGAGCGGACGGTCCTCGCCGTAGGCCAGCACCTCGCCGTCGAGCACCGTCCCGTCGGGCAGCGTGTTGCCGGCGTCGACCACCTCCGGGAAGCGCTCGGTGATCAGCTCCTCGCCGCGGGACCAGAGGAACACCTTGCCCTCGCGGCGGATGAGCTGGCCGCGGATGCCGTCCCATTTCCACTCCACCTGCCAGCCGGAGCGATCGCCCAGCGAGTCCGGCGGGTCCTCGAGCGGCGAGGCGAGGAAGAACGGGTACGGGCGCGAGGCGTCGTCGCTCACGTGCTCCCGGGCGAGGATGCGCTCGAGGAACCCGGCCGAGGGCGTCCAGTCACCCATCGTGCGCTGGGCCAGCAGCGGAGGAGGAAGGTCCGCGAACTCGGCCAGCGCCCGGAGGACCAGCGTCGCCGAGACACCCACGCGCAGCTCGCCGGTGAGGAGCTTGTTGAGGAGGAACAGCTCGCGGCGATCCAGCGAGCGCCACCAGCCGACGACCTGGGCGCGCTGCTCCTCGGCGTCGATCCCGCGCAGGGGAAGGATTCGCGTCTCCATCCAGGTCGAGAGCGGCGTCTCGTCAGGGTGGGTCACCCGGGTGCCGTCGTCGAGCAGCAGCGCGATGCACTCCGCGAGGTCGCCGACCACCGCGTAGCACTCCCCGAAGAGCCAGTCCGGAGTGCCGGTGAGCTCGAGCGTCCAGCCCACCAGCGCGCGGACCCCGAGCAGCCGCTTCGGCCGGCGCCCGGTGAGGAACCACAGCGCCCAGGCGGCGTCGGCCGGTGGCGCCTCGCGGAAGTACCGGCGCATCGCCGCCACCTTCGCCAGCGTGGAGGTGGTGGAATCGAGCGCCTCGTAGAGGTCGGCGAAGCGCTTCATGGCTCGAAGACCAGCGGCGGGCCGGTCGCCGGCGCGTGGAGCCGGGTCCGCCCCCCGTCGACATCGCCCTGCAGCCAGTCTCGCTGCTGGTCGGTGCGGTGCCCGCTCCCGACGTGGCCCGACACGCCCAGCGGCAGGACCAGCGTGGTCGCCTCCGGATCCGAGAAGTCGACGACGAAGCGCATGCTCTGCCCGAATCCGGGGGTGGCCACCCGGACGCAGCGGTCGCAGCCGGAGAGCGGCGGCTCGGGCGGGTTGAAGATCCAGGCGAGGGGACCTCCGCCGCGACCGAAGGGGTGCTTCACCTCGAGGCGGTTCTGCTCGCCCCAGGTGCCGTCGAGCACCACGTCGCGGACCGCCGCGCCGAGCACCGCGTCGCGGTCTCCGAGGCCGGCCTTCCTCCACGCCTCGGGGCTGGCCCGCAGCGCGGCGAGAAGGGTCGGGTCATTGTTGTACCAGTCGAGCTCGCTCGGGCTGACGCCCGAGCCCTCGAGCGCGGCGCCGGCCACCGCCAGGTAGGCTCGCCGTCGAATCTCCTCCGCGGCCCGGAACAGGCGCGAGCTCGCGTCGGCCCGCCCGTCCCAGCCGGCGAAGGCCCGCGCCACCTCCGGGCGGAGCAGAGGGGCGAGCCGCTCCACGATCTCGCGGTGGACGATCCCCACCGTGTCCAGCTGCATCGCCCGGATCTGCGATGCGTCGAGGCGCTCGCCGGCGACCAGCTCGGTGATCCGCCGTGCCCGGGTGGGCGACGCCCAGCTCGAAGGCCACTGCAGGCCGCTCGAGGTCCCGATTCCCCGCTGGTTGGCGCTGACGATGCGCCCCGACGCCGGATCGAGCACGCGCGGCATCCGCGACGGCGCGAGGTACCCCGACCAGTCGTCGGCTGGAGTGGACCCGTCGAGCGGAATCCGCCCGTCAGCCCCGGTGCCTCGAATCGGGAGCACGCCCGTGACTCGCCACCCGATGTGGCCGTCCACGTCGGCGTAGAGCACGTTCTGCCCCGGCCCGAGAAAGCCGTCGGCGGCGGCGTTGATGCTCGCCCAGTCGGTCGCGAGCATCATGGCCGAGACGGGAGCCCGGAGCGTCGCCGGGTCCAGAGCTGCCCAGGCCAGCGCGACTCCCGGGCGCACCATCGGACCGTGCCGGCCGAGCGAGACGGTGAACTTCTCGGCCAGGGCTCCCTTCACCTGGATGGTCTCCACCCGCTGGCCGACCTCGGGCTCGCGGTAGAGGTCCTGCACGTCGGTCCCGGTGTTGGTGAACCCGATGGCGAGCCGGTCATTCTGGAAGATGACCAGCCCGGGAATGCCCGGGAGGGTGACGCCCTGGATCCAGCGGAGGACCGTTCCGCCCTCGTCGACCAGCTCGATCCGGAGCGGGTACCAGGTGCCGGGGATGTTGAAGCCGAGGTGGGGGTCATTGGCGAGGATGGGCTTCCCCCGGGCGGTGTGCGCTCCGCTCACGACCCAGGCGTTGCTTCCGACGTCCGGAGGCGTGCCGCGCGGAAGCGGCTCGAGCGGAACCCCGAGCAGCTCGAGCGGTTCCAGCGCCGGCGGCCTCGTCGCGGGTCCGGCTGGCGGTGCGCCCCGGGTGAGCAATGCGGAGGTGCTCGGGGCCGGGCGGGGGTCCGCGTCGGGGAGAATGAGCACGTCGTCCGTGCTCACCTCGGGAGTGAGGAATGCTCGCCGGGCTGGCGGAAGCGCGGCGAGCGACTCGTTCTGGAGGTCCGTCTTCCAGGTCTCGGAGAGCTGCTGGTGCATGAGGAGCAGCACCCGGACCGAGTCCGCAGGCGTCCAGGGCCGGGGATGGAGCCCGAGCAGCTGGAACTCCACTCCCCACCGTCCAGGCCGCGCGGCGATGAAGGCGTTGATCCCGTCGGCGAGCGCCTGCGCCTCGGCGCGCTGGTCCTCGGGCGCCATCCGGATCGCTTCCTCGGCCACGCCGGCGAACCCGTACACCCGCTGCCGCCGATCCAGGGGCAGCGCGACCGCGCCCACCAGCTCCGAGACCTCGCCTCCCGCGACCCGCCGGGCGAGCTCCATCTGGAAGAGCCGCTCGCGCGCCTGGAGGTAGCCCTGCACGCGCAACGCATCGCCGAGGGAGCGAGCGCGCACGGTGGGGATGCCCCGGGCGTCGAACCGGACCTCGACCCGGGAACGGAGTCCGGGGATGCGAGGCGCGCCCCGGTCCGGCAGCTGGCCGCGAACGTCGACCACCGCCACCACCACCGCGGCGAGGAGCAACACGCCGAGCAGCACCGCCACCCGTCGGATCCAGCGCCTCACCGTGCGTCCTCAGCGGCCACGCGTTCCTCCTGATCTCGCCCGTAGGGCGTGTCCAGCGCCTCGGCGTCGAGGCCGAGCTCCCGGAGATGATGAGCCAGCGGAACGGCGTAGCCGTGCGTCACCAGCACCCGGCCCGCTCCGGTCTCCCGGATGGACGCCAGCAAGTCCGGCCAGTCGGCATGGTCGGAGAGCGCGAAGCCTCGGTCGACGCTGCGCCGGCGGCGCTCGCCACGGACGCGCATGAAGCCGCTGACCAGCGCGACCGCCGCGTCGCCGAAGCGCCGCATCCAGGTCGTCCCCCGGGCGGTGATGGGCGCGAGCACCAGCTCACCGGCGAAGTCCTTCCCCTTCGCCGTGTCCGCCACCCGGTCAACGGGAGGCAGGCTCACCCCCGCCTCGCGGTACACGTCGCACATCCCGGCGATGGCGCCGTGGGCGAAGATCCGCCGCTCGGTCCGGCGACCGAGCTCGGCCACGAGCCGCTGCGACTTGCCGAGCACGTGGCAGAACGCCAGCGAGGCCCGGCCCGCCTCACGGTTCGCCTCCCACCACCCGAGCAGATCCTCGATGACCGACTCGGTCGGGTCCCAGCGGAAGACGGGGAGCCCGAAGGTGGCCTCGGTCAGGAAGATGTCGGCCCGCTGCGGCTCGAACGGGGCGCAGGTCGGATCGAGCGCGCGCTTGTAGTCGCCGCTCACCACCCAGACCTCTCCTCCGGCCTCGAGGCGAAGCTGTGCGGAGCCGAGCACGTGGCCGGCGGGATGAAAGGAGAGCTGGACGTTGCCCATGGTGTGCCGCTCTCCGTACTGCCATGCCTCGATGACGGATCCGGGGAGCCGGTGGCGGACGATGGCCAGTCCGGGCGCGGCGCAGAGATACGCCCCGCTTCCCTCGCGGGCGTGGTCGGCGTGGGCGTGGGTGAGCACCGCCCGCGGCACGGGCTCCCACGGGTCCACGTGGAAGCCTCCCCGGGCGCAGTACAGGCCCTGGGGCGTCATGGTGAGGAGGTCGTCCATGCTCGCCGGACCACCCGTTCTAGCCAGGGGAGGCCGAGGCGCGCACGGCCGGCGGGACTCGGGGCGCCGAGAACTCGACGACCACGAGCAAGAGCCCGAGAAGTCCCCAGGGCCTGAAGGCCAGAAGACGCTCGGTCGCGGTCCGGTCGAGGAACACCCCGGAGGTAAGCACGCTGGCGAGCACCACCAGCCCGAGCAGGAGGCGTGAGAAGCCGTCGCCCCACCTGGACGCCGCCACCACCCGGCGCAGCGCAGGCAAGGCGAGGACGAAGTTCGCGCGCCAGGCGAGGGGCGAGCACAGGGCGATGGAGAGGCAGGTCATCCGGAAGCAGGCGGCGGGGTCTTCACGCAGGACCAGGATCAGCGCGCCAAAGAAGAGCATCGCCGAGAGCTGGACGAGCATCAGCGTCTCCGGGGTGGGCCGCGCTCCGAGCCAGCCCGCCACGTCGAGGATGAGGGTCGGGAAGCCCTGAGGGTTTGGGCCGGTCACCCACTCCAGGGTGCTGCGCTCGACAAGCCTCTGCCAGGCCGCCACCTCGCTGACCAGCGTGCCGACGCCGGTCCGGATCGCGAAGACCGCGGTGACAAGCAGGACCACCCCGGTCGCGACGACGAGCGCTCGCCATCGCCGCCGGCCGAGGAAGAAGAGGACGGCGAGCGCCGCTGGTGGCTTGGTGAGCAGGGAGACGCCCAGCAGGATCCCGCCGTCACCGCGGGCCGGAATCGCCGCCGCGGCGAGGACGAGGAACCCGAGGAGCAGGAGGTCCACCTGGCCGTAGAAGAGGACGGTGCCGATGGGGCCCGCGAGCGCCAGCGCCGCCCAGGTTCCGTCGGCGCCATCGGGGGCGGGGTCCACCCGCTGCAGCCGGAGGACGGCGAGGGAGAGGAGCACCACCGAGGCGGCGTTCCACAGCACTGCACCGAGGCCCCGGGGGACGAGCGCGAGGAAGGCGAGCAACACCGCCACCGGCGGGGCGTACTTGAAGGGCATCGGCCCGTCCTCGGCGCGGTAGAGCGAGGTTCCGGCGAGCCAGCGCTCCCCCGCGGTGCGGAAGACCGTGAAGTCGATGCCCCGCCGGGGGTTGAGCGCGAGCAGCGCTCCGAGGACGAAGAATGCCGGCCACACCGCCAGTCGGAGCCGCTCGGCCGCGATGCGGCCCGGGCTCACCGCCGCCTCCGGGAAGCGCGGGCGGGAGCTTCTCGCGCTAGGGTCCCGGACTCGACCGCCCGGAGCGCGGCCTCCACGCCTTCGCGGAGCCCGTCCGCTGCGTGCCGGCCGATGGCCGCGGCGAGCTGCTGCTCCAGGCCGTCGAGGACATCGAGGCCGTGGAGCATGGCCTGGAGCCCCCGACGGGTGAAGCACACCCGGCGCGCACGGCCGTCCTCCGGGTCGGGGACGCGTTCCAGCACGCCCATCGACTCGAGGTCGTCCACCAGCTGCCCCACGGCCTGCTTGCTGACGCCCACCCGCGCCGCCAGGTCCACCAGCCGCGTGCCCTCGAGGTCGAGGTGGGGGAGCAGCGCAGTGTGCGAGGTCCGCAGCGTCGGCGCCCCTGCCGCGGCGACCCGGGCGATTGCGGCCTCGTCCAGCAGCCGCGCCAGCCGGAACAGCTCCTGGATGAGCGAGGCCTGCTTTCGCCGCTCGAGGAGAGCCAGCTCGGCCGTGGAAAAACGAGGAGATGGCGAGGATTTGGACAAGTGCCTTGACGAAATCGTCAAGCGTTCTTTACTGAATGGGCATGAGCCTCGTCAACCTCGCCACGGGAGTCTGGACGTCGGCGGACATCCTCCGGCTGCCCGGAATCCGCTTCCCGGTCCGGACCGGGGTCTTCCGCCTCGGGGACGGCTCACTGATGCTGGTCTCGCCCACGCCGAGCATCGGTGCGGTGGCGGCGGAGATCTCCGCGCTCGGGAGCGTGTCTGCCATCGTCGAGCCGAACCTGCTGCACCACCTCGGCCTCGCCGCGGCGCGGGCGGCCTTCCCCGGCGCGCGGGTGTTCGGGCCGCCGGGGCTGGCCCGGAAGGTCGCCGGTCAGCCGGCTCCCGAGCCGCTGGTGGACGGCCCGCGTGTGCCCTGGTCCGGCGCGGTGGAGCTGGTGCCGGTGGAGGGCATGTTGGGCTGCGACGAGACCGCCCTCTTCCACCGCCCCTCGGCCACGCTGTGGGTGACGGACCTCGCGTTCAACGTCCGGACGAGCGACCACCTGCCGACCCGACTCTTCATGCGGCTGAACGGAGCGTACGGACGCCTTGCGCACTCGCGGCTCGCCCGGAGGATGGTGACGGACCGAGAGGCGCTCCGGAGGACGGTCGACCGGCTGCTGGCGCTCGCCCCGGAGCGGCTGCTTCCCGCACATGGCGATCCGGTGGAGGCGGATGCGACCCGGGCGCTTGCCGATGCCTTCGCGCACCTGCCCGCGTGCTAGCGTCGCGAGCATCGTGGTCTGGTGGATGTGGTTCGCGGCCGGTGTCGGCCTCCTCGTCTTCGAGCTCGTCACGCCGGGCGGCTTCTTCGCGTTCTTTTTCGGCGTTGCCGCCATCCTGGTGGGGCTGTTGACCGTGATTCACCTCGCCGGGCCGGAGTGGCTGCAGTGGCTCCTGTTCAGCATCTTCTCCATCGTGGGAGTGGTGCTGCTCCGAAAGCCCGTCATGCAGCGGCTGGGCGTGGGCGCGCCGGCGCTTCCTTCCGAGGAGATGCGCGGCGAGTGGGCCCTGGTGACCGAGGAGGTGCGCCCCGGTGACGTGGGGAAGGTGGAGCTGCGCGGAACGTCCTGGAGCGCCCGCGCGAACCGGACCGTCCGCGTGGGCGAGCGGGTTCCGGTGGAGCGAATCGAAGGGTTGACCGTGTGGCTCGGCGGAACCGACGGCCGCGGCGGGTGGACCCCCGGCGGAGGAAGCACATGACGGAAGCGCTGCTGGTCGTGGGAGTGCTGTTCGCCATCCTGGTGGCGGTGACGATCTTCAAAACCGCGGTCGTCGTGCCGCAGCAGAACGCCTTCGTCGTGGAGCGGCTTGGGCGGTTCAGCGATGTGAAGGAGGCGGGGTTCCATTTCCTGGTGCCCTTCTTCGACGCCATCCGCTACCGGCACACGCTCAAGGAGCAGGCGATCGACATCCCGGAGCAGATCTGCATCACCAAGGACAACGTACAGGTCGGGGTGGACGGCATCCTCTATCTCAAGGTCATGGATCCCCGCCGCGCCTCCTACGGGATCACCAACTACGTCTTCGCCATCACCCAGCTGGCCCAGACCACGCTGCGGAGCGAGGTGGGAAAGATCGACCTCGACAAGACCTTCGAGGAGCGAACGCACATCAACGGGCAGGTGGTGAGCGAGGTGGACAAGGCCTCCGAGGCCTGGGGCGTGAAGGTCCTGCGCTACGAGATCAAGAACATCACCCCGCCACGGGACGTCATCGCCGCGATGGAGAAGCAGATGCGCGCCGAGCGGGAGAAGCGCGCGGTCGTGCTCCAGTCCGAGGGCGAGCGTGACGCGGCGATCAACTCCGCCGAGGGACAGAAGCAGCAGGTCATCAAGCAGTCGGAGGCCAAGAAGCAGCAGCAGATCAACGAGGCCGAGGGTCAGGCCTCCGCCATCCTCGCGGTCGCCCGGGCCACGGCCGAGGGCATCCGGGCGGTGGCGGAGTCCATCAACGCCACCGGTGGCTTCGAGGCGGTCCAGCTCCGCGTGGCCGAGCAGTACATCAACGAGTTCGGAAAGCTCGCCAAGTCGGCCAACACCCTGGTCGTGCCCTCGAACCTCAGCGACGTGGGGGCGATGATCGGGCTGGCGATGAACGCCATCCGGCAGAAGGCCGAGCCGCCTTCGTCGAAGGGACCCCTCGCACCGCCCCGCTGATCCGGCGTCAGCCGCAGCGTGCAAGGAGCCCGAGGGCGGCCGCGACCAGCGACGGCCCGCCGAGCACCACCAGCGCGGCCCACGCCAGCCGCCGGCGACGGCGCGTGCGCGTCGGGTCCGGAAGCTCCTCCGGCTCGGGAACCAGGCTCGGCCCCGGACGGAGTAGCCGGAAGGCGGCCGGCTCCTGCCCCTCGGGCACCAGCAGGCGGACCTCCACGTAGGGACCGAGCATCCCCAGGAGCGATCGGTGGTGCTCGCCCTGGATGACGCAGGGGATGCCGTGGGCGTCGAGGACGCCCTTGTAGGTCGCAGCTTCCTCGACCGAGCCGCAGGTCAGCAGCGGCACCAGGCTCATCCGCGGTCCCTGTCGGTCTCGCGTTCGCGATGAAGACGGTCGCGCTGCGTCGAGCTGTCGCTGGGTCGGGCTCTTTCCACGAGGGCCGACGTGTATAACCCCGCTCCTTCCGGCGGCGAACCGAGCAGCCTCGGTCGCAGGAAAGAGGGGCGGGCTGCTCTCGCCTGGCCCCCCGGTGAGGTGGTAAGCGCCGACGCCCCATGCGCGCTGCCCTGCTCACCAGCCTCGTCACCGCCGCCGTCGTCTCCGCCGCGCCGTTGCCGGGGCTGTCCGAGCTGAAGGCCGCGGCCGACCAGCTTGTGCCCACGCCCATCACCGTGGACGTGGGAGGGATGCCGGCCTCGGAGCGGAAGGCGATCGCGCGGCTGGTCCAGGCGGCCCGGGTCATGGATCCGCTGTTCCTCCGCCAATCGTGGGCGGGGAGCGAGGCGTGGCTGGTGAAGCTCGCTCGCGACACCAGCCCGCTGGGACAGGCGCGGCTCCGGCTCTTCCTCCTCAACCAGGGGCCGTGGGACCGACTGGCGCACCTTGCACCGTTCCTGCCCGGGGTCCCGGTGAAGCCGGAGTCGGGGAACTTCTACCCGGCCGGGGCGACCAAGGAGGACGTGTCGCGCTGGCTCGCCACGCTCTCTTCCGAGGATCGGGCGCGGGCCAGCGGCTTCTTCACCACCATCCGCCGGGCGCCGAACGGCAGCTTCACCATCGTTCCCTACAGCCTCGAGTACCAGGGCGAGCTGGCTCGCGCGGCGGCGCTGCTCCGGGAGGCGGCCGCGGCGACCCAGCAGCCGGCGCTCCGGAGCTTCCTCGAGAAGCGGGCCGCGGCACTGCTGAACGACGACTACGCCGAGTCGGACGTGGCATGGATGCAGCTGGACACCACCATCGATCCGACTCTCGGTCCCTACGAGACCTACGAGGACGAGTGGTTCAACCAGAAGGCGGCCTTCGAGGCGTTCATCACCGTGGTGGATGCGAAGGAGACGGAGAAGCTGAAGCGCTTCTCATCCCAGCTCCAGGCGCTGGAGAACGCCCTTCCGATGGAGGACCGGTACAAGAATCCGAAGATCGGCGCGCTGGCGCCCATCCGGGTGGTGAACAGCGTGTTCGCGGCCGGGGACGCCAATCGCGGGGTGCAGGTCGCGGCCTACAACCTCCCCAACGACGAGCGGACCGTGGCCGCGCACGGGAGCAAGCGGATGATGCTGCGGAACATCGACCTGGCGAAGTTCGAGAAGACCCTGGTTCCCATCGCGAAGATTGCGATCGCGCCCGAGCTCGTGAAGTCGGTCCAGTTCGACCCGTTCTTCACCCAGATCCTGATGCACGAGCTCATGCACGGCATCGGCCCTCAGCGCATCATGTTGAATGGTCGCGACACCACGCCGCGGGCCGAGCTCCAGGAGCTCTCGGCGACCATCGAGGAGTGCAAGGCGGACGTCGTCGGCATCTGGGCGATGCAGCGCCTGGTGGGGCAGGGGCAGCTGCCGGCCGAGATGGGGAAGACGCTCGGGCCCACCGTGCTCGCGGGGATGTTTCGCTCCATCCGCTTCGGGCTCAACGAGGCGCACGGGAAGGGGACGGCGGTGCAGCTGAACTGGCTCCTGGACGCCGGCGCCTTCAAGGTCGCCTCCGACGGACGGTTCATGCTGGTGCCGGAGAAGCTGGCACCGGCGATCGAGTCGCTGGCCCGCGAGCTCCTCACCATCGAGGCGACGGGCGACAAGGCCCGGGCGAAGGCACTCCTCGACCGGCTGGCGATCAACCGACCGGAGACCCAGCGCGTGCTCTCGCGGCTGGGCAAGATCCCGGTGGACGTCGCGCCGCGGTACCTCACCGCCGAGGCGCTCGAGGCCGAGTCCCCCTAAATCGCTACGGGCGTCACGGGCTGCTCCAGATGCTCCGGTCGCTCGCAGGGGACACCGGAACGACCCCGGGTGCGTGGTCTCCGAGGCGCGAATCGAATAGACGACCACCCTTTTCATCGTCGACAGTGGGCGGGAAGACGGCCGCGAGCCGCTTCTCGCCTGCTCGGCGCCGCAGAAGAGGTGGGGCGTCCTCACCTCTGAATTTTCTCCCGCCGGCCGGCGTCGGGCGAACCCTGACCCTCACGATGAATCGATTCGAAGACGACGACGACCGGGAGCCTCTCCCGGTCGATGAAGAGTTGCACGGGCCGTTGCTGGAGTGGCTGGCCCGGGACGCGCGTGGCCACGTCGCCCTGTTCACCGCCATCGCCCGGCTAGACCCTCCCCAGGAGGTCCTGGATCACCTTGACGAGCACCGCCGCGCCCTGGCGACCATCCTCTGCTCCCCTCCGGTGACCCGGTCGGTCTTCGGGCCTCTGGTGGGGAACGAGCGCGGAGAGCGGTGGCGTGCCCTGGTGGAGCGCGGGCTGTTCGTCTTCGCAACGCATCGCTCGGGCGGCCCGTATTGGATCGCCGAGGCCCCGCAGCTTCCGACGCGCGTTCTCGATCTACCCCCGCTAGCACGCGAACTGGTGGCCGGACAGCCGCATGTCGCGCTCCCCTTCAAGCACGCCGCCTCGCTGATGCCGGAGAGCGTGGACCCGCCATCCCTCGCCGGCGCTGCTCGACGAGCGTCGTGAGCGCGACCTTCCCGAGCGATGACCGGAGCGCGGGAGAGCGCTATTGCCCGACGACGGTCATGACGCCGCCGTTCATCGAGTACACCCGCCCCTGGGAGTCGACGGCGATCGGCGTGTACGCCGCGCCGAGAGACCGGAGCAGGAATCGCTGCTCGATGAGCTGTCCACCCTGCCGGATCGCGTAAACGCGCCCGTCCTCGCTGTTGCCGTACACCGTCCCGTCCGGGCCAACCGCGGGCGCGTTGATGCACCACTCGAAGCCGTCCGGGTGGTCGGAGACGCAGTCCAGTCCCGCATCCGGCAGGGTGCTGCAGCTGCGGGTCTCGGTCGAGGTGAACTTCCACTCCGGGACCAGGTCCCGCGACAGCTGGGTGATGTCGTACGGGCCTTCCGTCCTCGGGGCGCTGCCGAAGTAGTGGTTGTCCTTGGTGATGATCGAGTAGGTGTCGCCGTGCCGCCACACCGCCGGCGTCACGTCCCAGCCGAAGTCGTAGGTGCCCATCAGCTGCCCAGTCGGGCTCACCTTCACCAGGTGCCCCCGGCTTCCGTTGTACGTGGTGAGGCCGCCGTAGAGAACGGCGCCGTCGGGGAGGGCGACCGGAACCGAGGACGACTGGTCCCAGACCCACACGCTGGGCTTGAGACCGGTGCTCGGGTCCACGCCCCTCGGAGCTCCGGACCGGCAGGACGTCGTGAGGACCCCGCATCCGTCGTCGAGCAGCTCTCGCATCCGGAAGGTCCACTTGGGGGTCAGATCGGAGTTCAGGGCAACCAGCGACGAGTCGTTCGCCGAGCGATTGCGCAACGACTCGCCGGCCTGGGGCGGCAATACGTGATGCGCCCTGCTCACCACGAAGATGGTTCCTCCGGGGCCGATCGCCGGGCCCGAGTTGAACCCCGGTCGCTGCGAGCCGCACGGACCGGTCGGCGCCGGAACCGACGCCGGATAGGGGCCGGCGATGTTGGCGCTGGCGAAGCTGAAGGGACAGAGATCCGTCGGTGCTGGCGCACCGGTGACGAGGTCCTGATAACGCACCTTCGTCGGTGCAGCGCCCGGACTCACCCGGACGAGGTATCCCTGAGCATCTCCGGCGACCGGGAGCATGGGGTCGAGCTCGATCACGTTGTAGAGCAAGGTGCCGTCGGCATCGACGACCAGCGGTCCCGTCACGTAGCGGTTCGAGGCCACCGTTCCGAACGGGTTGATCACCTCCGGGTTTGCCAGCTGCCGGTCCAGCCTCACCACCGTCCCTCCCGCTTCGGGCACGAAGACCGACTGTCCCTGCACCGCGGCCTGGAACGCGGGCTCCCAGCCGTTCACGACCTGCCAGGGTGGGGGCTTCCATCCGCTCTGGTAGCGATTCTGGAACTGCAGGGTGCCCGAGACCCAGGCGTGGTGCTCGACGGTCCACACGACCGTGGGCCAGCTGTCCAGACCGCAGCCCTGAGGTGAGCCGAGCGTCCCCGGCGGATCGCAAGGGGTGTACGTGCCGGCCTTGACCCCCATGTAGAGGTCGTCACCCATGATCAGCGGGGAGCCGTAGTGGGCCAGGAGACCGCCGGTCTCCTCGACCTCCTTGTCAACGTGTGGGTCGAAGATGATGGTGGCGAGCGCCCGTCCGAAGCCCTGAGCGGCCACGCACGACTGTCCGGTGTGCGCCCAGTTCTGGCCCCACTGGCCCCAGTCGCACCCAGCGTCGGCACGGAGCGGATCGGAGATGAATGGCAACGGGCCGGCATCGCTCCCGCCTGGTTCGTCCTTGCAGGCGGTGGTGGTGAGCGCGAGCAACGCGGCGACGGTCAGATGTCTCTTCATGCGAGGAAGGGCCCCCCGGAAGCTCCCCTCGGCCTCCTGGGGAGCGCACAGTTCCCCCCGGTCCACCCCCGCCCGTCAAGCGCGGGCCCGGGAGTGGCATCCGGGGCGGCCCGGATGTAACCCAGCGGTGCCCTGGCACGTCTCCCGGGGAGGAGCCCATGTCCAAGCCCGAGACCCCCGAGCCACCTTCCGGCGAGATCACCCCCGAGCCCCTCTTCTGGCGCCGTCGGGAGTTCCTCAGGAACGCCGGGCTGGGCGTGCTCACCGCTGCGGCGACCGGAACCGGTCTGGTCTGGTTGACCCAGGGTGGCCCGGGACTGGCTCGAGGCGGAGGGAAGGACACCCCCGCACCCGAGCCGGCTCTCCCCAAGGTCCTCGGCCGCTACAGCACCGACGAGAAGGCCACGAGCTACGAGGACATCACCCACTACAACAACTTCTACGAGTTCGGGACCGACAAGCTCGACCCCGCGGCGAACGCGGGCAGGCTGCGCACCCGGCCCTGGACGGTGGCGGTCGACGGCCTGGTGAAGAAGCCGCTCACGATCGACATCGAGGAGCTCGTCAAGTGGTTCCCGCTCGAGGAGCGCATCTACCGGATGCGCTGCGTGGAAGCGTGGAGCATGGTCATCCCCTGGCTCGGGTTCCCGCTCGGCGACTTCATCAAGCGGGTCGAGCCGCTCGGCTCGGCGAAGTACGTCGCCTTCCAGACCCTGCTCGATCCGCAGCAGATGCCGGAGCAGCGCACGCACATCCTCGAGTGGCCGTACGTCGAGGGCCTGCGGATGGACGAGGCCACCCACCCCTTGACGCTCCTGGTCGCCGGCCTCTACGGCAAGACGCTCCCGAACCAGGACGGCGCACCCCTGCGGCTGGTGGTGCCCTGGAAGTACGGATTCAAGGGCATCAAGAGCATCGTGAAGATCAGCTTCGTGGAGAAGCAGCCGCCCACCACATGGTCCATCGCGGGCCCCCGCGAGTACGGGTTCTTCGCCAACGTGAATCCCGATGTTCCGCACCCGCGCTGGAGCCAGGCCACCGAGCGACGCGTCGGTGAGTTCGCACGCCGCAAGACGCTGCCCTTCAATGGCTACGGCGACGAGGTGGCGAAGCTCTACGCCGGCCTGGACCCGAAGACCCTGTACTGATGGCTCCCCGGCGACCGCCATTCCCGTGGTTGAAGCCGGGCCTGCTCGTCGGCGGCCTGATTCCGTTCGCGGTGCTCGTCTGGCGCGCCGCTCGCGGGACGCTCGGCGCCGACGCAATCGCCTTTGGCCTCAACCAGCTCGGGTACCTTGCGCTGGTGTTCCTCATGGCCTCTCTGGCCTGCACACCGCTCAAGACGCTGACCGGCTGGACCTGGCCCATCCGGATCCGGCGGATGCTCGGGCTCTTTGCCTTCTTCTACGCCTCGCTCCACCTCCTCACCTACGTGGGCATCGACCAGCAGCTTGACTGGGCTGTGCTGTGGGGGGACGTGACGCAGCGGAAGTTCATGATCATCGGCTTCCTGGCCTTCCTCTGCCTGGTCCCGCTGGTCTGGACCAGCACGGATGCGTCCGTCCGGCGGCTCGGGTTCGCTCGGTGGAAGAAGCTCCACCGCCTGGCCTACCTCGCCGGCGTCCTGGCGGTGGTGCACTTCATCTGGCGGGTGAAGCTCGATCTGCGGGTGCCGCTGACCTGGGCCGCGATCCTCGGTGCGTTGTTCCTGGTCCGCATCGCCGATGAAATCCGGACGCGTCGGCGAAAGCGTGCCCGGCAGCCCGTGGCCGCCCGCTCGGTGGACCTCGCTGGGTGAGGGGGGCTCCCTTGCGGGGGCACGGATGTGTCACGGTCATCGTTCGAGAGGCCACCGATGACCGACGACAGCCGCGGCCCGTTTCTCGCCTGGCAATGGTCCCGCTATCCCACCGGACACCGTGACCGCCGGAACCTCCTGGCGCACGCGCTCACCGCGCCGCTGTTCCAGGCGGGCACCGTCGCGCTGGTGGTGTCGCCCGTCGTGAGCCGCTGGCTCGCGGTTCTGGGGCTCGGCACGATGGCGGGGGTGATGGCGCTCCAGGGACGCACGCACCGACTCGAGCAGGCTGCACCGTCTCCGTTTCGCGGTCCGTCGGACGTCGTCGCCCGCTTCTTCGTCGAGCAGTGGGTCACCTTCCCGCGCTACGTGGCGAGCGGTGGCTTCCGCCAGGCGTGGCAGGCGGCGGCCCCGGAGCGGCGTCCGTCGGGCGCGTAGAGTCACTCCTCAGGGCGTGGGTGCGGGCTGTTCGTTGTTCTCGCGCTCGGCCCGCTGGGTGAGCCCGGTGACGAGCGAGCGGGTGAGCGAGGACTCGGACTCGGCTCCCGACCGGCGCTCGAAGTCCTCGGGAGATCGCGGGCGGGGCAGCAGGCGCGCTCCGAGGGCCATCAGCTCCGAGACCAGACCGGGGGCGACGCCCTGGAGACGCGCGCCGGTCCGGGCGCGTGCGGTGAGGATGAGCTCGGGCTCGCCGAGCTCGACTCCGCGGACGATGGCCCGTGCGGCCGCGCTCGAGCTCGTCGAGAGGTAGGGGAGCGAATCGAGCACCCTGAACCACGCGTACTCGACCTCGTGCCGGCCCTTCACCGCGACGTGCCGTGGGCTCCCGGTGCGCATCAGCCCGGGGCAGACGGTGGTGACGACGACGCCGTCGCGCCGGACCTCGGCGTGCAGTCCCTCGCTCCAGCCGACCAGCGCGAACTTGCTCGCCACGTACGGCAGGAGGTGCGGCGTCGGGACCTTCCCGCCCATGCTGCTGATGTTGACGATGCGCCCCTCTCGCCGCCGCCGCATCTCCGGGAGCACCGTCTGCACCAGGAACAGCGGACCGAAGAAGTGCGTGTCCATCGCCTCCTGGTAGTCGGAGACCCGCATCGTCTCCTCGGGCCCGACCTGGATGATGCCGGCGTTGTTGATCAGCACGTCCACCCGGCCGAAGCGTTCGACCACCTCGCGCACGGTCCGCTGCACCTGGTCCTGGAACCGCACGTCGCAGTCGAAGATCTCCACCTCGGCACCGGCGGCCCGAAGCTCGTCGCGGGCGCGGCCGAGCTCCTCCTCATCCCGGGCGAGGAGCGCCAGACGTGCGCCCTTCCTCGCGAGGACGCGGGCCAGCTCCAGCCCGAGGCCGCGGGAGCCGCCGGTGAGGAGCACCACCTTGCCGGTCAGGTCGTAACGCGGGCGCAGGAGCCGTCGTCCGAGCCAGACGCCCGCCACCGCGACCGCCCCCAGCGTCTTCCAGTCCAGTCCGCGCCGTCTCATGCGGGCGAGAGTAGTCACCCGCCGGGGTGGCGCCCGACCCCCGGCGCTCGGCTGCCCGGATGCCTCCTGAGCGGCGTTGCCCGCGAGCGGTTGCTGAACGTATGTTCAGAGCCGATGGAGCGCAGCGAGCTGCTGGCCATGGTGAAGCGCCTCGGCGCCGAGTTCCGCAAGCGGGGCATGCACGGGCACCTCGCGCCCCTGCGGCTCTACTGGCTCGCGCTCCGACACGATCTGGTGCAACCGGACCGCCACGGGCTGCACGTGCAGCTCTCGGAGGAGATGGTGGTGGAGTGGTTCAAGCTGCTCCGGATCCCGCCGTTCGAGCGCGCGTATCCGGTCCAGCCGCCCGGCTCGCGGTGTCCGCGCTGTCCACCCGGCGAAGGGCCCGGGATGGAGGTGGTCACCGAGCGGACGTTCCCCGAGGGCCGGAAGGTGGCCTGTCTCGCCTGTCGTACCGCCTGGCTCGAGCTCGAGCCGTCCACGCGGATGGGCCGGGGCTCCGATGCCTCGCGGAGGAAGCTGTCCTAGCGTCCGGCCCCGATGGCGCGGGCGCGGCACGTCGCGGTCGTCGGATCGGGGCACAACGCGCTGGTCTGCGCGTGCTACCTGGCGAAGGCCGGCCAGCGGGTGACGGTTCTCGAGCGGAGTCGCCAGGTCGGCGGGGCGGTGTGCACCGAGGAGCTGTTTCCGGGCTTCCTCTACGACGTGGGCAGCTCGGCCCACATCATGATTCACGCCACGCCCATCGTCGACGAGCTGGAGCTCGCGCGGTTCGGGCTCGAATATCTGGAGCTGGATCCCTGGGCGTACTACCCGACGCCCGACGGGCCGCACCTCGCCTTCTACCGGGACGTCGACCGGACCTGCGCCTCCATCGCTCGGGTGAGCGCCGAGGACGCCGAGGCGTATCGGCGGTTCGTGCGGGACTGGACGCCACTCGCCGAGGCGACGTTCAAGGTGTTCCAGGAGCCGCCCACGCCGGTCGCAGTGGGGCGGCGGTTCATCTCGGTCCCCGGTCCGCGTCAGCCGATGGGGGCAGGGCTCCAGGAAATTCTCCGGAGTTACGGCGACGTCATCGAGCGGCGCTTTCGCTCGGGACCGGTGCGCGCCGCGCTGCTGTGGCTGGCGGCGCAGTCGGGTCCCGGGCCGGACGAGCGGGCTTCCTCGCCCTTCGTGGGGTGGCACGCGGTGGTGCACCGCATCGGCGTCAGGCATCCCCGCGGTGGCTCGGGGATGCTGACCCGTGCGCTCGCCCGACGCCTGGAGGCCGAAGGCGGCTCGGTCCGCACCGAGGCGGAGGTGGAGCGCATCGATGTCCGGGACGGCAAGGTCTGCGGAGTCATCCTTGCCGGCGGGGAGCCCGTCGCGGCCGACCTCGTGGTGTCCGGGGCGCACGTCCGCACCACGCTGCTCCAGCTGCTGGGCCCCGAGGAGCTCCCGGCGGAGGTGCGCGACGAGGTGGCGGCGACGCGGGTGGGGAACGGGCTCGGCATGGCGGTCCGCTGCGCGACCGACGCGCTCCCGGAGTACCTGGGCGAGCCCGCCGGAGCGCCGGTCGACCGCCACCTGGGGCTGCAGCTGCTCACACGCTCGGAGGCGGCCGTGCGCAAGGCGCACGCCGAGTACCTCCTGGGGAGGAACGCGTCCGAACCCCAGCTCATCGCGATGACCTTCTCCGCCTTCGATCCGGATCTCTCGCCGGCGGGCAAGCACGTCTGTTACCTGTGGAGTCAGTACCACCCGTACGCGCTCTCGAGCGGCGAGAGCTGGGACGACATTCGCGAGCGGGAGGCGGACCGAATCCTCGAGCAGCTCTATCGGTTCGCTCCCAACATGCGGGGGCGCATCCTCCACCGGCACATCCAGTCGCCGCTGGATCTCGAGCGGCGCTTCGGGCTGCTGCGCGGGAACGTGATGCACCTGGAGATGTCGCTGGACCAGATGTTCGGCTTCCGGCCCACGCCATCGCTCTCGCGGTACCGGACCCCGGTGAGCGGGCTGTACCTCACCGGGGCGAGCACCCACCCGGGAGGGGGCGTGTTCGGTGCATCGGGGCTCGCCTGCGCCCGGACCGTGCTGCGCGACCTCTGAGCGGGAACGGGGATGAACGAAACGAATGGACCCCGGGAGATACCGAGGGGTGTCGCGGAGCACGCGTACCGGGACGGCTGTAAGGTCTCGCCGGGTGCTGCGTGGGCGCGAGCATGGACGCGACAGCCGAAATCACCCTCGCCTCGGATCGCGACCCGGTGTGCGGGATGAAGGTCGATTCAGCGCACCCCGCTGGCGGGACGTACACGTACGCGGGAAAGACGTACGGCTTCTGCGGTCCGCGGTGCCGTGAACGCTTCGCGGCCGCTCCCCTGCGTTACCTCGAGCCGGACCGAGGGAAGTCACGCGCGGTCGAAGGACAGGCTGGTGGGGGGAGCGGTGCCTGGATCTGCCCCATGGATCCGGACGTGCAGTCCGACCGGCCCGGTCCATGCCCGAAGTGCGGCATGGCGCTCGAGTCGAGGGCACCGGCCGCGGCGAGCAAGGTCGAGTGGACCTGCCCGATGCATCCGCAGATCGTCCGCGACGGGCCCGGCACTTGCCCCATCTGCGGGATGGCGCTCGAGCCACGGACCATCACGCTCGAGGAGCCGGTCAATCCAGAGCTGACGGACATGCAGCGCCGGCTGCTGGTCTCGATCCCGTTCACGGTGGCGCTCCTCGCCATCGCCATGGGAGAGATGTTCGGATGGCATCCCCCGCCGTGGATCGGCTGGCTCGAGCTGCTGCTCGCGACGCCCGTCGTCCTGTGGGGCGGTGCTCCGTTCTTCGTCCGGGCAATCGCCTCCGTGAGGAATCGCAGCCCGAACATGTTCACGCTCATCGGGCTCGGTGTCGGCGTGGCTTACGGGTTCAGCGTGGTCGCCACCCTCTTCCCGGGATGGTTCCCGGACACCTTCCGCAGCCACGGGAGGGTGAACGTCTACTTCGAGCCGGCGGCGGTCATCGTGGCGCTGGTGCTGGTGGGGCAGGTGCTCGAGCTCCGGGCGCGCGCGGCCACGGGCGGTGCGCTCCGCGCGCTCTTGAAGCTGCAACCGGCCGTCGCCCGCCGGGTGGAGGGCGTCGTCGAGCGCGACGTGCCGCTCGCCGAGGTCGGCGTCGATGACGTGCTGCGCGTCCGGCCGGGGGAGAAGATCCCCGTCGACGGAAGGGTGATCGAGGGCCGGACCAGCGTGGACGAAGCGCTGGTCACCGGCGAGCCCATCCCGGTGGAGAAGGGGCCGGGTGACTCGGTGACCGGCGGAACCCTGAACCAGAACGGGAGCGTCCTCATGCGAGCCGAGCGCGTCGGCGCCGACACGCTGCTCGCCGGCATCGTTCGTCTGGTGGGCGAGGCCCAGCGGAGCCGCGCCCCCGCGCAGCAGCTGGCGGACCGTGTCTCCGCCGTCTTCGTCCCCGCGGTGGTGGCCGTCGCGCTGGTGACCGGGGTGGTCTGGGCGCTGATCGGGCCCGAGCCGCGCCTTGCACACGCGGTGGTGAACGCGGTGGCGGTGCTGATCATCGCCTGCCCCTGCGCCCTCGGCCTGGCCACTCCCATGGCGGTCATGGTCGGAACCGGGCGCGGGGCGCAGGCGGGCGTGCTGTTCCGGAACGCGGCAGCGCTGGAGCGGCTCGCCGAGGTCGACACGCTGGTGGTGGACAAGACCGGGACCTTGACCGAGGGTCGGCCCGCGCTCGTCGAGGTCTTCACCGTGGCCGGGTGGAGTGAGGCCGAGGTCCTCGCTCTCGCGGCCTCCGCGGAGGCCGGAAGTGAGCATCCGCTCGCCTCGGCGATCGTGGCCGGCGCGCGCGCTCGCGGGCTGACCTCGGCGCCGGTGACCGAGTTCCGCGCCGACCCGGGGACCGGGGTGAGCGGTCGGGTCGGAGAACGGTCGGTCTCCGTGGGCCGGACGCTGAACACGGGGCTCCCCGGCGCGTCGGAGTTGCTTGGCCTCGCCCGTCGCTGGCGCGAGCACGGACGGACGGTGGCCTTCGTCGTCGTCGATGGTCGTCCTGCTGGCGCGCTGGCCATCGAGGATCCCATCAAGGAGTCGGCCCGCGGCGCGCTCGCCGACCTGTCGCGAGAGGGAATCCGGGTAGTCATCGCCACCGGTGACCACGCCACCACCGCGCAGTGGGTCGCTCGGAGCCTCAGGATCGCCGAGGTGCACGCGGGCGTGCTCCCCCAGGACAAGGCGGCGCTCGTCGCCGACCTCCAGAAGGGGAACCACGTCCGGAAGGGGAGCCACGTCGTGGCGATGGCCGGAGACGGCGTGAACGACGCTCCGGCGCTTGCCCGGGCCGATGTGGGCATTGCGATGGGGACCGGGACCGACGTCGCGATGCAGAGCGCGGGGGTGACGCTCGTCTCGGGAGACCTCCGCGGCGTCGTTCGCGCGCGGCGGCTCAGCCGGGCCACGGTGCGCAACATCCGGGGGAACCTCGCCTTCGCCTTCGGTTACAACCTGCTCGGTGTGCCGATCGCGGCCGGCGTGCTCTATCCCTTTCTCGGCTGGCTCCTGAGCCCGATGCTGGCGAGCGCTGCCATGTCGCTGAGCTCGGTCTCGGTCATTGGCAACGCGCTGCGGCTGCGGAGGGTGAAGCTCGGATAGCCGCGGGGAGGTGAGCATGACTCAGGCGGTCTTCACGTCCGTTCAGGCGATCGACGATCGCCGGGCAGCCGCGGGTCTCCGCTATTTTGAGTTCGTCCGGGTCCAGGACCTCAGCGCCGGGCTGTACGTGCTCGAGGCCGGGGCGGTGGATCCGCAGGATCCGCACTCCGAGGACGAGCTCTACGTGGTCATGCGGGGCCACTGCCGCTTCCGCGCCGGGGCCGAGGAGCAGGAGGTCGGACCCGGAGCGGTGCTGTTCGTCCCGGCCCAGGTCGAGCACCGCTTCCTGGAGATCCGCGAGCGCCTCGAGGCGCTGGTCTTCTTCGGGCCGGCAGAGAGGATTCGAAGCTGAGGGCGCCTCGCCCTAGCGACGAGTGGCCAGCGGCGCCGCGAGCCTGAACACCGGCGCGCGGCGGATGCGCTGATCGTACGAGGGATGGCGGAGGAGGAAGAAGCGGCGGCGAGCGTCGGCATCGGCGGCGAACGCCGGGTCGCGCAGCCGCTCCTCGAACGCCGCGCGGAGAGAGGAGTCGCGCGCCAGCTCTGCCTCAGCCCACGGCTCGAGCAGGTATTGCTCCACGTACTCCTGCTGCTGGAACGCGGCGTTGAAGGTGCCCCAGGCGACCAGGGAGTCGGGGGCGGTCGGCTCGAGCAGGTGCGCCGCGAGCGCGGCCCGGGGCTGGGCGAGCGGGATCACCCGCGTCCCCCGCGGGAGCTCCTCGAGCCTCGGGGCCGACCAGGTGCCCACCGGGTCCAGCCGTTGCCGGCCCTCGTACGGCGCGGCGGCCGGGCGCGCGTCGCTCAGCTTGAACGAGGAGATGCGGGCGCGCGTGGCACGGGTCAGCGCGCGGTGCTCGATGCCGTGGTGGTCGAGGGCCTCGGCGACGACGGCTGCCCACCCGGGTGGGACGGCCCAGCCGCCTTTGGGCAGGTCGACCCGGGTGGTGGCCACCATCCGGCTGCGGAGCGGGATCCGCCACACCTCGGGACGGTCGAGGTGAAAGCGCAGGTACGTTCCGCCGGTCGCGGGTGAGGGCGCGCGATCGTAGGCGTAGGCCGGGAACTCGATCGTCTCGGCCTCCTCGGCGGCGGCGAAGGTCAGAGCCAGGGCGGCGGGTGGCTTGGCGCGAATGTCCTCGTCGAGGCCGCGCATCCGCACGCGCCAGGCGGGGCCGTGCCGGCGGACCGAGGCCAGCGCCGCAGCGAGCACGTCGCGCGTCGTCACCACCCGGGTGCGGTAGTCCTTCCAGCTGTGGGTCTCCACCAGCACCGCCAGCCGGTTCCGGAGGCCCCAGTAGGTGTGTGAGAAGCGCGGCGGATAGACGGTGCGGCTGAAGCCCGACGCCGGATCGTCCTCCCGGATCAGCGAGGGATAGAAGTCGAGCGGCAGGTGTCCGCCGGACCGGAGCTCGGCGTGGATCTCCTCCTGGAGCAGCCGGGCCATGGCCTGCATCGGACGGGGACCCTCGATGAGTGGGGCCACGAGCAGGGACACATCCGACAGAAAGTGCGCGCCGTCGGTGACGTGCAGATCGAGGAACACCAGCGGGTCCCAGGCCGTGAGCACGGGGAGCAGCGCTCGCATCTCGGGCGAGTCCGCCTTCATCCAGTCGCGGTTGAGATTCAGGTTCCGGGCATTGCTTCGCCAGCCCTGAGAACGGGGCCCGTTCTGGTTGGGGCGATGATGCGGAGAGGAGTGCTCGTGCCCGTCGACGTTGAAGATGGGGACGAAGACGAAGGTGACGTGCCGGAGAACGTCGGGCAACGCAGTGCCTTCCAGTAGCTCCCGGAGCAGCTGGAACCCTGCGTCCTTCCCGTCGATCTCACCCGGGTGGATGCCGGCCAGCGCAAAGACGACAGGGCGCGCGCGGCGCCGCGCGGTCTCGGGGGTCAGCGTCCCGTCGTCACTTGCCGCCAGCACCCACAGCGGTCGGCCCTCGGCACTGGTGCCGAAGCGCTCGGCGCGGACACGCCCCCGGTAGCGGCGGACGAACGCGCGGGCGAGCGCATCGACCTCCGAGGCGGGTCCGGTCTCGGCGTGCTGCGTGCGCTCGGCATGGGTCTGGAGCGGCTGCGGGTTCGTTCGGGCCATCGGGCCGCGCAGTCTGGACGAGAAGCGGGCTAGAGCGGGAGCACAGGTTGCAGCGCGCCCTCGTGCTGCAACAGCCAGCGCTTCCGCTCCAGGCCCCCACCGAAGCCGGTCAGGCTCCCGTCGGAGCCGATGACGCGATGGCAGGGAATGACCACCGGCACGGGATTCTGCCCGTTTGCCGCGCCGACGGCGCGCGTGGCTCGCGGGTCGCCGAGCTCCTCCGCCAGGCGGCGATAGCTCCAGGTCTCCCCGGCCGGAATCCGGCGCAGCGCCGTCCAGGCGCGTCGCTGGAAGTCCGTCCCGTGGAGGCGCACCCGGAGTCCCGTCAGCGCATCGAGGTCTCCGGCGAAGAAGCGGTGGAGGAGGGTGCAGGCCCCGGCGGGATCCGTTCCTTCGATCCAGATGGATGGGCCGAGGACGCGGCTGGCCCAGGCGCGGAGCGGCCGGAGGCCGTCGAAGGTGACCGCGACCAGCACGCCGTCCTCGGCTCCCACCCCGAGGGGGCCGATCGGCGAGTCGAACGTTGCAACCTCCAGGGTCCTCACCGCGCGTCCTCCGACCAGAGCCACAGCGTCGCGTAGCCGCGCCAGGGACGCCAGCGCTCGGCGCGGCGCTCCACCTCGCTCGCGCTGGCCAGGAGCCCTCGGCGTCCGAGCGCCCTGCGCAGGCCCAGGTCCGCGGCGGGGAGCGCATCCGGGTCACCGAGCGCGCGGAGCGCCACGATGGAGGCGGTCCAGGGGCCGATGCCGCGGATGGAGCACAGCGCGGAGACGACGTCCGCCAGTGGCAAGCTCCCGTCGAGCCGCACCGCGCCCGTCGCGACCGCCTGGGCGAGCGCACGGACCACCGGGGCGCGAAGGCGGAGGCCGGGCACGTCCTCGAGCGGCGCCGAGGCGAGCACCTCGGGCTCCGGAAAGCTGCGCCACGGTCCGCCGGGAAGATCGGCCATGAGGGTTCCGCACGTCTCGACGAGACGGCGAGCGACGGTCACCGCCGCCGCGACCGAGATCTGCTGGCCGATGATCGCGCGGACGGCAACCTCGAACGGCTCCCAGGCGCCGGGGACCCGGAGTCCTGGGCGGCGGGCGATGACGGATCGGAGGCGCAGGTCGCGGCGCAGCGCCCGTCGGATCTCTCGAGGATTCGCCCGGGTGTCGAACAATCGCTCGAGCCTCGCGCGCGTCGGGGCGTCGAGCGGCCGCGGACTCTCGACCTCGAGGGCATCCGGGCGGACGTGCACCTCGAGCAGCGCCGGGCGCCCGGCGAGCATGGTCGCTCGGCGCCAGATGGACCCATCGACGCGCTCCACCCCGGGAAGGGCCCGCGCACCGAGAAAGGCGAGCACCCACCGTGCGTCGTAGGGCCGGGTGACCGGGAGCGTCTCACGCATCGGGGGTGCAGGGTGCCGCGCTCGGGCCGCCGCGTCTTGTCAGTTCCTGCGACTGACAGTCGAAGGGGTTTCCAGTCGAAGGTGTTTGACACCTCCGCAGCCCCGACGTCTCCGGGGCCGTCGAAGGTGTTTGACACCTTCGCGGCGGACACCTTCGCGGCGCCCCTCAGAGGCGTGGTGGGGAGTCCTCCCACATGTCGTGTCAGGTTCTGTACGGCCAGGTGACCCACGAACCATGGTTCAGTGGGTCCGAAATACGTCGTGAACAGAATTGTCGCGTCCACCCGTTCGCACTGCGGCCATGGGGTCATGGGCGGGACTGGTTCCAGCGCGCACTCATCCCTACCTCCCCGCGAATTGGACCTCGGCGCGCAGGACGCGCCGTCGAACAGGAGGAAGCACCCGTGGGAATCCTCACCATGATCGTGATCGGCCTGGTCGCGGGGCTCATCGCGCGGGCCATCGTGCCGGGGCGGCAGTCGATGGGTGTTCTTGCGACCATGCTGCTCGGCATCGTCGGCAGCTTCGTCGGGGGGCTGCTCGGCTCGCTGTTCAGCAGCGACGGGAACCTGATGGATCTCCGGCCCTCCGGGCTCCTCTGGTCCATCATCGGCGCCGTGGTCGTTCTGTTGCTGGTGGGCCTGGCCGGCCGACGCCGCGCCGTCTGAGCTCAGCCGAGCACCGGTGAGCCGGGGCTGAAGCCCGGGAACACCGTCGAGGCGTCACGCAGGCCGAGCTGACCGCGCACCGCCTCCCAGAGCACCCCCCGGACGTCGGTGCCGATCGCCAGGTCCCGCTCCTCGAACAGCTCGGACCTGGCGAGCCCGCGGTAGCCGCCGACGACGCGGCCGCCGCGCACTCCCCCGCCCATCACCAGCATCACCGACGCCGTGCCGTGGTCCGTGCCCCGGTTCCCGTTCTCGCGCGCGGTGCGCCCGAACTCGGTCATCACCACGACTCGCGTGTCTGCCCACCGGTCGCCGAGGTCTCGGGCAAATGCCGCGAGCGCGCCTCCCAGCTCCGCCAGGCGACTCGCGAGCTGCCCCTTCTCCGTGCCCTCGCCGACGTGGGTGTCCCAGCCGCCCATGTCGGTGACGGCGACCTGCAACCCGACTCCGGAGCGGACGAGCCGGGCAACGTCCTGGAGCCGCCGCGCGATCGGCGCGCCGCCGTACTCGGCCCCGTTGGCCGGCGGCAGCTGTGCGAGCTTCGCGGAGCCCGCCTCGCGCAGCGCCTCGAAGGTCTCCATCCCCGTGGTGCGGAGCGCGGTGTCCACCGCCTGCGCATAGAGCGCGTCGAAGGCGTTGCTCCCCCCGGGCCCGCCGGGCAGCCGGAACTGGCCGAGGGAGGACATCGCGACCGCCGGTGCGTCTCCCACCAGCATCCGGGGGAGCGTGGGCTGCACCGCCACCACCCGGAAGGCGCCTTCGGGACCGGTAGCGCGCTGGACCGCGCGATTCATCCACCCATCGGTGGTGGACTTCCGCCCCGGCGTGCCGCTCTCGCAGAAGTCCTGCGCGTCGAAGTGAGAACGGGTCGCCCCTGGCAGGCCCGCTGCGTGAACGATGCCCAGCGTGCGCTCGCTCCACAGTGGAAGGAGCGGGGCGAGCGCGGGGTGCAGCGCGAAGACGTCGTCGAGCCGGATCGCGCCTCCGTCCTTCCCCGGCGGGGCGAGCGCCAGCGTCGGCCGCGCGGCCCGGTAGGCGGGATCACCCACCGGAGGCACGATGGACAGCCCGTCCGCTCCCCCGCGGAGGAACACCAGCACCAGCGTCTTGCCCGAGCCCCCCTCGGCGGCAGCGAGCGCGCGCCCGAGGAATCCCGGCAGGGTGCTCAGCGCGGCGAGCGCACCGGTGGAGCGGAGGAACTGGCGGCGGGAGAAGGGACTCATTGGTTCTGGAACTCCGGGGCCCCGAGGAGCAGGCCCACCAGCTTCGCGCCATCCATCGGCCGGCGCTCGCCGTCGGGCATCACCTCGGAGACGCCCAGCGCCGCAAGCAGCGTCGTCCGGGTCGCGTCTCCAAGCGGCCGGTGGAGGATGGCGCGCGCGGTCCGGTCCACCACCTCCTCGGGAGCCCCTTCCAGTCCGGGCAGCGGAACCTCGGTGCCCGTCAGCCGGCCCGAGGCGAGCTTCAGCCCGAAGTCGATGCGAGCCACCAGCGCGCCCGGGTTGACCCAGGGTTGCGACACCTCGGGCCAGCCCGTGGGCGGCTGGGCGCGGTAGAGCGGCTGACCCATCCGGGTCAGCGCCTGGACCATCGGCACGTCGCCGGCGGTGTTCCCTCCCAGCACCCGCACCGCGGACACGGTGAACTCGAGCGGGGTCTTCACCTTCACCGCCCGGGCCTCATCGCTCCAGAACTCCGCGCTCTCGAACAGCGCCCGGTAGACGGCGGTCAGGTCACCGCCGGTCCGGAGGAACACCTGAGCCACCCGGTCCACCAGGGCGGGCGGGGGCGAGTCCATCACGAACTTCTGCGCCAGCTTTCGGGCGATGAAGCGCGCCGTGGATCGATGGCTCGCGAGCAGATCCAGGACCCGCTCGCCGTCCTCCATCCCGCCTCCCGCCGGTATCTCCACACCGAGGACCCGCTTGCTGCCGCGATCGTGAGCCTGTGGGTGGAACTCGAAGCTGCCGTCCTCGTTCGGCCTGCGAATGCCCCAGCCGGTGAAGCAGCGGGCCACCTCGCGGACGTCCTCCTGGGTGTAGCCGCCGTCGACCCCGAGCGTGTGCAGCTCGAGAAGCTCGCGGGCGTAGTTCTCGTTCAGCCCCAGCCGCCCGCGCTTCGGGGCCGAGAAGCCCTCGCGGGTGGAGGTCCAGTTGTCCAGGTAGAAGAGCATCGCGGGGTGATGAGCCACCGCACCGAGCAGCTCGCGGAAGCTCCCGAACAGATGCGGACGGATCGCCTCCCGCTCGTAGGGCGACACCATCCAGCGAACGGCTCCCTTGTCCGCGGAGACGTTGAAGTGGTTGAACCAGAAGTCGACGAGCGTTTCTTGAAGTTGCCGTCGGCTCTCGGTCGCGCGGATGAGGCGCGCCGCGATCAGCTCGGCGCCCACCTGGCGCGGGAGCTGGAACGGCTCGACCACCCGGAGAAGCTCCGCCCGCACCACCTCGGGGCTCTTGCCTTCCAGCGAGACGCCCTTCGCCTCGGCGACCTTCTTTGCTCGCGGATAGCGTGCCACGAGCTCGGCGGTGCTCATCGAGAGCGAGGGAAAGTCCGCGAGGCGCTTCTCCACCGTGCCGTCGTCGATGTCAGCGGGACGGAGCTGCCAGGCGATCCAGGCGGAGGCTCCCATCGTCTCCACCTGGCGGAGGTCCGCCGGGGACGGGCCATACGCCAGCCGGTTCAGGACGTGCACAGCCTGCTCCTCGGGGGACCAGATCACGTGCGGGAGCCGCAGCGGGTCGCTACCCCGCGGATGGGCCTCGGCCGCGACCGGGCCGCCTGCGCCGGACGAGGCAGTGGCGCAGCCGACGAGGAGGACCAGCGTCATGGCGGAGACCGAGTGGGTTGAGCGGAAGATCGCGCCGGAATCGCGGCCGAGGCCAAGGAGCGAGGAGGGAGCGGGGCTCGGGCCCCGTGACCGACGAGCGACGCCGGGATCGGGCGCGAGGGCCAGCGAGGGCCGCTCAACCCGCTCGGTTTCCGCCATCAGGAGGCTGTCACGCATGCTGATGACCTTGAACACCGGGAGGCCCGCAGGAGTTACCGGCCGGGTGCCACGACGCAGTGGCACACGCAACGCGTCAATGCGACAGTCGGGGTCCATGGACCGACCGACCGTCCGGGTACCTGGCCTGGCCCTCTGCGCCTCCGTCCTCTGTCTCCCCGGGAGCGCCTGGGCCCAGGCCACCGAGGCCCACGCGGACACCGGTGACACGGCCTGGATGCTGGTGAGCGCCGCGCTGGTGCTCCTGATGACCCCCGGGCTGGCGCTGTTCTACGGCGGGATGGTTCGGCGGAAGAACGTGCTGGCGACCCTGATGTACAGCCACTTCGCGCTCGCGCTGGTGACGATCCAGTGGGTGGCCTTCGGCTACTCGCTCGCCTTCGGGAAAACGCACGGCGGGCTCATCGGCGGGGCCGACTACCTGCTGCTCAACGGGGTGGTCGGCGAGGTGAAGGGAAGCGTTCCGGCGCTGGTCTTCATGGCCTTCCAGATGAAGTTCGCGATCATCACCCCGGCGCTCATCAGTGGCGCATTCGTCGAGCGGATGAAGTTCAGCGCCTACGTGGCCTTCACCTTGCTCTGGAGCACGTTGGTCTACGACCCGGTGGCGCACTGGGTCTGGGCCGACGGTGGCTGGATGGCCAAGCTGGGGGTGCTCGACTTCGCGGGCGGCACCGTCGTGCACTGGACCGCTGGCCTGTCGGCGCTGATCTGCGCGCTCTTCATCGGCAAGCGGGTCGGGTACGGCCGCGAGAAGTTCATCCCCCACGACCTTCCGATGACCATCACCGGCGCCGGGCTGCTCTGGTTCGGCTGGTTCGGGTTCAACGCCGGCAGCGCGCTCTCCGCCGGCCAGACGGCGGCGCTCGCCTTCTCCACCACGCACATCGCGGCTGCCTCGGGCGCGATGGCCTGGGTGGTGGCGGAGTGGGGGTTCCGGCGGAAGCCCACGCTGCTCGGATTCGTCTCCGGGCTGGTGGCGGGGCTGGTGGCCATCACGCCAGGGGCGGGCTTCGTCTCTCCGGCGGCATCGCTGATCATCGGCACGCTCGCGGGGCTCGTGTGCTGGGGCGCAGTGCAGCTCAAGGAGAGAAAGTTCCACTACGATGACTCGCTGGACGCGTGGGGCGTCCACGGAGTGGGAGGCATGCTCGGCGCGCTGCTCGTCGGGGTCTTCTCCCGAAAGGTGCTGAACCCGGCGGGCGCGGACGGCCTCCTCGCCGGCGACCCCTCGCTCCTCTGGAAGCAGGCGGTGGGACTTCTCGCCGCCGGCGCGTACACGCTGGTGATGACCCTGGGAATCCTCTTCTTGCTGGACCGGGCGTTCGGTCTGCGCGTTCACGAGGACGAGGAGCGCGAGGGCCTCGACGCCACCCAGCACGGCGAGGCAGCCTACACCTCCTGAGCCGAGGTCCGACTTTGATGAGCCGGTGGGTCACCGCAGTCCGGTTGACGCTCGGCTACGTGGCCACGTTCCTGGCCGTGGCCGCCCGCCGCCCGTTCCGTGCGCCGGCCAGGCCGTCCTGGAGCATTGGCGACGAGGCGCGCGCGACCTTCCTCCGGCGCTTCCTGCGCCGGGTGCACGCGATGCCTGTGGAAGCAGGGCGCCAGCAGCTCGACTCGGTGCCGGTGCTGATCCCCGGGGCGCTGCTCCGGACGCGACGCCGGCGCGGCGCCCTCTCCGGAGTGCCCGTGACCTGGGTCACTCCCCGCGCCGGGGCAGAGCCAAGGCTCGTGCTCTACGTCCACGGCGGGGGCTTCGCCCTCGGCTCGTCCCGGACGCTGCGGGATCTCCTGGCCCGGCTCGCGCTGGCGAGCAATGCACGGGTGCTCTCGGTGGACTATCGCCTGGCGCCCGAACATCCCTGGCCGGCGGGACTGGAGGACGTGCGTGCGGTGTGGCGAGCGGCGCTGGCCGAGCACGGGGAGAGGCAGATCGTGCTCGCCGGCGACTCGGCGGGGGCCAACCTGGTCCTCTCGTTCCTGATCGAGCTCCGCGAGCGGCGCGAGGCGCTCCCTGCCGGGGCCGTGCTGTTGAGCCCATGGGTGGACCTCGCCTGCACCGCCGCCTCCTTCCAGAAGAACGCCGGGGTGGACGTGTTGGAACGGGACGCGGCGCTCCGCGAGGCGGTCAGGTACGCAGGGGGGAGCGACCCCGCTCAGCCCTCGCTCTCGCCCCTCCGGGCGGATCTGACCGGTCTGCCTCCGCTGTATCTCCAGGCGGGCGAGGCCGAGCTCTTCCGCGACGACGTGGTGGCCTTCGCCGCGCGGGCCCGGGAGGCGGGCGTGCGCGCCACGCTCGACGTCTTCGACGACCAGGTGCACGCCTTCCAGGCGTTCGGCGCGCTGTCGCGGGTCAGTCTCCAGGCCATTGCCCGGATCGGCGAGGCGGTCCAGGTCTTCGCTCCCGTTCCGAAGATGGCCGCCAGGAGCTGATGGCGCGCCGGGTTGGCACCAAGGGACATGCACCTTCGATCATGTCCGAAGGACCGCTGTCGTCCACGTAGGGTTTCGCAGGACGGTTTACCCGGTGAATCCCTGGAGAGCTCACACATGAGAACGATCCTGCTTCGTCCGCTCGCCGTGCTCGCCGTGATTGCTGGTCTGTCGAACATCGGTTGCGCCACCGCCGGGCTGCCCTCCGGCATCACCAGCAACCCGCTGATCGGCTCGCTCACCTCCGGGCTCGGTGTCAGCCCGGAGCAGGCCGTGGGCGGCACCGGAGCGATGATGGGCTTGGCGAAAAACAAGCTCTCGCCCGACCAGTTCGGTGCGATCAGCAACGCCGTCCCCGGGCTGGGGGACATCACCAAGGCCGCGGGTCCTCTACTCGGGGGCGGAGGTCTGAACAGTCTCACCGATGTCCAGGGCGCGTTCTCCAAGCTGGGGATGTCCCCGGACATGGTCGGGAAGTTCGCACCCGTCATCGGCGACACGATCTCCAAGACCGCCGGCCCACAGGTCGGCAGCCTGTTCACCGGTCTCTTCAAGTAGCGCAACCCGAAAGGGGAGAACCATGAGGAACGCTGCACGCTGGCTCGTCCTGGCCGTCGCGCTCTCCACCACCGCCGCTCGCGCGGACGAGGCCGCCGAGGTCGCGGCCAGGGTGAAGGCCGAGCTCAAGAAGATCGACGCTCGCCTGAAGCTCACCCCGGATCAGAAGGAGAAGCTCAAGGGCCTGCTCGAGGAGTCGTGGACCAAGATGGACGCGCTGGACAAGGAGTACCGGGCCAAGATGCGCGACGTCCTGACGCCCACGCAGCAGACAGAGTGGGACAAGATCAAGTCCGAGTACCGGGCCAAGATGCAGGCGAAGAAGTAGGTTCGGGCGCGGGAGGTCCGCACCCGAACATGTTCCGTCGCATCCCCTGGGGCGTCGCGCTTCTGGCCCTCGTCGTGTCGCTCGGCCCGGCGCCCGCCAGGGCGTTCGAGGTCTCCGGCTCCGCGGCCTACTGGAGCGAGAACTCGTCTGCCTTCACGGTCACGCTCGGCAAGCTCTGGGACTTGCCCGGCTTCCAGCTCGGGCCGCGCGTGGGCTTCGCGTACGTGACCTCGCCGAACTCGGCCGGCGTGCCGGCGGACCTCGTGGCTCGGTTCGCCATCGGCACGTTCTACGTCGAGGGCCAGGCCGGAGCGTGGTTCCTCTTCGCCCGGGACCCGATCGTCCGGTTCCACGCCACGGGTGGCGGAGGCCTCGCGCTTGGCCCGGTCCGGATCGGCGCGGAGGCGGGTTTCCTCTACAACGGGGCGATCCTCGGCGCTCGGGTGTCGCTGGCGCTGTGAGCAGCCGCGCTAGAACTTGAAGGACACCGAAAAGAGAATGGTGAAGGTGTTGAGCGTGAGGTCGGCCATTTCCTCGGGGACGGGCAGACCGGTGGGGGGAAAGAGGTTGTCGCTCCCCGTCCCGCGTTCCCATCCGGCGCCGACGGCCGCGGTGAGCTTGTCGATACGGAACGACACGCCGGCGCGAAACCCGACGATATTCACCTGCCGGAACGCCTTGCCGACCGCCGGATCGACCGGGGAATAGTCGAGGTACGATCCGGCGCTGATGACGAGGCTCTCCGAGAACGCCCAGTGCGCCCCGACGCTCCCGTTCCAGATTTGCCGCGCCCGGTAGGACACCCCCGGAAAGGCGGGCTCGCTGATCACCGGGGTGCCGGAAGTGGTGTCCACCACGCGACCCAGCACGGTCGAGGCGTAGAGGGGGTAGACGTCGGTCCCATCGTGCCACCGCACGTCGATCTCGATACCGAACGGCCCGAACTCGAGGGCCGCCCCCAGTGACGCCTCGAGCGGAAGCTTGTACTGGAACTCGGGGCCGGAGTCCTGGAAGAAGACCTGCCGCGAACCGGTGGCGAAGGTGGTCAGCCCCTCGTACTGGAACGAGCCGCCGGACTTGATGTTCAGGCCCGTAGACCTCACCAGCGCCCCCAGCTTGAGCCAGCTCAGTGGATCCCACTGCACCCCGACCACCCCGCGGATCTTCAGCGACGAGCCACTCACGGCGAGTGTTCGCAGAGTCGCTCGGCTGTCCATCGCCGTGGTGATCTCCCCCGAGAGCTCCCCGGTGTTGGAGAGGCTGACGTAAGGAAACTCGATCGAACCGCCGAGGCGGAAGCTGGGCGCCACCGCCCACCCCACCGAGAATGTGGGAACCAGGGTGTCGAAGCTCGAGTGGACCGTGTACGAGGCTCGCTGCCCGACGGCGGGGGTGGTGCTGGCGATCGCGGTGAGGTCCGAGTGAGCCGGGGTGACGACGGCGAAGCCGATCCGGACCGATTCCCAGTCGATGACCTCTCTCCCCAGAACCACGCCCAGGAAGCTGGGCAAGCTTTCGAAGACTCCACCCGAGGACTGCTCGAAGCCGCTGCCGCTGATCGTGGTGAGCTGATAGCCCTGCGCGCTGGCGTTCAGGACGGTCCGATCCGTGAGGGCGATCCCGGCGGGATTGTAGAAGAGCGCCGGAGCTTGCCGTGCCCGGGCAACGAACGCGCCTCCCTCGAGAGCCTCGAGCAGCCCGGGGTAGACCCGGTCGTAGTTCGGCACCAGCAGCGTGGGTGGAACGGTGAAGTCCTGCGCCCTCGCCGGACTGACCACGCCGAGCAGCAAGAGCAGCATCCACCACCTGCTCCGAAGCAAGACGGACGCCTTCCGCTCGTTCATGACGACTCCCCTCGCTGTAAGGACCTCTCCCGAGTCGTGGCCCAGCCCCGGGTGGCTCGCACCCTCCCGGGCGGGAGGGCAATCGTCCCAAGTGCCTAGATCACGGCCCCCCCGGACCCTCCTCCAGCCCGGCCCGGGATGCACGCCCATTCCGGAAAAGGGGCCCCTGGGTGAGCAAGACGACCGTCAGGAGTCTGGGGGTCGGTGAGCTCGTTGCGGGGTCACCGGCCAGGTCGCGCAGACGCGGCTCGGGGCGGCGCCCACGCCCGCGCCACGGGATGGGATTGCTTGCCTCCAGGCCCCTGTGGCGGTGGCACCCGCTCCGTCGCCTTCCCGCCGACGAAGCCGGAGCAGCTGTTTCCAGGTGTCACGGGGCCGCCACGTTCACTGGCCGAAGTGGGACCAAGGTCCATGTTCCCCCGAGTGAACGGGGATCTGGAGGGGAGTAGAAGTGTGAAGCAGGGAGGGGGCCATGATTCCATCCACGCTCGGACCTCACACGGTGCAGCTCGTCGAGAGCGACGACCGAGAGCGCCATGCGCTGCAGCTTCTCCTGGAGTCGGTGGGACTTCGCGTCGAGGGGTTCGCCTCGCTCACCGAGCGCCGGTCAGGCTCGGGCGAGTGTCTGCTCTGGTCGGTCGACGGGTCCGGTCCGGGGGGCGAGGAGCTCGACGAGCTCCTGAGCGAGATCGCTGAAGGGGCGTCGGTGATTCTCCTGGGATGTGCTCCTCCCATCCCTCTGGTGGTGCGCGCGCTCAAAGCGGGCGCGGTGGACGTCCTGTGCAAGCCGGTCGGGCTCCGGGAGCTGCGTCGCGCGGTGTTCGAGGCGATCGAGCGAGGCGACGCCGAGCGCCAGCGCCGCCGGCGGATCGACGAGCTCCAGCACAGGCTCGAGCGTCTCACCGCGCGCGAGCAGGAGGTCTTCCAGCGGCTCATCACCGGGGAGCTGAACAAGCAGGTCGCCGCCGAGCTGGGGATCACCGAGCGAACGGTGAAGGCCCATCGAGCGTCCATCCTGCGCAAGGTCGCGGTGACCTCGATGGCAGAGCTGGTCCGCCTTGCGACCACGCTCGAGGTCTGCTCGCAGGAGCGGACGGAGCGCGCCTCGATCGCGTGGAGACTCGAGAGCGCGCACGAGTCGGCCTCCCTGTCCGCCTGACGTCCGGCGAGGGTATCTCCGGCGGGACCGAACACCGTGAGCTCGGGGTCCTCGACCTCGGGCACGTTCGAGGGCAGCCTCTCGCGGGTGATGCTCGATGCCCTTCTCACTGCGGCGCCGCCCTGGCCCCGCCGCGTGGTGTGCCTGACCGAAGAGACCGTGGAGACCCTCTACCTGCTCGGCGCGGGCGACCGGGTGGTGGGCGTGTCCGGGTTCGTGGTGCGACCGCCGGAGGCTCGCCGCAAGCCGCGGGTGAGCTCGTTCCTCGACGCCAACTTCGAACGGATCCTGGAGCTACGTCCGGACCTGGTGCTCGGCTTCTCCGATCTCCAGGCGGACATCGGACGCGAGCTGTGCAAGCGCGGCGTCCCCGTCCACCTCTTCAACCAGCGGAGCGTGGCGGAGATCCTGCAGGCTGTCCGGCTCACCGGCGCGCTGGTGGGACTGGCCGATGAGGCGGACGCGCTCGCGACACGGCTTGGCGCGGGGCTGGCGAGACATGCGGCTGCGGCGGCGGCGCTCCCTCGTTGGCCGCGAATGTTCTTCGAGGAGTGGCACGAGCCGCTGATCAGCGGCATCCGGTGGTGCAGCGAGCTGCTGGAGCTGGTCGGTGGGGTGGACGTCTGCGCCGAGAGCCGGGCGAGCCAGGGAGCCCAGGGGCGGATCTTCACTCCGGAGGAGGTTGCTCGCCGGGACCCGGAGGGGGTGGTGGCGAGCTGGTGTGGGCGCAAGGCGAAGCCGGAGAAGATCCGGAGTCGCCCCGGCTGGGCCGGTGTGCGTGCGGTGCTCGACGACCAGCTCTACGAGATCAAGAGCTCGATCATCCTCCAGCCGGGACCCGCGGCGCTCACCGAGGGCGTGGACCAGCTGGCGCGAATCGTCGCCGCGGTCGCGCGTGGGGAGCAGCTGGGCCGGCCCCGCGAAGGCGATCTCCGGTCCGCGGCGTGAGACGGGAGGGATCGTCCTGCGCCGGGCCGGCCGCCGCTCGCCGCGCGTTGAGCACCCCCATCGCAGGTCGTCGCATGTCTGACGGGAGCGTGGCGCAGAGTGGAAGCGCGGCCCGGATGCGGCAGACTGCGCAACGTATGCCGCTCGTTCCCTGCCCCGAGTGCGGGAAGCCGGTGTCGTCCCAGGCGCCCTCCTGCCCACATTGCGGCTATGCGCCGCAGGAAGCGCCGGTGCGTCCCGTTGCGATGGCCCAGGCGCCGTCGGACGGAGGCCGCAAGACGGAGACCGTGATCTGGGAGGGAGGCCCGTCGCTCAAGCTCCTCCTGGTGCAGGTGATCCGGACGCTGATCGTCGCCACCGCGGCAATCGTCGCCGCCCTCGTGGTGCATCCCATCGCGGTGAAGTTCTTCGAGGACCTCTCGGCGGGAAGGGGCGGCCGCAACCCGCGCGACGGTTCACCGGCGACGCTCATCCTGATGGTGCTCGTGGGCTCGTATCTGGTCATCCGGGCGATCGTCCTCTCCACCTCGGTGATGCGTCTGCGGACCACGAAGTATCGCCTGACCAACCAGCGGCTGACCGTCGAGGAGGGGATCCTGAGCCGCAGGCTCGACGAGATCGATCTCCGCACCGTCGACGACTCGGGCTTTTCCCAGTCGGCGCTCGAACGCCTCCAGGGAATCGGGACGGTCTGGATCGTCGCCTCGGACCGGACCTCCCCCAGGACGGTGATGCGGGGGATCCCGGACCCGCGCGCGCTCCGGGAACAGATTCGCGAGCACGCGTACCGGATGAGCCAGGGGCAGCTCTTCACCCGGTCCACCTGACCGGAGGTGAGCGATGGTCGAGGTGATCCAGGCCGACATCACCACGCTCGACGTGGACGCGATCGTCAACGCCGCGAACAGTGGTCTCCGGGGTGGCGGTGGCGTCGACGGGGCGATTCACCGCGCGGCGGGCCCCGAGCTCCTCGAGGCGTGCCGGCGCATTGGCGGCTGTCCCACCGGTCAGGCCGTGCTCACTCCAGGCTTCCGGCTCCGGGCACGGTACGTCATCCACGCGGTGGGGCCGGTGTGGCAGGGCGGAGGGCAGGGTGAGGCCGAGCTCCTCCGGCGCGCCTACCAGGCCGCATTCGACGTCGCCCGGAAGGAACCGTCGGTGCGCTCCATCGCCTTTCCCGCAATCTCCACCGGGGTCTACGGGTTTCCCCGCGAGGAGGCGGCGCGGATCGCCCTCGAGGTGATGCGCGATCGGGCGGCGGAGTACGACCGGGTGGTGGCCTCGGTGTTCTCCGCTGCGGACCGTCAACTCTACCTGGACACGCTGGGGACGCTCGGCTGATCGCCGTTCACCTCACCGCGGCGAGCGCACGGAGGAGGCTCGCCTGGAAGATGGGCGCCCGCTGGGCGTCGATCATCCCGTCGAACCGCTCGACCAGCCTGCCGTTCCGCCCGTAGACGTAGGTGCGGGGAATCAAGGTCCGGTCGTAGCTCAGGAGGAAGTCCTCGTTCGCCCAGCAGACCTGGTCGCGGAACCACTCCGGCTGGGTGCTCAGCCATCCGTCGAGCCGGTGCCCCGGCCTTTCCCGCGAGTACACGGGGACGAAGACGATCTGGTCCCCGTGCGCGGCCACCGACTGGAGCACCAGCGGCATCTGAGCCATGCACGGCTGGCAGTAGTCGGTCCAGAAGGTCAGGACCACCGCACGCCCCTTGAGATCCTCGAGCGTGCTCGTTGCACCGCTCTTGTCGTGGATGAGCCGTGGATTGGCGGCACATCCCTCAAGTAGCAGTGTCGCGAACATCACCAGCACCGCGTTGCGCATGTGCCCCCCTTTTCACCCCGACAGTAGCCGAGCCGGGCGTCGCCGCACCAACTTCCGGCCTTGCCTCAGGGCACGGCCATCGCGCGCCCGGTGGCCGCGGCGGACCTCTGCACCACCAGACCGACCACCGCGCACCCGGCGCAGAACAGCGCCCAGAGGCCGAGGAGGCCGTGGTCGATGAGCAGCCCGGCGATGGCCGGACCGATGATCTGGGCCACCGACTGGAGCGAGGTGTTGAGCCCGAGCACCACTCCCTGCTCGTTCCTGGCCACCGCCTGGGTAACCAGGCTGGTCAGGGACGGCCGGAGGACGCCGGTGCCGAACGAGCTGAAGAGGCCGGCGACGAGCAGGAGCGGCAGCATGTGCACGCCGGCGAGCAATCCGTAACCCACCGCCATCGAGGCGAAGCCCGCTGCCACGAGCGTCGTCTCGCCGAACCGCCGCACCAGGCGCCCGAGGAAGCTCTGGACGAGGATGCCCAGCATCCCCGCGTAGGCGAAGACGAAGCCCACCTCGCGGGCGTGAAAGGGGCGGCCGTTCCAGGTCAGACGCCGCTCGAGGAAGAGGGCCAGGCCGCCGGTGAACGCGGCGAAGGCCATCACGAAGCAGAAGAACTCGACCAGGAGCCGGGAGAGGCCGGGCCGCTGGAAGTACTGGAGGTACTCGCGCCAGGCGAACAGTGACAGCCGTCGCCCGGCGGGCCCGGAGGCGCCCTCCTCGTGGACGGGCTTCGTCGCGGGCAGGAGGAAGATGGTGGCGAGGATGCTCACCGCGGAGAGGGCCGCCGAGAGCAGGATGGGAACGGCGAGCCCGAAGCCGGAGAGCGCTCCGGAGATGGCCGGTCCGAGCAGGAAGCCGATGCCGAAGCTGATGCCGATGATCGCGAAGGAGCGGGTGCGATTCTCCGGCTCGGTGACGTCGGAGATGTAGGCCTGAGCAAGGACCAGGTTTCCGGCGGTGAGCCCGTCGATGATCCGCGCCAGGTACACCACCCAGAGCGAGCCGGCCCCGGCCAGAAGCAAGCGCGAGGCAAAGGTCCCGAGCTGGGAGAGGATGAGCAGCGGCTTTCGCCCGGTCCGGTCGCTCCAGCGCCCGAGGAATGGCCCGCTCAGCAGCTGGCAGAACGCGTACGCCGAGACCAGGAGCCCGACCGCGGTGGGGCTCGCGCCCAGCTTCTCCGCGTAGAACGGAAGGAGCGGAAGGATGATCGTCAGGCCGAGGATGTCGGCGAGGACGATCAGGAAGATGGGGAGGAGCGGCCAGCGCTTCACGTGCCCACCCCTCACACCAGAAGTCGCTCCCCCGGGCAACCCTCGGTGCAATTCTCTACGAGAGCGCCCGGATCAGTGCGTCGCTGAACTGCTCCAGATCCTCCGGCTTCCGGCTGGTGATCCAGTTGCCGTCCAGCACCACCGGCTCGTCCTTCACCTTTGCTCCGATCTGCCGGAGGTCCTCCTGGATGGTGGACCAGGCGGTCAAGGTACGGCCCTTCACCAGCCCCGCGGTGATCAGCAGCTGGGGCCCGTGGCACACCGCCGCCAGCGGTTTCTTGGTGGCATCGAAGTCCTTGACGAAGCGGACGAAGCGCTCGTCGGCCCGGAGCTTGTCGGGGGAGTGGCCGCCCGGGATGAGCAGCGCGTCGTAGTCTTGCGGCCGTGAGCCGCTGATCGAGCGGGTGGCCTTCACCGCGACCTTCCCCCGCTTGCCCTTCAGCTCCTCACCGGCCTCGCGTCCGACGATGTCGACCTCGAATCCGCCGGCCTTCAGCCGGTCGTAGGGAACCTTGAGCTCGCTGTCCTCGAATCCTTCTCCCAGCAGGACTGCAACCTTCTTGGCCATGGCAGGCGCCTCCTCTCGGAGCCAGAACGCTGTGCACCGACGTGACGCCTGTCCACGCCGGCCTCGATCGTGCCCCGGCCGCTCAGCGGGCGACGGACCGGCCTGGCACTGCACTGACTCCTAGATCGTCGGCTTCCCCTCGTACAGGTACGCGGTGTTCTCCAGCCGGGCACCCTTGTCGTCCGCCACCGCGAACTGTGAGGGCTTCCCCGAGGGCCGGTGGCTCCACATGGTCGCCCCGGCGTAGGCGCCCGACTTGTTCACCGCGTAGAAGCTGACGCCGAACGCGGGCCGACCCTTCTCGTCGAGCAGCCGCTTCTCTTTCGTCGTCTCTCCGATCCGGCGGAGCGCGTCGAGGCAGGCATCCTTCGGAGAGCGGCCCGCGCGCATCCGCTCGACGATCAGATGCCCTCCGGCAATGAGGATGTTGGCCTCGCCGCGTCCGGTGCTCCCCGCCGACCCGATGGCGTTGTCGAGGAAGCAGCCAGCGCCGATGATCGGCGAGTCGCCCACCCGGCCCGGCATCTTGAAGAAGAGCCCGCTGGTGCTGGTGCAACCGGCGAGGTCGCCCCGTCCGTCACACGCGGACAGGTGCACCGTCCCGTGGCTGCGCGGATCGCGGAACGGGTCGAGTCCGTACTGCTTGATGAAGTCCTGCACGTCGGGGTCGAGCTTCGACGGGTCCGGCTCGAGCCACTTGTCCTTCGCCGAGAGGTTCTGCTTCCAGTAGAGCCAGACCTTCCGCGCCTTCTCCGTGAGGAGGTTCTCCACCGCGAAGCCGTTCATCTCCGCGAAGCGCCGCGCGCCAGGCCCGACGAGGAGGATGTGGTCGGTGGTCTCCATCACCGCCTTCGCCACCCGGCTCGGGTTCTTGATTCCCTCGAGCGAGGCCACCGCGCCGGCGCGTCCGCTCGGGCCATGCATCACGCAGGCGTCGAGCTGGACCACCCCGTCCTCGTTGGGGATGCCGCCGTAGCCGACGCTCATGTCCTTCGGGTCGTCCTCGACCAGGTTCACCCCGGCGATGATCGCGTCCAGCGGATCGGCGCCGCCCTTCATCCGCTCCAGCGCCAGCTCTGCCGCCTTGAGGCCGTTGGACGAGCCCACCACCACCGGCCGCTGGCCGCTTCCGCCTCCGGTGGTCGTCGGCCCGGCAGCGCTGGCGACGAACGGGGCCAGCGCGGCGGAGGAGAGGAACATCCGTCGAGAGACCAAGTCGATACTCCTAGGGCGAGCGTGGAACGATGCGGCTCCACATGGAGAGGAGGTTGCGCACGATGGCCCCGTCGGGCGAGGGCGCGGCCGGCGGGAGATCCAGCTGCAGCCCATAGGGCCCGAGCCGGTTGAAGGGATTGGAGGGGTCCTGATTCTTCAGGGGAACGGCAGGGTCCGCGGGCCGGAAGCCGAGTCGCAGCGCCTGTTCCTGCACCGGCCGCGATCGGAGGTGCTGGAGCCAGGCCCGCGCCGCCTTCCGCTGATCGGGCGTGACCCACGGCCCCTGGAGGATCGCGGCCGGATGGTCGCTCCAGAGCGTCGTCGGCAGGTAGTAGAGCTTGAGATTGCCCCATCGCCCCTGCGCGTTCTCCAGCTGAGACACGGCCAGGCTCTCGTAGACCAGCGCCAGGTCGTAGCGGGACGGGCCGAACCGGACCATGTCGGTCATGAACGTGCCGGTGGACGACTCGAACCTGGTGACGCCGCGCTCGATGCCCTTCACCCACGCCTGGTACTTCGGATCGAGCAGGTCCGCGACCGTGAGCTGGGTGCGCCCGTAGTAGTCGTAGGTCATCGAGACCAGCGCCTGCAGCCCGGAGTTGCTGCGGGTGGGGTCGGTGTGGCCGAACTTCACGAAGCCCCACTCCGACTTGCCGCCGATCGCCGGCCACCCCTGGTCCGCCGACAGCGCCTGGTGGAGCGCCTTCCAGGTGATGTGACCGCCCCCGAGCTTCGCCAGCACCTCGGCCCGGTCCTCCCAGGCGACGAACACCAGCGGAGAGATGACCAGCGGCGCGGGCGCGTCCTCCCCGGTCGCGAAGAGCGCGATGCCGTACTTCGTCTGGAAGTCGGACTCGAGCAGCGACATGACCAGCGAGTCTGCAGGCGACCAGGCGGTAGGCTGCGACTTTCCCTCGAGGATGGCCGTCGCCGCCTCCAGCGAGCCCTGACCGACGAGCCTGAGCTCGATGCCGCGGTTCTTGCTGCGGAAGGACTCGGCCGCCGCCTCGATCCACTCGCGCTTCTCCGTTCCGTAGAGGAAGGTGACGGTGACCCGGTCGCCCGACGGCGTTCCGGGCCCGCCCGTGCTCCCCGGGACTCCGGGAAGGGACAAGGCTCCGCGCTTCTGGGCCAGCCAGACCACGCCGGCCACCGCGACCAGGAAAAGGACGACGATCAGCAGCTTGCCGCGCATGGGGTCCTCACGACGGCGTGCGGATCGGCTCGAGGGCCGGCATCCGCAGCGTTTCCTCGAAGGCGGAGACCTCGTTGTTCAGCGTGTCCAGCTCGCGATTCACGTCGCCCGAGACGGCGCTCAGCGACTCGGCGTCCATCACCTGCATCCGCACCACCTTCGCCGGGAGCGCCTGGAGCGCGGCCACCACCTTGGACAGCGTCCCGTTCACCCGGTCGTGCGCGTCCTTGATGTCCTCCAGCGCCCCGAGCTGCTCCTGCCGCGAGGCCAGCGCCTGCTCGAACTGGTGACGGGCCTCGGGGTCGTCGGTCGCGACCGACTCGGCGCGGAGGCGCGCCACCTCGGTCTCCACCAGGCTCGGGCTCACCGTGGACAGGTACCGGCCGAGGAGGTCGGCGCGGCCGATGAGCTCGGCAGCGTGCGACTCCAGCTGACCGAGGGAGGCGATGATGACCGCGACGTACCCACGCACCTGGGGGCTGGCCTCGCCGACGACCCGCGCCAGCTCGTTCCGGGCGATCCAGAGCTCGCGAACCGTCGTTCGCACGCCGGGATCTCGCACCGAATCGGGCTGAGGAAGACGCGAGGGAGGAAGCACCTCACCCGCCGAGACCTTCGCCCAGAACTCGGGGCTCACCAGGTCCCAGGCGACCATCGCCACGTACGCCAGGCCACCGAGGGCGGTCACCGGCCAAGCATGGAGGAGGAGCCCTCCGAGCGCTCCTGCCGCGCCGACCGCCAGGTTCACCGGTCCGGCGAGCGCCCGCGCGACGACCTTGCCCACGGGGCGTTCGCGCGTCGCTCTCTCCAGTCGGCTCGGCATCGGTGCCCCGGCGTCAGAAGAACGACGCCATGTCCTGGTAGACCTGCACGATGTTGGCCGCGGTGCCGCGGGCGGTGGTGCCGCGGCCGGCCTCGGCCATCTCGGCGAGCACCTTCGGGTCGGCGCCTGCTCCGTAGGCGATGGTGAAGACCTTCACTCCGGTACCCTCCTCGTCGCGGCCGAGAATCTCCCGCAGGCGGGGGAGCGTGACCTTCGTGCTGTTCTCGTCGACACCGTCGGTCAACACCAGCAGAGCGTGGATCCGGCGCGGATCCTTCCGGGCGCGCTCCCGCTGGCCCTCATAGGCCTGGGCCACGGCGTCGTACAGCGCCGTGCCACCCTTGGCGAACGCCTGATCGATGCGCTGCTGGAGCTTCTCCTTCCCCTCGCCGAGGCTGAACGGCCCGAACACTGGATAGGCCTGGCTGTCGAAGAAGACGAGCCCCACCGAGTCGCGCTTGCCCAGGTTGTCCAGGAACGACTTCGCGCCGGCCTTCGCCTCGGTGATCGGCTCCCCGCGCATGCTCCCCGAGGTGTCGAACACCAGAGTGACGTCGGCCGGACGCTTGTACTCGCGCCAGGTGTCGACCAGTGCGTAGAGCGTCGCGCCGTCCGGCACGTCGAGCAGGGTCTGCGGCTGCTTCGGATCGGCGCCGTGCGCGGCATCGACCGGGGCGGCGATGGCGATCTGCGTGTCCGCCGGCCGGAAGCCGTGCACGAGCGCCCGCTCCTGCGCGGGACGCTTGCGGAGGAAGGCGAGGAGCTGACCGGCGGCCTCGCGCTGCTCGGCGCTGACCCAGTCGCCGTCCAGGATGCAGAAGGGATGGTCGGCCCAGAAGGTGCCCTCCACCGGGTACAGCGCGACCAGCGGCGGATTTCCGGTGGGCTTTGCGTACGACTCGACCACTAGATTTTCGTAAATCACCGCGGCGGAGAGGTAGCCCGGGCCGCGCTCGACCAGCTTGTCGGCAAAGAAACCGGTCGACTTCCCGTAGTGGACGACCGATGCCTCGACCGCGGACATGAGCTTTCCCACTCCCGGCGAGGCGAGGTCCTCGCGGGTGAGACCGCGGGTCTTCTTCGCGCCGGCGTAGGCCTCGGCCAGCACGGAGAGGAGGCCGGAGGAGGAGAATTCCGGATGCGTGTGTCCGAGCTTGAAGGGGCCCCACTCCGGATGGCCGAAGGCGCCCCAGCCCTTGTCACCGGTGCTGACCCGGAGGATGTCCGCCCAGCCGAGCTGCTTCCCCGGCCAGCCCAGCGCCTCCGCCATGGGACGCCACATGGCGATCACCACCGGTGAGAGGACCAGCGGCTCGCCCTGCGGAGACACGGGCTTCGTCCGTCCAGCCTCGCGGAGCCAGGCCTCGTTGAGCAGCGAGACGTACGCCGCTGAGGCCGGGCTGTAGATGGTGGGCCGGAAGGTCCCGGTGAGCACGGCTTGCTGGGCCTCGCCGCTGCCCATCGCCTTGGCCTCGACCTTGATCGGCTTCCCCGAGGCGGTGCGCGGCGACGTGGCGGCGAAGAGCTTCAGCTGCTCCTCGAGCCACGTGCGCTTCTCGCTGCCGTAGGCCATGGTGATGATGAGCGGCGCGGCCCCGGCGCGGGCGGCGCCGGAACCGGTACCTTCGGTCGTGGGCGACTTGCCGGGGCAGCCGCGGCACGCGGTGAGCATGACCACCGCAGCGACGAGCACACGGAGGGCTGGAGAGCGCATCGGCGCGGGGGAGCATGCCACGGGGGAGGCGCCCGGGAAGCGCGACGTTCGTGCTGCAGGTCACGGGCCACCCGGTGAGCGCATTCGGCGGGGGGACCGAGGGGCGACGGGGTAGCATCGAGGGACGAACCACAGGGGAGGGGAAAGATGAGGCAAGCGCGGCGCTTCCTGGAATGGCTCCTGCTGCTCGCCAGCACCGGCGCGATGGCTGCCGACCCCGGACGTACCTCGGTGATCGCCGTTGGAAAGTGCGACGAGGCGGGCGCCATCGCCGCCCGGAGCTTCCGCTCCGCGCTGGCCGGAAAGCCGGGGATGCAGGTCGCCTCGGAGGCCGAGACCGCGCAGCCCTTCGGTGGAACCACGGAGCGAACGCTCTCCGCGGTGACCGGCGCCATCGCGTCCGCGCGCAGCGACTTCTACGGGGCGCAGGCCGCTCAGGCGAAGACCACGCTCCAGGGGGCGCTGGAGGACGTCGTCCGGCTCCCGCCCTCCGTCGCGCGGTGGGATGCCGAGCGCGAGGCTCTGACCCTGCTGGCGCAGATCCAGCAGAAGAGCGACCCCAAGGCCGCCGAGGCTGCGTTGAACCGGGTGTTCCGGGTCGAGCCGGAGTACCAGCCCGACACCAGCAACTACCCCCCGTCGTTCCGGAAGTGGGTGAACGGCGTCCGCAAGACGGCGAAGAAGAAGAGCACCTCGCGGCTGGACGTCACGACCTCTCCGGCCGGCAAGGCGGTCTACGTCGGCGGTCGCAAGGTCGGGGTGGGGCCGGTGAGCGTGCGCGTGCCGCCCGGCGAGTACCGGGTGGAGGCGGACTGGGGACACCGGGGCGCGGTGCGCACGATCACCGTTCCCTCCACCCCGGTGGAGCTGAGCGCAGCGGTGGAGGGCGCGGTGTTCCCGGATGGCGGCCCGTGCATCGAGGCCTCCAATCCGGTGGCGGCGCTGGCCCGGGCGGCGAGGCTCACCGGTGGAGGGCGCATCATCGGCGTCCACCCCGAGACGGCAGGGAGCGAGAGCTCCGTGGTGGTGACCTCGGCGAACGCGCAAGGGCAGGACGTACGAGAGGCGCGGGTCCAGGTGCCGCCCGGCGCGCCGACGACCGAGGCGCTGGGCCTGCTCGCGGACTGGGCATCGATGGGAGGTGAAGCAGCGCCGCCGGTGGAGGTGACCCGCGGGCCGGGGGCGAAGGCGCTTCCGGTGGCGCCGGTGGTGGCGGCCGGGGCTGCAGCCGGTGCTGTGGGGGCGGCGGCGGCAGCGACGGCCCCTGCACCAAGCGCGGCGCCGTCACCGGCCGCGAGTGGCGAGCCGGACCCGAACGCCACGCACTTCGAGGCGGCGCTGCGCGTGGGAATCGGCGTGCCGCTCGGGTCTGCCTATCAGACGACGGACGGAACCGACGTGAGCCTCAGCGACTGGAGCTCGATCACCATCCCGGTCCAGCTCGACCTCGGTGTCCGGCTCGGCGGCTCGTGGTTCCTCGGCGGGTACTTCTCCTATGGCTTCGCGGGCTCGAGCAAGGTGGCCCTCTCCACGTTCACCTGTGGCGCGGGCGGGGTCAGCTGCTCGCCGAAGACGCTCCGATTCGGAGGGCAGGTGCACTGGCACGTCCTGGGGAACGTGGCCACGGATCCGTGGATCGGCCTCGGCTCGGGTTACGAGAAAGTCAGCATCGGGGTGAGCGGCGGCGGAACTGACGCCTCTCTGGACATCAGCGGCTGGGAGTTCGCGAACCTCCAGCTCGGCATCGACTTCGCCCTGGGGTCGGCGGTGAAGATCGGACCCTGGGTCAGCTTCTCGGTGGGTCAGTACAGCTCGGCCGGTGGCTCCGCCGGGGGAACTGGCCTCTCGGCGGAGATCGCCAACAAGACCATCCACGAATGGCTGATGGGCGGGGTTCGCCTGGTCATCCTTCCCTGAGCCGGTCCGACCCGGTCGGGGTTGCTCCCGGGGCCCCGAGGGGCGAGTCTGGCCGTCGCATGACGTCGCCCCCCATCTCCGCCGGGGAGCTCTCGCTCGAAGAGCTCTGGATGCCGTTCACCGCCAACCGGGCCTTCAAGAAGGCGCCGCGCCTGCTGGCCAGCGCCTCGGGCATGCACTTCCGCGACGTGGACGGGCGGGTGCTGCTCGACGGCACTTCCGGCCTCTGGTGCGTGAACGCCGGTCACTGCCGCCCGGCGATCGTCGAGGCCATCCAGCGCTCGGCGGCGACGCTCGACTTCGCCCCAGGCTTCCAGATGGGGCACCCGTCGAGCTTCGCCCTCGCCCGGGCGGTCGCCGAGCTCGCCCCCGGCGATCTGGACCACGTCTTCTTCGCCAACTCGGGCTCGGAGGCAGTGGACTCGGCGCTGAAGATTGCCCTGGCCTACCACCAGGCCCGCGGCGAGCCGGAGCGGGTCCGCTTCGTCGGACGGCTGCGCGGCTACCACGGGGTGGGGTTCGGAGGGATCAGCGTCGGAGGCATCGAGTCGAACCGGAAGGCGTTCGCCGCCCAGCTCCTGCCTCAGGTCGATCACCTGCCGCACACCCACGACCTGGCCCACAACGCCTTCAGCCGCGGGCAGCCGGCCTGGGGAGCTCACCTCGCGGAGGCGCTGGAGGAGGTCGTCGCCCGGCGCGGCGCCCGGACCATCGCCGCGGTCATCGTCGAGCCGATGGCCGGGTCGACCGGCGTGCTCGTGCCGCCGAAGGGGTATCTGGAACGTCTGCGAGCGATCTGCGACGCGCACGGCATCCTGCTCGTCTTCGACGAGGTCATCACCGGGTTCGGCCGCCTGGGGACTCCGTTCGGCGCCGACTATTTCCACGTCCAGCCGGACATGCTGACCGTGGCGAAGGGCATCACCAACGGCGCGGTGCCGATGGGCGCGGTGGTGGTGCGCCGGGGCATCTACGAGTCGGTGGTGGAAGCCACCGAGTCGGGGATCGAGTTCTTCCACGGCTATACGTACTCGGGGCATCCGCTGGCCTGCGCCGCGGGCCTGGCCACGCTCGAGCTGTACCGGCGGGAGGGGCTGTTCCAGCGCGCGGCCGAGATGGCTCCCTTCTGGGAGGACGCGGTCCATTCGCTGAAGGGGCTTCCCCACGTCATCGACGTCCGGAACCTCGGGCTGGTGGCGGGCATCGAGCTCGAGCCACGGTCCGGGAAGGTGGGCGCCCGCGGCTACGACGCGCTGGTGGAGGCGTTCCGCAGCGGCTTCCTGATCCGCGTGACGGGAGACATCATCGCCCTCTCGCCGCCGCTCATCATCGAGCGGAAGGAGATCGAGCAGCTCGTCGACCTCCTGGGAGGCGTCCTGAGACGGCTCGCCTGAGCCTGGACGCTGGCGCGCCTTGCGCGCTTCCGCAGGCGTCCCCCTGGTGCGGGGGGCTGAGCGCTGCTCCTAGAGCGCGCGGTGCATCAGCAGCGCGTCGACGAAGCCGTGCCTGGGATGCCGGAACGCGCCCGGCAGCCGGCAGAGGGTCTCGAATCCCATCGAGGTCCAGAGGTGCACGGCGGGGGCGTTGGTGCTCACCACGATGTTGAACTGCATCGCCCGGTACCCGCGGGCGCGCGCGTGCTCGAGTGAGTGGGCGCACATCGCGCGGGCGATGCCCCGACCCGTTGCCGAGGGCGCGGTGGCGTAGCCGCAGTTGGCGACGTGGCTCCCCGGACCCAGCTGGTTGGGATGAATGAAGTAGGTCCCGAGCACCTGGCCGGCGTCCTCGGCGACGAACACCTCGTGGCCGGCTGATTGCCACCAGGCGAGGACCGCATCGCGGGACATGTCGAGTGGAAGGGCGAACGTCTCGCCCGCCCGGACGGTGGGCTCGAGGACGGACCACATCGCGTCGGCGTCACCGGGAGTCGCGGGGCGGATGTGCATTGCTCCTCGGAGGTTTACTCCAGAAGCATCAGCGGGAGGACCTGCCAGGCTCGCACCCCGGGTCGTCCTCACGATCGGGATCGCGCAGCCCGCTTCTCCTATCGCCGGCGCAGGTACGTCGCCGGAACATGTCCGTGTGGCCCGGGCGGAAGCGGCTGGCGTCGACGGTTCGACTCGCGATGTGTCCGAGCGTGTCTCCGCCACCTGTTTGCTGGACAATGCCCGCCGCGGTCCGCATACCAGTGGAGGAGGCCTCTCGCCGATGCGCCGCTGGACCTGGCTGGTGATGGTTCTCGCGCTCGCCGCCTGCAAGCGCGGCGGGACGCCCCCACCGGAGCCTCAGGCGACGCTGCCCCTCCTGGAGGACGGCGGGGTGGACCTCGGGAGGGGCGCGATCTCGGTGCCCGAGATCCCGCTGCCGTCGCTCGCGCCGCTCGTGGATCGCGTCAGCCCGAGCGTGGTCAGCCTGGCGGTGCTCAGCACGGCCCAGATGCCACCCGGTCACGAGCGATTCTTCGGCTCCCGCCGCCTCCCGAGGCAGGAAAAGGGAGGGTCGGGCTTCATCGTCGACCGGTCGGGCCTGGTGGTGACCAACAACCACGTCGTGGAGGGCGCGAGCGCCATCTCGGTGCACCTCGCCGATGGCCGCCGCTTCGACGCCGATCTCATCGGCCGAGATGTTCCCACCGACCTCGCACTGGTGCGGCTCCGCTCGGCGCCGGCCGATCTTCCGGTGGCGCGGCTAGGCGACTCGGACCGGTTGCACGTCGGCGACTGGCTCCTCGCCATCGGCAACCCTTTTGGTCTGGAGACCAGCGTGTCGCTGGGCATCCTCAGCGCGACGGCGCGCGACCTCGGGTCCGGCCCGTACGACGAGTTTCTCCAGACCGACGCGGCGATCAACCCCGGCAACTCCGGCGGTCCGCTCTTCGACCTCTCCGGGACGGTGATCGGAGTGAACACCGCCATCGTCAACAGCCAGAGCGGCGGGCGCATCGGGTTCGCCATCCCGTCCTCGCTGGTCCGGGCGCTCTTGCCGCAGCTCGAGCGCACCGGAGGCGTGGTCCGCGGCGCGCTCGGCGTCTACACCCAGGACCTCACCCCCGACCTTGCCCGGGCGATGGGCCTCGAGGGCCGCCATGGCGCGGTGGTGAACGGATTCGTGCCCGACTCGTCGGCGCGGGCAGCGGGGCTCAGGGAAGCCGACGTGATCGTCTCGGTGGACGGCCGCCCGATCCAGTCGGCCCGGGCCCTCACTCGGTTCGTCGGTCTGCGCAGGCCGGGACAGGTCGTGAGGCTTGGCGTGGTTCGCGGGACGGAGTCGGCGACGGTGAACGTCCGCCTCGGCCAGCGCACCGACCTCGAGGGCACCGGTCCTCTCCGCACCGGGCCCGCGGAAGCGGAGCAGCCGTCGCCCGACGAGATGGTGCCGATGCGGCTCGGGGTGGAGATCGGGGAGGTCACGCCGGAGGTCGAGGAGGCGATCGGCATCCGCGGTCGCGGGGCGGTGGTGCTCTCCGTCGAGCCCGGCTCTCCGGCCGAGCGGGCCGGGCTGCAGCCGGGGCTGGTCATCGTCGAGGTCGCCGGACATGCGGTGCACTCGGCGAGCGAGGCCAGCGAGCTCATTCGCGCCGCCGGGACGCAACCGCCCATCGTCCTCAAGCTGGTCGGGCCGGGGCGGATGTCGGCGGTCGCGACCGTGCAGCCCTGACCGGCGCGCCAGGCTAGCGCGCGGGCGGGAGAGGCCGGACGACGTTGCCGAATCCGTCGGAGCCCTCCCTGGCGACACCGGTCGCGTACTCGACCACTCCGAAGATGCCCACGGGTCCTGGAGGTCGGCAGCTGAAGCGCAGGCTGATGGCATCGGGGTCGCCGGGGCGCACCCGCCGGAGGTGGCGCTCGAGGATGATCTCCTCGCCGGCACGCACCAGGGCGGGGAGCATCGGCGCCCTCTGCACGTCCGGCACGAGGATCTCGTCGCTCCCCTCGTCGGCGTGAGCGTCGAGTGCCAGCCGACCCTCGCGGCCGACGCGCACCTCCGCGCGTACCAGAACTCCGCCGTCCTTCTCCCGCACGAGGCTCCAGCGGTCGAGCTGGAGGCACTGGCCGAGCTGCGCGAGGTGCTCCTTCTCCTGGCGCTCGCGCTCGCGATATCGGCGCTGGAGCTCCCAGCGGGGTCCCAGCACGCTTCCCGCGAAGAGCCCGAGCAGCAGGGCCACCAGTGGTACCCCCACGATCCACGCACGTGGCATGACGCAAACACCCTACCGTCCCGGGCGCCGCTCGGGCTAAGGGTCCAGACGCCCATGGTTCTCGCCTCCACCCTTCTCATGCTCGCCGCCGCGCCTCCTCCTCCGCCGCCCGACCCCGTCCTCCGGCAGCTCGCGGAGACGCGGAAGTTCAAGAACGGCACGCCGAACACGCTGAAGATGGACCGGAGCGGAGCGCACGTCTTCTTCCTCCGCTCGGCGGCGGATTCACCGGTGCAGTCTCTGCACGTCTTCGACGTCGACGCGGGGCAGGCCCGCGAGCTGCTCTCGGCCGACACGCTGCTCAAGGGCGCCGCCCAGCAGCTCACCCCTGCGGAGCGGGCGCAGCTCGAGCGCCAGCGGGTGGCGGCGCGAGGGCTGGTCAGCTACGAGCTCTCGGCCGACGGCAGGACGGTGGTCGCACCACTCTCCGGCCGCCTCTACCGGGTCGACGTGGCGGGCCTCCTCGGCGGACGGACTGTGGAGCAGTCGGTGAAGGCGCTCCCTCCCTCCGGAGCGCTCGACCCGCGGCTCTCTCCGGACGGGAAGCTGCTCAGCTACGTGAAGGGCCACGACCTGTACGTGCTCGAGCTCGCCAGCGGAAAGGAGCGGCGGCTCACCACGGGGGGCTCGGAGCGGGTGACGAACGGCCTCGCCGAGTTCGTCGCGCAGGAGGAGATGGGTCGCTACGACGGGAGCTGGTGGAGCCCGGACGGGAAGCTGATCGCCTACGAGGAGGCGGACACCCGCGGGGTGGAGACGTTCACCCTCGGCGACCCGATGCATCCGGAGTCGGGGTGGCAACAGGTGCCGTACCCGCGTCCGGGAAAGGCCAACGCCAAGGTTCGCCTCGGCCTGGTCCCCGCCACCGGGAACGCCAAGACGACCTGGGTGAAGTGGGACACGGAGAAGTATCCGTACCTCACCCAGGTGAAGTGGCCCCGGCGGGGCCCGCTCACGATCTACGTGATGGATCGCGTCCAGCAACACGCGCTCCTGCTGGCCGTGGACACGAAGAGCGGGTCCACCCGGACGTTGCTCGAGGAGCAGGATCCGGCGTGGATCAACCTGCAGCACGTCGGGTCGGATCGAGAAGGCAATCCATTGCCGCTCTGGTTCCCCGACGGATCGGCGTTCTTCTGGGTCACCGAGCGGAACGGCGCGCCCGAGGCGGAGATCCGCGCGCCCGACGGGCGGCGGCTGGGGAGCTGGGTACGGCCGGACCAGCAGCTGGTGCGCATCCTCGGATACGACGTCGCCGAGCGCGCGCTCTACTACCAGGCCAGTCCCGATTCGCCCGACCTGGTGGTGATGCGGGTCCGGGACGGCGGCAACCCCGAGCGGGTGGTGGGTCAGCCCGGTGAGCGGGTCATCGTCGGAGGGTTGCTCGCCGAGGACGGACCGACGCGCGTGGTCTCGATCGAGACGCCCAGCTCCCTGCCGGACTGGTCGGTGTTCGACCGCGGTGGCCGGTTCGTCGGCCGCATCCCGTCCACGCGGGCGACCCCGTTGCGTCCACCGGCGCCCGAGTACCGCAAGCTGGGCCCGCAGGGCTTCTGGTCCTTCGTGGTGCGCCCTCGCGATGCGCGGCCGGGGCAGAAGCTTCCGACCATCGTCTCGGTGTACGGCGGCCCGCACGCCAATCACGTGCAATCGAGCGCTCGCACGCTCCTCGACGACCAGTGGCTGGCCGACCAGGGATTCCTGGTGGTGGGGTTCGACAACCGGGGCACCCCGCGGCGGGGACGGGAGTGGGAGCGCGCGATCAAGGGCAACTTCGCGGGGGTGGTGCTCGACGACCAGGTGGCGGCGCTCCAGCTGCTCGCGCAGCAGGTCCCGGAGGTGGACCTCGCACGGGTGGGCATCACCGGCTGGTCCTTCGGCGGGTACGTGGCGGCGCTGGCGGTCCTGAAGCGGCCCGACGTGTACAAGGCGGCGGTGGCCGGCGCGCCGGTGACGGACCAGCGCAACTACGACACCTTCTACACCGAGCGCTACCTCGGGCTGCCCGACGCGCCGGGGGACGTCTACGAGAAGAACTCGCTTCTGCCGCTGGCGCCGGGTCTGGAGCGGCCACTGCTTCTGGTGCACGGGACCACGGACGACAACGTGTTCTTTCTGCACTCGCTGATGCTCTCCGACCGGCTGTTCCGGGCCGGCCGGGCGCATCAGTTCCTGCCGCTCTCCGGCTTCACGCACATGGTGGCGGACCCGGTGATGCTGGAGTCGCTGTCGCGGCGGACCGTCGAGTTCTTCCGCACGTCGCTCGGCGGCGGCGAGCCCCGCTGACACGAAGGCCCGGGTCGGCGTGGTGCCGGGCCCGGGCCTGTCGCGAACGACGCGAGACGTCTGGCTAGATTGGCTTGACGTTCTGCGCCTGCAGGCCCTTGGGCCCGCGGCTCACGTCGAACTGCACCTTCTGCCCCTCTGCGAGGGTGCGAAACCCCTCGGCCTGGATGGCGGTGTGATGGACGAACACGTCCTCTCCCCCGCCGTCCTGGGTGATGAAGCCAAAGCCCTTCGCATCGTTGAACCACTTCACGGTACCGGTTGCCATGCGTCTCGCTTTGCTGTGCTCACGTGGCAGGAAGCGCCGCGCGGTCTCCCTCTCCCTCGGGCGGAGGACGGCCAAAAATTCTGCGCAGGCTCAAACCGGCTCGCAAGCACGGACGACATCGAGTCGCACGTTCGAGGGTTGTTGACGCGCCGCGCCGTCCCCGGAGGTGTCAAACACCTCCGACAGGCCCGGCGCGGCTCCGGGGGCTCGAAGGTGTCAAACACCTTCGACCGGGCCAGCCCGTTCGGGGGCACCGAAGGTGTCAAACACCTTCGACAGCCCGGGGCGGCTGAAGGGTCGGGAATTGCTCGGAGAAGCGACCTGGGACGAGGCGCTCAGACCTCGAGGAGGAGCCGCTCCGGATCCTCGATGCACTCCTTGATGCGCACCAGGAACTGGACCGCCTCGCGGCCGTCGATGAGCCGGTGGTCGTAGCTGAGGGCCAGGTACATCACCGGGCGGATGACGACCTGCCCGTCCCGGGCCACCGGGCGCTCGACGATGTTGTGCATCCCCAGGATGGCCGTCTGGGGTGGGTTGAGGATGGGCGTGCTCAGCATCGAGCCGAAGATGCCCCCGTTGGTGATGCTGAACGTTCCGCCCTGCAGCTCCGCAAGCGTGAGCTTGTCGTTGCGCGCCCTCTGACCAAGGTCGGCAACCTGCTTCTCGATCTCCGCCATCGACAGCGTGTCCGCGTCGCGGAGCACCGGCACCACGAGACCCCGGCTTCCGGACACCGCGACGCCGATGTCGTAGTAGTGCTTGAGGACGACCTCGTCGCCCTCGATCGAGGCATTCACCAGCGGGAACGCCTTCAGCGCATCGATGGAGGCACGGATGAAGAAGCTCATGAACCCGAGCTTCACCCCGTGCCGCTGCTGGAACTTCTCGGCGTACTGCTTCCGCAGCGCCATCACCCCCGACATGTCCACCTCGTTGAAGGTGGTCAGGATGGCGGCGTTGTTCTGTGCGGCGAGCAGCCGCTCCGCCACGCGCTTGCGCAGCGGCGTCATCTTCACCCGCTCCTCGCGGGCACCGGGTGCGCGAACCGGCGCGGGCGCGGGGACCGGTGCCGTCGCCGGGACGACTGCCGCGGCCGGAGCCTGGGCCGCGGCGCCCCGCCCTCCCTCGAGCACGGTCAGCACGTCCTCCTTCGTCACCCGTCCGGCCGCGCCAGTTCCGCGCAACGTGGACGGGTCGAGCCCGTTCGCGTCGGCGATCGCTCGCGCGACCGGCGTCATCGGGGCCTGCCGCGCGGCATCCGCCGAGGGGGCGGCCTGTGCCGCCGGAGCGGGAGCGGCGCGAGGAGCCGCCGCGGCGGCCGGAGCGGGCGCGGCCGGCTGGGCTGGCTTCGCCGCCGGAGCGGAGGCGGCTGCCCCGGCGCCCGGGGCGATGCTCCCGAGCACGTCGCCGATCTTGACCGTGTCACCTTCGCCGTGCGCGATGGAGGCGATGGTGCCGGCGGCGGGCGCCGGAACGTCGATGGTCACCTTGTCGGTCTCGAGCACCACGATGGGCTCGTCCACCGCCACGGTGTCCCCGACCTTCTTGTGCCACTTCCCCACCACCGCCTCGGTGATGGACTCGCCCAGTGCAGGAACGGTGAGCTCAACGGCCATCGTGCTGCCCTCGTGACAATGCGGCATCGATCAGGAGCGTCTGCTCGAGCTCGTGGGTCTTCAGGAAACCGGTGGCCGGGCTCGCGCTCGGATCGCGGCCAGCGTATCGCAACGGAAGCGCACTCCCCTTGGCCGACACCCGACCGGTGAGCCGCGGGAGGATGAAGGACCAGGCTCCCATGTTCTCCGGCTCCTCCTGGACCCAGACCAGCTCCGCGAGCGCGGGATAGCGGGCGATCTCCGCCGCGACCTGGGCCTCGGGGAACGGATAGAGCTGCTCCAGCCGGGCCACGGCGACGGTCTCGTCACCGGCCTTGGCCCGCGCGGCGAGCAGGTCGTAAGCCACCTTCCCGCTGCAGAGCAGGAGCCGGGTCACCTTCTCCGGTCCGCCTGGCGGCGGGTCGGAGATCAGCCTCTGGAACCGACCCGAGGTGAACGCGGCGAGCGGCGCGCTCGCCTCCTCGCGGCGGAGCAGGCTCTTGGGGGTCATGATCACCAGCGGCTTCCGCCACGGCCGGATGGCCTGTCGCCGGAGCAGATGGAAGACCTGCGCGCTGCTGGTGGGGTAGCAGACCTGGACGTTGTCCTCGGCGGACATCGACAGGAAGCGCTCCAGGCGGGCGCTGGAGTGCTCGGGACCGGCGCCTTCGTAGCCGTGGGGCAGCAGGAGGGTGAGGCCGCTCAGCCGGCGCCACTTGTCCTCGGCAGCGACGATGAACTGGTCGATGATGACCTGCGCCCCGTTGGCGAAGTCGCCGTACTGTGCTTCCCAGAGAACCAGAGCCTCGGGGTAGTCCAGCGAGTAGCCGAACTCGAAGCCCACGCACCCGGTCTCGGAGAGCGGGCTGTTGTAGATCTCGAACCGCGCTGCGCCCGGGCCCAGGTCCTGGAGCGGAACGTAGGTCGCGCCGGTCTTCACGTCGTGCAGCACGGAGTTGCGGTGACCGAAGGTCCCGCGCTCGGTGTCCTGCCCGGTGAGCCGGACGTGTGTGCCTGCCGTCAACAGTGTGGCGTAGGCCAGGTTCTCTCCGACCGACCAGTCCAGCGGGATCTCGCCGCGAGCCATCGCCGCTCGACGCTCGAGGATCTTCCCCAGCTGCCGGAGCGGAGTGAACCCCTGCGGCACGTGCGCCAGGTGCTCGAGCAGCGGCACCAGCGACTTCTCCGGCACCCCGGTCTCGGGCTCTGCGATGCCCTCCTCGGGTCCGCCGCGGTACCCTTTCCACGCGCCCTCGTGGGCGCTGGGCTCGCGGAGCGCCGGCGTTTCTTTGGCCTGATTGTAGGCCTCGAGGAAGTGTCGCTTGGCCTGCTCGCGGATGCGCTCGGCCTCCTCGGAGCTCACCCGGCCCTGCTCGGCGAGCGTCCTCGCGTACAGCTCGGACACCGGCGGATGGTGCCGGATCGCCTCGTACATCAGCGGCTGGGTGTAGCTCGGCTCGTCGCCCTCGTTGTGCCCGTAGCGGCGGAAGCAGACCAGGTCGACGACGACGTCGCTCTGGAAGCGCTGGCGGTACTCGGTGGCCAGGCGCATCACGTGCACGCAGGCCTCGGGATCGTCCCCGTTCACGTGAAAGATGGGGATATCGAGCATCTGCGCGACGGCGGTGGAGTAGATGCTCGAGCGCGCGTCCTCGGGGTCGGTCGTGTACCCGATCTGGTTGTTGATGACGATGTGCACTGTCCCGCCGGTGTCGTACCCGCGCAGCCGGGAGAGGTTCAGCGTCTCCGCCACCACGCCCTGGGCGGGCATGGCCGCATCGCCGTGGATGACCACCGGGAGCACCTTGCGCCGGTCCTGTGCGTCCAGCCGCTCCTGCTTTGCCCGCGCGCGGCCCTCGACCACCGGGTGCACGAACTCGAGGTGGCTGGGGTTGAAGGCCAGGCTCACGTGGATGGGCTTGCGGCCGGAGGTGGTGATGTCCGACGAGAAGCCCATGTGGTACTTCACGTCGCCCCGGCCCATGAACTTGCGCGGGTCGACCGGACCGTTGAACTCGCTGAAGATCTGATCCGGGCTCTTGCCCAGCACGTTGGTGAGGACGTTCAGCCGGCCGCGGTGGGCCATGCCGATCACGACCTCCTCGACTCCCAGCTCGCCCCCGAGCTCGAGCATGGTGTCCATCATCGGCAGGAGCGACTCCCCGCCGTCCACGCTGAAGCGCTTCGCGCCCTGGTACTTGGTGTGGATGAAGGCCTCGAAGGTATCGGCGTAGGTCAGCGACTCGAGGATTCGCCGCTGCTCCGAGGGGCTCGGATCCAGACGGTTCTCGGTGTGCTCCATCCGCGGCATCAGCCACCGGCGGCGCGCCGAATCGTAGAGGGTCATGTACTCGACCCCGATGTGCCCGCAGTAGGTGCGGCGCAGGCGCGCAAGGAGCTCGCGGAGCTTCACCCGCTTGCGGTCGGCAAAGACGTCGGAGCTGTCCACCACCTGCTCCAGCTCCTCCGGGCTGAAGGCCGCGTCGCTGGCCATCGCCAGGTCGGCGATGTGATTCATCTGCGGGCGGGAACGACCCAGCGGGTCGATCTGGGCCAGCAGGTGTCCGCGGAGCCGGAATGCGTAGAGGGTCTGGTCCACCCGCGACTGCAGCTGCATCGCGGCGAGTGCGGCCGGGACGTCGCCCACCGTCACCAGCTGTGCCCGGGCCGGGGCGGTGCTCGGCGCCGCGCCGTTGCCTCCGTTCACCGTCCGGGCGGCGACCGGCGAGCCGTTGGTCGCACCCTGACCGTTGGTGGGCTGCGCCCGGCCGTCACCGGAGCCCAGGAAGGGGCGACCCTCGGTGCGGGTCCCGGAGAAGAGCTCGCGCCAGCTCGGGTCGACCGAGCCAGGGTCCTCGAGCCACCGGGCGTACAGGCCCTCGATGAAGTCGATGTTGGAGCCGGAGAGAAACGTGTCCGTTGGGTTCGACATGGGAATCGTCGTGCCCGGAGGTTTTAACCTCGAACCGCCGGTCGGGCGGAACTTTGTCCCCCGGGGAGGCCCTCAGGAACCACTGGCTGGTGGTGTGGGTCGGTAGTGCACGGTTGCGGCCTGCACCCCGTCCTCGGCGGGCACCAGCCGGGTCAGCAGCTTCCGCCGGTCCACCAGGCAAACCGAGCCTCGTCCGTCACGGCAGTAATACAGCGACACCGTGTACACCGCATCGGACGCCGTTCTCAGAGGGGAAATCGCCGCCTTCGCCCGGAGCAGCCGGCCGGCGGCCTCCATCTGCACCGGCGCAGGGCTCCCCGCCACCGTGAGCTCCACTCGCTGGGGAGCGCCGGCGGTGAAGGTGTGACCTTCGGGGAGACGCACCTCGAGCTGTAGCTCGACGGCACCCGATGCCACCGTCGCATCCTCGAGGTGCTGGACCGGCAAGGCCCGGGTGGCCAGCACCGGCCGCTCCACGAGGCCTTTCACCGAGGGAGGATTGACGCCAGCGAGAGGCAGCGCGACGACGGCGCCCGGACCCGGTGACACCGTCACCAGGCGGTGATGATCGGTGTCGGCAACCACCAGCCGGCCGCCGGAGACTGTGAGGCCGCCGGGCTGGGCGAGGCCCCTGGCTACGGTGCTCACCTGGCCGTCGGCCAGCGACACCCGGCGGATCGCTCCGTTGAACGTGTCTGACACCCAGAGAATCCCGCCCTCGAGCGCGAGCCCGAGCGGGTGCTGGAACCGGGCTCGTTCGAGCGGGCCATCCCTCAGGCCGAACTCGAAGAGTCCCTCGCCGGCGAGCGTCTTCACCGTGCCTGCGCGCGGGTCGACGCGGCGGATGGCGCTGGCCTCGCTGTCCGCCACGTAGAGCACCTGGCCATCGGTGGCGAGGCCGGAAGGCTGGGCGAAGGTGGCCTCGGCGAGCGGGCCGTCGTCGAGGCCCTCGCGCCCGCTCCCCGCGCCGGCGGAGAGCGCGCCGGTCCGGATGTCGAGGCGCCAGAGCTGGTGCGAGCCGGCCATGGCGATCCACAGCGTGTCGCCGAGGAACGTCACGTCCCACGGGCTCCGCAGCGCCGTGGTGCGCGCGTCGGCGGCGGGCTGGATCGGCTCGCCGCCCTTGCGCCCGGTGCCGGCGATGGTCTCGACCCGGCCAGTGGCGAGGTCCACCCGCCGCAGGGCATGGTTGCCGGTGTCTGCCACGTAGAGCGCGCCCTCCCGCTCGGCCAGCCCCTGCGGGGAACGGAAGGACGCGGTGTCCGGTGCTCCGTCCGAGAACCCTTCGAGTCCCGACCCGACGGTGCGCACGAGCCGGCCGCTTCCGTCGAGCAAGAGAATCCGCTGGTGCCCCGTGTCGCTGACGGCGAGGCCGCCTCCGGAGAGCACGAGCACCTTGCCGGGAAAGGCGAGTGGCCCGGTGTCACGAACGGCAGGTCGCTGGAACTCCGGCGGGCCCGCGGCGAGCACCCCGCGCGCTCGCCCGTCGTCGAGCGCCGCCTGGACCCAGGCGGTGAGCATCGGAAGCTCGGGCTCACCTCGGAACCAGGCGACGGCGTAGCCGCGGGCGTCGACCAGCACCGAGGTGGGCCAGCCGTGGATCACGTACTGCTCCCAGATGACCATGTCCGAGTCGGTGGCCACCGGGTGATCGATGCCGTGGCGGGCCATCGCCTCGGAGATGGCGGAGACCTCCTTCTCCGCGTCGAACTTTCCGGAGTGGATGCCCACCACCTGAAACGGCTGACCGCGGAAGCGCTCCTCGAGCGCCCGGTACACCGGAAGGGCGTGCAGGCAGTTCACGCAACCCGAGGTCCAGAAGTCGAGGAGGACCACCCGGCCCTTCAGCGCGCCGCGGAAGAGGAGCGGCCGATCCGTGCCCAGCCAGGTGCCCACCTTGTCCAGGTCCGGGGCGCGCGGGTGTCGTTTGTCGAGGAGCGCACGGATGGCCACCGAGGGGTCGGGAGCCCCGGCATCCGGCGTGGGGGCGGCGGCGAGCAGGGCGAGGAGAGGCATCGACGGAAACACGGCACAGCCTTTCGGGGAGGACCTACCCCCGGGCTACGCGCCGCGCCACTGGTCGGTTTCGGTTTCGGGCGCAGCGGTCCGCAGCAGGCGTGCTAGACCCCGCCGCCATGTTGCTCCAAGGCAAGCGCCTGATCGTCACCGGCGTGCTGACGCCCCAGTCACTGGCGTACGGCATCGCCGAGCTCGCCCAGCAGGAGGGTGCGGAGATCCTGCTCACCTCGTTCGGTCGCGGGATGTCGCTGACCGAGCGCTCGGCCAAGCGGCTCGACCCCGTGCCGGAGGTCCTGGAGCTCGACGTCACCAACGCCGAGCACTTCACCCGGCTCACCGAGAAGCTCAAGGCGAGCGGGAAGCCCATCCACGGCGTGCTGCACGCGGTGGCCTACGCGCCGGAGGATGCCCTGGGCGGGAACTTCCTCAACACGCCGTGGGAGAGCGTCGCCACCGCGTTCCGGGTCTCGACCTTCTCGCTCAAGGAGCTGGCGGTGGCGGTCGCCCCGGTGATGACCGAGGGCGGGAGCATCGTGGCTCTCGACTTCGACAACTCCAGGCAGGCCTGGCCGATCTACGACTGGATGGGGGTGTGCAAGGCCGCGATGATCTCGGTCATCCGCTATCTCGCCCGCGACCTGGGCCCGAAAAACATCCGGGTGAACGCCGTGGCGGCAGGGCCACTGGTCACCATCGCCGCCAAGGGCATTCCGGGGTTCAAGCAGCTCGCAGACACCTGGGTCCTCTCCGCGCCGCTGGGATGGAACGCGCGCGATCGGCACACGATGGTCGCGAAGACGGTCGTCGCGCTGCTGTCCGACTGGTTCCCGGGGACCACCGCCGAGGTGGTTCACGTGGATGGTGGGCGCCACGCCATCGGTTCCCCGCCGGTGGACATCATGGAGCGGATCACCGCCGTTTTAGCCGACGACGAGGGCGGCCCGAAGGAGTGAGCTGGCGGGTCTCCGCGCGTCCATGCTCAGCCCCCCGCACCAGGGGGCGCCCGTGGAACGGCGCAGGGGCGCCGCGCGTCCTTGCTCAGCCTAGAATCGCTTCAGCGCGACGATGTCGTTGTTGGTCGGGTCGACGTAATAGACGCTGCCGATGGTCGGGTCCGCGATGAGCGCCGATGGGGGCGCGAGCACCACGCGCGGGTACCGATACAGCCACTGCGGATGCAGCCCCGGACCGATGTGGAGAACCACGTCACCCAGGGTCGCGCTGCTCAGGAGCACGCTGAGGCTTCCGTCCGTGGCGGACCGGACGTTCGTCCCCAGCCGGCTTCCTGCGGCCTGGTAGACGAAGAGACCAGGCACGCGGGCCGTCGCGATCGGCCCCGCTCCGTCCGGTAGCCAGGCCTCGAAGGTGGTGTAGGGCGGGTCGTTCCGCATGGTGACGATGGCGCCGATCGCCTGGGCCGCGCCGAACGTGCCGCCCTGGAGAACCCCGAGCACCTGCGGCTGGCTGGGCAAGGGGACGCCCATCTTGGCCAGATAGCTGCCGCTGATGGTGCCGGAGGCATCCACCTGGAGGACCACCCACCGCGGGAGGGAGGCGGCCACGCCACAATCGAGATTCACGCCGACGGCGAAGCTCCCGTTCACCACCGGCAGGAGCCTGTTGACCGAGATCACCGCGCATCCGGCGAAGGCGGAATGCCCGCGCGGCTGCGGGACGAAGGTCGGTTGCGGGAAGGCGAAGGTGCTCCACGTCGGCCCGCAGGTCGATGCGTCGTCGTTCGGTGCGAGATAGGTCCGGACCGCGCCGAAAGCACCCGCCGTTCCGCCCGGCGTCGGCGCGGCCAAGGGCATGTTCGGGTTGGCCGTGTTGTCGCCGTTGCCGCTGACCAGCTGGCCGGTCGCCGGCTGGAGACACGGGACGGTGTGTGTCGCAGGCGCGCCCCAGCAGCTGGTGAACACGCCGTTCAGTTTGTCCGGGATGCAGACCAGGTCGTCCATCCGGGTGAGGACCGGACCGAGCACGGTTCCGTCTGGCTGCAGCACGTCCAGGGTGAAGGGGACGGAGTAGCCGGTGGCCGGCCGGGGTCCGTTGATCGGCTCGCCGAGGGCGATGACGTCGCTTCCCCCGCGCTGGTTGGGATCCGGGCGCGTGAAGAGCACGGTGCCGTGCCCGTCGAAGTCAGCCGCCACGAAGCCCGCGCTCTGGGGAAAGGGGATGGTGCCGCCGTCCGGGATGGTGAGCGCCTGGGCAGGGCCAATGACGAACGCGACTCCGGCATCGCCGAGGATGGCTCCGGCGTCGGCGAGGATGGGTCCAGCGTCGTTCAGGCCCGCGTCGAGACCCGCATCAGGGGGCCCGCCGTCCGGCGTTCCTCCTTCGCCGCCGTTGCCCCCATCTGCTCCGGCGTCGCTCGTCGGGGGGCCCGCGTCGGGGTCGGGGGGCGGTGGCAACGGACTGCTCGAGACGAGGATGCTGTTCGGGTCGAACGGGACGTAGGTCCCGTCGCTGGCCCGGAAGAAGCCGGGGAGCCAGTCAGTCGTCGCGTTCACCGTGGTGTTCTTGGCGAGAGCGACCTGGATGCCCCGGGGGGTGGCCACCGGCTCGGCGGCCTCGATGGCGATGCGTCCCGGCACGATGCGGTCCCACAGCACACGGCTGAGGAGCACGCCCTGCTCGAGGTGGCTCGCGTTCCCGTTGGTCGCCCGGGCGTCGACGGTGAGGCTGACCGACCTCTCCACGTCCACCAGCACCTCGAAGGGAACGTCGAACGGATTCCCGCCGTAGTTGTCGATGCCGAGGCCAGGCGCGCGGAGGAACGTCACGTCGTAGAGCGGGGAGCCGCCGTCCGGATTGGCGCGCTGGACGATGCCGTCGGCTTCCCGTCCGGCGAGGCGAACCGTCGGCGGAAGGAGCAGCGGCCGGTCGCTGCCGATGGTGAGATCGACGCGAGAGAGCGGCGCCACCCTCTCGGGAAGCACGGCCGAGAGAGAGGCGGTGGTGGTGTCGAGCAGGACGTTGAGCGGTTTGGTGCTGACGTGCCCCAGCGAGTCCACGCCGATGAAGGTGAGCTGCAGCTGCCCCACCCCGGAGTCCGCCACCCCGCTGGTCACCAGGGTGCAGCGAGTGAAGTCGACCACGCCGGTGTAGGGCGGAACGTTCCAGGTGAAGACGCCGGTGCTCGGCGCGCCACCGCACGTGACCGTGACCGAGGCGACGCCGTTGACCGAGTCCGCGTCGAGGCTCACTGGCGCGTTGAGGGAGATGGTCTGTCCCTCGAGCGGGGAGTGGATGGTGAGCGTCGGGCCGACTCCGCCGTCCGCGGGGACGCTGGGGAGCTCGAGATCGAGGCAGGCCGGGAGAAGCAGGAAGGAGGCGGCGAGGAAGACTTGCCGACACCTCACCGTCATCACGGACAAGAAGTTCCTCCGGGGGGCCAGACGAAAGACGAGGGTAGCAGACCACTGCGGCACACGGACAAAAGCGGCCCCGCATCCCGGTGTGCGCGAGCTTGATGGCGTCGCCTCGCTGGTGAGGAAAGGTGGCTGGTCTCACCAGACCCGGGGAGAGCGCCTCAGGCTGGAACGTGGCGGTACTCCGCGGAGGGCCTGTACAGTTTCGCCTGTCGAGCCTGCGCCGGGCTCCTGCTGCCGGACGGCGCTCCACGAGGGAGATGTCCGTGACGTCGCTTCGCGTGGTCGCGCTGCTCGCGCTCACTTGTTCCGGAGTGGTGATCGCCGCGGAGCAGCGGCCCAACTTGCTGGTGCTGGACCTCGAGCCGCGCGGGGTGGGGCTGCCCGAGGCGCAGGCGGCGACGGGGAGCGTCGTTCGCGGCCTCCGCCAGCTCGAGGTCTTCCAGGTGCTCAGCTCGGACGACGTGCGCCAGCTGCTCGCGCTGGAACGGACGCGGCAGCTGTCCGGCGCGAAGGCGGAGAGCAGTGTCGGTCAGCTCGGCGCGGCGCTGAACGCGCCGAACGCGGTGGTGGGCAGCGTGACCCGCGTGGGGGGGAAGCTCCAGGTGGAGATCCGCCTGCTCGATGCTCCAACGCAGAAGGTGCTCGCCCAGAAGAGCCTGAGCCAGGTCACCATCGAGCAGGTGGCGACCCAGCTCCCGGGCCTGGCGCAGGAGCTGATGGCACCGCTGCTCCGTGAGCAGCAGGGGTTCCTGGTGGTGAAGTCGCGCGAGGAGGCGGCGGAGGTCCTGGTCGACGACACGCTGGTAGGGAGCACCCCGCTGAAGGGCTCGGTCGACCTGTCCCGCGGCATCCACCGGCTGACGGTGCGCAAGGACGGGTTCATCGCCCAGACGCGCTCGGTACGCATCGAGCCCAAGCAGACCACGGTGGAGGAGGTCGAGCTGCAGCCCTCGGCGGACTACGCGAAGATCTACAAGGACAAGTACGGGAAGATGCGCGTCGGGGCGTGGATCGCCACGGGCGTGGCGGTGGCCAGCCTCAGCACCGCGGTCTTCATGCACATCTCGGCAAACAATCAGTACGACGAGGAGTTCAAGCCGAGGCAGGCGTGGTTGCAGGGCGCGGCCGGCACCGGGCCTCAGACGAAGCCGCCGGACATCGCCAACAACCCGGCGGCGAGCGCGGCCTGGGACAGCTGCACGGCGAGCGGGGCCGTCGCCTGCAAGCAGGCCGCGGAGGACGCCAAGAGCAGCGTTCAGGTGAAGCAGTACGTGGCCATCGGCACGGCGGTGGTGGGCGTCGCCTCCGCGGGCGTGGCCACCTGGCTGTGGCTCAGCGGCAAGGACCCGAACCGCTATGCCGACCTGGTGGCGGGCGTGAGCCCGAACCCGCAGGGCGGGGCGACCCTGGCGCTCGCCGGCCGGTTCTGACCCCCCGGGGAAGGTGTCCCCGGGAAGGTGTCAAACACCTTCGACGGGCCGGTGAGAGCCCGAACCCGCTGGACGGGGACGTTCGCCGGCCGCCTCTGACCGCCTGCGAAGGTGTCAAACACCTTCGAGACTCCACAGGGGAGGGTGTCTCAGCACCCAGGTTTTCCACAGTAATTTCCACGGTCCTGAAATGTTCCGTTTGGACTGCTTGCCCGGGGGATATGTGGGCGCTAGGGTCAGAGCTCGATGCAGCTTTCGGAGAAGACCCCCCGGCAGGACCAGGAACAAGGCGCGGTGCTGGACGCGTGGCCCTTGCCGGCGCAGGCCGCCGTTCCCGAGGCTGACGAGCCGCTCGACCGGTCCGTCGAGGGAGACGACGAGCCCATCACCGAGAAGGTGCCCGCAGCCCCCTCTCCCCGCACGACCGGCAAGGGCTGAGGCCGCCGGGGCTGACTAGACGGTCGCCGGGGCGACCGAATCCGTCTGCAACGCGAGACCCCGCCCGTCGGCCGTGACGTCGAACTTCGCCACGCCGCCGGCCTGCAGCGCGCCGAACAGGAGCGCCTCCGCCAGGGGCTTCTTCAGCGCCTGGTCCACCAGACGTGCCATCGGTCGGGCGCCGAATGCCGGGTCGTAGCCGTTCTCGGCGAGCCAGCCCCGGGCAGCGGGCGTCAGCTCGAGGGTGACCTTCTTGTCCGAGAGCTGCGCCTGGAGCAGGCCGACTTCCTTGTCGACCACCTTGAGGATCGTCTCCGGGCCGAGGCCGGAGAAGAGGATCCACCCGTCGAGACGGTTGCGGAACTCCGGGGTGAAGGTCCGCTCGATGGCTTCCTTCGCCTTGGAGGTATCGAGGACCTGGTCCCCGCCGCCGAAGCCGATGGTCTTGCTGCTCATCTCCCGGGCACCGGCGTTCGTGGTGAGGATGAGCACCACGTTCCGGAAATCCGCCTTGCGCCCGTTGTTGTCGGTCAGCGTGGCGTGGTCCATGACCTGGAGGAGGATGTTGAACAGGTCGGGGTGGGCCTTCTCGATCTCGTCCAGCACCACGACGGAATAGGGGTGCTTCCGGACCGCGTCGGTCAGCAGCCCGCCCTGATCGAACCCCACGTACCCCGGGGGCGCGCCGATGAGCCGCGAGACGGTGTGCTTCTCGCTGTACTCGCTCATGTCGAAGCGGAGGAACTCCACCCCGAGCACGCGCGCGATCTGCTTGGCGAGCTCGGTCTTGCCCACGCCGGTGGGTCCGCTGAACAGGAAGCTGCCGATGGGCTTCTCGGGTGAGCGCAGCCCGCTCCGCGAGAGCTTGATCGCCGAGACCAGCTCGGCAATGGCTGGGTCCTGTCCGAAGATGACGCTCTTCAGGGCAGGCTCGAGGTTGGCAAGGGCCTCGCGGTCGGAGTGCGAGACGCTCTTCTGCGGAATCTTCGCGATCTTGGCGACCACCGCCTCGACGTCGTTCGCGGTCACCCGGTGGGTGCGCTCCTTCTCGCCCCGGAGCCGGTCCGCGGCACCGGTCTCGTCCACCACGTCGATGGCCTTGTCGGGAAGGAAGCGGTCGTTGATGTACTTCGCCGCAAGCTCCGCGGCGGCGCGAATGGCGTCCTCGTCGTAGGTGACGTCGTGGTGCTCCTCGTAGCGGGACTTCAGCCCCTGGAGGATGAGCACGGTGTCCTCGACGGTGGGCTCGCCGACCTCGATCTTCTGGAAGCGCCGGGAGAGCGCCCGGTCGCGCTCGAAGCTCGCCTTGTACTCCTGGTAGGTCGTGCTGCCGATGCAGCGCAGCTTGCCGGACTGGAGCACCGGCTTGAGGAGGTTGGAGGCATCCATGCTGCCGCCGGTCGTGGCGCCGGCGCCGACGATGGTGTGGATCTCATCGATGAAGAGGATGGCTCCGGCCTGCTTCTGCAAGGCCTTGAGCACCGCCTTGAGCCGCTCCTCGAACTGGCCGCGGAACTTGGTGCCGGCGAGCAGCGCGCCCATGTCCAGCGAGTAGATGACGGCGCCCTGGAGGGGCTCGGGCACCTTCTCCTCGTGGATCCGCAGCGCTAGGCCCTCGGCGATGGCCGTCTTCCCGACGCCGGTCTCACCGACGTAGATGGGGTTGTTCTTCCGGCGGCGGCAGAGCACCTGGATGGTGCGCTCCAGCTCCTTCTCCCGGCCGATGAGTGGGTCGATCCGCCCCTCCTCGGCTTCCACCGAGAGGTTCACGCAGTAGGCCCGCAGCGGGTCCCTCTGGGTCCCGCCCTCCTCCTCGCCGAGGCCGCCGGAGCTCTCCCCTTCCTCCTCGCCCTCCGACCCCTTGGCGATGCCGTGGGAGAGGTAGTTCAGGAGGTCCAGGCGGGTGATCCCTTCCTGTTGCAGCAGGAACAGGGCGTGGCTCTCGTCCTCGCGGAACATCGCCACCAGGACGTCGCCCCCCTCGATGACCTTCTGCTCGGCGGAGAGGGCGTGGATGGCGGCCCGCTGCAGGACGCGCTCGATTCCGATGGTCTGCTGCGGCTCGGCGCTGACGCTGTCCGGGAGGCGTTCCACCGTCTCGGCGAGGAACTTTTCCAGCCGCTGGCGGAGGCGCTTCACGTTCGCCCCGCAGGCGACGAGGATCTTCTGGGTCTTCGGCTCGCGGGTGAGCGCGAGGAGCAGGTGCTCGAGGGTCAAGTACTCGTGGCGCATCGACTTTGCGTCGGCGATGGCCTGCCGGAAGCTGGCCTGAAGCTCCTTGGCGATGAGCGGCGTTGCCACGGTTCTAGATCTCCTCCGGTTCCATCGTCAGGCGGAGCGGAAACTCGTGCTCCCGGGCCAGTGCCTCCACCACCTCTATCTTCGTTCGCGCCACATCGTAGGTATAAACGCCCGCGATGCCGATGCCCGTGTTGTGCACGTGGAGCATGATCGAGACGGCGTCCGATTCCGATTTGTGGAACACCTCGCGGAGCACCGCCACCACGAAATCGCGCGTCGTGTAATTGTCGTTGTGAAAGAGCACCTTGTAGAGCTGCGGCCGCTTGAGCTTCCGCTCGCTCTTGCTTTCGGTCTCGACCCCGCTGTCCGGATCCACGCGCTCGGGCATCGGCCTACCTTCTAGTCCTTGAACCCGGTTTCTGCCCGCCACGCCGGCAGGCCGGTCTGGATGGCGGCCCGCTCATGGGCCAGGAATTCTCGAACCGCCCGGTCCAGCCCGCGATGAAACAGGGCGTGGGCGCTGTAGGTGAGGCTGGGAGTAAAGCCGCGCACCAGCTTGTGCTCGCCGCCAGCGCCGGGCTCGAAGCGGGAGAGGCCCCGGCTGATCACCTCGTCCATCCCGGCGTAGAGGCAGACATTGAAGTGGAGGAAGGGGTGCTCCTCGAAGCAGCCCCAGTACCGTCCGTACAGGACGCGGTCGCTCGCGAGGTTGAAGGCGCCGGCGACCACCCGGTCCCCGGCGAGCGCCTGCACCAGCTCGACCCGATCCCGGAACTGCTCGAGGACGCGCTGGAAGAATCGCGTGTTCAGGTAGCGGTGGCCCCAGGCGAACTTGTCGACGGTGCTGGAGTACAGCCGGAAGGTTTCCCTGGGGTCCGCCTCGGCGAGGGCATCACCGCGGAGCACGCGGAGGGTGAGTCCCTGCTGGGCCGGCGCGCGCCGCTCGCGCTTCAGCTGGTTCCGACGCTTGCTGGTGAAGCGCTGAAGGACGTCCTCGGGGGTGCGGTAGCCCTCGTTGACGAAGTGGTACTGCACGCCGTGACGCACGGCGAAGCCCAGCGGCTCGAGGGCCGCGGCCTCGGCCTCGGTCGGGAACAGCACGTGGACGCTGGAGAGCTCCTCCTCCCGGGCGAGCTCCAGGGCTCCCCGGGCCAGGTCGAGGGTCCGCGCGGTGCGGTCCTCCCCGGGCGCGACGAGGAAGCGCCGGCCGGTCGCGGGGGTCAGCGGGGCTGCGATGACCAGCTTCGGGTAGTACGGCACGCCGGCCCGCTCGGACGCGGTAGCCCAGGAGAAGTCGAAGACGAACTCGCCGCTGCTGTCGCTCTTGCGGTAGGCCGGCGCGGCGGCGACGAGCCGGTGTCCGCGCCACAGGGTCAGATGTCGAGGGTCCCAGCCGGACGCCGGGCTGACGCTCCCGCTCGCCTCCAGGGCCTCCAGCCACCGCCACTCGAGGAAGGGAATTGCCTCGGGGTCGACCAGGGCATCCCACGCTGTCTCCGGCACCTCGGAGATGGAGCGGAGGACCTTCAGATGCGTCGGGAGCGACTGCGACATCGGTTCGAGCTGCCCCACCACGGGGGGCCTGATAACGATACACCCGGTACGCCTGCCACCCCCGGAGGGGCGGGTCGGTGCGTGTGGCATTGGGGTGTCGCGCTCGCCGCGTGGTTCACCGGGTGAGCTCGCGGGCGAGGAGCTGGCCGGCGGCGGCGAGCCCTGCCCGGGCCCGGGCCTTTCCGGCGTCGGTTTCCATCACCCGGCCCGCGGCGTCGCTCGCCGTGCCCGCGGCGAGGTCGGCGAGGAGGAGGAAGGCGCTCAGCTCCGGAGTCACCGGGGCGGACCGGCCGGGCCGGAGCGGACGGTCACGAAGGCTCTTGGCCACCTTCTCCAGGAGGCCTTCCTCGTCCAGCTTCTTGGTGCCGCCGAGGAGGGCCTGCCAGGTGGCAGCGAGCAGGTCCTCGAGCAGCGGGCCCGAGAGCGCGGTGCCGAGGCGGGCCGCCGCCTCGTCGTGGTCGAGCTGATGCGCGTCGGCGAAGGTCGGCGCGAGCTTCGCGACGACGATGGCGCGGGTGGCGAGGTGGGCGAGCCGGGCGGGGTAGCGCATGCGACGGGGCTGAACATGCCTCGGCGAGGGCGGGGACGCCACCGAGCGACTCTCTCGTTGCATCACCCCGACGAACGGCGGAACCTTCCCCGACATGGAGGAGGTCGCACCGGGCCGGTACCGCATGCGCCGCTTCGGCCGGAGCCTACCCCTGGTCTACTCCCTCGCTGCTCGCCGCCCCGGGTGAGCCGAGCTCAGCCCGGCACGCTCAGCCCGGGGTCACCACGCTCGTCCCAGGCTCAGCCCAGTCTCAGAAGAGCCAGACGCCCTGGCGCACGCAGGCGCGGAGGACGATCTGCTTCAGCTGCGGGTTCGCGACGTTCCGGAACGCCGCGCGTGCTCCGCCGACGTCGTGGCGCTGGCACGCGGCCCGGGCCTGGATGGCGTACCCGAGCGGGGACTTCTGGATGTAGAAGCTCTGGTCCACCAGCCGCGCCGCCTCGAGCGGCTTGTTCTTCGCGAGCGCGTCCTCGGCCTGGTCGAGCAGCTTGCGCGCCTCGGGCTTGATGGCGTCGGCGGGAGCCTCGGGCTCGACCTCTTTCGCGGGCTCGGCCGCGGCGACGGTGTGTGGCTCGGTGGCCTTGGCCGACTCGACGCGGGCTCGGTGCTTGCGGCCCGGCGGCGGCTTCTCCCGAGCAGGCGGCGGGCTCTCGACGACAGGAGGCTGCTTCGCCGGGCTGGCCTCGGCGCTGGTCGGCGGCGGCGGGATGACCGGCGGCGCGGGTGGAGCAACCACGGGCGGTGGCGGCTCGAGGCGCTTCACCGGCTCGAGCGGAGCGATGCTCGCCGTCTGTGTCTGTGGCGCCCGTGCAGCGCGGCGGGAGGCCCAGCGGACCCCGGCGCCGCCGAGGGCTACTCCCACCACCGCCAGCACGACCAGGGAGGGCCACATCCGGCGGGGCGCGGGCTCGGGCATCGCCGGCGGGACGGTCACCGCCCCGGAGCGGACCGGTTCCCGGGAGGAGGCGCGGGTCTTCGGCCACGAGCCGGTGGGCCCCGTGGGCTGCGGGGTGTGGGTGGGGTCCAACGATCCGACGGCCGAGTCCACGCCGCGAGGCTGCCCGGTGTGGAAGCTGTGCAGCGGACGTCCGGTGAGCTCGAGGATGAAGGCGCCGATGTCCTGTGCCCGCGCGCCGGGGTCCTTCTGAAGGGCCCGTTCCACCGCGCTCAGCACGTTCTCCGGAAGCGCCGGGGCCAGCTCGCGCAGCGGGGTGGGCTCTCCGTGCACGACCCGGTACACGACCTCGGCCAGCGAGCCGCCGGCGAACGCGGGCTGGCCGCCGAGCATCTCGTAGACGATGGCCCCGACGGCGAACACGTCGGTGCGAGCGTCCACGGCGGTGTTCCTCCCCGTGGCCTGCTCGGGGGACATGTACTGCGGCGTCCCCATGAGGATGGCGTCCTGGGTGCGGAGCGACTGGCTCCCGCGAATCTTCGAGATGCCGAAGTCCAGGATCTTCACCCTGATGGGCGTGTCCTCCTCCGGCGTGCAGAGGAAGATGTTGTCCGGCTTGAGGTCGCGGTGGACGACCCCGGCGCGGTGCGCGGCCTGGAGCGCCGAGCCAATCTGCCGGGCGATGGCCAGCGCCTCCTCGAGCTGCAGGCGTCCCGAGGCGAGGCGGCCGGCGAGCGTCTCGCCCTGCAGATACTCGAGGACGATGTAGGGCTGACCTGTGGGGAGGGTGTTGAAGTCGAGCACCTCGACGATGTTGGGGTGCCCGAGGCGGGAGGCGATCTCCGCCTCGCGCCGGAAGCGCTGGAGCATCTCCTCGCCGCCGGCGGCCGCGTCGAGCAGCACCTTCACCGCGACGTGCTTGCCGGGAAGCCGGAGGTGCTCCGCTGCCCACACCGCGCCCATCCCGCCGCGGCCGATGAGGGCCTGGATGCGATAGGTCTCGCCCAGCACGGCACCCACGTCGAGCACGTCGCGGCCAGCGTCCATCGGCAATGCTGGACTATACTCGTCCGCCGACCGTGACACTCTCGCCAGCGGCTGCCCTCGTCCTGCTGCTCCGTCTGTCCCTCGCGGCCGAGCCAGCCGCCGATCCCATCGACATCTCGGCGGTGCGCGACAAGCTGGTGGTGGTCGAGGACGGGCAAGGTCACTACATCGCCGTCGTGCCGTTCGGCGACAGCATCTGGGACCACCTCTACTGGTCACAGGACGGCAAGGACTTCTACCAGCAGCGAGTCTTCGGGGGCGGGTCGAGCGGGACCGAGTCGTTCGACCGGAGCTTCTGGGAGCCGCGGGTGCGGGGCCGGAACGGTGCCAGCTTCGGGATGCACGAGAGCACCTACAAGCTCTGGTGCGGTGAGCGGACCACCGAGTTCAAGCCGGTGGACACCGCCAGGGGGACGCCGCTGGTCTCCGCCGCGAAGTTCCATCCCGCGCGCTGGAAGTACCGTGCTTACGCGCTCGCTCGCGACGACGCGGGCACGTACTACTACGTGGATCGCCGCCGGGACGAGGGAAGCATGGAGTTCCGCCTCTACTCGGGACCGCGCGGATCGATGAAGCCGCTGAAGATGGTGAACGTGGTGAGCGACTCCGAGGGCGACATCTTCTCCACCAAGACCGGGGAGCTCCGGCTCGTGCTCGACAAGAAGGAGAGCGCCTGGGTGCAGAAGGGGAAGCGCCAGCAGCTCAAGAGCCTCCCGGTCGAGGACAACGTCGCGCTCATCTACGCCGACCTGGGCGTCTACACCGGCCAGCCGCTCGGCACGCCCTGCGATCTGCTCTAGCGCTCCTTCAGCCGCAGCTCGAAGGTGGGAGAGCCCACGGTGCGTCCGTCGGGTAGCACCGCGTCCACGTTCCACAGCAGGCCGCCCGCTCCGCGCTGGCGTACGCCCTCGGGCAGGCGGAGCTCGCGCGCGGACACGCCCACCGCCTGGTGCAGCACGACCAGGTCCGGAGTCAGCACGGTCACGTTGTAGCTGCTGGCGCCCGGGACCTCGGACCAGCGCAGCACGGCGTCGCCGGCCGGCTGTTCCTGCGGAGACTCGGCGCGAAGGGTGGTGCTGCCGGTCCCGCGCTCGACAGCGGGAGTCAGGGGCGGTGCAGGATGGAGCGCCGTCCAGACCCCCACCGCGGCGACAGCGGATGCGGCGAGCGGAAGAAGCGCCCGCCGCCGATCCCAGCGGCGCGGAGCCAGCGGGCGAGGAGGGTCGACCACCGCCTCGGACTCCAGGGCCGCGTGACGGACGTCGGCGAGGATGCGCCACGCCTCTGCACACCGGGCGCAGCGGGCAGCGTGGTCCACGAGCGTGCGCACCTGCTCGAACGGCAGCTCGCCGGCGGCGGCGGCCCAGAACGTGTCAGCGGGTGGGCAGTCGCGCTCGTCCCTGTCCGGGAGTGCGGCGCGAAAACGTTGCTCGAGGTCGTCCGACGACTCGGTCATCTTTCCCCCCCACCGAGGCAGGCGCGAAGATCCGCTAACCCACGGTACACCAGATTCTCTGCCTGCTTCTCGGTCCATCCCAGAGCGTTCGCTACCTCACGGGTTCTGAAGCCCTGCAGGTGCAGGATGACGGCCGTTCGGCGGCGATCCTGGAGGGCATCGAGGCAACCCTGGATCTCCGAGCGTGCCTCCGGCCCGGGCGTTCCCCGCTCGTCTCCCGGCAGCTGCTCGGCCTGGCGCTGCTGCCGGCGAAACCGGCGAATCTCGTCGATGACCACCGTGTACGCGACTCTCCACAGGTAAGACGCTCCCCGGGGGCTGGTTCCCTCACTTGCCCGCCGCTCCAGGAGCCGGACGAGGGCCATCTGGACGAGATCCTCCCGGTGGGCCGCCAGAGCGGACGGACAATGCCGCTCCACTGCACGGATCAGCACCTGTCGGATTCTGTCGACGCTACCCAGGTCTGGGTCCAGGGAGCCCGAGTCGCCCCCCCGCGTGGGAGTCATGCCCTCTCTTCCGAGGTAAGCACAGCATTCCGATTCGGGTAACCTCTCCCCGCGAGATGTGTCGCCGTTTTTTTCCAACGATCGTCCGGGCTTTCGGACGGTGGGGGATGCCGATCCTCCTGGGTCTCGTCCTCTCGAGGCCAGCCGTCGCGGAGAACAGAATCCTCGACACGTGCAAGGCGCAGGTGCGGACCGAGCCCCGTTCGCTGAAGGGGTACATCTGCCTCCTGGCGAACCACGCTGCGGGCCCGGAGGAGGCGTTGAGCTTCCTCGATGCGCGCATGCAGCTCGAACCTCGAAACCCTCGGCCGCATCTCTACGCGGGCGTCATGCGTTCCCTGGCGGGCGAGCAGGTGGATCCGCGCGAGTGGCGGATCGCGATCGAAGGCTTCGCTCGCGAGCGCGAGGTCGCCGGGGAGGTCTACGCAACGACGTCGCTGATCTCGGCGCGGTGCCTGTCCGATCTGACCTGCGACAGGGAGGCGATCACGCTGCTCCGGCGCACGCGCGACCTCGCTCGCGGTTCGGGCCGCATGGATCTCCAGCAGGTGGCGGAGATCTGGGCGATGAAGGTCGCCTTCGTGCTCGACGACATGGACGGCGCCGAGGCTGCCGAGCACCGGTTGCTGGCGCTGGGTCCGCCGCAGTCGGCGTGGATCAAGTCGGAGAGCCTCCAGGCCCGTGGCCACCTGGCGGCGATGCTCGGCGAATCGTGGAAGCAGCGATCGTTCTACGTCGAGCTGCTGGAGACCCTCGAGGCCGACGACCCTCGGCGGCCGCTCGCCCTCGGTGGTTTGGCCGCGGCGACGGCGCATCTGGCATCGCAAGGACTCGAAAGTCCGACCACCGCCGAGCGCCTCCTGCGGAAGGCCATCGTCGAGCAGGAGCGGGCACGGATTGCGGTGCGCTATGCGGAGCTCGGGTATCTCGCGTCACGAGTTCAGCTGGCGATGCTGCTCGGGCCCACGCCCGAGTCATTCTCACTCCTGCGATCTGCGCTCCGCGACCATCTGTCGCGCCGCACGTTCAGCATTCCTCTGTACGCTCGGCTGTCGCTCGCCGAGCAGCTCTCCACCGCCGAGCCGCCCCAGCCGGACGAGGCGATGCGGGTCGCCGAGGACGCGGTCAAGGAAGCGTTCGCCGGGGACTTCGACTTCGAGCAGGCCCGCGCGCTGGTCCTGCGCTCGCGACTCCGCTTTCGCATGGGTGAATTCACGCTCGCGCGCGCCGACGGGCTGGCCGCCCTGGACCACGCCGAGCGCCTCCGCGAGCAGCAGATCGCGATGCCGTTGCGGCTGCGGTACGCGCAGTCGCTCTCCTTCGCTTACCAGTCGCTGGCCGGTGCTCTGGTCCGGTACCGGCCCCGTGGCGACACCGACTCGCTGAATGACGCGTTCCAGGTGATGGAGCGACTGAGAGCGCGTGGCCTGATGGAGACCCTCCTGGCCGGGGATCGGCCCGGCGAACCGGTCGCCGTGCAACCGCCGACGCTGCGGCAGATCCAGGCCCGCCTCGGCGAGGGTGAGGCCCTGCTCTCGTTCCAGGTCTGGCGAGCCGAGCCGATGATGGACGCGCCGTACCGTGAGGGGAGCTCGTGGGTCACGGTCGTCACCCCCTCCCGGGTGGAGGCGTTCCAGATTCCCGATGGCAAGCAGCTCGAGGCGCAGGTCCGCGCCTGGACCGGGCTGATCGAGCGGCGTGATGGGTCGGAGCGCGCGGCGGGTGCGTTGCTCCATCGCGAGCTGCTCGCCCCCGTGCTGGCCGCCTTGCCGCCGCGCACCGAGCGGCTCGTCATCGTCCCCGACGGGCCGCTCCACCGCCTTCCGTTCGATGCGCTGTCAGCGGGTCCGGAAAAGCCCTACCTTGCCGAGCGGTTCAGCGTCTCGCTCGTGCCCTCGGCCTCGCTCTGGCTTCGGCTGCGGGCCGCGCCGCGCCTTCCGGCGGGGAACATCCTCGTGCTGGCCGACCCATCGGATGGCTCGGCCGCCGAGGCCGTCGTGCGAGGCTCCACGGGCGTGCTGGGGGCGTTGGTCCATGCGCGCCGCGAGGCCGAGGTGGCCCTCTCGGCCTTTCCTTCCGGAAGCGAGCTGCGCGCCGGGCCACCGGCCTCCGAGACCTTCCTGAAATCGGCCTCGCTCGAGGGAGTCTCACTTCTCCACCTCGCGACCCACGCGGTGGTCGACGAGCGCGACCCCGAGCACGCCGCGGTCGTGCTCGCGCGGGGAAGCGCCGCGGACGACGGGAGGCTCGAGCCGCAGGAGATCGGCCGGCTTCCACTCGGGGGAAGGACCGTCGTCCTCGCCGGCTGCGAGACCTCGGTGGGGCCGGTGTTCCGCGGCGAGGGGGTGATGAGCCTCGCCCGGGCCTTCTTCGGCGCCGGGGCTTCGGCGGTGGTGGGGACGCTGGACCGCGCGCGGGACGACGAGGCCGCGGTCTTCTTCTCCACCATGTACCGGGCGCTCTCGCGGGGGGTGGGCCTGGGTGAGGCCGTGGCCGTGGCGAAGCGGGACGCGATCCGCCGTGGCGCCCCGGCGGCGGCCTGGTCCGACGTGGTGTTGCTCGGAGATGCCGAGGTGCGGCCACGGGCCCGTGGCTCGGTGACGCTCCTTCCCCTCTTCCTCGCGGCGTCGATCCTGGCCCTGGTCGGTGTAGGTGCGCGGCGGCGGCGGCGGGGCCGGCGAAGACCTCACCAGAACTCCTGAAACCCGAGACCGCTCTCACTGCAACGACCTCCCGCCCCGTGGGTTTCGGGGGGGGGGCGCTGGAAGAAATCTCTGCGGGCGAGCTAGGTTTTGGAGGTGTCCGGGGGAGGGACCTTGCCAGCGACGCTGCGGAGGCTCGGGATCGGAGTGCTGGTCGCGACCATCGCCTCGAGCGGCGTTGCCATGGCCGAACCGGCTCGCACGCTGGACCAGTGTCGGGCGGTGGTTCAGCAGCAGCCCCGGTCACTCGACGGCTACGAGTGCCTGCTGACGCATCGATTCGCGCGTGCGAACGACGTGCTCGGCTTCCTCGAGGAGCGGGTTCGGCGGAACCCTACCGACCCGCGCCCCCGCCTCTACCGGGCGGTCGTGCACCACTACGCAGGCGACCGGTACGACCTCGGGGAGTACGTCCTGGCGGAGCAGGGCTTCGTCCGTGAGGACGACCTGGCCGGGCAGATCGTTGCGCTCACGGCGCACGTCTCCGCCCGGTGCGTGAACCCGAAGGACTGCGACGAGGAGGCGCACGCACTGCTGCAGCGCGCGGGTGAGCTCGCGCTTGCCTCGGGACAGCCGGCGCTGCTCCAGCGCGTAGAGACCTGGCGGATGAAGCTGTCCCTGGTCGCCGGGAACCTGGTCGAAGCCGAGGCGAGTGAGGCGCGACTCCGCGAGCTCGGCGAGCCGGCCACGGCCTTCCTCAAGCTGGAGAGCCTCCAGCTGCGTGCCTATCTCGCCACGAAGTTCCTGGACTACGGCCGGGCACGGGAGCTCTCCCGGCAGATGCTCGACAGTCTCCCGTCCGATGATCCGCGGCGGGCGCAGGCGCTGGGAGGGATCGCCGCGGCCACGGTTCACCTCGCCCTCCAGGGTGTGGAGAGCCGGGAGACCGCAGAGCGGCTCGTCCGGGAGGCGCTCCAGGAACAGGAGCGGGTAGGGCTCGCCCTCTGGTATCCGGAGAACGGATACCTCCCGTCGCGGCTGCAGCTCGCGCTGCTCCTCGGTCCCAACGCGGAGTCCTTCGCGCTGGTCCGCGCGTCGCTGGCCGGCTACCAGTCGCGTGCCGGGTGGACCAACCCGGTCTGGGCGCAGGTGGCCCTCGGGGAGCTGCTGTCCACGGCGAACCCGCCCCGGCTGGAGGAGGCGCTCCGGCTCTCCGAGGAGGCGATCGTCGCTTCCGAGGACTCCGACCTCGAGGACGCCGGCAGGGTGGCGAGCTTCGTCCTCCGCTCGCGAATCAACTTCCGGCTCGGCCGGATCTCCGAGGGCAGGGCGGACGGGCTGGTCGCGGTGGATCGGGCAGACCAGATGCGAGGGCTCCAGAGCGAGATTCCGATGCGCCAGCGCTATGCCGAGTCGCTGTCCTTCGTCTATCGCTCGCTCGCCGGCGAGCTGGTTGCGCATCGCGCCGGAGATGACGTCGCGATGCTGGACGATGCGTTCCTGGTGATGGAGCGGCTCCGCGCCCGGGGGCTGATGGAGAGGCTCCTTGCCGACGAGTGGAGCGGCCCGACGATGAGTGGGGCCCGGCCGCCGAGCATCACGCAGGTCCAGGCCACGCTCTCTCCGCGGGAGGCCCTGCTCTCGTTCCAGGTGTGGCGCCCGGAGCCGACGATGCAGGCGCCGTTCAGTGACGGCAGCTCCTGGTTGACGGTGGTGACTCGCAGCAGGGTGAGCGCCTACCGGCTGCCGAACGCGGACGTGCTGGAGCCTCAGGTCAGGGCCTGGACCGGGCTCCTCGAGCGACGCGACGGCTCTGACCGGGCACCCGGGGGGCATCTCCAGAAGGAGATCCTCCGCACCGCGCTCGAGCAGCTGCCGCCGGGGATCGATCGGCTGGTGGTCATTCCCGACGGTCCGCTGCACCGGCTCCCGTTCGATGCGCTCTCGGCTGGCCCGGGGCAGCCCTACCTGGCCGAGCAGTACGGCGTGTCGCTCGTGCCCTCGGCGGCGCTGTGGCTCCGGTTCCGCGGCGCTCGGCGCCTCCCTCCGGGGAAGATCCTGGTGCTGGCCGACCCCTCCGACCCCTCTGCCCGGCGCGCGGTTCGGCGTGACGGCGTGCTCGGCGCCCTCGTGCATGCGCGGCAGGAGGCGGAGGTGGCGCTCACGGCGTTCCCGGCAGGGAGCGAGATGCGGACCGGACCGCCCGCGTCCGAGGCGTTCCTCAAGTCGGCGGATCTGAAGGGCGTGTCCCTGCTGCACCTTGCGACGCATGCGGTCACGGACGCGCGGGACCCGGAGCGTGCGGCGGTGATGCTGGCGCCGGGCGGCGCATCCGAGGACGGCCGGCTCGAGCCGGGTGAGATTGGCCGGCTCGACCTGGGGGGAAAGACGGTGGTCCTCGCCGGGTGCGAGACGTCCGCCGGCCCTGTCTTCCGGGGTGAGGGCGTGATGAGCCTGGCGCGGGCGTTCTTCGGTGCAAAAGCGACCTCGGTGGTGGGCACTCTCGAGCGAGCCCGAGACGATGAGGCGAGCCTCTTCTTCTCCGCGTTCTATGGAGCAATCCGGCGAGGGGCGACCGTCGGCGAGGCGGTGACGGCGGCCAAGCGGGAGCGGATCCGGGCGGGAAGCCCTCCTGCGGCCTGGGCGGACGTCGTGTTGCTCGGGGATGCCGACGCGCGGCCACGCGAGTCGGATTCGACCTCGCTCGTGTTTCCGCTGGGGCTGGTCGGGCTGGTCCTTGGCCTGGCTGCGGTCGACGTGGGCCGGCGGTGGCGCCGACGCCGGCAGGGGTGAGGGAAAAGCGGGCAGTCGAGCGTTGATGGAGGCGACGAGGGGACGTGGCGTCGCTTCCACCGGTGGGGGGGCCCGGGGGGGAGGAAGCGACGTCACGACCCCGCGCCAGCCCTCCGCCCGGGTTGAAGTCAGGGGGCGACCGCCTTAAAGCTCGGGCATGTCCGTGAACATCCAGCTTGAGTGGACCCCCAATCCGAGCACCCTGAAGTACGTGGTCGACCGGACCCTGGTCCCCCGCGGCGCGCTCAACTTCACCAACCCCGAGGCGGCGTCGGCCCGGTCCCCGTTGGCCTTCAAGCTGATGGGAATCGAGGGCGTGAGCGGCGTGATGCTGGGCAGCAACTTCGTGACCGTCACCAAGGGCGACGCGGGCGAGTGGGACACGCTCAACGACGCCGTGATGGCGACGCTGGACGCCCACCTGGGAGCGAACGAGCCGGTGGTCGCCCCGGGTGCCCTCGAGGAGATGGGCACCACGGCCAGCGGCACCGAGGTGGAGGACAAGATCCGGCAGATCCTGGATCTGGAGATCCGCCCCGCGGTGATGCAGGACGGCGGGGACATCACCCTGGACCGCTTCGAGAACGGGGTGGTGTACCTGCACATGCGGGGGTCCTGCTCCGGCTGCCCCTCGTCGACGATGACCCTGAAGATGGGGATCGAGAACCGGCTGCGCGAGGTGGTTCCCGAGGTCGTCGAGGTCGTTCCGGTCTAGGGTGCCCCGGCGCGCCGGTGCGATCCGGCGCTGCCACGTTCGTGAGACGCCAGGTCAAAGCGGCGGAGGTCCGGCGCGAGCTCCTTCCCGAGCAGTCTCCGGAGCTGCTGCGCGAGCTTCATCTGCTGACCCGTGACGGGGACCTGAACGCCGACGCGCTCCGGAAGCTGAAGCAGGTCAATCACCTGGTGGGTCTGCTCCGACCTGCGCTGGAGGACGTGTTCGCCCGCTTCGGCCGGCCGGTCGTTGTCGATGCGGCGAGCGGAAACGCGTACCTCGGCTTCGTGCTCTACGAGCTGTTCTTCCGGGGGCAGGAGAAGGGCGAGCTGCTGTCCGTCGAGGCGCGCCCGGAGCTGAGCTCGCGGAGCGCGGAGCGGGCGCGGCGGCTGGGGTTTGACCGGATGCGCTTTCTCACCGCGCCCCTGGTGTCGGCGCCGTGGCCCGAGCGATTCAACCTGCTCGTCGCGCTGCATGCCTGCGACACCGCGACCGACGACGCCCTGGCGGCGGCCATCCGTCACGGGGTGGACCACGTGGCGGTCGTTCCGTGCTGCCAGGCGGAGGTGGCGCGCCAGCTGCGGGAGCGGCCTCCGTCGTCGGCGGCGCTGGCGGCGCTTTCAGAGCATCCCTGGCACCGCCGCGAGTTTGGTTCGCATCTGACGAACGTCATCCGGGCGCTGGTGCTCGAGGCGCACGGATACTCGGTGACCGTCACCGAGCTGACCGGCTGGGAGCACTCGATGAAGAACGAGCTGATTCTCGGCCGGAAGGTGCGGCGTGAGTCTCGGGAGGCGCGGCGGAGGCTCGAGACGCTGCTTGCGGAGACGGGCGTTCGTCCCGCGCTGGTGCGAGCTCTGGAGACGGCATGAGCGAGGACGGACGCACGCTCGACCCGCCGGACTGGGAGGAGGTCCGGGCCGTCGGGCACCGGATGATCGACGTGCTGGTCGACGGGCTGCGGGACGTGCGAGAGCAGCGGGCCTGGACTCCGATGCCGGAGGAGGTGAAGGCGCGGCTGCGAGCGCCGCCGCCGCGCGAGGGGCTCGGCCTGGAGGCGGTCTGGGCGGAGCTGCAGCGGTCGGTGCTCCCTTACCGACTGGGGAACGTGCATCCCCGCTTCTGGGCTCGGGTGATGGGAACGGGGACCGCGACCGGTGCGCTGGCGGGGCTGGCCGCTGCGGCGATGAACAACAACCTCTCGGGCCTGGAGAGCTCGGCGGTGCACGTCGAGGCGCAGGTCGTCGACTGGCTGAGGGGGTTGATGGGGTTTCCGGAGTCGGCCAGCGGGCTGCTGACCAGTGGGTGCAGCCTGGCGAACCTCATCGGGCTCGAGGTGGCCCGAGATTCGGTGACCGGGGTGAAGGGGGAGGGGCTGCAGTCGGTCGCCGGGCGGCTGGTGGGGTACGCCTCCGAGGAGGCGCACAGCTCGGTGGCGCGGGCCTTCATCGTGCTGGGACTGGGGAACGGCTCGCTCCGGCGGATCCCGGTGGATGCGGAGTTCCGGATGGACCTCGGGGCGCTCGAACGAGCGATCGATGAGGACCTGCGGGCGGGACTGCGGCCGTTCTGCGTGGTGGGAAGCGCAGGGACGGTGAATACCGGGGCGACGGACCCGCTGGAGAGGCTGGCCGATCTTGCTCGGGAGCGGCGGCTGGCCTTCCACGTGGATGCGGCGTTCGGAGCGTGGGCGAAGCTGTCGCCGCGGCTGGCCGGGCAGGTCCGGGGGTTGGAGCGGGCGGACTCGATCGCCTTCGACGTGCACAAGTGGGGGGCGGCGGCGTACGGGGTGGGGTGCGTGCTGGTTCGCGATGCCGAGGCGCACCGGCGGGCGTTCCAGGCGTCGGCGGCGTACCTGGCTCCGCATCCGCGTGGGGTGTCGGCGGTGGAGTACGCGGGGCACGAGCTGGGGCCGGAGCTGAGCCGGCCGTTCCGGGCGCTGGGGCCGTGGATGGCGTTCCAGGAGCACGGGCTGGACCGTCTGCGCGAGGTGGTGGAGAAGAACGTGGAGCAGGCGGGGCGGGTGGCGGCGCGGGTGCGGCGGGACGCTGAGCTGGAGCTGACCGCGCCGGTGCCGCTGAACGTGGTGACGTTCCGCTACCGCGGGCAGGGGCTCTCCGACGGGCAGCTGGATGCGCTGAACGCGGAGGTGGTGATGCGGATCCAGGAATCCGGGGTGGCAGTTCCATCGACGACGCGGCTGCGGGGGCGCACGGTCATCCGGCTGGCGATCGTGAACCACCGGAGCCTGGACGCGGACCTGGACCTGCTGGTGGACGCGGTGCTGGAGACCGGGCGCGCCGTGGCCCGGGAGGCTGACTGAAGCCTCGTGGTCGGAAGCACAAGTGCGCGATTCGACGGGGTTTCCGAAGGTGTTGGTTTCCGAAGGTGTTTGACACCTCCGACGGGACACCTCCGACGAGCACCTCCGACGGTGCCGGGGCTCAGCCGTAGGCCTCGCGTTTGATTCTGGGGTCGACGGTGTTTGGGTCGAAGGTGTTTGACACCTCCGAGGCCGGTGCCGGGTCAGCCGTAGGCTTCGCGCTTGATTCGAGCGGGGGTGAAGCCTACCGCCTGGAGATTCGCGATGGTGGACTCGAGGAATCGGGGAGCGGGCGAGGTTCCCTGCTCGAGCGCCTTCTTTCGGTCCCAGGAGGCGACCGCCGGCCCGCACAGGTACGCGAACGCGGTTCCTGAGTCCGGGACGAACTCACGCAGGAGCTCGGGCCCGACTCGACCCTGACGGACGCCCGGGGGCAATCCAGTGATGTCGCTCTGGCGCGTCAGCGTATGCACCAGGCGAAACCGGTCCGGATGCGAGGCGGCGAGTTGCGCGAGTCCCTCCCGGAAGATGATGTCGTCCCAGGCCTTGTTGGTGTCGATGAAGGTGTGGCGGAGCTTCGGGTGATTCCGGAGCGCGTCCTTCACGATGCTGTAGTTGGGAACCACCCCCGAACCGGCCACGAGGTGCACGATGTGGTCGGTGCGCTGCTCGATGTCGGGCGGAAGCGTGTAGGGGCCCGTGAAGCCGACGACGGGGAAGCGCGTCCCCACCGGTATCCCGTAGACCAACAACGGCGAGAGCAACGGCGCATGAAGGTCGGCCGGGCGGTACAGCTCCTCCTTGATCGTGATCGCGAGTGGCTCATGCGGCGCGGAGGCCATCGAGTAGGCCCGGACGAGTTCCTTCTTGTCGCCCTTGAGATGCTCGACGTACCCCACCTGACCGGCAATCACCGGGAAGAGGTGAGGGTCGATCGTCAGAAACTGACCTGCGCGGTAAGGAGGAATCGTGGGCGCGTCGAGCACGAGCGTGACCGTGTCCGCGGTCTCGCGGATGACCTCGGTGACCACGACCTCGAATTTTTTTGGCTTGTAGCGTTCGGGCGGCACGGTTGAATGCTGGCATAACGGGGCGACCGGGGATGGGCCATCAGGCCGAGCGCGAGCGGGTTTTCGTCCAGTGCCTCCCGGGTCTCGAATCTGTTCTCGAGGCTGAGGCGCGCCAGCTGGGTCAGGTCCAGCTCGTGGCAGGTGGCGTGGAGCTCCTGGGTTCCGCAGGACTGCACGCCGAGGCGGCGCTGGTCCTTCGGGTCGCCGAGCGCGTACTGCTGCGGCTTCTCGAGGTTCCGGTCCGCCGATGGGCCGAGGTGGAAACGGCGCTGCGAGCGGCGCAACTGGACAGCGTGGCGGAACCGGGCGCTCCGATCGCTCTGGAAACGCTCGTGCGGACTCCCGGAGCGCCCGCGCCCGGTGCGATCGCGGAGCTCTTCTCGAGGCGATGGCGTCGTCCGGTGAAGCCGGCCCGCGGCGAGGAGCGCGGGGGCGAGGTGCCGCGGCTGCTGCTCCGAGTTGCCGAAGGAAAGGCGACCCTGTCGGCGGACGTGGGGGGCGAGCTTCTCCACCGGCGCGGCTGGCGTCAGGAGACTTCCCGGGCGCCGCTGCGCGAGACGCTCGCCGCGGGCGTACTGGTGCTTGCGGGATACGACCCGGATCGACCCCTGCGAGATCCGGTCTGCGGCTCGGGAACGCTGATCATCGAGGCCGCCCTGGTGGCCCGCTCGGTGGCACCTGGGCTGGGCCGCACGTTCGCCGCGGAGCGCTGGCCGCTGGCCGCGCGGGTCGACTGGAGCGGGCGGCGGGATCGGCTGCGTGCGCGGGTGCGGCCGCGTTCCGCTGCGCCGATCGTCGGGAGCGACCTGAACGCCGGTGCGCTCGGAACGGCTCGGCGCAATGCGCGTCGCGCCGGCGTGCTCGCGGACATCCAGCTCGAGCGACTAGACGTCGCGGCTGCCGTTGCAGGGACGTCGACCCCTGGTCTGCTGGTGGGAAACCTTCCCTACGGCATCCGGGTGAGTGCCGGCGAGGGACTCGAGGCGTTCGACGCGGCCCTGGCGCAGGCCCTGGCCAGAGGATTTCGAGGTTGGCGGAAGGCGCTCCTCGTGGACAACGAGGCCCGCCTCGAGCGCGCGGGCGGAAGCACACCGCGGCGAGTGCACCGCCTGTTCAACGGGGGTCTCCCAGTGTTTCTCGGCATCTGGGAGCCAGAAGCTTGAACCGAAGGTGACCGAAGGTGTTTGACACCTCGGAAGGGCGTCGGAAGGGACACCCTCCGCGGGCACGGCCCGAAGGTGTTTGACACCTCGCGGGAGCCGAGCGGGGCGACCGCCCAGGCCCGAATGGGCCGGGCATCTCAATCGAGCGCGGCGGCGGGGACTGGCAAGCCGTCCGGCCCTGCTCGCCAGGGGGTCCAGGCGAGCAGCAGGTTTCCAACAGCGATGTCCGACTTGCGCGGGGGCACCGTGAACTCGACGACCGACAGCGACTCCGGGGCGGCAGCTGCCTGGAGGTTCTCCGTCTCCTCCTGAAACTCGGCCTCCGCGTCGGCAAGCTTCTTCCTCGCCGCCTCGAGCTGCTGCTCCGCAGTCCCGACGTCGCCGCGCTCCTTCACCGTGCGGCTCCCGCTCCGGAGCGCCGTCCGCGCGCGGTTGAGGTTGGTCACGCTGAGCGTCTTCCTCCCGAGGAATGCGCCGAGAATCGTCGTTCCGACCGTCACCATCGTGTCGAGGGTCTGCCCGGAGGCCTGCGTCTGCTGGTCGGCCAGTGCCTTCTGCGCGCGCTGGACGGCGTTCTGGAGGGTCTGCAGCTTCGGAGCCCACTTCTTCCGGAGCGCCTCGACGTCCGCGTCCCGCTGCTCGCGACCCGAGTGGCCGAGCCGCGCCTTGAACTCGGAGAGAGACTCCCCGGGCGTCGAGACCTCGTCGAGCGCGTCGCACCGGAAGAGCCGCAAGGGGTGCGACTGGTACAGCGCCGCGGCGAGCGACTTCTTCCAGTCCCCCCACGCGCCGGCGTTTGTCACCGCGGCGGGCGACTCATCGAACGTGGCGCCCTCCGCGGGTGCGTGACCGAGCCGCGTCCCCACATCGCCCGGGAGCTCAGTCGCGTCGTCCCACTGCACGGACCCCCCGTCCACAGGCGCGAGCAGCGCCAGGGACTGCCACGCGTCCACCGCCGCCTTCTTGTCGACATGGTGCAGCCGAGCCTGTCCGAGGATGCCGGGGCGATAGCTCAGGGCGCCGGAACCTGGCGTCGCGGGGAGAAAAACCTCCGAGATGCCGGCCGGCAGGACCGGCCGACGTCCACCCGCGCTCGGAGCAGGTGGCGGCCTTGCCGGAGCGTCCGCACTTCCTTTCGCGGTCGCGTCCGTGCCGCGCTGCCCCCCGGTGAGCGAACGGATCTGCTCCTTGTCCAGCGGACCGCGGAGGTACGAGAGCGTCCAGCGCGTCTGGAACAGCTCCGGCGCATCCTCGTGGACGTCGTTCAGGAGGAACACCCGCGAGCCGAGCCCCGACAGAAGGCGGTCCATCTCCTGGCGGTCGAAGGCGTGACTCGCCGCGTCCATCGCTCCCTGCAACCCGTCAAGCACACGCAGCTTGTCGCGCTCGGTCTGCAGACGGCCGATGAACCACGTGCCGGCGTTGGCAAGGCCCTTGTAGTCGAGATCCACCGGGTTCTGCGTCGCGAGGAGCACGCCCACGCCGAAGGCTCGTGCCTGCTTGAGCAGGGTGAGCATCGGGAGCTTCGAGGGAGGCGCCGCGGTCGGCGGGAAGTACCCGAAGATCTCGTCCATGTAGACGAGCGCCCGGAGCGACCCGGTGCCGGACTGGGTGCGCATCCAGGCCAGCACCTCGCTCAGCAGCGTGGTGACGAAGAACATCCGCTGGGCGTCCGAGAGGTGGGCGATGGACAGCACGGCGATGCGCGGTTTTCCCTCCGGGGTCCAGAGCAGCTTCTGAACGTCGAGCGGCTCGCCCTCGGCCCAGGCTGCTGCACCGGGGGAGGCGAGCACGTTGTTCAGCGCGAGCGCGAGACCGGAGCGGTCCTTCGCCGGGTAGAACGTCTCGAGATCCAGCACCCCCACCTTGTCGAACGAGGGCCGCTGGACGCCCTGGATGAGGCCCGCGAGGTCCAGGTCCTGCCCGGCGCTCCAGGCGCGCTGCACCAGCTGCGCGAGGAGGATGTGTTCGCGGCCCTGCATCGGGTCGGACTCGATTCCGGCGAGGGCGAGGAGCCCCGAGACCGCGCCCTGTACGCGGGCTCGGAGCGCCTCCTCGTCGTCCAGCACTGCCCGCGGCGGCGCGGTGAACGCGCGGAGCAGCGCCAGGGGGCGTCCCGCCTTGCTCGCGGGCGTGTAGATCGCGACCTCGCAGGCCTCGCGGAATCGCGCGATCCGAGCGCCGTCCTCGTCCCAGTCCTCGAGGCCCTTCTTCCAGCTGGAAGCGGTCTTCTCCGCCAGCTGCGCGGGCGTCACGCTCTGACGCTTGGCCTCGTCCGGGTCCACCCACGGCAGGAAGTCGGCCGGAGCGAGCGAGGGGAAGGTCAAGGCCAGATTGGCCAGGTCCCCCTTGGGGTCGATGGCGAGAGCAGGAATGCCGTCGATCGCAGCCTCTTCGAGGAGCCCGATGCAGAGGCCGGTCTTGCCGCTCCCGGTCATCCCCACGCAGACCCCGTGGGTGGTCAGGTCCTTCGAGTCGTAGAGCAGGAGCTCGGGGAGGGTCTTCCGGGCCTTCGGGTCCCAGCGCCGCCCCAGGTAGAAGACCCCCAGCTTCTCGTAGTCCTGCATCGGTCCTCCTCCCGTCACCGGGTGACACTCCAGTGCAGGCTCGGGGGTCGGAGCAATGGTAAGGAGCCGTCATGGCCACCGACCAAGCCCTGCAGCACTTCGCCGCCCACCGCGCCTCGTACCTGGACGACCTCAAGAAGCTGGTCCGTATCCCCTCGGTGTCCTTCCCTGGCTTCGACGGGTCGAAGGTCAGGGCGAGCGCCGAGGCGACCGCGAGCCTGCTGCGCGAGCGAGGGTTCTCGAAGGTGCAGCTGCTCGAGGTCGACGGAGCGCACCCGTACGTCTATGGCGAGATCCTCGAAGCGCCGGGGAAGCCGACGCTGCTGCTCTATGCCCACCACGACGTGCAGCCTGCGGGTGACGAGGGGGCCTGGGCGAGCCCGCCGTTCGAGCCCACCGAGCGCAAGGGTCCACCGGACGACAGCCCCCGCCTCTACGGGCGCGGCGCCGCGGATGACAAGGCCGGCATCGTGGTCCACACCTCCGCCGTCGAGTCCTGGCGCAAGGGCAGCGGGGGGCTGCCGCTGAACGTGAAGATCGTCATCGAGGGCGAGGAGGAGATCGGATCGTCCCATCTCACGGCGTTTCTGAAGAAGAACGCGAAGCTGCTCCAGGCCGACGCGATCGTCCTCACCGACACGAGCAACTTCGAGACCGGGCTTCCGTCGATCACCACGGCCCTGCGCGGCATCGTGGTCGTGAGCGTGGAGGTTCGCGCGCTCAAGCAGAGCGTTCACTCCGGCATGTGGGGTGGTCCGGTGCCGGACCCGGTCATGGGCCTGTGCCGGATGCTCGCGTCGCTGACCAACCCGGATGGGTCCATCGCCATCCCGGGCATCAAGGAGCAGGTGAAGCCCCTGACGGAGAGCGAGCGAAAGAGCATCGCTGCGCTTCCGGGCGATGAGGCGCATTTCCGCAAGCAGGCGGGGCTGCTGCCCGGGGTGGAGTTGCTCGGGCACGGCGTGCACCCGTGGGAGATGAACTGGCGGCAACCGTCGATCGCCGTGAACGCGTTCCAGGCGAGCAGCCGGAAGGACGCGCGGAACATCATCTGTGATTCGGCCTGGGCGCGGTTGGGTGTGCGGCTGGTGCCGAATCTGGACCCGAAGGATGTCCAGAAGCGACTCGTCGAGGCGCTGAAGAAGGCGGCGCCTTGGGGTCTGGGGGTCGAGGTGCATGCGGATGATGCGGCCGGCTGGTGGTACACGGACTCGAGTCACCCCGCGTTCCAGGCGGCGTTCCGCGCGCTGAAGAAGGGTTACGGGGCGGACCCGGTCACGATCGGATGTGGCGGGAGCATCCCATTCGTGGAGCCGTTCGCGCGCGAGCTGGGCGGAGTGCCGGCGCTGCTGATCGGCGTGGAGGATCCGTACACCAACGCCCACTCGGAGAACGAAAGCCTGCATCTCGGCGACTGGGACAAGGCGGTCAAGAGCGCCATTCACCTGTACGACGAGATCGGCGGCGCCCTGAAGGTCGCCGCCGCCCGCTAGGGGTCTCGCGCCAGGCGCTGTCCCCGCCAGGCGGTGTCAAACACTTTCGGTGGCCCGGTTTCTGCTTGGAGCTCTCCTGCAGAAGGGGGGAGTTCATGGGCTGGCCACTGAGAATGTTCGATCCACTCAAGATCTATTTCGTCACGGTCCGTTGCTTCCAGCGACGGCTCCTGATGCATCCGTCAGCCGAGACGAATGAGGTCCTGGGCGGTGTACTGGCTCGGGCAGCACGGATGAATGGTGTGGAGCTTCTCGGGTTCGTGTTCGCCTCGAACCACGTGCATCTCCTCGTTCGAGCGCCCCGTGGGAACTTGCCGAGGTTCATGCAGCACCTGCTGACCAACATCTCGAAGAAGGTCGGGAATCTCGTTCGCTGGAGGGGCGGTTTCTGGGAGAGGCGCTACTCGGCCGCGCCTGTCCTGGATGAGATCGCACTGCTGGGTCGTGTCCGCTACATGCTTGCGCACGGTCCGAAGGAAGGCCTGGTGCGAACTTGCACCGAGTGGCCGGGGCTCAGCTCTCTCTCGATGATGCTCGATGGCTCAGCTCGTCGGTTCCGGTGGTTCAACTGGACGCGAAAGGCGAAGCTCCATCGGCCTGGCACGGGCCCCGGACGCTTCGACGGGGAATGGGCAGAGGAGGAGACGCTCACGCTCACAGCACTTCCTCTAGAAACGCTCCAGAGCCGTGAGGCTTTGCGGCGCTTTCTCCAGGATGCGATGCAGGCCATCGAAGCCGAAGCAGCACGACGACATCGAAGGTTTCTCGGACGGGCGGGTGTCCTCAGACAGAACCCGCATCGCAAGGCCCGGCAGAAGGAGCGTTCCAGCCGTCCTCCCTGTCACACGAGCATCCCTGCCCTCCTGAAGGAGTATCTCGAGGCGTTCCGTGACTTCGTTGCCGCCTTTCGATGGGCCTCGAGCCGCTGGAAGCGCGGCGAGGTGAACGTGGTGTTTCCCGAGGGTGCCTTTCGCCCGTTCCTCTGGCCTCGAGCTCCGTCCCCGCAGCTTGCTGCCTGACACCGCTCAGGAGGCGCGAGGGTGGATCGGGCCTGGCCGGAGCCGGAGGCTCTGGGCGTCCGCTTCGCCAAACCTCGCCACGATCTCCGCGAGGATCGAGAGCGCAATCTCCTCTGGCTGCTCCGCCCCGAGATGTAGCCCGACCGGGCTGTAGAGCCCCGCTCGCCGCGCCTCGTCGGGGCGGAAGCCTTGCTCGGCGAGCTCACTCAGGAGCCTCTCGGTTCGTGCCCGAGGGCCGAGGATCCCCAGGTACTCGCATTTCGACTCGAGTGCGAAGCGGAGGTAGCCCCGGTCATGACCGAGGTTGTGCGTCATGATCACCACGGCCGCATCCGGTTCCAGAGTCAGTTTTTCCCGGACCGCACTCGGACTCGCAGTCAGCCGAACGTTCGCCTCCTGGAAGAGCTCGGCCGGCGCCCCGCCGGAGGTGTTTGACACCACCGTCAGGTGGAAGCCGAGGGAGGCGGCGAGCTTCACGAGGGGGACCGCGTCCTGTCCTGCACCGAAGACCACCAGAGACCGAGGGGGGCGGATCACCTCGAGCAACACCTCGTGCGAACCCGTCGCGCCTTCGATGCGCTCGGCCCGCGTTCGCCCCTCACTCCGCACCGCCTCCGCCGCCGTCAGGATCCGGTCCCGGAGCGGCCCGGCCGGAAGGTCCGACTGCACCCCGTCCGCGTCCAGCAACAGCCGCCGTCCCAGCGTGCCGTCCGCACCCCCAAGAAACACCGTGGCCATCACGCCCGTGCGTCGCGTCGCCAGGCACCGCGCGAGGAAGTCCAAAGGATGCGCCTCCCCCGATGACGGCAGTCGCTCCAGCAGCACGTCCACCCGCCCGTTGCACCCAAGGCCGAAGGTCCAGGTCTCCTCGTCATCGGCCGACGTCGAATCGTAGGTGACCACCACCGGACCTTCCCGCGTCCGCCACCACGCCTTCCCGAGGACGTCCCGCTCCAGGCAACCACCGCTGATCCCCCCGGCAATCCACCGCTCGGCAGAGAGCAGCAGGCGCGCACCGGGACGTCGATAGGTCGAACCGGTCGCCCCGACCACCGTCGCCAGCACCACTTCTTGTCCTCGGGTCCGCAGCTCCGACCAGCCCCGGACGATGTCCTGAAGCTCTCTCAATGCAACCCCGCGTTGACCGACAACCAGGCGGCCCAGCCCAAGAGTCCCACTCCGGTGACCCGGCTCAGTAATGGCGAGACCACTGCCGGTGCCACACGCTCGGCCACCAGCAGCCCGGTGAGGACGAGCATCGCCGCCCAGCTCATCGCCCCCACCACGAAGAGCACCAGCATCAGCACCCCGCACGACGAGACCGAGGCCAGCCCGTGCCGGAGCCCAGACGCGAACGAACCGCCCCGCACGTCCCGCGAGATCGACCTGCATCGCTCCAGGCACGCCGACTTCCAGGGCGAGAGCTGCATCAGCCCCGCCCCGGCGAGGATCGCCACGTTCAGCGCCACGCTCCGCGACGCCATCTCGTGACTCATCAGTCCCCAGGCGCCCAGCCTCGCATCGAGCAGCGCCAGCCCCACGCTGGCCACCGCCCAGACCACCAGGTACCCGCCGAGCAGCGCCGCCGCGGCCCCCACCTCCCGCCACCTGTCACGCGCCAGCCGGACCAGCGTCGGGACCTCGGGGGGAACCATCATTCCCACCATCATCGTGGTCCACATCAGCACCCGGCCCCAGAGCGGAAGCCCGTGGTGTCCGGTCTCCGCGATCTGCAGCGACCATCCCCAGCCCATCGCGGCGAGCACGGCGAGCGCCGCCCCGAACGCCCAGGTGTGCCACCGCGCCGGAGCAGGGAGACGGACCGTGGTCATCGCTACTCCGCGACTCCCTTCTCCTTGAGGATCCGCCACACCTTCTCGGGGGTGATCGGGATGTCGATGTGCTTCACCCCGAGGTGCGCCAGCGCATCCACCACCGCGTTGGCGATCGCCGGTGGCGCCCCGACCGTCGCCGACTCACCCACGCCCTTCGCCCCGAGCGGGTGGTGTGGCGAGGGCGTCACCGTCTTGTAGGTCTCCCACGAGGGACTCTCCACCGCCGTCGGGACCAGGTAATCCATGAAGCTCCCGCCCTGGATGTTCCCGTTCTCGTCGTAGCTGATCTCCTCCAGGAGCGCCGGTGCCATCCCCATCGTGAGCCCACCGTGGATCTGCCCGTCGACGATCATCGGATTGATGATGTTCCCGCAGTCGTCCACCGCGACGAACCGCCGGATCTTCACCATCCCCGTCCCCCGGTCGATGTCCACCACGCAGATGTAGCTGCCGAAGGGGAAGGTGAGGTTCGGCGGGTCGTAGTAGTTCACCGCCTCCAGCCCGGCCTCCATCCCCTGCGGATGGTTGGTGTACGCGGCGAAGGCGATCTCCTGGATCGTCTTCGAACGCGACGGTGCCCCCTTGACCGAGAACTTCCCCGGCTCCCAGACCAGGTCCTCCTCCGAGACCTCGAGGAGGTAGGCGGCGATCTTCTTCGCCTTTTCGCGAATCTTCCGCGCAGCGATGGCGCCCGCCGCGCCGGCGGTCGGCGTCGACCGGCTGGCATAGGTGCCCAGCCCGTACGGCGCCGTGTCCGTGTCCCCCTCCTCGACCTGGACCGCCGAGGCAGGGATGCCAAGTTCCTCGGCGATGATCTGCGCGTACGTCGTCTCGTGCCCCTGACCCTGGGACTTGGTCCCGAACCGGGCGATCGCCTTCCCGGTGGGGTGGATGCGCAGCTCGCAGCTGTCGAACATCTTGATGCCGAGGATGTCGAAGTGCTTCGAGGGCCCGGCGCCGAGGATCTCGGTGAAGCTGGAGATGCCGATGCCCATCAGCTCTCCGCGGGCCCGCTTCTCGGCCTGCTCCTTCCGGAGCGCCTGGTACCCGATCTTGTCCATCGCCAGCCGCAGAGCGGTCGGGTAGTCCCCGCTGTCGTACTCCCAGCCCAGCGCCGACGTGTACGGGAACTTCTCCTTGGGGATGAAGTTCTTCATCCGCAGCTCGGCGGGGTCCATCTTCAGCTGCTGCGCGAGCACGTCGGTGATCCGCTCGATGGCGTGCACCGCCTCGGTGACCCGGAACGAGCACCGGTAGGCGATGCCCCCCGGCGGCTTGTTCGTGTAGACGCCGTCGACCTCCATGAAGGCCTTCTTCACGTCGTACGAGCCCGTGGCGATCGAGAACAGCCCGGCCGGGAACTTCGACGGATTCGCCGCCGCGTCGGCGTAGCCGTGGTCGGCCAGGGTCTTCATCCGCATCGCGGTGATCGTCCCGTCCTTCTTCGCCGCCAGCTCCGCAGTGATGTGGTAGTCGCGGGCGAACGAGTCGGCCTGGAGGTTCTCCATCCGGTCCTCGATCCACTTCACCGGCTTTCCAATCACCACCGACGCCGCCGTGGCGATGACGTATCCAGGATAGACCGGCACCTTGCCCCCGAAGCCACCGCCGATGTCCGGGGACACGATGCGGATCCGCTCCTCGGACAGACCCACGTGCCCGGCCACGAGCGCGAACACCGTCCGGATCGCGTGCGGCGCCTGCGTCGTCATGTAGACAGTGAGCTTTCCGTTCACCCGGTCGAAGTCGGCGATGCACCCGCAGGTCTCGATCGACGAAACGTGGATCCGCGGGATGTAGAGGTCCTGCTTCACCGTCACGTCCGCCTCGGCGAACGCCTTCTCCGTCCCCGCGCGGTCGCCCACCTCCCAGTGGAAGATGCGGTTGTCCTTCTTGTCCTTCTTGTCCGTGCGCAGGACCGGAGCGTTCGGCTCCAGCGCCTTGAACGGGTCCACCACCACCGGGAGCGGCTCGTAGTCCACCTCGACCGCATCCACCCCGTCCGCCGCCGCGTAGCGACTGGTGGCGATCACCGCCGCCACCTCCTGCGCCTGGTACATCACCTTCTCGGTCGGCAACACCATCTGGGTGTCCGACATCAGGGTCGGCATCCAGTGGAGGTTGTACTTGGCCAGGGTCTCCCCGGTGATGACCGCGAGGACGCCCGGAACCTTGAGCGCCTTCTCGGTGTTGATCGACTTGAGCTTCGCGTGCGCGAACGGGCTGCGGACGATGTCCATCCACAGCATGCCTGGCAGCACGATGTCGTCGACGTAGTTGCCCTTGCCCCGGATGAACCGCGGATCCTCCTTCCGCTTCATCGAGTGCCCCATGCCCCCCACCTCTGGACTGGTCCTGGGTTGCATGGTCATGCCTCCTGGCGCAGCTTGTCGGCCGCGTACTGGACTGCCTTGACGATGTTGTTGTAGCCCGTGCAGCGACAAAGATTTCCGGAGATGGCTTCCCGGATCTCCACTTCGGTCGGGCTCTTGTTCCTTGTCAGCAGCGCGCAGGTGGTCATCAGCATGCCCGGCGTGCAGTAGCCGCACTGCAGCCCGTGCTTCTCCCAGAACCCTTCCTGCAGCGGATGCAGCTTCCCGTCCTTCTCCAGCCCTTCCACGGTTGAGATCTGCCGCCCGTCGGCCTGGACCGCGAGCACGGTGCAGGATTTCGCCGGCTGCCCGTCCAGCAGCACCGTGCAGGCCCCGCAGTGGCTGGTGTCGCACCCCACGTGCGTGCCGGTCAGCCGGAGCTGATCGCGGATCAGATGCACCAGAAGCATGCGCGACTCGACTTGCACGTCGTATGCCGTCCCGTTCACCGTGACCCGGATGTCGTGCGTCGCCATGGCTATCGCCCTCCCGCCCGCTCGACGGCGAGCTTCAAGGCGCGCGTTGCCAGGACTCGCGCCATCTCCCGCTTGTACTCGACGGAACCTCGGCGGTCGGCGCTCGGAGACGCCGCCTTTGCCGCTCGCTGCCCGGCCTCACCCAGGGTCGCTGCGTCAGGACGCTTCCCCACCAGGAACTTCTCGGCGTCGACGGCCTTGATCGGAGTTGGACCCACGTTGGTCAGCCCGAGCCCCACCTGCTCCAGCGTGCCCCCGCTGCCGAGCGTCACCTGCGCTGCCGCCCCCGCGGTGGCGTAGTCCCCCACCTTCCGTTCCAGCTTGAGGTAGGTCCCGCCCGAGCGCGCCGGTGGCACCGGGATCCGGATCTCGGTCAGGACCTCGTCTGGACGGAGCGCGGTCCGGAACACCCCGAGGAAGAACTTGTCGATGGGGATGACCCGCTCGCCCTTGGGCCCGACGGCCACCACCTGGGCTCCGAGCGCGAGCATGCTTGCCGGATGATCGTTGCCTGGGTCGCCGTGGGCCAGGTTCCCGCCGATGGTCGCCAGGTTGCGCACCACCGGATCGGCGATGACCTTCGTCGTGTCGTAAAGGATCGTGTACCGGGTCCGGATCAGCTCGGACGTCTCGAGCGCCGACTCCCGGGTCCGCCCGCCGATCCGGAGGAAGCCACCCTCCTCGCGGATGTACTCCATCCCCGGGATCCGCCCGATGTCGATCAGGTGCCCCGGCTGGCCGAGCCGGAGCTTGAGGAGTGGAAGCAGGCTCTGCCCGCCGGAGAGCACCTTGGCGTCGTCTCCGTACTTCGAGAGCAGCGCCAGCGCCTCCGGCAGCGTCCCGGGTGCGTGGTAGTCGAACGACGCAGGAATCATGGGTCCTCCTACGGGCCTGACGACGGGCGCTGCATCAACAGATAGGCGAGTCCTGCCGCCAGGAGCAGGAGCACCGCCCAGAACGCAGGTTGGCGAGCCAGACGCGCCGCCGATCGCCGCGCGACCCGAACCCCGAGCGCCGCGGCATCGAGGGCCTCGGGCTGCTCCGCCGGGCGCCTCGCCGTCGACCCGGGGCCGACCGGCACGCCTCCGGGACCCGGCGCCGATGTCGCGCCGGCCGGTGCCCCGTCTCCGCGCGTCGCCGGCGCTGCGCTTCCTGCCGTCCCGGCTCCAGCCCCCACCGGTCCCCCGGCCGGTCCGGGCGTGCCCGGCGCCGCGCCGCTCGACCCCCCGGGGGCACCCGCTCCGTCCGTCGGTCCGGCACCGCCCCCCTCCAGCTCGGCGCGCATCCGCTCGGAGAAGATCTGGAACATCTCGTCGCTGACGTCCTGGATCATCCCCCGCCCCATCTGGGCGAGAATCCCGGTGACGTTGACCAGCGAGACGGCGGTGACCTCGGTCTGCCCGCCGGGGAGCGCCTTCAGGCTGCTGGTGAGACGGAGGTCCGCTCCGCCCTTGCCCCGGACGTCCTGACCGGACGCGCTCAGCTCCGCGGTGCGCCCCGCCGCGTCGAGCCGCTCGAAGACCACCTTCCCGCGGTAGGTCGACGAGACCGGCCCGACCTTGATGGTCATGGTCCCGGTCGAGGTCTTCTCGTCCACCTTCTCACCGATCGACGCTCCCGGCAGACAGCGCGCGACCCGTGGCAGGTCGATCAGGAAGCTCCACACCTTCTCGGGCGCGGCGTTGACGACGAACGTCTTGGCGATCTCCAGGGCCATCGGATCGGTCTCGGTGTCTCAGGCGGGAGCCGTCGAGAGGTAGCGCTCGGGAGCGAGCAGGAACTTCTCGCGGCATCGCGGGTTGCAGAAGAAGTAGCTCCGCCCTTCGTGCTCGGCGCGGTGTCGCGCGGTGGCCACCACCACCGTCATGCCGCAGACCGGATCCAGCGCCTCCTCCTGCTCGGGCCTGGGTGGCGCGGCCGGCTCCTCCGCCAGCGCCGATCGGCTGAGCTGCACGATCTCGGCGAGGATGCTGAGCGCCACCTCCTCGGGCTGGCGCGCCCCGATGTCCAGCCCGGCGGGGTTCCGGATGCGATCCAGCGGCTCGGCGGAGATGCCCCGGCCGAGCAGGGACGCCCGCAGCTCCCCGAAACGCGTCCGGCTCGCGACCACCCCGAGGTATGCCGGTCGGAGGCCCAGCGCGGCGGTGACCGCCTCCTCGTCGTGCTCGCCCATGGTCGCGACGACTGCGTACGTCCTCGGCGTCCCACCCGCCTCCCGCAGCTCCGGGCTCGCCCAGTCGACGATGGTTCGGTCCGCCGAGGGCAGGAGCGCCGGCGCAGCCTCGGGATCCACCACGTCCACCGAGTACCCGAGACCCTTTCCCAGCTGGGTGAGTGCCCGGACCACCGGCGACAGCCCGAACAGCACCAGCCGTGGCGGCGGCAGGATCGGCTCGAGGTAGACGTCCACGGTTCCCCCGCTGTGGCACACCATGGGAAGGACGGTGACTCCGGGCCGGTCTGCCGTCCCGGCCTCCGGCGACAGCGAGAGCAGGCGGGGGCGCCCGTCGGCAAGCGCGCGGAGCGCCTCTCGCCGCACCACCGGCTGGGTGCAGTTCCCGCCGAGCCAGCCGTGATAGCCCCCATCCCCGGTGATGATCGCCATGTCACCCTGGTGAGACGAGGTGTAGGGCTGCCGGCGAACGACCATTGCCAGGACGAACGGCTGCCGCCGCGAGGCGAGCTCGGCCGCGAGCCGGAGCAGCTCGGCCTTCATCGCTCACCTCCGAGCTCTGCCCGGACGCGCTCGACGTCTTCGGGGCGATCGAGGTCGGTGAGCGCACGCGCCGGCCAGCGGATCCGCACCGCCTCGGCGGTATGGCGCTTCACCACCCGCTTGCCGCAGCCCTCGCCCTCGAGCACACGCAGCTCGCCGAAGAGTCGCCGGTCATAGAGGATGGGCGGCGCGTCGACCCCCTCGTAGTCCGAGACCACCAGCGCCGGCCGCTCGGCCTCGTGCCGTTGCACCAGGGTCCGGATCATCCGTGCCTCGACGAGCGGCATGTCCGCCAGGAGGACCACCGCTGCCACGCAACGCGCGGGTACCGCGGCGATTCCCGTCCGCAGCGAGCTGTGGATTCCCTCCTGAAAGTCGGGGTTGAGCACGACCTCGCAGCGAAGGCTTTCGACCTCGGCGCGCGCTCGCTCGCTCTCGTGCCCCAGGACCACCAGCACCGGATCGAGTCCCGCCTCGACGGCGGTGACGACTGCTCGGCGGAGCACACTCTGCCCCGCCACCTCGAGGAGGAGCTTGTTCCGACCCATCCGGCTCGAGGTCCCCGCGGCGAGGACCACGCCGGCGACGCCTTCACGCCGATCCACCGCGACCTCCGCGGGCTTCTGGGGACACCCGCGCGAATGAAGGCGCGGCCCGATTGCAGTGTCAACGAGACACCGCTCGATGCCACGCTGCGTCGGGCGCGTCTGTCGACTGCTCCCGCGCTTGACCGGCGGCGACGGTGGTCGGCAATGTCCCGAGCGGCCTCGTGCTGTGCTGGGGCGCCGCTCGCGGAGGTGACCCGATGGCGCGCATCTCGCTGAAGGTGAACGGGACGCAACAGTCGCACGAGGTCGAGCCCAGGCAGCTCCTGGTGCATTACCTCCGCGACGTGCTCGGCCTCACCGGCACCCACGTCGGCTGCGACACCAGCCAGTGCGGAAGTTGCACCGTGATGCTCGATGGCCGGAGCGTGAAGTCCTGCACGATGTTCACGGTGCAGGCCGACGGGAGCGAGGTCCTCACCATCGAAGGCCTCGCCCCGGTGGGGAAGCTCCACCCCGTACAGGAGAGCTTCTGGGAGGAGCACGGCCTGCAATGCGGCTTCTGCACTCCGGGGCTGATCCTCTCCGCCGTGGGGCTCCTCCGGGACGATCCCCAGCCCGACGAGCACGCCATCCGGGCCGGAATCGAAGGAAACCTCTGCCGCTGCACGGGGTACCACAACGTGGTGAAGGCAGTGCAGTCGGCGTCGCGGAAGCTCGCCGCGTCAACGGCCGACGGCGGATCCACCCGAACCGGGAGCCGATAGGAGGAACATCGATGGCGACGGCGACGGTCGAGCGCCTGGTCGGCAAGGCCATCAGGCGGCGAGAGGATCCCCGGTTCATCACCGGGCGAGGCACGTTCACCGACGATGTGAAGCTGCCGGGGACCCATCACGCGGTCTTCGTCCGCAGCTCAGTGGCCCACGGTCGCATCGTGAACATCGATGTTTCCCGGGCCATGGCCCACTCCGGTGTCCTCGCGGTGTTCACCGGCAAGGACCTGGCCGACGGCGGCGTCAATCCCATCCCGGTCGGGTGGCTGCTCCCAGGCCTGAAGACTCCCGACTTCCGCGCAATCGCGGTGGATCGGGTGCACCACGTCGGCGAGGCGGTAGCGGTGGTGGTCGCCGAGTCCGCGGCCGTCGCCCGCGACGCGGTGGAGCTGGTCGGGGTGGACTACGAGGAGCTGCCGGTGGTGGTGGACGCAGTCGCCGCGCTCAAACCCGGTGCACCGCAAGTCCACGCCAGCGCTCCCGACAATCGCAGCTTCCACTGGGAGATCGGCGATCGCGCACGGACCGACTCTGCGCTCCGGGACGCTGCCAAGGTGGTGCGAACGCGGCTGGTCAACCAGCGGTTGATCGCGAACGCCATCGAGCCGCGGGCATCGCTGGCGAGCTACCAGGCCGGAACCGACGAGCTCACCCTCTGGGTCACATCCCAGAACCCCCACGTGCACCGGTTGATCATGGGTGCGTTCGTCCTCGGGCTTCCGGAGCACAGCTTCCGGGTCATCGCCCCCGACGTGGGCGGCGGCTTCGGATCGAAGATCTTCGTCTACCCCGAGGAGGTGGCGGTGGCCTGGCTGGCCAGGAAGCTCGGGGTGCCGGTGAAGTGGACCGCCCAGCGCAGCGAGAGCTTCGTCACCGACATGCAGGGCCGCGACCACGTCTCCGAGGTGGAGATGGGCTTCCACGCCGGGGGCAAGCTCGCCGGCCTCCGGGTCAAGACCGTGGCGAATCTCGGGGCATACCTGTCGCTCTTCGCCCCGTGCGTGCCGACCTACCTCTACGGAACCCTGCTCAACGGGCTCTACGACTTCCCGGCGATCCACTGCGAGGTGGACGGAGTCTTCACCAACACCGTCCCGGTCGATGCATACCGCGGCGCGGGTCGGCCCGAGGCCTGCTACCTCCTCGAGCGCACCATGGACATCGCTGCTCGCGAGCTGGGTCTCGATCCCGCCGAGCTCCGCCGGAGGAATCTCATCTCCAAGGAGCGCTTTCCCTTCCAGACACAGGTCGCGCTCACCTACGACAGCGGGAACTACGCTCCGGCGCTCACCCGCGCGCTGCAGATGGTGGGTTACGAGCGCTTCCGCGCCGAGCAGGCCGAGGCCCGCAAGAAGGGTCGGTATCTGGGGCTCGGGCTGTCCTGCTACATCGAGGCGTGCGGCCTCGCCCCGTCACAGGTGGTGGGCTCGCTCGGCGCGCAGGCCGGGCTCTACGAGAGCGCGACGGTCCGCGTGCATCCGACGGGGAAGGTGACGGTCCTCACCGGGTCGCACAGCCACGGCCAGGGTCACGAGACGACGTTCTCGCAGCTCGTCGCGGATGCGCTGGGCATCCCGATGGCAGACGTGGACGTCGTGCACGGGGACACCGGGCGCGTTCCGTTCGGGATGGGGACCTACGGCAGCCGGAGCGGCGCGGTGGGCGGCACTGCCATCCACATGAGCCTGATGAAGATCATCGACAAGGGAAGGGCGCTCGCCGCGCACCTGCTCGAGGCAGCGCCGGACGACGTGGAGCTCAAGGCCGGCCGCTTCTCGGTCAAGGGCTCACCGGACCGGGGGAAGACCTTCGCCGAGGTGAGCCTCGCCGCCTACCTGGCGCACAAGATGCCCGCGGGCATGGAGCCGGGCCTGGAGATGACCAGCTTCTACGACCCCTCCAACTTCACCTATCCCTTCGGCACGCACATCGCCGTCGTCGAGGTGGATTTGGAGACCGGGCGGACCGAGGTGCTCCGCTACGTGGCGGTGGACGACGTGGGCAACGTCATCAACCCGATGATCGTCGACGGGCAGCTGCACGGAGGAATCGCCCAGGGCATCGCGCAGGCGCTCTGGGAGTGGGCGAGCTACGACGAGGCCGGGCAGCTCACCACCGGCTCGTTGATGGACTACGGCGTGCCGCGCGCCGATCAGCTCCCGAGCTTCGAGACCGACCGCACGGTGACGCCGTCCCCGGTCAACCCGCTGGGGGTCAAGGGCGCGGGCGAGGCCGGAGCCATCGCCTCCACTCCGGCGGTGGCCAACGCGGTCATGGACGCGCTCTCGCCCTTCGGCATCACCCACCTCGATCTCCCGCTCACGCCGCAGAGGGTCTGGAAGGCGGTACACGCGGCCCGCGCCGGAGAGAGGAGGTAGCCATGTACCCGGTTCCGTTCGAGTACCACCGAGCGGGGAGCGTGGACGAGGCGGTGGCGCTCCTCGGTCGCTTCGGCGAATCGGCCAGGCTCGTCGCCGGCGGACATTCTCTCGTCCCGCTGATGAAGCTCCGGCTGGCGGAGCCACGACACCTGGTGGACATCCGGCGCATCCCCGGGCTGTCGGGCGTGCGCGAGGAAGGTGGTGCGCTGGTCATCGGCGCTGCGACGCCGCACCAGGTGCTGGAGCGCTCGCCGGTGGTCCGACAGCGGTTACCCATGCTCTCCGAGGCCGCCGCGCAGATCGGCGATGCCCAGGTGCGGAACATGGGCACCATCGGAGGGAGCCTTGCCCACGCAGACCCGGCGGCGGATCTCCCCGCGGTGATGCTCGCGCTCGGTGCCGAGCTGGTCGCCGTGGGACCGAAGGGCAGGCGGGCGATTCCGGTGGACCGCTTCTTCCTCAAGCTCTTCACCACCACGCTCTCGCCGGGCGAGCTGCTGACCGAGATCCGCGTCCCCCTGCCGCCTCCGGGGTCCGGCGGGGCCTACGCCAAGTTCCCCCATCCGGCCTCTCGCTACGCGGTCGTCGGGGTGGCGGCCCTGGTCACCGTCTCGTCGCAGAAGATCACCGAGGCGCGGGTGGCGATCACCGGCGTTGGCCCGAAGGCGGCGCGTGCCAGCGCGACCGAGGCGGCGCTGGTGGGCCAGGGTGCCGAGCCCGCCGTGGTGGCCGCGGCCGCGGAGCGAGCCACCGACGGGCTCACGGTGCGCGCCGACCCACGAACGGACCCTGACTACTGGAAAGCCCTGGCGGTGACCTACACCCGACGCGCGCTGGCCACGGCGCTCGAGCGGGCGGGGTAGCCCGGTGCTCCGACCCCGGTCCGGTGAGCAGGGCGAGGCGGTAGGAACCGAGGCGAGACGGCGCACCCGCGGAGCGAGGAGCGGAGCCGTGCCTCGGGGCAGTGAGCCTGGAGATGGGGGGCGCCAACGCCCGGGTGGAGCGTCCAGCAGCATGCCGACGAGGACGAGAGGATCGGCCGCCACAGCAATCACCACACCCCGGTCGGAGCACTGAGCCGTGCGCGAGGAGATCCAGCGAATCCAGCAGGCGATGGAAGGCGAGGGGTACGTCACGGATCGCTCGGTGGCGACGGCGGTCCACCTCTCGATGACCCTGGGCAAGCCGCTCCTGGTCGAAGGTCACCCGGGCGTCGGCAAGACGGAGATCGCCAAGGTCCTGGCGACCGTGCAGCAAGGCGACCTCATCCGGCTGCAGTGCTACGAGGGCCTGGACGCGACCACCGCACTCTACGAGTGGAACTATCCCAAGCAGCTCCTCCACATCCGGCTTCAACAGGACGGGGACCGGTCGATCGCGGCCCGCGAGGCGGACATCTTCAGCGAGCGATTCCTCCTGAAGCGACCGCTGCTCGCCGCGATCACCCACGAGGGCCGCCCGCCGGTGCTCCTCATCGACGAGGTGGACCGCGCCGACGAGGAGTTCGAGGCCTTCCTCCTCGAGGTGCTGTCCGATTTCCAGGTGACCATCCCGGAGGTCGGCACCGTGCGCGCCGCGGCTCGCCCGTCGGTGGTCCTCACCTCGAACCGGGCGCGTGACCTCTCCGATGCGCTCCGCCGGCGCTGCCTCTACCTCTGGATCGACTACCCGTCGCTGGAGAAGGAGCTGCGCATCGTCCGGACCCGGATTCCGGGCATCGACGAGCGGCTTGCACGCGAGGTCACCGCCTTCATCCATTCGCTCCGCCGGATGAAGCTGGCCAAGGTTCCGGGTGTGGCCGAATCGCTCGACTGGGCCCAGGCGCTGGTGGCGCTGCATGCCACGCACCTGGACGAGGAGCTGGTGCGAGAGACGCTGGGCTGCTTCCTCAAGGACGAGGAGGATCTCCGGACGGTGAGTGCCCGCCTCGACGCGGGAGAGCTCGCTGCGCTCTCCTCGTCGGTGGCATGACGGCTCCCTCTGCCGACCTGGTCGAGCACACCGCGCGGTTCTGCCGGCGTCTCCGGGCGCACGGGCTTCCGCTCGGCCCGGGAGACACGCTCGACGCGACCCGGGCTCTCGGCTCGGTGGACCTGGTGGACCGGGAGGACGTTCGCCTGGCGCTCCGAGCCACGCTGCTGAAGCGGGTGGAGGACTCGCCGGTCTTCGACGCGCTGTTCGATTCCTTCTGGGGCGGACCGGTCCCCGTGCCCCGCAACCCGCCGGTGGTTCCCCCCGATGCCGAGGAGGAGCGGGAGAGCCCGGCCTCGGCGTCGCAACGGAAGCGGACGCTGGAGTCCTGGCAGGAGCTGGAGGAGCTCGCGGTGCCGGCCCCCAGCTCACGGGAGGCGCTGGGCCGTCAGGACTTCGAATCGTTCGGTGATGATGAGCTGCGAGCAGTGACCGCGCTCGCTCGTCGCATCGCCCGACGCCTGAGTGCCCGGCCCGGGCGCCGGTGGAAGCTCTCGCGCCGCGGGGAGCAGGTGTCACTCCGGCGGACCTTGCGCGAAGCCCTGAAGACCGGCGGCGAGCTGTCCACGCTGACTTACCGGCGGCGGAAGCTCCGGCGGACGCGGCTGGTCATCCTCGCCGACGTCTCGGGGTCGATGGACCTCTACGCCCGGCTGCTGCTGCAGTTCCTCTACGCGCTCCAGAACGCCTTCTCGCGGGTGGAGACCTTCGTCTTCGCCACCCGCCTCAGCCGCGTCACCGACGAGCTCCGGACGCCGGGGTACCGGGAGGCCCTCGGGCATCTCTCCGAGCGGGTGCAGGACTGGAGCGGCGGCACGCGCATCGGTGAGTCGCTCTCCAGCTTCGTGGCGAGCTGGCCGCGCCTGGTGGACCGCCGGACGGTGGTGGTGGTCCTGAGCGACGGCTGGGAGACCGGCGACCCCGAGGTGCTGGGCGAGGCGCTCGCGGTGCTGCATCGCCGCGCCGGCCGGCTGGTCTGGCTGAACCCGCTTCTCGGGAGCCCCGGCTACGAGCCGTTGACTCGCGGCATGCAGGCGGCTCTCCCGCACATCGACGTGTTCGCGCCGGCGAACGACCTCGCGAGCCTCGAGCAGCTCGCGCGCCATCTGAGCCTCTGACGAGAACGCGGGCGCTCAGTCATCGAGGTCGGCGGCCTTCACGGGCCAGGCGCACGGTGAGTGGGCTCCAGGTCTCGACTGCGCCGAGCAAGCGAGAGGGGCCACGAGGAAGAGAAGACGGCGATATGAGCAGGCAGGGACGCGAGGGCTCCTTGCGTTCTGGAGCGCTCAAGGACCGGTGGCCAGCCCGTCGAGGCAATCCGCAACTCAAGTGCAACGACGTCCCCCGATGAGAACCCGGAAGCCTCCCGAGAAACGTGTCAAAACCTTCGAGCAGCCCCTCACCGATCGTAAGTGCCCGGAGTTCGGGCGCGATCGAAGGTGTCAAACACCTTCGACAAAGCACCTTCGACCGCACCTTGGGGGCTCGGCAGCGGCTCGGGTCTCCTGATGGGAACGACTTCAGGGACGGCGCCCCAGGGCGCCCGCGAGGTGTCAAACACCTTCGGTCCCGTCACGCACCTCGTCAGTGCCCGGGATTCGGGATCGAGGTGACCCGAGCGAAGGTGTCAAACACCTCCGACAGCCAAACACCTCCGACAGCCGTCACCCCTCACGGGACGGCACGGGGAACGGCTGTCCCGCGGAGGCGACCTTCCGGGCCGAGCTCCCCTCGACCAGCGCCAGACCGTCGCCGCGGGGCTCGGTGCACTCCACCGCCACCACGTCCCCACGCCGGAGCGAGAAGAAGACGTCGTTGGCTGCCGTCCGGTGCTTCTCCTGGAGCGCCAGGCCGATGCGCCCCTCCGGCCCGCAACCCATGTACCGCTGGCGCCCCTTCCCCTCGAGCGGCTCGGACACGATCCGGAACAGCCTCCCCGCCGGCGGCTCCACCCACGCCTCTCCGCGCGGAGCGAGCACCAGGTAGCTCATCTTCAGCGCTTCCTTGTGCAGCCCCGCCTCCCGCGCCAGCGCGTCGAGCAGCGCCGGCGGCGACCAGCTCCGCTCCGCATGACACCAGTCGGACGCCTTCACCAGCGCCGGGCAGGGCCCTCGCCACAGACACGGCGCCCGAACCGCGAATCCCCGCTGGACGAGCAGGTCACGGACCTGGAGGAGCTCTCGCGACGTGTCCCGCAGCGCCGGCTCCAGCACCACCAGCGAGCCTCCCGTCCGCAGCTGCCCCGCCGCTCGCTCGAGCAGCGCCGCCCGGTCCGCGAGCGCCGACGGCCCGCGCCCCAGCTCGTTGAGCACATGCCCGAAGGTGATGACGTCGAATTGCCCTTCCGGCAACGCCGCACCGCCGGTCCAGGTCCGGGTCGCCAGCGGCTCCTCCGCCTCGGCCGCCAGAGCCCGTGCGAGCGTCAACGCCGGCGCGCTCCGATCGGCCGCGGTCACCTCGGAGGCCCCCGCATCCAGCGCGGCGAAGGCGACCGGCCCCGGTCCACTGCCGAGGTCGAGCACCGACCGCGGCCGCCGCGACAGCTCGCCCAGCACCGCCCGCGCCTGCGCGTAGCTCACCGGCCAGTAGAAGAGGAGATATGCCCCGAGCAGCCGGGGATCATCGAGATACTTCGCGCCGACCAGCGCCCGGTCGCGGGTGAGCCCCGCCGACAGCGTGCGGATCCCCTGGGCGACCTCCTTCAGCTCCCGGCCCACCAGCGTCGGCGCCCCCTCGGGCAGCTTGCGGTGCCGCCGCCAGACCGCGACCAGCCGGGGCATCCAGCGAGCGAGCGCGCGATCGACGTCGACAATGGCCACGCCCGCTCCCTAGCACCACCGCCGCGCCCAGACCGCTCCGTGTTCGCCCGTACGCCCGCTCACCCCGCCCGGGACAACCCGCCGGCCTCCTCCAGGAAGCCGCGGATCTCGTCGAAGCGGGACCGGGTGTCGTCGTAGCCGAGGGTGACCAGCCGCTCGATGTACTGCTTCTCGAAGGCCAGGTAGCTCAGCAGATCCGAGCCCCCCTTCTGGCTCACGCCCAGCCCCTTCAACAGGAACCGCAACGTTCGCGGGAAGCGCATCACCTGATCCGAGGCGAGCGCCGCCAGGTCCTGGCTCGGTTGCAGCAGCAGGATTCGCACCGGCCGGAGGTGCGAGTCCGGTGGGCGCTCGAAGGTGTCGAGCATCTCGGTCACCCGCTCGACCCGCTCGATGTCCGCCTCGAGCGAGTCCAGGAACACCGCGTTCATCAAGACGCCGAGGATCTCCGACAGCGGCAGATCGTCCCTCGCCGCTGTGGCGTTGAGCTCGACCGTCTCCTCCGCCGTCCGCGGATGCCGGATGCCGATCACCAGCACCCGGTCCGCGCCCAGATGCAGGGCCGGGCTCATCGGCGCGGTCAGCCGGACCCCGCCGTCGCCGTACCAGGAGCGGCCCACCTGCACTGGAGGGAAGAAGATGGGAATCGACGCCGAGGCCATCACCTGATCCAGGGTGATGGCGGTCTTCACGCCCATTCGCCTGCTGCGCGCCCAGGGCTCCAGCTCGGGCACCCCGTCGAAGAAGGTGACCGAGGTCCCGGTCTCGTAGTTGGTCGCCGAGATCGCCAGCCCTCGCAGCAGCCCCTGCTCGATGCTCGCCCGGATCCCCTCGAACCGGATCTCCTTCCCGAGCAGCTCGCGGAGCGGCGCCGTGTCGAGCAGATGGTTGTAGCGCCGGGGAGGGTGCGTTCCGCCCGCGGTCAGGCCCCGGAACCACCCCGAGCCGATCGACACCAGACTCAGCGCATCAGTCCGGTACACGTGCTCCGGCGTCAATTGCAGCCAGGTGTCACCGAGATGCTTCACCGCCCCGGGGAAATCGTCCGCCTCCGCTGCGAGCGAGGAGCCGTTGATCGCTCCCGCGGAAACGCCCGTGACCACCTGGAAGGGCAGGGGTCCCTTGCCAAACAGCTCCGCCAGCGCTCTCAGAGCGCCGACCTGATACGCGGCGCGCGCTCCGCCGCCTGTGAGCACGAGCCCGAGGTTCACCGCTGCGATGGGAAGCGTAGCACGCTAGGAGAGGGGTCCTTGATGGCTCAGACCATGGTGTCGGTGCAGGCTCTGCGGAAGCACTACACCGTCCACAAGCGTCCCCCAGGTCTCAAGGCAGCCCTGGGCTCGCTCTTCCGCCGGGTTCCCACCGTCGTCAAGGCGGTGGACGGGATCTCCTTCGAGATCGCCCGGGGAGAGCGCGTGGGCTTCCTCGGCCCCAACGGTGCCGGGAAGACGACCACGCTGAAGGTCCTCGCCGGGCTCCTTCACCCATCGTCGGGCGAGGTGCGCGTCGACGGCCACATCCCCCAGCGTCGCGAGGATGACTTCCTCAAGAAGATCACCCTGGTCATGGGGCAGAAGCAGCAGCTGCTCTGGGACCTGCCGCCATCCGAGACCTTCGCCCTCAACCGCGCCATCTACGAGGTCCCGGAGCCCGTGTACCAGCGGACGCTGGCCGAGCTGACCGAGCTGCTCGAGCTGGGGGACCTGGTCAACAAGCCCACCCGGACCCTCTCCCTGGGCGAGCGGATGAAGTGCGAGCTCGCTGCAGCCCTCATCCACAGCCCGCAGGTCCTGTTCCTCGACGAGCCCACCATCGGCCTCGACGTCTCGATGCAGGTGGTCATCCGCGACTTCATCAAGTCCTACAACGAGCGCACCGGGGCGACGCTCATCCTCACCAGCCACTACATGGACGACGTCGCCGCGCTCTGCCCGCGAGTCGTGGTCATCGACCGGGGGCTGCTCAGCTACGACGGTGCCCTGGACGAGCTGGTGCGCCGCATCCGCCCCGAGAAGCGACTGGTGCTCCGCCTCGACGGTCCGGTCGATCGCGCCGCGCTCGAGACAGTGGGCCGCGTGGTCTCCACCGACGCGGCCGGAGTGGTCCTCCAGGTCGCACAGGATGCGGTCAACACCGCGGTCTCCCGGGCCCTGGCCACGCTCCCGGTGCACGACCTCACCGTGGAGAACGCCCCGCTCGAGGAAGTCATGAGCGAGCTGTTCGCCCAGAGTCGCGCGGCCCGCGGCGAGGTGGAGGACGCGGCATGAGCCTCCGGAGCACCGTGCGTGCGCTCCCCACGCTGTTCCGCATCGGTTTCGCGGAGATGGTGGCCTATCGCGCCGAGATGCTGGTCTGGGTGCTGGCCACCACCATGCCGCTGATCATGCTCGCCCTCTGGTCGGCGGTGGCGCACGACGCGCCGGTCGGCCGATTCGATCAGGAGGACTTCGTCGCTTACTTCCTCGCCACCTTCGTCGTCCGGCAACTCACCGGGGCGTGGGTGGCCTGGCAGCTGAGCTTCGAGGTGCGCACCGGCACGCTGGCGATGAGACTCCTCCGCCCGCTCCACCCGATGGTGTCGTACGCGGTGGAGAACCTCTCGGCCATCCCGCTGCGCCTCATCGTGGCGCTCCCGGTCGCGGTCATCGCGTTGATCCTCACCGGGGCGAGCCGGCTGCCGCGGGATCCGCTTCTCTGGGCCATCTTCTTCCTCGCGCTCCTCGGGGGCTGGCTCATCACCTTCCTGGCCAACGCGGGGATCGGGACCCTGGCGCTGTGGACGGGCAGCAGCGTCAAGCTGATGGACGTCTGGCTCGCGCTCTTCATGGTGTTCAGCGGGTACCTCATCCCCGTCGAGCTCTTCCCGCCGCTCATCCGGGGCACCGTCGAGGTCCTGCCCTTCCGTTACCAGATCGGCTTTCCGGTGGAGCTGCTCACCCGCGGACTCGATCGCGGCGCTGCGCTACGCCTGCTCCTCGCGCAGTGGATCTGGGTGGGTCTCTTCACGCTCGGGGTGCGCGCTCTGTGGAGGAGGGGCCTGCAGAGGTTCGCGGCCTACGGAGGATGACCGAGGTCGGACGCTACTGGCGGCTGTTCCGGGTGCAGGTTCGGAGCTCGGTCCTGCTCGGTCTCCAGTATCGGGCTGACTTCGTGCTCGATGGGATCGTCTCGCTGTTCTGGACCCTCACTGCGCTGGTCCCGCTGTTCACGGTGTTCCACCTTCGCCAGAGCGTGGCGGGCTGGACGTTCGAGGAAGCCCTCATCGTCGCCGGCTGGTTCACCTTGCTCGAGGCGATCCTCGAGGGCGCCATCAACCCGAGCCTCACCGCCGTGGTGGAGCACATCCGCAAGGGCACCCTCGACTTCGTGCTTCTCAAGCCGGCCGACGCGCAGTTCCTGGTCTCCACCGCGCGCTTCGAGCCTTGGCGAAGCACCAACGTCATCACTGCCCTCGTGGTCTGGACCTTCGCCTTCGTCCGGATGGGACGGCCACCCTCGCTTCCGGGGTCGCTGGCCGCGCTGCTGCTCCTCGTGGTCGCGACCTGGATCCTCTACTCGCTGTGGATCCTCACGGTGAGCGCGGCCTTCTACGTGGTGAAGATCGACAACCTCACCAACCTCTTCAACTCCATCTTCGACGCCGCGCGGTGGCCGGTGGAGGTGTTCCGCGGCGCGATCCGATGGATCTTCACCTTCCTCATTCCACTCGCGCTGATGACCACCTTCCCTGCGCAGGCCATGCTGGGTCGGCTTTCACTCCCCGCCCTCGCGTGGTCGGTGGTAGGCGCCGGTGCGTTCGGCTGGCTCGCCCGCCGGGTCTGGCTCTCCAGCATCGCCCGGTACACCTCGGCCAGCAGCTGAACGCCGCCCCCGCAACTCCCTCTCTCACCCCGTGTTCGAGGACGCCAGGAGGGGCGCACCCGCCGTCGGGTGCCCGCTCGTCACTCGACGTCAATCGGGAAAGAGGGAGTCATGAAGCTCGCACGTCAGTCGTTCCTCGCCGCGGGTCTGTTCCTGGCCGCCGCCTGTGGCAGCAGCAGCAACGGTCCAGACGAGTATCAGGCCGCCGTTCCAACCTTCTCCGGCGTGTCCGCGGAGGTCTCCGGCGTCTCGTCCGAGGGCACGAGCCTGACCGCGACCGGCACGTCCGAGGCAGCGTTGATCGCCCCGGCTCCCGGCGCGGAGGTCCAGGCGAGCAACTCTCCGGAGTGGCTCCCGAAGATCCGAGACGCGATCCGGAGCCTCAACCAGGGCCTCAAGGATGCCTTCGGCCCGCTGGAGCATCTCGTCCTCACCAGCGGCCCGTCGCAGGTGCAGGGCCAGGTCTACACCTACGGTCCCTTCGACCAGGGTGGCTACAGCTACCTCCTCTCGGTGGTGCGGATCGCGGGCAATCACTACGCCTGGAAGCTTCAAGTGAAGAAGACCGGTGAACCCACGACCCCCTTCGTCAAGTTCGCCGCGGGCACCACCTTCAAGGTTCCGAGCGATCAGGTGCACCGGGGCCGCGGGACCATCGGCATCGATCTCGATGCCTACAAGACCGTGGTCACCGAGTTCCCCGGACAGGGCAAGCTCTTCGTCGCCTTCAGCCACCACGGCTTCGGTCCGGCTGCGGCCGACGCCGGCGTGACCGGGCAGAGCAAGACGCTCATCTACGCGCTGCGGAACTTCTCGGCGGACACGACGCAGTGGCAACCGGTGGACGCCATCTTCTACGCGCACAAGAACGCCATCACCGGCGTGACCAGCGTCCGCGTCGCTGCCTACGCCGACATCCCGGAGATTCCCGAGGACACCCCGGCCAAGGAGCTTCTGTTCGGCCGCGCCCGCTTCAACCCCGGCGTGGGTGGCCGCGCCGAGGTGGCGATCGTTGGAGGCGACCTGGGCACCAACCTGTTCTTCGGCCGCGAGTGCTGGGATGCGCAGGAGGCGCTGGTGTTCAAGGCGACCGCCCTCTGCGGGCCGGGTGAGGAGCCGGGGCAGGGGAGCTGCACCTGGGTGATCGTCGGCGACCCGTCCGCCTGCAGGGTGGTCCTGGCGACCGGTGAGCGCGACCACTGCGACCCGTCGGACATCGACGACCCGAACCCGGATCCCGACGCCCCGGCGACCGACATGCCGGAGGTCCCGTTGGTGATGCCTTCGGGCAACGACTAGAGCAGGGCACGCTCCGGCGCGGCACGCGCGGAACGTGACGAGGCCCCGACCGCTGCCTCCCCCGGGCGGTCGGGGTTCTCTTTTCGCTCGGTCGGCGCCGGGGCACGGGGCGTGTTAGAGGGTCCCCCCCGTCAATGACGTCCGAGATCGAACGAGAGGTCGCCCGCCGGCGCACCTTCGCCATCATCAGCCACCCCGACGCCGGGAAGACCACGCTCACCGAGAAACTCCTGCTCTACGGCGGCGCCATCCACCTGGCCGGGAGCGTGAAGGCCCGCCGCGCCCGGCGCCACGCCACCTCGGACTGGATGGAGCTGGAGAAGGAGCGCGGGATCTCCGTCACCTCGTCGGTGCTCCAGTTCGATTACCGGGACCACGCGGTGAACCTGCTCGACACCCCCGGCCACCAGGACTTCTCCGAGGACACCTACCGGACCCTCTCCGCCGCCGACAGCGCGGTGATGCTCATCGACGCGGCCAAGGGGGTCGAGCCCCAGACCAAGAAGCTGTTCCAGGTCTGCCGGATGCGGGCCATTCCAATCTTCACCTTCGTCAACAAGCTCGACCGGTACGGACGAGCGCCGCTGGAGCTGATGGACGAGCTGGAGCAGGTCCTCGGCATCCGCGCCTACCCGATGAACTGGCCCATCGGCATGGGTCCGGAGTTCCGCGGTGTGTACGACCGCGGAGCCCGCCGGGTGCACGTCTTTTCCTCGGAGGGCACCCACGGCGAGGCCGAGGTGGGCGAGCGGAGTATCCCGCTCGATGCCGCCGAGATCTCCGAGGTCCTCACTCCCGCCGAGCTCGCCCAGCTGCGCGAGGACGTGGAGCTCCTCGACGTGGGCGGTGACGCGTTCAGCCGCGAGAAGAGCGACCGGGGGCTGATCACCCCGATGTTCTTCGGCTCGGCGATGACCAACTTCGGCGTCCGACCGTTCCTGGACGCCTTCCTGGACCTCGCGCCCACACCCGCGCCGCGCCTCACCGATCGAGGTCCACAGCCGCCGACCGCGGACCGCTTCAGCGGGTTCGTCTTCAAGATCCAGGCGAACATGGACCCGGCCCACCGCGACCGGATCGCCTTCGTGCGCGTCGTTTCCGGCAGGTACGTGAAGGGGATGAACGCCCACCACGTCCGGCTCGGAAAGAGCGTTCGCCTCGCCAATCCCAGCCAGTTCATGGCCGCGGAGCGCACCGCGATCGAGGAGGCCTGGCCGGGAGACGTGATTGGCCTGTTCGACCCGGGGCTCTACCGGATCGGCGACACCCTGGTGGAGGGCGAACCCTTCCGCTTCGACGGCGTTCCGCGCTTCTCGCCGGAGCATTTCGCGGTCGTCCGGAGCAAGGATCCGCTCCGGCGCAAGCAGGTGGAGAAAGGCCTCGAGCAGCTCAGCGAGGAAGGGACCATCCAGATCTTCCAGCAGCTCCAGATGGGGATGCGCGACCCCATCGTCGGCGTGGTGGGCGCGCTGCAGTTCGAGGTGCTCCAGTACCGCATCGAGCACGAGTACGGCGCAGCCATCGCCCTCGACCGGCTACCGTATGCCCACGCCCGCTGGGTCGTCGGCGAAAAGTTCGAGCCGAAGACCTTCGACTGGGAGGGGAACCGCCAGACGGTCCAGGACCGGGACGGCCTGCCCCTCATCCTCTTCCGGGACGACTGGGCCCTCGAGCACGCCAGGGAGAAGCACCCCGAGCTGAAGTTCCTGGCCGAGGCCCCGCAGCTCCACGACGGCAAGCCGGGGGGCCAGGGGTCGGAGAGCGTATCCTCGTAGGGGTGCTGCTGCGCACCGGAGGAGTCGCGAGGCGGCTTCCGACGAGGATGTCAGCCTCCCCGCTGCGGGCCTCTTCAGGCGCTCGACCGGGACGGAACGCCAGTTCCCGGAAGAGGCTCCCGGACGAGGTTCCCAGACGGTCGCGCATCGGCGCGGGATGGCGGCCGGGCAAGTCGAGAGATCCGCGCTCGCCGCGATCAGGTCCGGGTACGCGGCGGGATCCGGGCGGCCGTCACTGCAGAAGCGATGCGCCACACCATCGCGGCAATCAGAGCGCCGAGCACGCCCGCCGAAGCGACGTACATGCGTGCCCGCAAGGCCGAAGCGAGCACGAACACCGTCCAGGCAACGTAGAAGCCGATCGCGTTGGCTCGTCTTCCCGTCACCGAGGTTGCTCGCGCAGTCCCGGCAATCAGCGCCAGCAGGACGACGCCCAAAAGAACCACGAGATCGAATCCAATGGCGAACCTCCGGAGCTCGTGGCTCGGTTCGACCACGGCTCTCATGATGACCGTCGCGTAGTGGACTCCGTGGGCGGCGACGAAGGAGAGCGTCAGTTCCGTCCTTCGCCTGGACCACACGAGCGGGCGGGGAGCGCGCGCGACCACCGCGGCGGCCATCACCAGGCCGGAGAACCGCGCGGAGCTTCGTGTCGCCGCGGCCGCCCCGCTGAGGACGTCGGCAGAGAAGACAAGGCACCCAGCGACGACGAGGAGGGCCAGGCCCGTGGTGACCCAGATGAACGCCCGGCGGCTGCGTGTCGAGGACTCGTCGAGCATGAGCGAGGGTGACCTACCTGCAATCCAGACGCTCTCAGCCGAAGCGCCCGGACGCCAATACAGTGGCCGTTCGAGGCGGACGAACAGCATCACCGGCACCCGGCGCGAGCCTCGCCAGGGGAATGCTGAGATGCGCTCCGGGCCGCGTCGTGAAGATCCGAAACACAATCGCCCCACAAGCCTCGAATCCTCGCGGAGGGCCATGCCGCCCTTCCTGACGAGGAGACGATGTCCACCCGCGGACCTGTACCCTTCATCCTGGAGCCGCCTTCGATGGCGAACCCATGACGCTTGCGCGCGTGGCGCGGCTGGCTCCCGGCCTTGCGGCGTTGATGTCCTATCGTCGCCGCGACTTCGGGTACGATCTCGCGGCCGGTCTCTCGGTCGCAGCCGTCGCCGTTCCCGTCAGCGTGGCCTACGCGGCGCTCGCCGGTTTCGAGCCCGTCGTCGGGCTTTATGGGAGCATCCTCCCGCTCGTCGCTTACGCGCTCTTCGGCAGCTCCCGCCAGATGATCGTCGGCCCGGACTCTGCAACCTGCGCGATGGTCGCAGTCGCGCTCACTCCTCTCGTCGCCGACGCTCCCGAGCAGCGCGCGTCCCTCAGCGTCGCGCTCACCATGCTGGTCGGCCTCCTGTGTCTCCTGGCGAGCCGACTGCGGCTCGGCGCGCTCGCCGACTTCCTCTCCAGACCCATCCTGACCGGGTTCCTCGCGGGGGTTTCGCTGCAGATCATCGTCGGTCAGCTCGGAAAGGTGACCGGCCTCTCGCTCGCGGCGGATGACATGGTCCCGAGGCTGGTCGAGCTGGTCCGGAAGCTCGGGCTCGTCCACTGGCCCACGCTGGGGGTGGCCATCGGGGTCTTCGTGGTGCTGAAGCTCTCCCCGAGGCTGATGCCACGCGTTCCCGCAGTGCTCGTCGCCGTGATCCTAGCGGGCGTCGCGGTGGCGCTCCTCGGGCTCGACCAGAAAGGTGTCGCCGTCGTCGGCGCAGTACCCGCTGGACTCCCCACTCTTCACGCGCCGCTCGTCCGGCTGGACAAGCTCGGGCCCCTCCTCGGGGCCTCCGCGGCGGTCGCGCTCGTGGGCTTCACATCCTCGATCGTGACCGCGCGCGCATTCGCGGCCAAGAACCACTACCAGATCGACGCGGAACGCGAGCTGGTGGGGCTCGGCGTCGCACAGCTTGCCGCAGCGCTCTCGCAGTCGTTCCCCGTCGCGGGCGCCGACTCCCGGACCCTCGCCAGCGATGCCGCGGGCGGTCGAACACAGGTGACCGCCCTCGTCGCCGCAGCGGCGGTCGCCGTCGTCCTGCTCTTCCTCACTGGCCCCATCCGCTACTTGCCGGTGGCCGCGCTGGGTGCGGTGCTGATCACGTCCGCGATCTCTCTCATCGATCTGCGCGGTCTCCGCGCGATCCTGCGGGTGGAGCCCGGCGGGTTCCTGCTGGCGCTGCTCACGATGCTGGGAGTGCTGTGGATCGGCCCGATCCAGGCGGTGCTGATCGCAGTGGTGCTCGCGCTCCTGCGCTTCATCCAGGTCGCCGCACGTCCCGGGATCGAGCTGCTCGGAGTGCAGCCCGGCGTGCACGGCCTCCACGACCTGCGCCTCTATCCAGACGCTCGGCCCCCTCCGGGCACCGTGCTGTTCCGCTTCAACGGGCCGCTCGCCTTCTTCAACGCAGGCTATTTCAGGGAGCGCCTCCTCGCCGCGGCCCAGGATGCCGGGCCGGAGCTGCACGCGGTCATCGTCGACGCGACGAACTTCTCGACGCGCGTGGACGCCTCGGCCGTCTTCATGCTGTTCGAGCTGCGCCACGAGCTCGCCTCGCGGGGCGTGACTCTCGCCTTCGCGGGAAAGCTCCACGTGATCGAGCGATGGCTGACCCTGCATCACGTCAGCGAAGGCGACGACCGCCCCCGGCTGTACTCCACGCTCCAGGACGCGATCGACGCGTGTTCTCTCCGCCAGGGGGGCCCGCCACAGACTCCCGGGAGGACCTCGCCGACCTGCGTCGTGGACCAACGACGTGCGCAGGGAGCCTCCCTTCCAGTCAACGAATCGTCGGGCTGATCGGAGGCGGATCGCCGTGCTGGCCGGTCAGGCGACGCTGCGCTCCGTGGGAACCAGCGGCGCCGGGAGCATCACCGGCACCCGACGCGGACCCCACGCTCGGGCCGGATCCGCCCAGAGCCACCGCGGCGGGATGGCCATCTGCCCGGCTTCGTGCGTGAACACTCGCGCCCGTCCCAGCTCGGTGGAGCACCCGGCGTTGTAGAGCGCCAGCGGCCGGCGGGTGTCGGTGAACAGGTGAATCTCCCGCGGGACGTGCCGGTGTCCGTGAAGCACCAGATCGCACCGCCCCTTGACCCGGTCCAGCAGCTCACGCCCCAGCTGCAGCTCTCCCGAGTAGGGGAGCCGAAGCCGCTCGCTCATCCGCTCGAGCCAGCTCTCCACCGGCAGCTCCACCAGGTGGTGGTGCATCAGCACGGCGACCAGCGATCGCTCCGGCGCGGCATCCAGCGCCGCGTCCACCTCGTCCAGCATCCGGCGGGTCAGCTCGCCGTGGCAGGCCCAGTAGCTCCGGTTGTGCTCCGCGGTCGAATCCACCAGCACCAGGTAGAGCCCGGGATGCTCCTCCACCGCCACCCGGCGCCCGCGCATCAGCGCCCGGCCGGAGTCCTCGCCGATCCGGTCGTGGTTGCCCGGCACCACGGTCAGCCGGCCCTGCCGCAGCAGCGGGGCGAACACGTCGAGGAAAGACGCCATCTCCACGTCCCGGCCCCGGTGGGTGATGTCACCGGTGACCACCACGTGGTCGATCGTCGACTCCAGCATCGCCTGGCACAGGTCCCGCGCCATCGCCTCGCGCGCCGGTCCCTGCCCGAAGTGCAGGTCACTCAGATGCGCCAGCGTGTGCAAACTCATGCCCTCAGATCTGACACCACCGCCGCGGCGGTGCCGTGGAGTGCGGGCAAACTCTCGGAAAAACCAGTGACGAGGGAATCTCCGGACTGCGTCGGAACCGCGAGCGGGACCAGCCGGCTCCCCGAGTGCACCCGGAGCCGGTTCCCCCGCCAGACCACGGTCCGGGCGAACAGCCCATGCACCCAGGTGACGAAGAGCAGGAGGTCCTTCAGCCACACCACCCCGAATGCCCGCCAGCTGAAGAGCTCGCGGCGGAGCCGGCTGAAGGCCACCGCGTCGAGCGTCGGCTTGAGGACAGCGCAGACAGCCAGCGTCGCCGCCGCGCCCGCCGTGGGCCGCAGTGCGTAGCCGATGACCGCCAGCGGGATGGGATTGAGGAGTGACTCGCCCAGGTAGGTGGGAAAGCTGATCGCCGTCCGGTGGATGACGCTCCAGCGCAGGTAGCGGCGGAAGAAGTGCCCCACGCTCTTCTCCACCGCGATGTTCCACACCGGCAGGCTCGAGACCGCCACCCCGGCACGTAGCTCGCGGCGGATCCGGTTGCCCAGCGCATGGTCCTCGGCCAGCACGTTGGCCACCGACTCGAACCCCCCGAGGAGCGCGAGGTCCTGCCGCCAGAGCGCCATGGACTTGCCCACCACCAGGGGCCTCCGCGCCACCCGCTTCGCGGCGACCATTCCCGTCGCCACCGTCGAGGCGAGATGCACGTTGTCGAGGAACGCCCCCAGCGTGCGCTGGCCCGCGCCCGCGATCGGATGGGTGACGCACCGAACGCCCGGCCGCGCGAGATGCGCGGCGATGTCAGCCAGGTACCCGTCCGGGACACGGATGTTCGAGTCGCTGATGACCAGCAGGTCGTGCCGGGCAGCGCTCGCCATTCCCACCAGCTGGTTCACCTTCGGGTTGAGGCCGACCTCTCGCTCCTGCCGCACCAGTCGCATCCGGTGCGGCCAGCGGCGAACGGCCTCCTCGGCGAGCGGCCACGCCGGATCCTCGGGTGAGCGGACGCCGAGGACGACCTCGTACTCACCGAGGTACGGAAGGTCGGCGAACGAGCCGAGGTTCGCCGCGAGGTCGTCGTCCGCTCCGCACAGCGGCTTCAGCACCGAGATGCCTGGCCACTCGGAGGGGATCAGCCCCGGGCGCCGCACGTGCCACACGGTCAACCCGAGCATGATGGCAAGCGCGGACACTCCCACCACCGCAGCGGCGAGCAGCACGAGTCCGATCGTGGCCATGACGGCGGTCCGATCTCCTGATGGGCGCCGCGGAGGCTGCCGGTCACCGCCGGCTCACCCCCGGGAAACGCGCCCTGCTCCGAGGTCGGGAGAACATTGTGCTGTGGCTGTGGATCGGATCCGAGGAGCCCCGGCAACACCTTTGTGAGGGGGGTGGCTGGACGGAGGCACTGGAAGTGATCTGGAATCGAGTTGCCTCGCCGCTCGAAAGGAAGTTCTCCCGGTGCTTCTCGCTGCCACGTCGACCCTTCCCGTCTCCCCCTCGGACCTCATCGCGCCGCTTGCAGCCGCCGCGGCGCTGCTGCTGCTGAGGCTGGTGGGTCGACCGGCGCCGGTGTGGGTGCGGCGCCGCAACAACCGTCGTCGCTGACCCACCCGGTCAGCGGAACGGTCGCAGCACCTCGCCGCGGTGACCGGCACCGCGGAGCACCAGCCCCTCCCGCGCCCGCCGTGCAGCCGAGGGCCCGATGAGCCAGCCCACCGGCTCGCTCCTCCGGCAAGTCTTCTTCAGCCACCCCTCCAGCTCGCCGAATCGCCGCCGGAACCGGTCCGGCGCCGCATCCCGCCGTCCGGTCTGGGGGGTGACGTCGAGCTCGGCCCACAGCTGACCGGCGACGAGCGCCCCGTCCTCGTCGAGCTGGGAGCGCTCCCAGAACACGACCGGCGAGCGCACCTCGTCCACTCGCCAGTGACCCTTGTCCGGACCGCGCTTCACCTTGTCCACCAGCACTGGACCGAGGTCCGTCGCGGCCAGGTAGAGCTCGGGCGGGAGCCGGTCATACGTCTCCGGCGCGGCGAGGAAGGGAGTCCAGCCGGGCGGGACCCGGCGCGGGTAGATCTCGTAAGGCGTCTGAGCCAGGAACCGAAGAAAGGCGCGCTCGTCCTCGGCGTCGAGCAGCGGCTTGAGCACGTTCGCCATCGCGGCGGAGAGTGCCATCGGATCGGCCCGGCGTCTCCAGCACCGGTCTCCGCCGCACCCACGCGAGGAGGAACAGCTCCCTCGAACGCCGGTGCAGGTTTGCCCGCCGCGCGCCCGGTCGCGCACACTACCGGGCCGTGGCCGACCCCGCCCTGGACGCGCTCCGCGCGCGCATGCACGAGCTCAAGGACCTGGGGGGAATCCTCGGGCTGATGACCTGGGACCAGGAGACCTACCTGCCCTCGAAAGCCGGTCCCGCCCGGGCGGCACAGCTGGCGACGTTGCAGGGGCTCTACCACCAGCGACTGGTGGCCCCGGAGGTGGGCGACTGGCTCGAGCAGGCCGAGCGGACCGAGCTCGACCCCGCGACGCGCGCGATGCTGAAGGTGTTTCGCCGGGAGCGAGATCACGCGGTGCGCGTTCCCGAGTCGCTGGTTCGCGCCCTGGCCGAGGCTCAGTCGACCGGCCTCGAGCACTGGCGACAGGCTCGGGCCGAGCGCGCGTTCGACCGCTTCGCACCGGCGCTGGAGCGGCTGCTGGAGCTGCGTCGCGAGCAGGCCGACGCCATCGGGCATGACGGCGAGCGCTACGACGCTCTCCTCGACCACTTCGAGCCGGAGATGACCACCGCCCGGCTGCTCCCGGTGCTGGAGCGCCTCCGGACTGCCCTGGTCCCCCTGGTGGACGCGCTGGACGGGGCGCTCGGGGGTCCGGAGATCTTCGACGGCCGGCCGTTCGACCCCGAGCAGCAGTGGCGGTTCACCCTCCAGCTCCTCGGGCTCCTCGGGTTCGACCTCGAGGCCGGACGTCAGGATCGGAGCATCCACCCCTTCACTGGCGGGACCCATCCCACCGATGTCCGGCTCACCACCCGCATCGACCCGAGGAATCTCTCGCCGGCCGTCTTCGGGACGCTGCACGAGTTCGGACACGGCCTGTACGAGCAGGGCTTCGCGCCCGAGCACCACAGGACCCCGCTGGCCGCCGCCCCCTCGATGGGGCTGCACGAGTCGCAGTCCCGCCTCTGGGAGAACCTGGTGGGCAGGAGCCTTCCCTTCTGGGGCTTCCTCTACCCGCGGCTCCGGTCCGCGTTTCCCGAGGCGCTTGGCGGAGTGGAGCTGGAGGAGTTCCACCGGGCCATCAACCGGGTGCGGCGCTCCCCGATCCGGGTCGAGGCGGACGAGGTCACCTACAACCTCCACATCGTGCTCCGTACCTCGCTCGAGCTGCGCCTTCTCCGCGGCGAGCTTGCGGTCATCGACCTTCCCGAGGCCTGGAACGCGGAGATGGAGCGGACGGTGGGCCTTCGCCCGCGCGACGACGTGGAGGGCGTGCTCCAGGACATCCACTGGGCTCATGGGGAGCTCGGATACTTCCCCACCTACGCACTCGGGAACCTGTATTCAGCGTCGCTGATGCGGGCCGCGGAGCAGGCGCTCCCGAGCCTCTGGGATGGGATTTCCCGCGGCGAGCTCGGCGTGCTCAGGTCCTGGCTCCACGACCGGATCCACCGGCACGGGGCATGGGGCTCGGCCGAGGAACGTGTCCAGGCCGTGACCGGGCAGGGCCTGACCGACGCGGACTTCCTCGGGTACCTCAGGGCGAAGTACGGCGCGCTCTCCGGTCGGTCGCTGCCCGTCGCTCCCGTCAGCTGAGACCCGAATCAGGGATCGGCTCCCCCGCATGACCTCAGCGAGCGCCTCGCGAGAAGCACCGCGTCGCCCGGTGATTCACAATCGAGTGGCGGAAGGAGGCGCCTCGGACGCGATCGCGTCCCGACCCGCGCGTCGGCCTTCCATGGCCTTCCGATTCGAGCCACAGTCCGCCGCTCGCCCGGACCGAGGGCGCATCGTGCCTCTCGACGGGACGAAGGAGGAGGGTGCCATGAGTCGCACGTTGGCTCTCGTTCCGCTGCTGGCCGTCACCCTGGGCACATCTCTCGCCCTGGCCGACGCGCCGATGCCGATGCTGACCCCCGATCAGATCAAGTGGGGGGATGCGCCGCCGCTCTTCCCCAAGGGCGCGAAGATGGCCGTCCTCTACGGGGATCCGTCCAAGCCCGGTGAGCTGTTCATCGTCCGGCTCAAGGTGCCCGCGGGATACAAGATCCCCGCCCACTGGCACCCGACGGACGAGAACGTCACTGTGATCTCCGGGACGTTCAACATGGGGATGGGCGACAAGCTCGATCCCGCAAAGTCGAAGGCCTTCCCGGCCGGGAGCTTCGCGGTTTGTCCGGCGAAGGTGAACCACTTCGCGTTCGCGAAACAGGCGGCGATCGTCGAGGTGTCGGCGATCGGCCCGTTCGCGATGACCTACGTGAACCCGGCGGACGACCCGACCCAGTCAGCCGCGAAGTAACCACGTGCGGCCGGCGGCACCCGCGGATCTCGCCCGCCCGGCCTCGCGCTTCCAGGTGCGGTCGGGCTGCTCCGCCTCCCCGTACCACCTCAGCGCCTAACGAGCGCCACGACGTCGACCTCCAGCGCCGCGCCCTTCGGGAGCCCGCTGACGAAGACGCTCGTCCGTGCGGGTCGCGCATCGCCGAGGCGCTTCAGGTACGCAGTGTTCATCGCCGGGAAGTCCTCGCCCTTGGCCAGATAGACGGTCACCTTCACCACGTCGGCAAAGGTGAGGCCCTCGGTGGCGAGCACCGCGGCGAGGTTGTCCATCACCCGGTCGGTGGCCTGCTCGATTCCCCCGGCGACCAGGGCTCCGGTCTGCGGGTCGGTCGGGGTCATTCCCGAG